>ERZ791889.1-NODE-1-length-605345-cov-122.436057_pt1 | contig 605345 bp, 464 predicted proteins | sample MGYA00510156_ERZ791889 | MGnify/ENA primary metagenome ERZ791889 (study PRJEB30046, sample SAMN00792108) | human gut metagenome | study: EMG produced TPA metagenomics assembly of the A metagenome-wide association study of gut microbiota in type 2...
GACTTGCTAAATTATATGCTTAAATATAAAATCCCTCAGATTGTTACGTTGATCCATACTTTTTCGGTTTACATCTTGGTTTACATGAGCGGCATAATTCAAGGTAAAATGCAACTCTATTTTTGCTGAAAAACAGGGCGGTCCGAAAAAAAAATCCCTCAGATTGTTACGTTGACCCAAAAAAAATAAGATTTCCGATTTAGATAAAGAGCATAAAAAAAGCTTCATAAATCAATGATTTACAAAGCCTTAGATGAGTACTCGAAGCGGGACTTGAACCCGCACAGCCATTACTGGCCAAAGGATTTTAAGTCCTTCGTGTCTACCATTCCACCATTCGAGCATCCTCAAAAAAGGAGAGCGGAAAACGAGACTCGAACTCGCGACCCTAACCTTGGCAAGGTTATGCTCTACCAACTGAGCTATTTCCGCAGGTTTCTGGAGAACGGGTGCAAAGATAAACAGTTTCTACGTTACAGCCAAACTTTTTACCGGAAAAAAGTTAAATAAATAGGGATGTACGATATTAACCAGACTGTCATTAATACGTTTATACCCTAAACAGAGAAAGCCAACATCGTACACCACAAGCAGTTAATCAATTATGATTACCGGCCGAGCAACGTTTTTTCGGCCTGTTCCATTACCTCAAAATTAAAGCCGTCCACAACTTTCTGCATCAAACCGGATATTTCATCATTGCAGAGGTTGCCGATACTGCCTTCGTGCGTATGATGCACTGTCTTGTCATGAGAGAAATTGCCAGCCTCAATGTCCAGACCGACCTTCTTATAAGCATCTCGGAACGGCATGCCTTCGCGCACCAGACGGTTTACCTCTTCCACGCTGAAAATAAGCAGGTACTTATCGTCATCCAGAATATGTTCGTTCACTTTGATTTCATTCATAATATAGGTCGTCATCTGCAAACAATCCTTCAACTCCCGGAAAGCAGGCAGGAATACTTCCTTAATAATCTGCAAATCGCGGAAATACCCGGAAGGCAGGTTATTGGCTATCATCATTATCTGCTGGGGCAATGATTGCAGTTTGTTGCATTTGGCACGTGTCAGCTCAAACACATCCGGATTCTTCTTATGCGGCATTATGCTCGAACCGGTAGTACAGTCATCGGGCAGTTTCACAAATCCGAAGTTCTGGCTGTTGAACATACAGGCATCGAACGCAAGCTTGGAAACGGTGCCCGCAATGCTTGCCAGCGCAAAAGCCACGTTACGCTCCATCTTACCACGCCCCATCTGGGCATACACCACATTATAATTCAATGAATCGAAGCCCAACAGCCGGGTAGTCATTGTACGGTTCAAAGGGAAAGACGAGCCATATCCGGCAGCAGAACCCAACGGATTGCGGTTGCACATTTTAAAGGCGGCTTGCAAAAACAGCATATCATCCACCAGACTCTCGGCATAAGCGCCAAACCACAGTCCGAACGACGACGGCATCGCTATCTGCAAGTGGGTATAACCCGGCATCAATACATCTTTATAACGTTCGCTCTGCATGACGAGCACATGGAAAAGCTGTTCTACAGCCTCGGCTATGTCCCTTATCTCCGCACGGGTAAAGAGCTTTAAGTCGAGCAGCACCTGGTCATTACGGGAACGTCCGCTATGAATTTTCTTTCCTACATCACCCAATTTACGGGTCAGCATCAATTCCACCTGAGAGTGAACATCCTCTACCCCCTCTTCTATCACAAACTCCCCGCTCTCAGCAGTTGCGTAGATATTCTTCAACTCCGCAAGCAGCAGGGACAATTCTTCTTTTGTCAGCAAACCGATACTTTCCAGCATCGTGATATGTGCCATGGAACCCAACACATCATGCTTTGCCAGATAAAGATCCATCTCACGGTCACGTCCCACCGTAAAACGCTCTATATCCTTATTTACCTGAACGGACTTTTCCCAAAGTTTCTGAGCCATAAGATTTAGTAATTAATAATTAATCAGCGACAAAGTTTCCGCCATTTTCTCCAATCCTTCCTGCAAAGGTTTCTGCACCATGGTTTTCATAAACGGATTCAACTCCATTCCGATGGTAAGCTTCATTTTACATTCCGTCTCCGTAACGGGCACTATCTGTATCCACAGGTTAAAGGGCAGAGGCGAGGTGGTTGTTGCAAACTTGATGCACTTGCAAGGCTCTTTCTCTACAATCTGTAATACTATTTTCCCAACCGGCGGTACTTCTATCGACAATGTTTCCGCATCGAAACTCAAATTCTTCACTTTGTCCTGCGGCAGGCGGTCTTTCACTTTCTCCAAATTGCTAAGGTCTGAAAGCTTCTCATAAACAGCTTTTTGCGAAGCAGGTATCACCTTTACCGCACTTTCAAATTTAGTCATAATACAATGGTCTTTAAAAGACAAAAAGAACTATCCGGACAGCAACTATCCGAATGGTTCTTTTGTCATAATCTATCATTATGTAAAATAAGTCTTATTTTCCGGCTTCCCAATGCGCGGGGTCTTTACGCCATTCGTTCAGCGTAGGCACATCTTCCTCTTCGATGTAACCGGTGCGAAGGGCAACTTCCATCACTGCTTCGTAATTGGTCAATGTCACCAAAGGAACTTTTGCATCCTTGAATGCTTTTTCTGCAATGGGGAATCCATATGTGTAAGCGGCAACCATACCGATTACTTCGCATCCGTCGCGACGGATGGCGTCAACAGCTTTCAAACTGCTTCCGCCGGTAGAAATCAAATCTTCTACCACCACCACTTTCATACCCGGACGAAGTTCACCTTCTATCAGGTTCTCCAAACCGTGGTCTTTCGGGGTAGAGCGTACATATACAAACGGCAGGTTCAACGCATCCGCCACCAATGCACCCTGGGGAATAGCTCCCGTAGCAACACCGGCAATGGCATCAACCTGACCGAAACGTTCCAGAATCAGACGTGTAATTTCCACTTTCACGAAATTACGGAGAGAAGGATATGAAAGAGTCTTACGGTTATCACAGTAAAACGGGGATTTCCATCCTGACGCCCAGATAAACGGGTTAGCGGGTTGTAGTTTAATCGCCTTAATCTTCAGCAACTTCTCTGCAAACAATCTTTCTAAAGTTTTCATAGCCAAACTAACTATTATGATAAATATGCCGCAAAAATACAGAAAGCTGACGAGAATAAAAAAGAATACGGATAAATTTTATTCCAATTCGTCATTTTCATCAGAAAGCGTAATACAGTGACGGATATCTTTCATTTCGAACCCCCGGCTCAAAGCAAAACGCACCAGTTTATTGTTCAGTTCGTACTCATTCTCCGCATGCACGCTCTTGCGCTTTACCGCCAGCAAATTATCCAGCACGGCAAGATATTCATCCTCGTCGATTTCATTCAGGTAACGGTAAAATACACTTTGGGGAATTTTCTTCAGTTGAAGCGCCTGCCCTATCTTTATCTTCCCCCATTTGGCGAAGCGGTACTTATCATGAATGAAGGCACGGCAAAAACGTTCCTCATCAATATATTTCTCCTGTTCCAAACGGTTGATTATGCGGTCTATGGCATCATAGGGAATACCCCAACGCTGCAACTTCTCCGTAACTTCCGCACGGCAATGCTCCGCAGTGGAGCAATAAGCAGCCACGCGGCTTAAAGCATCTGTTTCTGTAATTTCTATCATCGTTCTGCGATTACTATTCGGTCATTTCCGGAAATATCTTTCAACACCCGTAGATTGGTGTACCCCTGTGCGCGAAGCATCGTTGCCGTAGCTTCCCCGAACGCACGGTTTATCTCAAAATAAAGTCTGCCGCCGGACGCCAGCATACCCTTGCCCAACTCTGCAATGCACCGGTAAAAAAGCAGCGGATCATTATCCGGAACAAACAATGCCGAAAAAGGTTCCCAGTCCAAGACATTGCGCTCCATTTCCTGCTTTTCCGATTCAGTGACGTATGGCGGATTGCTGACAATCACATCATACCGTTCCCCGCTGCCGGGAACATACGCCAGCACATCCCGCTGTACAAAGCACACGGATGCCTGCAATGCCTCATTATTGCGGCGGGCTATGCGGAGGGCGGTGTCCGAAATGTCCCATGCCGTCACTTTGGCATCCGGCAGCATCTTGGAGAGAGAAATGGCAATGCAGCCGCTCCCCGTCCCAATGTCAAGAATACGGGCTCCGGACGGAACTTCCTTCAGCATCACCTCCACCAGCTCCTCCGTTTCCGGACGGGGAATCAGCACGCCGGGGGCCACATGGTAGGAGCGTTCCAGAAAACGGGCGGTGCCCTGCACATACTGTATCGGCTCGAAATTACGCAAGCGGGCAAGAATGGTGTCTAAATCCTGCATCTCTTTTGGGGATAAAATCATATCTTTGCCCAGGTAATAATCGACCGCAGTCTGCCCCAGCATTTCGCAACAGACAATGCGGGACAGATTGGCAGCTTCTTGCGTAGAGTAACTCTCCTGCAAAGCATGGCGGATATGAGAAACGGAAACAGTCATAACATTCGGCATTTCGGGCTGCAAAAATAGTGGAAGTTTAAGAGTAATACAAAGTATGGAAGAAGAAAAATACATGCGCCGCTGCATTCAGTTAGCCCAAAACGGGTTATGCAATGCAGCCCCCAACCCGATGGTGGGCGCAGTAATCGTATGCGACGGAAAAATTATCGGCGAGGGATACCATGTGCGTTGCGGCGAGGCGCACGCCGAAGTCAATGCAATCCGCTCCGTAAAAGACCCCTCGTTGTTGAAGCGTTCTACAATCTACGTCAGTCTGGAGCCTTGTGCCCACTACGGAAAAACACCGCCCTGCGCCGACCTTATCATAGAGAAAGAGATTCCGCGCATCGTAATCGGCTGCCAGGACCCGTTTGCCAAAGTAGCAGGACGGGGAATCCGGAAGCTGAAAGATGCAGGGCGGGAAGTCATCACCGGGGTGCTGGAAGATGAATGCAGAAGTCTAATCCGGCGTTTTATCACGTTTCATACCCTTCATCGCCCCTACATTACCCTGAAATGGGCGGAGTCTGCCGACAAATACATCGATAAGAACCGTGAGGACGGGCAACCGGTCATTCTATCCACCCCCCTGACATCCATGCTTGTGCATAAGAAACGGGCAGAGCACAGTGCCATCATGGTAGGTACACGTACGGCAGAGCTGGACAACCCCAGCCTGACCGTACGGAACTGGCAAGGCCGGTCGCCAGTACGAATCGTAACAGACAGACAGTTGCGGCTGTCTCCCAAGCTGCATGTATTCGATGGAAATGTCCGCACACTTGTGTTCACCGAGAAACCGTGCCTGCCACAACCCAACGTTGAATACATCCCCATTGACTTCCAACGGGATATACTGCCGCAAATCATGAAACACCTGTACATGCAGGGACTACAATCTCTGTTAGTCGAAGGCGGAAACATCCTGTTACAGTCCTTTATCGATGCGGAATTATGGGATGAAGCCTTTGTCGAAGAAAGTCCTTTAACGCTATTATCCGGTATCAAGGCACCTGAAATTGGCAATAAAGCGCCCTGTACCAACGAAGTTTATTTCGGCAGGAATTTCCGGCATTACAGCGCCACAAGATTAGGCTAACAGCCTTATTCAAGGGCATTTTTATCGAGAAAAACAGCCATATTATCTATAATTTTATATAAAACTTGCCGATAAAACTGTTTATAGAAAAAAATGTTCCTATTTTTGCAACTTGTAAATAAACACTATCTTTCAAATGAGAATAAAGTTTTTAGCTATAATCGCAAGTTTTCTTTTTGTATCAATCGCAATAAGCTCGTGCCTGGACTCTGACGACACGGTAGAACTAAGTTCCGATGCAACGGTACATGCTTTTGGCATTGACACGGTATACGGCAAACATTATAAATTCACGATAGACCAGTTAAGAAGAAAAATCTATAACCAGGATTCATTGCCTATAGGAGCAGATACGATTATCGACCGCATATTGATTGACACGTTCACCGTAAGCGGCTGGATTACTTCAAGAGATGAAATGAATAGTATCAGCGGTGATACGATATTCAACAGAGCCGACTCGGTAAATCTTACGAAAGCCATAAACACCGAAAACGGGATGAAATTCAAAATACATGCCCCGGACGGCTTTACCGTAAATGAATATTCCCTTGAAATCAGAGTACACAAGCAGGATCCGGACTCCTTAGTGTGGGATAAAATGGGAAGTGCACCGACACTTTCAGGTGAACAAAAGGCCATCCTATTCAACAACGAACTGTGGGTATTTACACAATCTGCGGCACAGAAAACACAGACAAGAGCGGGTGCATATTGGCTGGACACAGAAGAGACATACGGCTGGGATGCAGTGTCCGGAGCTAAACTTCCCGACAATGCAAAACAGGAATCCCTCGTCTGCCTGAAATACAAAGACGGAGAAAATGAGAAACAAAGACTTTACATCGTGACAGAAGACGGTACGGCACATTCTTCCGATGACGGAATAAATTGGACACCAGCCAATTGGGAAGGGAACAACAATATCCGGACACTGATTGCCGGTTTTACCGATGTGCTGACTGTCGTTACCTCAAACGGTGAGGTTTACACAGTTGACAATCAAGGCAACAAGATAGAAGGAAATATGGGTGAGGCAAAGACTGACTTTCCTACATCACATATCTACTCCACCAACTTTGACAGCAACAATCAGTCACAGGCAATGGTAGTGGGTCGTACCGTTAATGACGTTCAGCAAACCATTCCCTGGGTTTCTTCCAACGGCAAAGACTGGTATTCATTGGCAAACACCAGTTCCTATGATGTGTATTGTCCGAAATTTGCCAATCCTGCCGTAATGTACTATGGTGAGAACTTTTATATCTTTGGCAGCAAAGATGAAAACAAGCTTGATGCCATTTATTCTTCCGTTGACGGTATTTTCTGGCGTGAGCCTCAAAGAAAATTCTTGTTACATAAAGATATGACAGATATAACTGCTCCCTACTCCATTGTTGCAGACAGCCCTTATATATGGGTTATCTTCGGCGGAAACGGAACAGATGCTGCCGTTTGGCGCGGACATCTCAACAAACTGATGCCAGTCAGGGTGCAATAAATTCATTACTTCTGTTTCCTTTATATATATAAAAGTATAAAACGAGAATAGTAACCAAGACAAGAGATGTAAGTATAAAAAGATGCTAAATAAAGAAGAACTTGATTTAAGCCGGATTCCACAACACGTGGCAATTATCATGGACGGCAACGGACGTTGGGCAAAGTTGCGCGGACAAGAGCGCAGCTATGGACACCAGGCCGGCGCCGAGACAGTGCATGTCATTGCAGAAGAAGCGTCTAAATTAGGCATCAAATATCTGACTTTATATACGTTCTCCACCGAAAACTGGAATCGCCCCTCTAATGAAGTCGCTGCATTGATGGCGCTTCTGTTCGACTCTATCGAAGAGGAAACATTCATGAAAAACAACATCAGTTTCCGGGTTATCGGAGATCTGACCAAGCTGCCCGACAATGTGCGGGAACGTTTGGAAACCTGTATAGCACATACCGCAAATAATACTGGGATGTCTCTGGTACTGGCAATCAGCTACTCGTCCCGCTGGGAAATAACGGAAGCCGCCCGCCGTCTTGCAGCCTTAGTGCAAAAAGGCGAACTGACTCCCGAACAGATTGACAGCACCCTGTTGTCCCAATATCTTGCCACCGACTTCATGCCCGATCCGGATTTATTGATACGTACGGGCGGAGAAATCCGCTTGAGCAACTACCTGCTCTGGCAATGTGCTTACTCGGAACTTTATTTCTGCGACACCTACTGGCCTGACTTCCGTGAAGCGGAACTTCACAAAGCCATCCACGACTATCAGAAGCGTGAACGCAGGTTCGGAAAAACCAGCGAACAAATCCGCTGACCGGACAAACACAAATTGTAAATAGTAAATCGTAAATATAGTAAATAAAAAAATGTACTATCGTATTTCCTCCATACTCGTAACGTTTATCTGCCTCTTTAGCTGTGTACTGACCAGCTCGGCACAGGACACCAGCAATACCGATGAAACCGAAAAACCGGTTATTCTTTATTCGGGAACACCCAAGAAATATGAAATAGCGGATATTAAGGTAGTTGGAGCCAAGAATTATGAAGACTATGTAATCATCGGTTTATCCGGATTATCAAAAGGCCAGACAATTACCGTGCCCGGTGATGAAATAACGCAAGCCTGCAAACGCTACTGGCGTCACGGATTGTTCTCCGACGTACAAGTTACTGCGGATAAAATCGAGGGCGACCGGATTTGGCTTACAATCCACCTGACGATGCGTCCCCGCGTTTCCGATATTCGCTATCACGGTGTAAAGAAGTCGGAACGTGAAGATTTGGAAGCCCGGGTAGGTCTGATTAAAGGAAACCAGATCACCCCCAACCTGATAGACCGCGCCAAGACGTTGATTAAGCGCTACTTTGACGATAAGGGTTTCAAGAATGCCGACATCATCATCACGCAAAAGGATGATCCCAACAACGAGAACCAAGTCCTGGTAGATATCAATATCGACAAAAAGGAGAAGGTAAAGGTACATCAGATTACAATCACCGGTAATCAGGCCATCACAACCAAGAAGCTGAAACGTGTGATGAAGAAAACAAATGAAAAAGGTAAACTGCTCAACCTTTTCCGTACCAAAAAGTTTGTTGAAGAAAATTTTGAAGCCGACAAGCAACTGATTATAGACAAATACAACGAATTGGGTTATCGTGATGCCATGATTGTAAAAGACAGCATCAAGTCTTATGACGACCGTACGGTGGATATTTTCATGGAAATCGAAGAAGGACAGAAATACTACTTGCGCAATGTAACGTGGGTAGGTAACACCCTCTATCCTTCCGAACAACTGAATTTCCTGCTCCGTATGAAGAAGGGCGACGTCTACAATCAGAAGCTGCTGGAAGAGCGTACCAGTACAGATGAAGACGCTATCGGCAACCTCTACTACAACAACGGTTACCTCTTCTACTCGCTCGACCCCGTGGAAGTAAATATCGTAGGTGACTCCATCGACCTGGAAATGCGTATCTTCGAAGGCCGTCAGGCTACTATCAATAAAGTCAGCATCAACGGTAACGACCGTTTGTATGAAAACGTAGTCCGCCGTGAGCTCCGTACCCGTCCGGGACAGCTTTTCAGCCGTGAAGACCTGATGCGTTCCATGCGTGAAATCCAGCAAATGGGACACTTTGACCCCGAACAAATCCAACCGGATATCCAGCCCAAACCGGAAGACGGTACGGTGGATATAGGTTATGACCTCGTCTCCAAAGCGAACGACCAGGTAGAGTTCTCTGCCGGTTGGGGACAGACAGGTATTATCGGTAAACTGAGTCTGAAGTTCACCAACTTCTCCGTTGCCAACCTGTTGCATCCGGGTGAGAACTACCGCGGTATCCTGCCGCAGGGTGACGGCCAGACACTGACTATCAGCGGCCAGACCAATGCCAAATACTATCAGTCATACAGCGTATCGTTCTACGATCCGTGGTTCGGCGGCAAACGTCCGAATGCGTTCTCCGTATCTGCATTCTACTCCCGCCAGACGGATATCAGCAGCCGTTACTATAACGATGCGTACATGAACAGTTATTACAACAGCTACTATAGCGGCATGTACGGTTATGGTATGTACAACTATGGCAACTATAACAATTATGAAAACTATTACGACCCCGACAAGTCCATCCAGATGTGGGGATTGGCTGTAATGTTCGGTAAGCGTTTGAAATGGCCGGATGACTACTTCCAATTTACGGCAGAATTGTCCTACCAGCGTTATATTCTGAGCGACTGGCAATACTTCCCCGTTACCAACGGTAAGTGTAACAACCTGAGTATAAACCTCACCTTGTCGCGCAGTTCTATCGACAATCCTATCTATCCGCGCCAGGGTTCCGAATTCTCGCTGTCAGCACAACTGACACCGCCCTACTCCCTGTTCGACGGTACAGATTACAGCAAGTACAGTACCAGCAATCAGGATGATATGAACAAGATGCACAAATGGATAGAATACCACAAGTGGAAATTCAAATCCAAAGTATACATCCCGTTGATGGACCCTATCGCCGTAAAACGCACTCCGGTGCTGATGGGACGCGTAGAATTCGGTCTGCTGGGACACTACAACAAATACAAGAAATCTCCGTTTGAAACCTTTGACGTAGGTGGCGACGGTATGACAGGATATTCCAGCTATGCAACCGAAAGTGTCGCCTTGCGTGGATATGAGAACAGCTCTCTTACTCCTTATGGCTACAAAGGTTATGCATACGCACGTCTCGGTTTGGAATTAAGATATCCGCTGATGTTGGAAACAAGTACCAGTATTTATGCGTTAACTTTCGTTGAAGCCGGTAACGCCTGGCACGACGTAAACAAGTTCAACCCGTTTGATTTGAAACGTTCTGCCGGTGTCGGTGTCCGCATCTTCCTGCCTATGATTGGTATGATGGGTATCGACTGGGCCTACGGTTTCGACAAGGTACTCGGTTCCAAGCAATACGGCGGCAGCCAGTTCCACTTCATCCTGGGACAAGAGTTCTAATTTGTTTAACTAAAACCAGAACATTATGAGAAAGAGTTTATTAATCATGTTTCTGCTGTTTGCCGCAGGCATTACAGCCAATGCACAGAAGTTTGCCCTGATCGACATGGAATATATCCTAAAGAATATCCCTGCCTATCAAAGTGCGAGCAATGAATTGAACCAAGTGTCCAAACAGTGGCAAAACGAAGTCGAGAAGCTGGGTAAAGAAGCCAAGAGCTTGTACGACAGCTACCAGGCATCCGTCAAAACTCTTTCCGATGCACAAAAGACAAAGAAAGAAGAAGAGATTGTTGCCAAAGAGAAATCCGCAGCCGAACTGCGCCGTAAATACTTCGGTCCGGAAGGCGAACTTTTCAAAAAGCGTGAAGCGCTGATGCAGCCCATCCAAGATGAAATCTATGAAGCTGTAAAGGAAATCTCCACACAGAAAGGTTACGCGGTAGTAGTGGATCGCGCATCCGCATCAAGCATCATCTTTGCCTCTCCGAATATTGACATAAGTAATGAAGTGCTTGCAAAATTAGGATATTCAAATTAATTTCATACATTTGCAGCCTATACAAAGAATTATCATTCAAAATAAATAGTAAATATTATGCTTAAAAAAATCGCACTGCTCGTAGTTATGTTTGCCCTCCCCCTGGGAGCTATGGCGCAAACTAAATTCGCTCACATGAACTCTCAAGAAGTAATTGTCACCATGCCGGAATACACAAAAGCACAAGCCGACCTGGATGCTATGTCTAAAGAGTACCAAACAGAAATGCAACGTACCCAGGAAGAGTTCAATAAGAAATATCAGGAATTCTTGGCACAAGCCGACTCACTTCCGAAAAACATTGCAGAAAGACGTCAGAAAGAACTGCAGGACATGGCACAACGCCAAGAACAGTTCCAGCAGGAAGCATATCAGTCTATGCAAAAGGCACAGCAGGATGCCATGACTCCTATCTACAAAAAGCTGGACGAAGCTATCCAGGCTGTAGGTAAGGCTGAGGGTGTAGTATATATCTTCGACCTGGCCCGTACTCCGATACCTTATGTAGGTGCACAGAGTGTAGATGTAACTGCCAAAGTTAAAACGCAACTCGGCATTAAATAACACCGGTATCAAACAAACCGCATACCTCTAAACGAGGAATTCATCGAAAAGGTTAAGCCATCAACGGCTTAACCTTTTTTTTATATCCCCTCTGCTCCTCTTATTTTGTACCAAGTTCTTCGGGTACTTCTTCGGAACCGCCATTCTTGCCAACGTCGTTCTCGGTTACGTAGCCGAAATGGCAGGCTGGGATTGGACGTTCATACTGCTGCTTATAGCTTGCGCCCTGTCAATTATTCTGATGTCCTTTACCTATAAGGACGAAAAGGCATTGCTTGCAGAAAAAAACAAACATTAGAATATCGAAAAGCTCCCTAATAGCAGGCATGGCGCGTTTGCTATATAATATTAATTAACCACAGGTTGATTGACAGAATTGGTACATGCGCCAAGCCAATTCTGTCAATGAATCACTATCGAAAAAAGTATGAAAAAACACTTTTACACACACTTTGGGAAACACTTTGCCAAAATAGCATTTGTTTCCATGGTAGGTTTGATTTCTGTATCCTGTTCCGATGATATACGGACAGATGGATTTTCAACCAATGACATCCCAGAACTGCTGCCTTTGAGCAATGTACAAAAAGAAATTCTGGCCTATCTGCCAAAAGACTGTATCATCGCTCACCGCGGTACTGAATTTTGGGCACCTGAAGAAAGTGAAGCAGCTATGCGTTGGGCACGCAATATGGGGGCAGACTATCTTGAATGCGATGTACAGCGCACTAAAGACGGAGTTGTACTCGCTCTTCACGATGAAAGCCTGCTTCGTACAACCGATGTAGAGGTTATCTATCCCAATCGTAAGAACGATTATGTAAGTGCTTTTACATACGAAGAACTGTTGAAACTTGACATCGGCTCATGGTTTAAAGATGCTAATCCTGAACAGTGGCGAGAATCATTCAGAGGACTTGAGATAATTACCGTACAAGACGTTATTAAGATTGCGGAAGGTTATCGTTTCAAACGTTGGGGACAAGACACTAATGGTGTATTAGACGGCCATCGCTATGGCGAACGCATATATGACAGGATAGAACTTCCCGACGGAAAAGTTAAATATGATTTTAAGTATGTAGAAGACGAAGCGGATAACGGCAACCGTCCGGGTATCTATGTAGAAACCAAATCACCGGTACTTTTCAGTGGAGTTGAACAAGACTTACATGATATTTTCGTAGAGTATGGTTGGTATCATGATGATATTAACCAATTGAAACGAGTTCCTTACAAAAACAACACACCGGGTCTGGTTGATATAGCCAATACACCGGCACGCATCATTTTGCAGACATTCTCCGACCCCAGCCTTAAAAGCTTCAATACTGTATTCAAGCGCACGATTCCCTACGCATACCTCTATGCAGATTTGGAGTCCACCCCTGCTACTTATGCACGTCTCATTAATTTTGCCATTGAGAACGGCGCCACTATTATGGCTCCCAATATCGACTATGTTACCGGTTATCCGAGTAGCCTGAAGATATGGCAAGGAGAAATGATACGTCGGGCAGGTATGGATATTCATGCATGGTCATTCAACACCAACGAACAATACCTGGCCTATACAGGTCCTTGGAGCGATCCAAAAGGAGAAGGCGGTGCAGACAAAAACTATTTGGATATGTCATTTACCAATTTGACAGACTTATGTATCCGATACTATAACGATACAATGCAAAAATACAAGGATGCAGGCAAGAACTATTTCCGCGATCAGACTCGTAACAGACATGCCGGTAAAGGCACCAAGACTGCACAGCAAGTGCTTGATGAGTTAGGTTACTAAATAATCAATCAATTATAATAAAGACAATCATGAAGAAATATATTTTCCCGTTACTGGCTTTCGCTCTGCTGAGTACACAGAGCTGGGGACAAACGAAGCCCACTGAGGCACAGACAGAACTCAATGCTTATATGGATGACGGTTTGGTGACATTCAAATCTCAGGACGGACAGTATAGTTTCCGCGTAGGCGGACGATTAGCGGTGGACGGCGCATATTACATCGATGACTACACCGACCGCAGTTCTGGAGCTGACCTGTCGTCAGCCCGTATCCGCATTTTCTCCAAACTGGGTAGTAAACTCGATGTAAAGTTTGATATTGATTTCGCTTCCGGCGTATCTATTAAAGACGCTTATTTGCGTTGGCATACAGACCGTGCCGGCTTTTTACGTGTCGGTCACTTTGCCGAACCGTTTTCTGCTGAAAATATAGCCAGTACATTCGATTATAACTTTATTAACAAATCCGCCACCAATGAAGCCTTTGCACCCGGACGTGCTTTGGGAGTTTCCTACCGTCATTACAGTAACTATCTATGGGGTGAAGGTGGTATTTTTTCTCAGAAAATAGGCAAGTCCCATTCTAATGGTGATATGGGTTGGGGCGTAACAGCCCGTTTACTGGCTCGTTACACAGGTGAAAATTGGGCAGTTCATGCCGGTGGCGCTTTCAGTTATCGTATTCCTGATGCCAATGGATTTACCAATGGTAATGATGACTATAACCGCTCTGTAACACTTGCATCTTCACTTGAATCCGCCATTGATAAAACAAGTATGCTTTATTCTAAAGTCAATAATGTAAAACAGACCCTCAAATATAACATCGAGGGATTGGCAACTTGGAGAAATCTCTATCTGACAGGCGAATATACACATGGGAAATATGTGCGTGAAAGAGATTGGGACTATAATTTCCAAACCTCACTCGGCACACTCATGGGCACCTTCACTCCTACCCCCGAAATCTATAAATCATTCTTCGGTCCTGATACTAATGCCGAATTCAGTGGTTATCAGGTACAGGCAGGTTGGCTGATCCGTGGCGGCAACTATCATTACAACAAGGTAGAAGCCTTAATGAATCGTCCCGGCAAAAATTCTTTCGAGTTGATTGCCCGTTACAACCACACAGACCTCAACTATATCGAACCGGGCAGTATCTTCATGAACGGCAAATTCTACTCTAATGAGATGATGGCAAGTTGGGGCATGGCTAATACTTCTGTAGTAGGTGGTGTAGCCAATACCTTAACAGTAGGATTGAACTACTATTTCACGCATAACATCGTCATGAAAGTCAATTATTCTTATGCGCATTTGGACCAACAATACAATGACGCTTTCAGATATGATAAAAATTTACATACATTACAAATGAGACTACAAGTTGAATTCTAAAATTGTAAACTAAATTAAAGTATCCTCATTCCACATATTTATGTAATGGGGATACTTTATAAAGAAGTTATTAAATAAAGCTATAAATGAAAGGTAAAAAGCAAAAGGTAGAATTACGGTATCACAATATTTGCACAATCCGTGCCCTATCCTCACAATTTACATTATCTTTGCTGCACACTATACTCTTAGCGTCAGAAAGATTGTATGAAACAAAAACTACCTTCCACTCCCGGTCCTATCGGTGTATTCGATTCTGGATACGGCGGGCTTACTATTTTAAGTAAAATACGGGAAGCCTTACCGGAATACGACTATATCTATTTGGGCGATAATGCCCGCGCCCCTTACGGAACGCGTTCTTTTGAAGTCGTCTACGAGTTTACATTGCAGGCAGTTACCAAACTGTTCGAGATGGGTTGCCACCTTGTAATCCTTGCCTGCAATACAGCATCCGCCAAAGCTCTGCGCAGCATACAGATAAACGACCTGCCGCACCTTGACCCGGCACGCCGTGTATTAGGCGTTATCCGCCCTACCGTGGAATGCATCGGCAATATAACCCGCAGCCGCCACGTCGGAGTCCTTGCTACAGGCGGAACCATCAAGTCCGAATCCTATCCGTTGGAGATACATAAACTGTTCCCCGACATCAAAGTCAGCGGAGAAGCCTGTCCGCTATGGGTGTCACTTGTAGAGAACAATGAAGCACAAGGCGACGGAACGGATTACTTCGTCCGCAAATACATAAATGAACTACTTGCCAAAGACCGGGAGATAGACACCGCCATCTTGGGTTGTACGCACTATCCGATACTGCTACCCAAAATCCGGAAATATATGCCGGAAAGTATCACGATAGTATCACAAGGCAAATTAGTGGCCGACAGTTTGAAAGACTATCTCCACCGCCATCCCGAAATAGACGCCCAATGTACCCGGAACGGCAAATGCAGTTACTATACCACCGAAGCGGAAGACAAATTCACCGAATCCGCCTCTATCTTCCTGAATGAAGCGGTAACGGTGCAGCGCATCGAGCTATAGGCATAAATTGTCCGGCATTAAACATTAAATCGAAAAAACTTGTTATATTTGTAGGACAAGAACTCTAAATTCATACCGCTATGAAAGAAGAAGATAAAAGCAAGCTCGTCGAAGTATTCAACGGATCGCTTTGGGAAGCCGAACTTGTAAAAAGTTTGCTGGAAAACAATGGCATCGAATCAACCTTGAAAGACGGGATGGTAGTAAACATTGTCCTACCCGAGACAGCAGTCGATGTAGCAGTACTCGTCAATGAAGCGAATTATGAAGCAGCCATGGAAGTGGTTCGCTCATACGAAAAGAAAGAAGACGGAGATTAAATCTTCCCGCATCGGGAAACACACAAATATGGAACAACAACTAACGAGAATTGCTGTCAAAATAGGCAGTAATGTATTGACACGCCGTGACGGCACATTGGACGTAACCCGCATGTCCGCCCTTGTAGACCAAGTGGCGGAGCTGCATAAAGCAGGCGTGGAAATCATTCTCGTTTCTTCCGGAGCCGTTGCTTCGGGAAGAAGCGAGATACACCCCGCCAAGAAGCTGGATAGCGTAGACCAGCGCCAACTGTTCTCTGCCGTGGGGCAAGCCAAACTCATCAACCGTTATTACGAACTATTCCGTGAACACGGTATCCCTGTGGGGCAGGTGCTCACCATGAAAGAGAACTTTGCTACCCGCCGCCACTATCTCAACCAGAAAAACTGCATGACCGTAATGCTGGAAAACGGAGTAATTCCCATTGTCAACGAGAACGATACTATTTCCGTCAGCGAACTGATGTTCACCGATAATGACGAGCTCTCCGGACTGATAGCTTCCATGATGGATGCGCAAGTCCTGATTATCCTCAGCAATATCGACGGCATCTACAACGGCTCGCCTACCGACCCTGCATCGGAAGTCATCCGTAAGATAGAGCACGGCAAAGACCTGTCCTCTTACATACAGACTTCCAAATCCAGTTTCGGACGCGGAGGCATGCTCACCAAAACCAATATTGCCCGTAAAGTGGCCGATGAGGGAATTATCGTTATCATCGCCAACGGCAAGCGCGACAATATCCTTGTAGACCTGCTGCATCAGGAACTCCCCGCCCTGTTCCCCGATGTTCAGTCCTCTGCTCTCGATTATCAACTAACTTACACCCGCTTCATTCCCGCTCCCCAGCCTGTATCCAGCGTAAAGAAGTGGATAGCCCACAGTGAAGGATTTGCCAAAGGCGAACTGCACATCGACGATTGCGCCACAAAAGTACTTGCATCCGACAAGGCAGTCAGCATCCTTCCCATAGGCATTACCGATGTGCGGGGTGAGTTCGAGAAGGACGACATTGTGCGCATCATAGACTTTGAAGGAAATCCGATAGGCGTAGGCAAAGCCAATTGCAGTTCGGAGCAGGCCCGCGAGGCTATGGGAAAGCACGGCAAGAAACCTGTAGTGCACTATGACTATCTTTATATAGAATAAGTCCGGTTAATACCGATTATAATCACTACATTTGCAGAAGTATCAATTAATAAATCACTGAAAATGGATTTAAACAAGACCTTTTCCGCCGTACAGTATGCCAGTCGCAAGCTTTTGGCGCTGAACGACGAAAAGATTAACCAGATATTACTGGCCGTTGCAGATGCAGCCGAGAAAAGGACAGACTTTATCCTTGCCGAGAACCGGAAAGACCTGGACCGCATGGACATCTCTAATCCGAAGTACGACCGCTTGAAGCTGACGGCAGGCCGCCTGAGGGGAATTGCAGACGACATCCGCAAGGTAGCCAAGCTACCCTCACCGGTAGGGCGCGTACAAAAGCAGGCAGTAATGCCCAACGGACTGAAGATAAAACGTGTAAGCGTTCCTTTCGGAGTAATCGGCATCATCTACGAAGCACGCCCCAACGTCAGTTTCGATGTATTCTCGCTCTGCCTAAAGAGCGGCAACGCCTGCATATTAAAAGGCGGAAGTGACGCAGACGCTTCCAACCGCGCCATTATCAGCGTGATACACGACGTACTGAAACAGTTTGAAGTAGACCTGCACGTTGTGGAGCTGCTTCCTTCCAACCGTGAAGCCACCGCAGCATTACTGCATGCCAACGGTTATGTCGATTTGATTATCCCGCGCGGCAGCAGCAATCTCATTAACTTTGTCCGTCAGAATGCCACCATCCCGGTGATAGAAACCGGTGCAGGCATATGCCACACCTTCTTCGACCGTTACGGAGATGTAAAGAAAGGAGCCGCCATCGTCAACAACGCCAAGACGCGCCGCGTCAGCGTATGCAATGCTTTGGACTGCCTGCTCGTAGACGGCGACTGCATGAAAGACCTGCCCGCCCTCTGTGCACCGCTGCAGGAAAGCAATGTGATTATCTACGCAGATACGCTTGCATACGCCTCTTTGCAAGGCCACTATCCGGCAGAACTGCTGAAAGAAGCCACGGAAGAGGATTTCGGTACGGAATTTCTGGACTACAAACTGGCTGTAAAAGTCGTTGAAGGCATAGACAGTGCCATAGCACACATACAGCAGTATGGTTCCAAACACAGCGAATGTATCGTAACCGAAGACAAAGAACATGCCGACTGGTTCTGCCGCGAAGTAGATGCCGCCTGCGTCTACGTCAACGCCCCGACTTCCTTTACAGACGGCGCACAGTTCGGACTGGGTGCGGAAATCGGCATCAGCACACAGAAGTTGCATGCCCGCGGTCCTATGGCTTTAGAGGAAATCACCACGTACAAGTGGATTATTGAAGGAGAAGGACAGATAAGAAAGTAAATTAACGCTTAATCGCTAATCACTAATCGCTAAAAAAATATGAAGAACTTTACTTGTGTGCAGGATATCGGCAATCTGAAAACTGCACTGGACGAAGCATTCGAAATCAAAAAAGACCGTTTCAAATATGTAGAGCTGGGACGTAATAAGACACTGATGATGATATTCTTCAACTCAAGTCTGCGTACCCGCCTCAGCACTCAAAAAGCCGCTCTGAACCTGGGCATGAATGTCATTGTATTGGACATCAACCAGGGAGCATGGAAGCTGGAAACCGAACGCGGCGTCATCATGGATGGCGACAAGCCTGAACATCTGCTAGAAGCTATCCCCGTAATGGGTTGCTACTGCGACGTAATCGGTGTGCGTTCCTTCGCCCGCTTCGAAGACCGCGAATACGATTACAACGAAGTAATACTGAACCAGTTTATCAAATACTCCGGCCGGCCGGTATTCTCCATGGAAGCCGCCACGCGCCATCCGCTGCAAAGTTTTGCAGACCTCATTACTATTGAGGAATATAAGAAAACGGCACGTCCCAAAGTCGTCATGACATGGGCTCCGCATCCCCGTCCGTTGCCGCAGGCTGTTCCCAATTCCTTCGCGGAATGGATGAACGCCACGGATTATGACTTTGTCATTACCCACCCTGAAGGTTATGAGCTCGACCCGAAATTCGTGGGCAATGCCCGTGTGGAATACGACCAGATGAAAGCCTTTGAAGGTGCGGACTTCGTATATGCCAAGAACTGGGCTGCCTATACCGGCGACAACTACGGACAAATACTGAGCAAAGACCGCGACTGGACCGTGAGCGACCGCCAAATGGCCGTAACCAACAATGCCTATTTCATGCACTGCCTGCCGGTACGACGCAACATGATTGTAACGGACGACGTGATTGAAAGCCCGCAATCCATCGTAATACCGGAAGCTGCCAACCGAGAGATTTCTGCGACAGTCGTGTTGAAACGCCTGATAGAAGGGTTATAGATACCATTTTATCGTAATCTCCGTATCTCTCATAGATAATACGCTTATATACGATACAAAATCTTAGTATGCCTTATGTTTTTTTTCGTCCCGCAATTGCGGGACGAATAGTTTCCAGCTGCGGGCTGTCGGGCCCGCAATTGGCAACCGGGCAGCCCGCAACTGCAAAACGAAGTTTTACTATAAGCATAACGACATTTTACATGTGCCCGAAGAATAAAACACAGCATACCGGCCAAGGATTTGCCAGCACTCACGCAAGCTCCTTTCTGCAAAACGACAGCTCGGTCAGTGCTATGTGTCGGCAAGGGGGACAGAATCAGAATTAAAAGAAACTATTTCTCCGTTTCCTTTCCGGTCTCTTTCCACCCGATAAAGCCCTTGTCGAGCTCATAAACCTTATACCCTTTCCGGCTCAAAATAGCGGCGGCTTTCTTACTACGCTTTCCGCTGCGGCAATAAAGAGCTATCGGTTTATCTTTTTGAAGTGTAGAATCCGCAATGGCAGCAAACTGTTCGTCCAGCACATTGATATTGATACTGCCCGGAATATGCTCTTCCGAATATTCGGCAACCGTACGTACATCCAATCGCTGAATGTCGGAATCTGCTATCAATGTGGCAAACTCGTCCGCCGAGACGGATTCGAAATCCTCTCCTTTCTGCTGACATGAGAAGAGAGTGGAGAAGAACAGGCAAATGCCCGCAAAGAATACTTTCATAAGTCTACTTATTTTAGTCTGAATTAAAAATGCAATCAAAGTTATAACTTTTTCGTTTATTATGCCGCCCATACCGGGAAATATCTGCACCTACACCTCTGTACAACAAAAAAGAGGATGCTTTTCACTGCATCCCCTTTCTTGTTTTTACCCCATTACAGAGGCTCACTAACCATTATTATAAACAAATGCACACAATCAGAATTGGAACATCAGACGGGCCTGGAGCACGTGGAAGTTCTTGTCATATTGGAACTTGTCACGGTCAAGACGATTGTAAGTGTAGCTCAACATTACTTGGGCAAACTTGTTGAAAGAGTAGTTTACACCCAAAGTAGCGGAGTGCATGTTACCGCCACCGACACTTAATGATGTAGCCGGATAGTCTGCCAATATACCGTTGGGATAGTATTGGTCGCGTCCGGGAATATATTTCTCGCCTTCAACGAGGTCATTCAGACCGGTATAACTATAACGGGCAACCACTTCAAGCGCTCTTCCGTTCAAGCCTTTCAACAAAGCATCGGAATTGCTGTATTGATACGGATCGCCGAAGATTTTGTAACCGGCTTCGATATAAGCTCCGTGGAAAGAGTTCTCACCAAGCGGATTACCTTTCTGCCATGCTTCGAGTGAACCCCAAGAGTCGATAGAACCCAGATTAGCTTCGAACAATGCCTGGTCGTCACGTTCTTTGGTAACATGTTTGTACATATATTCACCACGGGTAAAGAAGTTATCTGTCTTGTATAAGAATTCAGCACCTACATCAAATACATTCTTCGCCCACGGCAGTTTGGCAGACAGGAAGTCCTGAGTAGCATCTACGTAAGTTTCCAATGAAGAACCGAGATCCAGTTCTGTTTTCAATACGTTGTTCTCCACCACACCCGTAGCGATATTGGCATAACGGAAAGCTGCTCCTACGTGGAATGTTCTGTCTTCGTTATTAATGGGACGCCATACCCAACGGCCGCCGAATGACATGCCCTGATATCCCGACGGCTGGTCGTTGTACTTGTTCTCGGCAAATACACCCTGATTGGCGAAGAAGTGGTTGTTGTAGAAAATATAACTCAAACCCAGCTCACGTGACGGTGAGAAAGCATTGGCTGCCGCCGAGCGGGAAATGAAGTGCAGGCTTCCGCGGCTGGTATTGTTTGCCATGGATGCCGGATTGTTGTAGTAACCGGCTTTAAAGCGATGAGTACCTTTTGCACCTTCCTGCGAGTATTGCAGGAAGATATTCTTCTGTGAGAACTTGCCTTTGGAAAAGTCGAAATCGGCATAGAAGTACCAGTCTTCATAGCTCATAGAGGTACGGATGCGCGCATCGGTAATAGCAGCTCCCGATTTCACCGGAGTGAAATCCGAATGATAGTATGCACCGTCCATCATAAAACGTGCGCCAATCGTAAAGTTCAGATTCTCCTTGGAGTTGCTTACATTAACAACCGGCTTATTATCAAAGTCCTGGGCTTGGGCAACCGATCCTGACAGTGACAATGCAGCCAATACCGGCATTAAAATATACTTTTTCATATAATATAATCTGTATTAGTGTTAATAAATTAATTAGTAACCAAGTCTCTTAAGTGTTTCAACAGCATCCGGCACTGTCTGAGGAGCCGGAGCCTTACGCAGACCGTTGTCAATTAAGTATTTCAAGCTCATTTCAGAACGGTTGGTAAACAGACCGTCGCCATAGATGCCATGCAGGAGCTCATCATATTGTACGGTATTTCCCCAGTTGTACTGACCGAAATATTTTCCCATTTGCGCATAAGAATCGAATGAGTACGGATGGTTGAGCATACCGGATTTCTTGATAAGATAGGCCTGCCACGGAGCGTTCATTTCCGGATAGTCGTTGGGAGCGCCTGCGATGCAAGGACCGATGATATGAGCCTTGTATTCCAAACCGAGATTAATGAAAGAAGCATAACCCTGAGGAGTATCGTGTTTCAGGTCGGTAGCACCGTTACCCTCCCACAACAGGAAGCACATAGGAATTTTGCCTTTGAATTCTTCTGCCGTACGGCGAAGGCTTTCGAGAGAGAATGTCTGGAGAATGACCTTACCGTTGGTATTACCGACATTTACTTTATTATTCTTATAGAAAGGTTCGCCGTCGCAAGGTTTGGTAATGATGTTCCAACCAAGTTCGTCAAGTTTATTGTAAACGCGCTTTTCAAAGTCCGAAGGGTTCAGCCAAGACTCTTTGAATTCAATATAGACACCCGGACGGTTGCCTGTATCCTGCGGATCATCCACATATTCAAATTTATATGTCAGACAGTCGCGGGGTTTATCCGGATTCCAAGTACCGGTAACAGTGTATATGCGTTCACCGTTAACATCACGCTTCAGCATTTTTCCTTCGGCGTAACGGATTTGGTCTTCAAGAGCCGAGATATACTGGTGTTGTTCGGAAAACGACTCACGAGCCTGCTCAATGCTTGTTTCGTTAAACCAACTGCCGGCATCGAGTGCAAGCAACTCCTCATACATGTAAGACATTGCATAGTAAGGACGGAAACTTGCTTTATCGGCTTCTACAAGTTTTTCGGCTTCCGCCTCACTCATTCCATGACGCATATAGAACGCCTTGCGGGTTGCCGGAACCAGTTCGCTATATACATTTTCAATATTAGTGGTACGCTTCAGGTTGTCATCGTGATTGGCAAGGATAACACCGTCCTTCGTACACTGAAGGTCGGATTCGAGGTAGTCCGCACCCATTTCGCGTGCCCAGCGCCAGGCCGATTCCGTTTCTTCCGGAGCCCAGAAAGTAGAACCGCGGTGAGCCATTACAGCATAAGGGGGTACGTAGTCGCGCACTTTTGCCATTTCGGCAGAGATTGTGTTTACTTCAACACGTGTTGCATCGTTATTCACATCTGTAAAATCTTGATCTTCACAGGAAGTGAAAGCTACTAAGGCCATACCTAACAAGGTTGCACTTAATTTGATTGGATTCTTCGACATAGTTCAATTTTTAAGGTAAATACTGGTTTAATGTCATTCTATATTATCTTAAAAAGATTATTTTTTGTTTCTTTCTGCAAGCAATGCCTTTTCGTCCTTATAGGTAAAGGACATCAGAATAATTGACAGGGCGCAAGCTATAAGCAGCAGTATGAACGTCCAATCCCAGCCTGCCATTTCGGCTACGTAACCGAGAACGACGTTGGCAAGAATGGCGGTTCCGAAGAAGTACCCGAAGAACCCGGTAAGTCCGGCAGCCGTACCTGCGGCATTCTTGGGAGCAAGATCGAGCGCCTGAACACCGATCAGCATTACCGGTCCGTAGATAAAGAAACCGATAGCAATCAGAGACAAGGTTACGACTATATAGTTATCGGAGAACTGCCAATAAAGGAAGATGAACAAGGCAACGATAGCCATAAAGATGATAGTAGTCATTGCGCGTCCGCCTTTAAATACTTTGTCACTCAACCAGCCGCAAACCAATGTTCCGGGTATTGCAGCAAATTCATAGGCAAAGTATGCCCAACCGGCTTGCTTGATATCATATCCCTGAGCTTCTTTCAGGAAAGTAGGAGCCCAGTCGAGACATCCGTAACGTACCATGTAGACAAAAGCATTGGCAATAGCAATGTACCAAAGCATCTTGTTGTTGAATACGTGTTTGAAGAAAATCTCCTTTGCGGTAAGCACTTCTTCCTGCTTCTCGCTATAGTTTTTAGGATAGTCGTTACGGTATTTCTCAATAGTGGGAAGCCCGCAAGACTGAGGGGTATCGCGAATCAGGCAATATGCCACCAACGCTACAAGAATAGCCACCGCTGCCGGGAATACATACGTACCGATAAGGAAGTAACGGGATGCGTCGGCACCATAGAACCAGGAACCGAACCACAACGCACCGTAAACTGCCATCGGGCCGACCAATGCACCGCCCACGTTATGGGCACAATTCCAGATGGACATCATCGTTCCGCGTTCGGTCACCGAAAACCAGTGGGTCATGACACGTCCGCAAGGAGGCCATCCCATACCGTTGAACCAACCTACCAGGAAGTTTAAAACAGCCATTACGATAATGGCCAGTGATTTCTGTTCCGGACCGAAGAACTGCACCGGCACAATCATAAACATCATGGACACGGCAGCCAAAACCAATCCTAACGGAAGAAATACACGTGCGTTACTGCGGTCGGACACGCTTCCCATCAGAAACTTGGACAAAGCATAAGCTACGGCATTCATAGAGAGAACGATACTCAGCTCGCCCTTTTCAAAACCAAACTGGGCAAGTTCCGGAATGGCCATCGAGAAGTTCTTACGCACGATATAAAAACCTGCGTAACCGATAAATATACCCAGGAAGACTTGCCAACGGTAACTCTTATACGCCGAATCAATCTTCTCTGCCGGTAATTCCTGCTTATGAGCAGGTGGTGCTAAAAAATTCCACATAGTACTACGATTTTAAGAATAATATTATTTATCACTGTTTAATTTACGGGTTGCTTCCAGGTCAAGCGCTTCTGCCAGTATCGAAATGGGATGCTTCACCTTTGCCGAAGTGGACATTTCAATCTGCCATTTGCAAGTTTCGCAATCGGTAGCGACAAAGTCGGCAGCCACTTCTTCTATCTGCCGGAACAGCGAAGCGCCGATTCCCTGCGATGTTTCGTAATTCTCCTTTTTAAAGCCGTATGTACCCGCAATTCCGCAACATTGGGAATTGAGCACGGTAAGGTTTATATTGGGAATACTGCGCAACAAAGCGATGGAATAGTACGCCCAACCAAGCTTTTCCATGTGGCAAGGAGTATGATAGGCAATCTTCATCTTCACGTCATCACGGAATTTCAGTTTTACGTTTCCCTCTTCGAGCAGACGGAATATGAACCGGGTAGCCAGTTCTATGCTGTCGCGTACGTCCGCATTGTCAATGCCAAGCAGATGCGGGTATTCGTCGCGCATCGTGAAAATACAAGTCGATGAAGCTCCGATGACCGGACGCTTATCCTCAAAGACCGACTTACGGACTGAACGGAGATTTGCCTCAGCCTGCTTACGTGCCTGATTGATCAAGCCGTTGGAAATCAAAGCCACTCCGCAGCACTTCTCCTTTTCAAGCAAATGCACTCCATAGCCTATTGCATTAAGCACGCTTACCATATCTTTGCCCAACTGAGGGAAATTATAGTTGATATAACAGCCGTGGAAAAAACTTACATGCTTCTTGTAATTATCCTGCGAAGCCATCGCATTCTTTTTAAACCAGCTCTCGAATGTCTGGGAAGAATACTTCGGGAACACACGGTGATGGTCTATCTTCAGGACTCCGTCCATTACCATTTTCACCGGCTTCAAAGACAATGTGGTATTCACAACGGGAGCAAAGGCAGATGCCATGGTTCCTACGAAATCCGTATTTGCCAGCATAATATCGCGCAATGCCGGTTTCTTCTTGCTGTATTTGATACGCGCCAACTGGATAATGTCGCCAATCTTCACATTCGACGGGCAGGCCACTTCACAGCGTTTACAGTTCAGACAATATTTCAACGCCTCATCAAAGTATTCGCCTCTCTTCAAGCGAAGACGCTCCTCATCCGGACCGGCCTGCTTCGGACCGGGATACTCGGGATTCACCGGAATAACCGGACAATATACCGTACAGACCGTACACTTGATACATTGCTCAAAATTGTTTTCGCTTATATTATTCTGCTGCATATTCATGACATCATCCTTTTATTAAGTTATCCGCTACAAACAATGCCGTAAGCATGGAAACACCGGCACCGCAACCTTCATGTATCGTATTAGAGCCGCTCAGTACCGAACCTGCTGCAAACAGGTTCTGCTGCACTTCACCCTTAATCTTTATCCGCAACTTGTCGTCGGTGGCCACACCGAACGTCATATAATTCTGCTTGTTGAAGAACGATTTGTCATACCAACTGTCGCGGCCCGCCGTAAAATCCACATCACTGCCAAAAACCGGTTCGATAACACTGTCCGGCCGCGCCACCAGTCCATTGCTGAAATAGCTGCCGGAAGCAAGCACGAAGTTTTCCGCCACAAACGAGATATCTCCATGATTGACGGAATATACCGCCTGCACTCTATTGCCTTTGAAGTCGGCTTTCACTACCGTATCGCCCAGCATATAGACTCCGCCCAGCGCTTCAAAAGAACGGCGTAGCTGTTGCTGTGCACGGATGCCCGGCACAGAGGGCGGCATTGTCGGAATCAGCCATACCGGAATGTCCAACGCTTCTTTCAGCTTTCTTACCGGTGCGGCAGACGACAGTCCGAATACAGCCGGCAAAGCAACGCTGTCGAAGCCGGATACCTTTCCGGCCAACTCCCTGATTAAAGTCTCAAGCGTTTTGTCATTCTCCAGAACCCTGGCAATATTGGTGGAACGCATTTCCGTCGGGCTAATCCGCAATCTTTCCAGTTCGGGAAGATTGATAGAAGATATACGGCATTCAGCACCGCACTTCTCAAAACTGTCGGCTACAAATTTCGTATTGAAGTCAAGAAATCCGGCTATATTGACCACCAGCACTTTCTTGCCTGCTATATCATGGGGCGATGAAAGTTGCGTGAAGTCGGAGAACGTCAGCCACGTCGGCTTCAACGTACCCATCGGAGTTATACGCAAATGATTACGTTCCGCATCACCGTTCACTTCAATACCGCAATCAAGGAATAACTGTTTCGCCTCACGGACATAATATGCAAACTTACCGTCCAGCTTGGCGTAGGGGTGATTTGCGCCAACCCTGCCGGCAGCCGCAAGCGGATTATCCACCTTTGTCCCGTCGGCCAGTTCGTTGAGCAAATCGAATGAACCGGAAGAAAAATGCAACGCACTTTGCCCGGTGGAAATGATAGCACACTTCACGCCATTCTTCTGCAAACGGATGCCACACGTCAGACCGGCAAGCCCCCCACCTACTATTAAAGTATCAAATTTCATCTTTATTCATTTTATTCCATTCCACAAACTCCACCATATATCCACTGGGTATATTCGCTTTCGCGCAGCGCCTCGCCCCATGCCACAGGATACAATCCTTTCCAGCGTTCGTTCAGGAACGAAGCCAAATCCTCTTTCGCCTTTTGGGAGCAATTATGCGCCTCGCCCAGCAATCCTGCCGCACGACAGGCACAGAGTTCCCCCTGACACGTACCCATGCCGACACGTGTGCGGCGGCGCAGGTCTATCAGATTGTGCACATCAAGTTCGTTCACGGCATAGTTCACTTCACCTACGGTCACATCCTCACATTCGCAAACCAGGCTGTTATCGTACTTGCTTTCCGATGCAATCCTGGCAGCCATTTCACCGTGACGGCCTACCGAAGAACGTTTAGGCTGTTCCGCCACCACCTGCTTACCTCCCGAACGGTCCTCTTCCATGCGCGAACCGGGAAGGGGTTCGTTCATTGTAATGCAAGGCTTGTCAATGCCAAGCTTCTTGCAAGCCAGGTCTGTGGCCCACTCCGCCATCAGCCGGTATGTCATCAGCTTTCCGCCCGTGATAGTTACGAATCCCGGAACACCATCGCGCACTTCGTGATCCAACAACACGATGCCGCGGCTGATATTACGGCCGGAAGGGTCATTATCGGCAGCCACCAGCGGGCGAACGCCGGCGTATGCACGCAAAATACGGGTTGTAGCCAGAGCAGGAGCCAACTTCTCGCCCTCCGACAACAGCAAATCCACCTCTTCCGGTGTAACCCGCACATCATCCACCTCATCAAATCCCACACGGCTGGAAGTCGTTCCAATCAAGCAGATTGTATCTCCAGGAACAAGAATATCTGCATTGGCCGGTTTACGACAACGGTTAAGCACTACATTATTGATTCGATGCCCAAAAATCAATAACGAGCCTTTTGCCGGGAACATGTCCACCCTTATGCCTGCTTTTGCAGCAATGCCATGTCCCCAAATACCACCCGCGTTGATAGTCAGAGGTGCGTAATAATTATGTTCGGTTTTTGTTTTATGATTAAGTACCGTGACTCCTACAACTCTTCCCTGCTCTTGAATCAATGCGGTCACTTCGTGATACACCAGCACTTTCGCACCGTGAGCCTTGGCGTCGATGACATTTGCCAGCGTCAGTCTGAAAGGGTCTATCGAACCGTCGGGCACTTTCACTGCACCTATTATCGCAGGATTCACCGAAGGTTCTATCAACCTCGCCTCTGCAGGGTCGATTACCTGTGCATCGATACCCGCTGCCCGGCACGATTCTACAAATAAGTTTTGATATGAAAGGTCGTCTTCCGGAAGAGAGATAAACAAACCTCCGTTTTCCTCTACGCAATGGCGTGCTATCTTCCGGAGAATCATATTCTCTTTAATACATTCGGCTGCCGATTCTCTATCGGTCACTGCATAACGGGCGCCGCTGTGAAGCAGACCGTGGTTTCGTCCGGTGGCGCCGGCAGCAAAATCAAAGCGTTCAACAAGCAAAACGCGCATTCCGCGCAAAGCGCAATCTCTTGCCGTACCTGCTCCGGTTGCGCCTCCGCCAACAATGATGACGTCAAATTCGTTAATCTCGCTATTAAGTATCATGTCTCTTATAATATTAGTTAACGCAGTTTGATTTTCAAGATTAGTATAACAGCACCGCTGCTTTCTTATCAAAACAAACAAGGTTTCATTTCGCAACAAATATAAAAGCTATTTTTATAACTACGAAACTTTTTCGCTGTTTTTTCACTGAATAACAGAAAAAAAATCTTCAGGCAAGAAGTTTCATACCTGTAAGCACAGATTATACTTACGTTTCAAAAGGGAATATTATCGGACAAACATTTTATCATTTCTTAGCATTCTGAGTTTCTTTATACTGTTTTTTTCAGCTATATTAGCGCATTGAATACTATTTAAAGCCTATTATGACAAAAGAAGAGAGACAATCTATCATACTGGAGTTGTTGATACAGCATAATTCTATTTTGGTAACAGATTTAGCCACACACCTCAATGTTTCGTCAGTTACGATACGTAAGGATTTAACAGACCTCGAAAGAGAAAAGAAACTATACCGAAACCACGGAAAGGCTATTTTGATAGACCCTTACATCGACAACCGGAACATCAGTGAGAAAGAAAAGCTGTATGTCGAAGAAAAGAGACTGATTGGAATGAAAGCCGCCAGCCTCATCACTCCCAAAGATTCCATATTGATAGCATCGGGAACAACCATGCACGCACTTGCCCGCAGCATCGTTCCGGCAGATGAACTGACCGTTATTACCGCTTCCATGGAAGTATCGAATATCCTGGCAAGCGAAAAAAACATCTATATTATTCAACTCGGCGGCATATTGCGGCACAGCAGTCTGTCCGTGGTAGGGAAATATGCAGAAAACATATTGGCAGACTTTTCGTGCAGCAAGCTGTTTATCGGCGTAGACGGCATCGACCTCGACTTCGGCATCACCACTACCAATATGATGGAAGCGAGCCTCAACCGCGTAATGATGCAGACCGCCCAGAAAACGATAGTGCTTGCGGATTCCTCCAAGTTCGGACGGAGAGGTTTCAGCAAGATTGCCGATATGGAAGATGTAGACCACATCATTACCGACTCACGCATCCCGCCTTCCACCGCTTTACGCCTGGAAGAAATGGGCATTGAAGTGACAATTGCCGACAGCGTTCATCACAACAGCATCTGAATATAGACAAGAAAGTGTATCAAAGAACCGGCATATAAATCCCGCCCCACTTTGATACACTTTCTTATCTATATATATATAATGTATAAAATCAGCCTTCCTCTACACGAAGCCCCGCTTCGTCCAAAACATAAGTCTTAAAACAGCCGGAATAAGTATAAATCCTAAACCGGACATCCACCCCCCGCACGCCTTCGGTCATATATTGCTTTAAAGGGACGGACAGATAAGCACGCTTGCCATAATCCTGCACACTGCTGCTTACCTCGTGATACAAAGTCAACCGCACCTTGACACGTCCGCTGTTTTCATCCACAACAGCCTCATCCTCCACAAAATGGAAAAGATGCTTGCCCTGCTGTTTTACCTTTACTATAATATTCAGATAATCATACCCCCGCCAGATACTCTGTATCTCCGAAGGTTCTGTTTTCACGCCCTCCTTAAACTCCGCGGCAGCCAGTGGCACGGGAGAAACCGTTTGCAGCAAAGCATACAGCTTTGCGCCCACAACATCGCCGTCCCCGATTGCCAATGTCTCGTAATTGGCAACGATGCGAATGGCCGTGTCCGCACTTACACGCAGCCCCGATGCACCTTCAACAATCCGAAGCCGCTCACCTTCATCGGTCAGCACCGATTCCAGCCGCCCGTCCATTCCGGAAAATGCAGTCAGGAAATCCTGCTTCACGGAAGGATAGCGGTAATCATCGTCTCCGCACGATGCCAGCAGACACGACAGCAGGACGACAAGCAGACTACAGCAATGTTTTTTCATACTTACCACGCAAACTGTTACAATTCCACTCCGGCGCACGGCAAAAACATCATTTGGTTGCAGCCAGATAATTCGTCAGCGGATTGGCATACATCAGCAGCAGCTTCTCACGCAGGAAGTCCACATCCTTATTGGGAAGGGTAATACGTTCCAACTGTCCGTTGATATAACTTATAAAACGCTTCTTATCCTCTGCGGTATAATGCTCTACGAAGCGTTCTTCCTTATACAGCAAATCGTGAGCCACGTAATTGGTGGCAAAAATACGGTAGTTGGCATGGATACGCTTGTCAATCAAAGCAGATATGGCTACGAACAGCTCCGGTTTCGGCAATGTCCGCTCCAGTTCGCCCAAATCCTCATTGATACAGGATGCCATACGGAAACAGACGCGGCCCTTATATCCCAAAAGTCCGGTCTGCATGTTCAGCAGGTCATCATCCGTGGTTTTCTTATAGTCGGGTATGTCGCGTTTCAGTTGGAACTCCTGCGCTTTCAGATAGTCGCAAGGGTCGTATTCGTACGAAATGGAGAGCGGAACGATATTCAACTCCTGAAGATTGGTGATAATGTCTCCGTCGCCCCCCATTGCCAACATCTTCAGAACGCTGTCCTGCGTAACGTCATTGGAATCTTTTGCACGCCCTTCGCGCTGGGCAATCCAGATAGACTGTTTTTTCTCCGCAATGGTGTAGTGCATATAGCGGGACATCCGTATGGACGATTCCAGCATCTGGCGCATGGTCAGCGCGCGCTGTACGGTGAAACATTTGTTGATGCGCACCAGTTTCTTGATCCAGGGGTAAATCAGCAGATTGTCACCGATAGCGATTTCCACGGTGTCCAATCCCTGCTCCACCAGGAGAACAGACAAAAAACCGGAGTCGAGAATAATGTCCCGATGATTGGAGACATAGGTATAGGCCGACTGTTTGTTCAGCACAGCCATGCTCTCCAATATCAGTCCGTCTGTAGTATCTTTGGCCAATTTATGCAAGATGCCGTAGCAAAGATTTTCCTGAAACTCCTGCTTGGTCTTGCTTGCACGCATCTTTTGCGCGATAGCTTCAAAAGGGACACCCGGCATAACGGCGCAAGCCACTTGTTGGAACGCCGGGTCAGCAATCAATTCCTCAAAAACCTGAGGTAATTCTTCGTCATGATAAGGGCGGATTTCTTCAAATTCCATGATATGCAATTTTAAATTTTAAACAATAAGTATTTGGTTTCAAGACTAACAAGCGGGCATCTGATAGCCGGTTGATACCTAATAGTTAATATCTAAAATTGGTTTTCTATTATATCTGTCATCACATCTTTAATATCCAGGTTCGCCGCGCGCACCTGCTGCGGGATAAAACTGGTGGCAGTCATACCCGGAGTGGTGTTCACTTCCAGCAGATTTATCTTTTCTCCTTCCGTAATGATATAGTCGACGCGGATAATTCCGGAAGCGCCGAGAATGTCGTAAATGGCGGAAGTGAGTTTCTGTACGCGGTCGCGCAGTTCATCGGGGATGCGCGCCGGAGTTATCTCGTCCGACTCACCGTTATATTTGGCTTTATAGTCAAAATACTCGTTATGCGACACCACCTCCGTAATAGGAAATACCACCGACTTCTCTTTGGTTTTGTAGCAGCCGCAGGTAATCTCCATACCGTCCATAAAAGCCTCTACCAAAACTTCTTTGGCTTCAGCAAAAGCCTTTGCAATGGCGGGTTGTATCTGTTCCTTCACATTCACCTTCGTCACACCGAAGCTGGAACCGCCCAGGCTGGGTTTGATAAAACAAGGCAAGCCTATCTTCCCGATTACATCTTCATCGGAAACCGACTGTCCCTGACGAAGCAGCAAGGAATCGGCAATGCGCACGCCGAACGCCTTCAGATACTGATTGCAGGCAAACTTGTCATACGTCAGTGCGGCGGCAAGTACCCCACAACAGGAATAAGGGATGTGAAGCATATCGAAATACCCTTGCAGGCGTCCGTCTTCTCCCGGAGTGCCGTGGATAGTGATATAGGCGAAGTCGAACACTACCTTCGCACCGTCCAGCCGGAAGCTGAAGTCGTTGCGGTCTACCGGAGTCTTCGTTCCGTCGGGGAGCTGCACGTGCCAGTCGGTCCCGCGCATCTCCACAATATATAATGTGTATCTCTCCTTGTCGATGAAGGAGTAGATTCCTTGTGCACTGCGTAAGGAGACCTCAAATTCGGAAGTGTCTCCTCCGCATACAATAGCGATTGTGCGTTTCATTCTAATTCTCTATTACTAATATAGCCTCTCCACTTATCGAGCAGCCGGTTCATGTCGTCCGGCAGCTCCGAGGTAAAGTACATTTCTTCTCCGGTAACGGGATGCACAAACCCCAGCGTCATGGCGTGCAACGCCTGCCGCGGACAAATATCGAAGCAATTGTTTACAAACTGTTTGTATTTGGCAAAATGAGTTCCTTTCAGAATCTCATGACCGCCGTAGCGTTCATCGTTAAAGAGAATATGCCCGATGTGTTTCATGTGTACACGGATCTGGTGGGTACGGCCCGTTTCGAGCACACACTCCACGAGTGTCACATACCCCAGACGCTCCAGCACACGGTAGTGGGTAACGGCATGCTTGCCCTGGTCGTTCGGAAGGACGGTCATCTGCATACGATCTTTGGGATTACGGCCTACGTTACCGACGATTGTGCCTTCGTCCTGTTCCACATTTCCCCAGACAAGGGCGCGATAACGGCGTTTGGTGGTCTTGTTAAAGAACTGAAGACCGAGATTGGTCTTGGCATCCGGTGTCTTGGCAATTACCAGCAAGCCGGATGTATCTTTGTCGATACGGTGCACAAGCCCCACATGCGGGTCGTTGGCATCATAATCGGGAATATCTTTCATGTGCCAGGCAATGGCATTGACAAGCGTGCCGCGGTAGTTCCCATGTCCGGGGTGCACCACCAGCCCTGCCGGTTTGTTGACTACCATCAGGTACTTGTCCTCATACACTATATCCAGGGGAATATCTTCGGGAATAACCTCGTTCTCATAGCGGGGACGGTCCATCATCACCGTTATCACATCCAGAGGCTTCACCTTGTAACTGCTCTTCACCGGTTTGCCGTTCGCCATCACAAATCCGGCATCGGCAGCTTTCTGTATACGGTTGCGCGAGGCATTGGTCAGGCGGTCGAACAGATACTTGTCCACACGCACCATCTCCTGCCCCTTGTCCACTACTACGCGGAAGTGCTCGTAAAGCTGCGACTCGTCACCTACAGGTTCTATATCGTCCAGTACATCATTCTCTATGTCGTCCGGTAACTCTTCGATCATCGTTTGTCCTTTTTACGGATTAAAGACACTTTCACTCTCGCACACCTTTAACATCAAAACCAGGATTCATCGGCAGCAGAACCTTCGGAAACGGCTTCGTCCGGGTTCCCCATGCTTTCGTCCGCAGACAAAGAATCGCCTTCCAGCACTTCCCTGTTACCATCGCCTACCATTAAAGTCAGCGTTGCACCCATAGGCACTTTATCACCGATAGCGAGCATACGCTCACGGTACTTCACGCCGTACACCCAATCCTTTTCGCCGGGCACATATTGGATGTCATTCAACTTGAAGCCCGAAGCCAGGATACGCGCTTCCGCCTGACGCAGGGAACTGTTGTCCGCCACATCGGGAACGACTTGCAAAGGTATATTGATAGCATTGATTGTCAGATAAATGATACGTCCCTCTTTCACCTTCTGCCCGGCAGCCGGATTATAGTCCAGGATGCAGCCGGCAGGTTTATCCTTGACATACGTGGAGTCGGAAACGATACAAGCCAGTCCCCGGCTGTCAAACACCGCTCCGGCTTCCGCCACCGTCATGCCTTTCACATCGGGCACTACCACAGCCTCGCCGTGATGGGTATATATATCGATTCCTTTTAATGTTCCGAACATCAACAACACTACCACGGCAATCATTGCCAGGATGTTTATCCAGAAGTATTTGTTCTGCCGGAAAGAAAAAAATTCCTTTATAGTCATAATCACTACAATTTGATGCAAAGATAATGCAAACCGAGAGCAGAATAAAATGAACCCGTTCATTTTTTATGCCGGGGTGCAGTTTATCTTCGCTTTTGATGCAAAGATAATGCAATTTAGGCGCATTGCAATGATGTTTTCTTGAAAGTTTCACAAAAGAAAAGCCGCAAAACACTGTTACCAGTCCTTTGCGGCTCTCTTATCTCTATTAAAAGGAATGATTATGCTTTCACTCCGTTGTATTCGTCAGAAACAGTCAGTTTCTTTCTGCCTTTGGCACGACGTGCGGCTAATACTCTACGACCATTAGCTGTAGCCATTCTCTCACGGAATCCGTGTTTGTTTTTTCTCTTTCTGTTAGAAGGTTGAAATGTTCTTTTCATTACTGTATCTTGTTTTATGTTATTATTCTACGTAATCGGGCTGCAAAAATAGAGACTTTTTCTAAAATAACCAAGAGATAACTCTTTTTATCTCAAAACTTTTTGTGTTTTTTACCGATTTCCATTACTTTTGCACTCGCAAATTGAGCGAAACATCTTAATAAATAACAATAATAAAGACTATAAAGTATGATTAATGCCCAAGACATTAAAATCGGAACTTGCATCCGCATGGACGGCAAGCTTTATTTCTGCATCGACTTCCTGCATGTGAAGCCGGGAAAAGGTAATACTTTCATGCGTACCAAGCTGAAAGATGTAGTCAACGGCTATGTGCTGGAACGCCGCTTCAACATCGGTGAAAAGCTGGAAGACGTACGCGTAGAACGCCGTCCGCACCAATATCTCTATCACGACGGTGACAACTACCAGTTTATGAACCAGGAAACTTTCGACCAGATTCCCATCGCCCACGACCTGATTAACGGTGTGGACTTCCTGCTCGAAGGAATGGTTGTAGACGTTGTGTCCGATGCTTCTACCGAAACCGTTCTGTATGCTGACGTACCCGTGAAGGTTCAGATGAAGATTACTTACACCGAACCGGGTCTGAAAGGCGATACGGCTACCAACACGCTGAAACCTGCAACCGTAGAATCCGGCGCAACCGTACGTGTACCGTTGTTCATCAACGAAGGCGAGACTATCGAAATCGACACTCGCGACGGTTCTTACGTAAGCCGCGTAAAAGCATAAGAGGAATCATTTCTCTTAAGAATATTAAAAGCCGCCTGACTGAGCACTCATTCAGACGGCTTTTTTCTCAAAAGAAATGTTTATTAAATAGGAACCCAAAGGTTTATACTGCACAATGCAATCGAAACCATTCCCTTTAACAACTCTTTTTTCACCCCTGGTAAAGAGTCTATTTTTGTATATATTTTTTTCGTAAAAGTAATCATTTCTTCTCTATCTTCCAACAAAAGAACAGAATCTAAATATTCATCCAAAAACTGATAGTCCAAAGTTGGTGAGCTTGAAATTCCTGCAATAAAAACATTATTCAAATCTGAAGACGTGTTAAGTGCATTTTTCAAATTTCTTATAAGAATTATTATATTTCCCCATTCTAAAGAAGATATACCAACATCACTATACCCCATCTGCTTAAGTTTCGTTTCAATCATCGATGACAAAGCAGAATCACTGATATTACTGCCATATCTAAGGGTTGGATTCTCCCGACAAAGTTCATAGATAGCCCTATTATGACTATTACCCAACTCTTTATGTTGCCTTGAAGAGTTAGAATACACTTTCCATTCATCATTTATCTTCCAGGCAGTTCGAGCATCCCCCCATTTATTGCCGTTACCAAAGATGTTGTTAAAGAAACACGAAGTCCTCTCCAAAAATTCATTCCATTATCACGTCCCCATCTATAGCCACCGGCATCAGCTTTTCCTAGATTTTTAAACCAGCTTCTAAAAGAACTCCAAAAGCCACGAGTGTGCACATCAAGCGGAGCAGGCACATAAGGTTTTATATCTTCCACATATTGAATTAGTTCTTCCATTTGAACTTGTTCAACACTTGGCTTTAAGACTTGCTCCTCTATTTCACTTTGCGAACAAGAACCGATTACAAGTCCTACAACAACAAACAGGATTTTCACTAACAAGTTTTTCATAATTGATTATTTTTAATTATATTTGCCTAAGACATAAAAAATTATTTAAAAAAAACACCATGAAAGAAGGCCTGTTTTTTTTATTTTTATTTAATTTTATTCCTATCAGTGCCCAATATTGCTGTACAGAGATAGGAAAAGTACTTCATTACACCACTATCGACAAGAAACAAGAGAAAACCCTGAAAGATTCAGCCTTAGTAAGAGACGTCATTCACGAGAACGAACGCATTGTAGTAGACTTACGGTGGTATGGCGACAACTACAGCCCGACTCAGATTATAGACGGTACGAACCGGGAAACATTCATATACCGCAAAAAGACCGGCATCACAGAATTCATCGCACTGGATGCAGAGATAGAGAATACAGAGGCAAAACTGGACTACCTTTCCAAGTACCCTCAAAAAGACCGTTCCAGAGCCGAAAAGGAGTATGACGAGTACAGCAAATACATGCATGCCGAAGGACGCATAAGCATCCCTATCAAAGAAAATGCTGGCATGGACGAAGAACTTCCTCCCTGCAAGTATACGCAAAAAATAGGACCTATGAGAATGAAAGCTTCCCTCGAAGGGAAATACAAGGGAAAGGAGAGAGTGCATACTCCGGCAGGAGACTTCGACTGCATTAAAATCTATACAGAATCCAAAGCCAAATTCATGCTTTTCTCCGAAAAAGAATACAGTATGAGCTGGTATGCCAAAGGCGTAGGTATCGTAAAGGAAGAAAGATACAACAAACGGGGGAAATTACAGGAGAGCATGACGCTGGAAGCCATACGGAAGCAGGGAAATAATTGACTACATGGAACTACAAGTTTTAAAGGGGCAAACCAATAGTTTCTCCTGCTAAAACAATTAGTTCCCCATAATTCCAAATGTTTTACACTGAGAACCAACACATTACCCATTCTATCAAATATAAATACACATACGGCTTAGTCCACTCTTAAAGACATACGGGCCGTGATAGATATTTGTAAACAATTTCATCTTCCGTGCCTATCTATCACGGCACAACACACTTGTAATCAAAGACATACCCCTGTAGCGTGATAACGTAACAGATGATTTTCATTTTTAAACTTTGTAGAGAGAATGAACCGAAAATAACATTCCGAATGCACGGCAAAATAACCGTCTGTCACCAAATAAAAACGTATCTTTGCAACATCAACTCCCGTAACCCGATAAAAAGAGACAGAGACATGCGATATTCCGTTATCATTCCCGTATACAACCGCCCCGACGAAGCGGACGAGCTTTTGCAAAGCCTCATGCGACAGAGCTTCAAGGATTTCGAAGTCATTATCGTAGAGGACGGTTCTTCAGTTCCCTGCAAGGACGTTGCAGAGCGTTATCAGAACATTCTGGACATCCGTTACTACGCCAAGCCCAACTCCGGTCCCGGACAAACGCGCAATTACGGCGCCGAACGCAGCCGGGGAGAATACCTGATTATACTGGATTCCGACTGCATCCTTCCCGAAGGCTATTTTGCAGCAGTGGAAGAGGAACTGCAAAAAGCCCCTGCCGATGCATTCGGCGGACCGGACCGTGCGCACGTCTCCTTTACCGATATACAGAAAGCCATCAACTACTCCATGACTTCGTTCTTCACCACCGGCGGCATCCGCGGCGGAAAAAAGAAAATGGACAAATTCTATCCGCGGAGTTTCAATATGGGAGTACGTCGCGAGGTTTATGAAACGCTCGGCGGCTTCTCCCGGATGCGTTTCGGAGAGGACATCGACTTCAGTATCCGCATCTTCAAGGGCGGGTACGCATGCAGGCTTTTTCCCGGAGCATGGGTGTATCATAAGCGGCGGACGGACTTGAAGAAATTCTTCAAGCAAGTGCACAACTCCGGCATCGCCCGCATCAACCTCTACAAAAAATATCCCGAATCCCTGAAAACAGTGCATCTGCTGCCGGCAGCATTTACACTGGGCGTAGCCGTGCTGTTGGCGGGAGCGCCTTTCTGCCTGTACAGCCTGCTGCCGATTGCATTGTACGCACTGCTTGTATGCACGGACTCCACGCTACGGAACAAGAGCCTGCGCATCGGCGTCTATTCCATTGCCGCCGCCTTCATCCAGCTCATCGGATACGGAACCGGTTTCTGGCGTGCCTGGTGGAACCGTTGCATATGCGGCAAGGATGAGTTCGAGGCATTCAAGAAGAATTTCTATAAATAACAGGCTACAAGTGCCGGCAGCCGGTAACGAAAAAAAAATGAAAAAACTGACAATCAACCGGTGGGCGGCAGAAGACCGGCCACGGGAAAAAATGATGCTGAAAGGAGCGGAAGCCCTCAGCGACGCCGAACTGCTGGCAATCCTTATCGGATCGGGAAACACTGAAGAAAGCGCCGTGGCACTGATGCAACGGACACTTGCCTGCTGCAACAACGACCTGAACCGGCTGGGCAAATGGGAAGTCCACGATTTCTCCCGCTTTAAAGGCATCGGACCAGCCAAGAGCGTCACCATCATGGCAGCCCTCGAACTGGGCAAACGCAGAAACCGGCAAGAGCATTCGGAACGAGCCGTGATACACTCGTCCGATGACATCTACGGAATCTTTCATCCGCTCCTGTGCGACCTCACCGTAGAGGAGTTCTGGGTACTCCTGCTCAACCAGGCATCCCGCGTCATAGACAAAGTACGCATCAGCCGGGGCGGCATCGACCAGACCAGCGCCGACGTGAGGAGCATCCTGCGCGAAGCCCTGCTGCAACGCGCCACACAGATTGCCCTGATACACAACCATCCCTCCGGAAATCCGCAGCCCAGCACGAACGACCGCCAACTGACACAGCTCATACTGAAAGGCGCACAGACCATGAACATCCGCCTCATCGACCACGTTATAGTCACAGACGGCAGATATTACAGTTTTACCGACGAAGGAGTGCTGTAATGTAGCCTGCACATTCTTTGTAGTTTCAATTAAAATCTTTAGATTTGCTTCGCTAAACCAACAAACCGTACGAATATGACCAAATTTGAAATAGAAGAGAAAATCGTAGCCATGCTGAAAACCGTATTCGACCCGGAGATTCCGGTAAACGTGTACGACCTGGGACTCATCTACAAGATAGATGTTGCCGACAGCGGTGAGGCGACTATCGACATGACCCTGACAGCTCCCAACTGCCCCGCCGCCGACTTCATCATGGAAGATGTCCGCCAGAAGATAGAATCGATAGACGGCGTGACCTCCGCCACCATCAACCTGGTGTTTGAGCCCGAATGGGACAAGGACATGATGAGCGAAGAGGCCAAGCTGGAACTGGGCTTTCTCTAACTAACAACGTAACAAAGCATATATGAAGAACGTATATTTCCTTTCAGACGCACACTTGGGTTCGCGGGCCATCGAGCACGGACGTACACAGGAACGACGGTTAGTGAACTTTCTCGACAGTATCAAACACAAAGCAGCCGCCGTATATCTGCTGGGCGACATGTTCGACTTCTGGTACGAGTTCCGCACGGTTGTGCCCAAAGGCTACACCCGCTTTCTCGGCAAGCTGTCCGAACTGACGGATATGGGCGTGGAAGTACACTTCTTCACCGGCAACCATGATATCTGGTGCGGAGATTACCTTACCCGGGAGTGCGGGGTAGTCATTCACCGCGAACCCCTCACCACGGAAATCTACGGAAAAGAGTTTTACCTTGCCCACGGTGACGGATTGGGCGACCCGGACAAAAAATTCAAACTGCTGCGTACCATGTTTCACAGCCGTACCCTCCAAACGTTGTTCTCCACCCTCCACCCCCGCTGGAGCGTAGAGTTCGGACTGAGGTGGGCAAAGCACAGCCGCCTGAAAAGAATAGACGGGAAAGAGCCCGACTACATGGGCGAAAACAACGAGCATCTTGTACTGTATACCAAAGAGTATCTGAAGAACCATCCGAATATAAACTTCTTCATCTACGGCCATCGGCACATCGAACTGGATTTGATGCTGAGTGCCACCGCCCGCGTCCTTATCCTCGGCGACTGGATAAACTATTTCTCCTATGCCGTATTCGACGGCGAGAACCTGTTTCTGGAAGAGTTTATCGAAGGGGAAACCAAACTGTAAACCACTTGCCCCGCCTTTCAAAAACCGTTTATTCTTATAAACGATTACGAAAAAGAACGAAAACCCGGAACTTTTTGCCCGGTTGCTTGTAGTATCGTCATAACCATTAAAAACAAAAGCGTTATGGATGATATGATTTACAGAAACGATTCCATTGCCGAAGAGAACATCGACCCCAACGGCCGCCCGGCAGAGAATAAATTTGAAGAATGGAGCGAAGAAGTTTCAGAACGTACAGACCCCGGCTGCAAAGACAAGAAAGTGAAATCCGCCAAAGAGCGGAAAAAACTTATCAGAGAAATGGATGAAGTAATCAAAGAAGATTTGAAATAAAAAAAAACACCTCAGGCGATACAGAGCCTTTTCAACCCAAACTTGAAAGGGCGTCAATCCGTACCGCCTGAGGTGACCGACTTTAAAGGAGATTATTTATACCCCGCCGCTTTCGCAATGCGTTTCGGAATTTCCGTATTATCCATCTTACCGACAAACAAATCGGAACCCGCACCTATTGCAAAGACAGGTACATATCCGGCCGTATGGCCCGAACCGGTCCATCCTACCATTGCTATCTGGCTCATCACTTTCCGGGCAACAGCAGCCAAAGGTTCGGTCTTGGCGTACAGGCTCTCTTCAAAGACAACCTTATTCTTCACAAAAGACGTCTCGTATTCATCACGGAGCATCTTTTCCTGCTCCCAAGTCAAAGGCAACTCTTCCCAAAATCCCATCTTATCGGCAAGCAGCGCCTTCACTTCCTCCCAGGAAGCCTTGTCGGAATCTTTCCGCAAATCGGTTATTGCCTTGGAAAGAAGGTCTTGCGACTGTTCCTGATTCGTCAATGCTTTCAGGCGCAACTCATATCTTCCGGTACCCAGACTCATGCCGCCGGTTTCGTGGTCGGCAGTCACAACAATCAAAGTCTCTTTCGGGTGCTTCTTGTAGAACTCATAAGCCACTTTTACCGCATTATCCAAATCGATAACTTCCTCAAAAACGGTGGCAGGGTCATTGCCGTGGCAAGCCCAGTCTATCTTACCGCCTTCCACCATAAGGAAGAATCCTTTATTGTTTCCCTTTGTCAGGAACGAAATAGCACTTTCGGTAATCTCCGGCAAGGTAAGGTCACCTTCCTTGCGGTCGATGGCATAAGGCAGGCAGGAAGGTACGGCACCCTCTTCCTGGATAAGCACCATTTTCCCTGCATCCGCAGCCTTTGCTTTGTATTCGTCCAATCCCCTGGCAATGGTATATCCCGCTTCCTCTATAATAGGGAAGATACTCGGCGCATCTTTCTTATCGGCTGTCGTAGCGGGTTTCAGGAAACCGCCGCCTGCGTAAAAGTCGAAACCGGCCTTCGGCAGGTCAAGCGCAATTTCGTAATACATGCTACGGTTGGGCTGGTGGGCATAGAATGCCGCCGGGGTAGCGTGGTCTACACTGACACTGGTGGTGACACCGACTTTCCTGCCTGCTTTCTTGGCTTTCTCGGCAACTGTCTGCAAGGCGTTTTTATCATCGTCCATACCAATAGCCCCATTGTATGTCTTTGCACCGGTGGCAAGCGCCGTACCGGCTGCTGAAGAATCGGTCACGGAATTAGTGGCGGAGAAAGTTGTAGCCACAGTACCTGCCGGAAATGTGGTAAACAAAAGCGGCTTCACGCCGATACGTCCCTCCTGCTCGGCAAGGTACATCTCCGTACCGTTCACCTGATTCACTCCCATTCCATCGCCGATGAAATAGAATACATACTTTGCCCGCTGTGCATACGATGTGCCTGCCAGCAGTACAAAGAACAACACATAAATCAATCGTTTCATAAACTTGTTCTATTTAAATTATCTGTCATACTGATATTTCCCTTTATCGGGAAACAAAGATAGATATTTTAAATCATTCATATATAACGATATTATTAAAAAGAAAGTGCCGGACACAGTATTAACTGTTTCCGGCACTTTTATCAGGACTGTTATTACAAACCTGTTATTTATTCAAGATAGCCATTGTATCCGAAGCAATCATCAGCTCTTCATCGGTCGGGATAACCACGACCTTCACCTTGGAATCGTCTGTAGAGATTACAGCTTCTTCACCACGGACCTTGTTCTTTTCCAGGTCGACCTTGACACCCATGAATTCGAGACCTTCGCATACTTCGCTACGGCAGTTGCACTGGTTCTCGCCGACACCGCCCGTAAACACGATGATATCCACACCGCCCAAAGCGGCAGCATAAGCGCCTACATACTTCTTGATGCGGTAGAAGTACATCTTTTCTGCCAGAATAGCTCTCGGGTTACCGGCAGCCACGGCATTCTCCAAATCGCGCATATCGCTCGACTCACCGAAGATACCCATTACACCGCTCTTCTTGTTCAGAAGATTGGATACCCCGTTTGCATCCAGCCCCTCTTTCTCCATAATGAAAGTTACGGCTCCCGCATCGATGTCACCGCTACGGGTACCCATCATCAGACCCTCCAGCGGAGTCAGACCCATGCTGGTGTCCATACACTTGCCGTCTTTAATGGCAGAGATGGAACCACCATTACCGATGTGGCAGGTAATGATTCTCTTTCCCTCCGGCTGTACGCCCAGAAATTCGCACACACGCTTTGATACATAACGGTGAGAAGTTCCGTGGAAGCCATAACGGCGAACCCCGTATTTCTTATACAGTTCGTAAGGAACGGCATACAGATAGGCATAATCGGGCATCGTCTGATGGAAAGCGGTATCAAACACACCAATCTGCGGAACATCGGGCAGAATGGCGGAAATAGCGTTTACACCCTTCAAGTTGGCAGGATTGTGAAGCGGAGCCAAATCATTGCAGGCAGTAAAGGCGTCCAGCACCTCCTGAGTCAGCAAAACGGATTCGCTGAACTTCTCGCCGCCGTGTACCATACGGTGACCTACCGCATTGATTTCGTCCAAAGACTTGATTGCGCCGTATTCGGGGCTGATCAATGTATTGAGGATGAACTCCACACCCACAGTATGCTCCGGTATGTCTTTTTCCAGAATTTTCTTCCCGCCATCAGGCAAGGTCAATTTCAGGAAAGAGCCTTTCAAACCGATTTTTTCAATGCCACCTTGAGCGATAACCTCTTTATGGTCCATATCAAACAACTTGTATTTGATGGACGAGCTACCGCAGTTCAATACTAAAACTTTCATGATACTAATGTTAAATTATAAATTATGAATTCCGAATTATGAACCGCGAACCATGAACCATGAACAGGAAGAAATCCCCAATCATAATTCATAATTCAAAATCCATAATTATTTATTGTGTTTAGCTGCAATAGCCTGATTTGCCGTAATGGCAATCATACGATATACATCTTCGATGGAGCAACCGCGTGACAAATCGTTCACCGGACGTGCGATACCTTGCAGAATCGGACCTACCGCATCGGCATGTCCCAGACGCTGTACCAATTTGTAGGAGATATTGCCTACTTCAAGGCTCGGAACAACCAGCACATTTGCATTACCTGCAATGGCAGAACCCGGAGCTTTGCTGGCACCGACTTCAGGAACCAATGCTGCGTCAGCCTGCAACTCACCGTCGATAGCAATATCAGGAGCCATTTCTTTAGCAATCTTCAAGGCTTCTACCACTTTGTCTACCACTTCGTGTTTTGCAGAACCTTTTGTAGAGAAACTCAACAGTGCCACTTTCGGGTCAATACCTGCGACAGCCTGAGCCGTACGTGCAGTACAAACAGCGATTTGCGCCAGTTGAGAAGCATCGGGAACGGGAGTAACGGCAACGTCACCCATTACCAGAATACCATTCTTACCATATTCGGGAGCATGAGTCAGCAACAACATTGCACCGGAAACGCAAGTAATGCCCGGAGCAGTCTTGATAATCTGCAAAGCCGGACGAAGCACATCACCGGTAGTATTGCGTGCACCCGCCAACTGACCGTCGGCATCGCCGTTCTTGATAATCAGACAGCCCAGATAAAGCGGATTGGTTACCAGCTTACGGGCTTCTTCAATAGTCATGCCTTTTTTCTTACGCAACTCGAACAGCAGTTGTGCATACTCTTCCTGCTTGGGATTGTTTTCCGGATCGATAATGGTTGCCTTGGAAATGTTACCAAGTCCCCACTCCGTTGCACAAGCGTTGATTTCAGCAGGATTGCCCAAAAGAATCAGGTCTGCAATACCATCTGTCAGAATTTGATTGGCAGCTTTCAAAGTGCGTTCTTCCGTACCTTCAGGAAGAACAATGCGTTGACGATCGGCTTTCGCACGCTCTAAAATTTCATTAATTAATCTTTGCATGATATTTTAATTGTGTATAAGAATCAGTAGTTCGTGTTATTCACGCAGCAAAAGTACACAATTTTGCAATATACACATTGCAATTTCGGGGCTTTTTCCACACCAAATGAGAATTATTGTAATATTTAACAATAACAGTGGATTTACGAGACGGTTCCTCACTTCAAATAGCTAACTTTGCAACGTTTTCAATATTTTCAATAGGTTAGGTATTATTTAATAATCAGGTATTATGATCCGTCAATGCGCCATCCTTTTCGGATGTCTGGCTTTGGGTGAATTGATTGTATTCTTAACGGGTATCAAACTTCCGTCCAGCATCATCGGTATGCTGCTGCTCACCCTTTTCTTAAAATTGGGTTGGATAAAACTGCACTGGGTGCAGGGAATGTCCGACTTCTTGGTTGCTAATCTGGGATTCTTCTTTATCCCGCCCGGCGTAGCCCTTATGCTCTATTTCGACATTATCGCCGCCGAATTCTGGCCTATCGCCATCGCTTCATTAGTCAGCACCCTGCTGGTACTCGTGGTTACCGGATGGGTTCACCAATTAACACGTAAAATCAAATGAACTTTTTAGAAAACGAATTCTTCCTGCTGGCTATTACTTTCGGGATATTCTTCTTAGCCAAACTTCTTCAAAAGAAGACAGGAATCATGCTGCTGAATCCCATCTTACTGACTATCGCCCTGCTTATCATTTTCCTGAAGATGACAAATATCAGTTATGACACTTATAACAAAGGCGGGCATCTGATTGAATTTTGGTTAAAACCTGCCGTCGTTGCGTTGGGTGTTCCTTTGTATCTGCAATTGGAGACTATCAAGAAACAATTGCTGCCTATCCTGCTTTCACAATTGGCAGGATGTATTGTAGGGGTTATTTCCGTAGTCCTGATAGCAAAACTGATGGGAGCCTCCGATGAGATTATCTACTCGCTGGCTCCAAAATCCGTTACTACCCCGATAGCCATGGAAGTTACGAAATCAATAGGCGGCATTCCCGCGCTGACTGCCGCCGTAGTGGTCTGCGTAGGCCTGTTGGGAGGAATCCTCGGTTTCAAGACAATGAAACTCACCCATATCGGAAGCCCCATGGCCCAAGGGCTTTCTTTAGGGGCAGCAGCCCATGCTGTCGGCACATCCACAGCAATGGACATCAGCAGCAAATACGGTGCGTTTGCCAGCCTCGGCCTGACGCTTAACGGAATATTTACAGCCTTGCTAACCCCTACTATTTTACGATTGTTAGGGTTACTCTAACAAAATCTTCTTATCTTTGTTATTATATTCTTATAACCAATAGAAATTATTTATGATTCCATTTAAAGATATCGAACTACAAGATAAAGAGCTGATTACTTCCTTTACTTTAAACAGTCCGCGACGCAACTGCGACCTTTCATTCTCCAACCTATGCAGTTGGCGTTTCTTATACAACACCAAGTTTGCCATTATGGACGGTTTCCTATTATTGAAATTCTGGGCAGACGGAGAGCTTGTATATATGATGCCTATCGGCAACGGCGATTTAAACAAGGTACTGGATGCGCTGATAGAAGATGCCAACCGGGAAGGAGAGCCTTTTTGCTTGTTGGGTATCTGCGCCGGAATGTGCTCCGAACTGGAAACCTTTATGCCCGGCAGATTTCAGTTTACAGCAGACAGGGATTACGCCGACTACGTATATCTGCGCTCCGACCTCGCCACCTTATCCGGCAAAAAGTTTCAGGCAAAGCGGAATCATATCAACAAATTCAAAAAGACTTATAATTACGAATATACTCCGATTACCGCCGACCGTATCCGGGAGTGCCTCGATTTGGAAGCGGAATGGTGCAAAGTCAACAACTGCGACCAGCATGAAGGTACCGGCAACGAACGCCGTGCATTGATATACGCCCTGCACAATTTCGATGCGTTAGGGCTTACGGGCGGTATTCTCCATGTAGAGGGCAAGATTGCAGCTTTTACTTTCGGCATGCCTATCAACCAAGACACGTTCGGAGTACATGTAGAGAAGGCCGATACCCGCATAGACGGCGCTTATGCCATGATTAATTACGAATTTGCCAACCATATTCCTGAACAATATATCTACATCAACCGGGAAGAGGACTTGGGTATTGAAGGGTTGCGGAAAGCAAAACTTTCCTATCAGCCTGCCATTATTCTGGAGAAATACGTTGCCTGTTTAAAAGAACAGCCGGTAGAGGTTATCAAGTGGTAAAAAAGGTAAAGTGACAGGGCTATAAAACAGGGTGCACAATTATGATAAGGGGTGAAGCAATGCGGGAAAAGATAAAGAGTTTATGGAAACTATGCTTTAACGACAGCGATGAATTTACAGATATGTATTTCCGCTTGCGTTACAGCAATGAAGTCAACATCGCCATTCAAAGCGGTGAAGAGGTGATTGCCGCCCTGCAAATACTACCCTATCCCATGACTTTCGGAAAGAGCGAAATCAAGACAGGATATGTGTCGGGGGCCTGTACGCATCCCGATTATCGCAATCGCGGGGCTATGCGCGAACTGTTATCGCAAGCCTTTACCCGTATGCTACACAATGACATGTCCATTTCCACGCTGATTCCGGCAGAACCCTGGTTATTCGGGTATTATGCCGGTATGGGCTACGTGCCGATATTTAAATACTCCTCAACAACCTTCACGGCTTCAGAGGTTACCATCGCTAACGAAACGGCTGTTCTGAACAAAATAAATGATTATCAGGAAGAATCATATCGCTATTTAAACCGGAAACTGTGGGAACGCCCCTATTGCATCCAGCATACGGAAACGGACTTCCGGGTAATCCTTGCCGATTTACAGTTGGGGAAAGGCTGCGTCTATACATTGAAGCAAGGCGATAAGATTACGGCTTTAGCCATCGTATATCCGGCAGGCAGTACTTGGCAGGCAGGAGAAATCGTAGCGGAGACTCCCGGTATGTACCTGTTATTGCTACAACGTATTTGCGAACAACTGAACCTCCCGTCCATCCGGGTTATTAATCCGTCTGAAACAGAGCCGACCCCGCAAGTATTGGGTATGGCGCGCATCATCAATGCCAAAACGATACTGCAACGATATGCCGCCGAGCATCCGGAACTGAAAATGAGCATCGCACTTACAGACCCGCAGATCAGCGCCAATAACGGTTACTACTATCTGAATAACGGCAAGTGTATAAGTAGTGCCAAGCGGCTGCCGGGCAGCCACTTGGCACTCACTGTCGGCGAACTTACCGAAAAGATATTATCGCCATCAAACCCTTACATGAGTTTAATGCTGAATTAACAGTTCTTACAATCCGCTGAAGTCTACACCTTCGAATACCAGCGACGGGATGCGCCATGAAGAAGACATACGGGGATCATTACCCACAGCCGATAAAGAAGCCCAAAGCGTAATCATATTACCCGTGACATTCATTTCGCTGACGGGCTGGGTCAATTTGCCATTTTCAATCAGGAAACCCTCTATACCGTACGAAAAGTCTCCGGAGCTACTGTTACAATTACCACCATTGAATCCGGTAACCAGGATGCCTTTCTGCACGTCGACCACCAGACCGTTCAAATCTTTGTTTCCCGGTTTGAGCACCAATAAGGAAGGAGAGTTGACAGTCGGCTCCACTCCCATTTTTTTAGAGTTGTAGGTATCAATGAAGTATGTTTTCAACACACCTTCTTCAAAGATAGAACGCCGTTCGGTTGCCACTCCTTCGCTATCGAAATAGCGCGCACCGCTTGCACCGATTAAATGGGGTTCATCCATCAGATTCAATAATCCGGCCCCTACTTTCACATTCAGCTTATCCAACAGAAAAGAGTTTTTTTGCTGTAATGCCGAACCGTACAGCGCACTCAGTACCGGACTGAGCAAATTACTTGCATTCATCGGGTCTACCACCATTGTATACTTGCCGGAAGCAACCTTCTTCTGTCCAAGTTTCCGCAGTACGCGCTCCAAGGCTTTCGTTCCGACACCCGATTTTACCAGTTTGTCGTAAAACAGAGCCGATTCATACCAATAAGAAGATGGACGCGCCTCTCCCTCGCCACGCAATGCCACATCGGCAGAAAGCGAAAACCAGGTAGACTTGGACTCGCCTTCAAAACCGTTGCTCGTCAAGCGGTAGGAAGAACTTTCTCCGTCACCATACGAAGTTCCTACGGATATAATGCGGCTGTCTTTGCCCAAGACTTCTTCGGCAGCAGCACGCGCAATGGCAACTTTGTCGTCCGGATTAATAGTTTCGAAACGCCTGTCAAACAATTGCAAGTCCGGCTTTCCACCTTTATAGTAACGGGAAGCATCGGGCAACACACGTGCCTCATCCACTGCCAGATAGCGCGTAGATTCGATACCGTTCTTTATAAACGTCTCCAGTTCTTTCTTATCCAAACGGTTGGTTGAATAAGAACCGTACCTGCCGTCCACATACAAACTGATGCTCAACCCGCTTTCCGAGGCTTGTTGCAATCTGTCCATCTTGGCATCGCGTAATTCAAATGAAGCGTTGGAGTTGGAGTACAACACCAACTTTGCTGCCTGACACCCGTTTTTCAAGGCATAGTCCATTGCCCACTGCGCCAGCTTTTTATTATTGTCTGTAATCATATTTTCAGTTGATTGTTAGCTGTTGATAATTGACAATTAGAAATTATCAGTTATCAATGCTCCGTTAGTACTTAATTTTCCCCTCCTACGGTGAGTTTGCTGACTAATGCCGACGGCATACCGCACGTCACCGGACAAGACTGTCCATCCTTACCACAGGTCCATGTACCATTGTCAATCTTATCATTGTCGGCCACCATTGTGATGTCTGCCAATGCTTTCGGACCGTTACCTATGATATTGATGTCCTTAATGGGTTGCGTCAGCTTTCCGTCCTCAATCAAATAACCGGACTTCACGAAGAACGTAAAGTCACCGGCTCCAATCTGTACCTGACCATTCGTAAACGTGTCTACGAAAATACCGTTCTTCACCGTAGAAATAATATCCGCTTCTTTCATATTGCCGGCTTCCATATACGTAGCACGCATACGGGGAATAGGCAGGTTACGGAATGTATCGCGGCGACCGTTTCCGGTGGGATTCACACCGTAATGCTTTGCACTGATACGGTCGTGCAGGTAGCTGGTGAGCACACCTTCCTTGACAATATACGTTTTCTGCCCCTCTACGCCTTCATCGTCGAAATTCACGGAACCCCGATTGAAAGGTATCGTACCGTCATCCACCACGTTAATATGTTCGTTGCACACCTTCTTGTTCAACTGACCGGCAAATATGGATATATCCTTACGGTTGAAGTCTGCCTCGAACGCATGCCCTATAGCCTCATGCAGCAGGATTCCCGAACCGCCCGAACCCATTACAACGGGCATTTCACCACCTTTAGGCTTAATGGCCTTAAATAGAATAGCAGTACGATCTACCACTTCACGGGCAATCACGTCCACCACATCGTCGGTCATAAATTCGAATCCCTTGCGGTAAGACCTGCCTGCATAGCCGTTTTCCATCTTACCGTTCTCCTCCATGATGCAGACTGCCATAAAGGATACCATTGGACGGTAGTCGTAATAACTCACACCTTCCGAATTGCAGAACAGTACATGCGAAGTGCTGTCCTGCAAATAGGCCTGTACCTTTCGCACACGGTTGTCCAAAGAGAATATTTTCTCATTCAGTTTCTCCAAATAGGGAATCTTCTCTTTTACGCCCACATCTTCCCAGGGAGTAGCCACGGCATAGCGGCTCCGGGCTATGGTTTTCTCCGTCAGCCCCACAGGTTTGCCTGCCCTGCCCGAAGATGCAATACGGGCAGCAGTACGGGCGGCACGCAACATTTCTTCCAAGGTAACGCCTTCTACATAGGCATAGCCACTTTGGTCTCCGGAAAGCACACGCACTCCCATACCGAAATCGATATTGGAGCCGCAGTTATTCACCTTACCGTCCATTAAACTCACACTATTATTGAAAGTGTGTTCGAAGTAAAGGTCCGCATAATTGCCGCCCTTTTCCAAAGCAACAGCCATTACTTTCTTTAAATCCGCTTCCGTCACACCAAAATGATTGGCAGCGGCAGCAACGGCAGACTTAGAGTCCGCACCGCCCAATGCTCCGCGCACAGACCCGGGCATAGCCAGCGAAGGCATAGCCAGTGAACCAAGAACGGCCATTCCGCCGGTTCGCAAGAAGTTTCGTCTATCCATATAAATTTGTTATAAGTTATAAATTACAGGTCGCTTATCCTCAATATAACGGGGGAATACAGAAAGAATAGCTACCTTTGATTACCGAACAACCAATGCGCCTCAGCCTACTAATGCCGCATCTAAATTTCTTTTGTCAAAAGACTCTCCAATTCCTCGGCACTCAGGCGCAGATAAAACTGCCCTTTGTAGGCTACCGAAATAGAGCCTGTTTCTTCCGATACAATGATCGCATGGGCATCCGACACCTGAGATATTCCCATCGCCGCACGATGCCGCAAGCCCAATTCTTTCGGAATATCCAGATTATGCGACACGGGCAGGATACATCCTGCCGCCTTAATGCGTTTCTTGCTGATAACCATAGCTCCGTCGTGCAACGGGCTGTTCTTGAAAAAGATATTTTCTATCAGGCGCTGGTTTATATCGGCGTTGATAATCTCCCCTGTACGCACCACATCGTCCAACGGCATATTATGTTCCACCACAATCAATGCACCGACTTTCTGCTTGCCCATACTGATACAAGCCATTACAACGGGCATAATTTCATCGTGTTCCATGCCTTCTTTCTTGTTTCCCGTAAAGAAGCGCACCAACGCACTGGCATGCTGATGCGAACCGAGCGTAAGCAGAAACCGCCGTATTTCATCCTGAAACAAGACAATAAGTGCCAACACACCCACACTGACCAGTTTATCAAAAATAGACCCTAACAGTTTCATCTCCAGCACCTGAGAAACCACCAGCCAAATCAGGATAAACACCAGTATACCCGTAAACACATTGATAGATCCGGAAGCTTTCATCAGCTTATATGTATAGTAAAGCAGGAAAGCTACCAGCAGGATATCTATAAAATCTTTTATGCCAAATTCAAAAAACACGGTCGCAAGTGATTAATGGTTAATTATTAGCGATTAACGCAGAATGGGCCACATTCATGGCTTCCACGATTTTCACCGTTTCCACTGCCTCGCGCACATCGTGCACACGAAGGATATCAGCCCCTTTCAACAGACAGATGGTATCCAATACGGTTGTACCGTTCAACGCTTCCTGCGGAGTCGTTCCCAACAAGCGATAAATCATAGATTTACGGGAAACGCCAACCAGCAAGGGAAGTTCAAAAATACGAAATTCCTCCAGATGAGCCAACAATTCATAATTATGCTCAATGGTCTTGCCAAAGCCGAACCCGGGGTCCAATATGATATCCTTTACGCCTAAATCGCGTAATTGCTGCACCTTACGGGCAAAGTACATAAACACCTCTTTCAGCAAATTATCATAATGGGGATGCTGTTGCATATTTTGCGGTGTACCCTGCATGTGCATCATGATATAAGGAACATTCAGGTCGGCAACCGTACGGAACATATCATCATCCATTTCTCCGGCGGCTATATCATTGATAATTGCCACACCGTATTCCTCGACACACATTCTCGCCACATCCGCCCTAAAGGTATCTACCGAAACAATCGCATCGGGCTGTACTTTCCTCAGAACACCCAACCCCATGCGCAAGCGTTCCATCTCTTCCGCAGGCGACACATTCTCCGCATTGGGACGCGAAGAGTAAGCGCCCACATCGATGATAGCAGCTCCTTCCGCCACAATCTGCCCTATGCGGCTTGTTATGTCGGCTTCCGTCTGCATGCGGCTGCCGGCATAAAAAGAATCGGGGGTGACATTGAGAATTCCCATGATGCAGGGAGAAGAAAGGTCCAACAGCGAACCGTTGACGTTTATATATTTGGATTGCAGAACTTTCATGGCAGCGTTTTTTGATTTATATATCTGCAAATGTAAACAAAAAAGCCATTGTTGGTACACCAAGTCTGAAAAATAAGGTATCTTTGTTCGCAAAATATCAATTTTATTACGAACTGCAAAACTCCCCGAAGGAGAAAGATATGGATATAACCGCTCTTTATCAGATATTTCTCGGCTGCACCGGCATAACCACCGACAGCCGCAACTGCCCCGAAGGCTCACTGTTTATCGCCTTGAAAGGCGATACGTTCAACGGCAACGCCTTTGCCGCCAAAGCATTGGAAGCAGGCAGCGCCTACGCCGTTGTAGACGAAGCCGCCTATGCTCCTGCCGGAGATACACGTTATATATTAGTGGATAACTGCCTGCACACCTTGCAACAGCTTGCCAATTATCACCGCCGCCAACTGGGTACGCGCATCATCGGCATTACAGGAACCAATGGGAAAACAACGACCAAGGAGCTTATATCCGCCGTATTGTCTCAAAAGTACAATGTACTGTACACACTGGGAAATCTGAATAATCCGATCGGTGTACCGCTCACCTTGTTGCGCCTGACAACAGAGCATGAGCTCGGCGTAGTGGAAATGGGAGCCAGCCACCCCGGCGACATCAAGGAACTGGTGGAAATAGCCGAACCCGATTATGGGATTATCACCAATGTAGGAAAGGCTCATTTGGAAGGCTTCGGTTCTTTCGAAGGCGTTATCCGGACCAAAGGCGAACTGTACGACTATCTGCGCCGGCAGGGAAACTCCACCATCTTCCTTCATCAGGACAATCCTTACCTCAGGGAAATAGCCCGGGGACTGAATCCGATAACCTACGGAGAAGAAAACAGTCTGTATATCAACGGCCACGTTACCGGCAATTCCCCCTACCTCGCTTTTGAGTGGAGAGCCGGAAAAGAAGGAGAATTTCACCAAGTGCATACCCGGCTGATTGGCGAATATAACTTTCCCAATGCTCTGGCAGCCGTCACTATCGGGCATTTCTTCGGAGTAGAAGCAGAGAAGATAGACAAAGCCCTGAATGAATATGAACCCCGGAACAACCGTTCGCAACTGAAAAAAACGGCCGACAACACCCTGATTATCGATGCCTACAACGCCAATCCCACAAGCATGCTGGCAGCCATCGGAAATTTCCGCAACATGCAAGCCGAGAAAAAAATGCTGATATTGGGAGATATGCGCGAACTGGGAAAAGACAGTGCCGAAGAGCACCAGAGAATAGTGGACTATCTGGAAGAATATGGCTTTGAGGATGTAATATTGGTAGGCGAATTATTTGCAGCAACCCGCCACACGTATACCACTTATCCCGATGCTCCGGCTCTAATAGCCGCGCTCCAAAAGAACAAACCCTGCGGAAAGACAATCCTGATAAAAGGCTCGAACGGAATAAAACTGAATACGGTAGTCGATTATCTCTAATCTGTAGATTTACGCATCACTCTTGGTTTCAGCACGAAACAAGCCACCAATGACGCCAGGACAGCTCCCGTGGTATTGGCTGCAAAATCCAGCCAATCGCCGCCACGGTAGGTAGTACAAAATGCCTGTAACAATTCTACCGCTCCGCTGAACAATACCGGGCAGACAAATGCTCCTACCCATGCGTGCCACATAGGCGTACGGTCTCTCCGATGCGCCCGCAAGAACTCCAGCCACAACATACCGGACATGCCGAAATACATACAGATATGCACCACCTTGTCAAGGTTAGGGATAGTGCCCAGATCGGTAGTGGGCGGTTTAAAAAACGACAGATAAATTACAGCAAGTATTATCACCAGCGATACCGGATATTTCTTAATATAATATAGCATATCTCAAATTATGAACAATCTGTGTGCAAAAGTATGGAACATTTTCTATATTTGTGCGTTTTAAGAGCAATTAATAACGAATTGTAAGAAAAATCCACGTTTTATGACAAGAAATGAAAGAGCCAACTTTGGAAGCAAATTGGGAGTGATACTTGCTTCAGCCGGTTCTGCAGTTGGCCTGGGTAATATCTGGAGATTCCCTTTTGAAACAGGCAATCATGGTGGCGCAGCCTTCATACTGATTTATCTGGTATGTGTACTTATATTAGGTATTCCTATCATGATAGCCGAATTTCTTATCGGACGCCGTTCACGCGCCAACACTGCCGGAGCGTATCAAAAGCTGGCTCCGGGAACCCATTGGCGTTGGGTGGGACGAATGGGTGTATTAGCCGGATTCCTTATTTTGGGCTACTACTCGGTAGTAGCGGGTTGGACCTTGGAGTTTATAGGAGAAGCCGCAACCAACAGTTTTGCCGGCAAGTCCGCCGCAGAGTTCATCGCTTCCTTCAACGGCTTTGTCAGCAATCCGTGGTGTCCTGTTATCTGGTTGGTGGTATTCTTGTTAGCCACACACTTCATCATCATAAAAGGAGTGGAAAAGGGTATTGAAAAATCAGCCAAGATAATGATGCCCATGCTGTTTATCCTGCTGGTAGTGCTTGCCATTTGTTCCGTATCACTACCCGGTGCAAGTGCGGGTATCGAATTCCTGCTGAAACCCGACTTCAGCAAAGTGGACGGTAATGTTTTCTTAGGTGCAATGGGACAGGCATTCTTTTCACTCAGCCTCGGTATGGGATGTCTTTGCACATACGCTTCTTATTTCAGAAATGACACCAACCTGCCTAAAACAGCACTCAATGTGGCAGGGATTGATACGTTAGTCGCCATTCTTGCCGGATTCATTATCTTCCCTGCAGCGTTTTCCGTTGGCATCCAGCCGGATGCAGGACCGAGTTTATTGTTCATCACCTTACCCAACGTATTTCAACAGGCATTCGGCAACATACCCTGGCTGGCAATCGCCTTATCCATCATGTTCTACGTTTTGCTGGCGCTGGCGGCATTGACTTCAACCATTTCCTTGCACGAAGTGGTAACAGCATATCTGCATGAGGAGTTCAAGTTTACACGAGGAAAAGCAGCCAAACTGGTTACCGCCGGCTGTATTGTGCTGGGAGTGTTATGTTCGCTGTCATTGGGCGTAGGAAAGAATTACACGATTTTCGGCCTTAACCTGTTCGATTTATTCGACTTCGTCACCGCTAAAATCATGTTGCCCTTAGGCGGGTTCTTTATCTCTATCTTCACCGGATGGTACCTGGATAAAAAGATTGTATGGGAAGAAGTTAGCAATAACGGAACTTTAAATATACATATATACAGATTACTAATCTTCATTCTGAAATATATCGCCCCAATAGGAATCGGACTTATTTTCATCAACGAATTGGGCTTCTTCAAATAAACCATAATGAAGAATCCGTTTAAAGACTTCTTATACTTCTCCCGGGGAGAAAGGCGAGGTATCCTTGTTCTCATCATTGGGATAATCCTCATCTTTCTCTCCGGGTATATCTATTCTTTCCGGCAAAACAGCAGGCAACTTTCTGAAGAAGAAGCCAGAATACAGGCTGCCGCCTTGAAAGAATACGACAACTTTATCAGTGCTGTGCGGGAACAAGAAAAAAACGAGGACAGCCGTTTCAAAAAATCGGAGAGATATAAAAAGAGAACAGTTGTATTAGCTCCTTTCGACCCTAACCGTACGGACTCCGTCACCTTCTGCCGCTTAGGTCTTCCTGCATGGATGGCAAAGAACATCTTACGTTATCGAAGCAAAGGGGGAAAGTTCCGTAAGGCCGAAGATTTCAAAAAAGTATATGGATTGACAGAAGAACAGTACAAAACGCTCTCTCCCTACATCTATTTTACGGCAGAAGACACTATAAGAAAGGCGACCTCTCTACTCACTCTTCAGCAGACACCCAAAGACAGTATTTATAAATATCCGGCAGGCACCGTGCTTAACTTAAACCATGCAGATACCACTGAATTGAAGAAAATTCCCGGCGTAGGCAGCGGCATAGCCCGGTCGATAGTGAACTATCGGCAACGTTTAGGCGGCTTCTACCGAATAGAGCAATTGCAGGAAATTCATTTGGATTATCGCCAACTGCAAGCATGGTTCACCGTTACGCCTTCTGAAATCCGGCGCATCAATCTGAACCGGGTCGGCATAGAGCGCCTTCGCAACCATCCTTATATAAACTTTTACCAGGCAAAAGCCCTTGTGGAATACCGTAAAAAGAAAGGAACGCTCCACAACCTCAAACCATTTGCCCTCTACGAAGAATTTACCGAAAGCGATTTGGAGCGGCTTAGCCACTATGTTTGTTTTGAATAATGAAGAGACAGACAGCTATTCCTTACAAACTTCACCGTCTTTCAGATGAATGGTACGGTCGGTGATTTGTGCCAATCCCTCATCATGCGTCACAATTACAAATGTCTGGCCCAAACGGTTACGCAAATCAAAGAACAGTTGGTGCAGTTCTTCCTTATTATGCGTATCCAAACTTCCGGACGGCTCATCCGCCAACACCACCGCAGGATGATTGATGAGCGCACGGGCAACGGCAACCCTTTGCTTCTCGCCACCGGACAACTCATTGGGCTTGTGCGAAGCGCGTTCCGCCAATCCCATGAAGTCCAATATTTCGGCAGCTGCCGCTCTGGCTTCCTGCTGTCCCATTCCGGCAATGAAAGCCGGTATCATTACATTCTCCAAAGCCGTAAATTCCGGCAACAACTGATGGAACTGAAAGACAAAGCCTATATGCTTATTACGGAAGGCGGAGAGTTCTTTCTCCTTCAGGCAATTCACCAATGTACCGTCAATCGTTACCGAACCGCTATCGGGCATGTCCAAAGTTCCCATAATCTGCAACAAAGTGGTCTTGCCCGCACCGCTGGGACCGACAATGCTGACAACCTCCCCTTTTTTTATCTCCAGGTCGATGCCCCGCAACACCTGTAAACTGCCGAAACTCTTCGTTATTCCTTCTAATCGTATCATTGTTTTAGTTACTGTTTATTCCTTACGGTCATGACACATTTTATCTTTAACACATAGGTACGTTCTGACTGTTTGATAGCCCTATTACAACCTCTTAATGACGTATTCCGCAAGGTAACAGCCGAATACAGCCGGCATATAGCTTACAGTTCCGCAAGTGGACTTTTTATTCTGTTCATCTTCCGTCAACAGCACTGCCTTAGGGTCGGCTTGCTCGGTACTGAATACAACCGGCAGTTTACGTTTAATCCCCAACTTCTGCAAACGTTTCCTCACCGCCTTACTCAATCCGCAATGATAGGTATCCCATATATCGGCAAAACGTATCTGCGTAATATCACTCTTTGCGCCCGCCCCCATACTCGACACAATCTTAATATGCCGTTTCAGTGCTTCCGCTATCAAATAGCATTTGGGAGCAAGTGTATCAATGGCATCCACTATAAAATCATATCGGGCGGCATCAAGCAGTTCGGGTATATTATCGTCTTTCAGAAATACCGGCAGCACCGTCAGCTGTATGTCCGGATTGATATCTTTGAAACGTGCCGCCAAAACCTCCGCTTTCTCCCTCCCCATAGTGGAATGCAAAGCAGGCAGTTGACGATTTATATTGGTAGGCTGCACCGTGTCCGCATCCACAATCGTCATCCGCCCCACACCTGCACGGCATATCATTTCGGCTGCATAAGCGCCTACTCCACCAAGACCTACAACCAGCACATGCGCCTGTTGCAGCCTTTCCATTTTCTCCTCTCCCAGCAAAAGCCGGGTTCTCTGTTTCCAATCCTCCATCATCGCCAACCACTAATCATTAATCACTAATCGCTTACTAATCTTCCTTAAACCATTTATAAACCCACTTTCCTACCTTCTCGTAATGCTGCGCCTCATTTCGCGGATTAGAGAAAGAGACGGCATCCTGGGGTTCGCCCAACTGGTCGGGATAAAGTACAATCAAACTATTATTGGAAAAATATTTGCTCAACTGCGCCGGAAGTTTCTCGAAAGAACTGTCGTAGGAGATAGAACCCCTACGCGCGCTTATCACTACCAGCAAATGGTCGTAATTCACTTGTCCGGTCAATATCAGCAAGTCCCCCCAATCATCCAGACGAGAGAAATCCGTCAAGGTCTGTCCATACTTTTTCTTCACCAATGCCTGCAACTGTACAGTTGTTTCCTCGTTTGCAAAGAAATGTACCCGGCAGCCCAACGTACCGCCCATCCGGCAAAAATGCTCCACCCACTTCTGAAAGCCTGCTTCGTATTCCGCCTTGGGAGGAACGGCTATGATGATTCGCCGTATCGTATTAATCGGAATCAGGAATTTGGCAATCATAACTTCGCGATGCAGTCCTTTCAACAGGTTCTCGGCAAGCATACCGAAGAAAGAGTCTACAATATTGACCTTACGGTGCAAACCGATAATCACATCGGTCACCTCATATTCTTTCGCCGTATGGATAATACCCGAAGCAATATTCAAGTCATACCGTGTAATCTGGCGCAACGGCACATCGGCAGAAGCCGTAATCATGGCTGCCTTCTCCAAATACCTTTTACCGCGAAGCTCCAAACCCTCGGAAGTATTGTTGTCATTGATTACGTTCAAAGCCAACAGATTATCTTTCTGTTTGGTATCACGTATCAACAAGGACAGGTTCATCAGATATTCAATCGTATCCGGATTCGCCACCGGAATAAGAATCCTTTCCGCCTCAACCGTACGCTCCTCTTCCAGATGCGCCTCGCACATGGCAATCTTGCGTGCGGCCCTTTCCGTAATAAAGGAGCTCACCACACATGTCACAAGAATCAGCAATACCGTACCGTTCAGCACATCCTCATTCAACAAACGCTCACCGTTCGGCAAGATGATATTATAACCCACCAATACCGCCGCCAGCGTAGCTGCTGCTTGTGCATTGCTCAAGCCAAACATCAGCTCACGCTCTATGGGAGCCATTTTATAAATTTTCTGCGTCAGCCAGGAAGCGATCCACTTGCCCACCAGCGCCACAACAATCATAACGGCAGCCACCTTCAAAGCGTCTCCCTGCCCGAAGATGACATGAATATCAATCAGCATGCCCACCCCTATCAGGAAATAAGGTATGAACAGAGCGTTACCGACAAACTCCAGATGATTCATCAACGGTGATACATGCGGTATGAGGCGGTTCAAAACCAGCCCTGCCAAGAATGCTCCCAAGATGCCTTCCATTCCCACGAACTCCATTAAACCCGCTCCCAGAAAAACCATGGCAAGCACGAAAATAAATTGCATCACGTTATCATCATAGCGGCGGAAGAACCAGCGTCCGATGCGTGGGAACGAATACATAATCAGCGCTCCGAGGAATATGACCTTAACCACCAGCCACAGCCAGAACAGTCCGCCGGACTCTCCTTTAAACAGACCGCCCACCACAGCCAGCACCAGCAACGTAAGCGTATCCGTCACAGCCGTACCGCCCACAGCAATACTTACACTGCGATGGCGGGACACACCGTAACGAATTACAATCGGGTAAGCCACCAGCGTGTGCGAGGCATACATACTTGCCAGCAATATGGACGTCACGAGACTATACTTCAGCAACATCATATTGGTAACCAAGCCTATGCCTATCGGAATGACGAAAGCCAGCAATCCCAGCATCACAGCCTTTCCGCGATTCTTCTTGAAATCGCCCATATTCATTTCCAACCCTGCCAGGAACATGATATAATAAAGTCCGACCTTGCCGAACAACTCGAAACTGCTGTCGCGCACCAAGATATTGAAGCCATGCTCGCCAATCACCAATCCCGCCAGAATCATACCGATGATGTGCGGTATACGCAATTTATTCAGCAATATGGGCGCAAACAATATAATAAGGAGTACAAGGAGGAATATCCATGTAGGGTCTGTTACAGGAAGTGTCAAACTGAAATTGAGCCAGTCCATACGCAGTGAGTTTTAGGTTTTAACTGCAAAATAACGAAAAAGTTTTCACTTTATGCGGTGTCATACAGCAATTTGTTATAAATTTGCAGCCAACTCTATCATTTATAGATAGATTAGAACTATTTTATAAACTAAATTAAAACAAAAGAAAAATGAAAGTAGCTATTGTTGGAGCAAGCGGAGCCGTAGGACAAGAGTTCCTGCGAGTGCTCGATGAAAGGAATTTCCCGTTGGACGAGTTAGTATTGTTCGGTTCTAAACGCAGTGCCGGCACTAAATATACCTTCCGCGGTAAACAGATCGAGGTTAAACTCTTGCAACACAACGATGACTTTAAAGGGGTTGACATTGCTTTCACTTCCGCAGGCGCAGGCACCTCTAAAGAGTATCTTGAAACAATCACCAAGCACGGCGCTGTGATGATTGACAATTCAAGCGCTTTCCGTATGGATGCCGATGTTCCTTTGGTTGTACCCGAAGTCAATGCCGCCGATGCCAAAGACCGTCCGCGCGGCGTTATCGCCAATCCTAACTGTACTACTATCCAAATGGTAGTGGCACTGAAAGCCATCGAACAGCTTTCTCATATAAAAACCGTACACGTATCCACGTATCAGGCTGCCAGCGGTGCAGGCGCCGCTGCTATGGATGAGTTGTACGAACAATATCGCCAAGTATTGGCGGGTGAACCCGTGACCGTGGAGAAATTTGCCTATCAACTGGCATTCAATCTGATTCCCCAGATTGATGTGTTCACTGAAAACGGATATACCAAGGAAGAGATGAAGATGTACAACGAAACACGTAAGATTATGCACTCCGACATCAAAGTCAGCGCAACATGTGTCCGTGTACCTGCCCTCCGCTCGCATTCGGAAAGTATCTGGGTAGAGACAGAACGGCCCATCTCTATCGAGGAGGCACGTGAAGCATTTGCCAAAGGTGACGGACTGGTATTAATGGACAATCCGGCAGAGAAAGAATATCCGATGCCGCTGTTCCTCGCAGGAAAAGACCCTGTATATGTAGGACGTATCCGCAAGGACCTCACCAACGAGAACGGATTGACTTTCTGGATTGTGGGCGACCAGATCAAAAAAGGTGCTGCATTGAATGCGGTACAGATTGCAGAGTATCTGATTAGAGAGAAAGCGCTTTAAAATTTCTCCTAATCCATAAACCGACAAGGGTGTGTCAAAAATAGAATGTCATTACTATTACAGCATTCATTTTTAACACACCCTTGACTATGTTGCTTGAGACTTCCGATTTCAGGTCATTTTAAGTATATCAATAAGACACAGTTTCTGAAATCTCACTTTCTGCATTATTTTTGAATAACGAAGTCACAAAATAAACTCCCTTTTCCGATAATTTAAATGACGTTCCTTGGGTAATACCTACCAAATCGGCTTTCCGCTCTTTCCCATTATCTTTATATATAGCGTAATAAGCAACATTTGAAACCGCTCCCCAAGACAAATCAGCCCCATTCAACCTGATATTGTCCGGTGCCGGAGGAAGCACTGCAGCAGTTCGTCCTAAATAAGGAGGCAATACTTTCTTTCCATATATAGCCTTGACCGCATCTGCAATACCAACCTTATTTTCTACCAAGTTCTTGGCACTGTATAATACACTTCCCTTTACCTTCGGCTTTGCACTTGCCAGTTCAAACTGCTTCATTAAATCATCTGACGATTGAAACTTACTTCCATATTGCGAATCGCCAAATTTATAAATGCCATATCCTATCAATAAGTGGTTTTCATATGTATATTGCGACCATAAATCCAACCTCAGATTAAAACTGGTAGCATCATTACCTGTGGCAAAGTACAGCTGCGGAATAACCACATCCACCCAGCCTTCCTTTGCCCACGTATTGACATCTGCAAACAATGTATTGTAGTTACGCTCCATATCAGCTGCCGGACTAATAGAGAAAATCACTTCCGGACGAGTCTCAATAATAGTTTTCTGGATATTCCTAACTACGGTATTTACATTATTACGCCTGAAATCCTCGATATTCTTAAATTTATCCTTCCCATATTTTTGAAATTCCGTACCATCATTCATTGTCTCAGAAGCTTCCAATGACGGATAGAAATAATCATCCATGTGAATACCGTCAACGTCATACTTGGTAATAATTTCCTTGACAATATTTACAATCCGTTCCTGAACTTCCGGCAAAGCAGGATTATAAACTCTGATTTTCTCATAATCCTTAACCAGTTCCATGGGTATTTTGGCATCCAGTTTTGGGAAAGCAGCATTCTTATTTGCACGCGTAGCTATACGGTATGGATTTAACCAAGCATGAAACTGGATACCTCGCTTATGAGCTTCCTCAACAAGAAATCCTAAAACATCATAATCGGGTCTTACCCCTGCACTTCCTGTAATATACTTACTCCAAGGCTCATATTCCGATTCATAAAATGCATCTGCCATACCTCTGATTTGGAAAAATACCGCATTCATGTTATACCCGACCAATAAATCCAGATAATCTGTATACAACTTTTTCTGAACATCGGCATCATACTTTTCCATAGGCCAATCGAGCCCCCATACCGTAGCTATCCATACTCCTCTCAGTTCCTTTCCGGGCAGAACAGACGAAGAGGTCTGACCTCCTCCCTGAGAATGGCTGCCATCATCCAAAATGCCTTCATCGTCTTTACTACATGCTGCGACCAGCACAAGTAAAATGATTATATATATATATTTCAAATGTTTCATCCTTAAATTTCTAATAAGAAAGCCGCCTGATAATTTTAAAATAGACGGCTTTCAAGTTGACAATATAAAAATTCAATTTAAATGTAGAAAATCAGCATATTATTCCTCTTCCTGCTTAATAGGGAACTCGCATATTACAAATCCTGATCCTGTGCGTGATGCAAACACACAAAGCTTGGCATCTTTCCCGTTCTCATCTTTCTCTATATAATAATCTGTCTGCGCCAGGGCGTTTCCATTTCCACTTCCACCTAATTTAAATTGGTACAAAGGATTGTGATTATCTCCTTCGTCAAATTTCCGCAAAGCCTCTTCTATGGTAGCTCCTTTGCTCAAATCATAAATTTCCAAAGCAATGGTTGCAGTAGATGCACTACCCTGACCAGCGGTACAAACCAACAGATAACGCTCCTCATTAAAATTGATTATCCTTGGAGCCACAGCCTCTCCTTTTATGCTCGACGCATATATTTCGCCTACAGACTCATTGACCAATGTTACAGGAATTCTGACACCCGACCATAAATACTGGTCTGTATTTCCCACTCTATATACATTGGTCACCATCGTAGCATCAGATTTTGACGGTAATACTTTAATGGCAGTGGCATCAACTGTTTTATAGCCGCTTACGGGTATTCTTAGAAAATCAGTAGCTGCATTATCACCAAAGAATATAAATCCGTTACCATTCTCATCTATATTATAAGAGGCATTATCACCATGTCTGTTTCCTGCTCCGGAGATACTTTCAACATTAATATTGGCTATCGTTTCCGGTTGGGAATCCGGTGTTTCCCAATGATAAATCTTAAGAGGAGAAGCTTTGGCACCCGACAAACTTGAAAGATATACATGACCATTACTCAACGCACCCATGTTATAAGAGAAAGTACCACCGCTAACTCCAGTCAAATCCAGCAGAATCGGATTGATTTCCCCTTTCTTCAAATCCGACACTTTAAGAAGATGAGGTTGTGTAGCTCTGCTGACAACCAATACATGTTCGCCATCATAAGAAGCACAACGGGTAGATGCAGCATCGGCATAATCACTATAAATGTTATCTCCTGAAAAATTATATACAGTAGGCTTTTCAAAATCAGCCCCATACACAGGAACTCTTTTCCGGACTTTAACAAAATATTCCTTATACCTCTTATTATTTACAATCCGAAGTATCAAAGTCTTGTCGGAAGTTTCCTCATCCATTGAGAAATCCATGACCGGAGTCTGAAGCTCCGCGCCCTCAGAAAGTTCCGCCTCAAAGCTCAAAGCTGAAAAATTAGTCTCAACATCCAAACGGGGAAAATTAATTGTCTTATTGGCTTCATCAATTGTTCCTTCCACCACTGTTTTCCCGTCTGCCCCGGCATTAACTATCTTTATTGCTAAAAGCTCCGTATCATAAGGTGCTATATGGCTTTTAGGATAATCCTCCTCACAAGAGACAAGACTAATACCAAGCAATACAGCCATAAATCCTAAACTTTTTATTAATTTATACATAATCTCATGTTTTAATTAAAAACCATTGTTAACTCACAGATGTATCCGTCAATTCAAACTTGCCGGCCATCCCTCCGTTTGAGTAAGTGTATACCCTCTACTCTTATAATCTTCAATCTGATTAATTCCGATAGGTGAGAGATATGGGTTTACATTAGGCACATTCAAGAAGGGCAGTCGTCCTTTATTCTGTTCCGGATAGAAAAATCCTTTCATAGCAGCAGCATTAGTGCCATCATAAACGGTCAGACTTCCATCCTTGCCCATAACCCTGATTTTCCCGCTATTCTCTGATTTCAGTTCTTCGGGAACCTCATCCTTGAAATTTACCCAAGTACCTACCAGCAAATCCTGATTTCTATCGGTATCCATGTACTCCAATTTTTTCCAACGTCTCAAATCGACGATACGTGAGAATTCAAAAGCAAATTCCATTCTTCTTTCCCGTCTGATTTCCCAAAGTAACGGAGATACGGTGACATCTCTACCCGGATCATCAGGCAGGGCATCTAACTTCATGTCTGCTGTCCTGACAACACCCAACGCTTTTGCTTCCTCGGCAATCGGTCTGTTACGGATCTTGTTAATAGACTCATCTATATCAGTCTGGACAACCGCCGGCCCTCCCAATGTAGCAAGTTCCGCTTTAGCCTCAATCCAATTCAATAAAACTTCAGCATAGCGGATTACCGGATAGCCAGTCACATTCTTTTCACCCTGGAATTCCGGAGCCGGAGAACCGCCTTTTTCAATATACTCCAATGCACTCCGAGGGATAAACTTAGTTACATACAAATAACAGCTTTTAGCTCTGGGAGTCGGCTTATTGTAAAAACTTGCCTCAAATCTGGCATCTCTTGTCTTTATCAGGTTACTTAAAGTAAAATCGGCTGCGTTGGCAACTGCAGAAGTTTGCCAGTCCTTACCATCCGTACAGATAAACGCCTTAATCAAATCCAAATTCGGACCGACATCGGTAGGGTCATTCATGTTACAAGTCGATGCTATGGAATGAGTCACACCCTTATCCGCATCATAGGTACGATACAGGATACAGTCTTTCGTACTTTTCGTCGACCCGAATAAAGAGCGGAAATCAGTCACAATATCATATTTTCCACTGCTCATTACCAAGTCAGCCGCAGCAATAGCCTGCTCAAAAAATTTCTTCGCACGTTCATCATTCTTATAATAATATTTTTGCCAACTTGCTTCAAACAATGCCCATCTCGAAACAAAAGCAGCCACCACATAACGGTTCACATATTGTGCATCCCCGTCATCCAAACGGACATTCTTCATGGCAAAATCAAAATCATCATAAACGGCATCCATCACTTCATTTCTCGGAGTACGATCCTTATACAAGGCATCCTTATCCGTATTCAACACCTCTGTATCGTAATAAGGGACATCACCAAAAACATTGACCAGACGAGCATACTCCATTCCTCTGAAGAAACAGCCTATTCCCATCCAATGATTGTATTGTTCTTCGGTCAGAATATCCTTCATTCTGGCAGACACACGATCAAGCATGACATTCGCTTTCCTTATCCAAGCAAAATTCCATGTCGGACCGGTAAATTCGCTCTGCCACATCATATCCAGACTCGTTGAGCCTTTTGATGTAGGGACAGTCCGTCCAAACTGCGTTTGGGTGGACAATCTCACTGCATCATCATTAAAAGTATAATTTGCATTAGGAGCATACGTCGTTTCATACTTCAATCCATATCCTACAAAGAAGTTGGTATAAAAGGCATTGGCATACAAACGTACCCTATCCTCACTGGTCCAGTAAGCATCATCTTCCGATGTAGTCAATGAAGGACGGTCCAGCACATCATTACAATTCGTAAACAGGAAGATGATTCCGGTTAAAATCATATATATTTTAAATCTCATAATTACTCTTTTTTAGAAGGTTAATTGAACGCCACATGATAAAGTCTTGAAAACAGGTGTGCCCATACCCGTACGTCCCAAGTTATAGTTTGAGTCAGACCTGAACATCGAATAACCTGAGATAGCCTCCGGGTCGATAGGCAATCCGTTCAGCTTGTCAAATGTAAAGAAGTTCTCTAATGACATATAGAGTCTGGCCTTGGATATATACACTTTTGAAAGAAGATTCTCCGGGAAAGTATATCCCAACGTTATATTCTTGATTCTCAGGTAAGACATATCCAGCAAATAGCGTGACTGTTTCTGCATACTGAAACCAGTATTGCTTCCACCCAAATTCCATGCTCTCGGATAAAATGCATCCGTACGCTCTTCTGTCCAATAATCGGTTGTAAAGGTTTTGGGAAGAGCACCCTCTTTGGCATTATATCCGGGAATAGCCAACTGACCGCTACCCCAAATCTGACGCTTGCCGATGCCTTGGAAGAAGATTGAAAAATCAATCCCCTTATAATCCGCTCCCAAACGGAAGCTATACTCATAACGAGGAGTAGAATTGCCAATCACAGTCTGGTCACCGGGATTACCATTCGTACCTGTTCCCGGCGTGATATAACCGTCTCCGTCCAAATCCACGAATTTAACGTCACCCGGTGCAAAAATCAATTTGTTATTGTCTTCATAATGTACCTGATACACCGGATATGGGGAAGATTGTTTATTGGTTGTATGCGCTGTCCCGTTATAAATGACAGTAATTTTTTCTATTTGTCCGTCTGCTCCGTAAACAAAGTCCTCTTTTTGAAACAATCTATCTGTCACAAAACCATAAATATCGCCATATCGTCTTCCGGTAGAATAGGTTGTCCCTAATTTACGGTCTTCCCATGGAGTCAGATAATCCGCACCTTTGGTTATATAGGTAGTTGCATCGGAAATAGAAGCCATAACATTAATTCCCAATCCATTGGAAAAACGATGGGTAAAATCAGCCGACAACTCCCAACCTTTGGTTCTCAAACTGCCGTAATTACCTTTAGGAGCTGTAGCACCAAGTGTCACCGGCAAGCTTTCTCCTTCAATAATCATGTTTTTCGTATCCCGACGATACCAATCGAAAGTTACTCCGAATTTATTCTTAAAGAAACGCAGGTCTACTCCAAAATCCAAAGTCTCAATCTCTTGCCAACTGATATCACTGTCCACTAACGAAGGAGTACCGTACAAAGGCATCTTATTACCGCTTCCGTCCAGCCATGACGATTGGCCGTCAGCCAATATGGCTTTGTACAAGGTATTGGATACCGTCTGGTCACCAATACTACCCCATGAAGCCCTAAACTTACCAAAGCTCAAAATATTTTCAACCGGTTTCATGAAACTCTCATTGGTAAACACCCAACCGGCAGAAAAAGAAGGGAACCAACGCCACTGCAAATTCTTCGGAAATTTAGATGAACCATCCCTACGTATATTAGCTTCTAAGAAATATCTGTCTTCGAAAGAATAATTCAGACGTCCGAAGAAACCTAATTGAGCTTCCCAATTGCGGTCTCCTTCAATGAACTGGTCACCGGATGCCAATGGAAATTGCGGGTTTGTCAAATCAATAAGATTTGTTTTCCACCCTTTATGCGAACTCCATTTACTGGTAACCCTGTTCATACCCACCATAAACTTAAAGGCATGCTCTTTTTCAGCTCCCAATTGCAGGTTATAGGTGGTATAAATATTAAACGTATTATTATCTACCGATTTATTCTGATAGCCGACCTGACTAGCTCCCGGACCCGAACTGTTATAATATTTTTCTACAGGGAAACGGTATGCCGGCATACCTCCCGTGTCTACTCTTTCGCCTTGTTCATTGACAAAGACCTGACTGCCGTTCTCTATCCACGCCGTAGGCGCATACCATGTAGCACCGGCCTCGTATTGGGTTACAGACGAATTTGTTTCCGAAGTTTGTCTGTCGTAAGTATAATCAAATTTAACATCCCAATTCTTCGTAATATTCAATGTAAAACCCAGGTTAACGTTATAATATTTATTTTGCAGATTATCTGTATTTGATGCAGCCATTTCATACGACGGCTCTTTCAAAGGATTGCCATGTTCTGTCACTCCCATCGGAAACAATGGGCTCCAACGATACATATACAACCAAGGGTCAGCAGAAGTATTACCAATACCCGGATAACGTTTATTACGGTCGGAATAGATAGAACTGGCTCTCACTGTAAGATATTTATTCAATTCCGATGTTACACTGACCGATGCATTATATCGTTTGAAGTCGTCCTTCTTGGCAGTCTTAGACATACCACTCTGATCCAAATACCCCAATCCTATATTATAACTGGTCTTGCCGCTTTTACCATTTACCGATAAATTATGGCTCATGGTCGGAGCCCAGTTCCTGACCATAGCTTTAGCCGCATCATAGAGTCTATATCCATATTTATCTTTTCCGTCATAATACCAGTCACGGCCATATACTACCGGATCATTCCATTTTACCTTTCCTCCATACTGTTTCTGCCATTCTATGGCTTTCTCCAGGCTTTCGGGGCTAATACGCCAAAAGCCACCCGCCGGCATCGGTTCTCCTCTGTTTATTTGAGCATCCAATGTGTACTGCAAGGCTTCAATTCCACCAATTTCAATGCTTTTGGCAGGATCTTGCCAAGAAAAGTTATTGGAATAGCTAACTTCAAATTTATCTGTTTGCGCTCCCGATTTAGTTGTTATCAAAATAACGCCAAACGCAGCTTTTGAACCATAAATAGAAGATGAAGCTGCATCTTTCAATACGGAAATAGACTGGACATCGTTGGGATTAACCATCTGAATACTTGGAATTTCCACGTTATCCAACAAAATAAGCGGAGTATTATTTCCCGAAATGGATCCAATTTGACCGCGAATTTTAATCAAAGGGTCCGAACCGATTTCTCCCGTTGGAATTGTAATATTAACACCCGGCACTGAGCCTTGAAGTCCACGACCGATATCCGCAATAGGACGACTGTCCAATGTTTTATTTACGTCGACTGTTGCAACTGCACCTGTTAAATTAGCTTTCTTTTGAGTTCCATAGCCCACCACAACAACTTCCGAAAGTAACTCGCTATCCTCTTTTAAAACAACCTTTACCGTCTTGGTTGCTTTTATCTCTTGAGTTTGATAGCCAACGAAAGAGATTTGTAAGGTTGAACCCGGCTTTACATTCAATGTAAACTTTCCGTTAATATCAGTTATTCCACCATTTGTCGTACCTTTCTCTACCACACTAGCTCCGATAACCGGTTCTCCGTTTACATCTACAACCAAACCATAGACTATTTGAGTTTGCAACTGTTCTGTCACTCTCAAAGAACCGTCAATGGTAGTCTGAGTAGCTATCACGTTTCCACTGCTTAATAGCAAGGTGCTGATTGCTACTACCGTGAGGATCTTTTTATTAGACAATCCTCTTTTTCTGCAATCTTCATTCATAAGTGATTGATGATTTTGTTAATTAAAAATAGTTTTTTCCAAAAATGGTAAGATAGAAATTAATAAGAGTAGGATAGAATCACCCAAACTCTTGTGTTTTCACTTTTCCATAGGCATTTCTCAATTTAAGGGTTCATAAATGGTATGTTGTATCTCTTTTCTCTCTAAAATTCCAAGTCCACCGGGAACTTGGGCGGAACATTTTATTTTCAGTGTGGTATCAGAAAAGATTAAGTGCCCGAATAGTGGCTTTTTGCATATCTTTTCATATCCTTTACTCTCTACGGCTGCAAATAGCAATTCGTTAAACGGCCGTTACTCTTTCGTTAGACAGTTGTTGCCCTTTCGTTAAACCTTAGTCTAACGAAAGGGCAACAACTGTCTAACGAATTAAAAATAAACAAGCAACTATTTATTTACAGCAGATGTACCAACAGTTATCACCTTACAAATATTTTATTCAGAAAGGACAACTTACAACGACGGATACGAACTATGAACCATGAAGTAAACTTTTTGAAGAATTATCGCAAGAATATTAAAAATAACTATATATTTGTATTCAATTCTAAAACTAATTAGCTATGAAACTGATTGCGGAAAGTGGTTCTACAAGAACTGAATGGGCACTGGTTGAAGACAACCACTTGATACAGCGTGTTTTTACTGAGGGATTGAATCCTTTTTTTCAAACAAGAAGAGAAATTAGCCGGAGTGTACGTTTAGGATTGCCCGATATTTTTTTCAAAAAGAAATTGGAACAAGTATATTATTATGGAGCCGGATGTACTTCTTATGAAAAAAAGAATATATTGGGTGCATCTTTAGTAGCACAATTCAAGACCCCTATTCAGGTTGAAAGTGACCTGCTTGCAGCGGCACGCGGTCTGTTTAAATGTGAAGCCGGCATTGCCTGTATCTTGGGAACAGGCTCTAATTCATGCTTTTATGACGGGAAAATAGTAGTCAAGAACGTCAAGGCAGGTGGTTATATCCTGGGCGATGAAGGCAGTGGAGCTGTATTAGGCAAAATGTTTCTGTCTGATGTGTTAAAAGGCTTGGCACCTAAGGATGTAATGGCCGATTTTTTTGAAAAATTTCGTATCAGCTCTAATGAAGTAATGGAATCGGTATATAACCGTCCTTTCCCAAACCGTTTCCTCTCAACAATTTCTTACTTCTTGGCAGACTATACAAACGATGACTATGTATTTGAACTGATAACTAATAATTTAAAAGGATTTTTCACTCGTAATGTCTGCCAGTACGACTATAAGAATTATCCCATCAGATTTGTTGGCTCATTGGCCTATAGCTATGCGGACATCTTAAGAGAAGTTGCCGGTGAGTTTGGAATTGAGCTCGACGTAATTGAAGAAACTCCGATGAATGGACTGATAGAATTTCATTCTTTAAATATAGAAGAACCTTAAACTCTAATATATATAAGGTATATAAAGACTGTCTTTGCAAATTTAAAAGTATAAGATTAAAAAAATGCAAAGAAATGTTCTTGATATTGAATAATATAATATCTTTGTTACGTGTGAAGTACACAAAATACTTTATCACCTTTGTTAATAATAAGATTTATCTCTTAAAACGACTGACAAGGTTAAGAAATTAACTGGATTTAGTTTAAAATTAATATATACCAAGTTCCCGGTGGACTTGGATTTTTAGAGAAAAAAGAGATACAACATACCATTTATGAACCCTTAAATTGAAGAAATGCCTATGAAGCAATGAAGAGACTTAGAGGATATACAGTTCATTTTACCCCTTAATCCTCCCTTTTTTTTACCTAACTGAAAAACTATTTTTATTAACAACAAAATCATCAATCACTTATGAATGAAGATCGCAAAAAAAGAGGAATTAAAAATCATAAAATCCTCATGACAGTGGCTATCTGTGCACTGTTTCTTGGCAGCAGTAACACTTTTGCTGCCCGATCTACTTCCCATGAAAACCATGGCGTAACAGAGCAGATGCAGTCTGTCGCTGTAAATGTTTTAGTAGTAGATGCCCAAGGCGAGCCTATCATTGGCGCCAACGTTGTAGAAAAAGGTACTACCAATGGCGGCATTACGGACATCAATGGAAAAATCAGAATGAATGTTAAAGCAGGAGCACTTTTACAGATTTCTTTTGTAGGGTATACCACTCAAGAAATAAAGGCCACTCCTAATCTACGGGTAGTGTTGAAAGACGACACTGAATTATTGGATGAAGTAGTAGTCGTAGGTTACGGCTCACAGAAAAAAGAGAACCTGACAGGAGCAGTCGCTTCCGTTAACGTGAATCAGACATTGGAAGGACGTCCTATTGCCGATATCGGTCGTGGTTTGCAAGGTACCACTCCGGGCTTGTCCATCCAGGTACCAAGCGGCGAAGTCGGTTCTGACCCGATTATTAAGATACGCGGACAAATCGGTTCCATCGAAGGAGAAGCTACACCTTTGATTTTGCTCGACAACGTAGAAATACCTTCTATCCAAATGGTCAATCCCGATGATATAGAAAGCATTTCTGTACTGAAAGATGCTGCATCTGCTTCTATTTACGGTGCGAAAGCAGCATTCGGCGTAGTATTGATTACAACGAAAAAAGGCGCCAAGAGTGATAGGGTCAATGTTTCTTATCAGGGCAATCTCTCTTTCCAAAACATGGCAAAAGAGATGAAAATGGGACAGTTCAATGCACTGGAATACAGCGTAGAAGCGATGAAACGCTCCGGAAAAACAGCCACCGGCGGTATTTCATTCTTTATGACGGAATCCGGATTGGAGCGTGCCCGCGAATGGCAAAACAAATATGGCGGCAAGTTAGGTCCCGACGACCCTTATGTATATGGGCGAGACTGGTATGTGGATGCCAATGGACGAAATATCGGTCTGAGAACTTTCGACCCGTATGATTATATGATACGCGAATGGGCACCGACTCACTCACACAACGTTTCAATCAACGGCAAAAGTGGCAAGACAACTTACAACATCGGCTTAGGCTATCTGCATCAGAACGGTATGATGAAGCCTGCCAAGAAAGACGATTTTACACGCTACAACGCATCCGTACGTTTAAGCACCGAAATCAACAAATACCTGACTATACGTGCGGGGTCTATCTTCTCCTCACGTGACAAGAGATACCCTTATTCTACCTCATCCACTACTGCCGACCCGTGGCTGTACTTGTATCGCTGGGGTCCTAACATGCCGTTAGGTGTCAATGAAGACGGAAACGACTTGCGCAGTCCGTGGTCTGAAACAAAACAAGCCAATACAGCTTCACAAGTAGATAATTACCTCAACATAAGCTTGGGTACAACCGTAAATGTGACCAAAGACTGGAAATTTGATTTTGACTATACATATGCCAACGAAACAGGAGTTATCAAGAAACCCGGAACACGATATAGCGCAGCAAACGCATGGAGTGCCGGTGTGCCGAGAACCGATGCCAACGGCAATCAGATTTATGTAAACAACTTGGGACAACAAGTAGACGCAGCAGCCGAAGGTGCAATGCCCGCATACAAACTTCCGTACGAAGAATATACTCCCCATGGTTCAAATCCCGACCATATCTACAGAAAATCTTCGGGAGCACGTCGCCATACCTTCAATGCAACAACCGATTACAACTGGCAAATAAACGACGATAACAACTTCAAGTTTCTGCTTGGTATGAACCTGGTGACTTATGACTATGAAGACAACTGGTCACAAATTACAGATTTGACAGATATCACCAACCCGCAGTTCGACCTCGCAGTTGGCACTCAGACCGCAAGCGGAAACCAAAAATGGGAAGGTCAAATGGGTTACTTCGGCCGTATCAACTATAATTACAAAGAAAAGTACCTGTTGGAAGCCAATTTACGTTATGACGGTACATCCAAGTTCCCTTCTGGCATGAAATGGCGTTGGTTCCCTTCATTCTCAGCCGGTTGGCGCTTAAGTGAAGAAGCTTTTATGGAATGGGCAAAACCCGCATTGAACTCATTGAAACTTCGCGGTTCATGGGGTATCATTGGCGACCAAACCGTAGATAACGGCTTGTATGTATCCTCTCTCGGCACAGGACAAGTAAACTGGCTGGGTGCTGATGGTCAGAAATTATTCTATCGCGGTACTCCTTCTGCCGTTGCTTCTTCTATTACATGGCAGGACATAGCCACACTCGACTTGGGATTTGATGCGCGTTTCTTCCACGGTGATTTCGGTGTAACATTCGACTGGTATCAACGCGATACACGTAATATGATTGTACCGGGTTCGGGCATTGCCTATACATTCGGTGCAGCCGCTCCCAAAGGCAACTACGGTTCTTTAAGAACACGCGGCTGGGAAGTTTCATTGGATTACAACCACCGTTTCAACAACGGATTAGGCATTAATGCCATGTTCACGTTGTCTGATGCCCAAACTGAAATTACAGAATACAGTGATACGCGTTTAATCAGCGATTATTATGTAGGCAAGAAATATGGCGAAATATGGGGCTACAGAACAGAACGTTTGTATCAGAAAGATGATTTCGTATATGACAATAACGGCGAACTGGTTACTGTATGGGCTTTGAACGGAAAAGAAGTGGCAGCAGGAACTCCGGGTGCTAAAGAAATGAACAAACTGAAAGACCCGAACGGAGTATATCAGGACTTCCTGCAATCCGGTGACTTCAAATTTGGTCCGGGCGACGTAAAATATGCCGACTTGAATGGAGACGGAAAACTGGGTAATGGCGCCGGCACTGTAGAAGACCCGGGCGATAAGGAAATAATTGGTAATGAAACACCGAGATTTGAATACGGTATCCGTCTGGGCGCAGATTATAAAGGCTTTGACTTTTCTATCTTTATGCAAGGTGTAGGCAAACGTCAGATATGGGGTGACGGTTTCCTTGCCATTCCCGGTTATAATACCGCTGACGGTGCTATTCCTGACGCTATCGCAAGTGACTACTGGACTGAAGAGAACACAGGAGCTTTCTATGCACGCCCATGGAACCAATCCGGATCGAACGATGCTTACAACTATTACAAACAGTCACGCTATCTGCTGGATATGTCTTATTTCCGCATCAAGAATATCACATTAGGTTATTCTCTTCCGGAAAATATCATAAAGAAAGTACGCATGCAAAAGGCACGCATCTATCTGGCGCTGGAAAACTTCTTTACATTTGACAACCTGAACGGACTTCCTATTGATCCGGAAGCAATCTCCGGTTACTCCATGTTCAATGCAGAGAACTATAACAGCGGCCGTACCGGTGTAGGAACCCCGACTTTCAAGAGTGTGTCAGTAGGTGTACAATTGAACTTCTAATAAACTGAATTATATGAAAAAATATATATTTGCTTTACTTTCTGCCGCAACCTTTATGACAAGCGGGTGCGACTCTATCCTGGAACGTCCGGAATTGACAAAGCCACTGGACGAAACGTATGGAAAGACAGATAACGAATACCGACTCTATGTCAACGAAGCATACCCCGTTTATTTTGTGGGTTACAACAATAGCTGGGGCAGCGCATACGCTCCTTTAAGAGGATACAATTTTTCTGATGACAATGCTTCATCCGGAAAACAGACCTCTTTTGAGAATACCGTTCCCACCAGCCGCGGAAGTTACAACACCAGCGACCTCGCCAACTCCTGGATTTCCCAATACGCAGCCGGCAACTGGAACTTTGCCTGGGTACGCAAATGGAATATAATGATTGACAAACTGGAGAAGTATAAAAGTGCGCTGGAAGAAGAAACCTATAACCACTGGATGGGAGTAGCCCGATTCTTCCGTGGATTTGAATACTGCCGCCTGGTAGAAACCTTTGGTGATGTACCCTATTATGGAAAATCCATTAGCGATGCAGATACCGATGAAATGTATAAAGACCGCACGCCACGCAACGAAGTCATGGAACATGTGTACAATGACTTTGACTTTGCATTAAATAATATCCGTGAAAATGACGGAGCCCAATATCTGAACAGATTTATTGCAGCCGGTTTCGTTAGCAGACTGATGTTATTCGAAGGAACTTGGCAGAAATATCATAAGAACGATACTGAACTTGCAAAGAAGTATCTGACTATGGCCAAGGAAGCAGGAGACAAGGTATTAGGAAACAGCCAATGGCAGATTTCCGGTGATTTCAAAAGTCTGTTCGGCTCAACAGACCTAAGCGGCAACAAAGAGGTACTGATGTACAGACACTATGATGCCGGAGTCAACGTAACTCACTGTGTGGCTTCTTACTCCAACGGTACGGAAAGCCAAGGTGGCGCAACATTGGCATTAGCCAAATCATTCATCTGCAATGACGGTAAGGTGTACAAAAAATCAACTGTTGCCGGAGCAGACGAACTTGATGTCAAGAACATGGCCAAAACCCGTGACCCGCGTTTTGAAGCTACATTCTGGGATGAACCTCGTATCCAGGCAGGTACCTTGCTTTATAGCTGGAAATTCATTGACCGTGTAGGCCCGACCTATTTTGGCAAGACTTATCCTCCTCAATATAAAAGTATAACTAATACCAATGATTATCCGGTAATGCGACTAGCAGAGGTCATGTTAAACTGGCTGGAGGCCAAAGCCGAACTGGCTTTGATGGGCGGTGACCCTATCATTCAAGATGACATCGAAAAAACAATCAACCAAATCCGCAAGCGTCCTCTCGATGAAACGGCAATAAAAAAAGGCTTGCAACAAACCGCACCTATGATGTTAAGTGACATCACTGCCGACTTCGACCCGGATAGAGACAAAGGCAATTTGGTAGCAGGAGATTACGAAGTAGATCCGCTGATTTGGGAAATCCGCCGCGAACGCCGCATGGAGTTTGTATACGAGCACTCCCGTTTGCTCGATTTGAAACGTTGGAAGAAACTGCATTATATGAACAACAAAACATATCCGGACACAATGCTCGGCTTATGGGTGAACCTTGAGGAAGAACTGCCCAATTATCTTGAAGAAGACAACATAGGCATCACCACCGTAGCAGTTCCCGACGGTAACGGATATAAATACATAGTCTATGACGGAACCAACGCCGATGAAATGACAGGTTTCTATGTGCCGGAAGCAGCCGAAGCAAGAGACGATTTCAGCGATCGTTCATATCTGGCTCCGGTAGGAGAAGCTCAAATCAACGAGTACAATGCTAAAGGATATAAATTGACACAAACCGTTCTCTGGTAACAGAAAAAAAGCATAACTCACAACAAGAGGTGTATCAAGAACGAAAGTTTTTCTTCTCGATACACCTCTTTCCTATATATACCTGAATACCAGATAAGAGCGTTTTGTCGTAATTGTAAATTAATAATTATAATACTAAATATTCCCAAATAAGTGTTTTTGATATTAAAATAAAAAGTATCTTTGTTCCATACAAATTCTCCTTAAGTAATACTATTATGAAGAAACTGCTACTATTAACCATCCTGCTATGTAGCTCATTACTGTGTCAGGCACAAAAAGAGCGCATTGTCTTAGGCGATGAACAAACTTCAGAGTATTTTCCAATCCTGAAAGGAAAACGGATTGCAATCTTCTCCAATCACACCGGAATGGTGGGAGACAAGCATTTACTGGACATACTGCTGGAAAACAAATTCAATGTAGTAGCTATTTTCTCACCTGAACACGGTTTTCGCGGAGATGCGGATGCAGGAGAGCACGTATCCAGTTCGGTCGACAAGAAAACGGGCGTCCCCATCCTTTCTCTGTACGACGGGAAAGACAAAAAACCGAGCGAAGCATCCATGAGAAAATTTGATATATTGGTTATTGACATCCAGGATGTAGGCTTGCGGTTCTATACCTATTATATAACAATGTGCCGGCTGATGGACGCCTGCGCCGAGTACAACCGCAAGGTAGTGTTGCTGGACCGCCCCAATCCGAACGGACATTATGTAGACGGACCGATACTGGACATGAAATACAAATCCGGAGTGGGTTGGTTGCCTATTCCCATTGTACATGGCATGACACTGGGCGAACTGGCATTAATGGTAAACGGAGAACGCTGGTTACCGGCCTCACGCGTGTGCGACCTTACCGTCATCCCCTGCAAGAATTATACGCACCAGACAAAATACACATTACCCATTCCCCCCTCTCCCAACCTGCCGAACATGAAAGCCGTCTATCTGTATCCGGCTACCTGCTATTTTGAGGCCACTCCCGTCAGTCTGGGCAGAGGAACTTCACTCCCGTTCCAGGTATACGGACATCCCAATATGACAGGCTATGATTACAGTTTTACTCCCAAAAGTGTGCCCGGCGCCAAAAATCCGCCCCAACTGAACAAGCTATGCCACGGCGTAAACCTCAGTAATATGAGCGATGAAGAGATTTGGAAGCGCGGTGTGGATCTGAGCTACGTAATTGACGCTTATAAGAACCTGAACATAGGCGACCACTTCTTCCGTCCATTCTTCGAATTGCTGGTAGGAACAGACTATGTCCGCAAGATGATAATAGAAGGAAAGAGCGCCGAAGAAATCAAAAGCCGTTGGAAAGGCGATGTGGAAAAGTTCAAGGAACAGCGTAAGCCCTATTTGCTTTATCAAGAATGATTATTCATACAAACCGGAACCTATTAACCAGTAAACACTAATACCCAATCAATACAATGAGCCCGTTATCCGTTATCATCACCATTGCAGCCTATTTTGCAATACTCTTCACAGTTTCTTACATTGCCGGCAGAAAAGCAGACAATGCAGGTTTCTTCGTGGGCAACCGCAAATCGTCCTGGTATGTGGTGGCATTTGCTATGATTGGCTCCAGCATATCCGGAGTAACGTATGTATCCGTGCCCGGCATGGTTGCTGCAAGTAACTTCGGCTATCTGCAAATGGTACTGGGATTTATTGCGGGACAATTAATCATCGCCTTTGTTCTGACCCCCTTATTCTACCGGATGAATCTGGTTTCCATTTACGAATATCTGGAGAACAGGTTCGGCATGTCCTCATACCGTACAGGGGCCTGGTTTTTCTTCATCTCCAAAATGCTTGGAGCGGCAGTACGGCTGTTCCTCGTCTGCCTGACATTACAACTGCTGGTATTCGAGCCATTCGGATTACCGTTTATTCTGAATGTAGCCATCACCGTAGCTTTGGTATGGCTGTACACTTTCCGTGGAGGCGTAAAGTCGCTCATCTGGACGGACTCCTTGAAAACGTTCTGCCTTGTGGTATCGGTTGTATTGTGCATCTGCTATATAGCTTCCGACCTTAATTTGTCTTTCACCGGTATGCTCGGTACAATTGCCGACAGCGATATGTCCCGCATATTTTTCTTTGATGATGTCAACAGCAAGCAATACTTCTTCAAGCAGTTCTTTGCCGGAGCATTTACCATGATAGCCATGACCGGATTGGATCAGGACATGATGCAACGCAACCTCAGCTGCAAGAATTTCAAGGACTCACAAAAGAACATGATTACCAGCGTCATTTCGCAATTCTTCGTCATTCTGTTGTTTCTGATGCTGGGTGTACTGCTCTACATATTTGCCGGCAGCCAAGGAATACAGGTGGAGAAAAGTGATGAACTTTTCCCCTTAATTGCTACAGGAAATTACTTCCCCGCCGTTGTAGGCATCCTGTTTATTATCGGACTGATTTCTTCGGCTTACTCGGCAGCAGGCTCCGCACTGACAGCCCTTACTACATCCTTCACCGTAGATATTCTCGGCACGAGAGGAAGGACGGAAGAGGAAATTGTAAAAATCCGGAAACGGGTACACATAGGAATGGCCGTAATAATGGGTATTACGATTTTTGTATTCAACCTGCTGAACAATACCAGTGTAATCGATGCCGTATATATTCTGGCAAGCTACACCTATGGCCCTATCTTGGGACTGTTCGCTTTCGGCATCTTCATGAAGCAGCAGGTACGGGACAAATACATACCGTTAGTGGCCATCGTCTCTCCGCTTCTTTGCTTCATCCTGCAAAAGAACTCGGAAGCATGGTTCAACGGTTATCAGTTCAGCTATGAGCTGCTTATATTCAATGCACTGTTCACCTTCATCGGACTCTGCATACTGATAAAGAAAGACAAAAAGAACATTTAACTTAATACATCATCATCATGAGTGTAAGACTCCACTTTTTGTTCAGCATGCTTGCCACCGCCCTTATCCCCCAAACGGGCGGTGCGCAAGAGTTTCCGACAGAAACCCGCCGGGAAATAGGCAAGTTTCTGGATGCCACTGCACGAAAAGAAATATCCGTAGGACACATCACCGTTGACTCTGTTGCCATAAACGGCAACACCCTGCAACTCTTTGCCAACATGAACTGTTCCTACATTCCTTTCCGTGAGGACAATGTAGCCGAAATTTATAAAGGTATCAACGCCTTGTTGCCCACCGAATTTGCAAAGTACAGGCTACAGCTACGCACCAACAGACATAGTATCGAAGAACTGATTCCTCAGGCGTTGCGTTCGAAAAAAGACAAAAAGGCTCTTACATTCAGCCAGGATGTAGAAAAGCCTCTGGTAACCAAAGTTTCCAGACCTTATACTCCAACCAACGGACTGCAAAACCGTCATATTGCCTTATGGCAAAGCCACGGTTTTTACTACGAACCGAAACTCAACCGCTGGGAGTGGCAGCGTGCCCGCTGTCTGCAAACCGTGGAAGACCTGTATACACAGAGCTTCGTATTGCCCTACCTTGTTCCGATGCTGGAAAACGCCGGAGCCAATGTGCTGCTTCCGCGTGAACGCGACTGCCAGACTGCCGAAATCATTATCGACAATGACGGTTGCCTTAACACCGGCTCTACCTATGCCGAACGTACCGCTGACAAGGTATGGCGGCAAGGCACAGGAAAAGGCTTCGCACATCTTCGCCCGCAATACATAGATTTTGAGAATCCTTTTAAAGAAGGTACATTCCGTATCGCAGAAACCGTCAAAAAAGGAAAAGAAAGCACGGCCGAATGGATTCCTGAAATACCTCAAAACGGACAATATGCAGTCTATGTATCCTATCAGACAGTACCAAGCAGCAGTGACGACGCCCTTTATACCGTTTATCATAAAGGCGGGGTATCCCAATTCAAAGTCAACCAGAAAATGGGGGGCGGCACTTGGGTTTATTTGGGAACTTTCGGTTTTGACGCCGGAAAAAGCAATGCCTACAAGGTGACTCTGAGCAACCGTTCTGCCAAAGCCGGACAAACAGTCACAGCCGATGCCGTAAAGATTGGCGGCGGCATGGGAAACATTGCCCGCCGTATCTCTGAGGAAGGGGCAACCGATAATTTGAAAAGCTCCGACAAAACCGTCAACGCATCAAATGCAGCAAAGAATATACCGGCAGCATATCAACCGTCCTATATCACCGAATACCAAAAGAGCGGTTATCCCCGTTTTTGCGAGGCTGCCCGTTACTGGATGCAATGGGCCGGCATTCCGGACAGCGTATATTCCGAAAGCCACGGAAAGAATGATTACACGGATGATTATAAAAGCCGTGGAATATGGGTGAACTACCTGGCGGGCGGTTCTGCCGCCAATCCCACGGAAAAGGGGTTGAATATTCCGGTAGACCTGGCGTTTGCCTTCCACTCGGATGCAGGAACTACCCTCAACGACTCTATCATCGGAACACTCGGCATCTATCAGACCGATGCCTACAACGGCGTATTTGCCAATGGGGCATCACGCTACTTGTCTCACGACCTGACAGACCTGATTCAATCCAATATCGTACGCGATATCCGCACACTGTATGAACCCCGATGGACCCGCCGCGGCAAATGGAATCAATCATACTATGAAGCCCGCGTTCCACGCGTACCGACCATGTTACTTGAGTTGCTTTCTCACCAGAACTTTGCCGATATGCGTTACGGCATCGATCCGCGCTTCCGATTTACGGTAAGTCGCGCTATCTATAAAGGAATGTTACAGTTTCTCTGTTCGCAATACCGTATGGATTATATAGTACAGCCCTTGCCTGTAGACCACATGGCATTGCGCATGATCGGTGAAAATGAAATCGAGTTGACCTGGGAAGCTGTAAACGACCCGCTGGAACCGACAGCCGCTCCCGAGAAGTACATCGTTTATACGCGTATCGGCAACGGTGACTTCGACAACGGCACAGTAGTGGATAAAAACAGTTACCGCACCGTTCTTCCCGCCGGTATCGTATGCAGCTATAAGGTAACTGCCCTCAACAAGGGTGGTGAGAGCTTCCCTTCTGAAATTCTTTCGGCAGGACAGGCTTTCAACAGCAAAGGTGCAGTATTGGTCATCAACGGATTCGACCGCATCAGTGCTCCCGCCGATTTTGTCGCCCCTGCACCTGCCGACACGCTACTTGCAGGTTTTCTGGACGATTTGGACCATGGAGTGCCTTATATCAAAGACATCAGCTACATCGGAAAGATGAAAGAGTTCCGCCGTTCCATCCCCTGGATGGACGATGACGCATCCGGTTTCGGCGACTGCTACGGCAACTACGAAACACAGGTTATCGCCGGAAATACATTCGACTACCCGGCAGTGCACGGAGCTGCCATACTGAAGGCCGGTTACTCCTTCGTTTCATGCAGTGATGAAGCTGTTGAAAGCAGACAAGTAGTCCTGAACGACTACACATACACCGACCTTATTCTCGGCAAAGAGTGCCAGACTAAGATAGGCAGAGGCGGAATAAAGCCTTTGGAGTTCAAGACATTCAGCAAACCGATGCAAGACTGTATTACAGCTTACTGTAGCCAAGGCGGCAATATCCTTATATCAGGCGCCTATGTAGGAACCGATTTATGGGATAACCGCCTGATTCCCGCCAATGAAGAAGACAAGAAATTTGCTACGGAGGTTCTGAAATATAAGTGGCGTACAGGACAAGCCGCCACAATGGGCAAAGCAAAGTGCGTAGCTTCCCCTTTCCCTTCTCTTTCGGGAAACTATACTTATCATAACGAGCTTAATTCGGATTCTTACGCAGTGGAGTCCCCTGACGCCATCGAGCCTGCTACGAAAGAAGCATATACCATAATGCGCTATTCGGAGAATAACCTGAGTGCCGGAATTGCCTATCAGGGCGAATATAAGACATGCGTCTTAGGATTCCCTTTCGAATCGCTTCGTACGGCAGAAGAAAGAGCATCTCTGATGGACGCTATTCTGACATTTTTCAACAGCAGTACCAAGAAATAAAGAATAATTTATAAAACCAATCATCATTTATGAACCGAAGACTATTCACCAGCGTCCTGTTTGCCTGCCTGCTACCGTTTATGGTGCAGGCACAGCAGGCCGTGTTCCGCTTCGCACAACTGACGGACATCCACTTAAGTCCGAACAACCCCAATCCTACGGAAGATTTATTGCGTTCCATTGCACAAATTAATGCAACCGACAGCATCGATTTCGTATTGGTGACAGGCGACATTGCCGAAGAGGGCGACCGCACCACCATGGAAAAAGTAAAATCATGCCTCGACCTGCTGAAAGTGAAATACTACGTAGTGCTGGGCAATCATGAGACCAAATGGAGCGATTCCGGCTGTACTGCCTTCGGAGAGATATTCGGTGGCGAACGGTTTGAATTCGAACACAAAGGCTTTTTGTTCCTCGGTTTTAATTCAGGCCCGCTGATGCGTATGGCATACGGCCATGTTGTCCCTCAGGATATCCGCTGGATGACGGAAACGATGGAGCGGTACAATGCCGGCAATTCCCGACCGGACAAACCTGTAATACTTGTTACCCACTATCCGATGACGGAAGGCGATGTGGACAACTGGTATGAAGTGACGGATGCCGTGCGACCATACAACATACGCCTGTTTATAGGCGGACACTACCACCGCGACCGCGACTTGCGCTATGACGGCATTCCGGGTATCCTGATGCGCAGCAACCTGCGCGACAAGGATGAAAAGCCGGGCTACGGCATTTATGAGATTACAGAAGATTCCATCCTCGTTTATACACAACGCATCGGAGAACCGAAAAGACAATGGGCCGCATTCTCGCTGACGGATTCATTCTATGACCGTAATGGGAAAGCCGAAAAATATCCCGACTTCTCCGTAAACAAAGAGTATGCACAAGTACAAGAGCAATGGATAGTGCAAACCGGAGCCGGCATCTACTGTTCACCGGCAGTGGAAAAAGACAAAGTATTCGTTGGCGACGACCTGGGACGCCTCACTGCCTATGCCCTTAAAAACGGCAAGAAACTATGGAGTTTCCAATCCGGAAAAAGAATTGTCGGAACACCTGCCGTAAGCGAAGGAATTGTCGTATTCGGTTCCGCCGATTGTAAGATATATGGTCTGGATGCCCAAAACGGTAATCTGTTATGGACAGTAGAAGCTGCCGAACCTGTATTGGGAGCAGTGACAATAGAGAACGGCATTGCCTATATCGGTGCCAGCGACCACACTTTCCGTGCCGTAAACATCCGTACCGGAGAGGTGAAATGGGCTTTTGCAGGCGTAAGAGGCTACATCGAGACCAAACCTTTGGTAACGGACAATAAAGTTATCTTCGGCGCATGGGACAATACCTTATACGCTTTAAATAAAGCAGACGGCAAGGAATTATGGAAATGGACAGGCGGACTGACGCGCATGCATTTCTCCCCTGCCGCCGTATGGCCGGTGGCAGCCGATGGGAAGGTATTCATTACCGACCCGCAACGTGCCATGACCGCCATTAACATAGAAACGGGCAATACCGTATGGCGTACCTTCCAATCCATGGTACGTGAGACAATAGGACTGTCCGAAGATAAAGAACGTATTTACAGCAAGACCATGAACGACAGTATCGTATGCTACTCCACCAAAGGCGACCAACCGCACAAACTGTGGGCATCCAATGTAGGCTTCGGCTACGAGCATGCTCCTTCCATGCAGGTAGAAAAAAACGGAGTCGTATTCGGAAGTACCAAAGAAGGACTTATCTTCGCGCTGGAAGCCACGACTGGCAAAGTGCTGTGGAAACACAAAACAGGCAATTCGCTCATAAGCACAGTGGTACCGCTCGACAACAACCGGGTGCTGTTTACCGCCACGAGTGGAGAAACCGGAATGCTGAAGTTTAAAATAAAAAAATGAGAATTTTAAAATAATACCTTACAGATATGAAGAAGATTGATTGCTTTATTCCTTTTGCAGGAAAAGAACAGGCTGAAAAGACAGTACAAGGATTACAGGCTACAGGTCTTATCGGCAACATCCGTTTAGTAACGACAGACCCTACGCTCGAACCATTGCCCGGCTGTGAGATTTTATCCGTAGACATGCCCTACAGCAGCACTGCCATGAAAACCATTGCCGAAAAAACCGATGCTGAATATACATTGCTATACACCAAAGAAACGACTCTTGAACTGGGTATGTTCGCCTTGGAACGCATGATGCACATTGCAGAAGATTCGGATGCAGGAATGGTCTATGCCGACCATTACCAGATAGCCGACGGCAAGCAGACGAATGCTCCTGTCATCGACTATCAGTTCGGCTCGCTGAGAGACGATTTCAATTTCGGCTCGGTACTCCTTTTCAATACTTCAAAGCTAAAAGAGGCAGCCTGCCGCATGAAGTGCAATTATAACTTTGCCGGCCTTTACGACTTACGACTGAAGCTGAGCCAAAAGGCAGACCTCGTACATATCAATGAATATCTGTACAGTGAAGTGGAAAACGATACACGTAAGAGCGGCGAAAAGATATTCGATTACGTCGACCCAAAGAACCGTAACCGTCAGATTGAAATGGAAGCGGCATGCACGGAACATCTGAAAGAAATCGGTGGCTACCTGAAACCGGAGTTCAAGCAGATTGAGTTTTCTGCCGGAAATTTCGAATACGAGGCATCCGTTATCATCCCCGTACGCAACCGTATACGCACCATCCGCGATGCTATCCGTTCCGTACTGGACCAGAAGGCAGACTTCAAGTTCAATCTTATCATCATCGACAACCACTCCACCGACGGAACGACAGAAGCCATCGACGAGTTTAAGAATGACGAGCGCCTCATCCATATCATCCCCGAACGCAACGACCTCGGCATCGGCGGTTGCTGGAACATGGGCGTACACCACCCCAAATGCGGCAAGTTTGCCGTACAATTGGACAGTGACGACGTATATGCCGATGAAAACACATTGGCCACCATGGTACGTGCTTTCTACGAACAGAACTGCGCCATGGTAGTAGGTACTTACATGATGACGGACTTCAACATGAACATGATTGCTCCGGGCATCATCGATCACAAGGAGTGGACAACGGACAACGGACGTAACAATGCCCTCCGCATTAACGGTCTGGGTGCGCCGCGCGCATTCTATACTCCAGTACTGCGCGAAGTAAAAGTGCCCAATACGAGCTATGGCGAAGACTATGCCCTTGGACTGAATTTCTCCCGCCAATACCAGATAGGCCGTGTCTATGACGTTGTTTACAACTGCCGCCGCTGGGACGACAACTCGGATGCCTCATTGGACATCGTCAAGATGAACGGGCACAACCTTTACAAAGACCGTATCCGCACGTGGGAGTTGCAGGCACGCATTGCTATGAACAAGAAAAACGGTAAATGACCTATGAATCAGACCATACACAATCTTCTAACCGAACAGCTTGCTTCCTGGGAAACGGCGCGTAATAACTACGTCGCCCTTTCCGGAGTGCAGGTGAAAGAACTGAATGTAAACGGCACCCTTTATAAAGTACAGTTCAATCCGGCACGTATCGTATCTTCCGGAGCCAAAGTAGATGCAAAGTCCATTAAGGAACGTAAATGCTTTCTCTGCCCCGCCAACTTGCCGGCAGTGCAAAAAGGCATCCCGTTCGAAGGGCACTACAACATATTGGTCAACCCGTTTCCCATATTCCCCCGTCATCTGACAGTACCGGAAACCGCACATGTCGCCCAGCGCATAACTCCCCGCTTCGGGGATATGCTGGACCTGGCACGGCAACTGACCGACTACACCATTTTTTACAATGGTCCCAAGTGCGGCGCTTCCGCTCCCGACCACGCCCACTTCCAGGCCGGCAACAAAGGCTTCATGCCTATTGAACAAGACTGGCGTAGACAGGTAGCAGGCAAAGTAGCCGACTACGGTCAGGCCACCCTATGGTGGCTGAACGATGCCCCGCGCACTACGCTCGTCATCGAATCTGCCGACCGCAAGACGGCTATTAAGCTGTTCGACACCGTTTATCACTCACTGGACATACAGCCCGGTGAAGACGAACCGATGATGAATGTCCTTGTAATGTACGAAGACAACAAATGGATTGTATTTGTCTTTCCTCGTGCCAAGCATCGTCCGGCATGTTATACGGCCGAAGGCGACGCCAACCTGCTGAGCAGTCCTGCCTCCGTAGACTTAGGCGGAGTATTCATCACCCCCGTCGAGAAAGATTTCATCAAAATAACGGCAGAAGACATCGCACAGATATTGGGTGAAGTATGCCTTTCTCCCGCAGATTTTCAAAAGGTGCGGAAACGCATCCAGGAACAACTGTAATATCCGTCATCCCTTTAAATAAACAAGTATGAAAGAGCCCAAAGTAGAAGTCGGCATCCTATTCGAGCCACAGATAGAATTTATCCTGCTTACCCCCTACCACGTATCCGGCAAGGAAGTCAACGGCAAGCAGACTGTTACCTACGACGAAGGTAAGATCCTTTGGAACGGCAGGCAATATGACGAATTAGTGTTTGAACCCCTGCAAGAATCCGTTGCGGCATTCGAGTTGCTGGACGTGACTATCGGGATAAACTTCCACTGGGAACGCAAAGAAGACCAACGCTTCCAGGGTTCTTTAAAGATTATCGTAGAAAACGGCAAGCTGACAGGTATCAATGTCATCCGCGTGGAGGATTACCTGACCAGCGTCATCTCCAGTGAGATGAGTGCAACCGCTTCTCTGGAACTGCTGAAGGCACATGCAGTCATCTCGCGCAGCTGGCTGCTTGCAAACCTTTCCGGTTTGCAAACTGACAAATTACAACTGCCTGTTGGTAATGATACCATGCGGAATAAAAACGCAAACCAAGACAACGCAGCCAATTGCCAACCGTCAACTGCCGACTGTCAATTGAAATGGTATGAGCGCGACTCCCATACCCATTTCGACGTATGTGCGGACGACCACTGCCAGCGCTATCAGGGGATAACCCGCGCTTCCACCGATATAGTCCGCCAGGCGATAGCCGCCACCCGCGGACAGGTACTTATCTCAGAAGGCAAAATATGCGATGCCCGCTTCTCCAAATGCTGCGGCGGAGCATTCGAAGAGTTCCAGTATTGCTGGGAAGATATCAAATATCCCTATCTTGCCAAACAGCGCGATTATCTGACTGGAAATAAAAAGACTGCTCCCGAACTGCCCGACCTGACTCAGGAGTCCGAAGCCGACCGCTGGATACGTACTTCCCCCGAAGCATTCTGCAATACCACGAATAAGAAAATCCTATCACAGGTTCTCAACAATTACGACCAGGAAACCACCGATTTCTACCGTTGGAAAGTAGAATATACTCAAGACGAACTCTCTGCCCTCATACTGAAACGCTCCGGCATAGACTACGGGCAGATAATCGACCTTGTTCCCGTGGCCCGCGGCACCTCCGGACGCCTTTGGAAACTGAAAATCGTAGGTACGAAGAAGACGCTGACTATCGGGAAAGAACTGGAAATCCGCCGGACGCTTTCTCCTTCACACCTTTACAGCTCCGCCTTTGTCGTAGACCGCGCAGAAGTGTCGGAGGCTGGCATCCCCGGGCGTTTCATCCTCACCGGAGCCGGATGGGGACATGGCGCAGGTCTCTGCCAGATAGGTGCTGCCGTAATGGGAGAACAAGGATACAAATACGATGAGATATTGCTGCATTACTACATCGGCGCCAGTATCGACCAACTATATGACTAATCCTATAACAGAAAAACAATTGACAGAATGAACAATATCAAGAAAATATCCCCCTGGACATGGGTCCCTACCTTATATTTCGCACAGGGTATCCCCTACTTTATCGTGAACAACATCTCCGTACTGATGTTTGCCAAGATGGGTGTACCCAATGGAGACATGGCGCTATTTACCAGCCTGCTGTATCTGCCATGGACTATCAAACCTTTCTGGAGCCCATTTGTAGACATTATCAGAACCAAAAGATGGTGGGTAGTTTCCATGCAGATTCTTATGTCGATAGCTTTCATCCTGCTGACCCTGACCATTCCGCATCCGGACGAAGCAACCATGGCAGCAGGCACGACTCCTATCAGTATGTTCACCGTAACCTTGATACTGTTTATCATCACGGCATTCGCTTCCGCCACACACGATATTGCCGCAGACGGGTTCTATATGCTGGCATTGAAATCGGGCGAGCAGGCTGAGTTTGTCGGTATCCGAAGCACTTTCTACCGCCTTGCGTCTATCTTCGGACAAGGAGTGCTCGTAGCCATTGCCGGTGCCATCGAACTGAAATACGACAACATTCCGCTGTCGTGGACTATCACGATGCTGGTTACGGCCGTTATGTTCAGTGCAGTAAGTTTTTATCACCTTTTCATGATACCCAAACCGTCTTCAGACAAATCGGTCTTGGCTCCGGGAACAGCCGGTGCCAAGGCTATTTTCAAGGAGTTCGGACGCACTTTCGCCACCTATTTTACCAAACCGGGTGTACTGCTTGCCATTGTATTCATGCTGCTCTACCGCCTGCCCGAGGCATTCCTCATCAAGATGTGCATGCCTTTCCTCGTTGCCGGTAAAGAGGCGGGAGGCTTAGGGCTTTCCACGGCGGAAGTAGGCATCGTATACGGCACTATCGGTGTGATATTCCTCACATTGGGCGGTATTCTCGGCGGCATATTCGCATCGCGCATCGGATTGAAGAAATCCATCTGGTGGATGGCGGCATGTATGACACTTCCCTGCCTGACTTTTGTCTACCTGGCCATTTGCCAGCCCGAAAACCTGTTTGCCATATCAACGGCGATTGCTATCGAACAGTTCGGCTACGGCTTCGGTTTCACAGCCTATATGCTCTATATGATGTATTTCTCCGAAGGCGAGTTCAAGACATCACACTATGCCATCTGCACCGCATTCATGGCGCTGAGCATGATGATTCCGGGCATGTTTGCCGGTTACATTCAGGAAGCCATCGGCTATACCAACTTCTTCTGGATGGTAATCGCATGCTGCATTGCCACCGTGATAGTCACCGTCTTTGCCGACAGGCGGATAGACCCCGAATACGGCAAGAAATAAAAGATTGATAAACGAACCATAAAGATACCCATTATGAAAAAACATCTCGTTCTCTGTATCCTCTGCACCCTTTGCTGCGTGGCATACGCACAGAAAATAAAAATAAAGACCGGCATCGAAGTGCTGAAAGAGCAAAACTTCAAATGCCTGGAAGGTAAACGTGTGGGACTGATTACCAATCCTACGGGAGTAGATAATCACATGAAATCCACCATCGATATTCTGCACGAAGCACCGAACGTGAATCTCGTGGCACTCTACGGTCCGGAACATGGCGTACGCGGTGATGTACATGCCGGTGATCACGTAACGGACATCAAGGATGCCTCAACCGGACTGCCCGTCTATTCCCTCTACGGCAAGACACGCAAAGCGACTCCGGAGATGCTGAAGGACATTGACGTACTGGTATACGACATCCAGGACATCGGCTGCCGCTCATTCACCTACATCAGTACCATGGGACTTGCCATGGAAGCCGCTGCCGAGAACAACAAGGAATTTATCGTACTGGATCGCCCCAATCCCGTAGGCGGATTGAAGATAGAGGGTAATCTGACGGAAGATGACTGCATTTCCTTTGTCAGCCAATTTAAAATTCCGTACCTTTACGGACTCACTTGCGGTGAGCTGGCTTTCATGCTGAATGGGGAAAAGATGCTGAAAGACGGCAAGCAATGCAAATTGCAGGTTGTAAAGATGAAAGGCTGGAAACGCAAGATGGACTATACACAGACCGGATTACAATGGGTTCCTTCTTCTCCGCACATTCCGCACCCGCACTCCGCATTTTTCTATCCCGTGAGCGGCATTTTGGGAGAGTTGGGCTATATGTCTATCGGAGTAGGTTACACGATTCCGTTCCAGATGTTCGCTGCCCCGTGGGTGGAAGCCGAGAAGCTTGCCAGAAACCTGAATGGGCTGAACGTACCGGGTATCGTCTTCCGACCGATGTACCTGAAACCGTTCTACTCCGTAGGTAAAGGAGAGTTGCTGCAGGGCGTGCAAGTGCACATCATGGATTTCGGCAAAGCACCGCTAAGCGAGATACAGTTCCTCGTAATGCAGGAAGTAGCCGCGCTCTATCCCGACCGTGCCGTATTTGACCATGCGGATAAAGGCCGTTTCGCCATGTTCGACAAGGTAAGCGGCTCAAAACAGATACGCGAACGCTTCAGCAAGCGCAACCGTTGGGAAGACATCCGCGACTATTGGTACAAAGACGTCGAGGAGTTCCGTAAACTGTCGAAGCAGTATTATTTATATAAATAATTTGACAAGTATAAAAAACGGTAAGTCGCATACTGAATATCATTCGGTTGTATATTGAATGCACTTCCCTATAAAGTTCTTTCACAAGTTATTGCGACAAGGATTGCGGGAAGAAGCACAAGAGTAAAAAGATCTATACATTATGGAAAAGAGTAACTACATGGCTTTCCTGCAGGAAGCGAGACAATTCATTCCGCAGGAAAGGATTTACACCGACGAACTCCGTCGGCTGGCTTGGGGAACAGATGCCGGTTTCTACCGCCTCATCCCGCAAATCGTAATCCGTTCGGAAGGAGAAGAGGAAATCTCCCGGCTGCTGAAACTTGCCGGCAGCCACAACCTGCCCGTCACTTTCCGGGCAGCAGGAACCAGCTTATCCGGACAAGCCATCAGTGACTCCATACTTATTGTAGCCGGCAAACATTGGGAAGGCTACAGCATATCTCCCGACCACGAAGAAATCACCCTGCAGCCCGGTATCATCGGGCAACGGGTCAATGAATTGCTGGCTCCTTTCGGACGGAAATTCGCTCCCGACCCTGCCTCCGTAAAAAGCGCCATGGTGGGTGGTATCGTCATGAACAACGCTTCGGGCATGAACTGCGGTACGCATGCCAACAGCGACAAGGTACTTCTCTCCGCCCGCATCGTACTGGCTGACGGAACGGTACTCGACACCGGCGACAGCGTAAGCCGCGCCGCATTCGAAGTGACACACCGCGATTTCATCCGGCGCATCTGCACGCTCCGCGATGAAGTGCGTGCCGACGGGAAACTGGCGGAACGCATCCGCTACAAATATTCCATAAAGAATGTAACCGGTCTGAACCTGCTCCCTTTTGTCCGCTTCGACGATCCGTTCGATATCATTGCCCATCTTATGGTGGGTTCGGAGGGAACACTCGCATTCCTCTCGCAAGTGACTATGAAAACGGAGTATGACTACCCTTGCAAGGCAAGTGCCATGCTCTACTTCAAGACCATAAAAGAAGCTTGCCGTGCTGTGGTAGCCATGAAAAAACTAACCGGCGGCAATGGTGAGTGGACGGTAAAAGGAGCAGAGCTGCTGGATTGGAAATCTCTGGCATCGGTAAGCGACCCCGTATTCCTGAAGTATAAGGGCGAAATATGTTCATCCACCCTGCCCGGCGTAGAACCGGGAGACGAGACCGGACTGACCGCCGTGCTGACCGAGACCAAAGCCCGCAGCACGGAAGAACTTCGGCAGAACATCCGTGCAATAGAACAATGCCTTTCCGCTTTCCAGACCTACACACCCGTATGCTTCACCGACAAGCCCGAAGAGTATTCGAAGTACTGGGCCATCCGCTCCGGCATCTTCCCTTCCGTGGGCGGGACGCGGAAACCGGGAACAACGTGCCTCATCGAAGATGTGGCTTTCCACATCGAGGACCTGCCCGAAGCAACCGCCGAATTGCAGCAACTCATAGCCCGTCACGGCTACGAGGATGCCTGTATATACGGACATGCGCTGGAGGGGAACTACCACTTCATCCTCAATCAGTCTTTTAGCAGCGAAGCCGAAGTGAAACGCTACGAAGACCTGATGAATGATGTCAAGACACTGGTTGCGGACAAATACGACGGCTCGCTGAAGGCAGAACACGGTACGGGCAGAAACATGGCTCCTTTTGTACGCCACGAATGGGGAGATGCAGCCTATGAGGTGATGAAAGCCGTCAAAAACCTGTTCGATCCGAAAGGTCTGTTGAATCCGGGCGTTATTTTCAATGACGACCCGAAATGCCATATCAAAAATTTCAAACCGCTTCCGCTGATTCCTTTGGATGCCCAAAATCCGGCAGCCAAAGTAAACCGCTGCATCGAATGCGGCTTCTGCGAAGTGAACTGCCTGTCCTGCGGCTTCACCCTCTCCTCAAGACAACGCATCGTGCTGCAAAGGGAGATAGCCCGACTTCGACAGAGCGGCGAAGCCCCCGAACGTCTCGCCCTGCTGGAAAAACAATACCGCTATCCCGGCAACCAGACCTGTGCCGGCGACGGTCTCTGTTCCATGTCCTGTCCTATGGGAATCAATACGGGTGACCTGACACACATCATCCGCCAGAAAGAATTGCCGCAAGGCAGCATAGGATATAAGGCCGGCAATTTCGCCGCCAATCACTTCGCCGGCATAAAAAGTGCACTGCGTCCCGTATTGGGACTTGCCAACCTCGGTCATTCCGTATTGGGAACCAAAGCGATGAGCTGCATCACCAAAGGCATGCACAACGTTCTCGGCATCCCCCTTTGGACGCCGGCAATGCCCAAAGCCTATTCAATTAAAAGTTCACAATTGACAATTGACAACGATACCCTGCGGAATAAGAACGCAGACAAAGACAGTTCGGCTAATGGTCAATTGAAAGTGGTTTATTTCCCCAGTTGCATCAACCAGACAATGGGACTGCCAAAGAAATCGCCTGTGGAGCAGGCATTGGCGAGCAAAATGATTGCCCTGTTGCAAAAAGGCGGTTACGAAGTCATCTTCCCCGAAAACATGGAAAAGCTTTGCTGCGGCACAATCTGGGAAAGCAAGGGAATGCTTGACATTGCCGACCGCAAATCTGCCGAACTGGAGGCAGCCTTGTGGAAAGCCAGCGAACAGGGCAGGTATCCTGTGCTGTGCGACCAAAGCCCGTGCCTGCACCGGATGCGCGAGACCATCCATAAAATGAAGCTTTACGAACCGGCAGAGTTCATATATACATTCCTGCGCAACAGACTGGTATTCACCCCTACCGACCGCCCTGTGGCAGTCCACATCACCTGTTCCATGCGCAAGATGGGGCTTGCCGATACGATTACAGCCTTGGCACGTCTCTGCTCATCCAAAGTCATCGTACCCGAAGAAGTAGGCTGCTGCGGCTTTGCCGGCGACCGCGGCTTCACATATCCCGAACTGAACGCATACGCCCTGCGCAAACTCCGCCCCCAGATAGAAGCAGCCGGCGTAAGCATCGGATATTCCAACAGCCGTACCTGTGAAATCGGGCTGACAACCAACTCCGGCATTCCGTATGTGTCCATAGTCTACCTGGTAGATGAATGTACCCAACCCGCAACCGTTAAACTCAACAACTAACTTAACACACAAAAATCATGAGTAGTACAGTAAAAACAAACAAGCGCATCCTTGCCCTCGACATCCTTCGCGGTGTCACCATTGCAGGCATGATTATGGTTAACAACCCCGGTACATGGGCGCATATCTATGCCCCCCTGCGTCATGCGGAATGGAACGGTCTTACCCCCACCGACCTTGTATTTCCGTTCTTCATGTTCATCATGGGAATTTCCACATACATCTCCCTGAAAAAGTATAATTTCGAATTCAGCCGTGCCGCCGGCATGAAGATTCTGAAACGTACCATACTCATCTTCCTCATTGGTATGGGTATCGGCTGGTTCTCGAGGTTCTGTTATTACTGGACTTCTCCCACGGAGGGCATCGGCTTCGGCGCCCAATTGTGGGAAGCCGCATGGACATTCGACCGCATCCGTATCCTGGGTGTCATGCAGCGTCTGGCCCTCTGCTACGGTGCTACCGCTATCATTGCGCTGACCATGAAGCACCGCAACATCCCCTATCTCATTGCTACCCTACTGACAGGCTACTTCATCCTGTTGATTTGTGGCAATGGATTTGCCTACAACGATACGAACATCCTTTCTGTTGTAGACCGCGCCATCCTTACCCCCGCACATATGTACAAGGATAACGGCATCGACCCGGAGGGCTTACTAAGCACCATCCCTGCCATAGCCCATGTACTGTTGGGCTTCTGCGTAGGCCGTATGATGCTCGAAGGAGGCAAGGCTGATGAAAGCCGTGAAAGTATGCTGAACTCGCATCTTATCAAACTGTTTTTAGCCGGTACCATCCTTACATTCGCCGGCTTCCTGCTGAGTTACGGATGCCCCATCAACAAGAAAATATGGTCGCCTACCTTCGTACTGGCTACCTGCGGATTGGCTTCCAGCTTCCTGGCGCTGCTCATCTGGATTATCGATGTGAAAGGCTATAAGAAATGGAGCCTCTTCTTCGAGTCGTTCGGTGTCAATCCTTTATTCATGTATGTGCTGGGCGGTGTGCTCGGCATTCTCTTCGGCAGCATCTGCTTCCCGTGGGGCGAAGGTAGCATCAGCATACACGGATTTCTGTACAAAGTGCTGTTAATGCCCGTATTCGGCGAAACCGGCGGTTCGCTGGCGTATGCGTTGCTGTTCGTCGGCATCAACTGGTGCATCGGCTACCAACTCTATAAACGGAAGATTTATATCAAACTATAATCGGATAAACTCAAAACAAGTAATAATATGATTCTAATAGCAGACAGTGGCTCTACAAAGACCGACTGGTGTGTTGTAGAGAACGGACAACTCATCCGGCAGATATTTACGAAAGGAACCAACCCTTTCTTTCAATCGGAAGAGGAAATCAGTAATGAGATTGCGACAGCACTGTTGCCCCGGTTAACGACCGATGCATTGGATGCTGTATATTTCTACGGTGCGGGATGCGGATTTCCCGACAAGATAGCCATGGTTCACCGTGCCATCACCAAGCATCTCCGGGTAAAGGGAGAGGTGGAAGTAAACACAGATATGCTGGCGGCAGCCCGCGGACTTTGCCAGCACGATGCCGGCATTGCCTGCATCATGGGTACAGGCTCCAACTCATGCTACTATGACGGCAAGCAGATTGTATCCAACGTATCTCCACTGGGATTCATCCTCGGAGATGAAGGCAGCGGCGCCGTATTGGGCAAGCTGCTGGTGGGTGATATTCTGAAAAACCAGATGCCCCCCGAACTGAAGGAGAAGTTCCTCACGCAGTTCAACCTGACACCCGCCGACATCATCGACCGTGTATACCGCAAGCCGTTCCCCAACCGTTTTCTGGCAAGCCTCTCTCCATTCCTTGCACAGAACCTGGACGAACCCTGCATACGCACGCTGGTATCGGACAGCTTCAAGGCATTCCTCAAACGTAACGTGATGCAGTACGAAAACTACCGTGAAAGCAAGGTACACTTTATCGGCTCCGTGGCTTTCTATTACAAGACGATATTGGCCGAAGCTGCCAGCGAAATGGGTATCCGGCTGGGTACGGTCATCAAGAGCCCGATGGAAGGTCTGATAGAATATCACAAGTAATCGCAAATAGTAAACCGTAAACTCGTAAATAGCCTTATGTTTGTAAAAATCTCAGAGCAACCTTCGCTCTACAACGACTTGGAAAAGAAGTCTGTCCGTGAAATACTGGAAGACATCAACAGGGAAGACCAGAAAGTGGCGCTTGCCGTACAAAAGGCAATACCGCAAATAGAGAAATTAGTAACACAAATCGTACCCCGCATGAAACAGGGCGGACGCATTTTCTATATGGGTGCCGGCACAAGCGGCCGCCTCGGCGTACTCGACGCCTCCGAAATACCACCGACATTCGGCATGCCGCCTACCTTGATTATCGGTCTGATAGCCGGCGGAGACACCGCCCTGCGCAATCCCGTGGAAAATGCGGAAGACGACATGCAACGCGGCTGGGAAGAGCTGGTGGAACGCAATATTACGGACAAGGATACGGTTATCGGCATAGCAGCATCCGGCACAACCCCCTACGTTATCGGTGCGCTGCACGAAGCCCGCGAGCATGGCATCCTGACGGCTTGCATCACCAGCAATCCCGATTCGCCAATGGCTGCGGAATCCGATGTACCTATCGAGATGATTGTAGGACCTGAATACGTTACGGGAAGCTCGCGCATGAAGTCGGGTACAGGACAGAAGATGATTCTGAATATGATTACCACTTCCGTAATGATACAGTTGGGTCGTGTGAAAGGCAACAAGATGGTGAATATGCAGCTCAGCAACAAGAAACTGGTGGACCGCGGCACGCGTATGCTGGTCGAGGAACTGGGGCTTGACTACGGAAAAGCCAAGGCGCTCCTGCTGATGCACGGCTCGGTGAAGAAAGCGGCAGACGCTTACCGGGCCAGGGAATGACAACTGGCAGATTCACTACAGAGAACACAGAGATCTCACCCGGTTTTCAGACAGAAGAACAAAAGAACGGAAGAACAGACTCTGCCTTGCCGCATGCGGCACCTTCCGCACTGTTTATGTTCCCGGTTCTTCTGTCCGAAAATCCACTTATAGCAAACAAGATATGAAAACACTTACCAGTATCCTTGTACTTCTGTTCGGTCTGCAGGCAGCCACCGCACAGCCTTTGCAGCGGGTAGCTCCCGAACAGGCGGGACTGGATTCCCGCAAACTGATGTATGCCGATGAAGCCATTGAAACGGCCATCGCCGGCAAAGAGATTCCCGGCGCCGTACTTGCAGTGGTACGTAACGGTAAAATGGCCTATCTGAAGGCATACGGCAACAAACGGATTTATCCGGACACGGAACCTATGACCGTAAATACCGTTTTCGATATGGCATCCTGCAGCAAGTCCATATCCACAGCCGTATGCACCATGATTCTGGCAGAACGCGGAAAGATACGCCTGCTCGACCCTGTAAGCCGCTACATCCCCGGCTTCAAGGACTGGGAGAGCGAAGACGGAAAAGACAAAAAGGTAATCCGCATAGCCGATTTGCTGACACACAGTTCCGGACTCCCGCCTTATGCCCCGGCTGCGGAGCTGGAACAGAAATACGGTTCTCCCAACCCGGCAGGGCTGATGGAGTACATCGCCGGATGCAAACGCGATTTCAAGCCGCAAACCGGCTTTCAGTACAGTTGCCTAAACTTCATCACCCTGCAACACATCATAGAGGCCGTTAGCGGACAATCCTTGCGCGACTTTGCCCGTGAAAACGTCTTCGACGTACTGGGTATGAAGCATACCGATTATCTCCCTTGCCTACGCGACAAGAACGGCAAGTGGATAAATACCGTTCCTCTACCGGAGAACATTGCTCCGACAGAGAAACAACCCGACGGGCAGGTTCTTTGCGGACAGGTGCACGACCCGCTTGCACGCATTCTCAACGGCGGCATCAGCGGCAATGCAGGCGTATTCTCCTGCGCCGAAGATATTGCCATACTTTGCGCCGCCCTGCAAAATGGCGGAGAGTGGAACGGACATCGCATTCTCAGTCCGCAAGGCGTAAAGACCATGCGCACCGTACCCCGTGCTACAGCAGATCTGGGCCGCTCACCGGGTTGGGATGTATGTAGCCCCTACGCATCCAATGCCGGCGATTTCTTCGGTCCGAATACCTACGGGCATACGGGCTACACCGGTACATCTGTCGTAATCGACCCCGACAATGACACGTCTGTAATCCTGCTGACTAACGCCGTGCATCCGGAAGACGGACACAGCGTGGTACGCCTGCGTTCACTGGTAGCCAACGCAGTGGCAGCCTCTCTGTATCCCACTCCGCGCACATATACGGACCATTATTACAAACGTTTTCTCCAGTTCATGGACGAACCCACCATCGGCAGCAAAGATATAGTCATGCTGGGCAACAGCCTGACGGAAAACGGTGGTGACTGGGCCGCCCGCCTTGGCAACAAGCACGTACGCAACCGCGGCATCATCGGCGATGAGGTAATGGGTGTGTACGACCGCCTGCACCAGATATTGCCAGGACAACCTGCCAAACTATTCCTGCTTATCGGCGTAAACGATGTTTCGCACGACCTGACAGCCGACAGCATCGCCGGTATGATTCGCATGACGGTAGAGCGCATCCGGAAAGAGTCTCCCGACACCAGGCTTTACCTGCAAAGCCTGCTTCCTATCAACGAAAGTTTCGGCCGTTATAAAAGACTGGCAGGCAAGACAAATCTGATACCCGAAATCAACAAACAACTGGAAGCACTTGCCAAAGAAAAGGGCCTGACGTACATTAATCTCTTCCCTTTATTCACCGAGAAAGGAAGCAATGTATTACGTGCCGATTTGACAACAGACGGATTACACCTGAAAGAAGAAGGCTATAAAATATGGGCGAAAGCCCTCAGGAAAAAGATTTAGAAAAGACACATGACACGCATATAAACGGAAAAAGGTGATAAAGAACAAACTTTACCACCTTTTCTGTTTTTATATCCAATCAATCAGTCTGCAATTCCTTCCAAACATACATCAAAGGTCAATGACGTATAACCGGGAATATCACCGGATGAACTGCCGCTTGCACCATATCCGCTCTGCCAGGGAATATACAGCATCCAACGCTCACCGACCCGCATATATTGCAAAGCCCATGTCCAGCCTGCAATAACTTCGGATACCACAAATTCGGAAGGAGAATTAAACGCCGTAGGCCATTTGGATTCGGGAGAGTTTTCGGACAAGGGATCTGATAAAGGCAACGGAATTTCGCGGTCTGTCGCTCCGAAACCGTCAAAATTGCCATCGAACTCTTCTCCGGTAATGAAAGTACCACGATAGAAAACGCTTACCTTTTCCGTGAACAACGGGTATGCCCCGCTATCTGTTTTCCACAACTTCTTGCAATACACATACTGAGGACGTAAAGTACCATTGACCCCGGTACCGCTGGTCGGCACGGATATGGCATACAACGTGCCAATCTCCATCTTTTCGGCATCTTCAAGCGAAGCCACGATATTATCGCCGGTCTTACCTTTTATGGAATCAATAAAAGCTTCATTACGCGGTACCCAGTTATCATATTTTCCGGCCTCCTCCACTTCTTCGCAAGCCACAAACGCACCTGCTATGAACAGCAAGAAGGGTAAAAACAAAAGGAACGGTCTCTTCATCTGATTATAAATTACGGGATTACTATTATTCGGCATTTGTCTCCCGACATTCAGGGCACAGCTTTTTCGCTACGCTCTGAACGGCAGGGACAAACAAAATACATCTTATCTTATTGCAGTGTTTTCAGCAAAGACGTAATGCTTACGCGGTCTGCAATGATATTGTTCAGTTCGGAGATAGCCACACGCTCCTGCTGCATCGTATCGCGGTTGCGCAGCGTTACGCAGTTATCTTCCAGCGTCTGGTGGTCTACGGTTACACAGTATGGCGTACCGATAGCGTCCTGACGGCGGTAGCGCTTGCCGATGCTGTCTTTCTCGTCGTACTGGCAATGGAAGTGGAACTTCAGGTCGTTGATAATCTCACGAGCCTTTTCGGGCAGACCGTCCTTCTTCACCAGCGGCATAACCGCCAGTTTCACCGGAGCCAGCGCAGCAGGCAATTTCAGCACCACGCGGGTTTCTCCGTTCTCCAGCTGCTCCTCACAATAAGAAGCCGACATGATGCTAAGGAACATACGGTCTACGCCGATAGAGGTTTCGATAACGTACGGAGTATAGCTTTCATTGGTTTCCGGGTCAAAGTACTTGATGTTCTTGCCGGAGAATTTCTCGTGCTGGGACAAATCGAAGTTGGTGCGGCTATGGATACCCTCTACTTCCTTAAAGCCGAACGGCATCAGGAACTCGATGTCGGTAGCGGCATTTGCATAGTGGGCCAGTTTGTCGTGGTCGTGATAGCGGTAATGGTCGTCGCCGAATCCCAACGCCTTATGCCATTTCAAACGGGTTTCCTTCCAAGTCTTGAACCAGTCGAGCTCAGTGCCCGGTTTTACAAAGAACTGCATTTCCATCTGCTCGAACTCGCGCATACGGAAGATGAACTGGCGCGCAACGATTTCGTTACGGAAAGCCTTACCGATTTGTGCGATGCCGAAAGGAATCTTCATACGTCCTGTCTTCTGCACGTTCAGATAGTTCACAAAAATACCCTGAGCCGTTTCCGGACGGAGGTAAACCTTCATCGCACCTTCCGAAGTGGAACCCATTTCGGTAGTGAACATCAGGTTGAACTGGCGGACTTCCGTCCAGTTCTTCGTACCGCTGATAGGGCAAACGATTTCTTCGTCCAAGATTATCTGGCGAAGTTCTTCAAGATTGTTGTCGTTCAACGCTTTGGCAAAACGTTCGTGCAAAGCGTCGCGCTTGGCCTGATGCTCCAGTACGCGGGCGTTCGTGCTGCGGAACTGTGCTTCGTCGAAAGCCTCACCGAAACGCTTGGCGGCCTTCGCCACTTCCTTGTTTATCTTGTCGTCATACTTGGCAAGCTGGTCTTCAATCAATACATCGGCACGATAACGCTTCTTCGAATCGCGGTTATCAATCAAGGGGTCGTTGAACGCATCCACGTGTCCGCTTGCTTTCCAGATTGTAGGGTGCATAAAGATAGCCGAGTCGATGCCTACGATGTTTTCGTGCAGCAGCACCATGCTCTGCCACCAGTATTGTTTGATGTTATTTTTCAGTTCCACACCCATCTGACCGTAATCGTATACGGCTCCCAGTCCGTCATAGATGTCGCTGGAAGGGAACACGAATCCGTATTCCTTGCAGTGTGATACGAGTTTCTTAAAAACGTCTTCCTGTGCCATTTTTTATTGTATCTTAATTAATTCGAAATCTTTGTTCAGTTAAAAAGCGCCACAAAGATAGGGATTTATCTTATATGTAGGGCAACGGGGGTATTAATTTATGGTAATGTTTGTAGCCACAAACCCATAAAACAGTTATATGCGGTGTAATCAGACAGCGAATTGCAAATGCTAATCCTTTTTCAGGGCAATACATATCTCTACCAGCGGATGCCAGACAAGGTTACCGAATACTTTCTATTTCTTAACACTCCCGGAGTTATATCCGGCTTATTCCTCTGCCGCCTCCTGGCTCGCGAGGGTCTTACCTTTCCGAATATATATTACCTGTTCCGGATACTCGAAGAAAAGGGCCATAAGAGCCGCCCGAACTTTTTTATAATTTCTCGCACGGTATATCATTACTTTTCCCGTGTCGGACGACAAGAAAAATGTAGATTTCAGGAAAGCATCATATTCAACAACAGGGCATCGTACATATCCAAAAGAAAAATAAACATTATCGCAAATGGAGAGAAAGAAAACTGCAATTATATCCTGCTATTTCTCTCATTACCGGACATTTTACTTAAAAGTATAAAAGTCGTATCCAAAAGTGCAAGAAAAAAAGCGTGTTCTTCCACTACATTTGTGGTGTACAACAATTAAATAATATTATGAAAAAACTTTTCCTTCTACTCGCTACGGCAGCTGCCACAACCGGTATGCTTCAGGCACAGAACCCGGTTATCAGGAACCAGTTTTCTGCCGACCCCACGGCACGGGTATTCAACGGTAAGGTATATATCTACCCTTCGCACGACATACCCAGCCCAGTAAAACATCTGAAAGAATGGTTCTGCATGGCCGACTATCATGTATTTACCTCGACCAACTTGACCCACTGGACTGACCTGGGAGTTATTCTCTCCCAAAACGAAATTCCCTGGGTACAGCCCGACTCCTACTCCATGTGGGCTCCCGAGTGTGTATATAAAAACGAAAAATATTACTTCTACTTTCCCAGTACGCCCAAAGGTGAGGGCAGGCGCGGCTTCAACATCGGCGTAGCTACCGCCGACAACCCGGAAGGACCTTTCACACCAGAAGCCGAACCCATAAAAGGCATATCCGGCATCGACCCTTGCGTCCTTGTAGATACCGACGGAGAAGCGTATATTTATTGGTCGGGACGCGGTATGTCGGTTGCCAAACTAAAGCCAAACATGAAGGAGCTTGCCTCCGAACCGATACAGGTTCAAGGGCTGCCCGAAGGCTTCAAGGAAGGACCATATGTATTCAAACGCAACGGCAAATATTACTTCACTTTCCCCTGGGTACAGGACAAGACCGAAAACCTGGCTTATGCCATGGGAGACAGCCCTATGGGACCGTTCACTTTCAAAGGAATTATCATGGACGAATCGCCTGTCGGCTGCTGGACCAATCACCACTCCATTACGGAATACAACGGCCAGTGGTATCTTTTCTATCATCATAACGATTATTCTCCCAACTTCGACAAGAACCGTTCGGTACGTATCGACTCACTTTTCTTCAACACAGACGGTACTATCAAAAAAGTGAAGCCAACCTTGCGTGGAGTGGGCATGACTGATGCACGCAGCAAAATCCAGCTTGACCGCTACTCTGCAATAAGTCCTTACGGAGTGTCCATAGACTACCTGGACCCGACAGACACATTCCAGGGATGGCAGATTTTATTCCACAGGACAGACACGTGGGCGGTGTACAACAATGTCGACTTCGGCACTGCACCCGTAAAACGGCTCAAAGCACGCGTACGTTCAGAAAAAGGAGGCACGATAACCTTACAAACTATCGGAGACAAAGGGGTGACAATCGCCGTTCTGTCCGTAAAACCAACCGGGCAATGGGCGGAAATAAGCACAAGTGTACGCAATGCGCCCAAAGGTGTCCAAAGTTTGAAAACCATTCTTACCGGAGAACATCCGGTGGCAGTAGACTGGATAAGTTTCGAATAACATAGTACAAATCTTTTTAATATCAGCATTTCATGAAAAAACGCTATTCGCTCTTTTCCTTATTATATGGCAAGGTTATCTTACCGCTCATAGGGTTCGCATTGTTCGGCGCCTGTAGGCAAGACGGTTCTCCTTCCTTCACCCAAGTCAACGACCTGATGCTGAATGACTCCAGTTATTTCGAAACCCGCGGACTGAATTATTTTGTTTTCAGCAATAAGTACGATGCTATGTTCGACGATTCCAAAATAAGCGCCGTCGAAATCATTCATCACGGACTGCGCACCGCTACCAACGGTGATGTCCGCCTCAACCCTACCCCGGGGCAGTGGGACAAATTGCCCGTATTCATAAACCGTACCGTGGACAAAGCGGCCAAGCGCATTGATGTAAGCCTAGAATATCCCCAGTATGCCTTTGCATATACGCTGACCGGAGAAGCACGCGACGGCGGTTTCTACCTCAGCGTATCGGCAGACAAGGTACTGCCCGACTCGCTCGTAGGGGTGGCCGGACTAAACATGGAGTTCTTTCCGCCCGTATTCTTCGGACACTCTTACTTAATGGACGGCAGGCCGGGACTATTCCCCACCTCGGCAGCCGACAACATGACCGTTATCAACGGTATTGTGGAGCCGACGCCAATGGCTGCCGGTACGGTAATCGAGATAGCTCCCGATGCTCCGTCGAAACATATCACTATCCGTACCACGCTACCGGACAGCAAGCTGATGCTTTTTGACGGGCGCAACAAACAGCAAAACGGTACTTTCGTTGTGCGCACGTTGCTGCCGGCAGGCAAAACCGGCAAGATAGCCGAATGGTTCATACAGGCCGAAACCAATACCCGCTGGTTGCGTACTCCCACTATCAGTTATTCACAAGTGGGTTATCATCCTGCACAGCAGAAAATGGCCGTGATAGAACTGGACAAGAACGACAAGCCGCTTTCGGACATCACGCTTTACAAGGTCAATTCAGACGGCTCGCTGACGGCTGCCTTATCGAGCAAACCGGTAATATGGGGTATGTACACCCGCTATAATTACCTGCAATTCGACTTTTCGCAGGTAGAGGAACCGGGTATCTACAAACTGGCTTACGGCGACCAGACAAGCGGCCCGTTCCCAATCGATGCCAATGTGTACCAGCGTGCCTGGTATCCTACGCTGGATGTCTTTATGCCGGTACAAATGGACCATATGTTCGTTCGTGAAGCTTACCGCGTATGGCATGGTGCCGCTCATCTGGACGACGCCCGCCAAGCACCGGTGAACTATTCGCACTGGGACGGCTGGAGCCAAGGCGCCAGCACGGACAACAGGTTCAAACCCGGACAGCATATCCCCGGACTGAATGTAGGCGGCTGGTTCGATGCCGGCGATTTCGACATCCAGACGCCCTCGCAGCAGCAAACCGTGCAGTCATTGACAGATATCTGGGAAGAGTTCGCTCCCGCCCACGATGAAACGACTGTCGACCAACAGGCACATTATACCGAGATACACCTACCCGACGGCAAGCCTGACGTATTGCAGCAAATAGAGCATGGCGTATTGCAGCTCGCCGCACAGGTCAACGCTATCGGATATGCCATTCCGGGCATCAACGAATCGCACCTGTACCAATACCGCCACTTGGGCGATGCCGTAACCAAGACCGACGGTACTGCGGGCAACGCAGACGACCGCATGGCGTTCACCAACCGTACACCTGCCCTCAATTACGGAACTGCTGCCGCACTAGCTGCCTCAGCACGTGTTTTGCCTGCCCTCAACCCTTCGCTCGCTAGCGAGGCTTTGCGGATAGCGGAGTTTATCTGGAAAGACGAGCACAACCGCAAAGCCGGCAAAGAGGAGGAATCCCCGACGCCTTTCAACCGCTTCCAGCAGCTCACCGCCTCTGAATGCCACGCTGCCTTCGAGTTGTGGCGTGCCACCGGCAATGCCATGTACAAAGCACGGGTAGACGAGTTGCTTCCTGAACTTACCAGACAATTTAACCGGAACGCTGCACTCATCGTCCGCCTAGCACCCTTCATGGACGATACTTTCAAACAGCAGGTAAAACCGCAAATAAAGGCATATATAGCGCAGCAGACCAAGCTGGAAACGCTAAATCCGTTCGGTATCGGCATCAGCCTGAACAGTTGGGCCGGCAATGCCATGATACTTCGCAACGGTATCATCAATTACCAAATTCTTAAGTTGTTCCCCGAACTGGGCAGCCCGGAGCTGGTGTTCCGCAATTTAAACTATATTTACGGCTGCCACCCCTACCATAACCGTTCGTTCGTATCGGGAGTAGGCGCCCAGCCCAAGAGGGTGGCTTATGGTAATAACCGTGCCGATCACTCGTTCATCCCCGGCGGTATCGTACCGGGTATCCGCCTGCTGAAACCGGACTTCCCGGAGAACCGGGACGACTACCAGTTTCACTGGAGCGAGAATGAGTATGTTATCCCACTGGCTCCCGATTATATCTATCTGGTTCATGCGGTGAACCGGTTACTGGAATAGAAAACGGCTTATATTTTTCCGATATATACCTAATTCTGTAAACTGAATATCTAAAAATATAAGCCGGCAAGTACGTTGCAGGCCTATTTTTGCATCGGGTATCATGCCAGAGAGTTTGATTATACTATTAATAAAATAATACATATGAGAAAGAATTTACTTTTTATTTTCAGTGCCATTTGCCTATTGGCAGGATGCGCACAACAACCCAAGTTGCCTACCTTCCGCAACACGGGTAATCCGCTTGTTAAAGACAAGTTTACGGCAGACCCGGCTCCGCTCGTACACAATGGCACGCTCTATCTGTATGTAGGGCACGACGAATATTACGAAGGCCAGGACACTGCCCACGGCGGTAAGGAATTCAACATCACTGAATGGCTCTGTTACTCTACGAAAGACATGCAGACATGGACCGATCACGGTGTCGTACTGAAACCCACGGACTTTAAATGGGGCATAGGTGAGGCATGGGCAGCACAGGTGATAGAGCATAACGGCAAATTCTATTATTATACTACCGTACAAGCCGGCGAGCCTTATAACAGCAAGGCAATCGGCGTAGCTGTCAGCGATTCCCCCACAGGGCCTTTCACCGATGCAATCGGAAAGCCGCTCGTTACCGACGATATGACTCCCAACGGTCCGCGCGGCTGGTGGAACGACATAGACCCCACCACCTTAATAGATGAGAATGGGCAAGCCTGGCTTTCTTGGGGAAACGGAACTTGTTTCCTTGCCAAGTTGAAGCCTAACCTTACCGAAATCGACGGCGATATCGAGGTGGTAGACCTGCCCCGATACGTAGAAGGTCCCTGGCTTCATAAACGCGGAGACTTGTATTACCTTACGTATGCATCCTTCGGACAAGGTCGCGAGAATATATCTTATGCCACCGCTCCCAACATGGAGGGTCCGTGGACACCGCAAGGCGAACTGACCGGTATGGCAGAAAACAGCTTCACCATTCATCCGGGAATTATAGAGTTCCAGGGACAATGGTATCTGTTCTACCACAACGCTGTCCTGACCCTTGACGGACATGCCGGAGCAATAGGACGACGCAGCGTATGTGTGGACGAGTTGCATTATAATCCAGATGGTACTATGCAAACTGTGGTGCAGACTAAAGAAGGAGTATCGAAATAACTTTCACTAATCTAGAAGGTAAAATTAAAGTTCTGATAAACCGTGCATTCTATCATTCAGAAGAGTGGAGCGATGAAGAATCTCCTTTCTCATATCAGGTGGGATGGATTCTCAGGCTAATAATCAAATGAGAACTAATGACAGCATTTACGTTTCAACTTTATCTTCTAGATTAGCAATTTCCAATACAAATATTTACAAATCTGCGCATTAAGCTATAATATTTATAGGCGTACATTTTTGCTACATCAATAATATTATATAATAAATTTCATTATTTACTTTTATTAAACTATAAAAAAACACTTTGCCAATGAAAAAACATTAAAAAGAAGAAAAAGTGCAATTAACAAGTTCTACAAATGAAGATGTTGTAGATATCTACATTACAAATCTAATACTAATTAACTCATTAAAAATTACCAATTCTATGCTTATGAAAACAAAAGTTTTGTTTTTACTGGCGTTTGTTGTTTTCTGTTGCACTTCAGCAATGGCACAAACCCTAGTTAAAGGTACTGTTGTCTCAGCTAATGATTCTGAACCAATGATTGGTGTTGCTATTCTTGAAAATGGAACGACCAACGGATGTATTACCGATATGGATGGTAACTACTCTATCTCGTTACAGAATAGCAACGCGACCCTTACCGTATCTTTTGTAGGTTACAAGACACAGACAATCAATGTCAATGGTCGTAACAAAATTGATATCCGCATGCAAGAGGACTTAAAAGTGCTCGATGAAGTAGTCGTTGTAGGTTATGGCGTTCAACGTAAGAGCGACCTCACAGGAGCAATTGCTTCAGTCGGTGGAGATGATATTAAAAACTTAGCAACAGTTGATGCCGGCGCCGCCCTTCAAGGTAAGGCTGCCGGTGTTCAGATTCTGAACACATCGGGTGCTCCCGGTGAAGGAGCGAAGATTCGTATTCGTGGTTATTCATCAAACTCAGACCAACTTGGTCCGCTATTGATTGTCGATGGTTTGAAAGTTGACAACATCCAATACCTTGACCCATCCATGATTGAGTCTATGGAAGTCCTCAAAGATGCCGCTTCAGCTGCAATCTACGGTGCCCAAGCCGGTAATGGCGTTGTCCTTATTACAACAAAGACTGGTAGCAGCGCAAATGGTCGTCCCAAAATTACATATTCTTTCAAAGCCATTAACCAACGCCTTGGCAAAACACCTGAACTGTTCGGTGCAAAAGACTGGATTAAATACAAAGAAATGTCGGGTTATGATATGAAAACTATGTGTGAAGCTAATGGCGTTGACTACAACAATCCGCAAGAAACAGACTGGATAAAGGAAGTTTTCGATACTAGCTGGGCTACCCAACACTCTGTCACATTCCAAGACGGCAACGACAAAGGCCATTTTTTTACTTCTATAAATTACATTGACAATGACGGTATTGTACGCGGCAAGAAAGACACTTACACACGCCTTACCGCCCAACTTAATGCAGACTATCAACTCTATAAATGGATAAAAGTCGGCACCAACACTTCTATTGAAAAGTGGGCAACCCGCAACATCACTCACCAAAGTGCTTATGGTTCCATGCTTGCACCAGCTCTCTTGCTCGACCCCCTAACTCCCGTATATTGGGATAGCGTTGATGATTTTACCACAGGTATGAAAGACGTATACGCCACAAACCCCGAAAAAATTCTTGTTGCCCCGAATGGCAAATACTACGCTACTTCAAAATTCCAAATGGACGACAATGGCAATCCACTCCTCCAGCTTGACCGCCGTAACTACAAGAATTCCGGTTTCACCGTTCGCGGAACGGCTTTCGTAGATCTGACTCCCATTGACGGTCTTGTAATGACATCTCGTTTTTCCTACCGTATTGCACAAAGCAATAGCCATGACTACTCCGAACCCTATTACATGAACGGACAAGCCAAAGCCGATAACTATTCCATCTCGGCCAACGCTAATAACAGCCACTACTACCAATGGGAAAACTTTGCAAACTTTAACAAGACATTATTTGATAAACACAACATAGGCGTTATGATCGGTATGTCCTATACAGAAGACCGTTCGGATAATGTATCAGCTTCAGCAACCGGTACAGGCGGTAATAAAATACTCTCCGGCGATGCTGATAATTTTAAGTATCTCGACTATGTAAATTCAGCTTCAACTACAACAAAAAGCATCGGAAACCTTCCGGGTATTTCAACCAGTCTCTCCTACTTTGGTCGTCTGCTCTATACATTCGACAACCGTTATAGCTTGCAATTCAACTACCGTGCTGATGCATTTGATACTTCCAAACTGCCAATTGACAAACGTTGGGGGAAATTCCCTTCTTTGGCCGTAGGTTGGACCATCAGTAATGAAAAATTCATCAAAGAAAATATCAACAGCGATATTATCTCCTTCTTGAAGTTCCGTGCATCTTGGGGACGTAACGGTAATGTTAATGTGCTCAACAACTATCCATACACCGCACCCATTAGCTACAATGCAGCCTGGTACCAGTACGGAGACAACCCCGAACAATACTACGGCTCTTATCCTTCTGGACTCGCCAATCCAAATCTCAAATGGGAAACATCCGAACAATTGGATCTCGGCCTTGACATGCGTTTCCTGAACGACCGTCTGACGGTAAGTCTTGACTATTACAACAAAAACACAAAAGACCTTCTTGTACAAATCAATCCGGTTCCTGAAGTTTATACAAACCAAACCACCGTAAACGCTGGTAAAGTAAATAACAAAGGCTTTGAATTCGAAGCTGGTTGGAAAGACCATATTGGTGACCTTGCATATAGTATCAATGCAAACTTCTCTACATTGAAAAATGAAGTAACTTACCTTTATGATGATCTCCCACGCATTACAGCCAGCAAAGGTGGTGTAGACGGCACAAACAACAAAGTACATACTGCATTTGAAGAAGGGCATTCCATCTGGTATTTCCGTGCATTTGACTATGTCGGCGTCGATAGCGAAACTGGTGCCCCCCGATTCCGCAATCGTGAAGGTAAAATTGTGAACTCTTCAGAATTGACAGACGAGGATATGACAGACATCGGCAGTGCCATTCCAAAGTTCACTTACGGCATTACTATTAATCTCGAATACAAAGGATTTGACTTTACGGCATTCGGTACTGGCGTAGCAGGCAATAAAATTTTTAACATTCTCTATCGTGCAGACAGCCCGCTACGCAACTCATTGAGATACTATATGGACAATGCTTGGACTCCAGAGAACAAAGGGGCCTCCATGCCTGCACCGAACCAAGTAGCTACTGACCTTAATTTCTGGGGATCAAGCGCTTCTATGTTCAACGGTTCTTACTTCAAGATCAAGCAACTCCAACTCGGCTACACTTTGCCAAAAAAACTCACTCAGAAAGTAGCAATCAAGAATCTCCGCTTCTTTGTGTCTTTGGATGACTTCTTTACATTTTCCAGTTATCCGGGAATGGACCCCGAAACTGCAACCACAGGCAAAAATGGTGGTGCAGGTTTCGACATAGGTTCGTACCCCACCATGAAAAAGTGTTCATTCGGTGCAAGTTTCTCATTCTAATCGAGACTAGTTTTACTTGAAAAAAACAAAAGTTTATTCATTATGAAAAAGATTATATATTCACTTTTAAGTGCTACATTACTCTTCAGCGCTTGTGAGGATCGTCTCAACATTGAGCAAAAAGGTGTCATCCCATTTGAAAGTTTCTACCAGACTGATGATGACGCACAGAATGCGCTTAATAACCTCTATCAATCATTCTGTTTGAACATTGCTGGTAACGAAGGTATTTACATCGCTCTTCCTGTACTCTTCAATGAACCCGGTGACGATATGCTAGCAGCGGGTAATTATTATGGCGACAATGACTTTGGCGCACAACTCAATGAATTTCGTTATGACTCACAGAACGAAGTTATCAAGAATGCCTATTGGGGGCTTTATGGAGTAATTTATGACTGTAACCTTATTCTTGATAATATAGAACCTACTACGGACATCAAGAAACGTGTATGTGCTGAAGCTCGCGCACTCCGTGCTTGGGCACATTTCACACTTGCTATCGGGTGGAATTGTCCTCCATTAGTAGACCATGTTCTCTCAGCAGATATCAAACCCACTAACTATGAAGGTGGGCATGATAAACTCCTCGAATGGTGTGCATCAGAGGCAGAAGCTGTGGTAAATGACCTTGATGAACGCACAAGCCCGACAGACAAAGTGGGGGCTTCAAAAGTTACCAAGGGCTTTGCTCTTACCCTTGCAGGTAAGGCTCGTCTCTTTATGGGAGATTATGCAGGTGCAAAAAATAACCTCAAACAAGTTATCCAATCTAGAAAATACGAACTTGTACCCGGTAATCGCTGGGCAAATCTATTCCACGCATCAGGAGACCTCTGCGAAGAAATGATTTTTCAAGCTAATGTGGTGGAAAATGCAAACATCGGTGAGTGGAGTAACTATATTCAACGTACAGGCTGGATGTTTATCCAATTTTGGAACTGGCGGACTGACAAGTTAGCTTCCATGCCTTCATTCATAGGTGTTGACGGTTGGGGGGGACATGCCATTCGTGAAGACTTTGCAGCACGTATGTTAGCCAATGACGGTGATTCTTATCGCCGTAAATCAACCTTCCTCACCGCTGACGAATTTCTCTACGAAATGGAGTGGAATGGAACCAAAGGCAAGGGATTAACCCGTGCACAACTTGAAACATCCGATCAAATTGGCATTAAGGACAAGACAGGTCTTTATGGTGTTGGAGAATATTTTGCCAATAAATTCGTTGCTTGGAAAGAGGATAACACAAAAGGTAGTTGGGGATTCAAAAATCTCACGATCTTCCGTTATGCCGAAGTTCTGTTGATGTATGCTGAGGCTTGTGCACAAACAGACGATGCAGATGGTCTTGGTCTTCAATGTCTTCAGGATGTTCAAAATCGTGCAGGTTCCGATTATGTTTCTACTCAACTTACATTGGAAGATGTAAAAAAAGAGAAGAGTTTCGAAATGTGGCTTGAAGGAGTTCGTTTCCCGGATATGGTGCGTTGGGGCGATACAGATGGTGTTAAAGATAATGGTAAAAACATACCTACTGCTTACGATGCATTTTTCACAAAAGGCGAACCTAAGCATCGTATCTATGTAGAGTATTCAAACCCCAACAGTGGAACAACAGGTTTCATAAAAGGCAAGCATGAATACTTCGCATTCCCATTTGATGCAATTTCCGTTAATCCTAATCTAAAGCAAAATCCAAGTGGCGAATAAACAGTGAGATTAAGAGCTGAACTCCTCCCGAAGTTCAGCTCTTACTTTATCACATGCTCAATTTTAACTTATAAAGCAGAGTTTTGCATAACCTCTGTAGGTGTTTTTCCAAAATATTCTTTAAAGACCTTACTGAAATAAGCTGATGTGTTAAACCCGCACATCTCACTCACTTCCGTCACATTATATTCTCCCGAACGAAGTTTCTCCATAGCATAGTTCAATCGGATAGAACGAATGAATTCTACTACTGATAAATTAGTAAGTGCCTTTATTTTTTTATAAAGTAAAGACTGACTCAAAGCAAGGGCAGAGGCAAACTCTTCTTTACCGAAGTTCTCGTTAGCAATATTGGCACGTACGCACTCGACAGCTTTCTTGATAAATTCATCATTCATACGATTGGCTACAATAGAACGTACATCATCGCGCTTTGCTTCCAAAGCTTTCTGAAGCACTGTACGCCGGTTACGAATGATAGAAGTTATGCGACTTGCTAACAACGCCATATCAAACGGCTTAACTAAATAATTATCAGCTCCCAGCCCCAATCCGTGTAATTGGTTGGTTTTATCGGAAAGGGCAGTAAGCAGAATTACCGGAATATGAGATGTTTCGTAAGTAGACTTAATTTTACGGCAAAGTTCGAATCCATCCATACGCGGCATAACCACATCGGAAACAATGAGGTCGGGCTGCAAGTCATTCAGCATCTCCCAAGCTTGCTGCCCGTCATTAGCTGTAGTTACACGAAAATGCTCACGCAATGGATGTACCATGAACTCGCATAAAGCATGGTTGTCTTCTACAATAAGGATATGCATATCGTGTACCGCCAAATCTCCGTTTTCAGACATCTCAATTTTATCTGCTACGGGCACATCGGCAGTTTTCATTTGGGAAGCAAGCCGTAAAGGTACCGTAATATCGAAAGTAGTCCCTACCCCGAGTTCACTGGTTACGGTAATCTTTCCACCATGAATGGAAATATATCTTTTTGTCATCAACAAGCCGATGCCTGAACCTACAATCTGCGCATTCACTGCATTATCACTGCGGTAGAACTCATGAAACAACTTACGCTGCGCCGCTTTGCTGATTCCTATACCATAATCCTTGACACGCAGCACCCATTCAGTCGCCTTTCCGGTAAAAGTCACTTCAATAAGTTCTCCAGAAGTAGAATATTTTACTGCATTGGAAAGCAGGTTATCGACCACCCTTTCCAGCATACGCACATCAGCCTGTACCCAATAATCCTCCGGCATAAGGTCAACCTTAATATCTATTTGTTTTCCGGCAGCATATGAAGCATATATTCCGGTACGTCGTCTAATGAGATCGGTTAGATTAAAGTCGGTAAACAACGGCTGTTCGCATCCAACATCCAGCTTTTCGAAATCAAGCAACTGAGTAACCGTGTCGGATAACCGTGCAGTTTGTTCAGAAGCTAGTGTTAAACACCTGGTTCCCCACTGCGAAAGAGATTTTTCCTTATGTAACTCCTCTATAGGTGCTTTAATAAGCATCAATGAAGTACGTATATCATGTGCCATACGTGTAAAAAAGCGTATTTTCTCATTAGAGTAACGATGATGCAAATACTGTACATAATAGCGAATGACAAGAAACAGCAAACTAATGATTACAGTTACCACCAATAACCGGAACCATACCGTTTGCCAAAATGGAGGCTCAACAACAATAGAAAGTTGCCGCTGTGACAGCAGGCTACCATCGTACAACCGGATACAAAGCGTATAATTTCCAGCCGGTAAATTGGTATAGTTGATATATCGGTTAGTGGTATAAGTACTCCATGTTTCATCCTGCCCCACTAACCTCCATGAAAAGGAGACAGACTTACTGACGCTTCCTAGCGGAAGTACCGACAATGTAAAAGAGTTTTGCGGATAATTCAAATGCAATGTAGAAAGACTGTCGATAGGAACAGATAAATTAAAATCAACCGTTTCCCGAATAGAGCGTCCCGATACATGTATATCCGAAAAATAGATACGTCCCGAAGGATGAATTGTATTAATTTTGCTGGGATAAAATAAAACAACTCCATTGTTACTGCCGAAAGCTAGTCGACCGTCAGGTAATTGGCAAGCAGCATTAACACTGAACGACACATTTGCTAACTGTGGTTGAGTAGCAAATGTCCGTATTTGTTTATGAAAAAGATTATAACAACACAATCCGTTATCTGTACCTATCCACAAATTATTGTTAGCCAATAGTATACTTTTAGTATAATTACTTGGTAACCCCTGCTGTGTAGTAATGCGTACTTGTTCGGCTGTATGCATATTCAAACCTATTACCCCTCCTGAAGTACAGACCCATATGATACGGTCTGCAACAGCAATATCATGTACAGTATAACCAGACAAAAGGATATCGAATTTACCAGTTTCCTTATCCATCAGTAGCAAACCATATGCACATCCCAATAAAATTTGTCCGGGTGAAAGTTCTGCAAAACAATAAACCGGTTGTGTATCATATGCCCGAAGTTTCCCATCAATGGCATTGCAACAGTATACATTACCTTTAACGCCTCCCATCCACACATCGCCCTCGCTGTCCACATAGGTTGCAAACACAAAACCACCCGCACCGAATATATTGCCATCACGGCTTGTATAATGATGCAGTTTACGACCTGTAGTTTCATCCAATACGTAGAGTCCTTCACCATAAGTTCCGGCATAAATACGTCCTTTCTTATCAGTCGCCAACGATAAGAATACTTGCTGGCATCCCCTATATAACTGTTTCCACCTATGAGTATAAGCCTCACGCAGACTGATACCATCATTGGTCGCAATCCAAAGATTTCCCCGACTATCAGTAACGATATGGTTTACCTCATTATTATGTAACGATTGCGGATTATTGATGCCATGTACTAAATGTTCCACGTTGGAACGTGTTATTTCTGTATACTGTAACCCTCCGCTATTAGTAGCTGTCCATACCCGGTGGTCATCGACCAACAAGGAGTAAACACTATTACCACGCAAAGATGAAGGGTTATCAAGGTTTTCACGTAATACCTGTCGTACTTGACAAGTTTCCGAATCAAGTATCCATATACCACCACCATCGACACCAACCCAAAGCGAAGTAGTATCAGGTATCAGAATATCCCGCACAATAAGTTTCGGAAATTGTGGAATCGCAGCTTTACGGAGCATTTGGCCGATAAGGTCATACTGCCACAATCCCGCATTATAGGTACCTATCCAAACACGATGGGTATGCGCATCATAGCGAGCAGATGATATAATATAAGGAAGATGCCCCTGCAATTTAGTTTTCGTACGATTACGGGTATTGATACGGTATATGGACGATTGTACAAAAGCTAATGCATAACAACCTTCCAATAGTGTCATATTAGAAATACCTGCTATATTATCAAATGCCCGTACAATTTCTTCGCCCGTCCACAAAAAAATACCAGTACTAGTACTTATCCATACTTTTCCATCAACATCTATTAATAAATTAGTAACCCAATCCTCATTCCCCAATAATGATGAAAACGTAAACCAGAGGTCGAACTTATCCAATACACGATTGTAACGGAATATTTGTCCATTTTGAGTAGCAACAACCAACAGCCCTCCACGACAAGCCATCTTGATTTGCATCACATCAGTCGTAGTAAATGGAAGCGAGTAAAGCTGATAATCGTCAGTCGCAACCCGCAAAACCCCAGTACGTGAAGCAGCCCAAACAAAACCATCATCATCACGCACTACAGCAGTTACTTCACGCATGGAAATGCCTGACAAATTATTGATATTATAGAAAGCAAAATCCTGGGACACTGCTACATTGTAGAACTCCGATAACAGAAAAGCAAATATTAATAATAAAGTGTTTTTCATATACTATGATTCTTTACTACAAAGATAATACAACAATAAACAATATAAAAAGAAAGAATAAAATGTTTTTCCTCATACTGTTACATACAACAAAGTTTGTACAAATTAAAATATAACAATGAATATGTATGTAATACACAACTATACAACATATGGAATCAAATGAACTAAAGAAAATAAAAGACGTACACACCTATATTATCTAAAAATGCAAGGAAAGTGTTCAAAAGTACAAAGAAAAGAGTAGGAAACGCAGCTATCTTTGCGAAGTCAACAACAAAAAAACACAGAATTTATGAACAGAATTTTCACTTTTCTATTACTTCAATCCGTATGTTTAGGAGCTCTCCTGGCACAACCTAACCGCCGTACACAGGATGAATCTACACTACCCGGTAAACGTAGTGAACTCAATGTCCGCAATGCTACGTACCCGCGCCTTTTACCCGGCAATCGTATAGAATTCAAAATAAAAGCGCCTGACGCTCAAAAAGTACAAATCGATTTAGGTCGTAAATACGACCTCGTACGCAATACTAATGGCGAATGGAGTTGTATTACCGACTCGCTTACACAAGGTTTTCACTACTATTTTCTCATTATTGACGGAGTATCCGTTGCCGATCCTGCCAGCGAATCTTTCTACGGATGTAGTATGATGGCAAGTGGCGTGGAAATACCTTACCCGGATGGTGATACACGTTTCCATATAGCAAATGTGCCACACGGGGATATCCGTATAAAACGATATTTCTCCAAAACAGCCAATAACTGGAGGCGTATGTTCGTATATTGTCCTCCCGGCTACGATACATCTACGCAATCTTACCCTGTACTCTATCTGCAACACGGTGGGGGTGAAGATGAACGCGGCTGGTCTAATCAAGGACGTACCGACATCATCATGGACAATTTAATAGCAAAAGGGAAAGCAGAACCTATGATTATCGTCATGACAGACGGCAACACTAACGATTTCGAAAACGAACTTCTTAAAGAATGCATTCCATTCATAGAAAAAAATTTCCGTGTAAAAGCCAACCGTAACAACCGTGCATTGGCAGGACTCTCTATGGGAGGTATCCAAACTTTAAACGCAGGCATCCCCAACCTCGACTATTTTGCCTACTTAGGAGTATTTAGTTCCGGTTGGTGGGCTAATCCTACTCCTTTTGGAGGGGGTAACGACACCGAAAAATATTATAAAATGCTACAAAATAAAAAAGACGACTATAATACGAAGCTAAAACAATTTTGGATTTCCATGGGAGGTAAAGAAGACATAGCTTACAACAATTGCCAGATAATGATGAAACGCTTCGACCAGATAGGCATCAAATATACATACTTCGAAACTCCGGGCGGACATACCTGGCCTGTATGGCGCGAAAGCCTATATCAATTCGCCCCGCTTCTATTCAAATGATAGTGAAAATAGGTAATCAATATATTATTTTAAACATTCAAATTATGAAAAACGCATTGAACTTTATTTTTCTATTTTTAGCGGTGTTTCCCTTAACTATGTATGCCCAACAAGAAGAATTTCCTGCGGGTACAGTACCTAATGAACATAATATCAATGGCGTGGAATACCCCCGGATAGGTGAAGACCGGCGAGTACATTTCAGAGTTTTTGCTCCCAACGCAAAAAAAGTAGAAATCAGCTTCCGGGGTGAAATGACCAAAGAAGCAGACGGATACTGGTCGCTTGTTTCGGAAAAGCCTGAGGTCGTCGGTTTCCATTACTATCAGATAATAGTAGACGGGGTAAGTACAGCCGACCCCAATGGCAAGCCCTTCTTCGGCATGGGCAAATGGGTTAGCGGTATTGAGATTCCAGAAAAGGGAGTAGACTATTATTCTATCAAGAATGTACCTCACGGTTTAATAAGCCAAAGCTGGTATTATTCCGACATTCGTAAAGAATGGCGTAGATGCCTCGTCTACACACCCGCAGAGTATGATAAGAATCCTTCCAAAAAGTACCCGGTACTGTACCTGCAGCACGGTATGGGAGAAAATGAGACAAGCTGGGCCAACCAAGGTAAGATGAACTTCATCATGGATAATCTGATTGCCGAAGGTAAGGCCAAACCCATGATCGTAGTAATGGACAACGGCAATATCGAAGTATTTAAAAACAAGCCGGGCGAAAGCCTTTCCGATGCCAGAGCAAAATTCGGTGCCCAATTTCCGGCCATTTTGGTAAATGAAATCATTCCGCACATTGAATCTAATTTCCGGACGTTGACAGACCGGGACAACCGTGCAATGGCCGGACTTTCCTGGGGTGGTCTTCTCACTTTTAACACCACGCTGAATAACCCTGACAAGTTTGCTTATATCGGTGGCTTCAGCGGAGCAGGCAATATCGACTTGAAGAATATAGACACAACTTATAACGGAATCTTCAAAGACCGCAAGGCATTCAATGATAACATCCACGTATTTTTCCTGGGTATCGGTTCGGAAGAACATCCCGAAAGAACCAAAAAACTCAGCGATGGTTTGAAAGCCGCCGGTATCAACAACATCTATTACGAATCTCCGGGTACTGCCCATGAATTTCTCACTTGGCGCAGATGCCTGAAAGAATTTGCTCCACTACTATTTAAATAATTATGTATTATTGAGAAACACACCATAACAATGAAAAATCCTTATTACAGAGTATGGTTGGCGATTTGCTTCGCCACTCTAATGAGTGTGCAGGGGTATGCACAGAACAAAGAAACCGCCTCTCGTTTGGCCACCTATTTTTCGCCGGGTACTACCGATATCATATCACCCGATGATGATGGTTTTATCCGCCGTTGGCTATTGCTCGAACCTATCGACAAGCCTAACCGCAGTAACACGGTATTTACGGACAGTTATATCCGTAAGGCCTTTACTACCGAATATTTTCCCGGACAATTCACCGTATTACCCAAAGACGGCGACAAAGTAAAAGTCGGTAAACAGAAACTAACCTGGCACGCTCTCGACAGTAAATTGTTTAATGTAAAGCTGTTCCGTTTTGCATCTAGTCTTCAAAAACAAATATACGGCGTACTGTTTTGGGCTGTCACTGTTATCAATTGTCCGGAGGACATACCGAATGTCAGAATATCGGTCGGTTCAAATTCCGCCTCCATGTGGTGGCTGAATGGTGAAGAAGTTGTCATTTTATCCGGTGACCGCCGTATGGTAAAAGACGATTGCCTGTCCAAGCGGCTGACCTTAAAAAAAGGAAAGAATATTATCCGGGGAGCCGTTATCAACGGACCCGGAATGAGCGATTTTTGTATCCGCCTCCTTGACGAAAAGGGAGCTCCTGTTAAAAACATTACTATCAGTTATAAATAATCATGAAAACAAAAACTATATTCTTGAGTGTTGCAACCCTGTTATCCTTGCTGATATCTGAAAAAGCAACCGCACAAATCGGAGAACCTTATATACACGATCCTTCCACCATTATGGAATGCGAAGGCAAATATTACACCTTCGGTACAGGTGGAGGCGGCCTGATCTCCGAGGACGGATGGACGTGGAATAGCGGTGGAGTAAGACCCGGAAGAGGTGCAGCTCCCGATGCCGTGAAAATAGGTGACCGTTACCTGATTGCTTACAGCGCCACCGGAGGAGGTCTTGGGGGCAGTCATCGCGGTACGGTACTTACCATGTGGAACAAGACATTAGACCCTAATTCGCCCGATTTCAAATATACAGAAGCTATTGCTGTCGCTTCGTCCGAAGACAATGAAGACTGTGATGCTATCGATGCCGGACTGTTGCTTGACCCTACTGACGGACGTCTGTGGCTATCTTACGGTACCTACTTCGGTTTTATCCGGCTGGTCGAACTCGACCCTACCACCGGCAAACGAATGGAAGGCAATGAACCTATCAACATCGCTATCGACTGCGAGGCAACCGACCTGATATACCGTAACGGCTGGTACTATTTGCTTGGTACACACGGCACTTGCTGCGATGGTCCTAACTCTACATATAACATCGTAGTAGGTCGCTCACGCAAAGTCACAGGCCCCTACATCGACAATATGGGCAGAGATATGCTGGAAGGAGGCGGAAAGATGGTACTCGCTGCAGGAAACCGCCAGACCGGCCCAGGACACTTCGGGCGTTTCATCGAAACTGACGGAGTAGAAAAGATGTCATGTCATTTTGAAGCCGATTTCGACCGTGGTGGCCGTAGTGTACTTGCCATACGCCCGCTTCTATGGAAAAACGAATGGCCGGTAGCAGGTGAAGTATTCAAGGAAGGTACATACGAAATTGAATCCGAACGTAGAGGATACGCTCTTGAACTTAGTGTTGATTTCGTACGTATGGAAGGAGGCAGACACCGTTTTTGGGAAAAAAGTGACGAACCTATTCTGCCTTTGAAGTCGCAAACTTTAGAAGATGTTATCGACACATGGCCACAAGGTAACATTGATGTAAGAATCGGTGATTATATGTTCCGCCCCCACCAGAAGTGGACAATTACTGCCGTACCCGATGCCGGCGGATATTTAGGAGGACCTTACTACAAAATAGTGATTGAAGGAACCAACCGTGCATTGGCTGCCACAGCAGATGCTGAAGTTACAACTGTACCTGAGTTTACCGGTGCTCCCGAACAACTATGGAAGATAGAACAACTCACTGATGGTACCTACCGTATCATGCCTAAAAAAGTTCCTGGGACAAATGAAGAACTAGTATTAGTGTCCATAGGAGATAGCACTCCATCACTTGGTAAATTCGATATGAACAGCGATAACTCCAAATGGAATTTCCGTAACCATTAAAATAAATTGATTAACACTACAAGCCTAAATACACAAAAACTATAACATAAAAAAAGAGTCTCAGTTATATGGATTCGTATTTGAAACAAATTGTTTTTTATAAATCCATATAACTGAGACTCTCTATATAATAAAAGCTATTTAAAAACTCACATACAGTCTTTCTTTTAATGGAATATATTTCGTATTTTTGCCTGCAACTGCCCAACCGGCGGTTATTCATGAATAGACAACTCCCGAACAAATATGAGCGAAGACTTTGAAGGAACAAAAGATGATTTGGATAAAGAACTCCCGAAGGGGAGCGAAGGGCATTCGGATTATAAACCTGCGGATACCAATGATGCAAACGTCAAGCACCAACTGAGCGGCATGTATCAGAACTGGTTCCTGGATTATGCCTCGTACGTAATCCTGGAACGTGCCGTACCCCACATCATGGACGGACTGAAACCCGTGCAACGGCGTATCCTGCACTCCATGCGGCGCATGGAAGACGGACGCTACAACAAGGTGGCAAACATCGTAGGACACACCATGCAGTTTCACCCGCACGGTGATGCCAGCATCGGTGACGCACTGGTGCAACTCGGCCAGAAGGATTTGCTCATCGACTGCCAGGGAAACTGGGGGAATATTCTTACGGGAGACAGCGCAGCCGCCCCCCGTTACATCGAAGCGCGCCTTTCCAAATTTGCACTCGATGTGGTGTTCAACCCCAAAACAACCGAATGGAAACTGTCGTACGACGGACGAAACAAGGAACCGGTGACGCTGCCCGTCAAATTCCCCTTGCTGCTGGCACAGGGTGTGGAAGGTATTGCCGTGGGGCTTTCTTCCAAAATATTACCGCATAACTTCAATGAACTTTGCGACGCATCCGTAAAGTACCTGCATAAGGAAGAATTCAAGCTCTATCCCGATTTCCAGACAGGCGGCAATATTGATGTCTCGAAGTACAATGACGGTGAACGCGGTGGAGCCGTACGGGTACGTGCCAAGATTGAAAAGGTGGATAACAAAACACTCGTCATCCGCGAGATACCTTACGGAAAAACGGTAGCCAGTGTCTGTGATTCTATCGTTAAAGCAAGCGAAAAGGGAAAAATCAAGATAAAGAAAGTAGAAGACCTTACTTCCGGAAGCGTGGAGATATTAGTCCATCTCGCACCCGGCGTATCATCGGACAAGACGATTGATGCACTTTACGCCTTTACGGATTGTGAAGTCAGCATCTCGCCCAACTGCTGCGTCATCGACGAGCAGAAACCGCACTTCCTCACCGTAAGCGATGTACTGAAGAAGTCGGTGGACAACACTTTGGCCTTATTGCGCCGGGAACTGGAAATACGCAGGAACGAGATACTGGAAAGCCTGCACTTCTCATCGCTGGAGAAAATATTCATCGAAGAACGTATCTACAAGGATAAGGAATTTGAACAGGCCAAGAACATGGATGCCGCCTGCGAACACATCGACGAGCGTCTGACACCTTATTATCCCACGTTTATCCGTGAGGTGTCCAAAGAGGATATCCTCAAGCTGATGGAGATAAAAATGGCGCGTATCCTCAAGTTCAACTCCGACAAGGCAGAAGAGCTGATTGCCCGCATGAAAGCGGACATCGAGGAGATAGACCGCCACCTGGCAAATATCGTGGAATATACGGTGGACTGGTTCCGCATGCTGAAAGAGAAATACGGCAAAGCCTTCCCGCGCCGTACCGAATTACGTAACTTCGACACCATCGACTCTACCAAAGTGGTGGAAGCCAATGAAAAACTGTACATCAACCGCGAAGAGGGTTTCATCGGTACCGGCCTGAAGAAAGATGAATTCATAGCCAACTGCTCCGACCTCGATGATGTTATCATCTTCTTCCGCGACGGACGTTACATCATCACTCCGGTAGCAGACAAGAAATTCGTAGGCAAGAACATACTCTATGCCAATGTCTTCAAGAAGAACGACAAACGTACCATCTACAACGTTGTTTACCGCGACGGGAAAGAAGGCACGCATTATATCAAGCGTTTCGCCGTGACTTCCGTAGTGCGCGACCGCGAATACGACGTGACACAGGGCACACCCGACTCACGCATCGTGTATTTCACAGCCAATCCCAACGGTGAGGCCGAAATCATCAAAGTGACGCTCAAGCCCAATCCGCGCATACGCCGCATTATCTTCGAAGAAGATTTCAGCCAGATAAACATCAAAGGACGTCAGGCCATGGGTAATATACTTACCCGTAACCCGGTTCATAAGATAGCCCTGAAGCAGCGCGGCGGTTCCACATTGGGCGGACGGAAAGTATGGTTCGACCAAGATGTCCTGCGCCTCAACTACGACGGCCGCGGAGAATACCTCGGTGAGTTCCAAAGCGACGAGCAAATCCTGATAGTGCTGAACAACGGCGAGTTCTACACCAGCAATTTCGATGTGAACAACCACTACGAAGACAATATACGGGTATTGGAGAAATATGACCCGAACAAAGTGTGGACGGCAGTCCTTTATGATGCCGACCAGCAGGGGTATCCGTACATCAAGCGATTCTGCTTTGAAGCAAGCAGCCGCAAGCAGAACTACCTGGGCGAAAACAAGAATAACCGCCTCATCCTGCTGACCGATGAATACTATCCCCGACTGGAAGTCGTATTCGGCGGGCATGACAAATTCCGCGAACCGCTGGTGGTCGATGCAGACGAATTTATCGCCGTAAAAGGTTTCAAGGCGAAAGGCAAGCGACTGACTACCTATACGCTGGATACTATCAACGAGTTAGAACCTACCCGCCAGCCGGAAACTCCGCAAATCCCGGAAAGCAAGAATGAGGAAGAACCCGAAATTCTGGACCCGGACCACGGAAAGAGTGAAAGCGACATACTGGACGAGCTGACCGGACAAATGAAATTGTTCTCCGATAATGATGACAGCAAGGAACATGAAACTACCTAAACCGATAATACCGGTTATCTGTACGGTACTGCTGTTATGCAGTAGTGCCATGCAGGCACAGCTTCCCGCCACAGCGGAAGGTTTGGAACAGAGCCGCCTCGTAACCCGCGCCACCATGTACGGCGTAGGTCTTACGAATGTATTCGACACTTATCTGTCTCCCCAGGAATACACCGGTATTGATTTCCGCGTCTCACGCGAAAGCATGCGCATGACCAGATGGATGGATGGCAGGCTCTCCCTACAGAGTTTCTTTCAGGCCGATTTGGGATATACCCGCAACAAAGCGGATAACAACAATACATTTTCCGCACTGGCAAACTGGAACTACGGCCTGCACTACAACTTCCCCATTACAGGCAATTTCAAGTTGCTCGCCGGCGGTCTTGCCGACCTGAACGGCGGTTTTGTCTACAACCTGCGCAATACCAATAATCCGGCATCGGCACGCGCCTATATCAATCTGGACGTATCGGGCATGGCCATCTGGAACTTACGCATAAAGAACTATCCGTTGACACTGCGCTACCAGGTCAATCTGCCGTTAATGGGCGTTATGTTCTCACCGCACTACGGGCAATCCTATTACGAAATCTTCTCGTTGGGCAACAGCAGCGGAGTGGTGAAATTCACCTCATTGCACAACCAGCCGTCACTGCGGCAAATGCTTACGGCAGACTTTCCGGTGGGACGTGCCAAAATGCGTTTCGCTTATATATGGGACGCGCAGCAGTCACACGTGAACGATATAAAGACACACACCTACTCGCACGTATTCATGGTGGGATTCGTGAAGGAACTGTATTTATTGAAAAACAAGAGAAAGAAATAAAGAAGCGGAGTGATAAATGAAGAATGACAAGATGGTAAGGTTTCTGAAAAATATAATGGTTCTGATTGCCGTGCTTCCTTTGCTGGGCAGTTGCATCCGCGAAGACGAAGTTGCCAATTCTCCGCAGGGAAACTTTGAGGCCCTCTGGAAAATTATCGACGAGCAGTACTGCTTCCTGGAATACAAACAGATAGACTGGGATGCCATACACGACGAATACAGCAGGCTGATTACCGGCAGCATGAGCAGCGAAGGCCTGTTTGAAGTATTGGGAAACATGCTGAACGAACTGCAGGACGGGCATGTAAACTTAGCTTCCGCCCACAATGTTTCGTATTACGATGCCTGGTATCAGGACTATCCGCGCAACTTCCGCGAAGACATTGTGGAAGACTTCTATCTGGGCAAGGCGAGTACCAACTACCGCACTGCCGCAGGTATCAAGTACAAGATATTCGAAGACAACATCGGCTATATGCGTTACGAGAGTTTCTCTTCGGGCATAGGCAACGGAAACCTGGATGAGATACTCTCCTATCTTGCCCCATGCAGCGGACTTATCATTGACGTACGCAACAATGGCGGCGGCAACGTAACCAACTCCGAACGCATCGCCGCCCGTTTCACCAACGAGAAAGTGCTGACCGGGTATATACGCCACAAAACCGGCAAGGGACATAATGATTTCTCCGAGCCCTACCCCATAGAACTGGAACCCAGCAACAGCATACGCTGGCAAAAGAAAACAGTAGTGCTGACCAACCGCCGCTCCTACAGCGCAACCAACGATTTCGTCAATCAGATGAGCTGTCTGCCCAATGTCACTATCATGGGTGACAAAACCGGTGGCGGCTCCGGCATGCCTTTCACTTCCGAACTGCCTAACGGATGGACAGTACGCTTCTCCGCCAGCCCGCATTTCAACGCCGACATGGAGCAGATAGAATGGGGAATAGAGCCCGACATCAAAATCAATATGGACGAAACGGATGAAGCAAAGCATATAGACACTATCATCGAAAAAGCCCGGGCTTTCCTTAAAGGGGAATGGACTCCGGCAGTCAGCGAATAACTTTCTTTGCACTTTTACTTGTAAAACCAAGAAAACTTCTTATCTTTGCACCACTTAACGGGAAAATCCCTTGCGGGTGTGGCGTAATTGGCAGCCGCGCCAGACTTAGGATCTGGTGCCGTGAGGCGTGTAGGTTCGAGTCCTATCACCCGCACACACATACAGTCTTTTATAGACAAAAACCCACTAAAACTGCAATTTTAGTGGGTTTTTTATTGCTTATACCAAGGCACTACGAAAAAACAGACACTGTTTCGGTGACCTTTTCGGTGACATGGCTTACTTCTTTCCTTCAGTGTTCTCTTTTGGTTGAGAAAGAGAAGAGACACTGAAAACATGGCACCACTGTATTGCCGGGTTACGATTACAGGACAAAGAGACAAACCTCATCATCGAACGGACTGCGAAGCGCCCGAATAAACCTTCCGGATTATGTTAAAAACCGGAGATATACAAAACGCCCAAATCTTTTTTGCATTCCGATTGTTTCAGAGGAGACAATCAAGTTAGTTATCCACTAAAAATTTATGCAATGAAGAAAAAACCTAAACATTCTATGGAGAAAGCCTTCTGGCTGAAAAATCTATTTCTGATAGCATGTTTGCTCTTTACGGCAACTCCCGGTTTCTCTCAAAACAAGACAGTGACCGGTACGGTGACCGACGCTACGGGCGAACCGCTCATCGGAGCATCCGTGCTGCAACAAGGCACTTCCAACGGTGTCATTACGGACATTGACGGAAAGTATTCCATCCAAGTGCCGCCCGAAGCCACTTTGGAGTTTTCCTACGTAGGCATGGTAAAGCAAGCCGTCAAAGTAGGCAACCGGAGTGTTATCGACGTGCAGATGAACGACGATTCGCAGATGCTTGCCGAAACGGTCGTCATCGGGTACGGCAGCGCCAAGAAACGCGACCTCACCGGGTCTATCACCAACATAAAAGGCGATGAGATTGCCAACAAACCCGTAGTCAACCCGGTAGCCGCCCTGCAGGGAAAGATAGCCGGCGTACAGGTTATCAATTCCGGCAAGGCAGGAGCAGACCCTGAAATACGCGTGCGCGGTACAAACTCCATTAACGGCTACAAACCGCTGTATGTAGTAGACGGCCTGTTCAATGACAATATCAACTTCCTCAATCCGCAGGACATCGAGTCCATGGAAATCCTGAAAGACCCGTCGTCCCTCGCCATCTTCGGCGTGCGCGGCGCCAACGGTGTCATCATCATCACCACCAAGAAAGCCAAAGAAGGACAGACGCGCGTCAACATCAACGGCTCGTTCGGCTTCAAGCGTGTAACGGACAAGATTGCAATGGTCGACGCCGCCGGGTTCAAGGAACTCTACAACGAACAGTTGAGAAATGAAGGCAATCCCGAATTTGATTTCACCCCGTGGACGGGCAATACCGACTGGCAGGATGAAATCTTCCAGACCGGATTCATCACCAACAACAATGTCAGCATCACGGGTGCTTCCGCCAGGCACAGCTTCTACCTCGGCGCCGGTTATGCCTACGAGCAAGGCAATATCAAGCACGAGAAGTATAGCAAGGTCACACTGAACATAAGCAACGACTATAAAGTTACGGATAACTTCAAAGTAGGCTTCCAGTTCAACGGCGCACGCATACTGCCCGCCGATACAAAAAGTGTGGCAACAGCTCTCCGCGCAGCCCCGGTAGCCCCCGTATACAATGCCGAATACGGCTTGTACACCACCCTGCCCGGCTTCCAGAAAGCGCAGATGAACAACCCTATGGTGGATGTGGACTTGAAAGCCAATACCACCCGTGCGGAAAACTACCGCGCATCGGGCAATGTATACGGCCAATGGGACTTCCTGAAAAACTTCCAGTTCAAAGTAATGTACTCCATGGACTATGCTTCCAACAGCAGCCGCACCTACACGCCTGTTATCAACGTATTCGACAGCAGCGTGGAAGGCAACGTCGTGACCCTCGGCAACGGTAAGACCGGCGTGAAACAATCCAAGGAAACCGAAGCCAAAGTACAAAGCGACTACCTGCTGACCTACACCAATACCTGGGGCGACCACAGCCTGACCGCCACCGCCGGCTTCACCACCTATTACAACAAGCTGGAGATGCTGGGCGGAGAACGTACGCAGGGCGTAGGTCTGGTTATCCCCGACAATCCCGACAAGTGGTACATCAGCATCGGCGATGCGGCAACAGCCACCAACGAAAGCAAGCAATGGGAGCGCAGTACCGTATCCATGCTGGGACGTGTGCTCTATAACTACAAAGGCAGATACCTGTTCAACGGTTCGTTCCGCCGCGACGGTTCCTCCGCATTCTCCTACACCGGAAACCAGTGGCAGAATTTCTATTCCGTCGGCGCAGGCTGGCTGATGTCCGAAGAGGAGTTCATGAAAGACATCACCTGGCTGGATATGTTGAAGCTGAAAGGCTCGTGGGGTACGCTCGGCAATCAGAATCTGGACAAGGCCTATCCTGCCGAACCGTTGCTCACCAATGCCTATTCCGCCGTATTCGGCAAGCCGTCCGCCATCTATCCGGGCTACCAGTTGTCCTACCTGCCCAATCCCCGTCTCCGCTGGGAAAAGGTGGAAGCCTGGGAAGCGGGTGCAGAAGCCAACTTCTTCCGCAACCGCCTGCACTTCGAGGGTGTATATTACAAGAAAACCACCAAAGACCTGCTGGCGGAAGTTCCGGGCATCTCCGGCACGGTACCGGGCATCGGCAACCTCGGTTCCATAGAGAACAAAGGCGTGGAACTCGCCATCGACTGGCGCGACCGGATTGGCGACTGGGGCTATAGCGCAGGCTTCAACCTCACTACCATCAAGAACAAGGTATTGAGCCTTGTACAGGAGGGTTACTCGATTATCGCAGGCGACAAGAGCCAGAGTTACACAATGGCCGGCTATCCCATCGGTTACTTCTACGGTTACAAGGTAGAGGGCGTGTACCAGACGGACGAAGAAATAGCCCGGTCGCCCAAGAATACCCTGGCCACCGTGACTCCGGGCGACCTGAAATTCAAGGACGTGAACGGTGACGGTGAAATCACCACTGCCGACCGTACCCTGATAGGCGACCCTACCCCGAATGTCACTTACGGCATCGCCCTCGGCGTAAGCTATAAGAACTGGGAGCTCGGCATCGACATGATGGGACAAGGCGGTAACCAGATATTCCGTACCTGGGACAACTACAACTGGAGCCAGTTCAACTTCATGGAACAACGCATGGACCGCTGGCACGGACCGGGTACAAGCAATACCCAACCCTTGCTCAACACGAAGCATACCATCAACAATATGAATTCCGAGTACTACATCGAAGACGGCAGCTTTTTCCGCATCCGCAACGTACAGTTGGCGTATAACTTCGACAAGACCCTGATATCCAGAATCGGTATGCAGGCCCTGAAGCTCTACGTCAACATCCAGAACCTGAAAACCTGGAAACACAACACCGGTTACACTCCCGAACTGGGCGGTACGGCCATTGCTTTCGGCGTAGACGACGGCAGCTATCCGATGCCTGCCATTTATACATTCGGCTTTAATCTGACATTCTAAAAACAATTCACCGCAGAGCACACAACCCGGTGTCTGCTGCGATGAACCAAAAAATAATAATCATGAAACTGAAACATAAGATTCTAACTCTGATAGCAGGTACACTCACCACCTTTGCCCTGACATCCTGCAACGACTTCCTCGACCGCGACCCGCTGGGGCAGTTCACCGAAGACGATGCTCCCAACGCCCTTATCGGCGGAAAGATGTACAACGTATATTACCTGATGCGCAGCTATAACATCACTGCCGGAATACCCGCCTTCATGATACACATGGTACGTAGCGAGGACTCCGAAAAAGGCAGCGATGCCGGCGACGGCGCCGACCAGGCAGCCATGTGGGACGACTTCCAGTATACAGCCTCCAACGGTACGCTCAGTGCCTATTGGGGACAGAACTATAAAATCATCTACCAGTGCAACGAAATCCTCGACGACCTGGAGAACAGCGGAAACAAGGATGATTTGGAGAATGTACGTACCAAAGGCGAAGCCCTGTTCTTCCGCGCCTACTGCTACTTCAACCTTGTACGTGCCTGGGGAGAGGTGCCGCTGGTAACGTTCAAAGTGAAAGAGGCATCCGACGCCAACCTGTCCAAAAGTGATGTGAACGAGATATACGAACAGATAGACAAGGACCTGACCGAAGCCGAGAAATGCCTACCACTGACATGGACTTCCGAATACACCGGACGCATCACCTGGGGAGCCGCCCGCTCACTGCACGCCCGTACCTACATGATGCGCAACGACTGGGACAATATGTACGACGCTTCCACCGAAGTCATCAAGTCCGGCCTCTACAACCTGAACACGCCCGTAGATAAAGTCTTCACCGTTGAGGGCGAGAACTGCGGCGAAAGCGTGTTCGAACTGCAATGCGAATCGACCGATGCCCTGAAAAACAGTGATGTCATCGGAAGTCAGTTCTGCCAGGTACAAGGCGTGCGCGGCGCAGGCGATTGGGACCTCGGTTGGGGCTGGCATATGGGTACTACGCTGTTAGGCGGGGCATTCGAGCCCGGTGACCCCCGCAAAGATGCCACCCTGCTTTATTTCCGCCGGAGCATCAGCGACCCTGTCACTCCGGAAAATACCAACAAGCCTTACGGTGAATCCCCCGTATCCACCGCTATGGGGGCTTACTTCAACAAAAAGGCGTATACCGAACCCGAACTGCGTAAGAAATATACCAAAGACGGTTTTTGGGTAAACATCCGCATCATCCGCTACCCGGACGTATTGCTGATGGCTGCCGAAGCCGCCAACGAGAAAGGTATTCCGGGAGAGGCTATCGATTATCTGGAGCAGGTCCGCGCCCATGCACGCGGTGCGGACAGCAGCATACTGCCCAAAGTCACGTCCACTGACCAAAGCACACTGCGTGATGCCATTCGCCACGAACGCCGCGTTGAGTTGGCATTGGAACCCGACCGTTTCTACGACCTCGTGCGCTGGGGTATTGCCAAAGAGGTGCTTCAAGCTGCCGGAAAGAACTATCAGGACAAGAATGCCTTGCTGCCATTGCCGCAAGAAGAAATTGACAAATCGAACGGGGTGCTGAAACAGAATCCTGATTATTAACGATAATTAGTGGTTAGTGATTAGTGATTAGTGATTAATACCATACGGCATGATAATGCACCTAAGGCTGAAAGCTTTTTATCTACAAGGTTATGACAAATGATTTATACACAAGGAATTCGCCTTTATAGAGTGCATATTAATACATCTGTAATATGAAAGTGTGTCAAAACCAAGATTCGCTTACTATTGATTTCTTTTTAGGTACAGATTACACAGAAAACACAGATTTTCTTTATTCTTTTTCCGTGAAATCCGTGTAATCCGTGCCTAAAAGAAATCGTCAAGTGTATTTTGACACACTTCTCTTGAAGATAAAAGCCTTTCAGGCTTTCACTTAGAAAGACCTATATGCATTATCCATGCTTAAAAAGTATCTATAAAAGCATATGCAAAAACATGTGTAAAGAACCGTATTAGAAAATACATATTAAAAGAAACATATTATGAAGAAGTTTTTCAAAAGAACCGGTCTGCTACTTGCAGCCGCCTTTATAGGCGCCGCCGCCATGCAGGCGCAGAAATCTCCTCAAGACATGGACCGCTTTATCGATGCCCTGATGAAGCGAATGACCGTAGAGGAGAAAATAGGGCAATTGAACCTGCCCGTTACCGGTGAAATCACTACCGGGCAAGCCAAAAGCAGTGACGTAGCCAAGAAAATCGAGCAAGGGCTCGTCGGCGGACTTTTCAACCTGAAAGGAGTGGACAAGATACGCGACGTGCAAAAGCTGGCAGTGGAAAACTCCCGTCTGGGCATTCCCCTGCTCTTCGGCATGGATGTGATACACGGTTACGAAACCATCTTCCCCATCCCTCTGGGGCTTTCCTGCACCTGGGATATGGCAGCCATTCGGGAATCCGCACGTATTGCCGCCATCGAAGCCAGTGCCGACGGCATCTCCTGGACATTCAGTCCGATGGTGGACATCAGCCGCGACCCGCGCTGGGGACGTGTCAGCGAAGGCAGTGGCGAAGACCCTTTCCTTGGCGGAGCAATTGCCAAAGCGATGGTATACGGTTATCAGGGAGCCAACCTCTCCGACCAGCTCAAGCGCAACGATGAAATCCTTGCCTGCGTCAAGCACTTCGCCCTCTACGGGGCAGGCGAAGCGGGCCGCGACTACAACACGGTAGACATGAGCCGCAACCGCATGTTCAACGAATATATGTACCCCTATGAGGCCGCCGTAGAGGCAGGTGTGGGCAGTGTAATGGCGTCTTTCAACGAGATAGACGGCGTACCTGCCACAGCCAACAAATGGCTGATGACCGATGTGCTTCGCAAGCAATGGGGCTTCAACGGCTTTGTAGTGACCGACTTTACCGGCATATCCGAGATGACAGAACATGGCATCGGCGACCTGCAAGCAGTTTCCGCCCGTGCCCTCAATGCCGGGGTAGATATGGATATGGTGAGCGAAGGATTTGTGGGCACACTCAAAAAGTCCGTCATGTCGGGCAAGGTAAGCATGAAGACCCTCGACACAGCCTGCCGCCGCATTCTCGAAGCCAAGTACAAGCTGGGGCTCTTTGACAATCCCTACAAATACTGCGACCCGGAGCGCCCCGCACGCGACATCTTCACCAAAGAGCACCGCGCCGCCGCACGCCGCATTGCCGCCGAGAGCTTCGTATTGCTGAAGAACGACAGCATCGGGCTACATCCCGGCTCTCTGCCCCAACCGCTGCTCCCGCTGAAAAAAGAAGGAACCGTAGCCGTTATCGGTCCCTTGGGCAACACACGCAGCAATATGCCCGGCACATGGAGCGTAGCCGCCCGCCTCAACGACTATCCTTCCTTGTATGAGGGACTGAAAGAGATGATGTCCGGCAAAGTGAACGTCACATACGCCAAAGGCAGCAACCTCATCGGCGACGCCGCCTACGAAGAACGCGCCACCATGTTCGGCCGCTCCCTGAACCGGGACAACCGTACGGACAAAGAACTGCTGGACGAAGCCCTGAAAACAGCCGCCGGTGCAGACGTTATCATAGCCGCACTCGGCGAATCTTCCGAAATGAGCGGTGAAAGCTCCAGTCGTACCAATCTCGACCTGCCCGACGTGCAGCGCTCGCTGCTGGAAGCCCTGCTGAAGACGGGCAAGCCCGTAGTGCTCACCCTCTTCACCGGACGTCCGCTGACGCTGACCTGGGAGCAGGCGAACGTACCCGCCATACTGAACGTATGGTTTGGCGGAAGCGAAGCCGCCTATGCCATCGGCGACGTATTGTTCGGAGATGTCAACCCCAGCGGAAAGCTGACGATGACTTTCCCGAAGAATGTAGGGCAAATACCTCTGTTCTACAACCACAAGAATACCGGACGCCCGCTACAGGCAGGCAAATGGTTCGAGAAGTTCCGCAGCAACTACCTGGATGTGGACAACGAGCCGCTTTATCCCTTTGGATACGGCTTGTCCTACACCACTTTCCGGTACAGCGACATTGCTCTGAGTACTCCGTCGATGGGACAGAACGGTTCCATAACCGCCGCAGTCACCGTTACCAACACCGGCAAACGGGACGGAGCCGAAGTCGTACAGCTATACATCCGCGACCTTGTAGGAAGCATCACCCGTCCCGTGCGCGAATTGAAGGGCTTTGAAAAAGTCTTCCTGCGCGCCGGCGAAAGCAAGACCGTTTCCTTCAAGATTACTCTGGAGCTGCTACGCTTCTATGATTACGACCTGAACCACGTAGCCGAACCTGGAGATTTCGACCTCTTCATCGGTGGAAGCAGTCAGGCTGCCGGGACGGCTCGTATTACCTTGAAGTAAACCCGCGGTTTCTCCTGAGGATACTGACAGTTTCGCCAAAGGAAACGCGCAGTTCCCTCAGGGGAAACCGAAATTTCCCACTAAGGAAACGGGAGTTTCTCCCTAAGGGAACGGGCGTTTCCTTACGGGGAAACAAAATTCTCCCAACAGTATATAAATCATTGCACGTAAAACAGAATGAAATCAGTAAACCTATATATCCCGCTTCTCCTGCTGTTGTTCCTTGCAGGAGCCTGCGGCACAAAGAAATCCGACGGTGCATCCGGAGCATTGAGCGATGACGCCCTGCTGGACACCGTACAACGCCGGACCTTCAATTACTTCTGGGACGGAGCCGAACCCAACAGCGGACTGGCACGCGAACGCATCCACATGGACGGCGTATATCCCGAAAACGACCAAAACGTAGTGACATCCGGCGGCAGCGGTTTCGGCATCATGGCAGTGCTTGCCGGTATCCACCGGGGCTACGTCACCCGTGAAGAAGGTCTGGCACGTATGGAACGCATCGTTTCTTTCCTCGAAACCGCCGACCGCTTTCACGGCGCCTACCCCCACTGGTGGTATGGCGATACGGGGCGGGTAAAGCCTTTCGGACAAAAAGACAATGGCGGCGACCTCGTAGAAACCGCTTTCATCATGCAGGCTCTCCTTGCCGTACACCAATACTATGCAGGCGGCAATCCGCAAGAGAAAGCCCTCGCCGCCCGCATCGACAAGCTATGGCGGGAAGTAGACTGGAACTTCTACCGCCAGGGCGACCAAAACGTGCTCTACTGGCATTGGAGCCCTGAATACGGCTGGGAGATGGACTTCCCCGTGCACGGCTACAACGAGTGCCTCATCATGTACATCCTTGCCGCCGCCTCGCCTACGCATGGCGTGCCTGCCGCCGTATACCACGAAGGCTGGGCACAGAACGGCGCCATCGTCAGCCCGCATAAGGTAGAGGGCATCGAACTGCATCTGCGGTATCAGGGCACGGAAGCCGGTCCTCTGTTCTGGGCGCAGTACTCGTTCCTGGGACTCGACCCCAACGGGCTGAAAGACGAGTATTGCCCCGATTACTTCGGCGAAATGCGTAACCTCACGCTTGTGAACCGCGCCTACTGCATCCGTAACCCCAAACATTACAAGGGCTTCGGAGCGGACTGTTGGGGACTGACCGCCAGCTACTCCACAGACGGGTATGCCGCCCACTCGCCCAACGAACGCGACGACCGGGGAGTCATCGCTCCCACCGCCGCCCTTTCGTCCATCGTATATACACCGGAGTATTCGCTGCAAGTGATGCGCCACCTTTACGACATGGGCGACAAGGTGTTCGGCCCTTACGGATTCTACGACGCTTTCAGCGAAACGGACAACTGGTATCCGCAACGTTATCTTGCCATCGACCAGGGGCCGATAGCCGTCATGATTGAGAATTACCGCAGCGAACTGCTCTGGAAACTCTTTATGAGCCATCCGGACGTACAGCAGGGATTGCGGAAGTTAGGATTCCAATTGAGTTCTGACACCCCCATTTCCGCTTCATAACCGGGATTGCGATCCTACTGAACGCTATTGCCGCCTCCACCGCCCTTTACATCATCATTGCTGATGGAACGGGCGGCTTTCTTGACGCTGGCTTTCAGCTCGCCGATACGATAACTGACACTGATGCCGAAGCGCTGGCGGCTGTACTTGCTCCAGCTCTCCTGCGTAAAACCAACACCTTCGAGCGTATTGGTATTGTCCATGTACTTCTTAAAGAAGTTGCTGGCAAAAGCAGAGAGGGTCAGACGCTTGTCGAAGAAAGACTTGTTTACGCTCAAGCCGTAATCGAAGTAACTGCTTCCTTTGCCCTGTAACATTACCCAGGGAGTCTGGCCGAACACGTTCAGACTGATGCGCCAGTCATGGGGCAGGGTTTGTTGCGCACCCCCGTAGGCAAAAAGATTCCAACCGTCGTTTTTAAGACCGTTAGCTCCTTCCATATATGAATAGTTACCGTAGACATTGGCATAGATACGGGTATTGGCTGTAGCATTCCAGTTGATATAACCGCTAAGACTCGCATTCTTGGTTTTTCCTATGTTCTGATAAGTGGAGTAAAGCACCTCTTTGCCGGTAGTCTCTTTCAAACCCTCAATCTCGGTATCGGGAACCATTTCGGAGATTTGCTCGATGCTGTTGTTGGTAAACGAATAGCGGAGCGATAGGTTGATATTGAACTTCTGCGTAAAATTACTGTAACTCAGATTGAAAGCATGGCTTTTCTCACTATCCAGATTGGGGTTTCCTTGCGTGATATTGGTAGGATTACTGTCATTCAGGTAGGGATTCAGATACCAGATGCCCGGACGGTAGATACGCATGTTATAACCCAAACGCAAGTTGGACATATCCGTCAGCTTCCAGCCGATGCTGGCGGAAGGAACTACATCGTCGAAATCCTTCTTGAAGTTATCGCCTTTGCCTAAAAGATACTTCACATTCTGTATGGTATGCTCGTAGCGCACGCCCAGCCTGCCGGAGAGCTTCTTCACTTTCAAGGAATAACCGGCATAGGCAGCCAGAATATCATTCAGGTGTTTGTAGTGGGAACTATGGTCTTCATCGAATTCATAATCGGTCTGCTGCCCTGCGGCGCGCTGGAAGCGGTCGTCCTCGGCAGTATTGTTGCGAAGGATATATTTAACTCCGGTTTCTACTGTGTGCATCTTACCGATGGGAGTCGTATAATCTGCCTGTAAGGTGTGCTCCGTAGTGCTTTGCGAACCGTCATTATGCTGGTCGAGCATGCGCTTCATAAAGTCCTGCCAGTCCGGAGCCACATTGTCCATATCATACTCGTAGCCGGAATAGGAATCCGAGGTCTGCGGGCGGGTATTAATCTTATACGAGAACGTGAGCATACGCTCCTTTACGGGAAACAGACGCTGGTAGTCGATACCGCCGTCAATGGAATACCAGGAACTTTTACTGTGACTATTGGAGACATAGCTGTACAGTTCGTTGGCAGTACCGGGGAAGGTGGCCAGCGTATTGGTCTCCCCGTCGCTCTTGTTCTTGCCGCCCCAAAGCCCGAAAGACATGGTTACCAGCCGCAATGTGTCGATTTCATAACTGGCTTCCATACTGCCTGACTGGAAAGAACCGTCTCCCTTGCTTGTCCCGCTGTAATCCAGGTCGGACGAACTGCTGTCCGTTTCACCGACGGTACGCCGATTGCCACCGGAGTAGCTGCGGGGCTGGTTGTTATAGTTGTAATTATAGCGGGCGCTGAAAGTCAGTTTGCCGCTTTTTATCGTACCGAATACCCCCCCACCGGCGCCACGGTTACTGACATTGCCGCTGAACGTAGCCGTATACCCTTCCAGTCCGCCGCCTACTGTAACAATGTTCAGGATACCCCCGACACCTTCCGCATCGTACTTTGCACTGGGATTGGTAATTACCTCTATGTGCTTGATGGAGTTGGCGGGCATACTTTTCAGGACTTCCGTAGGATTATTGCTCATCATGTTGTTGGGCTTGCCGTTGACATACACCTTGAAACTGCTGCTGCCGTTCACCTTGATGTTGTCTTCGCCGTCCACCGTTACAAGGGGTACTTTGCGCAGCATCTCAAGAACAGAGTTCGACTTGGAATCGGGGTCGTCCTGCACGTTATATTCTATCTTGTCGATATCTGCCTTTACCAACGGCTTCTGGGCTACAATCTCCACCTGTCCCAACTCATTGGAAGCATCTGTAATATACATGGTACCGAAGTCCACCGACTTTTCTCCCGGTTTTACGGAGAAGTTCTTCACAATACTGTTCCGTCCCACCGAAGAAATTGTCATAATGAAGTTGCCTTTATTACCGGGTACTTTCTCCTGGAAGTGTCCCTTCATATCCGTCACCAGCATTTTCAACGCATGTTCCGGCGCTTCTTTCTTAACTATCTTGATTGTAGCGTACGGCTCGCCTTCTTTAGTAAGAGAATCGAGTAAGATACCCTTAATCTGAAAGGAAGAGTTTGCCGCATTCTGTGCAGTTGCCCAAACGGGTATTAACAATACCGCCAGCAACATGGCCCATCTGTTTTTCATGGTGTTTCCCTGTTTAAATCTATACCTTGTCTGTTTTTTCGTAGCAGATAGTGTCTACTGTCACAACGAATTAGGCAAAAATAGGGCATTCTTCGGCATTTATCGGAACACCGGAGTTAAAAAAAGCGAAAAGCACATTGATTTACAGAAAGTAGAAAAACAGCAGCAGGAACACATTGGCGGCAATGACACAACCGAAACCTCTCAACACCCACGAACGCAACGGACTCTTCTTGCCGGAGAAGAACAATGCATAACACATATTCACGGCAATGTTGCTTACTATCGCCTGCATGCTGCAAGCCGTTATCAATGAAACAGGCACATTGCCCGTACCCTGCAGAAGATTCAAGATGAACGGAGTGATGTCGCTGAAGCCGGAAACAAAGGAGAGCAGAGTCAACCCGCCCTCGCCGGCGTATATCAACGTATAATGGGTAGCGATTGTAAATACCACAAAAAGCACGGCAAAAATAAGCGCTACCTTGAACTCCAGCGGATTGCTGCCGTCCTCGTCTTCATCGACCATTTCCGACATAGCAGGACGCTTCCACCGGGAATGCAGGAACCACGCCGTCCCGGCAGCAACGGCAGACATTATCAGCAAATACGGATAAATGGCTGTCAAAGCCCCTATACTGAATATTCCTATCAGGATAAGAAACCGCAAGAACATCATGCTGACCGCCAACAGCATCGCCGCCACATATTCGGGTGCTTCCTGGGCGGATACTTTCCGACTTTTGCGCGCCAGTACGGATATGGTGGCAGTGCTGCTGTACAACCCACCTACAATGCCGGATACCAAAATACCGGACTCGCGGAATACGTATCTTTTCAGCAGATAAGAAAGATAGGAGATGCCCGAAACCACCACCGTAGCCAGCCATATACTGTAAGGCGTGAGGTTGATGCCCGGTATCAGATTGTCGTCGGGCAGCATCGGGAGAATAATACCGCTGATGGCAAGGAACTTGGCAAGCGTAATCATTTCGTCGTTCTTCATCCGCTGTGCCAGTTCGGTAAACGTATGTTTCAGCTCGGTAAAGAGCAATACGGTCACAATTACCATTACATAGAACCAGGAGGGCTGCGTAGCAACGATAGGTGCAATGCAATACGTAATGAGCGCAATGATAATGGTAGTGACCCCGAACACATGAAACTGCGCCTGCTTGACGTAATAATTCAAGGCAAGCAGCAACCCTAGGACAGCCCCGCCACCCATAAACAGGCGATAGTCCGTCGGGTCAAGAATATAGAGGAGATAGCCCAGAATGCCGATAAAGGTGAAAGTACGGTCCGTACCGAACAAGGTTGTCTCTCCTTCGCGCTTCAAACTGATACGCCTCAGGGAAAGACCTATAAGCAAAGAAAACACCGTCACCAGGATAAAAGTGACGAGTTCTTCCGGCAAGTATTGGTACAGTTTCTCCATATACGAATCAACAATTACGGGGCGTAATTAGTTTACTTCCATTCCTTGAACGGATGTTGCATCAGTTGCGAATTGTAATAACGGATATCTCCCGTCACTTCCTGCCCGATAAAGTCCGGTTTCTCAAAAGGCTCGTTCTCCGAGGCAAGCTCCACTTCGGCAACTACCAGTCCCTCATTCTCACCGTAGAACTCATCTACCTCAAAAACATGGTTTCCGCTGCGTATCAGGTAACGGGTTTTATCAATAACGCCCGGCTCGCACAGTTTCATCAGCTCCTCGGCTTCATTCAGAGGAATTTCTTTTTCCCATTCGTAACGGCTGATACCGGATGCATCGGATGCTCCCTTAATGGTGAGATACCCCTGCCCTCCACGTATGCGTACCCGCACCGTCCGTCCGCGTGCACTGCTGATATATCCCTGAATGATACGGTCCTGCGAGTATGCTTGCGACTTGTATTCTCCTTTTACGAGAAATTTCCGTTCTATCTCTTGCGGCATATTTATCTTCTGAATCAGCCTAAGAAGGAATAGCCCACCAGCATGGCAACCACCAATACCAAAGCGGCAACTCCGATAATCAGCAATACTCTCCTGGCTTGTTGTTCTTCTTTCCGGCTGTGCATTACTTTCTTTTTACTCTTTCCCATGGTGTTTCTATAGTTTAAAGTTCAACGATAAACAAAGTAAAAGGAAATTCGGGAAGTTTGCAAGCATTTATAAAAGAAAAAAGAAAGGAATGTGTCAAAACAAAAAAACGCTTGTTATTTGTTTCTTTATCAGACACGGGATTACACGGAGTTCACCCAAAAAGAATAAAGCAAATCTGCGAAATCCGTGCAATCCCGTGCCTATAAAAAGGAAAACAGAAAGGACTAAATGTTATCTCCGCCTGCAAATTCCATCAGGTAGGCCTTGACGAAACCGTCTATCTTACCGTCCATTACCCCGTTTACATCCGAAGTCTGGAAATTGGTACGGTGATCTTTCACGCGGCGGTCGTCGAACACGTAACTGCGGATTTGCGAACCCCACTCAATCTTCTTCTTGCCGGCTTCCACCTTTGCCTGTTCCGCCATACGATGTTGAAGTTCCTTGTCGTACAGAATGGAACGCAACTGACGCATTGCATTCTCCCGGTTCTTGGGCTGGTCGCGCGTTTCGGTATTCTCAATCAGGATTTCCTCTTCCTCGCCTGTGTAAGGGTCTTTGAACTGATAGCGCAAACGCACGCCGGACTCCACCTTATTTACGTTCTGTCCGCCCGCACCGCTGGAACGGAAAGTATCCCACGAGATGCGCGCCTGTTCGATGTTCACCTCAATCGTATCGTCCACCAGCGGAGTGACGAAAACGGATGCGAAAGAAGTCATACGCTTGCCCTGAGCATTATAGGGAGATACGCGCACCAAACGGTGGACACCGTTCTCGCCTTTCAGATAGCCGTAGGCATAATCGCCCGATATTTCAATGGTACAGGTTTTGATTCCGGCCTCGTCGCCTTCCTGCAAGTTGGAAATAGTTGCCTTATATCCGTGTGTTTCGGCATATCGCAGATACATACGCATCAGCATGCTCGCCCAGTCCTGACTCTCCGTGCCGCCAGCTCCCGAATTTATTTTCAGTACACAATCCATCTGGTCGGCTTCCTCACGAAGCATATTCTTGAGCTCAAGGGCCTCTACGGCAGCGGATGCCTTTGCATAGGCCTCATCCACTTCCTCTTCCGTTACCAGTTCATCCTTGTAGAAATCGAATGCAAGCTGCAACTCATCCGCCATAACCTTGACTTCATTGTAGCCGGAAATCCATTGCTGCAAGCCTTTCACTTTCTTCATCTGAGCTTCGGCGGCTTTCTGGTCATCCCAGAAACCCGGAGCCTGCGTGCGCAATTGCTCCTCTTCCACTTGTATTTTTTTTCCTTCGATGTCCAGATAGCGGTTCAACGCTTCGGTACGTTCCTTGATATCTTTCAGTTGTTCAATGGTAATCATATACTTTCTTCAAATTCTATCTTTTCAAACCGCAAAGATAGTGCAAAAGTCTGAAAAAATCGCATAAATCCGCTGCAATCAACGGAATAAGAAAGAGGGCGGGCTATTCCGCCACTACATCCCAACCCGAAAGTACATCACCATAGAAGTAGAAAGTAACCTTAAAGACCGTCCTGCTGTTCTCATCCGCCACCCGATAGCAACGGGTGGCATCGTAAGATTCCGTTTGCTTATACTCACCCAAAGCCAACGGGGGTAACTCCTCTTTACCGGATGCTTCGGCCACAATCCGTCGCATACGCTTTTCCACCAACGCCATGATGCCCTTATGAGTAAAAGGATTGGTATCCGCCACGTGAGGATGCACCGCTTCAATGATACCGCCATTAGCCGCGCGCACCGCACGTACACTGTCCGTATAAGTTTTGAACCGGTTCTTTACCTCGGACGAGCGCAAGCCTGCCACCGTAAATACGGCAATGCCCTGAGCACCGCTATTCAGCGCGGCATCCATACATTCGAACATTTCCGGACCATCGGTAGCGGTTATGCCGCAATACAATACGGTTTCATCATTCTTGTCGCGCACATTCTCAACCGTACAATCGGAAATAAAACTGACATCTTCCGTATAGAAAGTATGGTAAACCATCGGAAAAACGATATCCAGGTTCCATTTACCCCAGTCCTGCCGCACCATGCGTGAAGCCATCTTCGGCGTAGGAAACGGAGATGCCGCCATTGTCTTACCATACGAATGCACCACTCCGGCAATCATATTCGCAACTTCCGTTATCTGGTCGCAACGGAACTGCCGCCACTTTATGTCTGTCGAAGGGTCCTGCTGCTCACGCGGATCATAGCCATACCTGCTCTTGAACTTTTCGAGCATGGCGGGATGATAACCGTAATCCCATGCGGCATATTCCCGGTCTTGCACAATACCGTAATGCGGCCATAACGTGGTAGGAAGCACTACATCCACCAAACGGTTGTAGTCGATGGCAATTCCGTTCAATCCCTCGACTTCGCAATACGCCTTAATTTTCTCCCCGATGAATTCGCGCACCTCAGGCAGTGCGGGACAGAGGAATTTATAATAATCCACATATGCCGTAGTATCTGCGAGGCTCTTTCCGTTGCGGTTTACGCTGAACCAGTCGGGATGTTCTGCCAAAATCTTATCGCGGTCGTGTTCCAGATTCATGGTCCACAACCATGCGTATACTTCAATGCCGTGTTTACGGGCTATGGGAATGGCAATGCGATAGTCGTCGGGGGTGGGTGCATTCAGCATTATTCCATCCATGCCGATGTCGTTCATCACCTGGCATACCGAATCGAAATTCATGCCGGGACGATAATCCAGCCATGTCCAGAACATGGGATACTGCTTAACAGTTACATTATTTTCCTGCCGGCATGAAAAAACGCTCCATATTGAAAACGACAATATCAGCGCCGATAAAAGCTTTCTCATAGCATACTAAGTTTTAAGATTAAAAATATCTTTCCATAGAATATAAACAGACCACACCGGCGCAACCCTAAGAAGAAATACACATTTTTTATCCCGACTTCCAACTTTTTCCCCTTTTCTCCCTACCCGCTCACAAAGACTTCTGAACAGGGGGACAATGAGTCCCTGAGTGAAAGGCATTCAGTCAGGAAGTCAAAGGCATTCAGTCCCTGACTTGATAGAGTTCATTCAACGGAGCGGAAAAGAAGAAAGAATCATACCGTTCCATTTGTAAACATATAAGCCTAAACCGTTGACGGCATATCCGACAATAAAAAAGGAGGCATACCGCCTCCTTTTTTCCTATTTTAAGCAAACTGTAAAATCATCCGGACTTTTATTCTTCGTACATCTTATCAATCAGCTCCTTATAATTCTTTGCCACCACAGAACGTTTCAGCTTCAATGTATTTGTCAGCTCGCCCCGTTCCATGCTGAACGGTTCGGACAATAAAGTGAAACGTTTCACCTGCTCATAATGCGCAAACTGCTGTTGCAACGTATCAATGCGGGCACGGAACAAAGCCTGCACTTTAGGATGCTGCAACAAGTCGGCCATATCCTTGCACTCAAGGCCTTTCTCCTTAGCGTAGTTCTTCACCAAGCCATAAACCGGAACAATCAGGGCAGACACAAACTTACGCTGGTCGGCAATGACAGCAATCTGGTCAATGTAACGGTCTATCGACAGTTTGGTTTCCAGAGCCTGCGGAGAGATATACTTTCCGTTCGAGGTCTTGAACAAATCCTTGATACGTTCGGTCAGATACAAATGATTTCCCTTCAGATAGCCGGCATCACCCGTATGGAACCAACCGTCTTTGTCGATAGCCGCAGCGGTGGCTTCCGGTTTCTTATAATAGCCGGTAGTAATAGTCTTACCGCGAAGCAGGATTTCATTGTTTTCTCCAATCTTCACTTCAAGGTCGGGCATAACAGTACCTACCGAACCTATCTCATACCCCTTGTCGAGGAAGCAGGACACGGTAGCCGTAGATTCCGTCAATCCATAACCCACCACCATATTGATGCCCACCGAGTGCACGAATTCGCAGATTTCATCGGATACGGCAGCACCGGCAGTCGGGAAGAAATTACCGTTCTCAATACCGATTGTCTTTTTCAGCAGGGCATAGATAGTCTTTTCATAGAATTTATACTTCAGATGAAGCATCAGGGGCGGCGTTTTGCCTGTACGCAGGTAATCAATGTTGTGCATCTTCCCTACTTTAAGAGCATCCAGCATCATTGCTTTCCGTAGGCCGCTCTCCTGGGCAATCTTCTCCTGCACACCGGCATATACCTTCTCCCAAAAGCGGGGAACGCTGCACATCAATGTAGGACGTATCTCCTTGATAGTGGTCTGAATATCTGCCGGACGAAGATTGACGCAAACCTGCACACCTCTGTGAAGACAGAAATAAGTCCATGCTTTTTCAAACACATGCGTCAACGGAAGGAAGTTCATGGACACATCCTTATCCGTCATGGCAGTCAGGCGGATATCATGGATGCGGATAGCCTCTCTGTAGTTGAAGTGGTGCAGCATCACTCCTTTCGGCTCGCCGGTGGTGCCGGATGTATAAAGAATATTGGCAAGGTCGCTGTCCGATGCACGGGCGGTACGCTCTTCCACAACGGCATTGTGGGGTAGCCCCTCGCCCAATGCCAGAAACTCGTCGTAGTAGATAGAGGTCTTGTCGCGGGGATCGCGCACGACGCTGCGGTCGAAAATAATCAGTTTCTCCAGAGAGTGGCAAAAGCCGAATGCGCTGAAAGCGGCATCATACTGGAATTGCTCGCCCACAAAGAGGAAACGTATCTGAGCATCGTTGATAATATACTGGGCCTGAGCCGAAGAGCTGGTAGCATACAGCGGTATGGTAACCAAACGGTTGGCAAAGGCAGCAAAATCGGTAAATAAACATTCCGGCTTGTTTTGTGAGAAGATACCGATATTCCTCTGTTCCTCTGCACCTAAAGCCACCAACGCATTGGCTGCCTGACGTACTGTACGAGAGAATTTATTCCAAGTGATAGGTATCCATTGTGATGTTTCATAGTCCCTGTATTTAAGGGCTACTTTGTCTCCATACTTCTCTGCCTGACGATGTATCAGAACAGACAAATGATGATAAGTCATATTTTTAATGAATTGGTAAATATGGGTACAAAGGTATTAGTTTTATTTGAAACTATCTCCCTTTTTCGGGATTTATCCGTAAGTTTGCAAAGTAATAACGAATATATAATAGAACCCAACGATGACAACGGATATAGAAACACTGGTTTCCGAGGCAATCGGACTGCTTAAATCATTGATAGCCATACCATCATTGAGCCGCGAAGAGGAGCAGGCCGCGGATTTTCTTCAGAATTACATCGAAATGCAGGGAATGGCAACCGGACGGAAAGGCAACAATATATGGTGTCTCAGCCCGATGTTCGACCTGAACAAACCTACGCTGCTGCTGAACTCGCACATCGACACGGTGAAGCCCGTAAACGGATGGCGGAAAGCCCCGTTCACCCCTACGGAAGAGAACGGCAAGATTTACGGTTTGGGAAGCAATGACGCCGGAGCAAGCGTAGTCAGCCTGCTGCAGGTATTCCTGCAATTGTGCCGAACTACACAGGCTTACAACCTGATTTACCTGGCTTCCTGCGAGGAAGAGGTGTCGGGCAAGGAAGGAGTAGAGTCCGTACTGCCGGAACTGCCGCCCATACAATTCGCCATTGTGGGCGAACCCACGGAGATGCAACCCGCCATTGCCGAAAAAGGGCTGATGGTACTGGATGTCACCGCCTACGGCAGGTCGGGGCATGCTGCCCGGAACGAAGGCGACAACGCCATATACAAGGTGCTGAACGACATTGCCTGGTTCCGCGATTACCGATTCCCGAAAGAATCGGCTTTATTGGGACCGGTAAAAATGAGTGTAACCATGGTGAATGCAGGGACACAGCACAATGTAATACCCGACCGCTGCACATTCGTAGTCGACATCCGCAGCAACGAATGTTACACCAACCAGGAACTTTTCGACGAGATACGAAAACACATCGCCTGTGAAGCCAAAGCGCGTTCTTTCCGCTTGGGTTCTTCGCATGTTTCTCCCGAACACCCGCTGGTAAAAAAAGCCGTTGCGATGGGTCGGACTCCTTTCGGTTCGCCTACCCTTTCAGACCAAGCACTGATGTCTTTCCCGTCCATGAAAATAGGACCGGGCAAGAGCAGCCGCTCCCATACTGCGGATGAGTTTATCTTCGTCAAAGAGATTGAAGAGGCTATTGCACTTTATCTGGACCTGCTGGACGGAGCAACAATATAAGACTTATCTGTTCAGCCAGGGTTCGGGATTCAGCTTCTCCTTTTCACGACGTAGCTGGAAGTGAAGTACCGTACGTCCGCCGTCCGCCCCATCCGAGAATACCTGGCCGATAGCTTGCTTGGTAGTGACCGTGTCGCCTTGTTTCACCGAAGCGGAAGCCAGGTTGCAATATACGGAAATATAGGCTCCATGACGGATAAGGATATTAAACAGCCCGTTCAGTTTGAATACGGCCGCCACCTTGCCGTTGAAAATGGCACGCGCCTGCGCTCCCGGTTTTCCCTGGATGTCGATACCTTTATTATCCAACTTGACATTGCGCAATCCCTCCACGGCATATTGCCCGTAATGGCTGGTTATGATATAGGCTCCGCTGATAGGCATAGGCAGCTTGCCGCGGTTATTGGCAAAGTCACCGGACAGCTCGCGGTCGGCCTTACTCATGGTATAAGTTTCTAGAGGAGCAACCTTTTTTCCGGAAGCGGACGTTCCCGACTTAGCCGCTTTAGCCGCTTCTTTCTTGCGGGCAGCCGCTTCACGGCGTGCTTCCTCTGCGGCACGTTTGCGGGCTTTCTCTATTTCTTCGGCAATCAAGCGGTCGATACGCGCATTAAGTTGGCTGGCCTCGCGCCGCTTCTTGGCAATCTCGTTCTGTAATCCGCGTTGCTTCTTCCGTAAATCGGCCACAAGGATACGCTTTTCTTTCTCCTGCGCTTCCAGTTTTACTTTCTCGGCCTCGCGCTCTTTCAGCAGATTGGCTTTGGCAGCCCGCACCTGCCTGAGCTCCGCTTTCTTCTTATTGACCTGTTCCTGCTTTTTCAGCACTTCCTCGCCCTGCAGGCGTTGGTAGGTGGCATACTCACGCACATAACGCAAGCGGCGATAGGTCTGCGCCAGACTCCGCGCAGAGAAAATAAACATCAGCTTCTCCTCAATGGAACGGTTCTTATAAAGGTACTGGACAGACGACTCGTATTTCTTCTTCTTGTCCTTCAAGTCGCGCTGCAATTTTCCTAACTGGCGTTCCAATGACGATAGCTCACGGTCTATCGACTCTACATCGTTATTTATGGTAAGGATATATCGTTTGCGTTCCTCTATCTGCCCCGTCAAAGCGGCAAGTCCGTTCAACTGGCTGCTTACGGCTTTCTTTGTAGTTTTCAGAAGTGTTTCCGATTCGGTAATCTGCTTTTGCAAAGCACCGCGCTTGCTTTCCAATTCCTTTATCAGTTTGTTGGACTGGGCAAGAAGCGGAAAAGCCAGACAGAAACAACCTATAAAAATACAAAGCAAACGTCTCATAAGCTCATCAGCATTTCTAATATTTCATTCAACTCAACTTGTGTGTACTTTGAAGACAGCTCGGTAGGCGTCAGCGAAAACGAATTATTGGAAAAGCCGGACAACTCGATTCTGCCTTTCTCCAGCGAAGGAATGCCCAATTCCTTTCCCGACAACTCTTTCTTTCCGTTGGGTTTGGAAGCATTGAATAGAATCTTTTCCAAATGGGCAAAGTCGGCTTTCTTCGGTAGCACATCTTTCAATTCCTTACGGGTAGCACGGACGTAACGCTTGCCCATGCGGTCTACCAGCAATATTTCTTCGGGTGTCACCTCCATGCGCGCCACCTCTGTACGTATGATAGGCATGAGGAAAGAAAGCTGCATCCGTTCGCCGCTTATCAGCTTCATCGTACCGTTTACGGTGAAAACGGCGTCTTTGGTAGGAACGGTCAGCCGCACCTTGGAAGACAGGTAGCGGGTACTTTCGGGAAATTTGGACGTCTCCGCCTTCCGGGTGGTTTTACAGCCTGCCAGACAGCAGAGGATAAAGAGCATAAAGACCAGAGTCCTGCCATTGAATTTTGTTTGTTCCATTACCTTGTTACTTTTATTATGTATCACTTCACCGTTTTACCGACTTACTTATCACTGATATACTTCTTCTTCCGAATCTTCTCCTGTAGGGTCTTGGACTTACTGCCTATCTTCAATGCCTGGTTCCAATACTCCAGAGCCTTGTCCACATCACCCGTCATATAGTAGATGTCGCCGCAATGTTCTACGATGACATCGCTTTTGCCTCCGTCACTTTTCATGGCATTGTCTATATACAAACGGGCCTCGGCATAATTGCCTTTCTCAAACAGAATCCAGGCATAAGTGTCCAAATAGGTGGCATTATCGGGTTCCGCCTTCACCGTCTTATAACTCATCTCCTCGGCTTTATCCAGATTACGGCGCTCGACAGACAGGTAATAAGCATAATTGTTCAAAGCTCCGATATTGGAAGGATTGTACACCAGCGCCGAATCATAGGCAGCATAGGCTTCCGTATTCAAATCTTTCGTATGATAGGCATCTCCCAAAATGGAATAGAAATCTGAAACAACCTCTTTCTTACTGTCCGCCGTAATTTGCGTCAATGCTTTCTGACAAATGGAAATTACATCATCCGTCCGTTCCGCCTGGTTATAAGCGATAGCCAGATAGAAATAGAACTCCAGCATCTCCGGGTTGGTTTCAACGCCGGCTTCGCATAAATCAATCACATCGTTGTAATCCTCCTTGCGTACCGCTTCACCCAGCAACATCATACGCGCAGCCGTATTGGTAGGATCGATTGCCAACACCTGACGCAGTACCGGAAAGGCTTCCTTGTTCATTCCCTTAGATAAAAGATACTGAGCGTAAAGCATCGGTATCCCGGCATCATCCGGCTCTTGTTCCAGAATACGGTCGAAAAGGCTGATAACCCGCGTACTGTCCTTACCGTCCTGCTCATTCTGCACGACAAACTGGCGCATTACATTCAGTTTCGTTTCCGAAGGAACTTTCTTGTTGAGCAATAAAGTGTCCAACTGCTGCTGATAAAGGTCTTTCTGACCGGTCTCCTCATAATAGGACGCCAGCGAATACATCGCCATGGCATTATCCGGCTCGGCATCCAACACCTTGCGGTACATGTTATATGCTTCCTCTTTCTTTCCGTTCTGCATATATACATCCCCTAACACAACCTGATAACGGGAATCCATCGGATACTCCGCAACCAGACTCTCTATCTCATGGAAAGCATTCTTATTGTCTTTCATTTGCAGATAAATACGGAACTTCTCCATACTCAACTGCTCACTTTTGCCCATCTTCTCCTCAATCCGGTTCAAAGTGGCAATCACCTTATCATACTGCTCCTGCCGATTATAAATGTCCAACAAGGCATAAAGCGGGTCCAACTTGTCGGTGAAACGTATGGACATATCTTCCAGCAGCTTCATCGCTTTCTCCTTTTCGTCCTGTTGCTGATAAAGATTCGCCAGTCCCTGACTGTACCAATAATTATCCGGATCGTTTTCCACGGCCTTCTCCAATGCAGCCTGCCCCTGAGGCACTTGCTTCAGGAACAAATAATATTGCGCCAGTTCGTATAAGGCCGACGAAGCATTCGGATTGATAGTCAGGCAATGCTGCAGCAAATCAAAAGCCGCATCATAGTCTTTCTGAATCTTCAGACGGGCTGCTTCCAAAAAGAAGTAATCGTACTTACGCTGCTGTTCCGGAGTAAGTTCCGCCACAGGCTTCGCCGATAATGCCTTTGCCTGCTTACGGGATGTCCCGCAGGAGACAAGCAAGAAGCCCGCCACCAACAAAAACAGCCCTATTTTCTTATTATCGAATATGCTCATTATCTATATAAAATCAAATGGTATAAGCAACCCTCCGTCAATCACTAATCACTCATCGCTAATCACTCATACCCCATCCCAACTACACGCCCGTATGTCCGAAGCCACCGGCACCGCGTTCCGTTTCATCCAACACATCCACCTCCTGCCATACGGCCTGCTCATGGCGGGCAATTACCATTTGGGCGATTCGTTCTCCGTCCTCAATCATAAATGTTTCCGAAGAAAGATTTACGAGGATAATACAGATTTCACCGCGATAGTCTGCATCGATAGTACCCGGAGAATTCAATACCGAGATACCTTTCTTGATAGCCAAACCGCTGCGGGGACGAATCTGCGCCTCAAACCCCGCCGGCAAAGCGATGTACAAACCTGTAGGAACCAGGCAACGCTGCAACGGTTCCAAAGCTATCGGCTCGGAAAGATTGGCACGGATGTCCATTCCGGCAGACAACTCGGTGGCGTATGCAGGCAACGGATGTTTCGACTTATTTATAATTCGGACGGTCATACTATTATTTGCCATTTCAATGAAGTTACGATTGAGATTACTTTAATTCACTATTTAACGGACAAAATTACGGATTTTGAAGCAAATAGTCATACATTTGCAGTTAAATAATAAGAAAGTAAGAACATGATGGACTGGAATACCCTCATATCCGCCAAACGATTCGGCTTGGAAGAGTTTCATAAAGAGCGTCACGAGAACCGTTCTGAATTTCAGCGGGATTACGACCGCCTCATCTTCTCCGCACCTTTCCGGAGATTGCAGAACAAGACACAAGTGTTCCCTCTGCCCGGCAGCATATTCGTACACAACCGGCTGACACATAGTCTGGAAGTTTCCTGCGTAGGCCGTTCACTGGGCAATGACGTAGCCAAAGCCATCCTTGCCCGCCGCCCCGAACTGCAAGACTCTTATCTGCCCGAAATCGGCTCCATTGTTTCCGCAGCATGTCTGGCGCACGATTTGGGTAATCCGCCATTCGGACATTCCGGCGAACGCGCCATCTCTACTTTCTTTTCAGAAGGAAAAGGGCTGGCATTGAAAGAAAAACAACCCGACGGAGAACAACTCACCCCGACACAATGGGAAGACCTGACTCATTTCGAAGGAAATGCAAATGCTTTCCGTCTGCTTACCCATCAGTTTGAAGGACGCCGCAAAGGCGGTTTCGTCCTGACCTATTCCACACTTGCCAGCATCGTAAAATACCCCTTTTCATCGAGCCTGGCAGGACAGAAATCCAAATTCGGCTTCTTTACTACCGAAGAAGAAAGTTTCCGGCGAATAGCCGAAGAACTGGGGATGAAACAGCTTAACGGTTCACCTTTGAAGTACGCACGTCACCCGCTTGTCTACCTGGTAGAAGCGGCAGATGACATCTGCTACCAGATGATGGATATCGAAGATGCCCACAAACTGAAGATTCTCACTACACAGGAAACGCAGGACCTGCTGCTGGCCTACTTTCCCGACGAACGTAAGGCGCACATCCTCGATACGCTCAAGATTGTGAGCGACACCAATGAACAGATAGCCTATCTGCGTTCTTCCGTCATCGGGCTGCTTATCGGCGAATGCACCCGGGCATTCCTCGATAACGAAGTACAGATACTGGAAGGGGAATTTGAGGGAAGCCTCATCAAGCATATCACCGAACGGCCTGCCGCGGCCTACCAACATTGCGCAGAGGTATCTTTCAAGAAGATATACCGTTCGCGCGATGTATTGGACATAGAACTTGCCGGCTTCCGTATCATCAGCACCTTGCTCGAACTGATGATCGATGCGGTACGTTCACCGGAAAAAGCATATTCGCAGTTGCTCATCAACCGGGTATCCGGACAATATAATATGAAAGCAACTGCACTGTATGAAAGGATACAAGCCGTATTGGACTACATATCCGGCATGACGGATGTCTTCGCCCTCGACCTCTACCGGAAAATCAACGGAAACAGCCTGCCGGCTGTATAATTTATCTGCTCGGATAGAATATCTTATTCGCCCCGGAAGTCAGTTTGCATGCTTCCGGCTCGCTTTCGATGAATGACTGGATATGGCGGATGCGCTTTTCCGCCAGGATTTCATCGACGGCAATCAGGATACCTGTTTCTTCCACATCACCGAAACCGTAATTAATGGCCGTACCGAACATACGCATTGTCGGACTAAGACTCATGTAGGCATTTACCAACGGCGGAATATTGTATCCCAGCTTACGGATTTCGCCATTCAATATTTTATAGTCTTCCTTAAATGTATCCTTACAGAACAATGCAGCTAGTTCTTCCTCGTCCGACTCCAATTGCAGCGGTTTCATCGGAGTAATCAGACTATCTTTATCGGCAAAATGCTTTCTCAGGAAATAAAGAATCATGTCGCGTCCTTTACGGATATAGCTGGGATACATGGTAACCTTTCCGAAGAAATACTTCACGTTGGGCATAACCACCGTCAACGCACCCAAGCCGTCCCACAAATTATCCAATGCGAACAAACCTTTGCTGTCGCGACGGGTAGACTGGTATTCGAGCGTCACGAATGAACGTCCAAGCTCAATGGTAGTAGGAAGATATTCATTCAAGAATTTCTCGGAAAAATTAAACATGTGCGCAGTAGCCAAAATCGGCGCGCCGTGCTCGTCGAAGCGTACATCCGTACCGAGAATATAGCGGTAACCGCCCAATATCTCTTCCTCTTCCGGATTCCAGACTATCAACTGCTTATAAGGATTATCCATAATATCGTACTCATCAATATCCATGGACATTCCTGTTCCGCCACCGGCAGCACGAAATGCAATCTCACGCAGACGTCCGATTTCCTTCATCGTATTGGGTGAATCCTGGGCAGTAATAATATATATCTGATTATTACTCTTATTCGTCATGCGCAAGCGTTTGTCTTCGGTCAACTCCGCTTTCAGCAGTTCTTTGCTTATCGGTGCAATAATATCTTCCATCTTCCGAGCTTCTATTTTTTTATATTCAATGTTCAACTTACAATTTATACACGATATCTTTCACATACTGCGCCCATTGGGCAGGTGTTTTCGTCTTATCGAATGTTTGCCAGGGAATAGGCTTACCTATAGTAATGGTAAATGTTTTATGACGGTTTTTCAACATTTCATCTGCCAGATACAACATGGCTATATTAAACTTGATACCCAACGTTTTGCAAAGATTCGCCAGGTTATAGAAAAAATCGGAGTTACGGCCGTCAAAATGAATGGGCACTACATCGCGGTGCGCTTCAACGCTCTTTACTATAAACGTCTTTTTCCAGTCCAAATCGCGGATAACCCCATTCCGGCGACGCGAGCAAAGCCCGGCAGGAAACATGATGAGCTGATCGTCCGATGCAAACCCGGCCTCTACCATTTTCGGAAAGTCCTTGGCCTGCTTGCCGGTCTTATTGATAGGAATACAAAGAGGAGCCAGTCCATGCAGGTTCATAAGCAGGTCATTTACCATATATTTCACCTTTCCATCGTAAAAACTCCCGAGTACATAGCCCAACGCCACTCCATCCTGTCCGCCTAAGGGATGATTGGAAACGAATGTATAAAGACCGTCTTTTCGCAGATTCTCCTTGCCCTTCACTATCAATTTGGCATCCAGAAAGTCCAGACAAGCCTGCAGGAATTCCACCCCCACTTTATCTTTCGACTCTCTCAGAAAAACATTCAATTCATCCTGATGAACAATGCGCTTCAAATAAGATACGACAAACTTAGGGATATACTTCACATGCTTCGGAGCTTTCTCCCGAAGAATCTTATCAATGTCAATCAAAAATAAAGAGTCGTCAGCCATTCTTTTTGTGATGAAATGATTGCGCAAAATTAACGCATCTTTTTAATTAAATGCAAATATTCGATAGAAAACTGCACCCAAAATCTATCAAATAGCACCTAAAATCTATCAATTGATAGTTTTCACCCCAAAGATTGCTTAAAAACAGCCTGTCGAAAAGCCGGAACTTTCGTAAACTTGCAATGCTAAAAGGCAAAACGAACAAGTAACCATTTAACAAAGCACATTTATGAATAGTATGACATTTAAAAAAGATCTGATCGGAGTTCAAAACGATTTATTACGCTTTGCGTACAAGCTCACCTCCGACCGCGAAGAAGCCAACGACCTTCTTCAAGAAACATCACTCAAGGCTTTGGATAATGAAGATAAATACATGCCCGATACTAATTTCAAAGGTTGGATATATACGATCATGCGCAACATCTTTATTAACAATTATCGTAAAGTAGTGCGCGACCAGACATTTGTGGACCAGACGGACAATCTTTACCACCTGAACCTGCCGCGCGACACAGCATTTGAGAACACAGAAAGCGCATACGACCTGAAAGAGATGCACCGTATCGTCAATTCACTGCCACGCGAATACAAAGTACCGTTCTCCATGCATGTTTCCGGTTTTAAATACCGCGAAATAGCCGAGAAGCTGGGACTCCCGCTGGGAACTGTAAAGAGCCGTATCTTCTTTACCCGCCAAAAACTACAACAAGAACTGAAAGATTTTGTTTAGTCAACATTCTATATAAAATCATCCCATGGGGTAAATATATCTGCCTCATGGGATGATTCTTTTTGTCCCGTAAGATGTTTCATGTGCCTTACGGGACAAAATCATTTGTATAGGGAGACAAATCATAAGCCAACCGCAAATTACAGGGTTCACCCGCCAAGCGCCGTCAACAGGGCATAATGAAAGGTGAAGGGGATACGGACAAACATCGTTTTATTCAAAAACGCACTATCTGTTCGGGGCAAACACACCATATATTCCCATTAAACAGATGATGCATTTCCTGCCTACAGACCATGTGTTTACTCAGGAAGCACACAATACCCCCACCAAACAAACAACATAACACATTGTTCATTTTCAATAGAATAAGTAATCAACAAGCTGTTGAAAACTTCTAAATAAGATTTTAGTTAAAACATTGTGGGGAATTGTGGGGAAATGTGTACTTTTACCGTCTCTTATTATAATAAGGTGAAAAATGATACGCTTTTTAGGCAATATTGAAGCAAAGACGGATACAAAGGGACGTGTATTTATCCCTGCCGGCTTTCGGAAACAGTTGCAGGCTGCTTCCGAAGAGAGACTCGTATTGCGTAAAGATGTATTTCAGGACTGCCTGATACTTTACCCCGAAAGCGTCTGGTTCAAAACGCAAAACCAACTCCGGCAGCGGCTGAACAAATGGAATGCGAAACACCAACAAATTTTCCGACAGTTTGTAAGCGATGCGGAAATCATGATTCCCGACGGGAACGGACGTATCCTGCTGCCTAAACGCTACTTGCAAATGGCAGGCATACAAAGTGAGGTACGCTTTATCGGCGTGGACAACACCATCGAAATTTGGGCGAAAGAAAAGGCTGAACAGCCTTTCATGGACCCGGAAGAATTCAGCGAAGCGCTGCAAGATATTTTAGGAGAGGAAAACCTGGGAGAGGAAGAAGCAGAGACAAGCGATAAGAGCGTAGAGTAATAGAACGATTGTAATGAAAGAAAAATGAAAGAAGAAACGACATATCATATTCCGGTACTGTTGATGCCAAGCGTTGACGGAATGAATATCCGTCCGGACGGAACGTATGTAGACGTGACATTCGGCGGCGGCGGCCATTCCCGCGAGATACTCTCCCGCCTGGGCGACGGTGGAAGACTGCTTGGTTTCGACCAGGATGAAGATGCCGAACGGAACATCGTAAACGATCCGCACTTCACTTTTGTACGCAGCAACTTCCGGTATCTGCATAACTTCCTGCGTTATCATGGCATCGAGCAGGTAGATGCCGTACTCGCCGACCTCGGTGTATCGTCACATCATTTCGACGATAGCGAACGGGGGTTCTCGTTCCGTTTTGACGGTGCCCTCGATATGCGGATGAACAAGCGTGCCGGACTCACAGCCGCCGACATCGTAAATACATACGATGAAGAACGCCTTGCCGACATTTTCTATTTGTATGGAGAATTGAAGAACAGTCGCAAGCTGGCATCTGTTATCGTCAAGGCACGTGCCGCTCAAAAAATTGGTACCATCGGGGAATTTCTGGAAATTGTCAAGCCCCTCTTCGGACGTGAAAGAGAAAAGAAAGAGCTTGCCAAAGTGTTTCAAGCGTTGCGCATCGAAGTCAACCGGGAAATGGAAGCGTTGAAAGAGATGTTATATGCAGCCACGGAAGCATTAAAGCCGGGTGGAAGGCTGGTGGTAATCACCTATCATTCGCTGGAAGACCGCATGGTGAAAAACATCATGAAGACCGGCAACATAGAGGGCAAGGCGGAAAAAGACTTCTTCGGAAACGTACAGACGCCTTTCCGTCTGGTAAACAATAAAGTGATTGTTCCGGATAACGATGAAATAGAACGCAACCCGCGCTCGCGAAGCGCCAAGCTGAGGATTGCGGAAAAACTGTAAGAATGAGGGAAGCGATAAGGCTGTAAAGAGATAGAACGATGAATGAAACAAATAATAAACAAGAGGAGCAAAAAGGCGAAAAGGTGAAAAGACGGACTTCGCTAAAGAACATTATAGGCGGTGATATTCTGGCTACGGACTTTTTCCGCCGTCAGACGAAGTTGCTTGTCCTCATCATGGTTCTTATTCTGTTCTATATCCATAACCGTTACGCCTGCCAGCAGCAGATGATAGAGATAGACAAGCTCAAGAAAGAACTGATAGATATAAAATACGATGCCCTGACACGCAGTTCCGAACTGATGGAGCGGAGCCGTCAATCGCGTATCGAGGAATACATCGCAACGAAAGAGAGCGATTTGCAGACTTCGACCAATCCGCCGTACTTAATCAAATAAGTACGGATAATGGTAAGCAAACCGATAAACAAGTAAACTGTAATATAGTATAATAGTAAATCGAAACAACCTTGGCAGTAAACAAGAAAAATATAATGACCCGCTACTTCTTCGTAGTCCTCGTCATGGGACTGATAGGAGTAGCTATTATCGTAAAAGGCACTGTCATCATGTTTGCCGAACGTCAGTACTGGCAAGATGTTGCCGACCGCTTTGTAAAGGAGAATGTTACGGTGAAGCCCAACCGCGGCAATATCCTTTCATCGGACGGTAAATTAATGGCGAGCTCCCTACCGGAGTACCGTATTTACATGGACTTCAAAGCAGGTGGAGAGAAGAAAGACACCATGCTTATGAATCATCTGGGAGAAATCTGCGAAGGATTGCACCGGATATTCCCCGATAAAAGTGCCGCCGAATTTAAAAGACATCTGTTAAAAGGACGCAAAAGGGGTAGCCGCAACTACCTGATTTACCCGAAACGTATCTCCTATATCCAATACAAAGAAGTTAAAAGGCTGCCGGTATTCAAACTAAACAAATACAAAGGAGGCTTCCATGAACAGCCTTTCAACCAGCGTAAGAAACCTTTCGGTTCTCTGGCGACACGTACACTCGGCGACCTCTATGCCGATACAGCGCAAGGAGCCAAAAACGGTATCGAACTTGCCTTTGATACGCTGCTGAAAGGACGCGACGGTATCACCCATCGCCAGAAGGTGATGAACAAATACCTGAACATAGTGGACATTGCTCCCGTAGACGGTTGCGACATCATTTCCACCATCGACGTGGGTATGCAGGATATTTGCGAGAAAGCACTGATAGACAAGCTGAAAGAGATAAACGCCAGTGTGGGTGTTGCCGTATTGATGGAAGTGCAGACCGGAGAAGTAAAAGCCATTGTCAACATGATGAAAGCGGGCGACGGCAACTATTACGAAATGCGTAATAACGCCATCAGCGATATGCTGGAGCCGGGTTCCACATTCAAGACAGCCTCTATCATGGTAGCCCTTGAAGACGGAAAGATTACTCCCCATACGGAAGTCGACACAGGCAACGGCATCATGATGATGCACGGCCGCCCGATGAAAGACCATAACTGGCATCGGGGCGGATATGGCAAAATTGATGTGACACGTATTCTGGAAGTATCATCCAATATCGGCGTTTCATATCTTATCGACAAGCACTACAGCGACAACCCGCAGAAGTTCGTAGACGGATTGAAGCGTATCGGTATAGACCGCCCGCTCCACCTGCAAATAGCCGGAGAGGGCAAACCTAACATCCGCGGTCCGAAAGAACGGTATTTTGCCAAGACCACGTTACCCTGGATGAGTATAGGATATGAAACGCAGGTACCGCCACTGAACATACTGACTTTCTATAATGCCATTGCCAACAACGGTACAATGGTGCGCCCCAAATTCGTAAAAGCGGCAGTGAAAGACGGTGAGGTTGTCCGTGACTTTCCTACGGAAGTTATCAATCCGAAGATTTGCTCGGACAATACGCTGACACAGATACGGGAGATTCTGCGCAAAGTAGTTGCCGAAGGTTTGGCCAAACCCGCCGGAAGCAAACAGTTTGCCGTAGCCGGCAAGACGGGTACGGCGCAGATTTCGCAAGGTGCCGCCGGTTATAAGGCGGGACGGGTGAATTATCTCGTCAGTTTCTGCGGATACTTCCCGGCAGAGGCTCCCAAATACAGTTGCATCGTTTCCATACAGAAGCCTGGACTTCCGGCATCGGGCGGCTTGATGGCGGGTAGCGTATTCAGCAAGATTGCAGAAAGGGTATATGCCAAGAATCTGCGGTTCGATATACGCAGTGCGATAGACAGCACCACCAATGTAATTCCTGCGGTAAAAGCCGGGGAGATGAACGAGGCATTATGCGTGCTCAACACATTGGATGTTCCGGTGCAGAAACAGTTTGAGGTAGAAAACGAGAGAGAGTTGTGGGGACACAGCCAGGCTGCCCCGTCCGCCGTTATCCTGCAAAATCAGAAAGTTTCTGACGGCATAGTTCCCAGCGTAGTGGGCATGGGGGCCAAGGATGCTGTTTATCTGCTGGAAAGCAAAGGACTTAGAGTACGCCTCAACGGCATCGGCAAGGTAAGAAACCAGTCCATCGCAGGCGGAAGCCGATTGATAAAAGGACAGACAATAGCCTTGACATTACGTTAATATAAGAATATACATTATTATATAATAAGGAATGAAATTAAGCGAACTATTAAAAGCGATACAACCGGTACAAATTATCGGCAGTACGGAGAAAGATATAACAGGAGTGAATATCGACTCCCGTTTAGTTGCAGCCGGACATTTGTTTATGGCAATGCGCGGTACGCAGACCGACGGTCACGCATATATCCCTACCGCCATTGAAAAAGGCGCTATAGCCGTACTGTGCGAAGACATGCCGGAAGAAACAAATCCTGATGTTACATATATCCAAGTAAAAGACAGCGAAAATGCGGTGGGTAAGGTTGCCACCACTTTCTACGGTGATCCCACTTCCAAAATGGAGCTGGTGGGCGTAACCGGTACTAATGGCAAAACAACCATTGCCACCTTATTATATAATACATTCCGTTATTTCGGATATAAAGTCGGACTGATTTCCACGGTATGCAACTACATTGACGACCGGCCCGTGCCGACCGAGCATACCACCCCCGACCCGATTACCCTTAACCGCCTGCTGGGTGAGATGGCAGACTCCGGATGCAAATACGCATTCATGGAAGTCAGCTCCCACTCTATCGCACAGCAGCGTATCAGCGGTTTGAAGTTTGCCGGCGGCATCTTCACCAATCTTACGCGCGACCACCTGGATTATCACAAGACTGTCGAAAACTACCTCAAAGCAAAAAAGAAGTTCTTCGATGACATGCCTAAGAACGCGTTCAGCCTGACCAATCTGGACGACAAGAACGGACTGGTCATGACCCAGAACACACGTTCGCGCGTATATACGTATTCATTGAGAAGCCTCAGCGATTTCAAGGGAAAAGTATTGGAGTCTCATTTTGAAGGCATGCTGCTCGATTTCAACAACCATGAGCTGGCCGTACGCTTTATCGGCAAGTTCAATGCTTCCAACCTTCTTGCCGTATTCGGCGCAGCCGTACTGTTGGGAAAGAAAGAAGAAGATGTGCTCGTTGCCCTCAGCACTTTACACCCTGTAGCAGGCAGATTCGACTCTATCCGCTCTCCGAAGGGCATTACCGCCATTGTGGATTATGCCCATACTCCGGATGCGTTGGTGAATGTGCTGAATGCCATCCACGGTGTACTGGAAGGCAAAGGCAAAGTGATTACCGTAGTCGGCGCAGGCGGCAACCGTGATAAAGGGAAACGTCCTATCATGGCTAAAGAGTCCGCCCGTTTGAGCGACCGTGTCATCATCACTTCCGACAACCCCCGCTTTGAAGAGCCGCAAGACATCATCAACGATATGCTGGCAGGATTGGATAAGGACGATTTGCAGAAGACAATCAGTATCGCCGATAGAAAAGAAGCCATAAAGACCGCCTGCATGCTGGCGCAACCGGGAGATGTCATTCTCGTAGCCGGCAAAGGACATGAAAATTATCAGGAGATAAAAGGAGTGAAGCATCATTTCGATGACAAAGAAGAACTAAAGGCGATAATGTTTTAAAGTGATAAAGTAAGAAATTATGTTATACTACTTATTCCAATGGTTAGATAAATACGACTTCCCCGGTGCGGGTATGTTCGGCTATACATCTTTCAGGGCATTGATGGCTATCATCCTGGCATTGCTCATTTCGAGTATCTGGGGTGACAAGTTCATCGACCTGCTGAAGCGCAAACAGATTACCGAGACGCAACGGGATGCCAACATCGACCCGTTCGGCGTAAACAAGGTGGGCGTACCGAGCATGGGCGGAGTTATCATTATCTTTGCCATTCTGATTCCCTGCCTGTTGCTGGGCAAGCTGAATAATATCTATATGATTCTGATGCTTATCACCACTGTGTGGTTAGGTTCATTAGGGTTTGCCGACGATTACATCAAGATATTCAAGAAAGACAAGGAAGGCCTGCACGGTAAGTTCAAGATTATCGGCCAGGTAGGCTTGGGACTCATTGTAGGGCTTACCCTGTATCTCAGTCCGCAGGTCGTTATCCGTGAAAACATCGAGGTAGAGAAACCGGGACAAGGCATCGAGGTAGTGCATGCCGCCAAAGAAATCAAGGCTACACAGACTACCATCCCTTTCTTCAAGAGCAACAACCTTGACTACGCCGACCTCGTGTCCTTCATGGGAGAACACGCACAAACGGCGGGCTGGATACTGTTCGTGCTCGTCACCATATTCGTAGTAACCGCCGTTTCCAACGGCGCCAACCTGAATGACGGCATGGACGGCATGGCAGCGGGCAACTCCGCCATTATCGGTCTGACACTGGGCATACTGGCATACGTATCCAGCCATATCGAATATGCCGGTTACCTGAACATTATGTACATACCGGGTTCGGAAGAGCTGGTAATCTTTATCTGCGCTTTCATCGGTGCACTTATCGGCTTCCTCTGGTACAACGCCTACCCGGCACAGGTATTCATGGGCGATACAGGCAGTCTGACCATCGGCGGTATCATTGCCGTATACGCCATTATCATCCATAAAGAGCTGCTGATACCTATCCTATGCGGTATATTCCTTGTAGAGAACCTGTCGGTAATTCTGCAACGGGTCTACTACAAAGCCGGCAAACGGAAAGGGGTTAAACAGCGTCTCTTCAAACGGACGCCGATACACGACCACTTCCGCACCGGCATGAACCTGATAGAGCCCGGTTGCAAAGTAGTATTTACCCAACCGGCACAATTGTTCCATGAATCGAAGATTACCGTCCGCTTCTGGATCGTAACCATTGTACTGGCAGCAATAACAATTATAACGTTAAAGATAAGATAACAACCCAATGAAGAATTATGAATGAAAAATGAAGAGTTACCGATACAGCGCATCACAATATGCAGCCGGATTCTTCATTCATCATTCTCCATTCTTAATTATAATAGTATATGAGTAGAATTGTAGTTTTAGGAGCAGGCGAAAGCGGCGCGGGAGCTGCCGTACTTGCCAAGGTGAAAGGTTTCGACACGTTCGTATCCGACATGTCTGCCATTAAAGACAAATACAAGGAACTGCTGAACAAGCATGGCATTGCCTGGGAGGAAGGACAGCACACGGAAGAGCTGATACTGAATGCCGATGAAGTGGTAAAAAGTCCCGGCATCCCCAACGACGCTCCGCTGATTCTGAAATTGAAAGAAAAAGGCATCTCCATCATCTCCGAGATAGAGTTCGCCGGACGTTATACAAACGCCAAAATGATTTGCATCACCGGTTCTAACGGCAAGACTACCACCACCTCGCTCATTTACCACATCTTCAAGAGTGCGGGACTGAATGTAGGGCTGGCAGGCAACATCGGCAACAGCCTTGCCTTGCAGGTGGCCATGGAGAAGCACGACTATTATGTTATCGAACTCAGCTCTTTCCAACTGGACAATATGTATAAGTTCCGCGCCAATATCGCCGTCCTGATGAACATCACCCCTGACCATCTGGACAGATACGATCACTGCATGCAGAAGTATGTGGATGCCAAATTCCGCATCACGCAAAACCAGACTCCGGAAGATGCTTTCATCTACTGGAACGACGACCCCATCATCCGCAGAGAGCTGGAAAAGCACGGCTTAAAAGCCCATCCCTATCCTTTCGCCGCCGTAAAGGAAGACGGTGCCATCGCTTATGTGGAAGACGGTGAAGTGGAAATCAACGAACCGATTGCCTTCAATATGGAGCAGGAAGAACTTGCCCTGCGAGGAACCCACAACCTGTATAACTCATTGGCTGCCGGCATTTCTGCCAACCTTGCAGGTATCCGCAAAGAAGATATCCGCAAAGCCTTGTCCGACTTCAAAGGTGTAGAACACCGTCTGGAAAAGGTAGCGACCGTACGCGGTGTCCAATTCATCAACGATTCCAAGGCAACCAATGTCAATTCCTGCTGGTACGCCCTGCAAAGCATGACAACCAAAACCGTGCTTATCCTCGGTGGCAAAGACAAGGGGAATGACTATACCGAAATAGAGGATTTGGTACGTAGCAAATGCTCCGCGCTGGTCTACCTGGGACTGCACAATGAAAAGCTGCACGGCTTTTTCGACCGCCTCGGTCTGCCGGTGGCCGATGTGCAGACCGGCATGAAAGACGCGGTAGACGCCGCTTTCAAATTAGCCAGGAAAGGCGAAACAGTATTATTGAGTCCCTGTTGCGCTTCCTTCGACCTCTTCAAGAGCTATGAAGACCGGGGCGACCAATTCAAGAAATACGTAAGAGAGTTATAAATGGATTTATTAAAAAGCATATTCAAAGGAGACAAAGTAATCTGGATTATTTTCCTCTTCCTCTGCCTCATCTCCATTACAGAGGTGTTCAGTGCTGCCAGTACGCTTACCTATAAGAGCGGCGACCATTGGGGGCCCATCACCCAGCACAGCATTATCCTGATGGTAGGCGCTGTGATTGTGGTCCTCATGCACAACATCCCCTACAAATGGTTTCAGGTATTCCCTGTCTTCCTGTTGCCGGCTTCCGCAATACTGCTGATACTGGTCATGATGATGGAACGCATCAACGGAGCGGCGCGCTGGATGACGTTCATGGGCATACAGTTCCAGCCCTCGGAGATAGCCAAAATGGCGGTTATCATAGTCACGGCTTTCATCCTGTCCAAAGGGCAGGATGAGGACGGCGCCAACCCGAAAGCTTTCAAGCGGATTATGATAATAACCGGAGTTATCTGCCTGCTCATTGCTCCGGAGAACTTGTCCACGGCGGCATTGCTGTTCGGGGTAGTCTTTCTGATGATGTTCATAGGGCGTGTCTCTGCAAAACGACTGTTGATGCTGACCGGCAGCCTGGCATCGGTAGGCATTGTTGCCGTAACTTTCCTGCTGATGACAAAGAACAGCGACATACCTTTCCTGCACCGGTTCGACACGTGGCGTGCCCGTATCGAGAAGTTTACGAGTGACGAGGTAGTGCCTGCCGCAAAATTCGATATAGACAAAGACGCCCAGATAGCCCATGCACGTATCGCCGTTGCCACCAGCAATGTCATCGGCAAGGGACCGGGCAACTCCGTACAGCGTGACTTCCTGAGCCAGGCATTTTCCGACTTCATCTTTGCCATTATCATCGAGGAACTCGGACTGGTAGGAGGAGTCATAGTCGTATTCCTCTACATCTGTCTGTTGATACGTGTAGGACGTATCGCAAAGAAATGCGACCGCACCTTCCCCGCCTTCCTCATCATCGGCATAGCCCTGCTGCTGGTGTCGCAGGCCATCTTCAACATGATGGTGGCCGTGGGACTGGCTCCCGTAACCGGGCAACCGCTGCCTCTTATCAGCAAAGGAGGTACTTCGACGTTGATAAACTGTGCCTATATCGGCATGATACTGAGTGTGAGCCGGTACACCGCCAAGCTGGAAGAACAGAGAGCGCACGATGCCCAAATCACCATGCAGGTGGAAACCGGCAACGGAAACGAAAGCACCTACAGCGAAGCGCAAAGCGCTGCCGAGCCGACAGCCAAGATGCTGAACAGCGATGCCGAATTTGAATAAGATTAATTATCAGTAGTAGCAAGTAGATAAACTCAGATATGGAAACAAAGAACAACAAGCCGCGCATTATCATCAGCGGTGGCGGCACGGGCGGACACATTTTCCCGGCCGTATCCATTGCCAACGCAATTAAGGAATTGCGTCCTGATGCGGAAATCCTGTTCGTAGGTGCAGAAGGACGCATGGAAATGCAGCGTGTACCCGATGCCGGCTACAAGATTATCGGCCTGCCCGTGGCGGGCTTCGACCGCAAGCACTTGTGGAAGAACTTTGCCGTATTGGTGAAACTGGCACGCAGCCAATGGAAAGCGCGCAGCATCATCAAGCAATTCCGTCCGCAGGTAGCAGTAGGCGTGGGCGGCTATGCCAGCGGCCCTACCCTGAAAACGGCGGGAATGATGGGAGTGCCTACCCTGATACAAGAGCAGAACTCCTATGCAGGTGTCACCAACAAGCTGCTTGCCAAGAAAGCCTGCAAGATATGCGTTGCCTACGAAGGCATGGAAAAGTTCTTCCCTGCAGAGAAGATTATCATGACCGGCAACCCCGTCCGCCAGAACTTGCTCGGACATGCCGTTGCGCACGAAGAAGCCGTAAGCTACTTCAGCCTGAACCCGTCCAAAAAGACTATCCTGATACTGGGCGGCAGCCTCGGGGCACGTACCATTAACCGCACCCTGACCGCCGGCCTTGACGTCATCCGGCAGAACCCCGACATACAGTTCATCTGGCAGACCGGCAAAATATACATCGACCAGGTAAGGGACGCCATCACCGCGGCAACCGGTGAAGCCGTACACCACCCGCATATCAATGCCATACCCAACCTGTATGTGACGGATTTCATCAAAGACATGGCGAAGGCCTATGCGGCTGCCGATTTGGTAATCTCCCGTGCCGGCGCCGGCTCCATTTCGGAATTCTGCCTGCTTCACAAGCCTGTAATCCTTGTCCCCTCGCCCAATGTGGCAGAAGACCACCAGACCAAGAACGCACTGGCGCTCGTCGATAAAGACGCCGCCATCTACGTAAAGGACGCAGAAGCCGAAGAGAGACTCCTGCCCGCAGCACTGGATACGGTAAAAGATAGTGATAAACTGAAAGAATTGAGCAACAACATCGCCCGATTGGCATTGCCCGACTCGGCAACCGTCATTGCCAAAGAGGTGCTGAAACTTATTAAATGACAAGTACATGAATATAGAAACCATAAAATCCGTTTATTTCGTCGGTGCCGGCGGCATCGGCATGAGCGCACTGATACGCTATTTTCTATCCAAAGGCAAGTTCGTGGCGGGATATGACCGTACGCCGAGCGAACTGACCGGGCATCTCATTGCAGAAGGTGCACAAATACATTATGAGGAAAACACCGGTCTCATCCCTGAAAATTGCAAGGACAAGGAAAGCACACTGGTGGTGTACACCCCTGCCATTCCTCAGGAGCATGCCGAACTGGCCTATTTCCGGGAGAATGGTTTCGAGATACATAAACGTTCCCAGGTATTGGGCACGATTACCCGCAGCAGCAAAGGACTCTGCGTTGCCGGCACGCATGGCAAGACCACCACAAGTACAATGGCGGCGCATCTCTTCCACCAGTCGCATGTGGGCTGCACGGCTTTTCTCGGAGGCATCTCCAAGAACTACGGGACAAACCTGCTCTTATCTCCGACCAGTCCGTACACCGTAATCGAAGCCGACGAGTTCGACCGTTCGTTCCACTGGCTTTCTCCCTATATGAGCGTTATCACCTCTACCGACCCCGACCATTTGGACATATACGGCACGCGCGAGGCTTATCTTGAAAGCTTCCGCCACTACACCACCCTTATCCAACCGGGAGGGGCACTGATTATCCGGAAGGGGCTTGCCTTGCAGCCGGATGTACAGCCGGGCGTAAAAACTTATACCTACTCCCGCGACGAAGGAGACTTCCATGCCGAGAACATCCGCATCGGAAACGGTGAAATCGTCATCGACTTCATTGCTCCGGACACCCGCATCAACGATATCCGGCTCGGTGTACCTATCGGCATCAACATAGAGAACGGCGTGGCAGCCATGGCGCTTGCACACCTGAACGGGGTCACCGATGAGGAAATCAGACAGGGAATGGCCAGTTTCCGCGGCGTAGACCGCCGTTTCGACTTCAAGATAAAGACGGACAGACTCGTATTCCTCAGCGACTACGCCCATCATCCCGCCGAAATCGCGCAAAGCGTGAAGTCTATCCGCGAACTTTACCGGGACAAGAAAATAACGGCTATCTTCCAACCCCATCTCTATACCCGTACCAGAGACTTCTACAAAGACTTTGCAGACAGCCTCTCGCTACTGGACGAAGTAATTCTGACAGAGATATACCCTGCCCGCGAACAACCCATTCCCGGTGTCAGCAGCCAACTCATATACGACAACCTGCGCCCGGGCATCGAAAAGTGCATATGCAGAAAGGAAGACATTCCCGACCTGCTCTCGAAGAAACCGGTTGAAGTGCTGATAGTGCTGGGAGCCGGAGACCTGGACAACTATGTACCTTCCATAGCCCGGCTGCTCGAACAGCGCAGCAAAGCGTAAACCGTAAAACAGTAAACAGCAAATAAGCCTATGATTAAAAGGATTCTACTTTCTATCGTCCTGTTGCTCGTCCTTGCCTACCTGATAGTGGCCGTTACCGCTTTCAACCGGAAGCCGGCGGGTCAAGTGTGCCGTGATGTGGAGCTGGTTATCAAAGACACGGTATATGCCGGCTTCATCACGAAAAAGGAAGTAGCCGCCATGCTCGAAAAGAAAGGCGTCAGTCCCATAGGCAAGCACTTGGACCGTATCCGCACCAAAACGTTGGAGCAGGCGCTCTCCAAGCATCCGCTCATCGACGAAGTGGAATGTTACAAGACGCCGAGCGGCAAACTCTGTATCGAAGTAACCCAGCGCATCCCTATCCTGAGGATAATGAGCGCCAACGGCGAGAACTACTATCTGGACAATAAGGGCACGGTAATGCCGCCCGATGCAAAGTGCGTTGCGCACCGTGCCATTGTGACCGGAAACGTAGAAAAGTCGTTTGCCATGAGGGATTTATATAAGTTTGGTGTATTTTTGCAAAAGAATTCGTTCTGGAACGCGCAAATCGAGCAGATTCATGTATTGCCCGACAAAAACATAGAGCTGGTACCGCGCGTAGGCGACCATGTCATCTACCTCGGTAAGCTGGACGACTTCGAACGGAAGCTGAAACGGGTAAAGGTATTCTACGAAAAAGGATTGAACAAGGTAGGCTGGAACAAATATTCCCGTATCAGTGTTGAGTTTGGTAACCAGATTATCTGCACGAAAAGAGAATAGTTACCGCGCAGCAAATAGTAGACAGTAAATAGTAAAATAGTAAATAAAACAGTTATGGCAACAACAGATTTCATCGCCGCTATTGAGTTGAGTTCTTCCAAGATTTCCGGTATCGCAGGAAAGAAGAACAGTGACGGAAGCATTCAGGTGTTGGCCTATGCACGCGAAGATGCGTCCTCGTTTATCCACAAGGGGGTCATCTACAACATCGACAAGACAGCACAGGCATTGGCTTCCATCACCAACAAGCTGGAAAACCAGCTCAACAACTCCATTGCCAAAGTATATGTAGGCATCGGCGGACAGTCATTGCGCACAGTAAAAAACGCGGTGAGTCGTACACTGGACGAAGAAGGCATCATCTCGCAAGAGCTGGTAGACTCTATCTGTGACGAGAACCTTGAAGTGCCGTTGGCAGACATGAGTGTACTGGATGTGGCCCCCCAAGAATACAAGATAGACAATACCCTGCAAGCCGACCCGGTGGGCGTGGCAGGCCAGCACATCACAGGACAGTTCCTCAACATCGTGGCACGCGCCTCACTCAAGAAGAACCTGGAACACAGCTTCGAGCAGGCAAAGGTGGAGATAGCCGACCTGCTTATCGCTCCGATAGCGTTGGCAAACGCCGTTTTAACGGAAAACGAGATGCGTTCGGGCTGTGCACTGGTGGACTTCGGCGCCGATACCACCACCATTTCGGTCTACAAGAACAATATTCTCCGCTACCTGAGCGTATTGCCGCTGGGTGGCAACACCATTACCCGTGACATCACGTCCCTGCAAATGGAAGAGCAAGATGCCGAAAAGCTGAAACTGCAATACGGCAACGCCCTCTACGAAGAAGAGGAAGAGAGCGAGACACCCGCCGTATGTGCACTGGAAGACGGACGCGCCATTGAGCTGGCCACGCTGAACAACATCATCGGAGCACGCTCCGAAGAAATCCTTGCCAACGTATGGAATCAGTTGCAGCTCTCCGGTTATGAGGATAAGCTGTTCTCCGGAGTCGTATTCACCGGAGGCGGAGCAAACCTAAAGAATATCGAGGAAGCTTTCCGCAAGCAAAGCAAAATAGAGAAAGTAAAGACGATGCGCTTCGTGCATGATACCGTTCACGGATTCAGTGACGTACTGGCCAAGGACGGTATGCAGAATACCTTGCTCGGCCTTCTTGCCGCAGGCAACGAAAACTGCTGCCTGCAGGAGGTGAAACCGGCACAACCAGCCGGCAACCCTGCGTCCACCCCCGCTGACATGTTCGGTAACGACGAAGCCCTGAAAGAACAGGAAGCCGCAGCCCGTGCCGCCAAAGCGCAACGCGAGAAAGAGGAAAAGGAGCGCAGGGAGAAAGAACGCAAAGAGCGGGAGAAGAAAGAAAAGGAGAAGAAAAAGAAAGGTCCCAGCTGGTTTGAAAAGACCTTCAACAAAATCTCCAATGAGATATTCTCGGACGATGATATGAAATAATTAAAAACTCTATAATCATGGATGATATAGCACAATTCGATTTTCCGACCGATTCACCGAAAATCATCAAAGTTATCGGTGTGGGTGGCGGTGGCGGCAATGCCGTAAACCACATGTACCGGGAAGGCATACATGATGTAACGTTCGTGCTGTGCAACACAGACAACCAGGCGTTGAAAGACTCCCCCGTTCCTGTGAAGCTGCAACTTGGCAAAGAGGGTCTGGGAGCCGGCAACCGTCCTGCCCGTGCCCGCAAGGCAGCCGAAGAGAGCATCGAAGACATCAAGGCCATGCTGAACGACGGTACTAAAATGGTATTCATCACTGCCGGAATGGGCGGTGGCACAGGTACAGGTGCAGCGCCTATCATTGCACAGACCGCCAAAGAAATGGACATCCTGACTATCGGCATCGTCACTATCCCGTTCCGCTGGGAGGGCGACAAGAAGATAGACCAAGCACTGGACGGCGTGGAGGAAATCAGCAAGCATGTAGATGCCCTGCTGGTTATCAACAACGAAAAACTGAGCGAAATATATAGCGAACTCTCCGTAGACGATGCTTTCGACAAAGCCGACGACACCCTCTCAGTAGCCGCCAAGAGCATTGCCGAAATCATTACCCTGCACGGAAAGGTCAACCTCGACTTCAACGATGTGAAAACCGTGCTGAAAGACGGCGGCGTGGCCATCATGAGTACCGGCTACGGCGAGGGAGACAACCGCGTGAGCATGGCCATCCAGAATGCCCAGCACTCTCCGTTGCTCAACAACAACGATATCTTCAACTCCAAGAAAGTGCTGCTCAACATCTCGTACAGCTCGCAATACAAATTGATGATGAGCGAAATGGACGAAGTGAAAGAGTTCATGAACCGCTTCAGCCGCGACTTTGAAACCAAGTTCGGTATGGCCGTGGACGACAAACTGGAGCAAAAGGTCAAGATTACCCTGCTTGCCACCGGCTTCGGCATTCAGGACATCCATATGAAAGAGATGGACGACCGCATCACCCAGCGTACCGCAGAAGAGCAGAAGCGCCTTGCCGAACTGGAGGAAGAGGAAGAGCAAAGACGCTCACGCCGCGAAACCTACTACGGAAAGGATGCCAACACCAAGTATCAGCGTCTGCGCCGCCGGCATATCTATATCTTCAACCCCGAAGACCTGGACAACGCCGACATCATCAGCATGGTGGAGAACTCCCCTACCTACCAGCGCGACAAGAGTACCCTGGCGGCAATCAAGGTCAAGGCGGAAGAAGCCGGCATACTCGCCACCGAAGAAGCGCGGGAAGCAGAAAGCGGCGGCAACGGCATAATCACTTTCTAAGCCGTCTGCCGTTCCGGACTTCAGCCGGAAACAGTACATTGTAAACAGTAAAACAATAAAGAACAATATGGATTTATTTGAAAGAGTCAGCGAAGACATTAAAAACGCAATGAGAGCCAAAGACAAAGTAGCTTTGGAAACCCTGAGAAACATCAAGAAAGTATTCCTCGAAGCCAAGACCGCTCCGGGAGCCAATGATACCCTGACCGATGCCGATGCCCTGAAAATCATTCAGAAGCTGACAAAGCAAGGCAAGGACGCCGCCGAAATCTACGTGCAGCAAGGCCGTCAGGACCTTGCCGATGCAGAACTGGCGCAAGTAAAGGTTATGGAAGCATACCTGCCCAAGCAGATGTCTCCCGAAGAACTGGAAGCTGCCTTGAAGGAAATCATCGCCGAAACAGGCGCTACCAGCGGTAAGGATATGGGCAAGGTAATGGGCGTAGCCAGCAAGAAACTTGCCGGGCTTGCCGAAGGACGTGCCATCTCGGCCAAAGTAAAGGAATTGCTGGGATAAGCGTTCTGCCCAACCCAATACGTACAGAGCCGTACTTCAAGCTCCCCTCCGGTTGGAGAGCAGCTTGAAGTACGGCTTTTATTGTTTCCATGCCTATGACACGCCCGTTTCCCCCGGAAGAAACGCCCGTTCCCTTTCATAGAAACGAGAATTTCCCTTTAAGGAAACTGAAATTTCCCTTAAGGGAAACGCGCGTTTCTCTACAGGAAACTCCAGGAAACACGTAAGGAAACGGAATGCCCTTTGAAACGGAACTCAATCAAACAACTCTTTCAAGACTTCCAAAGACTTTAGTACGGGAAAATCCGGCAGATGCAAACGGTAATACTCGTTCATAATCGTCAGACAACGGGCACGCTCCATGCGGCTCATGGCAAAGAGATGCATCGTTTCGTAGTTCATGCGCATCAGCCTTGTGAGACGTGCCGCCTCTTCCGGCGCTATATAGTCGGAATGCAATTGCGGACGCAACGGGGTAAAGCAGGCATTCTGCAAATCAAAATAATCGCCGCCGTGATAATCTTCCAAGTTCGGATACAATCCGAGAAAACGCGACAAACGCATCAAAAAGACCAGATGAAAATTGGCAAAGCCACTGCCGCATTCATCCAACCAGACAATGGAATGCTGCAAATAAGCGAATAAAGGACGGTTTTCCGCCTCCTCGCGCAGCGCACGATATAAGAATTCGGACAGAAACAAAGCGATGGCAGATTTATAAGGGTCGTAAGGAATCGAAGTAAAAGGATAGAAAGACTTTGCCTCTTTCACCTTATATATAGAAGTATTCGGACGGAAATCCGCTTCCAGCTCCACCAAAGACAGAGGTTGGAACAGTACCGACTTCACCGCAGCCTTGCGCGAACGGGACACTGGAACCAGGAAAGAAGCCCGTCCGGACACCTCGGTATAGATGTCTACAATAATAGAAGTATCCTTATACTTCAAAGAATGCAATACGATTCCTTGCGTTTTCTGTAACATTTCCGTCCTTTAATCAAGTTTCAATCCGGCTAACAAAGCTACAAAAAAAGCGCGAAACTACGGAACTTAAAGAAGAGGAATAAAAAAAATGAAGCAAATACAGAAAATTTAAAACATCATTATACAGCTGATTATCAATATATAAAACCACATACAAGAGAAAACACAGAAGAATTTCTGCAAAATTTTTATCAGAAATGTTTGCCAATTCAAAAATAGTTTCTACCTTTGCAACCGCAAACGAAAGGAAAAACGGTTGCAAAGAGCGGAAACGCTCAACAAGGATGGCCCGTTCGTCTATCGGTTAGGACGCAAGATTTTCATTCTTGAAAGGGGGGTTCGATTCCCCCACGGGCTACAATTAAAAAGATAAACGAATTAAAAAAGATTAGTCGAGATGGCAAATCACAAATCATCACTGAAAAGAATCAGACAAGAAGAGACAAGAAGACTTCACAACAGATATTATGGCAAAACCATGAGAAATGCTGTTCGTAAGCTTCGTGCTACTACAGATAAAGCTGAAGCAACAGCAATGTATCCTGGTATCACAAAGATGTTGGATAAGTTGGCTAAGACTAACGTAATCCACAAGAACAAGGCTAACAACCTGAAGTCAAAGTTGGCAGTTTTTATCAACAAACTCGGTTAAGCTGATAAGTTACACAAAAGATATGGGAGTCCGGACTTTTTAGTTCGGACTTTTCTGCGTTTGTATCATTTCCGGGCAATACCCTCAAAACAAACAAATCCTCACGGTGCTAAAAAGCTGTAAACAGCCCAAATTTATCAAGCCGCCGGCATGATATATCAAGGATTTTCACTATTTTTGCTTTGTTATTACAATAAGAGAAATTAGATTATGACTGAAGAAGAAAAGATAAACGGCGAAAGCAATTACTCGGCCAGTAACATCCAGGTACTGGAAGGTTTAGAGGCTGTACGTAAGCGTCCTGCCATGTACATCGGCGACATTAGTTCCAAGGGACTCCATCACTTGGTTTACGAGGTTGTAGACAACTCCATCGACGAAGCGCTCGCCGGTTATTGCGACCACATCGAAGTTACCATCAACGAAGATAACTCTATCACCGTACAAGACAACGGACGCGGTATTCCGGTAGACTTTCACGAAAAAGAACAGAAATCCGCTCTCGAAGTTGTCATGACCGTGCTGCATGCCGGCGGTAAATTCGACAAGGGTTCCTACAAAGTTTCCGGTGGTTTGCACGGCGTCGGCGTATCTTGTGTAAACGCATTGTCCACGCACATGACGACGCAGGTTTTCCGCAACGGAAAAATCTACCAGCAAGAATACGAATGCGGCCATCCGCTATATTCGGTAAAGGAAGTCGGCACTACCGCAATCACCGGTACGCGCCAGCAGTTCTGGCCGGATGCTACAATCTTTACTGAAACGGTCTACAGTTACGATATTCTGGCAACCCGCATGCGCGAACTGGCCTATCTGAACGCCGGCATCAAAATTACGCTGACCGACCTCCGCGTAAAAGAAGAAGACGGAAGCTGCAAGCAAGAAGTTTTCTATTCCGTAGAGGGCTTGAAGGAGTTTGTACGCTATATAGATTCTTCCCGCGAACATCTGGTGAACGATGTCATCTACATCAACACCGAAAAGCAAGGTACTCCGGTAGAAGTAGCCATCATGTACAATACTTCCTACAACGAGAATATCCACTCTTATGTAAACAATATCAATACCATCGAAGGCGGTACGCACCTGGCCGGCTTCCGCCGTGCGCTGACCCGTACCTTGAAGAAATATGCCGAAGACAACAAGATGCTGGAAAAGGCAAAAGTAGAGATTTCCGGCGATGACTTCCGCGAAGGTCTGACCGCAGTTATCTCCATCAAGGTGGCCGAACCGCAGTTTGAAGGACAGACCAAGACAAAGCTCGGTAACAACGAGGTTATGGGAGCTGTGGACCAGGCTGTAGGCGAAGCACTCTCCTATTACCTGGAAGAGCATCCCAAAGAGGCCAAAATGATTGTAGACAAGGTGATATTGGCAGCACAGGCACGCGTGGCTGCACGCAAGGCGCGCGAGTCCGTACAACGCAAGTCACCGATGTCCGGTGGCGGCATGCCGGGCAAACTGGCCGACTGCTCCAGCAAAGACCCGGAAGAATGCGAATTGTTCCTCGTCGAGGGTGACTCTGCAGGCGGTTCTGCCAAACAAGGACGTAACCGTACTTTCCAAGCTATCCTGCCGCTTCGCGGTAAGATTCTGAATGTAGAGAAGGCCATGTGGCACAAAGCATTCGAAAGCGATGAAGTAAACAATATCATTCAGGCTTTGGGCATCCGCTTCGGTGTAGACGGCGAGGACAGCAAGGAAGCCAATATAGACAAGTTGCGTTACAAGAAAGTAATCATCATGACCGATGCCGACGTCGATGGTTCTCACATCGACACGCTGATCATGACGCTCTTCTTCCGCTATTTCCCGCAGGTGATACAGCAAGGGTATCTGTACATTGCCACTCCCCCGCTCTATCTCTGCACCAAAGGCAAGGTGAAAGAGTACTGCTGGACAGACCAACAGCGCCAGAAGTTTATCGATACTTACGGCGGCGGTTCGGAAAATGCAGTCCACACCCAGCGCTACAAAGGTTTGGGTGAAATGAATCCGGAACAATTGTGGGAGACAACCATGAATCCGGAAAACCGCATGCTGAAGCAAGTGCATCTTGAGAATGCAGCCGAAGCCGACTATACTTTCTCCATGCTGATGGGTGAAGACGTAGGTCCGCGCCGCGATTTCATCGAAAAGAACGCAACCTATGCAAATATCGATGCATAATCAGGAAATTAAAAATTGAGAATTAAGAATTGAAAAATAGACATGCTATCATTTTAATTCTTAATTCTCAATCCTCAATTTTTTATTTACCAACCTCACATCTTACAACGAAGAAGCTCCGGACGGACAGGAAACACCTGTTGACCGGAGCTTTTCTTATATCATTCCCTGCTTCTTCATCTCCTCGGCAGCCAGTTCCAGCTCGGCATACCAATCTTCGCCGAATTTACGTATCAAAGGTTCCTTTAAGAACTTATATACCGGAACATCCTCTTTCCGCCCCAACAGGACAGCCGCCTTACAAACATCCCAACGGTGATAGTTCACCGCCTTATAAGGCCCGTAATCGCCTATGCGGATAGGATAAAGATGGCAGGAAACGGGTTTGTAAAAGTCCGTCTTACCTTCTCTATACGCTTTTTCTATGGCACAATAGCAACAGCCTTTCCCGTCATAGCAAGTAAATACACAATCCTTGTTATTAACGATAGACGTTACCAAATCGCCCTCTTCATCCGTGTACACCACTCCTTGTGCATCTATCACGGCACGCGCTTCCGGAGAAAGTTCATCCCAAATCACAGGCAGCACCTCTTCCAGTTTCTCTACCTCCTCAAATTCCACCGGAGCACCGGCATCCCCTTCAATGCAACATTCTCCTTTGCAAGCATCCAGATTGCAAAGGAACTTCTCGCGCAGTACATCAAAAGAAACTACAACATCATCTATCTGTAACATTAGTAAATTGAAAATTAAAAATTGAGAATTAAAAAATAAATGTTCACCTGTTTAAAGATTATTTCATCCGCTTCTTCTAAGACAATATGAATTCTTTCTGAGCATCCGCTAAAAACTTGTATGCGTTTACTATTCGAATAGCAAACGCATACGACTTAGCATGGATAATATTATCCCTTGCTATCATTTCTTAATTTTTAATTCTCAATTATCAACTTATAATCAAGTCTTTACCAGTCATTTCAGCCGGTTGCTTCATACCCAGAATATGCAGGATGGAAGGAGCTACATCCGCCAATACACCGTTTTCTACCTTAGCATTCTTATCGGCCGTGACATAAACAAACGGAACGGGATTCAGAGAGTGGGCCGTATTCGGCGTACCGTCCTCGTTCAGGGCATGGTCGGCATTACCGTGGTCGGCAATGATGATTACCTCGTAATCGTTGGCTTTGGCAGCTTCCACCGTATCTTTCACGCATTCGTCGATAGCTTTTACGGCTTTCTCAATGGCTTCGTAGATACCGGTGTGACCCACCATATCGCCGTTCGCATAATTCACTACGATGAAATCGAACTTCTTGGTATTAATGGCCTCAACCAGTTTATCTTTTACTTCGTAAGCGCTCATTTCCGGCTTCAGGTCATACGTAGCCACCTTCGGAGACGGAACAAGGATACGTTCTTCCGCATCGTACGGAGTTTCGCGACCGCCGTTGAAGAAGAATGTCACGTGGGCGTACTTCTCCGTTTCGGCAATATGGAGCTGGGTCTTGCCGTTGGCTGCCAGGTATTCGCCCAAGGTATTCTGTACGTTTTCCTTATCGAAGAGAATGTGCACACCCTTGAAGGAAGCATCGTACGGAGTCATGCAATAATACTGCAAACCGGGAATAGTGTGCATTCCCTGCTCGGGCATATCCTGCTGAGTAAGCACGATAGTCAGTTCCTTGGCACGGTCGTTACGATAGTTGAAGAAGATAACTACGTCACCTTCCTTGATAGTACCGTCGAAGTTCGCGTTTACAATCGGTTTGATGAACTCATCGGTTACGCCCTCATCGTAAGACTCCTGCATGGCCTGGACCATGTCGGAAGCAACCTTACCTTCTCCGTTTACCAACAGGTCATAAGCCACTTTCACACGTTCCCAACGTTTGTCGCGGTCCATGGCATAGAAACGGCCTACGATGGAAGCAATCTTACCGGCTGACTTTTCGCAATGTGCCGTCAACTGCTCGATGAAACCTTTACCGCTCTTCGGGTCGGTGTCGCGACCGTCCATAAAGCAGTGGATAAATGTATTCTCGATGCCGTATTCCTTTGAAATATCGCAAAGCTTGAACAGATGGTCGAAAGAACTGTGTACACCGCCATTGCTGGTGAGTCCCATAAAATGGATGTTCTTACCGTGCTCCTTCGCGTAAGAGAAAGCGGAAACGATTTCCTTGTTCTTCAGGATGCTGCCGTCGGCACAAGCACGGTTAATCTTTACCAAGTCCTGGTATACGATGCGTCCTGCACCGATATTGAGGTGACCTACTTCCGAGTTACCCATCTGTCCGTCGGGCAAACCGACATTCTCGCCGCTTGCCTGCAACTCCGAGTGCGGATAAGTGGCCAACAGGCTGTCCCAATAGGGAGTAGGCGTATTGAAAATCACATCATCTTTACCTTGATCGCCGATACCCCAGCCATCAAGAATCATTAAAAGGGCTTTCTTGCTCATAATTATTAGTTTTTTAATTGTACAATCTCTACTTATATGGAAGAAGGGAATTGATTTACAATCCGTTTTTCCAATTGCAAAGGTACAAAATAGCGGCCAAACTATGTCATTCGGAAAGTAAAAATAACATTTGTACAAAGGAGCGCTTTCCATAAACAACAAGAAATCCTAAAAAAGCCATGCCAACGCATGAAATCCAATATGATTTTCATACTTTTGCATGGCTTTTAAATAAAATCAACTGAAATTATGGACGATTCAAACCCACGAACGTGCAATAGTGTTTACAATTAAAGCGAGCGGAGACGTTGGTCGCAATGCCTCTGTTCGGACTAAAGAAAGGAGGCAAAACAATGAGAAAGTATCTCTACAGCGAAAACGGCTTCGTAGAAAAAGCCGAATGGAAACCTAACTGCTGGGTAAACGTGGAGTGCCCGGACGACAACGATTTCCAATTCCTTACCCAAGAACTGAAAGTTCCCGAATCATTCCTTGAAGACATAGCCGATACGGACGAACGTCCGCGTACAGAGACCGAAGGCAACTGGCTGCTGACCATTCTGCGCATTCCGATGCAGAGCAACCAGCACGGCATCCCGTTTATCACTGTGCCCATCGGCATCATTACAAACAACGATATCATCGTTTCCGTATGTTATCATCACACCGAACTGATACCGGACTTCATACAGCATACCCGCCGCAAAGGGATTGTTGTCAACAATAAGCTGACACTGATTTTACGAATCATATACTCCTCCGCCGTATGGTTCCTGAAATATCTGAAACAAATCAATAACGATGTGGCCACCGCCGAAAAGGAACTGGAAAAGAGCATCCGCAACGAAGACCTTCTCCAGCTGATGAAACTGCAAAAGACGCTGGTGTACTTCAATACTTCCATCCGCGGCAACGAAGTCATGATAGGACGGTTGAAAAACATCTTCCAAGACACGGACTATCTTGATTTGGAACTGCTGGAGGATGTTGTTATCGAACTGAAACAGGCGTACAACACGGTAAACATCTACAGCGACATCCTTACAGGGACAATGGACGCTTTCGCTTCCATCATTTCCAACAACGTGAATGCTATCATGAAACGCATGACAAGCCTTTCCATTACCCTGATGATACCTACGTTGATAGCCAGTTTCTACGGTATGAACGTGGATATACACCTGGAAGGATTTCCACATGCGTTTGTGTTCATTGTGCTGCTGTCCGCAATATTATCGGCCGTGACCTTTATATGGTTCAGAAAGATCAAATGGTTCTGAAAATACGTGTAGGCTACAGACATCAGTATTTCAACACCTTTGCAGACACCGTTTTATACCTGGGCATCGTCATACCGATAGAAGCACCGATATAGGTGGGGTCGCAAACTATATATTTCCGGCCGTTCACCATGAGATAATCACCGGAAACATTGCCATTGAAGCGGACAGCAGTGGCGATGTGTTCCGGGTAATCCAGCAATACGACATCAAGCCCCAAGAGTTTCCGCACCAGATAAGAGAACAGCATCGCACGGTCCTCGCAATCGGAATAGGGATAGAAGAACAGTTCTTCGACAAAGAACGGCTTCTCGTATCCGAACTGTTGCCCGTCTGTCTGATATTGGAAAGCGGTCTGCACGAAATTTATCAGAATGTTTGCCGCATCCGCCTCATTCCGTCCCTGCACCAAAGGAGCCAATGAAGATAATATCCGGTTTTCCATGGCAGCATTGACCGGAGCATTGAAATAGACGCTGTAATCGCACTGGGGATAATCTTTATAGAAATCCATCAAAGCCTTCGGAACATCCACCGTTACCCTGGCAGCGCTTCCCTTTGCCTGGTGAGTGGAGCTGACGACTGTACCCGGAAACAACGGGGCCTCTTTCAATTGCATTCCTACACTGTTCTTTGCCTTGGGAGAGTCTTTCTGACACATGTAAAACTGGCATTGTTCATTATTGCCGCTGAGATTATAGTAGTTCTGACCGTTTAAGGTTATATAAGGATGCGCATAGATAGAACAATCCGTAGCAACGAACAACATCATTTTATCTTCCGTCGCTTTTCTTGCCATGCGTGCCTTGTAACCCATTTCATTGAGCAGGAACTGTTGCATTACAATGCTTTCATTGGCCGTACCGCAATAAGTATCGGCTACCTGCCTCACCAATGTAAAAACTCCCCAATCGTTCAGCCGCAAATCTTTCCGTATCTGCGCACAATCTGCCAATAACGGCTTGTAATCGGAGTTGCATAAAGCCTCGTAGGCATCCGCAATGGCATTCTCATTAAGTCCGTTCAGGTTGCATTTACGGTTCAGGCTGTTATTCAAATAAAAAGCCAGACCGCCATACGCTATCTTGCTGCGTCCCGATTCGCCCCTGTACAATGGGGACGTTGGAGTTGAGGAGACCGGTAACCGGGGTTCTGCCGCCGGCTCCGGACGTCGGCCTGCTTCAACAACAGGAGCAGGTTCTGCTTCCGGTTCGGCCTCGACAACCTCGACCACCGGTTTCTTTTCCGGCTGCACCGCCGGCTTGTCCGCAGGTTTCTCTTCGATAATGATGACTTTCGGGTCTTTCTTCTTCCGAACTATCACTTCGGGCTTGTCAAAGACAATTCTGTCCACCTCATTAAGCTGTACTACCGGCTTCTGTTTCCCTTCCGAAGTTGTCATATCAAGTATTTCCTCAATCGTCAGGCAAACCGGCTTTTCACTCTTCGGCGCAGTCTTTTCATCGTATACAACCGGCTTCACCGGTTCGGGCTTCACCCGCTTCAAAACCGGCTTCTCCGCTTCAAACTCCTTCCAGGGCTCACGCATGAAGTTGATGAAGTCTTTATCGGCATCATCCATAAATTTATCGAAGTCTTCCAGCTCCTCTTTCATAAAACCGGATATGCCGCCCTTGTTCTCCTGAGCCATGCCCGTAAGAGCCAATAAAAGCCCTGCAATAAAAGATATTGTTTTCTTCATGGTCGCATCGTTTTAAATAACCGAAAAAGGTTGCACCCGGAGCACTGTGCCACAGGAACAACCTTTATAAATCCATATAGATTACTCAGCCTCTACCGGTTCGCCGATAAACTCCTCCACTTGCTGGGAGAGTACGCCCAAAGCCGCCTGTTTTTTAGCCGCCAACGCAGCCTCTTCCCTGGCTTTCTTTGCTTTGGCCTCATCGATAGACATATATACATTGAATTCCTTGCTGCCGTCCTTGTTTTCTTTCACCAATACAAGGTGCTGCTTCACAAGACCGGCAATCTTTGTATTGACACCCGATTCATAAGCCGCGCCGAACTTGTCAATCTCCTCTTCCGGAGTAGAAGACGCCTCGGAAGACATCAACCCTTTCATCTTGCCTACAACCTGTGCTTTGGCTCTGGAAGCATAACTGGTAATGCCGTTCATTATGGCATTCTCTCTGCCTATTTTTACATTCTTACCGATGGCAATACCTACCAGCTCGATGCGGTTTTCCGGATCTTCCTCCAGATACGTGCGGTACTTGGAAAAAGCATACTCCAGCGTAGAAGAACTAGCCAATGGCTTCCATCCCTCTTTGGTCAACTCTTTCACCCTTTTCTTGACATCCTTTTTCAGAGCTTTGGACTGTGCACCGGCAGTTGCCGCACAACCGAACAATATAGCGCAGACAAGCGCAAAAAACGCAAAACTTCTTTTCATAATCATCTCTTTTTAATTGTTAATAATATACTCATTCCCAGTTTGTGACATAAGGTAAAGACAACTGGGAGCGCTCTACGGCACCCGTTTGCGGATTGACGAATGTTATGGCACCCTGCACAAAGGAGAAAAGCGACTTCTTTTTCTCTCCGACCGTAAATTCACCCTCTGCCAATGCCTTTATCTGTATGATGCCTTTGGTTTTATAAACGCCATCTATATCATCGAATATAATAGGAGCGGATATTTCAGGAACATGAAGTTCCAGCGCCTTCAACCCGAAAGGAGTACCGCCCCTGTTGTTCAATGTCAGGCGGATATTGATATTGAATATCTTTCTGTCCGCCACGGAATCGGCCGTCAGCACCAGTTTCCCTTCCGGTACGACGGAGAAAGCCATGCTTCCCGTTCCCGCCTCGTTCAGGAAAGCTTTATGTTGCAAACGCTTGCCGCCGACTGTCAGTGAAATGTTCAGGAAGTTCTCTTCTTCAGGCAGACAGTCTTCCGCACTGTACGTAATGAGGAACATCCCGTCGGCAGGACGGACGCTGATTTGACCGGCGCAGTTGGACGTAACTTTGGGTTTGGCCGCCACCTTTATAGGATTACCGTCTAACAGAAGTTGGCACTGATACTTTCCGCTTTCAAGGAAAGTGCCCGTCAGTGTAAGCGCATCGTACAACTGCCTGTAGCGGGCAGTCAGCCCCTTTACCCGGCTCAAACGTACATCATCGAAGAAATACTCGGACAAGGTATTCAGTTCCGTTATGGCACGGCTTATCTCATCGGCAGATTCGATTGCCCCTATCTTCTGCTCCAACGCTTCATACCGGGCCACCTGTCCGGCATCCAACGCTTCAAATTCCGCAGTCAGTTTCCTTTGCTCCAAACGCGAAAAAGGATACTTTACCGAATAATTATAATGTTCTTTTTTCGTGGCTTTGTCCTGGACTTTCTCCCAATAGATTTCTTCGACATTTGAAAGGGAAATCCCTTTCAAAAAAGGAAGATTGGCAGACTTTATCCTGGATATCTGCGTAAAAGCATCCGAAGATTCTATGTTTCCATTCACATTGACTTCCGAAAGAGTATTCTTCTTGGACACCGTTACATTGCTGGCTACCGACTGAATGATACGTTCGGTTATCTCGGTCAACGCTTTCGTCTGCCCCTCTGCCAACGAACCGGCCGTAACCGACACTACCAGATAATCTTCCACCGCCGTATTCAGCCAGCCCGGCACTTTCTTTGCACTCCTTTCCACCACTTTGGTCTGGGCTGCGACACCCGCAGTCAGCAATGTGATGAAAATCATCCATATCAATCGTTTCATACGCTTTTTATCTTTTTATTGCCATTGAACCGGCAAGTTACGAATGTATACTTTTGTATCCGCTACCAACAACTCTATATAAGAAAAAAGGGAGAATCTGTCGAATACGTTCGTTACATAAAACTCCCGCCGTACCGTTACACGGGGCGGCATCTTCATCCATGCCCCGTTCTGTATCTCGAAGTTCTTGCATTCCGTACCGCTGTCCGTAAAGGCGGAAGTAAATCGCAAGAACTCATCCGTATTACGGCCTGTGTCCACATTGGTCATTTCCGCCAAAATCGTGATACGCTGCTGGGTAGCATTACCTGTGCACTTCAAAACCTTGAACTGCAACCTGTTTGTGGAAAGGGTAATTTCGCAGCGGGCTGCCGGAGTTTCCTGCGCAACGGGCTTTTCAACCACTTTCTCAACAATCACAGGTTTCTCGACTACCTTCTCAACCACAACCGGCTTTTCCACTATCTTTTCAACCTCCACTATTTTCTCCACTTCAACAGGTTTCTCTATCACTTTCTGTATAATCACCGTATCCGGCTGTACATCGGGCACATACTGCGCCAACTCCGTCTGGAGCACGGAAGCCTGCTCATAACAAGGCACACTCTCCGACACGGCAGAAAGATAACTCAATGCCTCCGGGTATTTCTTCAAATTGTAAAGGCTTTGTGCCTTCTGAAGAATAGTGGCGCAATTAGCGGCATAATAATCCTGTATCTTCTGCCGGGCAATACGGATAAAACGGGTGTAAACCGGATCGGTTGTACGCAGAGCGGAAATCATGGCTTTATAGGGGTCGGCGCCTTCTGCAGCCTGCCCGGACACGGACACAACGGCACTGTGATACATGCTGCCGTCTATCCTGTTCTTGGCAACCAGCGTCAATTCTCCCTTTACAAGCGTGGTATTACGCATCAATCCCGAAGTGGACTGCTTGTCTAAAACCGTTATCACCGGTTCTATGACAAAGACATTATAGTCGTTTGCCGCTCCCACACTGTTTCGGGTGATAATTTGTCTCAACTTGTTTTGAAGCATTTCTTGCGATGCTGCAGACAGCTCGCTTTCCCCGGACAACGGTTGTACGGAGAAGTTGATTGTCTGTCCCGAAAGCTGAACGGTACAAAATCCTGCAATCAATAGAAATAAGAATTTCTTCATATCATAATTATTAAAAGACAGATGTCCGGCTGTGTATCTTATCCATAAAACACCTGCCGGACACCCAGTCCAATGTTATTCCCTGGAATTCTGAATTAAAAGCTGTATGTACTGTCCGGAAGCAGCTTTCTCGCTAACCGTATAGCCTTTGTCTTTCAACAATCCCGATGCAAACCTTCTCAGCTTGCCCGTTTCCGACTTTATGGAACGCGGTCTTCCCGTATCAGGGTCATATACCGGCACACGCATATAGACATTCAGACCGTTGCCTCCCGAACGGACTTCACCGTTGCCTTTGAAAGCATTTTCAAGCACCCACTCGTCAAGTTCATCACTCAACGTCATATCTCTTGTGCCGACAGCATCGTTTTCCATATCAAAGTCGCAGTTTTCATCGACATTGAGGGTTATGTTCACTTCCCGGCCATTGGTTACCATATCACGGAATGCCTGTTTCAACTGGTTGAAGAAATTCTCAGAGATGCCTTCCAAGGCATATTCGGTCAGCTCTTTTTTAGACGCACGGAAACGGTCGCTCACAATACTGGCGTTTGCCAACGAAAAACCGGTCTCACGCTCTTTAGCCTCCATCAAAAGAGTGACATTGGAAGCTCCTCCGGCGAAATCTTCTTTGGAAATTTTCACCGTCACATATATATCCGCCCGTGCGCCATCCACATACGCCTGCAATCCGGTAGATTTGGCATTCAATGCAGAGGCCGCATAAGCACGGTTCTGTACCCGCTGGAACTCCGTCATAAAGTCAATCGTCTTGAAATTACGCAAATTAAACTCTTCCTTTATCTTGGAAAGAGCCAACGGCACAGCTTCATCATTCAGAACCGCATCTTTTATCCGGTCGTTCTCTCCTTCTCCGGGTTCTACAAACGGAACCACCATTACATTCGGCTGTCTCGCCTGACCGTTTTGGGCTAACAGATAAAGAGGTAGGAACAGACTTAAAAAAGAAACAACTATTCTCATAATCATCTATATTAATCAAAAACCGAACGAATCGAAGTTCATATTCGCTATCTTATTCTTCAAAACATAATAGTTGACTGCAATATCAAAAGGCTTCTTCTTTACTTTCTCACCTTTCACTTTGTCCAGTTTTCCCATGGGCTTCACCGAACTTATACAATCCTTATACTCCTTGTTCTCAAAAAAAGCAAGCAACTTGCCCTGGCTCTTCGCTTCCGCCTCCGACTCCGTCATCGAAATCACAGCCGGATAATCCTTGGAAAAACCCGAATAAAGCAAAGCACGGATTACACGCACTTCCGCATCTTCCTGCGCCAAAGCATCATTCTTGCCATATCCCAACGTACGGAGTACCACGACGGCATCTCCTCCACGTCCCCTTACTTCCATTAAATTAACCGATCCACCATAATTCACCGGTTTTACCTTTTGGGCAAAAGAAATCGTGAAGCACAGTAAACAGAAAAAAGAAAAAATCAATATCTTCTTCATATATCAACGGGATTTTAAAAGTAACAGTCTACATTGCAGGAAACTGTTGGCATCCAATGTAGGTATCAATTCTATTATACGGTCTTTACCCTCGGTGAAAGAAACCGCAGATGTAGAAGCGCGCAAGTCTTGTACCTTTACAGCACCAACCACTTCGCTCTGACGCTCCCCACCACTATATTTTATCAAAGAAACCTGGAACTGATCTCCTTTTCTTATATTCAGGCTCTCGCCGCAGGTAATGACATATTCATCTCCTTCGTAGCCGAGAAGCCCGTATACCGGGATATTATTTAAAAAGAAGTCCGTCAAAGGCTCCGTTAAAGTAGCCAGAGCTTCCTGACAAGCAGCGTCCCGGTTGGGACGGATAGCGGTTTTCTTGATATCGCTGATAAACTCACGCGAAATCAATGCTGCCGCCGTAGAATCGCGCGCATCACTGATGCTTACTTTCAGACGAAGTACACAGGAATAACCTGCTCCACCTGCCCTGCGGGTGAACTGGCAACTGTTTATATCACAGGAAAGCGTATAGTCATTCTGCTTGGAAGATACGTACTCTATCTTTTCCGCTCTGGACATCTTCATAAACAGACTGGCCTCTGCATCCCGTGTGAGGGCTTCCAATGCGTTTTCATCGGATATCTCAAAACGCCCGCTTGCCTTTGCCACTTCATCCAGCTTGGCACGTACATTCCCCTCATAGATACGAATCATATCCATAGGTTTGGTATTACCTTTGGCCTCCTGCTCTTTGGCAATATTCACCAAAGTGCCGTCCGTAACCTTTATATCTACAAGACGTAAGGTCATTGCGTTCTTACCCTTACTTTGGGCAAAAACACCCAAAGCAAGAGTAAGCATTACAAACAATAAATATATCTTTTTCATCGTGCTGTCCCTTGTTTACAACTATTCTTCTTTCACTTCCTGTCCCTCGTTGGCTTTCTTATACTTCAGTTTCTCCGTGTTCTCTTTGATATTACGCTGAATCAATGGAATTACATTTACAGACATCTTAATAGCTTTTGTTGCCTGTTTCACTTTCTTTCCGATTGTCAATGCTTTCAATGGGTCCGAAGTCAGAGATGCCAGTGCCGATACGCTTTCAGCAGTAAGGGAGACTCCGCGGGCAGCAGCCTCTGTAAGATTCAGAGTAGCGATACTATATACTTTCAGCGCATCATTCTTGGCAATGGGTTCGTTTGTATTCTTGTTTTTGGCATTCCAAATTGTATCCGTCACTCCCATTTCTTCATCAAAATAAGGTTCGGGAACCATCTCTATAAAAGCGGTATTCTCTTCTACCCGTTGCAGCAAAGCAAACAATTCATTCGTGTGTATAAAAAATGTATCAACTTCCGCAATGCCTATATTGGCTTCGATAGGCTCCCACTCTGCCAAAAATTCTTCATAATCTGCACGCAAATCAGCTATTTTAGCATCCTTCTTGGCTGCTTTCTTCAATTTAGCTTCTTTCTTGGCATTCTCTTTTGCTTGTTTTCGTGCTTCTTTTTCTTGTCTTGCTTTCTCTTTCTCCGTTAATTCCTGAGAGTAAGTAGTGGTAGTCAAAACAAACAGACCCAATAAAACCAATAAATATTTTTTCATAACCTGTAATTTTTAATGTGAAACAGAAATAGCACTTCTGCTCCAGGGTTTATAATAAATGTGTAAATCTCCCTTTTCGCCTAAAAAATATTGATAGTTGTGAACAGCTTTTTACTAAATCTGAAAATACGCTTCACAGTCAGTTTCCAATCTGCTTAATCATGATATCACATCTTATCAATCCGTCTCAGATAACTTTTTTTTTCGTTAACAAAGATAAGCGCATTTTAATATTGCGTATGTACACTAATTTTATTATATTTACCCAATAAACACCTACTATTAACCAAAATACTATCAGAATGAACACAAAACTAAAGAAAATCGCAGGACAACAACTGCAGCTGCTACGCTTGGAGAAGAACCTGACACAAGAACAAATGAGCGAAAAACTAAATCTTTCTACAAGTGCCTACTGTAAAATTGAATATGGTGAAACGGATTTAACACTGACAAGATTAGACAAAATCGCAAAGGTACTGGGTATCTCTGCGTTAAGTCTATTCAGCCACATAGACAAAAGTATGAATCCGGATACAGACAACAGTTGCAAAAACAACAGCAACAATGACAGCGCATATGACCTGAATGACCTCCGTGAACTCATCAAGGCCAACACCAGAATCATCGACCTGCTATCCAAACGGATAGACTTATTGGAACAAAGATTATAGGAAAGGAAGCTCCAACTGCCCGCCACCCAGCAAATTGAACGTCATACGGTGATAAGGAGTGGTTCCCCGTTCGGCAATAGCCGCACGGTGCTTCTTTGTGGGATATCCCTTATTATGATTCCAGTCGTAATAAGGGAACTCTTCGTGCAGCCGGTTCATATAATCGTCGCGATAGGTCTTGGCAAGAATGGAAGCAGCTGCAATGGAAAGGTATTTGCCGTCGCCTTTCACAACGGTGGTATGCGGAATGTCCCGATATTTCTTGAAACGATTGCCGTCGATAAGCAAATGTTGCGGACGTAGCTGCAACCGGTCAACAGCACGGTGCATGGCAAGAAAAGAAGCATTGAGGATATTTATCTTATCTATTTCCCCGGGAGAAACAATCCCCACCGCCCATGCCAACGCTTCTTTCTCAATGACTTCGCGCAGGGCATACCGCTGTTTTTCGGTCAGTTGCTTGGAATCGTTCAGCAGTTCGTTCTTGAAATCTTTGGGAAGAATAACGGCTGCGGCATAGACAGCACCGGCAAGGCAGCCGCGCCCCGCTTCGTCACATCCCGCTTCTATCAGTTCTTTATTTAAATAAGGTAACAGCATACATCACTACATTAGAATGCGCAAAGATAAACCTTTTCATAAGTAAACCGGATTTTTAAAGAGAATAAATATGACTATCTTTGCCGGCAAATTAAAATACAACAGAGATGTTTACGATTATCGGACTGATGCTCACCGGAATGTTGCTGGGCTATCTCTTACGGAAAAGAAGTTTACATAAGATTCATACTGTCATCACGGTATTAATCTGGGCGCTGCTGTTCATCCTCGGCATTGAAGTTGGCGGCAACGAGCAAATCATCAAAGGATTGCACACCATAGGCATCGAAGCCGTGATACTGACCTTGGGCAGTACGTTGGGCAGTGTCATTGCTGCCTGGGCGCTGTGGAAAGCTTTATATAGGAAGAAAGGAAAAACGGCATGAAAGGCAGCCTTATCATAATCGGTTTCTTTGTTTTGGGTACGCTTTGCGGAATTTTCCACCTGATACCCGTTGATGCAGTCATGGATAGCAAGGTCAGCTTCTATGCACTTTGCGCCCTGATGTTCAGTGTAGGATTGAGTGTAGGTAACGACCCGCAGACATTGAAGAATTTCCGTTCGCTCAATCCCCGGCTGGTATTTCTGCCCATTATGACGATACTGGGCACGCTGGCAGGCTCTGCAGCGGTCAGCCTCATCCTGACGCACCGTTCCCTGACCGATTGCCTGGCCGTAGGTTCGGGATTCGGATATTATTCACTCTCCAGTATCTTCATTACCGAATACAAAGGAGCCGAACTCGGAACTATCGCCCTACTCGCCAATATCAGCCGCGAGATACTTACCCTGCTGGCAGCACCGTTACTGGTACGCTGGTTTGGCAACCTGGCTCCCATCTCTGCCGGCGGCGCTACAACGATGGATACCACACTCCCGATAATCACCCGTACCGCAGGACAGCAGTTTGTCGTAGTCTCCATATTTCACGGATTTGTTGTGGATTTCAGCGTGCCGTTTCTGGTGACCTTGTTCTGTTCGATATAGGTGATTACAGACAAAGCGCTGCTTCGAACGTAGAAATTAGGATATTATCGTGATAAATCCATCCCATGAGACAAATATATTCGTCCCGCGAAACGGCAAAAATCATCCCGTGAGATGAATAAATCCGTCTCACGGGATGAATGATTTCGTCTTACGGAACGAATCGCGTATGTTTAGAACAGGCTCCAAGCCACAGTCAGCCCCGCCATAACAATGGCCACCATGCTCATCAGTTTGATAAGGATATTAAGGCTCGGACCGGAAGTATCCTTAAACGGATCGCCTACCGTATCGCCTACAACCGTGGCTTTATGCACTTCGCTGCCTTTGCCGCCGAAATTGCCTTCCTCGACATACTTCTTGGCATTGTCCCACGCACCACCGGCATTCGCCATAAAGATAGCAAGTACGAATCCGCTGCTAAGTCCGCCGATAAGCAGTCCCAACACACCGGGAACACCGAAGACAAGTCCGGTCAGAATGGGAGCAATGATTGCTATCAGCGAGGGAACTACCATTTCGCGTTGCGCGCCTTTCGTAGAGATGGCTACACAACGTTCATAATCGGGTTCGGCCTCACCTGTAAGGATACCCTTTATCTCGCGAAACTGGCGGCGTACTTCATCCACCATATGGGCAGCGGCACGACCTACGGCATTCATCGTCAGTCCGCAGAACAGGAAAGCCATCATCGAACCGAGGAACATGCCCGAAAGAACTTTGGGATTCATCAACGTTACATCGTAGTGGTGCATGAAATCGAAGAAAGTGGCATCTTGTACGGACACCGTTTCACCGCCCACAAAGATGTCGGTAGTGCCCAGACGGGTCAGTCCGATACGGATTTCCTCGATATAGGATGCAAGCAGGGCAAGTCCCGTCAATGCAGCCGAACCGATGGCAAAGCCCTTACCCGTAGCGGCTGTCGTATTGCCCAAAGAATCGAGCGCATCGGTACGCTTACGCACCTCCTCGCCCAGACCGGACATTTCCGCATTGCCGCCGGCATTGTCGGCGATAGGACCGTAAGCGTCCGTGGCCAGCGTAATGCCCAACGTGGAAAGCATGCCTACGGCAGCGATACCGATGCCGTAAAGTCCCAGACCTACATTGGCAAAGTCGAAACCGGAAGCAAAAAGATAGGAAGCAATGATGCCCACCACTACGGCAATTACCGGAATGGCAGTAGAGAGCATACCCAGACCGATACCCGAGATAATGACAGTAGCCGGCCCCGTCTTGCCGCTCTCACTCAGTTTCCGGGTAGGACGGTAGGATTGGGAAGTATAGTATTCCGTGGAACGACCGATAACGATGCCTACCACCAGCCCCACAACCACCGAGCAGGATATCCACACCCAGTTGTCCAGCTTCAACAGCCAAAGGATAAGGAAAGTGGCAACTACTATCAGCACCGAACTCAGGTTCGTACCGAAAGCAAGGGAGTTCAGCAGGTCTTTCATCCCGGCATTCTCCTTGGTACGCACGGAGAAGATGCCTATAATGGAAAGGATAATCCCCACAGCGGCAATCAGCATCGGGGCAATGACGGCTTTGAACTGCATCAGCGTATCCCCCGAATGGATAAAAGCGGCTGCGCCAAGAGCCGCCGTAGCAAGGATGGAGCCGCAATAACTCTCGTAAAGGTCGGCCCCCATACCGGCAACGTCGCCCACGTTATCGCCTACATTGTCGGCAATGGTTGCGGGATTGCGGGGATCGTCTTCAGGGATGCCGGCTTCCACTTTGCCCACAAGGTCGGCGCCTACATCGGCGGCTTTCGTATAGATACCGCCGCCCACGCGTGCAAACAACGCCTGTGTGGAAGCTCCCATACCGAACGTCAGCATCGTAGTGGTGATAATACAAAGTTTATGAGTGGGTGTCATCACATCCACAGGGATAACCGCATTGAGCAGCAGATACCAGAAGGAAATATCGAGCAGGCCAAGCCCCACTACAACCAGCCCCATTACCGCACCGCTGCGGAAAGCGATGCGCAAACCCGCATTCAATGAGTTACGGGCGGCGTTTGCCGTACGCGCCGAGGCATACGTGGCCGTCTTCATACCGAGAAATCCGGAAAGGCCGGAGAAGAATCCGCCTGTGAGGAAAGCTATCGGAACCCAGGAGTTCTGCACTCCGAAGCCGTAAGCCATAATCGAGAAGAGAATCACCAGTCCCAGAAACACCCATCCCACAATCTTATATTGCTGACGGAGATAGGACATGGCGCCTTTGCGCACAGCAGCGGCAATCTTAACCATTTGAGGAGTCCCCTCACTCTCTTTCATCATCTGACGATGGAAATACCAGGCAAAGCAAAGCGCCAGAACGGAAGCGGCCGGTACCAGCCAGAAAAGCAATTGGTCCATAGCATAAATCGTATTAAAAGGTTGAACGAAAGCTTAAAAGTATTGATTTGAAATGAAATAAGCAAACGATTAACCGAATTTATGCCAAAGACTGGAAAAACAAAAGAATATATCAGAACGTACTTGATGATTTCCTTTAGGCACGGAATTACACAGGATTTCACGGAAAAGAATAAAGTTAATCCGTGAAATCCTGTGTAATTCCGTGCCTGAAAGAAATAAACCGCAAGCGTTTTTTATTTTGCCACACTCTCTTTATTCTACCGTCACAGCCGTACCACAAGCAGTCACCATCAGCATACTGCCGCTACCGCCTACCGTTTCGTAATCAAGGTCAACGCCAATCACTGCATTAGCGCCCAACAAACGGGCTTGTTCCTGCATCTCGCGAAGCGCCGTATCTTTAGCTTCACGAAGCACTTCCTCGTACGAACCGCTGCGTCCGCCTACCACATCGCGGATACTGGCAAAAAAGTCACGGAATACATTGGCGCCGATAATTGTTTCGCCGGATACGATGCCATAATAACGGGTTATCTTTGCACCCTCAATCACTGAAGTCGTTGTTATTAACATAATCTTTATTTTTAAGTTATCTGCAACTTATCAGACGCACAAAGAGGAAGAAAAGTTGCAGCAATAGTCAAAAAAAAAATTAAATACGCAATTTCATCCGGCAAGCATCAAAACATACGGCTCACACGCTCTATACCCGCTACCAATACATCTATCTCCTCTTTCGTGTTATACAGGCCAAATGAAGCACGCACCGTTCCTTCAATGCCGAGACGCTGCATCAACGGTTGTGCGCAGTGATGCCCCGTACGTACGGCAATGCCCAAACGGTCGAGCAAAGTGCCCATATCGAAATGGTGAATATCGCCTACGAGGAAAGAGATAACACTCCCTTTCTCTTCGGCCTCACCGAAGATGCGCATACCGGGAATCTCTTTCAAACGTGTCATGGCATATGTAGTCAGTTCATGTTCATGGGCGGCAATCTTCTCCATGCCGATGGCAGAAACGTAATCCAACGCTTTGGCAAGCCCTGTCGTACCGATATAATCGGGTGTTCCCGCCTCGAACTTGAAAGGAAGTTCATTGAAAGTAGTCCGTTCGAACGATACGTGCTGTATCATTTCGCCGCCACCCTGATAGGGGGGCATCTTATCGAGCCATTCTTCTTTACCGTAAAGCACACCCACACCGGTAGGGCCGTACACCTTGTGACCGGAAAAAACGTAGAAATCCGCATCCAAATCCTGCACATCCACCGGCATATGCGGAATGGACTGGGCTCCGTCCACAAGCACGGGAACGCCTTGCCCGTGGGCATAGCGTATCATCTCCTTTACGGGATTCACCGTACCCAGCACATTGGATACATGGGCTACGCTGACAATCTTCGTACGTTCGGAAAACAACTGTTTGTACTCGTCCAACAAAAGTTCGCCTCTGTCATTCATCGGGATAACTTTAATGGCAATCCCTCTTTTGGCAGCCAGCAATTGCCAGGGAACGATGTTGCTGTGATGTTCCATGACGGAGAGAATCACCTCATCCCCCTCCTGCATAAACTCTTCACCGAAGCTGGACACAAACAGATTGATACTTTCCGTCGTGCCGCGGGTAAAGATGATTTCATTCGTACTGCCGGCATGGATGAACTTCCGTACCGTCTCGCGAGATGCCTCGTGCAACTCCGTAGCCTGCTGCGAAAGGAAATGCACACCGCGATGCACATTGGCATTGACCGAATAGTACTCATCCGTAATGGCATCCACCACCTGACGGGGTTTCTGCGTAGTCGCACCGTTATCAAAGTAAACCAACGGCTTACCATATACCTCACGGGAAAGTATCGGAAAATCAGCTCTTATCTTTTGAAGGTCCATATCTTTTAAATTATGAATTATGAATGAAGAATAAGCTGCGCAGCATCAGTACCCGCATGGCAATTCTTCATTCATAATTCTCCATTATTTACATATTGCACACCCGCGGCATTTGTTCAGTTCACCGCGGAAACGTTTTTCCACCAGCAGGTGCAGACGGTCTTTCAAGGCATCCAGGCGGATTGTGTCAATCACCTCGTTTACAAAAGCGAACATCAGCAGCAAACGTGCCTCATGCACGGAGATGCCGCGCTGCTGCATATAGAACAGGGCGCTTTCATCGAGCTGGCCTACCGTAGCGCCATGACTGCACTTCACATCATCGGCATAAATCTCCAGTTGCGGCTGGGTATACATATGCGCTTCGCGAGTGGCGCAAAGATTACGGTTCGTTTGCTGGGAACTCGTATGCTGCGCACCCGGACGTACCAGTACCAGGCCTGCAAAAGCACCGACAGACTGGTCGTCGAGCACATACTTAAAGAGTTCGTTGCTGGTACAGTTGGGCACTGCATGGTCTATGGTGGTATTGTTGTCCACATGCTGGTTCTTATCCGCAACAGCCATCCCGCAAAGGTTCAGTTCAGCACCTTCACCGGCAAGCGTAACTTCGGTTGTATTGCGGGTAGTACCGTTATGCAAAGTCATTCCGTTCAGCAAAACGTTGCTGTTAGCTTCTTGTCTGACATACAAACTGCTGATGCGTACCGTACTGGTATGCGTCTCCTCCAGTTCATAGAAGTCGAAAGTGGCGTTCTCCCCAACGAATACCTCTACCACTTGCGTAGCAAGGAAATTCACACTGTCCATGGCGTGGTCGCATGCCAAAAGACGGGCTTGCGCACCCTCTTCCAAAATGATAAGCACACGGCGGTTTACCATAAAGTTGACATCGCCGCGCAGAATGTTCACCAACTGGATAGGTTTCTCCACCACCACGTTCTTGGGAACATACAGCAATACGCCGTCCTGCGCAAAGGCTGTATTGAAAGCCGTCACTCCATCTTTGGAAGTATCTGCCAGCTTACCGTAGTACTTTTTCACCAACTCCGGACGCTGTTCCGCCATTTCCTTGAGGCTACCGAAGATAACGCCCTCAGGCAAATGCGATTTCGGCAAAGCCTTGTTATAGAAAGCATCATTCACAACAAAGTAAAGGGAAGTGCTCATATTCGGCACATCACACTTGAATACTTCGTAGGGATTAACCGGAATCTCCAACCGGTTCAGGTTCAGTCCGTAATCGGGTTCAAAGAACTTGCTGACATCGGTATATTTATATTTCTCCGTCTTACGGGTAGGAAAGCCAAGCCGCTCGAAGTCGGCAAATGCAGCGGCACGCGGAGCATTCAGCGCTTCGGCGCTATGGCGGCATATCATCGCCTCCGTCTGGGAGAAAAGGTCTATATATTGTTGCTCTACACTCATGTTATCTGATTATGAGTTTTGAATTACAATTATGAACGGGCTGCGCATCATCATGCTGCAGGATAATTCATAATTCATAATCCATAATTTATAATTCACTCGCTTCTTTCTTAATCCAATCGAAGCCGCGTGCTTCAATCTCCTTAGCCAGTTCGGGACCGCCCGTCTTCACGATGCGTCCGCCAAGCAGTACATGGACGGTATCCGGTTTCAGATAGTCCAGCAGGCGTTGGTAGTGGGTGATGACCATTGCGCTGGTTTGGGAAGTCTTCAGTTTGTTGAAGCCATCGGCTACAATGCGCAAAGCATCTACATCAAGCCCGGAATCCGTTTCGTCGAGAATGGCGAAAGTAGGTTCCAGCATAGCCATCTGGAAGATTTCGTTACGTTTCTTCTCACCGCCGCTGAAGCCTTCGTTCACGCTACGGTTGGCAAGTTTGTTGTCCAGTTCGACAATGGCGCGTTTCTCGCGCATCAGTTTCAAGAATTCGCTGGCAGACAGGGCGGGCAGATGACGGTATTTACGCTGTTCGTTGACAGCGGCACGCATAAAGTTCACCATCGAAACTCCCGGTATCTCCACCGGTGTCTGGAACGAAAGGAAAACACCTTCATGGGCACGGTCTTCAGGACTCATAGCCAAAAGGTCCTTACCGTTGAAAGTTACCGTACCGCGTGTCACCTCGTATGCAGGATGTCCCACCAGCACATTGCTCAGTGTACTCTTTCCGGCTCCGTTCTGTCCCATCAGGGCATGCACCTCACCGTCGCGGATCGTGAGGTTGATGCCTTTCAATATCTCTTTGCCATTGATGCTGGCGTGCAGGTCTTTTATCTCTAACATGATATTTAATTTTGAATTTTGAATTCCAATAGCTATCCTACGCTTCCCTCGAGTGAAATAGCTAATAATTTCTGAGCCTCTACGGCAAACTCCATAGGCAGCTTGTTGAGTACCTCCTTTGCATAACCGTTCACAATCAGTCCTACGGCATCTTCCGTAGAGATGCCGCGCTGGTTGCAATAGAATATCTGGTCTTCGCTAATCTTGCTGGTGGTTGCCTCGTGCTCTACAATGGCCGTCTCGTTATGGATATCCATGTAGGGAAACGTATGCGCACCGCACTTATCGCCCAGCAGCAAGGAGTCGCACTGGCTATAGTTGCGGGCATTGTCCGCTTTTTGGGCAACGCGCACCAGACCGCGGTAAGAGTTCTCGCTCCGTCCGGCGGAGATACCCTTGCTGACGATAGTGCTGCGGGTATTCTTTCCGAGATGAATCATCTTCGTACCGGTATCTGCCTGCTGGTAATTATTGGTTACCGCCACGCTGTAAAACTCTGCCGTAGAGTTATCGCCCGAAAGGATGCAGGACGGATATTTCCAGGTAATGGCCGAACCGGTTTCCACCTGCGTCCAGGACAGTTTGCTATTTACCCCTTTGCAGTGTCCGCGTTTCGTTACGAAATTATACACGCCGCCTTTGCCTTCGGCATCACCCGGATACCAGTTCTGGACAGTGCTGTACTTCACTTCCGCACGGTCGTGCACCACAATCTCCACAATGGCGGCATGCAGTTGGTTTTCGTCACGCATCGGCGCCGTACATCCCTCCAGGTAGGAAACGTACGAATCATCATCCGCCACAATCAACGTTCTTTCAAACTGTCCGGTATTGCGGGCATTGATACGGAAGTAAGTGGACAACTCCATCGGACAACGTACCCCTTTCGGAATATAGACGAAAGAACCGTCGGAGAACACCGCAGAGTTCAGTGCAGCAAAGAAGTTGTCGCGATAGCCCACTACCGAGCCCAAATACTTCTGTACCAAATCAGGATGTTCGCGCACTGCTTCGCTGAACGAACAGAAGATGATGCCTTTCTCCATAAGCGTCTCCTTAAAGGTAGTCTTTACGGATACAGAGTCCATTACGGCATCCACCGCCATACCGCTAAGTGCCATCTGCTCTTCCAGAGGAATGCCCAGTTTATTGAATGTCTTGACCAGCTCCGGGTCTACCTCGTCCATGCTCTTGGGTCCGTCCTTCTTCTTGGTAGGGTCGGCATAGTATGAGATAGCCTGATAGTCTATTTCAGGAATACGGAGATGCGCCCATGCAGGCATCTCCAGCGTCAGCCAATGGCGGTACGCTTTCAGGCGGAACTCCAGCAACCACTCGGGTTCTCCTTTTTTCTCGGAAATCAGCCGCACCACATCTTCATTCAAACCACGCTCGATGATGTCTGTGTGCACGTCGGTCGTAAAACCGTACTTGTACTTCTCCTGAGTGAGTTCCTTTACATATTTATTGGGTTCTTCTTGTTGCATTGTTTCTATAATTATAAAATTACAAGTTACGAATCAAACCACATCTCCATTCACAATCTGTTCCGTAACAGCCTTTGCTGCAGGAAAGAATATTCCGGCAAATGACTTCATGGGATAATATAACACCGATTCTTTCTTTTTTGTTTGACTGAGCAGCGTATTGTCCGAATCTATAAATTCGATAACACCCACCAGCAAACTCACCAGCAGAAGTGCTTTCAGCGCTCCCAGCCCGGAACCCAGCCAACGGTTCAGCCAACCGAGCGACACGGCTTCCATCGCCTTCGTCAGCAGCGAAGCTATCAACGCAAAAGCCAGAGGCACCGCTACCCAGATAGCAATGAATGCCAGCACTTGCGCCACTGTCATTGAATCGGTAATCCTGGAAAACACTTTCTCGGCAACGGAAGCATACAAAGTCTTTGCCGCCACCAGACCGGCAACCAGTCCCAACAAGGTAGCCAACTGCTTTACAAAACCTTTTATAAAACCTACAAGCGCTCCGGCACCGATTATTACCAAGATTATACTATCTACAACAGCCATAACTATATTAAAAAGGCGCGGATTACACGGACAAACACGGTTTTTCTTAACCAATCCGTGAAATCCGTGTAATCCGCGCCTGAAGATTTTATATATTGCTTACAGAGTCTGCTTTACCTCCACTTCTTCGTAAGATTCGATGATGTCTCCTACCTTGATGTCGTTGCAGTTTGTCAGGCTGATACCGCATTCGAAGTTTGTTCCAACTTCCTTCACATCGTCCTTGAAGCGCTTCAATGCATTGATATTTCCTGTGAAGATAACAATACCGTCGCGAATCAGACGAGCCTTGTCGCTGCGTTTCACCTTTCCGGTCTTCACCATGGCACCTGCCACAAGACCCACTTTGGTAATGTTGAATACCTCGCGCACCTCGATAGTGGCCGTCACCTGTTCCTTCAAAGTCGGTGCCAGCATACCTTCCATGGCAGCCTTCACCTCTTCAATGGCATCGTAGATGACAGAGTACTTGCGGATGTCCACACCTTCCTGCTCTGCCAGTTTGGCGGCAGCGCCCGAAGGACGAACCTGGAATCCGACAATAATCGCATCCGAAGCGGCAGCCAGAGATACATCCGATTCGGAGATAGCGCCGACGCCTTTATGAATAACGTTTACCTGTACCTGCTCGGTAGACAGCTTAATCAACGAGTCGCTCAACGCTTCAACGGAACCGTCCACGTCACCTTTCACGATGATATTCAGTTCGTGGAAGTCGCCCAATGCCAAACGGCGGCCCACTTCATCCAGCGTCAGCATCTTCTGTGTACGCAGACCTTGCTCACGCTGCAACTGTTCGCGCTTGTTGGCAATTTCACGTGCTTCCTGTTCAGTCTCGATTACATGGAATGTATCGCCTGCAGCCGGCGCACCGTTCAAGCCGAGAATCAAAGCCGGTTCCGAAGGACCTGCCTCTTTCATGCGCTGGTTACGTTCGTTGAACATGGCTTTCACCTTACCGTAACTTGTACCTGCGAGCACAATGTCACCCATCTTCAAAGTACCGTTGGATACCAGCACCGTAGCCACATAGCCACGCCCCTTATCCAATGAGGACTCGATGATGGAACCGGTAGCACGGCGATTCGGGTTTGCCTTCAAATCCAGCATTTCGGCTTCCAGCAATACTTTCTCCATCAAATCGCTTACGCCAATACCTTTCTTGGCTGAAATATCCTGAGACTGGTACTTACCGCCCCATTCCTCAACGAGGAAGTTCATGGCAGCCAGTTCTTCCTTAATCTTATCGGGATTAGCGGTCGGCTTGTCAATCTTATTGATAGCGAACACGATAGGCACACCGGCAGCCATGGCATGATTGATAGCTTCTTTGGTCTGCGGCATCACATTGTCATCGGCAGCCACAATGATGATGGCGATATCCGTTGCCTTGGCACCGCGGGCACGCATGGCGGTAAACGCTTCGTGACCCGGAGTATCGAGGAACGTAATCTTGCGTCCGTCTTCCAATGTCACGTGGTAAGCACCGATATGCTGCGTGATACCACCCGCCTCACCGGCAATAACATTTGCCTTACGGATATAGTCGAGCAACGAGGTCTTACCGTGGTCTACGTGACCCATCACCGTTACAATCGGAGCGCGAGGCTCTAAATCTTCCTCGGCATCCTCTTCCTCAACGATTGCCTGGGCCACTTCCGCACTTACATATTCTGTCTTGAAACCGAATTCTTCCGCTACCAGATTGATTGTTTCCGCATCCAGACGCTGGTTAATGGAAACCATCATGCCGATACTCATACAGGTAGCGATAACCTGCGTAACAGAAATATCCATCATGCTCGCCAGCTCATTGGCAGTCACGAACTCGGTCAGCTTCAATATCTTGCTTTCCGCCATTTCCTGGTCTTCCAGCTCCTGCATACGGCTGGATGCCATGTCACGTTTCTCCTTACGGTATTTCGCACCCTTATTCTTGCCTTTGGAAGTGAGGCGTGCCAAAGTTTCCTTTACCTGCTTTGCCACATCTTCTTCACTTACTTCCTGCTTGATTACAGGTTTCTTGAAGCGGTCTTTATTCTTGTTCTTACCGGCTTGTTGGTTATTACCCCCTTGCTGGCCGCCTTTCAGACGATCGTTTCCGCCACGCTGGAAGTTGGATGCATTGTTGATATCCACCTTTTCCTTGTTAATGCGGACGCGTTTTTTCTTGCCGTTGGCATCGTTGCCATCTTTCGTCTTATTATCGTCACGACGAATCTCCTTGATAATGGCTTCTTTCATCAGCTTCTTCTGATCCTGACGCTGCTTTTCTTTTTCTTCACGCTCCTTGCGCTTTTCCTCTTTCGATTTCTTCTTCGGACGTGTAGACTGATTCAGCGCAGCGAGGTCTATTTGTCCGATGACGTTAATCTTCGATACAAACTCAGGCTGATGTATTTTGAATATTTCTTCTTTTTCTTCTTTATTTTCCGAAACAGCTTCTTCGGTTGCAGCGGGAGCAGGCTCCGCGTTAGAAACCGGTACGGGTTCTACAACCACCGGCGCTGTTTTTTCTTCTTCTGCCGCCGGAGCAGGTTCAACCACCGGAGCAGGTGTCGGCTCGGGCTGAGGTTCGGGAACGGGTTCCGGTTTCGGAGCCTCAACAACAGGTGCAGGTTCTTCCGCCTTTACTTCTTCAACCACCGGCATCTCCGGTTCCACCGCTTCTTCCTCTTTTTCCACAGTATGTTTGCGATTCAGTTTATCCAAATCAATCTTCCCGACAGGCTTAAACTTCGGACGTACATCTTCGGGAACCACAGCCTTTACCACCTCTTCGGTTTTCGGCTTTTCCTGTGCTTCCTTGTCATAACCGTCAATAGCCACCGATGCCTTGTTGCGTTCCTTACTCTGACGTTCCTGAATGAAACGCTCCGTTTTCAATTTAAGATCCTTATCTGTACTAAACTCTTTCACAAGCAAGTCGTACTGCTCGTCGGTAATCTTCGTATTGGGATTTGCTTCAATGGCATATCCCTTCTTTTGCAAGAACTCAACTACCGTCGTGATTCCTACATTTAAATCTCTTGTTACTTTATTTAACCTTATCGTCATACTTTAATTTAATGAATAATGGAGAAAGAAGTGGTGGTTAGTGATTAGCGATTAGGGGTTAGCGATTAGTGTTTAGTGATGATTTTATTATACATACCAAAAATCACTTATCACTAACCCCTAATCACTAATCACTAATTTTCCCCTTCTTCAAACTCCGATTTCAAAATGCGTAATACTTCGTCCACCGTTTCCTCTTCCAGGTCAGTCTTTTCAATCAACATCTCGCGCGGTGCATTCAACACAGCCTTGGCGGTATCAATACCGATAGCCTTGATGGCATCGATTACCCAACCGTCAATCTCATCGCGGAATTCATCCAAGTAGATATCTTCATCCTCTACCGCTTCATCCAATTCGCGGAATACGTCAATGGTGTACTCAGTCAACATACTGGCCAGCTTGATATTCAAACCGCCTTTACCGATAGCCAGCGACACCTCTTCCGGTTTCAGGAAGACTTCCGCCTTGTGCTCTTCCTCGTTCAGACGGATGGAAGATATCTTGGCGGGGCTGAGGGCGCGCTGTATAAACAACTGGATATTCGACGTATAGTTAATAACATCGATATTCTCGTTGCGAAGCTCGCGGACAATACCATGAATACGGCTACCCTTCACACCGACACAGGCACCTACCGGGTCGATACGGTCATCGTATGACTCAACGGCAATCTTGGCACGCTCACCGGGAATACGGGCAATCTTCTTGATAGTAATCAGTCCGTCATTGATTTCGGGTACTTCCATCTCGAACAGACGTTGCAGGAAAACGGGCGACGTACGACTCAGGATAATCTTCGGATTGTTGTTCTTGTTGTCGACGCGGGCTACCACGGCGCGGGCAGTCTCACCCTTACGGTAGAAGTCGCTCGGAATCTGTTCGGTCTTGGGCAACAGCAGTTCATTGCCTTCGTCATCGAGCAGCAACATTTCCTTTTTCCAAATCTGGTAAACCTCTGCATTGATAATAGTACCCACCTTATCAATGTATTTATTGTAAATACTGTCTTTTTCCAGTTCCAAAATCTTGGAAGCCAATGTCTGGCGCAAGTTCAGAATAGCACGGCGGCCGAACTTCGCAAAGTTCACCTCATCCGTCACTTCCTCTCCCACCTCGTACGAAGCGTCAATCTTCCGGGCTTCGCTCAAAGAAATCTGCAGGTTCGGGTTTTCAAGGTCCTCATCCGCCACAACTTCACGATTACGCCATATTTCGAAGTCACCCTTATCCGGGTTCACAATCACGTCGTAATTCTCATCGGTTCCGAACATCTTTGCAATCACACTGCGGAACGACTCTTCGAGTACGCTCACCATGGTGGTTCTATCAATATTCTTCAGTTCTTTAAATTCCGAAAAGGTATCTATCAAGCTGATAGTTTCTTCTTTCTTGGCCATAGTCTTATTTAAAACTAATTAAGTATTTAGTATATTTTATCTCTTCGTATGTAAAGGTCAGGTCCTCATCCACCATTTTAGGACGCTTGGCTCCCTCCTCTTTCACTTTCTTCTGAACAGTGACGGTAAACTGCCGCTCGTCGGCATCTTTCAACACTCCGCAATGCTTGCGGCCGTCTTTTGCCAATACTTCCACTTCCTTGCCGATGTGGTTGACGTACTGTTGCAGCACTTTAAACGGTTGTCCGATACCGGCAGAACCAACTTCCAGTTCGTAATCCTCATCCTCACGATTCAACCGGGACTCTATGTAGCGGCTCAGTTCTACACAATCCTCAATCCAAACACCTTCTTTGTGGTCTATCTCTACCACAATCTTGTCATCCGGGCTGATTATGACTTCCACCAGGAAGTACTCCTTATCTTCCAGCCACTCGTCTACAATCTGACAAACTGTTTTCTTTTCTATCATAGATTAACCATTAGGAACAAAAAAGAGGAGCTCAATCGCCCCTCCACCTTTCATCCGTTTCGGTTGCAAAGATATAAATAATCTGTTCGACTACAAAATAATAGGAGAAAAAAAGAATATTTAGCACTCCTGCCCGAATTTATCTTCCATTCAAAATTAATCACTACATTTGCAGGGTTCTTTAAACTCAATCGTCATGGCACACCACCTGAATACCAACAAACAATTCATGATAGGCAACGGCATCCTTGCTTTTGCCGTAATATTCGTTGTCGTTATCTTCGTCTACATGAGCATGCGCCTGCAACGGCAGAAAGAGGGCGAACGCCACTTTGCCGAAACCTACAACATCACTTTGGTGAAAGGCTTTGCCGGCGATTCCATCTCCATCCTTCTCAATGACAGCGTGCTGGCAGACCGGCGCATCGGTGAAGAGCCTTTCAATATCGAGGTAAAACGGTTTGCCGAGCAAAGCGCACTGATGATAGTGGACAAGGCAACCGACAGACTTTCTCTGTTTGAGTTGAGCGAAAAAGGCGGTAACTATCGTTTTGAAAAAGACGGCGATGAAGTGAAGCTGTTGGCACAGTAGTCCGCTCCGTGCCTCTCCCACTATAATCGGCCTGTTTCAGAAGTCTGTCCTATACTTTCTCAGCTCGCTGCGCAGCAGTTGCGCCTTGCCATCCGTCATGCCATCAAGCAACGCCCAAAAGCGCTCGCCATGATTCATTTCACGGGTATGTGCCAACTCGTGCAGCAGCACATAGTCAATCAAGTGCCTAGGCAATAGAACAAGAAAATAGGACAGATTGATGTTTCCACGGGCGGAACAACTTCCCCAACGCCCGCTGCTGGAGTTTATTTTCACACTCTTATAAGAAAGATTATGCTGCAACGAGAGTGCATAAAGCCGAGGCGGAAGAATAATCTTGGCATTACGCCGCAAGGCTTCCTCAATCACTTTACGCAGCCAAGCCTGCAACTCCTTATTTGAGAAGTCTGCATCCGGCGGACAGATAATCTGCATTTCCCCCAGTTCCGAGCGCGAAAGGAAGCGGTCGCGTTCTCCGCCGACCAAACTCAACTTGAAGAATTCCGTATCAATCCGATAGTCCAAATCAATCAGCGGACGGCTTTGCTGCTGTCGGGCGGCCCTCAGCCGGGGACGCAGTTGCTCCACAGCATTCTTTACTTCTCCGATGGTTGTGCCCGGCGGAACAGTTACATGAATGGCATCCTCACGCGTACGAAAGGTCAGACGCCGGGCACGGACATTCACCCGTACCAGCAAACGTCCCAACTCCTTATCCTCTAAAACATGCTCCGTTGCCATCTGTTCTTTCCTCCTTGAAATAAGGACAAAAGAACGAAGAATCGTCCGAAAAAGCAAACGCTTGTCTACCAAAAACGAACAATGTGTTCAAAAGCGGACACCGCATTTCCTCCATTACATCCTAATAAACAAAGATTTATGCTTATGGCATAGGATTTGAATAAGAACCGGCAGCAAGAAGTTCCCGGTAAAAAGTCATAATCCCTGCAACTTTTTGAGAGAAGACTACGTCTAACAAACAAGAACACTTAAAATACATTGAACATGAAAACATTAACAGCAATCATCGTATCAGGCATCTTCGCATTAAGCGCAACAGCCTGCACGTGCAACTCCGGTCTGTTTGGCGGAAAAACAGTCAAAGCCAGCAGGAACTATGTAACCAAGAATATCAAAGTAGACAACTTCACCGGTCTGAACCTGGCAGGCAGCCCGAATGTTACTTACACCCAAAAGGCGGGAAAACCCGAAGTGGAAGTGTATACTTCCGACAATATCGTAGACCTTTTGGACATCAATGTAGTTAACAACACCTTGAATATCAAGTTCAAGAAAGGTGTCAACGTATCTTACAACAAGCTGGAGATACGCGTCTCTTCCGAGACACTCAACAACATCTCCGTTGCCGGCTCTGGTAATGTAGAGTTAGCCAACGGACTGAAAACAGACCACCTGAAAGTATCCGTAGCGGGTTCGGGAGACATCGACGCGGACAACATAACCTGCACCGGCAATCTTAACGTATCCGTGGCAGGGTCGGGCGACATAGAAGGCAGCAACATCACTTGCGCCAATCTCACGGCATCCATAGCCGGTTCCGGAGATTTGAAGCTTGACAACGTATCGGCCGCCGGCACCGAAGCATCTGTCTCAGGATCGGGCACGGCAATATTGACGGGAACTTCCCAGGAAGCCGATTACCGTGTAGCGGGTTCGGGCGACCTGTTTGCATCCGGTCTGCAGGCAAAACGCGTTTCGGCAAGCGTATCCGGTTCGGGAGACATCAAATGCCACGCCACCGACTTCCTGAAAGCACGTACCAGCGGCAGCGGAAACATCGGTTATAAGGGTAACCCGGAACTGGACTTCCCCAAGAAGGGATTATACAAGCTTTGATTCCACATACACTGCAGGGGGGCAACTTTCCGCTCCCCCAACAACAATAAAAGGGACGCTGCATCACGCGGCGTCCCATTTATCTTAGTTAGTTTCTATAAAATTTTGAGAGAATTGAAACTTCACAGCCTCTGTTTTTGTTTTAATAAAAGCACACTAACTATATTATATTTAAAGCAAATGAAAATATCTACTGTCTGTTTTCCTTCTCCTTGCTTACACGGTGCAGGCTATCCAATATCTGCTTCTCGTGCGTTGCGGCCCTATCCCCCGAAAGGGCGACCGACGGAGCGGAAATTTGTTTGCCGATAGTATCGGCGGCAGCCACCTCTCTTACATCGGCAAAGAACGAATGTTGCATCACATTGCCCAATGAAAGCACCACTGCCACTGCGGCTGCGGCTTTAAACAACGGCATGAAGCGCGCCGTCAATGTCATGCGCCTGGCCTTCACAACCGGAGCTTCAATCTCGGCAAGCACCCGTGCATCGAAATCCGCACCCAGATGCTCTTCCTGCTGAAGTTGCTGATATACAAACAAATCCTTATAACGCGACAAGTGTTCGGGAACGTCCTCTTCTGTAAAGAAAGTACGCAACTGCGCTTCTTCCTCAAGAGAAGTCTCACACTGCCAATAACGTTCTAAAAGTTGTTCTATATATTTAAAGTCCATAACCTTCTATATCAATAAACCGTTGTTTAACCTTTTGCCTTGCCCTGAAGAGGTTCACTTTCACCTGTTCCTCTGTCAGACTCAGGACAACCGCAATCTCCTTGTAGCTCTTACCTTCCATATCCCTCAGCTGCATAATCAGCCGCTGCTTTTCGGGAAGTTCGTTTATCAGGCGGTGTATCAGAGCCATTCGTTCTTTACTCACCAGCCTTTCGTAAGGGCCCGATGCTTCGGAAGCCTCTTCCATATCGGGGGTAAGTTCCACCGCTCGGGCGTCTTTCCTTTCGCTGCGGTCTATCGCCAGATTCCTTGCCACTGTCAGGCAATAGGCTTCGACAGAACCGAACTGCGTCCACTCGTCGCGCTTGTTCCATACCCTAATCAGCGTTTCCTGCACAACATCTTCCGCTTCCGCCCGGTCGGATGTAATCCTCAGGGCCAACCGAAAGAGCTTGTCTTTCAGAGGGAGAATGTCATTACGAAAACTGATTTCCTGCATCTCTAATTAATTGACGGTTCAGCAAACGGAAAGTTACAGTCTGCCACCACTTTTTTTTGATTTATTTTTTGATACGGGTTCCGCCATCACTGTTTATGGCTGAGGCTAAGGTGATTACAACTTCCGTGACTCCGGCATTCAAAGCCTCGAAAGAATTCTCCAGCTTGGGAATCATGCCGCCCTGGATAACCCCTTCGGCAACATACTGCTTAAATTCTTCCGGGGTAATCCGGGAAATCACGCTGTCGTCGTCATTCTCGTTGCGCAGCACGCCTTTTTTCTCGAAGCAATATACCAGCGTCACGTCAAACTGTCCGGACAAGGCTTTGGCCGTTTCTCCGGCAATCGTATCGGCATTCGTATTCAGCATGTGTCCCTCGCCGTCGTGTGTCAGCGGGGCCATTACCGGAACAACGCCTTTATGGATGAGTTCGCTCAGAAACGCTCCGTTCACCTGCTTTACATCGCCCACGAAACCATAGTCCACATCCTTTACCGGACGCTTCGCGGAACGGATCACGTCCATGTCCGCACCCGTCAGGCCGAGCGCATTCACGCCTCGCGCCTGCAAACCGGCCACTATGTTCTTGTTCACCAATCCGCCATACACCATTGTCACCACCTTCAAAGTCTCGGCATCGGTGATGCGGCGTCCATTCACCATTTTGCTTTCAATGCCCAACAGGGCTGCGATTTTCGTTGCCGAACGTCCGCCGCCGTGCACCAGGACTTTATATCCTTCGATGGCGGCAAAGTCATCCAACAACTTGCAGAGGGTGGCTTCCTCTTCCACGATTTTGCCACCCACCTTGATTACAGTCAGTTTCTCTCTCATTATTCCAAATATGTGTATCCGTACAAACCGGAACGGTAATTAGACAAAAATTCCTTGCCTTCTTCCAGGGAGATGCGTCCTTCCTTTACCGACTGGCTCACCCAGGTCTCCAACGTACGCACCAGCTTCTTCGGACTGTACTGCACGTAATCCAGCACTTCCGCCACCGTCTCACCGTCGATAACCTGCTCTATCGTATACCCCTTATCGCTCACGGATACGTGCACCGCATTCGTATCGCCGAACAGATTGTGCATATCGCCGAGAATTTCCTGATAGGCGCCCACCAGGAATACCCCCACATAATAGGGTTCCTTACTCTTCAAGGAATGTACCGGCAAGTAATGGGACACGTTCTTGGTAGAGATAAAGTTGGCAATCTTACCGTCCGAATCGCAGGTAATGTCCTGCAGGGTAGCCGTCCGGTCCGGCCGTTCGTCCAGACGCTGGATAGGCATGATGGGGAATATCTGGTCTATCGCCCAGGAGTCCGGCAGGGACTGAAAGAGCGAGAAGTTACAGAAATACTTATCCGCCAGCAGTTTGGGGAGACCGCGGAATTCATCGGGCGCATGCTTCAGTCCGCCGGCTATCTGGTTCACTTCGCGCATGATAGACCAATACAGCCGCTCAATCTTGGCGCGGGTCTGCAGGTCCACGATGCCGTGGCTGAACAAATCGAGCGCCTCTTCGCGTATCTGCTGCGCATCGTGCCAGGCTTCCAGCATCCTGTTCTGGTTCAGTGTATCCCAAATGCCGTAAAGCTCCCGCAAGAGTTCGTGGTCGTTTTCGGTCACCTCTTCATCGTCGTCCCATTCGGGCAGATTGGTGGTTTCCAGCACCTCGAATATAAGTACGGAATGATGCGCCGTCAAAGCGCGTCCGCTCTCCGTAATGATATTGGGATGAGGAATGCCGTTCTTGTCGCTGGCATCCACCAGAGTAGAAATGGAGTCGTTCACATACTCCTGGATGGAATAGTTTACGCTGCCCTCGCTGTTGGACGAGCGCGTTCCGTCATAATCCACTCCCAGGCCGCCACCGATGTCCACGAATTCCACGTTGAATCCCATGTTGTGCAACTGCACATAGAACTGCGACGCTTCACGCAGAGCGGTTTTGATACGACGGATTTTCGTTACCTGGCTTCCGATGTGGAAATGTATCAGCTTCAGGCAGTCCTGCATGCCTTTGCTTGCCATGAAGTCGAGCGCTTCGAGCAATTCGCTGGACGACAGTCCGAACTTGCTTGCATCGCCGCCCGAATCTTCCCACTTGCCGCTTCCCGACGAAGCCAGCTTGATACGTATGCCGATATTGGGCTTTACATTCAACTGCTTCGCCATTTTGGCTATCAGCTTCAGCTCATTCATTTTCTCTACTACGAGAAAGATGCGTTTTCCCATCTTCTGCGCCAGCAAAGCAAGCTCTATGTAACTCTCATCCTTGTATCCGTTGCAGATAATCAGCGAGTCGGAGTCCATATTGATGGCAATCACCGCATGCAGTTCGGGTTTGGAGCCTGCTTCCAGTCCGAGATTGAATTTCTTGCCGTGGCTGATAATCTCCTCGACCACCGGACGCATCTGATTCACCTTAATAGGATAGATAATAAAATTCTCCGCCTTGTAGCCGTACTCTTCCGCCGCTTGTCTGAAACAACAGGAAATCTTCTCAATCCGGTTGTCAAGAATGTCGGGAAAGCGCACCAGCATGGGCGCCGTCACGTCACGCAGTTGCAATTCGTCGACCAGGTCTTTCAAATCGACGCCGACGCCGTCTTTACGCGGTGTTACTACAACATGACCTTTGTCATTGATACCAAAGTACGAAGTGCCCCAACCTGTAATGTTGTACAGCTCTTCCGAATCTTCAATACGCCATTTTCTCATTTCTTGTTACTCTGCTGTTTTAGTAGTTTATTTATAAAAAAGGGGTACAAAAATACATATAAATCTGGAACATCTTGCCTTTTAGGGCGAAAAACACACATTTACAAGAGATTAAACGCCCAGCAGGCTACGCAACTGCTGCACGGACCCGGCAATCTGCCGTCTGCTTTCCAGATGTCCTGCATCGAAACGGTAGCGGGCTTGCACGTAGAAAGGGGCGCGTTTCTCCAATGCGTCCGCAATAAAGGCGCGCAACTCCCCGTCCGTCTTTCCCTGCAGGATGGGGCGCTGATGGGTTGCCACCCGCAAACGGTTGAACAGTATATCGGGATGTACATCCAGGAACACGGTTTGCCCGCGCCCGTTCATGTAGTCCATATTGTCGAAGAAACAGGGCGTGCCGCCGCCGGTCGAGATAATGACATCCTCAAACTCGGACACCTCGTGCAGCATATTCCGCTCCAATTCACGAAAAGAGGCCTCTCCCCGCTCGACGAACAGTTCACGGATGGATTTGTGAAAACGTTCTTCGATGTACCAGTCCAAATCAATGAAAGGTACATTCAGTTCGCGGGCAAAAGCCTTACCTAAAGTTGTTTTACCGGCTCCCATGTAACCGGTCAGAAAGATACGTATCATAGTTGCTTACCGTTTGTGTACAAAGATAAGCAATTCTACAGTGAGACTACCTCACAATCAGCGGAAAATTTTAATCCGCTCGCTCAACTCCCCGAACTCCTTTTCGCCGGGTTCGGCAGTGGGCGTGCCAAAAGGCATTTCGGCTATCAGCATCCAGCTCTCCGGCAAGTTCCAGGTACGTCGCACCTCGTCGTCAATCAGCGGGTTGTAATGCTGCAAGGAAGCTCCCAAACCTGCGTCTTCCAGCATGGTCCAGACAGCCAGCTGGTGCATGGCCGATGTATGCTGCGACCAAGTCGGGAAGTTTTCGCTGTAAGAGGGAAACGCATCCTGCAATTTCTTTACAACCGTCGTGTCCTCAAAATAAAGCACAGTGCCATGCCCGACAGCAAAGCAGCCGTCAATCTTGGCTTCCGTCTTTGCAAAAGCCTCAGGCGAAATGCGCTGCTTCAACGTATTTTTTACAATATCCCATAGTTTCTTATGCTCGTCGCCCAGCAGCAGGACGATTCTTGTTGACTGCGAATTAAAGGCCGACGGCACGTTCTTCACCGCCGTACGGATAATATGCACCACTTCCTCATCCAAAACAGGAGAGTCGCTACCTATGGAATAATAACTGCGCCGGTGTTCCAACGCTTCTGCAAATGTTCTCTTCATATCTTTTTATTTTATTGTCTGTTCTTACTAAGAATAAATGAGTTATATAAAATTACAAAGTCAAGGAATTGGACCGATACTCTTTTTTTACTTCCCACTTCTCCTCAATTTAAAAGAACAAGCGAACGGAGCCGATTGTTCGCATTTGTGAAATATATTCGTACCTTTGCCGCAGTTATGAAAAAAGAGAAATTCTACGTTGTATGGGCAGGCGTCACTCCGGGCATTTATACATCCTGGACCGAATGCCAGCTACAGACCAAAGGCTATGAGGGGGCAAAGTTCAAATCGTTCGACACCCGCGAGGAAGCAGAGCACGCCTTTGCCGCTTCACCGTACGATTACATCAAGTGCAATACATCCGCAGGCAGCACGCCATCCAAGCCGTCTCAAAATGCAGACGCTCCCTACCCCGCCGCCGTCCTTGAAAACAGCCTTGCCGTAGATGCCGCATGCAGCGGAAATCCCGGAGCAATGGAGTACCGGGGGGTACACGTTGCCAGCCGCCAGCAGGTTTTCCACTACGGTCCCGTGTACGGCACCAACAACATCGGAGAGTTTCTTGCCATCGTGCACGGCCTTGCCCTGCTGAAGCAAAAGGGCTTCGACATGCCTATCTACAGCGACAGCGTCAATGCCATCGGTTGGGTGAAACAAAAGAAATGCAAGACCAAGCTACCCCGCGACTCCAAAACCGAACAACTTTTCCTGCTGATAGAGCGCGCCGAGAAATGGCTGCGTGAAAACACCTACTCCACCCCTATCCTGAAATGGGAAACCAGGCAGTGGGGAGAAATACCCGCGGACTTCGGAAGAAAATAGCAGGGCGGAACACCCATATCCCCATGACAAAACCCTCGCATACACGGGGGATAATGTCGTTATGCCACTACAGAAACAGCCTTATCCTTCTACTGAAACTTCGTCCCGCAATTGCGGGCCCGACAGCCCGCATACGGCAACCGTACGGCCCGCAGCCGGCAACCGGGGAGCCCGCAGTTGGAAAACGAGGTTTTGCATCAGGCTTTCCTATATTATACATGCGCCAAAACGACAAAACCAACGGGCAACAGTCACATTAAAACGCAGAGATTGGGATGCTCCGCCCCTGAAAACAGAGGATTTTAACCGCTGTTAACACGTTCTGCACCACACGCATTTTATAGCTGTATATAAGCATTTTACAACAGAAAAGAAGGGTAAAAATGACGACAGAAAGTGACGACCAACAATTTGTCATCACGCTCGTCACCGTTGTCAACAGTTCCTCTATCCCTTTCCGGGAAAGGGATAGAGCGCTATAGGTGATGAGTGACGAGAAAAAACGAAAAACAACACAGAGGGGGTATTATCCCAAAGATTGCATATCATTCAGCTTTTTATAGTAGCCGTCTTTGGCAAGAAGCTCCTCGTGCCTGCCGCGTTCTACGATTTCGCCCTCGTAAAGCACGCAGATTTCATCCGCATTCCTGATTGTGGAAAGACGGTGCGCAATGGCAATCGTGGTGCGGGTTTTCATCAACCGCTCCAAAGCTTCCTGCACCAGACGTTCCGACTCCGTATCGAGTGCGGAGGTGGCCTCATCCAGAATCAGTATGGGAGGATTCTTGAGAATGGCACGGGCAATGCTGATGCGCTGGCGTTGTCCACCGGAAAGCTTGCCGCCACGGTCGCCGATATTGGTATCGTAACCTTTCTCGGTGTCCATAATGAAATCGTGGGCATTGGCTATCTTGGCAGCTTCCACAACCTGCTCCATGGTGGCATTCTCTACACCGAAAGCAATGTTATTGAAGAAAGTGTCATTAAAGAGAATGGCTTCCTGATTGACGTTTCCTATCAGGCCGCGCAAATCGGCGATACGCGCATCCTTGATATCAAGACCGTCTATCAGTATCTTGCCCGACTGTACATCGTGGTAGCGGGGCAGCAAATCCACCAACGTGGATTTTCCGGAACCGGATTGCCCTACCAGTGCGATAGTCTTGCCTTTGGGCACGGTCAGGTTGATATGCTTCAATACCTGGCGGGAACCGTCGTAGCTGAAGCTGATGTCCTTGAATTCCACCTTGTCATTGAGCGAAGAAAGCGGTTTCGGCAAGGCAGGTTCTTTAATGGGATTCTCCGCAAAGAGTATCTTGTCGATACGCTCCATGGAGGCAAGTCCTTTGGGAATGTTGTATCCGGCTTTGGAGAATTCCTTCAACGGATTGATAACGCTGTACAGTATCACCAAGTAGTAAATGAACGAAGGGGCGTCTATAGTAGCGCTGTTGCTCAGAATCAACGTGCCGCCGAACCACAGCACGATAACGATGACGCATGTACCCAGAAACTCGCTCATGGGATGCGCCAATGCCTGACGGGTGGCTACCCGGTTGATAGCATCGCGGTATTCGTTGCTGCACTTATTGAAACGCTCCATCATCTTGTTTTCGGCAATGAAGGCTTTGATGATACGTAACCCGCCCAGGGTTTCTTCCAACTGCGACATGGTATCGCTCCACTTTGCCTGCGCATCCAGCGACTGCCGTTTCAGTTTCTTGCCTACCGTGCCCATTACCCAGCCCATGCCCGGAAGCACCAGCAGCGTGAACAGCGTCAGCTGCCAACTGATGGCTATCAATGTGCCGAAATAGGCTATAATCAGTATCGGGTTCTTTATCAGCATATCCAGCGAACTGGTAACGGATGTCTCCACCTCGGTAACGTCGCCGCTCATGCGGGCTATGATATCGCCTTTCCGTTCTTCGGAAAAGAAACTCAGCGGCAGGTGCAGCACCTTATTATATACTTGCGCACGGATGTCGCGCACCACGCCCGTGCGGAGAGGAATCATCACGGCGGAAGAGGCGAAATAGGAGAATGCTTTCAGCAGGGTCATCACCGCCAGGAAGACGCCTAAAATCAGCAATGTCAATGAGCCGCCCTGCGAGGCTATCATCTCGGTGACGTAATAATAGAAGTTGTTGACCGCTATGTCTTTCATGTTGATTCCTGCCGCATCCCAGGGAATGAACTCGTAGGTCTTGGTATCCATCTTGAAAAGTATCTGAAGGATAGGGATAATCAGGGCGAAAGAGAATATGTTCAGAATTGCCGATAGCAGGTTCAGGAACAATGCCCATATCAGATATTTCTTGTAAGGCGGAACAAAACGCCGCAGGAGTCGGAAGAATTCTTTCATTCGGTCAAACAGTTAATTCATTACGTTCGTATCGGGCGCAAAGATAGCACAAAGCAGGGGGAGAATAAAACGAACAGGTTCTTTTTTGCGCGCCGGGCGGATAAAAACCAGCCGATTGCATGTGAAACGACTGTTTTTATCAAAACGCGGCACAATAACCGGTACTTTTTCTGCAATCCCGATAATAATTGTGTAGCTTTGTAGCTGGATAAAAACAACGCTAAAGAAGAATGAAACCATACGATTACCTGATTGTAGGCAGCGGCCTGTTCGGAGCCGTGTTTGCCCATGAGGCTCATAAAGCCGGAAAGAGATGTCTGGTGATAGAGAAACGTCCACACACCGGCGGCAATATCTACTGCGAAGAGGTAGACGGCATCAACGTGCATAAATACGGTGCGCATATTTTTCATACAGACAACAGGGAAGTATGGAATTATGTGAACCGGCTTGTAGAATTCAACAGATACACCAACTCTCCGATTGCCAATTATAAAGGCAAACTGTATAATCTGCCTTTCAACATGAACACTTTCTACCAATTGTGGGGAGTACGTACTCCGGCAGAGGCCCGGGCAAAGATACAGGAGCAGTGCAGGGAATACGAGCATATAACCCACCCGCAAAATCTGGAAGAACAGGCACTGAAACTTTGCGGAGAGGACATCTACCGGCAACTGATAAAAGGATACACGGAGAAACAGTGGGGACGCCCGGCAACAGAGCTTCCGGCATTTATCATCCGGCGCATTCCGTTCCGGTTTATCTTCGACAACAACTACTTCAACGACCCGTACCAGGGCATTCCCATGGGAGGATATAACCGTTTAATCGGTGCCTTGCTGGAGAACATCGAGGTGCGCACCGGAACCGATTACATGGCGCACCGCAAAGAGCTGGACGCTTTGGCGGAGAAGGTGCTCTACACCGGCTGCATAGACGAATACTTCGATTATGCATGCGGACACCTGGAATATCGCAGCCTGCGATTCGAACACAGACACCTCACGGATATAGAAGACTTTCAAGGCAATGCAGTCGTGAACTATACCGACCGCGAAACTCCTTATACCCGTGTCATCGAACACAAGCACTTTGAGTTCGGCAAACAGCGTTCTACCGTCATCACCTATGAATATCCCGATGATTTTGAACAGGGGAAAGAGCCTTATTATCCGGTAAACGACGAAAAGAACAGCCTGATTTTCAGGAAATATCAAGAACTTGCGCAGCAACAGAAGCGAGTGCTGTTCGGCGGCAGACTGGCGCAATATACGTATGCAGACATGGACGATACGGTGGCAGCGGCATTAAAGCTGTGGGAAAAAGAGAGCTTATGATTCCGCCTTACTTACCCGCACTTGCGAGAAATTGCCAAAGCCTCCAGTGCGGATAACGCCAGAATGTATAACGGGTAGCATGGATATCTGCAAGCAGCTCTTTCACAAAAGCAGAAGTCCGCAGCTCTTCAACCGTATTGTCTTTTTGCGCACACCGCAAAATGCGGCGCAGCATCCTCAGCCTGCGGTAAATCATTACAGGCATATAGCGGGCATGTTCTTCTTCGGGAATGGACAACAGCCTCTCCTTATGGAAAACGTACTCGTAATCAGCCGTAAGTTTGAATACATGCGTTATATTCCCGCCATGTTGTATATAGTTATAGACACTGTTTCCGCCAACCAGACGTACCGGCTTGGATGACGCAAATGCCAACCGCAGGTTCATAAGCATGTCTTCTCCCATCACAATCTCCCGGGGTGTACGTAGCGTGTACTCATCAAACAACGTGCGCCTGAACAGCTTTCCGCACGTAGCCGAAATGTTGTACCTGCCCTTGATTAAAAGCTTACGGTAACAAGCCGGCGAAAGCCTGTTTACCCCCCACAAGCGCTTTTTCCTGCAAAAACCCACTACAATATCCGTATCTTCCGACGTTGCTTGAAACAAACGCTGCAAAGCGTCGGCAGGCATGGTATCATCAGAGTCGACAAAGACTACCCATTCTCCTGTTGCCAGCTCCACTCCTTTTTGACGCGCATAGGCTGCTCCGCCATTTTGCACATGCAATACTCTGATGCGAGTATCCTTTTCCGCCAGTTCGTCGCACAGAAGCCCGGTGCCATCCGTACTTCCGTCATCGACCAGACATATCTCGAAATCTTCAAAAGACTGTGCAAGCAAACTTTTTATGCATACAGTCAGGAAATTTTTCCGATTATAAACAGGTATTACAATAGAAACTTTTACCATCTCACTTAATCAGTTATCAAACAGCTTCATAGGATACGTCCCGGACCGCAGCCTGCTACTTGCCGAGGTTCACATATTTGGGTTTTCTAAGCCCCAACAAATAAGGCACGCACTTAATGTACCTTTTTAAACGCTCTTTTACAGAAGAAAGCGGCCGTTTCCCTTTCCAGGGCGTCATATCCAGGTATTTATAGTATTCATTCCTCAACGGATGCATACTGTCATAATTCCAGGGTTTCTTGTTGGTATAATGCAGAATGACAGGATGCAGCAGTTCTTCACGGAAAGCCTGCCAGTCGGCCACCCGTTTGTCAATGCCGTAGCGATAAAAGCCATCCTGCATGTTCCACTTCAAAGGAACAAAGACCTTGTCCTTGCATAGGACGACATTCAGCAAATCCTGGTCATTAAACTGGATGCGCTCCGGATAAGTCTCGAAATACCGCACACACTGCACATCGACCTTATGTTTCCGCCAGTAATCAAGATTAATCAGCAGCACCCCCGCATTGAAATACGAGCAGGACTTATCATAGTGCAAGCGTTCGTAACGCTCATCCTCATCCTTGCCGATATCTTCGACACAAGCCGCACCGCACCCGGACAAATCCGTGTTCCAGAATTCGGAAATATCTCCCAATATTACAATATCGCAGTCCAGGTAAAGTACTTTCTCCAAACTCTCGGGCAGAATAGATGAAAACATGCAACGGTAATAAGTTGCCATGGAAATCCGCTTGCCGAACTTTTTTATGGAAAAGCATTGCAACAGATCTTTCGGAGGATAGTAGAAGCAGACTTCATTGCCATAAGGAGCAGCCAGGTTGCGTAGAATAGCCTGATCCGCTTCCGAAAGGTACGGAGCTACAATATGTACACAAATATCGGCACGCTTATTATTCTCAAACAGAGAAACCAGCGTAACAGCACAGTGCTGTATAAAATTAGCATCAATATTACAAGCAATATGTATCATACAATGGTGTTAACAATTTGACGTTTGTTTGGTTACCTGAAAATATTTATCCATTACAAGCAATGAAATCAGCCGTTCGCGTCGGGCATCGAAAAATTGGGAAACATATTCATGGGCATGCTCGACAATCTGTTCCGCCTCTGCCGGATGAGCGATGTAATAGTTCAGTTTCTCCTCCAAATCGGAAAGGTCATCCTTAATCTCTATATAGTGATAATCGGGAATCAGCTTTCCCTCCATAAACCAGGTTTCACAGGTAGGACGCGTCATTACGGCAATGGAGTTGGACGACATTACCCATTTCAGATTGGAGGCGACATCGTTACCCTCGAGCGCCATGATAAATTTATAATCAAGATGCTCACGGATTGTTTTCTTGGGAGTCATCCACTCCTCAGGATAACCTTCGTTCCTGCCCACCACGCCGCAATCGCAAATGGATGAGCCAAAATATTTTTGAAGGAACTTCTCACGAATGCGGCTAAGGCGAATCTTGCCGCGAAATATAGCCTGATTGCGTTTTTGTGAAAAAGGCACAGGATCGTTCAGAAATATAAAATGACGCAGCTTGTCCAGTTTAAGCACAACCGAATACGCATTGTCCTCCTTCAGCAGCCGGCTCTTTACAATCGAAGGGTATTCGGGAGTAAAATATACGTCACCGGGAATATAGCTGATGCGCAGTTGGCGGTCAAACCAACGGGCCACATCCTGCAAATCAAAATAATATGCCTTGTGAAACGTAGACGGACGGAAATTCTTTATCTTGTCCAGATAGACATAATAGCTATGCTTATGCTCATGCAATATTGTATCGGGCAGGTCTACCGGATACTGCATCTTATTATAATAATTCACCCTTTCATAAATGTAATCCTTATCAGGCCGCGCCTCCACTTGTGCCAAACAGCTCTTTCTCCGGATTCTGAAAAAGCAATCGGGTATGCACCGCTTCAAATATCCCTTTAAAAAGAAGAATACCTTCGGGGGCTTGCCGCTACGAAGCTTATACAACAGACTATCACTCATCTAATACCGTTTTATGGTCAAAAGAAATGTTTTTTAAACGTTCGTTTAAAAAACACAAAGATAAAAGTTATTTCCTATCTAAAAAATATTGTGACTCGTTTTTTTCGCATTTACGGATAAAAATGTATCAATCTGAGGATACGTACATATAATATAGTTATAAATATATACAAATAGGAACAATTTAAAATCGTTTGAAAAGATGTTTTTTAAACGAACGTTTAAAAAACATTTTCCTCAAAAACAGAGATATGAGATTTATTAAAATGACCGGCGGACTGGGCAATCAAATGTTTATCTACGCCTTCTATATGCGGATGAAAAAACATTACAGCAATACCCGGATTGATTTATCCGATATGGTGCACTACAAAGCCCATAACGGCTATGAGATGCATCGGGTTTTCAATCTTCCCCCAATAGAATTCCGTATCAACCAACCCTTAAAAAAGGTTATTGAATTTCTCTTTTTCAAGAAAATCTATGAACGCAAGCAAGTCCCGTCAAGTCTTGTTCCATATGATAAAAAGTATTTCTGGCCTCTATTATATTTCAAAGGTTTCTATCAGTCGGAACGTTTTTTTGCCGACATGGCAGACGATATACGCAAGGCTTTTACATTCAATCCGCGCCTGTCCAACAGGAAAACAAAGGAAATGTCCGAACAGATAGACCATGACGAGAATGCGGTTTCCATACATGTACGCCGGGGAGATTACCTGGAACCCAAATATTGGAAAACAACCGGCTGTGTATGCCAACTGCCTTATTACCTCAACGCCATAGCCGAAATGAACAAACGGATAAGCCAGCCCTCCTACTATGTTTTCTCGGACGACATTGCCTGGGTGAAAGAAAACCTGCCGTTGCCAAAAGCCTTCTTCATCGACTGGAACAAAGGTGCAGAAAGCTGGCAGGATATGATGCTGATGAGCCGCTGCCGCCACCACATTATCTGTAACAGTACGTTCAGCTGGTGGGGAGCATGGCTGAACCCGCGGGAAAATAAAACCGTCATCATGCCCGAACGCTGGTTCCGGCATTGCGAAACACCGGACATCTGTCCCGACAAATGGATAAAAGTACCGATTAATCAACCTGACAGCATACAATAAATTATGAAAATTGGTATTCTTTATGTGGGTATCGGAAAATATATCCGACTTTGGGATAAGTTCTATTCCAGTTGCGAATCGATGTTTCTTCCTCAATATGAAAAGAAATACTTCATATTCACCGATTATCCGTTAAAAAGCAGCACTAATGTACAAGTTTCGTTCCAGGAAGATTTGGGCTGGCCCAAAAATGTCCTGTTCCGCTACCAAATGTTCCTAAGGCACAAAGAAGAACTCAAACATTTTGATTATCTGTTCTTTTTCAATGGCAATACAGAGTTTCTGCAAATAATAACCCCCGAAGAATTTTTACCGACCGAGAAAGAGGCATTGACCGGTTTGGAATGGCACACCTATAAAAACAAACCATTGCAAAAATATCATTATGAGCGAAGAAAAAATTCACAAGCATACATACCATACAACAGCGGCGAGCACTATTATCAAGGCGGACTAATCGGCGGTGAGAGCAAGGCCTATATCGAACTGTTAGAACAATGCAGCCTTATGACGGAAACCGACTTAAAAAGAAACATCACAGCACGCTGGCATGATGAATCTTACCTGAACAAATATCTGCTGGATAAGCAAATTAAAATTCTGAGTACAGAATATGGCCGCCCACAAGAATGGACGGTTCCCCCAACTCCCAAAATAATATTCCGGGATAAGAACACCATCCTGGGAGCATCCTATATCTGTTCCTTAAAAAAAAGGAACCGCCTGAAACTTATTAGCAAAGCCATTCGGAATATTCTAAACAAGCTACTGAAACGATGAAAGAATTAAGGTTATTCTTGAGAAAAATAGATCAAAAAGTTATATCTAAAGGCAAACATTATCTGCTTACCCTCATTATACTTTACAGATATAAGACAAATGAGGTTCTTGACCATTATAAGGAACAAACACCCCAAAAGGAAGAACCTATCGGCGCAACATCTCCAATATGGGTGTGCTGGTGGCAAGGAGAAAAGAAGATGCCCGACATAGTAAAAGTATGCTATTCCTCCATATGCCGGCATGCAGACAACCACCCCGTAATCCTGATAACAGAGAAAAATTTTCAGGAATATGCAACAATGCCCGACTTTATCATGCAGAGATTGTACAAACGCGAAATGACAATCACGCATTTTTCCGACTTGCTAAGAATGAATTTATTAAAACGGCATGGTGGCATATGGCTGGATAGCACGATATTGCTCACAAAAGATATAGACTCGATAATCAACACGAGCCTGCCATACTACAGCCATCACCACATCCCCAATAACTGCAACGTGGTAAAAGGTAAATGGACCGGTTTCTTTCTTGCTTGCGGTAAAGGCAATATTCTCCCCTCTTTCATCCTGGATGCTTTCTACAATTATTGGAAAAACAACAACCGGATTGTAACTTATCTTTTTATCGATTACCTCTTTGCCTTAGCATACAAACATATTCCTGCCGTATCGAAAATGGTGAATAATATTCCGATACAGCCCATGAGTAATCTTTCTAAATGCTTAAACCAGGAATATGATAAAAAAGCAATGGAAACGTTTTATACCAAATACCATTTCCACAAGCTGACTTACAAGAAAGCATTTGCCATGCAAACCCGCAACGGGAAAAAGACAATCTATGCCCATCTCCTGACCGATAAGGCATTCTGACAACCGGTCAATCAGTCTATTTTCCCCAGCCTTTCGTGTATTCCGTCGCAATAAGCTTTCCACAGTTTAGGGATATCACTCCATCGGTAAGCATCGGTAAACGGACAAGTGACAAGCGCCGTCAAAATATAGCCCGCCACTCCATTAAAACCGCGAAGATACCTTACTGCCCAATTACGTCCATAATGATGGCTCAAATAAGTGGAATTACGTACCTGATAGAAACGTTTCCACTTTTTCTTCTTACTCCGTTCGCTCCAACTGTCATTCGAGAAAAACTTCTCCTTATCCATCAGCGCATCAGGAACATACAGTATTCTGAATCCTGCCTGTACCGTACGGAGACAATAGTCCGTATCATCACAAAAGATAAACAGATCCTTATTGGGATAGCCAATCTTCCCAACAACCTCACGCCGGATAAACGGTCCCTCAAAAGCCGCTCCTTGTATCTCCACAGGCCCTGTTACAGTCTGTTTCGCCAGTTTCCCGGTATACATGGAAGCAAAAGGATTCGTCAAGTTATAACCTTGAAACTCATGCGTGAAAAGCTTCCCCTCCTGCAAACGGCGCGGAGCAAGTATACCTATATCTTCCCGGCCGGCATGCTGCAATAACCGTTCCAGACAATCGGCACGCGGAAAGACATCATCATCCATGCACCAAATCCAGTCCGCACCTGCCTGATATGCATACTGCATACCGGTGTAAAAACCACCGGAGCCCCCCACATTAGCCTGATTGATAACGGTAAGTCCCGATTGGGTCTTCAGCCATTCGGCAGTAGCATCCGTACTGCCGTTATTGACAACTACAATTGAGGAAACAGGCTTATTCTGTTGCAGGCAACGAACCGTTCTCTTCAACAGTTCTATCCGATTATAAGTGACAACTACGGCTATAATATTCATGACGATTTTAATAAAGATTATCAATCTTTCCCGGCTGAGTACTTCTGTAAGCAACCATCAGCTCAAAACACTTTTCCACATCGAAACCGCGGGCCTTTGCATACTCCTCCGCCATCCAGCGATGCATCTGCGGGGTAGCCGGCAACCGTTCGAAGTTCTTGCAACCGGCTTTCATGCCGATAGTTCCGACAAACATACGGTTCAAGTCGACAATCTCCAGCTTAATGCCTTCCGGTGTTTTCTGAAACAGGATATTTTCACGTCCGTAATCTTTATGGGCATATCCATGTTCGTGGAGAACGGCAGTTACCCGCCCTATCTCACGCAAAACTTCCTCTTCATAGTCAAACTTCCGCCTGAACAGGTCGTTATAGACATACGGACATGTTGACAGACAGCTCACATAGTAACTTTTATCGAACAAAAGGCCGCTGCGCACATTGAAATATCCTACCGGTTGCGGAGTCCCTACCCCTATCTTAAGATACAGTTCGGCATGATCGTAAGAACGCTTCGCTTTGGATGGACGGAAAATACCGTACACAAAGCGATTAATGATATTCGGGCGGTGAAAAGATTTAACAACATACTCCCGACCGCCATATTCCATCTTTCTCAATTCATTACGTCCTTTATGAATAACGACACCTTCGTTTTTCTCAAAACGTTCCGGCAAAGACAAGATAAAATCTCCCAACTCCTTAAAGTCCGGGTGAATAACTAATGTATAAGGATGAAACATATCGGATTTCCGGCTCATTTCAGATTTCATAAATATATCAGATTTTATCCAACCCCTTTGTATACTTCAACCAGTAATATTTCAACGGATTCTTATATTTCAATTGTTTCCACGGACGGCTGCCATGAGGCTGATGCAATACCGGCAACGTAGTAAACAGGTAGTTCTTAAACCCTTCTTTCAATGATTGATGCGAAACAGTTACATCATGCCAGTTCTTTTCAGGATTCAACTGATGGAAGTCGAATGCTTTCAGGAAATTCAATGTCAGCAAGGAACAGCAGAAACTGCAATGCTTTTTCTCCGGAAACACCTGGTCTTCCTTACCTTTCGCAAAAAGATAGGGATAGTTGATTTCTCCTTTCTCATCGACTGTGACGGCAGCGGCAATACCGCAGTCCGCCCGTTCTGCCGCTCCGTTGAACAAAGCCTGCAATGTATTCTTCTTTACCACAACATCCGACTCCACGATTATCAAACCTGCCTCCGCCTCGATGGCACGTTGCTGTGCCATTTGCAATACCAGCAGATAGTTCGGTGAGGGATGATCCGTTATTTCCGCAAGATTTACCAATTCAAAGCCCAGTTTTTCGGATGCATCCTGTAACTTAGCCGTGTTCTCCTCTGTACTGAAGTCATTATATACGGTATAGGTAAATGGCATCTGAAAATCGGATGCAACAATGGCTTCCACCGTTTGCAACGTCAATTCAATGGAGTCCTTTACAGGAGTAATGATATGAATACACTTCATTGGATATAATTAATTAGTCTTTGTTCAACAAGCTGCAAAATTCCCACAAGTTGACAAAACTATACAATATTTTGCACACAGCCAAACAGTTTGCCGCATTTATTCCTTATCCGCTTTCCGTTTTACCGTATGCTTTACTTTCAATACGGCGAGATTCAGCTCAATCGTCGTTTCCGAGTCTGTTGCCTGAAGATTATTGTCCAATAAATCGGTGAACAAATCACCGCTTTTCTCCAACAAGGATTTCTGCTGCTCTTCGGAAGCATCCGGCAGGTTGTTCAAGGTACGGGAGAGTTCGCGCAGTTTGGCAAAAGTCTCGATAATCGCAAACGTTGCATTTGTAGCACGAGAACTTTTCAGAATGGTAGCAAGCATATAAAGACCTTTCTCTGTAAAGGCTTTAGGTTCAACTGTAGAATGTTTCAACACAGAGAACCGGTCGAAATTTTCGACCAGATACTGTTTTTCAGATACTTGCAACGTAAAACAATAATCCTTGGGAAATTTATCAAGGTTGTTTCTAAGGGCTTCATTCACACGTTTCGTCTCCACCCCATACAAAGCAGCAACATCCCTGTCCAAAAGGACCTTCTGCCCGCGAAGAGTAATTATCTTATCCTCTATTTCCTCAAAGCCAATCAGTGTTTTCATCAGTATATCAATTTATGTTTTAAACAATCTGTCAAAGGTATGTATTATTATATCAGAAATGTCTGTTCTCATGAATTATTTCTAACTTTGCCTGCAATAAAACAAAAGCATCATGAAAGTAATTGTCGATGATAAAATACCTTTTATAAAGGAAGCTATTGAAAAAATAGCCGATGAAGTAGTCTACGCACCGGGAAAAGACTTCACCCCTTCTTTGGTGAAAGATGCGGATGCACTTATTATCCGTACACGCACTCGTTGCAACCGGGAATTGCTGGAAGGTAGCAAGGTTAAGTTTATCGCTACGGCAACCATCGGCTTCGACCATATCGATGCGGAATACTGCCGCGAAGCCGGTATTACATGGACAAATGCTCCCGGCTGCAATTCCGCCTCCGTAGCCCAATACCTGCAATCATCTTTAATTTTGCTGCAAGCGCTGAAAGGTATCAATTTACCGGAAGTTACTATCGGCATTATCGGAGTAGGCAATGTAGGCAGCAAAGTTGCAAAAGTGGCACAGGAATTGGGGATGCGCGTTTTACTGAACGACCTTCCCCGTGAGGACAAAGAAGGGAAACAAGGCTTTTCGTCCCTGCAAACACTCGCCAAAGAATGCGACATACTCACTTTCCACGTACCTTTATATAAGGAAGGCAGATACAAGACCTGCCATCTCGCCGACGACGCCTTTTTCCAATCGCTAAAGCGGAAGCCTGTTATCATCAACACTTCACGCGGAGAAATAATCGAGACCGGTGCACTGCTGAACGCTTTGGACACAGGACTGGTTTCGGATGCTATTATTGACGTCTGGGAAAATGAACCGGCCATAAACCTCACCTTATTGGATAAGGTATTCCTCGGCACACCGCACATCGCCGGCTATTCGGCAGACGGCAAAGCCAATGCAACCCGCATGTCACTGGATGCCCTATGCCGGTATTTCAATGTACAGGCAGACTATCAGATTATTCCTCCTGCCCCAAGCCAACCGCGCATTACAGCAGATACCCTATCGGCCGCCTATCTACAAATGTACGATCCCCGACAAGACAGCAATGCGCTCAAAACGCATCCGGAGCTATTTGAGAAGTTACGGGGAGACTATCCTTTAAGAAGAGAGAAAGAAGCATACACAATTGTGAATCATCCGGAATAGCATGCCGCTTCTTTCCGCAAAAACAATATCCCGAAAGGTTATCAGCACACTTCCGACAACAAACCGCCGATAACTTTCGGGTAATATTCATATTCCAGCGCATGCACCTTCTTTGCCACGTCTTCTGCCGTATCCTGCGGCAGGACAGGGCATTTGTACTGCACTATAATTTCGCCCTCATCGAAATGCTCATTCAAATAATGTATGGTAATACCGGTTTCCGTTTCACCGGCAGCCACCACAGCTTCATGCACATGCCCGCCATACATTCCCTTACCGCCAAATTTAGGCAATAAGGAAGGGTGAATATTTATAATTTTATTAGGATAAGCATGCAAGATACAGTCCGGCACACGTGCAAGGAAACCGGCAAGGACAATAAAATCTATTCCTTTATCTTCCAACAAAGACAATACAGCCGTACCATCCACCCATGCGGCCTTGTCCAAACAGGCAAACGGAACATTCAGTCTACGTGCACGTTCCAAAACAAAGGCAGTCTCCCTATCTGCCAAAACCAGCTTTACGTTCACCGATTCGCTATTTTGGAAATAACGGATGATATTCTCTGCATTTGTCCCGTTACCGGAAGCGAAAATAGCAATGTTTTTACTCATAAACCCTCCAAATCCTGCACAAAACCGTGAAAAATGTGCAAAAAGGTGCATTTAATTCATCAAATATTTGCGAGGAACGATAAATATTCATTCCTTTGCACCGCAAATTTAAAGAAATAAAACTAATTATTAATTAAAAACTTAAAGTTATGTCTGAAATTGCATCAAGAGTGAAAGCTATTATCGTTGATAAATTAGGCGTAGAAGAATCAGAAGTTACTAACGAAGCTAGCTTCACTAACGACCTGGGAGCAGATTCTCTTGACACTGTAGAACTTATCATGGAATTCGAAAAAGAATTCGGTATCTCTATTCCTGATGACCAAGCTGAGAAGATTGGTACTGTAGGTGATGCTGTATCTTACATCGAAGAACACGCTAAGTAATCTTAATCCATTCATATCTTAGTATGGAATTAAAAAGAGTTGTAGTAACAGGTCTTGGCGCCATTACTCCCATTGGCAACACAGTACCCGAATTCTGGGAAAATCTCGTGAATGGGGTTAGTGGAGCAGGACCTATTACTCATTTCGACGCATCACTTTTCAAGACCCAATTCGCATGCGAGGTGAAAAACTTTGATGCCAATCAATATATCGACCGCAAAGAGGCACGCAAGATGGACTTGTATACTCAATATGCCATTGGTGTAGCCAAGCAAGCGGTAGAAGATTCCGGTCTTGATGTCGAAAATGAGGATTTGAACAAGATCGGTGTCATCTTTGGCGCCGGTATTGGTGGAATCCGTACATTTGAAGAAGAAGCAGGTAACTATGCCCTCCATAAAGAAAACGGTCCTAAGTTCAATCCGTTCTTCATCCCCAAGATGATTTCGGATATTGCTGCCGGACAAATTTCTATCCTGTACGGTTTTCATGGTCCTAACTATGCGACTTGTTCTGCATGCGCCACTTCTACCAATGCCATTGCCGACGCATTCAACCTCATCCGCTTGGGTAAGGCAAATGCCATCATCAGCGGTGGTTCGGAAGCAGCTATCGCAGCCTGCGGTGTAGGTGGCTTCAACGCTATGCACGCTTTATCTACCCGCAATGACTCTCCGGAGACTGCATCCCGCCCGTTCAGCGCAAGCCGCGACGGTTTCATCATGGGTGAAGGCGGCGGCTGTCTGGTTCTTGAAGAACTGGAACACGCTAAAGCACGTGGTGCCAAGATTTATGCAGAGGTTGCCGGTGTAGGTATGTCTGCCGATGCACATCACCTGACAGCTTCCCACCCGGAAGGTCTGGGAGCCAAACTGGTAATGACAAATGCGTTGGAAGATGCAGAAATGAAACCTGAAGAAGTAGATTACATCAACGTTCATGGTACATCTACTCCTGTTGGTGATATTTCGGAAGTGAAAGCTATCCAGGAAGTATTCGGCAAGCATGCTTATGAGTTGAACATCAGTTCAACCAAATCCATGACAGGCCACTTATTGGGTGCCGCCGGTGCGGTGGAAGCCATCGCAAGTATTCTTGCCATCAAGAATGGCATTATTCCTCCGACTATCAACCACGAAGAGGGTGATAACGATGAAAACATCGACTATGACCTGAACTTTACGTTCAACAAGGCTCAGAAGCGTGAAGTGAATGTAGCTTTGTCCAACACGTTTGGATTCGGCGGTCATAACGCATGTGTTATTTTCAAGAAATACGCAGAATAATACGGTCGTGTTACGTAATCAAATAGATAAAATAAGGCTCTTATTCCATAAGGACAGAGAGTCTTATTTTTGTTTTTATAAGATACTCGGATTCTTTCCCCGTAACATCCGGTTCTATGAGCAGGCACTGCTTCACAAATCCACTTCTATCCGTTCCGAAAAAGGACGTCCGTTAAATAACGAGCGGCTGGAATTTTTAGGCGACGCCATTTTGGATGCCATTGTCGGTGATATAGTATATAAGCACTTTGAAGGACGCAGAGAAGGCTTTCTTACCAATACCCGTTCTAAAATCGTGCAACGGGAAACTCTAAACAAACTGGCTGTAGAAATAGGGCTGGACAAACTGGTTAAGTATTCCACCCGTTCTTCGTCGCACAACAGCTATATGTACGGCAATGCTTTCGAGGCATTTATCGGAGCTATCTACTTGGACCAAGGCTATGAACGCTGCAAGCAGTTCATGGAGAAAAAAATCCTCAAGAACTACATCGACCTCGACAAGATGTCGCGCAAGGAAGTCAACTTCAAATCCAAACTTATCGAATGGAGCCAGAAAACCAAAATGGAGGTTTCCTTTGAGCTGATAGAGCAATTCCTCGACCAGGATTACAACCCGATGTTCCATACAGAAGTCCGCATAGAGAGCCTTTCTGCCGGAACTGGTACAGGCTATTCCAAAAAGGAGTCACAGCAAAATGCCGCACAAATGGCATTGAAGAAAATCAAGAGTGACGAAGCCTTCAAAGAAGCTATTGAAACAGCCAAGATACAGAACCACGCGGCAAAGGAAAATGTGGCAACAGAGGAAACCCAAATTGTCGCAGAAGAGACCTTTGCTGTAGAAACATCAGAAGTTCCTGAAGCTACAGATTATACGGAACCTGCGGATGCTGCACAAGATACAGCCAAATCATCCGAAACAAATCCCCATACGCTTACCCTGGACGACTAAATCATGGTCTTCGGTCACTAATTTGAGTTTTCCGGCTATCTCCCCCAAAGGAGCGGAAGATATTTCATTCCCTTTCAGCGTTACCATACGTCCAAACTGTCCGCCTGCAATCAACTCCGTAGCATGCCCTCCCATGCGGGTCGACAAATTACGGTCAAAAGGCGTAGGCGAACCACCCCGCTGGATATACCCCAAAACCGTTTCACGGGTTTCGATACCCGTTTCGTATTCAATCTCCTGTGCGATATATTCGGCTGCACGTTTCTTGCCGTCCGTCTGAATTCCCTCGGCAACCACAACAATGGAATACGGCTTTCCTTTCTTCAGACGATTCAGAATCGTATCACCTATATTATGAATATTATAAGAAAGTTCGGGAATCAAAATCACATCACCGCCACCAGCCATACCGGAGTACAGCGCAATCCATCCGGCTTTATGCCCCATCACTTCTATTACCATCACCCGCTTGTGCGAACTGGCGGTAGAGTGCAACCGGTCTATGGCATCCGTAGCAATACTGACGGCAGAATCAAAACCGAAAGAAAAATCGGTCCCCCAAATATCATTATCAATGGTTTTAGGTACGGAAACTATATTCAAGCCCATGGCAGCCAACTTAGCAGCCGTCTTCTGCGTACCGTTACCGCCGATACAGACAATACAGTCCAGCCCCAGTTCCTTTACATTCCGTTCTATCAAAGCAGGCTTGTTTACATCGGATACCACCCCGTTTTTCTTGAACGGCTTTTCACGGGAAGTACCCAGCATCGTACCGCCCAAATTCAACAACCCGGACAGAGACTTGTCCGTAAACGATTCCACATCTTTTGTCAATAATCCTTGAAAACCGCTATGAATACCTATTACTTCCATTCCATAATGATTGATAGCCGTTTTGCAAACGCCGCGGATAGTTGCATTGATACCGGGGCAATCCCCGCCTGAAGTCAAAATACCGATTCTCATGATGTTTTAGTTTAAATTACGGTTCTTTTCACCTATACGGACGTAAAGATAGAAAAAAAAGAGAAAAAAGATAGAGATGCCGATAAATAAGATTAATTTTGCACACTTAAACAGATTTCGATAAGAACGATGAATATTACAAAACTTCTGAATAAAGTATACTTCGCCCCCCGCTTGAAAGAAATCGAACTGTACACCGAACATGCAGGTAAGTTGCAGGCAGGTGTCCTGAAACGTTTGGTACGCATGGCCGCCAATACGGAATGGGGAAAGAAATATGACTATGCCTCTATTCGTACTTATGAAGATTTCAAAAAACGCCTTCCCATACAGACTTACGAAGAAATCAAACCTTATGTAGCCCGCCTGCGTGCCGGTGAGCAAAATCTGCTCTGGCCGTCGGAAATACGCTGGTTTGCCAAGTCTTCGGGAACAACCAACGATAAAAGCAAATTCCTGCCGGTCAGCAAAGAGTCTCTGCAAGACACTCATTATCAAGGCGGGAAAGATGCTGTTGCCATCTATTTGGGAATCAACCCCGAAAGCCGTTTTTTTTCCGGAAAAGGATTGATTCTCGGCGGTAGCCACAGCCCCAACCTGAACTCCAACCATAGTTTGGTAGGTGATTTATCCGCCATTCTGATACAGAATGTACACCCGCTGGTCAACTATATCCGTGTGCCAAGCAAGGAAATAGCCTTGATGAGCGAGTTCGAACCTAAGATGGAGGCCATAGCCAACAGTACAATCCATGCCAATGTCACCAATCTTTCAGGTGTGCCATCCTGGATGCTGGTACTTGTTAAACATATACTTGAAAAAACCGGGAAACAGTCATTGGAAGAAGTATGGCCCAATCTGGAAGTATTCTTCCATGGCGGAGTGGCTTTTACTCCTTATCGGGAACAATACAGACAAGTCATCAAAAGTTCCAAGATGCACTATGTCGAGACATATAATGCCTCCGAAGGCTATTTCGGCACACAGAACGACCCGAACGATCCGGCTATGCTGCTGATGATTGATTACGGTGTTTTCTATGAATTCATACCTTTGGAAGATGTCGGCAAGGAAAATCCGCGTATCTGCTGTCTGGAAGAAGTAGAACTCAACAAGAACTACGCAATGGTCATCTCCACTTCTGCCGGACTGTGGCGGTATATGATTGGAGATACCGTGAAGTTCACCAATAACCACCCGTACAAATTCGTCATTACCGGCCGCACAAAGCATTTCATCAATGCCTTTGGCGAAGAACTTATCGTGGACAATGCGGAAAAAGGTTTAAGCAAAGCCTGTGCTGCCACAGGAGCACAGATTGTAGACTATTCCGCCGCTCCCGTCTTCATGGACGAACATGCCAAATGCCGCCATCAATGGCTGATTGAATTTGCCAAAATGCCAGATGACCTGGATAAATTTGCCAAAATATTGGATGACACCCTTAAAGAGGTAAACTCCGACTATGAAGCCAAACGGCAGAATGACCTGGCTTTGCAGCCTCTGGAGATAATCGTTGCCCGCAGAAATCTGTTCCACGATTGGCTGGACAGTAAAGGCAAGCTTGGCGGACAGCATAAGATACCGCGCCTCAGCAATACAAGAGAATACATTGAAGAGATGCTGAAGCTCAACTTCAAAGAATAATACCACCGCCCAACAACAAGCCGTCCGCATCATAAAAGGCAGCGGCTTGCCCCGGGGCGATAGACTCCAACGGCTCCAACAGCGAAACCCGCAGATATCCGTTCCCCTCCTGAGCAACCATACAGCGGTTTGCCTGCTTGCGATAGCGTATCTTTACGATAACCGTTTCCGCTCCCAATACCCGATGTGCACTGATAAGGTTCCAATCTTTAAGATACATTTCATTTTTATATAAGGAGGCAAGTGGTGCAAGTACCACCTCGTTGGTTTCCATTCTGACTTCCTTCACAAATACAGCCCTATTCAGATGAATGCCCAGTCCACGCCGTTGACCTATCGTATAGAAAGGGTATCCTTCATGCCATCCTAATACATTCCCCTTTTCATCGAGAAAATGCCCTCTGCCCGGCAGTTGCTCCATAGGAACCTCACGCTTCAGGAAAGAACGGTAATCCAACGGACAGAAACACACTCCTATACTGTCTTTTTTAGTGGCGACACGCATAAACCCACGTTCAGCGGCATAAGCACGCGCATCCTCTTTTGTCATATCTCCCATCGGGAGTAACATCCGTTGCAAGATATCCTGTTTCAAGCCCCATAAAAAGAAAGTCTGGTCCTTGTCTCTGTCAACTGCTGGAGCAATGTAATAGTTGTCCTCTAAAAAGAGTTTACGTACGTAATGTCCGGTAGAGATCCAATAAATCCCCTTTTCATCGGCTATTTCCGCCAAAAGTTTCCACTTCAGCTCATTATTGCAGAGGGTACAGGGAACGGGGGTATGCCCCGCCAGATATTCATCTATAAAGTAACGGATAACGCGTTCACGGAAGAGTTCCCTTGCATCGTATGTAATATGCTCAATACCCAACCGTCCTGCCAGCGCCCGCGCATCTTCCAGATATTCCGTTTTTCCACCCACTTCGTAAAAACGGAAAGTGACTCCCGTTACTTCATAGCCGGCTTCCTGTAACTTCATGGCAGCCACGGAACTGTCCGTACCGCCGCTCATTCCCAATAATACACGTTCTTTTGACTTCATACTGCAAAAATAGTATTTCATCCTGAGAAAACCCTATCTTTGCCACTTTCAAAAAAACAATCAAATTCAAACCATGAAACAAGACTATCGACTGCTCGTCCTTGACCTGGACGGAACCCTGACCAATTCGAAGAAAGAAATCTCTCCGCGCAATCTCCGTACCCTGTTACGGCTACAGCAAAGCGGCGTACGCCTGGTACTGGCGTCAGGCCGCCCTACCTACGGTATTGTTCCTTTGGCGGAACAACTGCAAATGAAAGAAAACAACGGCTATATTCTTTCTTATAACGGCGGAGAAATCATAGACTGGAGCACCGGTGAGCTACTGTATAAAAATCTGCTTCCCGACGATGTACTGCCTATCCTGTACCAGACTGCAACCGATAACCGGCAAACAATCCTCACATACGACAACGAGTGCATACTCACCGAAAATCCCAACGACCCGTATGTACAAAAAGAAGCATTCCTCAACAAAATGCAAGTACGCCGCGTAGAGAACTTCCTGCAGGAAATTCCCCTTCCCCTACCCAAATGCCTTATTGTAGGTGAACCGGAACAACTTATGAAAACAGAAGCCGAACTGAGCCTTCGTCTGCAAAGACAAATCAGCGTATACCGTTCGGAACCTTATTTTCTGGAACTCGTTCCTTTGGGCATAGACAAAGCACGTTCGATCACCGTATTATCGGAAAAGCTGGGTATCACCCGCGAAGAAGTGGCAGCCATGGGCGACGGTTACAATGATCTCAGCATGATAAAATACGCCGGACTGGGCATAGCAATGAACAATGCACAGGAACCCGTGAAAGCTGCTGCGGACTACATTGCTCCAAGTAACGACGAAGATGGAGTAGCCATCGCCGTAGAACGATACTTCCTGCACGCTTTTTAAAAACAGATAGTCCTAATTTACAAATATTTGTTATACCTTTGCCTTTCCAAAAAGAACTAATTATCAAACGTTATGGAACAACAACTGACCATTTACAACACCTTAAATAGAAAAAAGGAGTTATTCGTACCTTTGCATGCTCCTCATGTAGGTATGTATGTCTGCGGACCGACCGTTTACGGTGATGCCCACCTGGGCCACGCACGTCCTGCCATTACTTTCGATTTACTTTTCCGCTATCTTACACACATTGGCTATAAAGTGCGCTATGTCCGCAATATTACCGATGTAGGTCATTTGGAGCATGACGCGGACGACGGTGAAGACAAAATTGCAAAGAAAGCCCGTTTGGAACAACTGGAGCCCATGGAAGTGGCACAGTATTATATAAACCGTTATCACAAGGCAATGGAAGCATTAAACGTGCTTTCTCCCAGCATCGAACCGCATGCATCGGGACATATCATCGAACAGATAGAGCTCGTAAAAGAGATACTGGAGAATGGCTACGCTTACGAAAGTGAAGGCTCCATTTACTTTGATGTAGCCAAATACAACAAAGACCACCACTACGGCAAACTGTCAGGACGTAATCTGGACGATGTACTAAACACTACGCGTGAACTGGACGGCCAGGAGGAAAAACACAATCCCGCCGACTTTGCACTGTGGAAACGTGCCCAACCGGAACATATCATGCGCTGGCCGAGCCCATGGAGTGACGGCTTCCCCGGCTGGCACGCCGAATGTACGGCAATGGGAAAGAAATATCTGGGTAAACATTTCGACATTCACGGTGGCGGTATGGACCTTATCTTCCCGCACCACGAATGTGAGATTGCACAATCCGTAGCATCGCAAGGCGATGACATGGTACATTACTGGATGCATAACAACATGATAACCATCAACGGACAGAAAATGGGTAAAAGCCTCGGCAACTTCATCACATTGGATGAGTTCTTCACCGGCTCCAACAAAACGCTGACACAGGCTTACAGCCCGATGACCATCCGTTTCTTCATTCTCCAGGCCCACTATCGCAGTACGGTAGATTTCAGCAATGAAGCCCTGCAAGCTGCAGAAAAAGGCCTGGCAAGGCTTATGGATGCTGTACACGGACTGGAGAAGATTGTTCCAGGCAAAGCTTCTACGGTAAACGTGAAAACATTACGTGCCGAATGCTATGAAGCCATGAACGATGATTTGAATTCTCCGATTGTAATAGCCCATCTCTTCGATGGTGCCAGAATGATAAACAATATCATTGCAGGCAATGACACCATTACAGCCGAAGACCTGAAAGAGCTGAAAGAGACCTTCCATCTCTTCTGTTTCGATATATTGGGACTGAAAGAGGAGAACACCTCCAACGAAGAACGCGAAGCCGCTTTCGGTAAAGTTGTAGACATGTTGCTGGCAGAGCGTATAAAAGCCAAAGCCAACAAGGACTGGGCTACTTCCGATAAAATCCGTGATGAACTGACTGCATTAGGCTTTGCCATCAAGGACACCAAAGACGGATGTGAGTGGAAATTAAACAAGTAAACCCAAAACGGTTATAACCGTTTCCTATAAACGAAAGAAAGAGGTGCATCATATCCTCCAAAAAATTACCCCTGCTACATATGATTGTGGCAGGGGTAATTCAGTTTAGAAACAACAATTTTTATTTATCGTACGGTATCATGTCCGACAAAATGCGCTCTCTGTACCAGGGATCGTCAATCTCCTTCAAGACTTTTCCCATCTCTGCACACAGCTCATCTACTATTTCCTTATTCTCCTCTAACGGAAGATTATTCATCTGATACGGATCTTTTTCGTCGTCAAACAAGAAACTCTTTACAAGCTTGTGGTTATCACGGTCTACATAAAGAGCCAATGTGTAACGGGCCGATTTAAAACCACGTGACGATGGAAAATAGGAACGGACCTTACCGTCTTCATCTTTCTTACCGTCTACGTTCTGAATATAAAGAGCTCCTGCAGGACGCACTATATCAGCTTTTTCATTAAAGAACAGCGGAGCATAATTGTGTCCCTGCACATTTGCCGGAATAGAATCGGAAAGACCCGCCAACCCCAACAAAGTAGGCATAATATCCGGAGAAGAAAGCATCAAATCATCCAGACGGGGTTGAATCTTGTCGGGGAAGCGAACCAGAAAAGGCACATTCATCGACTCGGAGAAAGGAGAATTCTTCGGATCGTCCGTGTGCTGGCTGCACATAGTCTCACCATGGTCGGAAGAGAAGACTACGATTGTGTTTTTATCCAATCCCAGTTCTTTCAACGCATCGAGTATCTGCCCGAAAGCACGGTCAACACCTGTAACGGAAGCGAAATAGTAACGTACACTCTCCGCCTTTGCCATTTTAGAATCGGCATTGGGGCGAACCAGCAGGCTGTCCAACGGCTGATCCTTGTATAAGTTGAAGTCCTGTTCCATACAGTCGTCCAACGAACGATAGGGACTATGCGGCGGATTCATGCCTACCATGATAAAGAACGGTTTCTTCGGGTCGCGTACATTTCCCTCATTCTTCAGATAAGAAATAACTTTACCTGACTCATGCAGCGGAGACCATTCGCGCGGATCATGCCGTTTACCGTCCGTATCCCAATAATGCGGATTCTTATGTTCATCAAAAGTTCCGTAAGCATACCAATAGTTAAATCCGTGACGACGGTCTTTCGGTGTATAAGCATCCCATGCTGGTATGCGGTCTTCCACATATTTTCCCGGACGCTGGGGGTCATTGGGGGTCGGGAAGTCTGCATGCAGTTTACCGAAATAGGCACAGTCGTACCCCGCATTGCTGAATACATCGCTCACACAGTCTACATCTTCACGCAACGAACTGATAGGACGGTTCGAATTGCAGTTCAAAGGAATGCCACTCTTGTTGGGATACATGCCTGTCAGTAACGAACCCCGGTGAGGACTGCTCAACGGGCAATTGCTCATGGCAGAGGTCAGTACCAAAGACTCTCTCGCAAAATCATTCAGACGAGGAGTATGCACCGGATCATTCCGGAAATTCACTTTCTCCCGAAAACCTTCCTGCCCCCAGAACTCCATTGCCTGATTGCGGAACTGGTCGGGAAAAACATAAATAACATTCGGCTGTTGGGCCTGCTCTGCCTGCGGAGTTTTACAACCCTGCAAGGCGAACAAGCCTAAACCACCTAACAATATATTCAATTGACTTTTCATTTTTCCAAATCTCTTTTACGCTTCAAAGCTTCCAGGAAATAATAATCGGCGTAGTTCAGCGGAACATCGATTTCAGCACCGTGAGGAATACTGCCGACCGAGTGCATCAGGATAAAGTTCCCGTTTGTCCCTACCTCTGCACGATAAGCCGGAGAAGCAAGACTTTCCATAATTCTGTCAGCCGTTTCCTTATACCCCTTATCGGTAACATAGGTACTCAGTTCATAGAGGGCAGAAGCTGTACATGCTGCGGCAGAAGCGTCACGAGGCTCGTTCGGAATCTTCGGAGCATCGAAGTCCCAGTAAGGAACCAAATCTTCGGGAAGGTTCTTGTTTCCGAAAATAAAGTTATACACCTTTTCTGCCTGTGCCAGATATTTGGCATCATGAGTATAACGATAACACATTGTATAACCGTACAAAGCCCATGCCTGTCCGCGAGCCCAAGACGATTCATCGGCGTAGCCCTGCGCTGTTTGTTTTTTGCGCACCTCACCAGTCTCTGGATCATAATCCACCACGTGGTAACAACTGTTGTCCGCACGGAAGTGGTTGGCCATAGTCGTGTCGGCATGTTTCTTAGCCACATTATAGAAAGTAGAGTCGCCCGAAAGTTTAGTGGCTTCAAACAGCAGCTCCAAATTCATCATATTGTCAATGATAACCGGACATTTCCATCCACGTTCGGCCTGCCAGCCTTTGTCGGCATCCCAAGACTGGATAACGCCTGCACCCGGACGAAAACGGGTAGACAATGATTTAGCAGTCTGGATAATTACGGGCTTGTACTCTTCCTTATTGGCAAAACGATACCCGTTCAGATAGCTGGAACCAATCATAAAGCCTACATCATGATGCCAAGTAAGATATTGTACGGAATCCAATGCTTCAGTATACTTCTCTGCCAGCGGTAACCACTTTTTATCACCGGTCAGTTCGTACGTATACCAAATATTACCGGGAAAGAAACCAGAGCACCAGTCGTCGATAGGAACGTAGTGAATGCTACCATCCTTATTAATGGTACGCGGATTAAGAATTTTGCCAGATTTTTCGATAATGTCTGTCTGAAGTGTTTCCTGTGCCACCGCATTATCAATATTCTCCTGAATGAAATCATTTGCAGTCTGTTTTTGTCCTGCACAACTTGCTAAAACAAGAAGGGAAATACCCAATGTAGTAAGAGTCGTTTTCATAATAAGGGATTTATTTATTAATTATGTCTATTTTTTCGAAGACAAAAGTAGTGCATGCTTTCGAAAATAACCCACCTAAATTATCCAATTAAAAGCTAAAATATTACATTTGTGTCCAAAACATCAGATTTCTCCTTAATATTAATCATTTATTACCAAACGACATGACGCCGCAAGAATTTTTCAAGAAAGACTGTTTTGCCGATAAAGCAGGTGTAGAACTGATAGAAATAAAAGAAGGATACAGCAAAGCCCGTCTGGTGATTACGGAAACACATCTCAATGCCGGAAATCGCACCCAAGGCGGAGCGCTTTTTACACTGGCCGACCTCGCCTTGGCAGCGGCAGCCAATTCTCACGGCACACTGGCTTTCTCACTGTCTTCCAATATCACTTTCCTGCGTAGCAGCGGTCCGGGCGACATATTATATGCCGAAGCCCGCGAACGGTACATCGGACGTACTACCGGACATTATCAGATTGACATCACCAACCAGAACGGTGAGCTGGTAGCCACATTCGAGTCAAGTATCTTCAGAAAAGGAGACGCACTGCCGTTTACTTTGTAACAACGGAAGTCATCGGGTAACGATTCCCCCTTACACTTTTGAGGAAAGCTTTTGCAGAGCCGAAATTCAAATACATATCCAAACGTATGGGAAGGTGGTTCTTATCATCGGAAACGAAGAAAGTAATCACCTCCTTCTCTTTTCCTTTCTTGTACTCCACGAAAGAGAATACAAGGCAGCGGTAAATTGTATCATTATTCGCTTCTATATCTTCCTTTCCGCGATAAATCAAGGTTTGCTCCTCCACTCTGCGCCCTGTTGCCATAGGGAAAAGTATCTTCTCGCCTATCTTGTAGTCTTTAGGGTTATAAGAACGGGCTTGCGCCAAAATACTCAGCATATCAAAGATACAGCGGCTGTCGCTGTACTCCATCTCCTGCGGTTCACGCACGGGATTATGCCAGGTACGTCTCTGCTTTACGGTAGCTATACCGTCATCATACGAGAACCATGCCTCGTCGACCGTATAGCGTTTTCCCTCCTCGGCTGCTTTACGAAAATAAAGCGGTTCCAGTTTATCGCTGACATAGCAAGTCAGCGTATCGCGCATTTTAAAGAAAAAATCCGTTTTCTTGCTGCCCACAGAAAGAAGATTGAAACGGTAGGCCGGCTGGAAGCGGTAAGTAGTAGCATTAGTAGTCAAGCTTGCCAGCCCTACTTTCTTCCAGATAAATTTCCAGTTGAAATACAAATCGTACATAACATGTTCGCCCGACTGAAACGCTTCGTTCTTAGCCACGCATTGAGCCTGCACAGGCATTATGCTGCACAGACACAGAAGTCCGGCCAGCAAAAACAATCCTGCAGCCCGCTTCCGTTTAATAACTATATCCCCTACCGCTGTTACGGTTGCTGTTGTTGCGGTTATTCTGGCTTTTCTTCTTTTTCTTGTCTTCATCTGGCTTTTGTTTTTTCAGTTCATCCGGTTTTTGCTTATCCAACGGTTTTTCTTTTACGTTCCAGTCCTGAATCAAATCAAAATTGGCCTTAAATTCCAATACCTGCGGATAGTAATAAACCATTTCGGGCTGGCGCCTGGCAGCATAATCACCGGTATCCCATACCCCATTCCCATTTGTATCATTAATGAGCCGGGCTCCATATTTACCCGGATTCAAATAATAAAAATCCGCTTTTCCTTCTACAACCGGAACAGTACGTACCACCTTGTCCTGAGCATCCAGCAATTCTACAAATGCAGTAGAATCAGCTCCGGTAATGTTGAAAAATATCTGTCCGTACTCTTCCAGTTTCTTTACAGTAAACTCCTTCTTCACTTTATCGGTAAACAAACCGTACAACCCGTGAAAAGCGGTCGAGTCCACTTCAAAAACGTAACTTTCACCCGGTTTCCAGTCTGCATACAGATTGTAACGTTTCAAATCCAACGAATCCCGCATAAAGTCAAACGGCACATCCTGCCATAGCGTATCGACCTTCTGCCTTACATGCAAGGCAGTATCATTAAAGCCGGCTACCGGTTCCGTAAAGCTCAATGTGATATAGTCGTATACATCCATTGCCGAAGGCGCATACACATCCATTGCAAGGAAAGGAGTCGGTTCCGGCTCTTCTTCACCCTTTTTCCTTCTTTTCTTCTTCTCCTTCTCGGCTTTTTCCTTCTCTTCCAGTTTCTTTTCCTGCAGTTTCTGCCAGCTTACCTTCGATACAATTCTCAAAGTATCTGTCCGGGGAACCAACTGATTCAAAGTATCTGTATACAAATAACTCAAGCTCATCCTCAATGTATCTTGCTGATAAAGCAAAGAATCTTTTATCCAATAGTGAATCGTGTCGTTCCTCCCGGTTGTCTGCTCAATGACAAAAGCATCCTTTTCATCGAAATTCAACCCTTTCATCAGCGGCAGACTGTCGGCAGGAGCCGTAAAATAAAAAGAGAATTTTTCCGGAGTAAGACGTTCCGTTTTCATAAGACGCTGCGAGAAGGTTTTTTCCTTGAAACTGCGCAACAGCACATCATCCGGCAGGAAATGGGTATATTGTCTCTCTACAATCGTATCTATGGTCAAAGAGTCTCGCCACAAGGTATCCTGGCGCATACGCCTTTCCATGGAAGGGATAATAACGGAGTCATTAAAAGCTATGACCTCCGTAGGCTGGGAAAATTTAAAATTCTGGTCGGCATCCATTAAAGCATAAATACGATATTTGCCAGGAGAGACTCCACGAATGGAAAACTGTCCACGGCTATCCGTACGGCCTACACGGTCGAAAGGCAACGTGGTAAATGCCGAATCGGCTAAATTGGCATGCAATCCTACCAGTACCCCCTTTACCGGTTCCAAATTCGATGCATCAAGCAACGTACCGGCAATGGCCATTGAATCAAGCTCTGCTCCGGTAGAAAATGTATAGGTAAACCCCTGCATCGGGTTTCCTTCATTATTATCCTGAATCGCGTCGGCAAAATCGATAGTATACGTAGTATTAGCCTTTAACGTATCTTGCAGGTTGACCACTACCCTTTTACCGTTTGCCTTTATTTCCGGTTGCTGCACTTGAGGAGGTGAAATAACCACTTTTTCATTGGCTTTCTCCAATTTGATAAACTCATCGAACTCAATAGAGATTTTACTCTTTTTGTTATGGAGTGCACCCGGCAGGGGAGAACCGGTGACAAAATGAGGCGGTTCCTCATCAATCGGACCACCTTCCAGTCGGCCCACACTGGCACAGGAATATAAAACAGCCACACTTACAGCTGCCCCTAACAACCGACGTACAAACGGTTTCATCTTAATATGATGCTTGCAATCTAACATGATGCAAAAATAAAGGTTATCCTGCAATTAGCAGTATGCTTTACAGTATTTTAATCAAAAAACAAATATTTCCTTCAAGTATATATAAAACATAGTTAAAAATGAGGGAAATTCATACCTTATATACGGAGAAAAGAATAATTTTGCGACCGAAAACTAAACATTATGATTTAGTTTTCACCGTTATCCTTCTTCTATGATTTACACACAAAAGCTTCGGATTAACTAGAATAAAATTATACAGAGAATAAAAGAGTATGAAGAGTAGATTAGTATTATTGGCATGTTGCCTGGCACTGCTCAGCAGTTGTGGACAAGGTGACAAAAGCACGGGAAAAGCACCCGAATTTGCAGTGATTACAGTAGAAACAACCACTGCCAACCTGACAAACAGTTATCCGGCTACTATTAAAGGAAAACAAGATGTGGAAATCCGTCCGATGGTAAGCGGTTTCATCACCAAATTACATGTGGACGAGGGTTCCGTCGTACACAAAGGACAAGTATTGTTCAGCATCGACCCTGTACAATACCAGGCTGCAGTAAATTCGGCCAAGGCTGCGGTTGAAACGGCAAAAGCCGCTGTAAACACACAAGAACTTACTGTAAGCAACAAACGCACGCTGAACCAAAAGAACATCATCAGCGATTACGACCTGCAAATGGCTGAAAACCAGTTGGCACAAACCAAAGCACAATTGGCACAGGCGGAAGCGCAACTGATCAATGCTCAAAACAACCTGTCATACACCAGTGTAACAAGCCCCAGCGACGGTATTGTAGGTACTATCCCCTACCGTGTAGGTAGTTTGGTAAGCCCCTCCATGGCCACCCCGTTGACCACAGTTGCCGACATCTCCGAAATGTTCGCTTATTTCTCCATGACCGAAAGACAGCTCCTGTCACTGATACGCGAAGGCGGAAGTACCAAGGATATTCTGGCAAAGATGCCTCAGGTACAACTGCAACTGATTGACGGAACCATGTATGCCGACAGTGGTCGTGTAGAAACCATCAGCGGCGTTATCGACCAGACTACAGGTGCAGTAAACATGCGTGCCCTCTTCCCCAACAAACACAACATTCTGCGTAGCGGCGGTACAGGAAACGTAGTATTCCCCAATCCGATGGAGAATGTAATCATGATTCCTCAATCGGCCACCACAGAAATACAGGACAAGAAATTCGTATTCGTTGCACAACCTGACAACACGCTGAAAAATACCGAAATACAGGTATTCAGCCTGAATGATGGCAAATATTTTTACGTTACAGACGGCTTGAAGGCCGGCGATAAAATCGTGATAGAAGGCGTACAGAACCTGAAAGACGGACAAAGCATCACTCCTATCACTCCTGAAGAGAAAGAGGCTGAATATCAGAAAGCCCTCAAAGACCAAAAAGAAGGTAATATCCAAACTGCGTTCAATTAACATTTAACGCCCCTAATCATTAAGTAACATGAAATTAGATAGATTTATTAATCGTCCGGTACTATCTACGGTAATCTCCATCCTGATAGTAATCCTGGGACTTATTGGTCTGGCAACGCTGCCTATCACCCAATATCCGGACATTGCACCACCGACGGTATCGGTACGCGCCACTTACCAGGGTGCCAACGCCCAAACGGTGTTGAACTCTGTCATTGCGCCGCTGGAAGACCAAATCAACGGTGTGGAGAACATGATGTACATGACTTCCAGTGCATCCAATAACGGTTCCGCCGAAATTTCCATTTACTTCAAACAGGGTACAGACCCGGATATGGCAGCCGTTAACGTACAGAACCGCGTTTCCATGGCTCAGGGTTTGCTACCGGCCGAAGTAACCAAAGTCGGTGTGACTACGCAGAAGCGACAGACATCCATGTTGATGGTATTCTCCATTTACGATGAGAAAGACCAGTACGACATCGAATTCCTTGAGAACTATGCCAACATCAACCTTATTCCGGAAGTAAAGCGTGTAAACGGTGTGGGTGATGCCACCGTGCTCGGTCAGGACTACTCCATGCGTATCTGGCTGAAACCGGATGTGATGGCACAATACAAGTTGATCCCTAACGATGTAGCCGGTGCACTGGCCGAACAAAATATCGAAGCGGCTCCCGGACAGTTTGGTGAACGCGGCAACCAAAGCTTCCAATACACCATCCGCTACAAAGGCCGTCTCCAACAGCCGGAAGAATTTGAGAATATCGTAATCAAAGCCCTTGAGAACGGTGAAGTTCTCCGTTTGAAAGACATTGCCGATATTGAACTCGGACGTCTGTCCTACAACTTCAATAATACGGTAAACGGCCATAAGGCAGTATCCTGTATCGTATACCAGATGGCAGGAACCAATGCTACGCAGACTATCAGTGACCTGGAAGAAGTACTTGGAAAAGCATCCGAAACGCTGCCTTCCGGTTTGAAAATCAATATCGCCCAAAGTGCCAATGACTTCCTGTTCGCTTCTATCCATGAAGTAATCAAAACATTGATTGAGGCGTTCATCCTCGTGTTCATCGTAGTGTATATCTTCCTGCAAGACATGCGCTCTACGCTGATTCCTGCCATTGCCATTCCGGTAGCTTTGATTGCTACTTTCTTCGTACTGCAACTGATCGGCTTCAGTATCAACCTGCTGACACTCTCGGCTATGGTGCTTGCCATCGCAATTGTAGTGGATGACGCCATAGTTGTCGTCGAAGGTGTCCATGCCAAGCTCGACCAGGGATATAAATCGGCACGGACTGCATCTATCGACGCCATGAGCGAGCTGGGCGGCGCTATCATTTCCATTACACTGGTGATGATGTCTGTGTTTGTGCCGGTAAGTTTCATGGGTGGTACAGCCGGTACATTCTACCGCCAGTTCGGTCTTACAATGGCCATCGCCATCGGTTTCTCCGCATTGAACGCCTTGACACTGAGTCCGGCCTTGTGTGCCATCTTCCTGAAACCGCACAACAGTGATGCTACCATGAAAGAGCGCATCGGTGTCGCAACTAAAGAGGCACGTAAAATCATGATATCCCGTTACGTGGATTCTATTGGCAGAATGATGCGTCCCGGCCTTACACTGCTCTTTACCACAATCGCCATCTTGGGTATGATTTTCGGTTTGTTCAGCTTTGAGAACCATCCTGTACTCTGTCTGGTAATGATTGTTATCAGCGTATTGGCATTAGCAGGTATGACTACGGATAAGTTCAAACACTCTTTCAACGCATCCTACGACTCCATCCTGGGTAAATACAAGAAACAAGTGCTCCGCTTTATCCAGAAGAAATGGCTCTCCGGCGGTATTGTGGTAGGTTCCATTGTACTGTTGATGGTGTTTATGAACATCACACCGACAGGTATGGTGCCCAACGAAGACACCGGTACCATCATGGGTGTAGTAACGCTTCCCCCCGGTACTTCACAAGAACGTGCCATGGAAGTGCTGAACCGTGTAGACAGTCTCGTTGCAGCCGACCCTGCGGTAGAATCGCGTACGGTAATTTCCGGTTTCAGCTTCATCGGTGGTCAGGGACCTTCCTACGGTTCGCTCATTATCAAGCTGAAAAATTGGGAAGAACGTTCCACTATGCAGAATTCAACGGTAGTTTACGCCACACTTTTCATGCGTGCGCAAAAAATCATCAAGGAAGCACAGGTACTGTTCTTTGCTCCGCCTATGATTCCGGGTTATTCGGCATCCAGCGATATCGAACTGAACATGCAGGATAAAACCGGTGGCGACCTGAACCACTTCTTCGATGTAGTGAACGACTATACTGCTGCACTGGAAGCACGTCCGGAAATCAACTCCGCAAAGACCAGTTTTAACCCTAACTTCCCGCAATATATGTTGGATATTGATGCTGCTGCCTGTAAGAAAGCAGGTCTCAGCCCAAGCGACATCCTCAGCACCATGCAGGGATATTTCGGTGGACTTTACGCTTCTAACTTCAACAGCTTCGGTAAAATGTACCGTGTCATGATTCAGGCAGAACCGAATGCGACCAAAAATCTGGAATCACTCTCCAGTATCAAGGTGCGTAACGGCAATGAGATGGCTCCCATCACCCAGTTCGTATCCGTCAAGAAGGTATACGGTCCGGATATCATCAGCCGTTTCAACCTTTACACATCTATGAAAGTGATGGTGGCTCCTGCCAGCGGTTATACATCCGGTCAGGCACTTGCTGCCATTGCAGAAGTGGCCAAAGAAAACCTGCCTGCCGGTTTTGCCTACGAACTCGGCGGTATGGCACGTGAGGAAGCCGAAACCAGCGGTAGCACAACCGGTTTGATTTTTGTGCTCTGTTTCGTATTCGTTTACCTGTTGTTGAGTGCACAATATGAAAGTTATATTCTTCCGCTCTCCGTATTGCTCTCCGTACCATTCGGATTGTTGGGTAGCTTCCTGTTTGTCAGCGGCATCGGTTCATTGGGTAACATTCCTGCATTGAAAATGATTTTGGGAACCATGTCTAACGACATCTACATGCAGATTGCACTTATCATGCTAATGGGTCTGTTGGCCAAGAACGCCATCCTGATCGTAGAGTTCGCCCTCGACCGCCGCAAAATGGGTATGAGCATTACATGGGCTGCCGTGCTGGGTGCCGCCGCCCGTCTGCGTCCTATCCTGATGACTTCTCTGGCAATGATTGTCGGTCTGCTCCCGTTGATGTTTGCTTCCGGTGCAGGAGCCAACGGTAACCGTACACTGGGAACTTCGGCTATCGGCGGTATGTTAATCGGTATGATTCTGCAGATATTCATCGTACCTGCCCTGTTCGTTGCTTTCCAATATCTCCAGGAGAAGGTTAAACCGATGGAATGGGAAGATGTGGATAACTCGGATGCAGAACCTGAGATTGAACAATATACAAAATAGTGATTAGCGTTTAACGATTAATGGATAGTGGACATCCACAAGCAAATTACTAATTATTAAACACTAACCGCTAAACACTAAAATATAGTTTATCATGAAGAAAATAATAATTCTGATGTGCGCAACTGCTTTATTGAGCAGTTGCCATATCTACAAATCATACGACAGACCCGAAGATATTACAGTAGAAGGCCTATATCGGGACACCATTGCCGGTGGCGATACACTTGCCGCAGATACTGCCAATTTCGGTAATCTGCCCTGGAAAGAAGTGTTTACGGATGCACAGTTACAGACACTTATCGAACAGGCATTGACAAACAATGCCGACCTTCGCAGCGCTGCACTCACCGTAAAGCAGGCTCAGGCGGCACTGATGTCCGCACGTCTGGCTTATGCTCCCATGCTGGCTCTCTCTCCGCAAGGAACGGTAAGCAGCTTCGACAAAGGTAAAGCCACACAGACGTATTCGCTTCCTGTGACAGCAAGCTGGCAGATAGATCTGTTCGGTCAGTTGCTGAACCCCAAGCGTAAGGCTCAAGTCTCACTGAAACAGACACAGTTCTATGAACAGGCTGTACAGACACAAGTGATTGCAAACGTAGCCAATATGTACTATACGCTGCTAATGCTCGACCGCCAGTTGCAAATAAGCGAAAGCACCTGTGACATCCTGAAACGCAACCTTGAAACCGTAGAAGCAATGAAAGAGGCTGCTATGGCTAACAGTGCAGCCGTAGAGCAAAGCCGCACCGCCTATGCACAAGTACTGGCTTCCCTGCCCGATATCCGCCAAAGCATCCGTGAAACGGAAAACGCACTATGCCTGATGCTGAACCAACCCGCACAGAGCATTGCACGTGGTACATTGGAACAGCAGCAGTTACCTGCCGAATTCTCTACCGGTATTCCTTTGCAACTGCTGTCCAACCGTCCCGATGTAAAAGCTGCTGAAATGTCACTGGCAGCAAGCTACTACGATACCAACAGCGCACGTGCAGCCTTCTATCCGCAAATCACCTTAAGCGGTTCTGCCGGCTGGACCAACAGTGCAGGTTCCGCTATTATCAATCCAGGAAAGCTGCTGGCATCCGCTATCGGTTCGCTCACACAACCTCTGTTCTACCGCGGTGCCAACATTGCCCGGTTGAAACAAGCAAAGGCACAGGAAGAGCAAGCCAAAATCCAGTTCCAGACCACACTGCTCAAGGCCGGAAATGAAGTAAGCAATGCTTTGTATCAATATCAAATGACCTCGGACAAAGCCATTTCACGTGAAATTCAAGTGAATTCTGCCCGTAAAGCTGCGGAAGATACAAAAGAATTGTTTAACTTAGGCACGTCAACCTATTTGGAAGTCTTGTCCGCCGAACAGTCTTACCTCAGCGCACAGCTTTCGGAAGTGGCCGACACCTTCGACCGCATGCAGTCTGTAATCAGCCTGTATCAAGCATTGGGCGGAGGAAGAGAATAATATCAGTTACGGGTTATGGGTTATAAGTTATTTTTGACGGCTCATCTCCCATAACTCATAACTTATAATTTATAACTCATAACTAATTACTATGATTAGTCCATTAGCATCTGTAGATTCTACCGCAAAAATCGGTAAGAATGTAACCATTCAGCCTTTCGCTTACATCGAAGGAGATGTGGAAATCGGTGACGACTGCGTGATTATGTCAAATGCAAGTATCCTCAAGGGTACGCGTTTAGGTAAAGGAAATAAAGTACACCATGGTGCCGTACTGGGTAGTGAACCGCAAGATTTTCATTACACAGGCGAAGCAAGTCGGTTGATTATCGGTGACAACAACGACATTCGTGAAAATGTGGTTATCAGCCGTGCTACGCACGAAAGCGGATGTACGCGCATTGGCGATAGTAACTATCTAATGGACGGTGTTCACCTCTGCCACGACGTACAAGTAGGCAATCACTGTGTACTGGGAATTAAGAGCACAGTGGCTGGAGACTGCCACATAGACGACTGTACAATCCTGAGCAGTAATGTTATCCTACATCAGAATTGCCACATAGGCAGTTGGGTATTGATTCAGGCAGGTTGCCGCATCTCAAAAGATGTACCGCCTTATGTTATAATGAACGGCAATCCGGCAGAATATCACGGTATCAATGCGGTGGTACTTCAGCATAAGCATCAGGTTACCGAGCGTATTTTGCGCCATATAGTCAATGCTTACCGCCTGGTATATCAAGGGAATTTCAGCATACAGGACGCTTTACAGAAGATTGAAGATCAGGTTCCGATGAGTGATGAGATACATAATATCATCAACTTTATCCGTAACTCAAAAGGTATTGTAAAGTAAACCTCGGCATAATAAGAAAAAAGGCTTGCAGAAGTCCTGTGAATAAGATATCTGCAAGCCTATATTTTATATACCGGCTTTATTGCTATTCAGAGTATTATAACCCTCATACCTACTTGAAACGCAACATCCCGAAAAATTCCGGACAATGGAAGTTCGGCTTTTCCAAATCAATGGGATTCCATGACAGGAAATGAGGAGTCTGCAACTTATCACCGCATTTATAGAAATTGGCACGAATGGCCTTACCGTCCAATGAGGTGATATTATGCATAAAGAAAGCGGAATAAGGTACCACCAAAGCTACTTCCCAACTGCAATCTCCTATCCGCTCCTCAAAATCCTTCTGTCCCAAAGAAGACCAACGCTGTACTTTATCAAGCACTTCCTGCGGTGCATGTTGACGGTTAGAGCGTCCTGCTCCCGCACCGATAAGCAGTCTTCCAACACAGTTACATTCCATATTATAATATACTCCGTCTCCGGCAGGAATAGAAAAGAACTCCACACAGGCATCTTCCCAAACCGGCCCGTTGTCTTTGCCCGCTACTGCGCGTACGCTGGCTTCTTTCACTTTATAATGAATCAGGATAGCGTTGTCCGTATAAGCAATACGGAACTTTACGTCCGGACAGTACGGATATGTCGTCCAATTCACTGTATTAACCGGCTGAAAAGCCACTTTTTCTTCATCCAAAAGAGCAGGCACCGCTTCTACCGGTATATTTGCCATACTCACTTTCTTGACATCCAGTTCTTTCATCATCTTATTTTTAGGAGTTAATGCGAATAAGGGTAAGACACAGCAACCCATCATCGCCGCCATTATACACCTTTTCAAATGCATGAAGCTATGAATTTCTGCATTTCCGGAGTATGTTCTTCTACACTTTGAAGCAGTTTGAATTGAGCCTTTGTGCGCACCAGGTTATGTTCCGGATATTGAATTTTATAATAAGTATCGCCATTGATATAGTCGGCCAGGAAACGCACGCACTGCATATAAGGGAATAGAGCAGCCGCATAGGGCAGGTTCTCTATCTCTACCGGCAGCAGGAAAGATTTGGCCGATTCCAAATAGCCTTTTGTGAATGCCTTGAATATTTCCATATTGAAATTCACATTCGCAAGGTCTTTATCATCTTCCAAACCGGTATTGGCTCCCGAACGCAGGAAATCGCCAAAGTCGGAAAAGACGAAACTGGGCATTACGGTATCGAGGTCGATGACACAAAGTACATTGCCACTTTCGTCAAACATCATATTATTGACTTTCGTATCGCAATGGCAAACCCGCTTGGGTAACTTGCCTTCACGATGCAGGCGCTCCGCTTTGCACATTTCCTCTGCACGGCGCTCTATCTCATCCAGAAAATACCGTACTTCCTTTACACGTCCGGCAGCATCGGCCGCCACGGCATCGCGAAGCTGTTTCAAACGGAATTCCATATTATGGAAGTCAGGAATCGTCTCGCCCAGTTTATCGGGAATATCGGCAAGCATTGCCTGGAAATTACCGAAAGCTACGCCTGCATAATACGAATATTCGGGGTTAACCGTTTCGTAGGTCCTTGCATTGGGAATAAACGCCATGACACGCCAATAACTCTCACCATCATGCCAATAAGTCTTTCCTGTATCGGCAGGAAAGAAATGCAGCACCTTACGTTCAATGTCTTTCTCGCCTTTCTCTTCCAGTTTCTTACGGATATGAGTGGTTACGGCATTGATATTGGCCTGCAACATTTCTACGTTTTGGAAAATGGCATGATTGATACGCTGCAATACATAATTGGGGGCATCAGCCTCGAGAGTGCTTACTTTATAGGTGTCATTAATAAGACCGGCCCCTAAAGGATTGATTTCTTGAACTGTACCCTGCAATTGAAAATGAGATACGATAGATAAAAGGTCCTTCATGATAATAAATAAATTAATTTATGATACAAATATACGCTCTTTATTACATATAATAAGTTTATTATTGTCCGATGAACATCCAAAAATATACATTTAAACAAACATAACCGCAAAATCCAAATAATAAATGAGAATCTTTGTACAAAATATCCTTATATTTGTGACTGAAACCTTAAAAATGACTCAACGTGCAGAAGCTTATCATCAGATTATTCTTTATTTTAGCGAGTGCGGCTTTCGCAAATGTGTATGGGCAGAACATAACCTTTAACCACCTTACCACCGACGACGGATTATCTCAGTTTTCCGTAAACAGCTTATATGTTGATGAAAACGGCATCCTATGGATTGGCACACGCGAAGGGTTGAACCGTTACAATGGAGACGATATACAGACCTACAAGCTACAGAAGAACAATCCCAACAGCCTTTTCTGCAATACCGTATCCCGCATTACGGGCAATCATAACGGGAAAATATATCTGCTCTGCACCGAAGGAGTGGCGGAATTCAACCTTGCCACCCAAAAATTCACTACGCTAATACAAGGCAACATCAACAGCATCTATTACAATGACGGACTTTTTATCGGCAAAAAGAATGAAATATACCGTTATAACGAGGAAACTGGAAATTTCGACCTTTACTATCAACTCCCGGACCGAAATCTGGAAATAGTCTGTATACACATCAATAAGGATGTACTATGGCTGGGAACAACAACCAACGGCGTATACAGCCTGAATATTGACAAAAAAGAACTGACGCATCCCATTCAGAAAGGAAATATTACCAGTTTTTATCAGGACAGCGAAAGTGAATTGTGGATTGGCAGTTGGGAAGAAGGACTGTTCCGTGTAAAAGCAGACGGAACAATAGAAAACTTCAAATACAATGCCAAAGACCCACACAGTCTCTCCTCCAATTTCGTCAGGGCCTGCTGTGAGGACAATCTGGGCAATATATGGATAGGTACCTTCAACGGATTAAACCGATACAATAAAATAACCGGATTATTCCAGAACCATACAGCCAATGACACACAAGCCGACGGGCTCACCCACTCTTCCATCTGGTGTATCGTAAAAGATAACCAAGGTACACTTTGGTTGGGAACCTATTTCGGCGGTGTCAACTACTTCAATCCGGAATATGAAATCTACACCCGTTATTCCTACTCTTCCAACGAGAAGAAAGGGCTGAGCAATCCGGTTGTAGGACGCACCATTGAGGATAAAGACGGCAATCTGTGGATAGGAACCGAAGGCGGCGGACTGAATTATTACAACCGCCGCACACGCGAATTCAAATGGTATCGCCCACAGGAAGGACGTAACAGCATTTCGCATAATAATGTAAAAGCGCTTTATTATGATGCCGATAAAGAAATTATATGGATAGGCACTCATTTGGGCGGTCTTAACAAACTGGATATACGCTCAGGGCATTTTACCCATTACCGCATGGAAGAAGGTAATCCTAACACTCTTCCATCAGACATTATCCGCGATATCATTCCCTACAAAAGCCTGCTGATTATAGCCACACAAAACGGAGTATGCCTCTTTGACCCCGCTAACGGACAATGCCAACAACTGTTCAAAGATAGCAAAGAAGGAAAATCCATTAAAATGGTAGCAGATGTCACATTCGATTCGGAGGGTACACTATGGATTGCTGCCACTGGAGAAGGAGTATTCAGTTATCGTTTTGACACCTGCAAACTGACAAACTACCGCCATGATGCCACCAACCCGAACAGTCTCAGCAATAACAATGTGAACAATATAACGCAAGATAGCAAAGACAACCTGTGGTTCTCCACCTCGGGTAGCGGTCTGGACTTATATCGCCCCGCAACCAATGATTTTGAAAATTTCGACAAGGAAAGGAACGGTCTGGCCAGTGACTGCATTTATGAAACACAAGAATCTCCCAGCAGCGGCAAATTACTGCTCATCACCAACGAAGGATTCTCCATCTTTAACTACAAAAATAAGACTTTTAATAATTACAGTGCTGAAAACGGTTTCCCGTTGACAGCCGTCAACGAAAATGCACTCTGTGTCACCTGCGACGGTGAAATATTTCTGGGAGGCATACAAGGCATGATTTCTTTCCATGAAATGGAACTGAACTTTACCCCAAAACCTTATAAGATTATCCTCTCACGGCTCATCGTCAACGGTAGGGAAATCTCTGTAGGAGATAAAACCGGCATCTTGCAGCACTCTTTATGCCACACCGGAGAGATAACCCTCAATGCAGACCAAAGCATGTTCAGTATAGAGTTTGCCACATCCAATTACATACCTGCCAACAAAGACGATATTATTTACAGACTGGAAGGCTTTTCCAATGAATGGACAAGCACACGCGGGCTGCATACCATTACTTATACCAATTTGAATGCAGGCACTTACACATTGCTCATCAAGCCGGAAGGAAAAGACGAAAACCTTTGTCCGCAAGCACAGCTCACCATTCATGTATTGCCGCCGTACTACAAAACAACACTTGCCTACTTCATATATATCATCATAACGGGAGCGGTTCTGTGGTATCTGATACGCGCCTACAAATCAAAAATCAAACTACGCGAATCTTTGAAATACGAACAGAAGCATATTCAGGATGTAGAAGCGCTGAACCAATCCAAATTGCGCTTCTTCACCAACATCTCGCATGAGTTCCGCACTCCTCTGACTCTTATCGTGGCTCAGGTAGAAACCTTACTGCAATTACAGAACTTCACACCTGCCATCTACAACAAGATATTGGGCATTTATAAAAACAGTATCCAGCTACGCGAGCTAATAACCGAATTACTCGACTTCCGCAAGCAGGAACAGGGCCATATGAAGATTAAAGTCAGTCCGCACAACATCGTGAATTTTCTGTATGAAAACTATCTGCTGTTCCTTGAATATGCCAGTGCCAAACAAATCAACTTCAATTTTGAAAAAGAGACTGACGAACTCGAAGTATGGTACGACCAGAAGCAAATGCAGAAAGTTATCAATAACCTCTTATCCAATGCTATCAAGCATACGGAAAAAGAAGATACCATTACGCTCAGTGTAAAGGAAGAACGGAATAATGTTATAATTTGTGTAAAAGATACGGGAAGCGGTATCGATGCAAAGGAGATAGATAAGATATTCGACCGCTTTTATCAGATAGAACCGACCGGTTCTACTGATGCCGGCAAGAGCGGCACCGGTATAGGACTGGCTTTGACCAAAGGTATTATAGAATTACATCATGGTTCCATCCGTGTAGAAAGCGAACTTGGCAAAGGTACAAGCTTTATCGTTACACTACGCTTGGGTAACGAATTCTTTACAGAAGAACAAATCAACCGGAATCCGGATTGCGTACATCAGATTGAAATTTCCAAATCCGAAGCAGATGCTTTCCTGAAAACCGAACTGGAAGAAAATGCTCCCATCAAACGTATTCCGGATGCCAAACTATTGATTGTAGAGGATAATGAGTCCATCCGCGAAATGCTTGCCAACATCTTCAAGCCATTCTATCAGATATTGATGGCAGCCAACGGAGAAGAAGGCTGGGAACTGGTACGCAGTGAAATGCCCTGCATTGTGGTAAGCGATGTGGTCATGCCCAAAATGTCGGGTACAGAACTATGCAAACTCATAAAAACGGATTTCAACACCTGCCATATCCCCGTAGTGTTATTGACTGCACGCACTGCCATTGAATCGAATATCGAAGGATTGCGGATCGGCGCGGACGATTACATAACCAAACCGTTCAATACAAACTTACTGATATCCCGCTGCAACAACCTGGTGAATTCACGCATCCTCTTACAGGAAAAATTCAGCAAGCAACCGCAAACGGCTGCACATATGCTTGCTACCAATCCGATTGACAAAGACATTCTGGACCGTGCCATGTCTATCATCGAACAACATCTGGACGACACAGAATTCAATGTCAATGTCTTTGCCAGAGAAATGGCAATGGCGCGCACCAACCTGTTCACCAAACTGAAGGCCATTACAGGACAAACCCCAAACGAATTTATACTGACTATCCGTTTGAAGAAAGGTGCTTTGATGTTGCGCAATAATCCGGAACTGAACATTACGGAAATTTCCGATAAGATAGGATTCAGTTCCTCACGCTACTTCAGCAAGTGCTTTAAGGACATCTATCATGTCAGCCCGCTGGCTTATCGCAAAGGAGAGGAAGCTGATAAAGACGAGGAAGAAGCAGTAAATGAAAAATAAGAATTCTGCACTTTTGTACTTTTTATGATTCCGTGTGTACTCTTTTATACACACAGACCGAAAGATAGCGCATATCTTTGGACTTGGAATAAAACTTTAAAGTCCAAAGGCTATGAAATATTTATCTAATCTTCTACCGTATCTTCCAAGTACGGTCCTTTTGATAGGATGTGGCAATCCGTCTAAACAAGAAGCCAAGAGTGACCAACCGCAAAAGCCTAATGTTATCTACCTGATCGCTGACGACTTGGGCATCGGCGACCTCAGCTGCTACGGTGCCACTAAAATAAGTACCCCGAATATAGACCGCCTTGCCGGTCAGGGTATGCAATTCACCAATGCATATGCCACCTCTTCCACAAGTACCCCTTCCCGCTTCGGACTGCTTACAGGTATGTATCCCTGGCGGCAAGAGAACACAGGCATTGCACCGGGTAATTCCGAACTGATTATTGATACAGCTTGTGTCACAATGGCCGATATGTTCAAGGAGGAAGGCTATTACACCGGAGCCGTCGGCAAATGGCATTTGGGATTAGGTCCTAAAGGTGGCACGGACTTCAATCGCGAAATCAGGCCGAATACTCAAGACATAGGCTTCAACTATGAATTTATCATTCCTGCCACAGTAGACAGGGTTCCTTGTGTGTTCGTAGAAAATGCCCATGTTGTAGGGCTTGATCCCCAAGATCCCATTACTGTCAGCTACCAGCACAAAGTGGGCGACTGGCCTACAGGACTTGAAAATCCTGAATTGGTAAAGATGAAACCCAGCCAGGGACATAATAATACCATTATCAACGGTATCCCCCGTATCGGTTGGATGACCGGTGGCAAATCTGCTCTTTGGGTGGATGAAGATATTGCAGATATCATTACCGGAAAAGCCAAAGATTTTATCGTTGCACATAAAAACGAACCTTTCTTCCTGTATATGGGTACACAAGATGTACACGTTCCCCGAGTCCCCCATCCGCGTTTTGCAGGGAAAAGCGGTTTAGGACCGCGTGGTGACGTTATTTTACAACTGGACTGGACAGTCGGCGAGATCATGCACACCCTCGATAGTCTGGATATTGCTGATAATACAATCTTCGTATTATGCAGCGACAACGGTCCCGTCATTGATGATGGTTATCAAGACCAGGCCTTTGAATTGCTGAACGGTCACACCCCCATGAAACATTACCGGGGCGGCAAGTATAGCGCATTCGATGCCGGAACCCGTATTCCATTTATCGTACGCTGGCCGAATGGTATCAAACCGGGCAAACAACAGGCTCCATTCTCCATGATTGATGTATATGCTTCATTTGCAGCCCTGCTGAATCATGAACTTCCTACAGGTGTTGCCCCTGACAGCCGCGACCAACTCAACAACTTCCTTGGCACGGACACCATCGGGTGCGACTATGTGGTACAACAGAACCTGAATAATACTCTATCCATCATTCAGAATAACTGGAAATACATCGAACCGAGTGACAAACCGGCTTTGGAACATTGGACTAAAATGGAAACGGGAAACAATCCCCAACCACAACTTTATGACTTATCTGTAGACCCTTCCGAAAAAGAAAATTTGGCAGGGACTCACCCAGATAAAGTAAAAGAGCTGGCTATTCTGTTGGAAAAAGTAAAAGCTGCAAAAACCAAGTAAATAAGGACTAAGCAGAGCACCGATTGTCCGCAGATAATGTACAATATCAGATTATTTGCGGACAATTAGTGAATATCTCTACCTTTATTAGCCTATACTTTTGCGAAGAGATTTTCCGATTTTGAACAAGACTGATAAAAGCCTTTTTTTAAATAACCAATTAAATTAATATTTATGAAACAGAAATCTAATCTATTCAAAACATTAGGTATTATGTTGCTCTTTGTGCTATTCGCCACACAAGCTAATGCACAAAACATTACAGTAACAGGTACAGTAAGTGACAATTTAGGTCCTGTGATTGGTGCCTCCATACAAGTGGAAGGAACCAGCAACGGATGTATTACAGACATTGACGGAAATTACACACTTCCCAACGTACCGTCCAATGCGACTCTTGTATTCTCGTATATCGGTTATCAGACCCAAAAAATAGCAGTAGCCGGCAAAACGCATATTAACGTAACGCTAAGTGAAGACAGTCAATTATTGCAAGAAGTGGTGGTAGTGGGCTATGGCGTTCAACGTAAAAGTGACTTGACCGGTGCGGTGGCTTCCGTAAAGACAGCCGATGCATTAAAAAGTACCCCGACAGGTAATGTATCCGATGCCTTGCAAGGGCGTATGGCCGGTGTATCCGTACTCTCAGGTTCCGGTGACCCCAGCGGCGACAACACCATCCGCGTCCGTGGTATCAACTCTATTACGGCAGAAACAGGACCGCTTGTTGTAATTGACGGATTCATCGGTGGTTCTCTCCAGTCATTGAACCCTGCGGATATCGCCTCCATTGAGGTATTAAAAGACGCTTCAGCAACAGCCGTATACGGTTCACGCGGTGCCAATGGTGTTATCCTGGTAACGACCAAAAATCCTGAAAAGGATAAGCTAACTGTCTCTTTCAACGCATTTGCCAATATTAAAACCGTTGCCAAATACCCCGATAACCTCTCTCCGTACGAATATGCCAACTTGGTAAACGATTACGGTAAAGAATACTTTGGCTATGGCGATAATCATTTTTACAGCCCGGAACAACTCGAAGCATTCAAATCCGGCAAGGCAGGATATGACTATTCAAGAGAAATTTTCCGTAGCCCGGCAGTTACTCAGAACTATGAACTTTCCATTGCCGGTGGTGGTGAAAAAACAACGTTCTTAGCCTCTCTCCGTTATCAGGACGACCAAGGTATCATTAAAGAATCAGGAAGCCAAATCTACAGCTGGCGTTTAAAGGTAGATACCAAAATCAAGAAATGGCTGAAAGCAGGTTTGAATATATACGGTCACTATCGTGAAACAAGCAAACCCCGTATTACCGAATACGATGGCTTGATACAGCAAAGCATGTACTTTCCAAGTACCATCGAACCCAAAAACGAAGAAGGAGAATATAACAATAGCTTCTTCGATGGTGGCAAGGCATACAATCCTATGGGATACATCTGGGAATCCAGCAACTCTAACAAAACAATCAATAACCGCATACAGGGCTATGTCCAGTTCGATATTCTGGACGGTTTGAGTTTCCGCTCTCAACTAGGCGTGCTTTTTGATAACAGACTGAATACTTCGGTAGAAAACGAAGACAGTTATTATTCCTACAAAAACAGTCTGACTCAAGGACAGGCACGTAGCTATTGGAACACTTCATGGCTGAATACCAACACTTTGAGTTATGTAAAGGAATTCAATGAAAATCACCGTATCAATGCAACTGCCGTATTCGAGCAGTCTTATGACAACAACTACAACCATACCGGTACAGGATATAACTTAGACTATATCGACATGATCGGTGTCAATAATCTGGCATGGTCCGATTCAAACCTCGCAGCCATTGCATCCGACCGCAGCATCAATACCCTTATGTCAGGAATGTTACGTGTCAACTATGTATTCATGAACCGTTACATGCTTACCGCCTCTATCCGTGCCGATGGTTCCTCACGTCTGAAAGATAAATGGAGTTACTTCCCTTCTGCTGCATTGGCATGGGATTTGAAGCAAGAAAATTTCTTGAAGGAGAATAGTTTCATCGACCAACTGAAACTCCGTTTGGGATACGGCTCCGTAGGAAACCAAGCTGTAGAGGCTTACCGTATCTATTCCAAAATGACGCCTGTTACCGTTACTACTCCAAACGGGAGTTCTTCTACCGCCTATAAGATAGACCGACCGGCTGCTCCTTTCCTAAAATGGGAACGCAACGACCAGTTCAATGTCGGAGTTGATTTCGGTATTCTGAACGGTCGCGTACGCTTAACAGCAGACTGGTATAGCAAATTGTCAAAAGATATTTTGCTGGAAGTGGCACGTCCCTCACACATGGGATATACTGCCATCCTTGATAACGCAGGTGAAATCAAGAACACAGGTGTTGAGTTTACAATCAGTGCAGATCCTTTCAGTGATAAAGAATTCAGCTGGCACACAGACCTGACGTTATCTCACAACAAAGGTACGTTCAACAAGATTCCGACAGCCAACCACCGCCAACAACAGGCCGGAAACTTCCAAAACCAGATATTCCAAATGATTGAAGGAGAGAAGTTAGGTTCATTCTGGGGATACACATTCGCAGGAGTATGGCAGGAGGATGATGTAAATGCTCCATTCGTAGATGCCAATGGTCAAACAAACGGCAAAACCAACGGAGAAGTGTACAAAGTAAAACCGGGTAACTCCAAATATGTAGATGTCAACAAAGACGGCGTATACAATGATGCAGACCAAGGCATTATCGGATGCGGACAACCGACATTCAACTGGGGCTGGAACAATACATTCAATTACAAAAACTTTGACTTCTCGTTCTTCGTAGTAGGTTTCCATGGATTTGACATCTACAATGCCACTCACCAAATGGGATATAACCTGATTAAGAGCCAACAAATGGCAGGCGTAACCCCTATGCGCGAGTTGCTGAACCGTTGGACACCGACCAACACCAATACAGATATACCGGGATTCGTGAAAGGCGGAACTGAAAATAAAGACTTCTTCAGCACGCGTTTCGTTGAAAACGGAAGTTTCATCAAGATGAAAAGCATCACATTAGGTTATACTCTTCCTGAAGCAACCTGCCGTTCATTGGGTATCAACAACCTGCGTGTATATGCCTCCGTACAGAATCCGTTCCACATCACCAAATACTCCGGTCTGGACCCGGAAGCTACTATGGGTAGTCCTTTGGTACAAGGTGTTGATTGGGGAGCCTATCCTAACAGCCGCAATTATTTAATCGGTCTGAATTTCTCATTCTAATGAATAACCTACTTAAATAAGAACAACATGAAGAAATTAATATATTTAACAGCAGTTGCCGGAAGTTTATTACTGACGACCTCTTGCGTAGACCTCACACAAGAACCCGAATCCTTTATCACAGAAGAAGAATACTGGAATACGGTAGACCAAGCAAGCCTTGAAAAAGCGGCAGACGCCCTTTACAGCGATTTATGGCAAGGAAATTACGGATTCAACAGTCGTCTGCAACGCATCAATGTATGTGCGGATGATATTACCTACCGTGCAGCCAAGGCCAATAACGAACTGGCTTATTATAGCAGACTGACTCCGAATCTTACAGCTAATGATGCTGACTTCTCAACTACTTGGACCCTGTTCTATAAGGTCATCAGCAGTTCCAACAAAATTATCAAGGGAACTACTATCCCCACCAACGAAAAAGAAGCCAAAGCATTTAAAGAAGTATTGGGCGAAGCCTATTTCATGCGCGGTCTTTCCTATTTCTATCTGACCCGTCTGTATGGCGATGTGCCTTTATTATTGGAAAACGATGAGGCAACCATCACCATGCCGAGAACATCAGTTGCCGAAATATACGATAAAGCGATTATTCCCAGTCTGACTACAGCTACCGAATGGTTACCCAACAAAGGACGTAGCGGCAACAGCACTCCCTCAAAATGGGCCGCAAAAGCATGCTTGGCAGATGCTTATATGACAATGGCAGGATGGCCGTTAAACAAAGGAACCGAATATTACGGTCTGGCAGCAGCCCAAGCCAAAGAAATCATAGACAATAAGGCCCAAGCCGGTCTTGTACTGACAGCCGAATATTCCGATTTATGGAAAGAAGACAAGAAAACAGAAACCAACGAAGTAATGTTTGCCCTGCAACATAGTGCCAAACATAAGATAGCAAGTAACTACGGTAAATCTTACTATCCGAGCGATTATTCTCCTAATGCAGGATGGGCAGACTATTACGGCAATGAAGATTTCTTCAAGGCGTATCCCAATGATGACCGCAAAGAATGGAACTATATGACAGAATGGAAAATAAAAAGCGGAGAGATTATCCCATATACCGAAAGTGCAGACAAACTTCCCGCCATCTCCAAGTACTATGATTATGACGAAGGAGCCCCCGGTAAAAGTGCACAATCAAACGGTATAACTTGTATTTACCGCTATGCAGAAGTTCTTTTAATGTACGCCGAAGCTTCTACCCGTGCTACAAACTCTGTGAACCAAGATGCCCTGAATGCTATCCAGGAGGTACAGAAACGCGCCGGTTATCAAAACAGGCAAATAGAACTGACCACAACAACCGAACCTGCCGCATTCTTAACAGCCGTATCCAACGAACGCGGTTGGGAATTCTTTGCAGAAATGAAACGCTGGTTCGAACTGGTACGTTTGGAAAAAGTAAAAGAGGTGCGTGCTGAAGAATGGGATGCTTCCACTTTCAACACAAATCACCATTACTATTTCCCGGTACCTTATCAACAGGTAGACCTTGCCGGCTGGACCAATAATGCAGGATATTAATATACCACAAAACTTCTAACCTTATTTTTATTTGCAATAATCTGATAAACAGACCTTAATCAATTTAACATGTAAAGAGGGAAGGATCGTGAGATTCTTCTCTCTTTTTCTTATAAACAATATACCCGGTATACGAAAAACCTGTATCTTTGTTCACATCCAATTAACGCTATAACATTATCACATTCATGAAAAGATATAAGCTGATACTTTTCTTTAATATTTTCATTCTTCTGACAGCATCTGCGCAAAAAATAGAAAACCTGGTTGAGTTAAAGCAGCAGTCGGAAAACCGTTTGTTTCACCGCCTGGATAAAGCCCCACGTACCCCTGCCTTTGCATCCGAAGGTTATTGGGTATGGGGCAGCTCAATAGTAAAGGGAGATGACGGTAAATATCACATGTTCGTATCCCGGTTTCCCAAGAAATTACCATTTCATCCGGGATGGATGGTCGCGTCTGAAATTGTACATGCTGTGTCCGATATACCGCAAGGACCTTATCGTTTCAGTGATATCGCACTTCCCACACGCGGTGCACAGTATTGGGACGGGCGTTCTACACACAATCCGCGCATATTGAAACAAAACGGTAAATATTATCTCATTTATATGGGATCTACACACCCGTTTGCCGAACCGACATACGCGCAGCTCACTTTAGACAGCCCCTGGTGCACCGTTGCCCGCGCCAATAAGCGCATCGGACTGGCTGTAGCCGATTCTCCATATGGTCCCTGGAAACGTCTGGACGAACCGATACTCAAAACCCAACCGGGTACATTCTATAGTTTCCTTACCTCAAATCCTTCTCCAATCATACAGGAAGACGGTTCAGTTCTCATGATCTTCAAAGGGCGCCATTACACTAACAATTACGAACATTCGGCAATGAGTCTCGGAATAGCCTATGCTCCTGCAATAGAAGGTCCTTACCATGTATTGAACAACAATCAGCCTATCTTTGAAGTAGACGGACAAGGTGAAGCCGAAGACCCTTTCCTATGGAAAGACACCGAAGGCTATCACATCCTATTCAAAGACCATGTAGCTAAATTTACAGGAGAACGGGGCGGTGGTGTTATGGCACACTCTGAAAACGGTATCCAGTGGACAGTAGACAAGGCTCCCAAAGCCTATTCCCGTACCATAGAATGGGAAGACGGAAAAGTGGAGATGCAAGGGCAACTGGAACGCCCCTTTATTTTCTTTGAAAACGGCAAACCTACTTACATTTTCTTTGCCACTATGGATGGTCCCGGCGGATTCGAGAATGCATCACACTCTTGGAATATGGTTATTCCTATAAAAGATAAAGAATAAAAACGTATCTTTGCGGTTATGAACAAGAATTTATTGCCTATACATTTCGCTCCTCTTCAAGGATATACAGATGCTGCTTACCGACAAGCACATGCTTGTATCTTCGGCGGTATCGACACCTATTATTCTCCTTTTGTACGTGTGGAACACGGTGAAATCCGCCGAAAAGACATACGTGATATAAACCCGGAAAACAATCGGAATATACACCTGATCCCCCAACTTATTGCCCCCCGACCAATCATGTTGGAACAGATTGTATCCCTTTTTATCGAGCATAATTACCAGGAAGCAGACATCAATCTGGGGTGTCCTTTCCCCATGCTGGCCAAACGGCATAACGGAGCAGGAATGTTGCCGTATCCCGAAGAAATAAAAGAATTACTGACCGCCGCCACAGAAAAATATCCTCAAATCCGTTTCTCAGTCAAGCTCAGATTAGGCTGGGAAAACGCCAATGAATACCTTGCACTCCTACCGTTACTGAACACACTTCCCCTATCCCACATCATCCTGCATCCGCGTTTAGGGAAACAGCAATATAAAGGAGAGGTAGATTTAAACGGATTTGAGGCTTTTTATCATGGATGCGATAAACCCTTGTTGTATAATGGAGACCTGCATACAATAGAAGATATACAGACCGTTACCGAACGTTTTCCGAGATTGGCAGGACTTGTAATAGGGCGAGGTCTGCTTGCCAATCCGGCTTTAGCTTGGGAATACCAGCAAAACAGAAAGCTGTCTCCTGATGAAATGCTATCCAAAGTAAAACAGCTACATACAGCGATATACAACAGCTATGAAGAACAGTTACAAGGCGGTGAAACACAGTTATTGATGAAAATGAAGAACTTTTGGGAATATCTGCTACCCAACGGTAACCGTAAAGCTAAAAAAACTATACATAAAACCAGTAAACTAACCAATTACCGGATAGCAGTAAACGATTTGCTATCTTCATACCAATAAGAATAAAAACAGAGAAAGAAAGTGTGTCAAAATGCTTTTCGGTCATTATCGACCTAACGTCTTCCAACGATGATTTAATACCAGAAATGAAAGAACATTCTAAGCAAAGTTAATGACAGGATGTAAGATTATCAGCATTTTAACACACTTTCCGATTTACATATCCGGAATTAAATGCACCTCAGGACGTATTTGAACTACATGATGCAGTTTCATCCACTCATTCAAATAAGCACGATGTTGTAAGAGAATTTGCCGATATTTTTTCTCTATAGCCAAGTTCCTCATTTCTCCGCGGTCATTCAGCATGTCATAAAGCTGCTCACGATACAGCCCTTTATCATACAATACATATTTATAACGCGGAGTACGCAAGGCCCAACCTCGGGCAACTCCTTTATCAAATGTAGTCTCACTGACAATATAAGGCTGGTGTACCTGTTGAGGATCAGCTTTTTCCACCAAAGACCTAAAAGAGACGCCATGTAAACCTCCAGGAAGGGAAATTCCCGCCCAGTCACATACGGAAGCAAAGAAATCGACACCTTCATTAATAAGTTGGGGCATTTCTTTGCCGGCATTCTTCTTTCCGGGAAGGGTAACTATCAAAGGTACATTCACTACTTCTTCATATAAAGCCGATTTCTGGTTCCAATGATGCGCACCCATACCATCACCATGATCGCTTGTAAAGATAATTACCGTATTCTTCCACAAATCCTGTTTATCAATTGCATCGACAATCTTACCAATCTCGGCATCCACCTTTTCCACCAGCCGGAAGTAAAGGCTGCGATAACGCCGCCAATCATCAGGAGAATAATGACGGGTGGGATAAGCCGAATAGTTCAATGTCTGTTCATAATCTATTACATCGGCATCATAAGGATTACGGGCAAAATTTGAAGGAAGTCCGGGCCATTCATCTTGAGGAAGTTCGGGCAAATTGCCAAATGGCAAGTTCTGACTGCGCGCATACTCACAGATATTATGGGGATTATCAAAACCCACTACAAGAAAAAAGGGTTTGGAATGTTTCTGCTCAAGGAAAGCAACGGAAGCTTCAGCCAAGCCATTATCATTATGCAGATGAATGGTAGAAAAGCCGAACTCACCATCGGGCATGGAAGGGGTATGTACATGCCATTTTCCACCATAAGCACACTCATAACCGGCACGTTGCATTAACCAACCTAAACTGGCAGTACGCAAAGAATCGGCCATAGGAACGTTGTTTCGGGAGAGTCCGACTTCGTGGGAAGTATGTCCTGTAAACATGGATGTCCTGGAAGGACCGCTTAACGGAGCGGAGCAATAAGCATTTTTAAATAAAATACCTGCCTGTGCCAAACGATCCATATTCGGCGTGTGTACATCTGTATTTCCCATACAACTCATAGCAGAAGCTGTCTGCTGGTCGGTTACAATATAAATAATATTAGGCAGCTCCTTGGCCCCCAATAAAGAGGGGGCAAAGGCAGTTGCACAAAACATGATATTCTTTAATTCCGTCATGACAAAAAAGATTTAATCAAAACCTATTTACGCAACAACTCTACATCAAAGCTTGCAGCATCCTTACACGTAAAACGCAACACTGTTTGTTTCTTATCTGCCGAAACAAGTTTGCAATACGGTGTTTCCGCTACTTTCCACCAACCTTTCAATGTAACAGTCACGGGAATTTCTCCACTCTCGTTATCAATCCACGGACGAGAATAGATACTCCGTTCAATCCGCTTTCCATCCTTATCAAAAGCCTCATCACTCGGACCGCGGTACAATGCCAAATCCGGCTGGGAAACAGTCAGTAACAGTTTGCCTCTATCTTCACGAATCATAACAAGACAGGAAGTATCCGCCTTCTGTAACAGACCGTCTGCAGGAAGCGTTTGAGGAGTTTCAAACAAAACATAAGAGGTAAGATTATCCGTCAAAGAACGGACTATGTGGGCATTACGATCCTGCTGAAGAACTTTATAGGAAGGCTTCTTCGCAAATGCTTTCAGGGAAGCAGCATCCGTACGGGGCAATACGGCATATTCATAAGAAGCACCTCTCGGAGCCTTACCATGTTGCAGCGTCAAGGAAACCCAATCGCCCGAAGTCGGCTTTGTACTTCGTTCACCGACTGTAACCTGCGGGAAATTCTTTTCATATTTCGCACTTCTCATAGAGGATTTGGAAAGATAGTACCCTACCCCATTCGGATCGATATAAGTCTGTCCGTCACTCTTGTAACCATCCCAGTATTTATGATTCTCAGGAGTAATGGCTGCTAATTGGAAAACAGTCGTCTCGGTAGGATACTCTGTATTCGTATTCTCAATGTCCGTACCTAAACATACTATCGTACCGTCAAAGAAGTGGAAAGACTTACGGGCACGGTGAGAGCCGTTATATTTGTCATGCTCATGCAGCTTCATACCGAAGTTACCATTCAGGCGGGCCTGGGACAGCCCACCGGCAAAGGCCTCATCGGAATAAAGCATTTCTTCCATACCTGAGTAAACATCCACATTCAATACCTTGGCGCGCAATTGCTCAAAAGGCAGATGAATACTCGTCACTCCCGGAATGCGATTCCAATCGAAGCCGTTTTCTTGCCAGCCACTAGTAGTAAAAGTCACCATTTCATCGGGTTTACCCGTTAATATCTGCATACTGCCATGTGCCAGATAACGGCCGTAGAAATTGGCGGGAAGATAGTGTTCGGCAGCCCACAGATAACGGGAATGTCCACGCACTACAGCCGCCCAATTATCCCGACGTTGTACGGAAACACAACCGTAGCCCAATGCAAGGTTGCCTTGCGGATCGGGTTCGGGGCGGAATCCCTGTGCTTCAAGCAGTTTCTTCATCTCCAACTCTTGACGAGTGGAAGCCTTCGGGAGATAATCAGGAGCATCTTCATCGGGCCTATTGACATAAGCCATCAAACGCAGATAAGCAGCAGCCATGTCGGCATCATATTCCTGCTTACCGTCCGGTGTCCCTGCAATAGCCATAGTAGCATATTGAATGGGAATCAGTTCTCCTTTTCCGTTAGGATGACGACCTGACATGGAAAGAGACCATTGCTTCAAATTACAATAAAACCGCATCGTGAGCAGCACATTCTTAACAGTGGAATGCGCCAGTTCAGACACCTTGAACTCTGTTCCGCTCAATAAATAAATCATATTCGTGGCTCCATCCAACCCACCGACAGCATAAGCGGGATAGTTATTACGATGATGAAAACAAGCTCCATCTTTCTTGAAAGAACCCGACAAGCCTTGAGCCGGACGGCATCCATAATCCAACCAACGCGAGAAAGAACGCAGATATTGCAGCTTTTCCGGAGTATCCTCCATAATCAGGATACTGGCCATACGTCCCTGAGTCTGCGTATTGAAAGAATCTATATCTATACCGTTTACGGTAGGTTTAGGATAAACCTCGTTAGTGATGGCATACCAGCGTAGCGTGCGTTCGGCTTCATTCAGCTTGCCGGCTTCATTCAGTACCTCCTTCATCAGGAAATAGGCCACATAGAGTCCGCGCATACTGTAACCGTAATGATGGATGTTTCCCCAACAACTGCCGTAAGCCACACCTTGGTCGGTAATATGGTCGTACATGGCAAGGAACTTTTGCTTCAATTCATCCTGCGCAGCAACATCCGCTGCATTGTTATAGGCTATGGCAATACGTTTCATCAGTTTGAAATACTTGTCCATTTCCATACCCAGCTTGGTAAACATATCCTTATCCCAATTCGGTATCATACGTTCGTAAGCTTCCGCCTGACGCACCATGAAGATAGGCATACCGCTCACTTTCCCGTTTTTGTACGTAATCTTATAGTAGTCATACTGTTTACGGATAGCCGTCATTTCCTTATCTGACAACTTTCCGGGTGTATAGAGCATATCCCTGAAGCGTTTTTCTATTTTCCGCATTTCCTGTTTCTGCGTTTCGCTAACGGCAGTCAAGGGTATATCCGGCTTCCACAAAGAATGTTCGTAAATAACAAGCCAATGATTGGTAGTTCCCTTATTCACAAACGGAACTTGCACGTCAGCCGTCTGCTGGCGGGCATCCACCTTACTGGCGGGTATAATATGATCTAAATATAACTTCCCTTTTGTATCGGGAGCAATAATACGGATTTCATTCATCCCCTCTTCCGGCGTCCCCACCATATCACGTTCATAGCACACCCATGCTGCACGCCAACCGGTAAAGTTGATTCCAAATGGGAAAGAAGTGCATTTCTTTCCATCTTTTAAAAATTCAAACTCTATTTTCTTGTCCTGTGCTTGCTCATTGTACACCCATACAATGAAAGCGGAAAGATAGGTATCTTTTCCGGTAGGGTCTTTTTTCTCGAACTTCAAATCCTTTTTGATAGAAAGCACAGCCCCCGGATTAAATGTCCAACTCAAGCTCTGCAAACCATCTTTATAATGTTCATCACTGATTTCCAAACGGGAATCCGTTCCCGAAATAAATACCGGTATTTGCGGGTCTTCAAAAGAAAGCAGTTTGTCATTCTTCACTACCTGGGCTTCTGCACTTACCGGTAACAAAGTCCCGAGGAGCATCCCTACTCCCATTGTCCATTTACTAAATTGCATCATATTTATTTACTTAAGGTTATTTATATGTTTCATTTTAAATACCCAACATCTCCTCCGCGTAAGTGAATCTTATAATTAAGTATTGTACAAAGAAAAAGCTCTTTCAAAAAAAAGAGTGACATAAATCGTACAGAAGAGGTCTAAAAATGTCATAAGCCCTTATATCATACCTCAGACAACAAGCTGAAACAGAAAAAGAGTTGTCATTCCCATTTGTCTGTATCATATTAATTTACATATTATTGATTAGGAAGAAATAGCGGAAATACATTGGATACGGTTCTTTACGGGCCTGCGATAGAAATAAATTCTCGTATTGTTTATTATGCATTTTACACATATATTTGCGGTCAATATAAGATATAAGAAATTTATATCTGTAGTTTTTTTAACCTTAATTAGTTATTTTATGAGAAAAAAGCAAGACCCGATTTCTCTACCCAAGAGAATTGTATTGGGAGCATCCTTGATTTTAGCTTCTACCTACACTGTTGCATGGGCCGGCAATACCCAGAACGAAACGCCCCATCATCATGCAATAGAAAGTATTACTCAAGTAAAAACTGTGACAGGCGTCGTAACGGACCAGTACGGACCGGTTATCGGTGCCAATGTACATGTAAAAGGAAGTACTACTGGTACAATCACAGACATCGATGGTAAATTTTCAATTGAAGTTCCGGTTAACTCTGTCTTGGAAATTTCGTACATCGGTTTTCTTACCGAGGAAATTCAAATTACCGGAACAACCAAAAATCTGAATATCCATCTGAAAGAAGACTCCGAGACCTTGGAAGAAGTAGTGGTAGTGGGTTATGGTACTCAAAAAAAAGTAAACATGTCAGGGTCTGTTTCTTCTGTAAATGTAGGAGAACTGACAGAAAGCCGTCCCATTACCAATGTATCACAAGCTTTGGCCGGTGTAGCAGCAGGTGTGAGCGTTATGAGCGGCAGCAACCAACCAGGTAATGACAATGCTACTATAACAGTACGAGGACAAGGTACCTTGAACGAATCGGCTCCCCTGGTCATCATTGATGGTGCGGAAGCCGGCATCAATACGGTCAATCCTCAGGATATTGAATCTATATCTATCCTGAAAGATGCCGCCTCTGCGGCTATCTACGGTTCACGGGCGGCCAATGGTGTTATCTTAATTACCACCAAGCAAGGCAAGGCGGGAAGTATCCATATAGACTATAACGGCTACATATCTTGTACTTCAACCACCATTCCCCACCACATGGATCCGGTATCCAACTATGCCGATTACATGGAACTGATTAACGAAGGATATGAGCAGTCTGGCATGGCAAAGCCCTTTAAGGACCAGGCTCTTATTGAAGAATGGCGTGCTGATGCAGGAAAAAATCCGTTGAAATATCCCAATACCAACTGGCTGGAAGAAACCTTTAAATCCTCCGTTGCACACAATCATGTTATTTCTATGAACGGTGGTAGTGAAAAAATTAAATTCTACTCATCTTTCGGCTATCAAAATAATCCGGGTGTAATGGAAAACACCGGTTTTGAGAAATATAATGCCCGTCTGAATGTCTCTGCCGATGTTAAAAAATGGCTGAATCTGGCCGCTCAAGTCAGTGGTTACGTTTCCAACATGGATCCTGCAGCCAAGTATCAAAGTGAAGGAAGTACAGTAAGCGATGTATTTAAATTTGCCTCAGCCACCACTCCGGGTATGGTATTCCGTGCTCCCGACGGACGCTACGGTGCTATGAACAACTCGGAAGACTCTTCCCAATCAGCCAACAACAATCCATTGCTTCGTCTGAACTCCGTGGACGGTAACATTCACAAGACCAATGTACGAAGCCGCTTTATAGCAACACTCAAACCATTCAAGGGTTTTACCCTGACAGGCTCCTACTCCTATGAGTTTGTAGATGAAGAGCGAAGCAGCAAACCGGTTTTCCTTGAAGGTTGGGACTTCAGAAATGAAATAGTAACTTTCACCAATAAGAAGAAAAGTAGCATCATGAACTACGACGGAAAGATAGACCGATTCTTCAATGATGTAGTAGCCCGTTATGAAACTCGCCTGATAAACGATGCGTTAGGTATCAATGCAATGTTGGGTGCCAGCCAGGAAAAATACCGTTCACACAACTTTAAAGCTACTAAATATGATATGATAGATACCAGCCTTGGAGTACTTAATGGTGCTATCGGTGATGCATCTGCCAGTGGAAGTAGTGCAGAGTGGGCCATGCGTTCTTTCTTCGGTCGTGTCAACTTGGATTGGCAACAGAAGTATTTGCTGGAAATCAATTTGAGAGCCGACCAATCTTCCCGCTTCCTCAAATCCAAACGTACCGGATACTTCCCCTCTGCATCTTTTGCATGGCGTTTAGAACAGGAAAAATTCATGGAAGGATTAAGAGACAAAGGATTGAGCACACTGAAGCTGCGTTTGTCTTACGGTTCGTTAGGCAACAATGCAGTGGGCAACTACGATGCCCTGGCTTTATATGCCAACAAAAACGATGACGGTGCTTTCAACTACAGTCTGAACAATTTAGTGGCATTAGGTCTGGCACAAGCCCGTATTGCCAATCCTAATTTAACCTGGGAGTCAACTTATATGACCAATGTAGGTATTGATTTCGGGCTATTCAACAATCGTCTGACCGGTACAATGGATTACTTCCACAAGAAAACCAAAGATATCCTCATCAATCTCCCCGCACCTGCCGTACACGGTATCGCATCCATTCCCAAACAAAATAGTGCAGAGGTGTTGAACCAAGGTGTGGAACTTACACTGGGTTGGCAAGATAAAATAGGAGATTTCTCCTACTCGGTAAACGGAAACTTTACTTATGTAAAGAATGAAGTGACCAAATATAAAGGCAAAGACAAAGGTGGCATTACCTACAGCGGCGCTAATATCATTTGGGAAGGACATGCTATCAATTCACAATACCTGTTGCGTTGCGACCGCATCATCCAAACCGATGAAGATTTGGCATTGGTACAGCAAATGATAGACAATGCTCCGGTGGTAGACGGCAAAAAAGTTGATCCGTTCGCAGCTTTCGGTACTCCGCAAAAAGGTGACTTGCTTTACAAAGACATCAATCAGGACGGTATTATCGATATGGATGACCGCGAAATCGTAAGCGATGGCCCGAACCCCAAATTCCAATTTGGTCTGAATCTGAATGCTTCTTATAAGGGGATTGATTTTGCCATGCTGCTGCAAGGGCAAGCCGGTGCTAAAATTTACTGGCAAAATGATTTGGCCAATACCCCCAGTGTACGCCACGGCTATCAACTGAACAAGGAAGTGGCAGACGGCAGATGGTACGAAGGCAGAACAGATGCAACCTATCCGCGCCTGCTGGAATACCAAGACCAAAGAAACAAACAAATGAGCGACTTCTACCTGGAGAATCTGGCTTATCTGAAAATACGTAATATCCAACTGGGATATACGCTTCCAGCCAAATTAACCAAGAAAATTTCATTAGAACGTCTTCGCTTCTACGGTAGTTTGGAGAACTTCTTCACTTTCACCTCTTTCAGAGGCTTCGATCCTGAAATAGGAGGAAGCATTGACTATCCTGCCATGAAAAATGTAGTGTTCGGCATTAACCTTAGCTTTTAACCAATAACATTGAATAAAATGAAAAAATATAAACTCTTTATCACATTGGCTGCTTCTCTATTCCTTACAAGCAGCTGCTATGATTTGGATGTATATCCTGAAGACCAATTGAGTTCGGGAACCTTTTTCCAGACTCAAGACCATGCAGACCAAATTATGATGGGTGTCTACAGCCAAATGCAGTCGGATGATATTTTTGGACGTCAGTTCGGTCTTGACTGTTTGGGTGGCATCGGCAGCGGATATGACCCTGCATCATACGCAGTTATAGGTCGCGGTACTTATAACTCTACTTCCGGATTAGTAACCGGAAAATTCAAAAATCTGTACGAAGGCATAGCCCGTGCCAATATCTTGCTTCAAAACGTAGACCGGTGCGATATGAGCGATGAGCTGAAACTGAGATACAAAGCTGAGGCCCGATTTATGCGTGCACTCTATTATTTTACTCTGATGGACTTCTTCGGTCCTGTACCTGTTTATGATGAAAGCACTATCGTAGCCGAAGATTTCATGAACATGCTGGAGCCAAGAAAAAGTCTGGAAGAAGTACGCAAATTTATCATTGACGACTTGGACAACGCCGATACTTACCTGCCTACAGAATGGGATGCGTCCAATGCCGGTCGAGCTACCAAGGCTGCTGCCATGTCGCTGAAGGGTAAAGTGCTACTCTATGCCAAAGAGTATGAAGCCGCCAAAGAATGTTTTGAGGCTGTTGTAACAAACAAGGAAGGCAAATATGGCGAAAAAGAACTCTACCCGGATTATGCAGGCTTGTTCAAACCGGGTGGTGATGAAAGCAGTGAAATGATTTTCGCCATTCAGAACATAGGGGGTGTAGGACAGGATTTCGGTATGCCCACGACTTTCTATATGGGTAGCCGTGCTTCCTATGGAAGTTGCTGGAACAATGTCATGGCCTCTATAGATTTTGTAGACAGCTATGAATGTAAAAACGGAAAGCCCTTTGACTGGAACGACTACTTCGAGGGTTATAACGAGAATATAGATATAAGGAAAGAAGTACTCTATGCCAAGCTGGACAACAGCAAAAAAGTGGTAACTTATCCTGCAAGCCGCGACAAGCTATTGGAAATGTACGAAAATCGCGACCCGCGTATGAAAGCATCTATTATTCTTCCCTACACACACTATGCCGGCTGGGTGAAAAATGCGCCGAAAGATACAGAATTCATTCTCCTGGAAAAACAGGGTGATGCCCATGAAAACAATGGTTTCATCCGTGTCAATCAGAATTATCAGCTCTATCTCTGGAGAAAATTCGTAGCAGAGGGCAACATGGACGGTGCTATCAATAACCGTGCCGACACTCCGATCAACTTTCCTATCATCCGACTGGCCGATGTGTATCTGATGCTCGCCGAATGTTATAACCAGATGGAAAACGGAGATCAGGAAAAAGCTGTATATTATATCAATAAAGTCCGTAACCGTGCCAGTGTAAATATGCCTGAAATCAATAACGGTGATTCTTGGATGGAAGCAAGAACCAAAGAAGAAGTATTTGCCCGTATCCGTCATGAACGCGCTGTAGAACTGGCAGCAGAAGGCTGGAGCTTCAGTGACATGAGACGTTGGGGCTTACTGGAGGAAGTGGCAGGCCCGGTGAAAGATATCGTAAACAAGAAACTTTATGACCGTGTAGTCAACGAAAGAGACTATCTATGGCCTATTCCGCAGGACGAAATAGATAAGAATCCCAATTTACGCCCTAACAATCCGGGATGGTAATATACACCGGATATGATATAATACTCTGAAAGAAAAAATTCAATACCGGAGTCAGATACAAAAAAGTCCATCGGAAATTATCCGACGGACTTTTTTTATTGTTTGCCCCAATGCAAAAAGCACATGCCCTTGTGCAAAAATCCAAAAAACGACAGCAGATGTTACGGATGAAGCTCCTCAAAGCTTTTATTCTCCTCCTGCATTGTACGGACAGTCTCTTCCAGCTCCCCGATAGGCAGGTCGAGATTATACCAATCATTATAGCAGTCGGTCACATACCAATTACCATCCACCAGCTCAAACACAACCCGGAGCGAGGGCTCCGACTCATCATACCCCGCCTCAAATTCTTTATAGGCAGGTTCATCCCGGGTAAAACGTGAGATGTAAACTCCTCCTTCCTCTTCTGTGATACGTCCTTCTTTCAAGGTTTCACTATCCAGTAACGCCCATTTATCACGGGTAAAAGGAAAAGTCTGCTCTGTCTCGCCATCATCCTGCAACAATACGATAGGCGATTTCAAAGGAAACTTGATACGTGAATACTGAAATGAAGCACTGGATGTAAACTTATGGAGAAATGACTTGAAATCCTCTCCGGTTGCCAGACTGTTGAAAGTTGAGAGCATAAACGCCATGCACAGACAAACAACAAAATTAATAGCTTTCATAATAGATACGAGTTATTCCGATTTAAAGTGCAAATATACGACAAGCCGGAAATTTACAATGAAAAGCCGGCGGGAATTTACATCTGTTACTTCTTACCCCTCAAATACTCATAACCGAAGCGGCAGCGCAAACAGTCCTTCCTGTCGCAATATTCCTTTTGAAGCTGAAGCAAAGCCTGTGAGTCGGCCGCAGTATAAACGGGAAGTCCAGCTCCACTCCACAGACGGGTGACATGATTGTTCTCGGCTTTCAATGCTTCAAGAAAACAAGTGGCACGGTCACAAAGCCGTTCATCTGCTCTGTGCATTCCGTAAGCATACAGAAAAGGGATAACGGTGTTGATAAGAATAAGGTTCAAAGCATTCTCTCCAAAACGCTTTTCTTGATGTGGCGAGCTTTTTTTAAACGTAAAATGTGTCTCCCAATAGGGCGAAGTCCGTGCGGATATTATCTTCTTTATATCTTCCGCAGTTTCGGCCGCCATAACTCGTGAAAACAAAGATTGTTCCTTATGATACAGCCAGGCAAGCTGTGCCAGGCGCACATGGGGGAAATTACCGGGACGCAAACGTAAAAAACGCCACCGGTCACCGCTCACTGGAGCTGACAATTCGAACTTGCGCTGCAAATAATGAAACTCTTTCTGAAGTTCCCGGTAGTAACAATCCTCCTGCCAATCTTCTTCCAAAAGCCCGGCCTGTCCTAAAAAGAACGCCTCTACCTGAAAAAGGCTATCCCGATGCTTGTCTACCGCACGGAAAGGCAGATGAGCGGCCCACGCTTCAAAAGCATCGCCATTCAGACCGAAACCCAGATTACGGGCAAGGGTAATAAAGAATACATCTTCCCAATGATTGTTGCAACGCTCCAGACGTGCGGCAATGGCCTGTGCCTTTTGTTCAAAACGCTCCACCTGCAAAGCCGATAACCAGGAATGGACCGTCAGTTTCGGTAAGGAAGCAAGAATAGAATAACAAGGAGGGTATATTTCCGCCTGACGTAATTCGTCATAACGCCGGCGGACATTGTCCGGACAGTGCAACAGTAGCTGGGGAACAATACCGCCGTTGGCATAGTACACCTCGCAATCCGACTCGCCCACCACATGCAGAATAACATTATCGTAAACCGTATCCCGGTTATGTCCGTGACGAAACCAGTCCGAAGCCTGCGTATGCAACTCAACGTTACCCACCCAAAGCGTACCGTTTATTTTCAGTTTTGCGTTAAAGAAATCGGGGCCTGCATCAGTATTCGGCAAACCGGGATCTATCACTTCGACCGGCTGTCCGGAGGTTGTCTGGAGAGGCATTAAAGGAAATATCTTATGCTTCCAAACGTAATGCAGCAATTGTTCCATTGTTAACTTATCGTTAATGTTGTGCGCAAATGTAAGAAAAAGATTACCTTTGCGACATATAGTTCGTTGATAAACTGAATAAAAACCAAAGAAACAATGAAAATCGCATTAATCGGTTACGGAAAAATGGGTAAGGAAATCGAGAAGATTGCCTTAAGCCGCGGACACGAAATTGTCAGCATCATCGATGTGAATAACCAGGAGGATTTTGAATCGGCCGCATTCAAAAGTGCCGATGTCGCCATAGAATTTACCAATCCGACGGCAGCCTACAACAATTATATGAAAGCTTTCAAGGCAGACGTAAAATTGGTTTCGGGCAGTACAGGCTGGCTGGAAGAACATGGTGAAGAGGTAAGAAAGCTTTGTTCCGAAGGTGGAAAAACCCTGTTCTGGTCATCTAATTTCAGTCTGGGAGTAGCCATATTCTCGGCCGTCAACAAATATCTGGCGAAGATCATGAACCGGTTCCCTGCTTACGACGTAACAATGAGCGAAACTCACCATATACACAAGCTGGATGCTCCAAGCGGCACTGCCATTACCCTGGCCGAAGGTATTCTGGATAATCTCGACCGCAAAAGCCGTTGGGTAAAAGGTACCTTGCAAGCACCGGATGGAACCGTGTCAGGCTCTGTCGAATGCGCTGCCGACGAACTTCCGGTCAGCTCTATCCGCGAGGGAGAAGTACCGGGCATTCACAGCATCCGCTACGATTCAGAGGCAGACAGCATCACCATTACCCATGATGCCAAGACCCGCAGCGGCTTTGCTTTGGGAGCTGTGTTGGCAGCAGAATATACAGCCGGCAAACAAGGTTTCTTAGGCATGAGCGATTTATTTCCATTTTTAAAAGACTAAAGTATTATGAGAAAAGCAACACGTGCCCAATGGGTCAAATTCGGCATAGTTACCCTGCTCTACCTGATGTTCCTTGTCTGGGTGAAAAGTTGGTGGGGACTGATTGTCCTTCCTTTCATATTTGACATCTACATCAGCAAGAAAATACCCTGGAGTTTCTGGAAAAAATCCAAGAATCCGGCTGTGCGTGGCATTATGAGTTGGGTAGACGCCATTGTATTCGCCTTGGTGGCTGTTTATTTTGTGAATATCTACATATTCCAGAACTATCAGATACCTTCGTCTTCACTGGAAAAATCATTGCTGGTGGGTGACTTTCTGTATGTAAGTAAAATGAGCTACGGTCCGCGTGTACCGAACACACCGCTTTCCATGCCGTTGGCACAACACACTTTGCCGATATTCAACACCAAATCGTACATTGAATGGCCGCAATGGAAATACAAACGCGTACCGGGTTTCGGAAAAGTGAAGCTGAATGACATTGTCGTGTTCAACTTTCCTGCGGGTGATACGGTAGCGCTTAACAGACAGCAAGAAGATTTTTACAGCCTGGCTTACAGGGAAGGACAGCGCGTATATCCCAATAAAATCAATATGGACAGTCTGACGCGCGACCAGCAGCGTACCGTCTACGACCTTTATTACAATGCCGGTCGTAATCTGATCCGTACCAATCCGCAAATGTACGGTGATATTGTGGTACGTCCGGTCGACCGCCGCGAGAACTATGTAAAACGCTGCGTCGGCCTGCCGGGAGATACCCTGCAAATCAAAGATACACAAGTGTACATCGATGGAAAAGCCATCGAGAATCCGGAGGAGATGCAGCTCAACTATTTCGTACAGACCACCGGCCCGTACATACCGGAAGAGATGTTTCGCGAATTGGGCATCAGTAACGACGACCAGATACTGATGACCGATGACTTCAATTATGAAGAAGGACTTATGCAGATGGGATTGGACCGCCGCGATGCTCAAGGCAGACTGACTCCGGTGTATCACCTGCCCCTCACCAAAAAAATGTACGATACGCTCGCCGGCAATAAAAAACTGGTTAGCCGCATCGTCATGGAACCGGAAAACCTTTCAGGACAAATGTATCCGCAAAACCTCTATACAAAGTGGACACGGGATAATTACGGTCCAGTCTGGATACCGGAAAAAGGTGCGACCATTATCCTGAACAAAGATAACCTGCCCATTTACGAACGTTGCATCGTAGCTTATGAAGGCAATACACTGGAACAAAAACCGGACGGTATCTACATCAACGGACAAAAAACAGACACCTACACCTTCAAGCTGGACTACTATTGGATGATGGGCGACAACCGCCATAATTCCCTTGACTCCCGCTACTGGGGCTTCGTACCGGAAGACCACGTAGTAGGTAAGCCTATCGTTGTCTGGCTCTCATTAGATAAAGACCGTGGTTGGTTTGATGGAAAAATCCGTTGGAACCGCATCTTCAAGTGGGTACATTAATACAGTGACCGGAAGTTAGCGATCAATACACACTATGCGGAGAAGGAATTGGAAGATTGCAGCTACCCTGACCGGAGTAATACTTACAGTGATATTGCTCCGGAGTTGCGTTGCAACTTCCTATCTGATTCCTTCCACAGGAATGGAAAACTCACTGTACCGCGGTGAACGTATCCTGGTAAACAAATGGAGCTACGGACTACGGTTGCCTTTCATAAGCTTATGGGGGTATCACCGTTGGGGCGACAAACCAGTACGTAAGGATGACATCCTTGTATTCAATAACCCTGCCAACCTCTCACAAACAGCAATCGACCAGAGAGAAGTATACATCGGCCGTTGCCTGGGAGTACCGGGAGATACTTTGTGGGTAGATTCTCTTTTCTCCGTAATTCCTTCGGAAAAAAACGCTCCCGACCAGAAGTTCCTTTATACATATCCCCGGAAGAAAGAGAAGCAGTTAGACTCACTGCTCACTATCCTTTCTATCCGCCCCAACGTATTATTGGGACAGGATACGGCAAAAAACGTACGCAGCTTCAGCAGGTACGAGTATTATCTGTTGGAACAGGCTTTAGGAACAAACAACTGGATAGAGCCTGCCGATAAAGAAGACTCGGTTGACGTACTGAAACCTCTCATCATCCCTGGCAAAGGGAAAGCCGTACGTGTATATCCCTGGAACATGACACTGCTGCGCAACACATTGGTGTTGCATGAAAGGAAACGGGCAGACATCAAAAATGATACACTATACATAGAAGGAAAACCTGTACAGCATTGTTACTTTATGAAAGATTACTATTGGGTGGGTGCCAACAACTCGATAAACCTGTCAGACTCCCGTTTGTTCGGACTTGTCCCCAAAGACCATGTCATCGGAAAGGCCGCCGTCATCTGGTTCTCAAAGGAGCAGGATACGGGATTGTTCAACGGGTATCGCTGGGACAGGATATGGAGAAGAATAAAGTGATAATCAAACAGCCAAATGATAAAGTACCAGGCAGTAACTCCTGCCGGTTCTTATTTTTTAATTTTTAATTCTTAAATGCTCAATTCAAATGACCGTCTATCTTTCTTCCGCCTATCTGGCTCCGGTTGAATACTATACCAAACTGTTGGCATACGACCAAATATATATCGAACAGCACGACCATTATACCAAACAGACGTATCGTAACCGTTGCACCATTGCTGCGCCCGACGGTGAACTGGCCCTTTCCATTCCTACAGTCAAACCCGACACACCGAAATGCCCGATGCGTGATATCCGTATCTCCGACCACGGCAACTGGCGTCATCTGCACTGGAATGCCATTGAATCGGCATACAACCATACACCTTTTTTTGAATATTACAAAGATGATTTCCGCCCTTTTTATGAAAAGAAATATGAGTTTTTAGCCGATTTCAACGAAGAACTTTGCCACCTCGTCTGCTCCCTGATAGACATACAGCCAACTATAGAACGTACCTCAGAGTACAAAGCTATATTTACACCCAACGAAGTAGATTTTCGTGAACGCATTCATCCTAAGAAAGACTTCCGCTTGGAAGATACGGATTTTTTTCCGCAACCCTACTACCAGGTATTTCAGGAAAAACTCGGCTTCCTGCCCAACCTCAGCATTATCGATTTGCTGTTCAATATGGGACCGGAAAGCTTATTAATATTGCAACAAAGCAATTCATCTGTTCATTCCAATTCCATCACCTAATACAAATTATATAAATTCTGAGACTTTTCTAACAATAAGAGAAGTATTAATTCCATATCTTTGCCATACAAACCTAAAGAATACACATCTGTATAACTAAATACATAAATCATGAAAAACTTATTCGACATTAAAGACAAAGTAATCGTCATAACAGGCGGTTGTGGCATTTTAGGAAAAAACATCGCCAACTATCTGGCCGAGCAAGGAGCTAAAATCGTGATTCTGGACCGTGTGGAAGAGGCAGGCAGGGAACTGGAAGCCGAACTTAACCGAAAGTCCGAAGCCCTGTTTCTCGTAACCGACGTACTGAACAAGGAAGTGCTGGAAGAAAACAAGAAAGCCATCCTCGAACGCTTCGGCACTATCGATGTGCTGCTGAACGCCGCAGGCGGCAACATGCCGGGCGCTACCATCGCTCCGGACAAGACCGTGCTCGACCTCGATGTGGACGCATTCCGCAAAGTGGTAGACCTGAACCTCTTCGGTACGGTGCTTCCCACCATGGTGTTCGTAGACGTCATGGCAAAGAACAAGAAAGGCGCCATCGTTAATTTCTGCTCCGAATCCGCCCTTCGTCCGCTGACGCGCGTAGTAGGTTACGGTTCCGCCAAAGCGGCCATCGGCAATTATACACGCTATATGGCGACCGAACTGGCAACCAAATTCAGCCCCGAACTCCGCGTGAACGCCATTGTTCCGGGATTCCTGCTCACCAACCAGAACCGTGCGCTGCTCACCAACCCCGACGGTTCGTACACAGACCGTGCAAAGACCATCATCGCCCACACTCCATGCGGACGCTTTGCCGAACCGGAAGAACTGTTCGGAACCATCCACTACCTCATCAGTGATGCTTCCAGCTTCGTGACCGGGGCACTCTCGGTGGTGGACGGCGGTTTCGACGCATTCTCCATCTGATGAAATCCGTGAGAGTATGCCAAAATAAAACTCACTTGCTATCTGTTTCTTTTTTAGGCACGGATTACACGGATAGACACGGATTTATTTTATCCCTTTTTCCGTGTAATCCGTGCCTAAAAAAGAAATCATCAAGTATATTTTAGCACATCCTCATTCATAATAGACAGACATATACTTTATAAACTTATACCATTACAATATGATACTTTGTGAACAAACCTGGCGCTGGTACGGTCCTAACGACCCCGTCAGCCTATGGGACATCAGACAGGCCGGAGCCACCGGCATCGTGAACGCCCTGCACCACATCCCCAACGGTGAGGTGTGGACGGTGGAAGAAATCATGAAACGCAAGGAGATAATTGAAGCCGCAGGTCTCCGCTGGTCGGTCGTTGAAAGCGTACCCGTACACGAGCACATCAAGACGCAGACCGGAGATTTCCAACGGTATATCGACAACTACAAGGAAAGCCTGCGCAACCTCGGCAAATGCGGTGTGAACATCGTGACGTACAACTTCATGCCCGTACTGGACTGGACGCGTACCGATCTTGCCTACGAGCTTCCCGACGGCAGCCGCGCCCTGCGCTTCGAACGCGCGGCCTTCATCGCTTTCGACCTCTTCCTGCTGAAGCGCCCCGGTGCGGAAGCCGATTACACCGACGCGGAAAAGGCCAGGGCCAAAGCCCGCTTCGAGCAGATGACGGAAGACGACAAGCAGTTGCTGGTACGCAACATGATTGCCGGCCTGCCCGGTTCGGAAGAGAGCTTTACCTTGGAGCAGTTCCAGAAAGAGCTTGACCGCTACAGGGATATCACCCCCGAAAAGCTGCGCTCCAACCTGATATATTTCCTCAGCGAAATCTGTCCCGTTGCCGACGAGGCCGGCATCGAGCTGGTGATCCATCCGGACGACCCGCCCTGCTCAATCCTGGGCCTGCCGCGTATCATGAGCTGCGGCGCCGATTTCCAGGCTCTGATTGACGCTGTTCCCAACAAGAGCAACGGTCTGTGCCTGTGCACCGGTTCTTTGGGCGTAAGCAGCGCCAATGACTGTGCCGCCCTGATAGAGCAGTTCGGCGACCGCATTAACTTCGTGCACCTGCGCAGCACGCAACGCGATGAGGAAGGCAACTTCTACGAAGCCAACCATCTGGAAGGCAACGTCGATATGTACCATGTGATGAAGGCTTTCCTCGAGCTGCAGCAGCGCCGTAAGGTTTCCATCCCGATGCGTCCCGACCACGGTCACCAGATGGTGGATGACTTGAAGAAGAAAACCAACCCGGGGTACTCCTGCATCGGCCGTCTGAGAGGATTGGCAGAACTGAGAGGGCTGGAAATGGGAATCGCCAAATCCTTGTTTGAATAAGGAATTCCTTTAAAAATGTGCTAAAAGCCATTCAACTGCAATGATGCTGCGATTGAATGGCTTTTTTATAACCTGATACCCCATATTGAGAAATTCTTTCCTATATTTGCCCCTTGAACCCCCAAAACAGATTTATCATGAAAAACTTAACACTCCAACGAGTGGCTGCGGTAGATGTATTCCGCGCACTCACCATGTTCCTTATGCTCTTCGTAAACGACATTCCCGGTTTGAAGAATGTTCCTCACTGGCTGATGCACGCCGCTGCCGATGAGGATATGCTGGGATTTTCCGATACCATCTTTCCGGCCTTTCTGTTCTGCATGGGCATGTCAGTATCCTTTGCCATACAGAACCGTTATAAAAAGGGCGATACAACCACACAGGTCATTGCACATATATTCTGGCGTACGGTGGCGCTCATTGCCATGGGGCTGTTCTCGCTTAACAGCGGCGGCATCGAAGGCGGTCTTTCCCATTCCTGGTTTACTATCCTTATGGTAATCGGTTTCTTCCTGACATGGGGAGTATATCCAAAGGCCGAAGGTACAAAAAAAGCCCTTTTCACCGTAATGAAAGTGGCAGGCGTGGTATTGCTTGCAACGCTGGTTATTTATAAAGACCTCAACGGGAAACCGTTCCATACAAGTTGGTGGGGAATCCTCGGTCTTATAGGCTGGACATATGCCGTATGTGCCGGCATCTATCTGTTCACCCGCGAAAGCCTGCGTAAAAACGCGGTTGCATGGTTTGCAGTGATAACGCTCGCTGTAATCAGCCATTCCGGCCTTATCCCGGAAGAGTACGGAAGCCGTATCCTGTTGTTGCCTTTCATTCCCAGTGACTGGACGCTGCACGCATTCGGAATGTCGGGTCTGCTGACCTCCTTGCTCATGCAACGCTACGCCAATCGCGAACACCCAGGCAAATTCATCGGTATGCTCTGCATCCTTGGTGCCGGCATGTTGATTCTTGCACTGGTTTCGCATCCATACTGGATTATCTCCAAGATACAGGCTACCCCGTCCTGGCTGTTTTATTGTCTTGCCGCCTTCTTCCCGTTATTCGGCTTTTTCTATTGGCTGACCGATGTAAAGGGCAAAACCAACCGGTTCGATATAATCAAACCCGCAGGAACGGCAACGCTCACTTGCTACATTCTTCCCTATATATGGTACTCCGTCCAGCAATTAGCCGGCTGGGCTTATCCGGAAGCATTGGGAAGCGGTGTACCGGGACTGCTCAAATCGCTTGTCTTCTCCATCATCATCGTACAGTTGACAGGACTGCTGGTGAAAGGCAAAATAAAACTGAAAGTTTAAAATACTTCATGACTATGTTGAAAATTCAAACTCCCAACGGCGAAGACAGAGTTCTGCTCCATTCCTGCTGTGCTCCCTGTTCCTCTGCCATCATTGAATGCCTGCTGGCAAACGGCATCCGCCCGACAGTGTTTTATTGTAATCCCAACATCTATCCGCAAGAGGAATATGAGATAAGAAAGCAGGAAGCCGTTCGTTTCGTAACGTCCCAAAACCTCGATTTCATCGATGCGGATTACGATTATACCCACTGGCGGAACACAATGCTGGGACTGGAAAACGAACCGGAACGAGGCAGCCGTTGCCTGAAATGCTTTACATTACGCCTGACGGAAACGGCACGCTATGCTTCCGAACACGGCTTCTCTGTCTTTACCACTACCCTCGCATCTTCGCGTTGGAAAAGCCTCGACCAGATAAACGAAGCGGGAAAACGGGCAGCCGCCCTTTATCCCGGTACAATCTTTTGGGAACAGAACTGGCGGAAAGGCGGATTGCAAGACCGCCGCAACCAGCTCCTCAAAGAGTATGACTTCTATAACCAACTGTACTGCGGCTGTGAATTCAGCAGGAAGCGGTTGGAACAGCCTGAAGAGAATAAGCGGGAATAAGGCATTTTTAGTAAAGGGAGATTCCAAAAACAAGCAGCCGGACCACACATCCTAATTCGTCAGACAGTTGTTACCCTTTCGTTCAACAACTGTCTGACGAAAGGATAACGGATGTCTGACGAAAGGGCAACATCCGTCTAACGAATTAAATTCAATAAGAGTCCGGCATAACAATCCCTGCTTCAACACCTGAGTTCAGCAACGGAAAAGGCTGTCAATCGTAAACAAGTGTCGATAAATAATCCTCCGCAAACATCTCGTTTGCCACTTCCAACAGAATTTCGGGAGTCAGTTGTCCGATACGCCGGAACACGGCTTCAGCCGTTTCATATTTATTGTAATGCAGGAAGGTCTTTGCCATGCCGAGGGCATTGTTCTCGTTATTGTCCGAAGCCACGCCTATCTGCCCGATAAGCTGTTTTTTGGCGGCGGCAAGCTGGGAAGAAGTCATCCGAGTATCGCGCAGGCGTTTCAGTTCTTTATACACAAGGCGGGTACAAAGCTCCGCATCCTCCGGATCGCAACCGAAATAAATACAGAAAGTTCCGGTATCGGTATAAGAAGTCAGGTTGGACTCTACATTATAGACCAGTCCGCGCCGTTCGCGCAAGGCCACATTCAGCCGGCTGTTCATGCCCGGACCTCCGAGGATGTTATTCAGCAGATAGAGCGCCGTACGCTTGTCTTCATACGCATTGTACCCCCTACTGCCAATCATGATGTGCGCCTGATGGGTATCTTTGTGTAAAACCAGATTTTTCGGAACATATAAAGGCGGGGGCGTACGACGGTTATCGACAGCCTCAGCCGGAATATCAGCCAATAGTTTTTCCGCCCAACGCACCACTTGTCTGAAATCCATATTGCCTAAAACAAAGAACACCATATTGCCCGGACGGTAAAAGCGGGAAGTAAAGGCCGCCGCATCTTCGCTGCGGAACTTCTTCAACTGTTCCGGATTGCCGAGGATATTACGTCCCAGAGGATGCCCGCGAAAGATTAAATCCTCAAAATCATCAAAAATCAGTTCGGACGGGTTGTCTTCGTACGACTGGATTTCGTCTATAATGACCTCTGTCTCCTTTTCAATCTCCCGCTGAGGGAAAGTGGAATGGAATACAATATCCGTCAGCAACTCAAAAGCACGCCCGAAATGTTCGGTAAGAAATGCGGAATAAATTACGGTTTCTTCCTTATTGGTGTAAGCGTTTAAATCGCCGCCCACATTCTCCATGCGGTTCAGAATATGCCACGCCCTGCGCTTCCTGGTGCCTTTAAAAATAAGATGCTCCACAAAATGCGCCATCCCCTGCTCGTTTTCGAGTTCATCGCGTGTTCCGGCATCCACCGCAAAACCACAATAAGCCACCTTCGACAAGGAGGGTTCATGGATGATGCGCAAGCCGTTCGGCAATGTGTGCTGATTATGGCGAGGCTGTATTTCTTCTGTTAAATTCTTCATTCTTACGCTACAAACAGTTTACCGGCACAAAAATACAATAAAACTTATTGCCGTTTATGGAAAATTACGGATATTTGTAGACTTATAATCCATAAATCAAAATTGAGACAATGATAGCATCCATTCAAGAGCTTTTGCAGAAAGAAGCGCAGGCCGTATTGAATATCCCTGTAACGGACGCATACGAAAAGGCGGTAGAACTTATCGTAGAACAGGTACACCGTAAAAAAGGCAAGCTGGTAACTTCCGGCATGGGTAAAGCAGGGCAAATAGCCATGAATATTGCTACAACCTTTTGCTCGACCGGCATTCCTTCCGTATTTCTGCATCCCAGCGAAGCACAGCATGGAGATCTGGGTATCCTGCAGGAGAATGACCTGCTGCTGCTCATCTCCAATTCGGGCAAAACACGGGAAATCGTCGAACTGACACAGCTGGCGCATAACCTGAATCCGAAACTGAAATTTATCGTCATTACAGGAAATCCGGACAGTCCGCTGGCACAGGAATCGGATGTATGTCTCAGCACAGGAAGTCCCAAGGAAGTCTGCATACTGGGCATGACCCCTACCACTTCCACAACGGTAATGACCGTTATAGGAGATATTCTGGTAGTACAGACCATGCAGAAAACCGGATTTACCATTGAAGACTACTCCAAACGTCACCACGGCGGTTACCTCGGAGAAAAATCAAGAGCGTTATGCGTAAAGTAATCGGCATCGGGGAAACGATATTAGACATTATTTTCCGTAACGAGCAACCTTCGGCTGCCGTTCCGGGCGGTTCCGTATTCAATGGAATCGTTTCATTGAGCCGCACCGGCGTTCCAGTCTGTTTCATCAGTGAAACCGGCAACGACCATGTAGGCAATATCATCCTCAGGTTCATGCGTGACAATCATATCTCCACGGACTACGTCAACGTATTTCCTGACGGGAAATCGCCCGTTTCGCTTGCCTTTCTGGATGACAACAGCGATGCCGAATATATCTTCTACAAGGATTATCCCAAACAGCGGCTGGATGTCATATACCCAAAACTGGAAGAGGACGACATTGTTGTCATCGGCTCTTACTACGCATTGAATCCGGTGCTGCGCGAGAAAGTGTTGGAGCTGCTCGACCAGGCACGCGAAAAGAAAGCCATCGTGTACTACGATCCCAATTTTCGTTCTTCCCATAAGGAAGAGGCCATAAAATTGGCGCCGACCATTATTGAAAATCTGGAATACGCGAACATTGTACGCGGCTCGCAGGACGATTTCTTCTATATGTACAACCTGCGCGAAGCAGACAAGATATACAAGGACAAGATTAAATTCTACTGTCCCAATTTCCTATGCACGGCAGGAGCGGAAAAGATTGCGCTCCGCACCGCTTCCGTCTCCAAAGAATATGACATACCGCCACTGAAAGCCGTAAGTACCGTCGGAGCGGGCGACAACTTCAATGCAGGCATCATTTACGGCTTGCTGAAATACGATGTCCGCTATGACGACCTGAATACAATCGGTGAAGCCAAGTGGGACCAGATTATCCGTTACGGCATGGAATTTGCCGCAGAAGTCTGCAAAAGCTACAGCAATTCGGTGTCAAACGAGTTTGCGGAGAGATGCAAATATTGAGGCTCCTCTCCAATCAGCACTTAAAAATAAATTATCATTTAAAAATTATAAAAGCTTCATATACGCTGTATAATCTGCAACGAAAAACCATATATTTGCTGTAAACGACATTAGAGAGTTTACGAATTATGTATAAGAATCTGTTGAACTTGCTTGTTCTGGCAGTGTTGCTTCCTTCTTGCAGCGGCACAGCTCCACACATATCCGTTGTATGCGAAGAAAATAATGTAGGGAACTGTATCGTCAAATGGGAAATGGCTCCGCTTATCAAAGGGAACATAAAAGTATATGCTTCGACCGATCCTGACTTCATTCCGGAAGATGTTCCCGTGGCCATGGCCGATATCTCGGACTTGAAAATGACCATCGTCACGAACGATCCGACCAAACGTTATTATTACACCCTTTTGTTCGACGACAAATATCGTGTTAAGATTGCCACGCGCAACATCAACATTCCCGGTGTACAGAACTTCCGTGATTTGGGCGGCTATCCTTCTTATTCCACCAAGAAACAGATGCGCTGGGGAATGATTTACCGCTCGGCAGAGATAGACAGCCTTGAATGTTCCTCACGCAGGGAGCTCAAGAACCTCGGTATCAAGACACTTATCGACTTGCGGGCTTTTTCGGAGATAGGCAGGCAGTCACCGCTGCAAAAAGGGTTCAACGTCGTGCATATTCCGCTTGCCACAGGAGATATGGAAGGCATACTGAAAGGCATACGGGAAGAAAAAATCAAAAGTGACACCGTCTACCGCATGGTAGAGCGTATGAACCGCGTTTTAATAGACCAATATACCAAAGAATACCGGCAGATATTCGATATCCTGTTGGATAAAAACAGTTATCCGGTAGTCATACACTGTTCCTCTGGCAAAGGACGTACCGGTATCGTGTCCGCACTGGTGCTTGCCGCACTGGGAATAAACGAGGACATAATCATGGAAGATTACCGGCTGAGCAATGATTACTTCAACATTCCAAGCGCCTCCAAATACGCTTATCAGTTGCCTGCACGCTCGCAGGAAGCCATCACTACCCTTTTCTCCGCACGCGAGGATTTCCTGAACGCTGCCAAAGACGAAGCGGAACGCCGATACGGTGACATGGATACTTACCTGCGGAAAGGTATCGGACTAAGCAAGAACGAAATAAAAAGGTTACGGAGTATTTTGCTCAGTAATTAATGATTAATCGCCAAAAAACTCTTATCTTTGCGCCAAATGCGAAGATAAACCGTACCTCGGCATAAAAAACAGACAAGTTTATTTTATTATGCTCCCGGCTTGCATTATCTTTGCACCTGAAATATAAAGATATACAAAGATTTAATGAAGACATTTGAAGAGCTCGGTGTGTCGCCGGAGATACGCCGCGCCATTGAAGAAATGGGATATGCGTGTCCCATGCCGGTACAAGAGGAAGTAATCCCTTACCTTTTGGGAGAAAATAATGATGTAGTAGCACTGGCACAAACAGGAACAGGAAAGACCGCAGCGTTCGGTCTGCCGCTTATACAGCAAATCAACGTTAACAACCGAATACCCCAATCACTTATTCTTTGCCCTACCCGCGAACTCTGTTTACAGATAGCGGGCGACCTGAATGATTACTCCAAGTACATCGACGGTCTGCGGGTATTGCCCGTGTACGGCGGTTCGTCCATCGAAAGCCAGATACGTGCCCTGAAGCGGGGGGTACACATCATCGTAGCTACCCCCGGACGTCTGCTCGACCTTATGGAACGCAAGACCGTCTCACTCTCCACCATCCAGAACGTGGTTATGGACGAGGCGGACGAAATGCTGAACATGGGTTTTACGGACAGCATTAATGCCATTCTCGCAGATGTGCCCCAAGAGCGTAACACACTGCTGTTCTCCGCGACCATGAGTCCCGAAATCGCACGTATTTCCAAAAAATACCTGCACAATGCAAAGGAAATCACCATCGGACGCAGAAATGAAGGAACCAGCAACGTGAAACACGTGGTGTTCACCGTTCATGCCAAAGATAAGTACGCCGCCCTGAAACGCATCGTAGATTACTATCCGCAGATATACGGCATCATCTTCTGCCGTACCCGCAAGGAAACTCAGGAAATTGCCGACAAACTGATGCAGGAAGGTTACAATGCCGACTCTTTACACGGTGAACTGAGCCAGGCGCAGCGCGATGCCGTCATGCAGAAATTCCGCATACGCAACCTGCAACTGCTGGTGGCTACCGACGTTGCCGCACGCGGTCTGGACGTCGACGACCTCACCCACGTCATCAACTACGGCCTGCCCGATGATACGGAAAGCTACACACACCGCAGCGGACGTACGGGACGTGCCGGAAAAACAGGCACATCCATCGCCATCATCAACCTGCGCGAAAAAGGCAAAATGCGTGAAATCGAACGCATCATCGGCAAGAAATTCATTCAGGGAGAAATGCCTACCGGCAAGCAAATCTGCGAGAAGCAGTTGCTGAAGGTTATTGACGAACTCGAAAAAGTAAAAGTAAATGAGGATGAAATCCGTGATTTCATGCCCGACATTTACCGCAAGCTGGACTGGTTGAGTAAGGAAGACCTGATTAAACGCATGGTTTCCCTCGAATTCAACCGTTTCCTGGACTACTATCGCGACCGTGAGGAAATAGAAATTGCCACCGGCAGCGAACGCAGCGCCAAAAGCGGCGAACGCGGCAGCAATGCCCGCAAGGCAACTCCGGGCTTTAAACGTCTGTTTATCAATCTCGGTAAAATGGACAACTTCTTCCCCAACGAACTAATCAGTCTCCTGAACAACAATACCCGCGGGCGTGTTGAATTAGGCCGTATCGACCTGATGCAGAAGTTCTCTTTCTTTGAAGTGGAAGACAAAGAAGCGGGCAACGTTATAAAAGCCTTAAACCGGGCCAACTGGAACGGCCGTAAGGTTTCTGTAGAGATTGCGGGAGAAGAAGGGAAAGACGCTCCCAAAGGAAAACGCAGGAACGAAGGCGGCAACTACGGCAAAAAGGAATTTGACGGCAAAAAACGCAGCTACAAGGATGAGCGTCGCAGCGAGGTTGCCGGCAAACGCAGCGATAAGACCGAATATGCCGCTACCGACAAGAAAAAGAACAAGCCCAGTCGCGAAGAACGCGGTTATACCAAAGCACGCGGCAAAAAAGACGATTGGAAACAGTTCTTTCAAGGCAATAACGAATTTAAAGATTCAGAACCGGACTTCAGCGAAGAAGGCTGGGCAAAACGGACACCTAAAAAGAAATAAGCAAACGACGTGAACAAAGTCAACGGTTTTTTATATGGACTATTGTCTTCTGCCAGCTTCGGATTGATTCCGCTATTTACAATCCCCGCCATGCAGCAAGGAATGGGTTTCTGGTCTATTCTATTATATCGTTTTCTTTTCGCCATGCTGGCACTGGCAGGCATACTGCTGCTCGACAAGCAGTCTTTCCGCATACGCCGTAAGGAGATATTGCCGCTTCTGCTGCTGGCATGCCTTTACGACAGTTCCGCAGTATTCCTCTTTTGGGGGTATCAGTTCATGTCGAGCGGTGTGGCCACCACCCTTCATTTCATGTATCCGGTGCTGACTACGCTTATCATGATGATATTCTTCCACGAGAAGAAATCTTTGTGGCGCATGGCGGCCATTGCACTGGCAGTAGCCGGCGTATTTTTCCTGTCCAACGGAGACGGTACGGGAAGCGTCACCTGGTCCGGCATATTCATTGTTTTGCTTTCTGCATTGGGATATGCCCTTTACCTGGTAACGGTAAGCCAACTGAAAAATCTCGAAATGAAAGGGCTTAAAATGACGTTTTACGTCTTTTTGTTCGGCGGTATCCTGTTATTCACCGGAACGGAAATCTCCGGGATAGGGTTACAGGCCATTCCGGACCGCACCACATTGGGCAATCTGGTGATGCTTGCGTTAGTACCTACCGTAATATCCAACCTTGCACTGGTACGCGCCATCAAAAACATAGGCTCCACACTGACATCCGTATTGGGAGCTATGGAACCTGTAACGGCGGTATGCGTAGGCATTGCCATCTTCGGAGAGCCGTTTACCCGAAGCATAGCACTGGGCATCCTGCTCATCATTTCAGCCGTAACCGTCATTATTCTAAAAAGATGATGGAGTGACAAGGTGATAAATAACAGTGTAACAAAGCAATAGGGTGACAAAGCAATGCATCATCACTTTATCACCCTATTATCTTATTGCTTTTTATCTCCTATTTCGTACAGCTCTTGGTACTGAAAGCAACGAGCATCCAAACCATTTTTTCCTGCTCTTTCAGGTAACCGGTCATTAAGTCGGCCGTTGCATCATCACCGGCTTCATTGGCCAGTTCTATCACTTTTCTTTCTTCACCGATAAGATAACTGTAAGTTTCGAGGATATGCTCAACAGCCTCACCGCCACAAGTAATACCGGAGATTTCCTTCACTTTGGCAACCTTGAGATATTCGCTGAATTTGTTTTCGGGCGTACCGCCCAACATCAGGATACGTTCTGCGATTTCATCCACTTTCTCTGCGGCATCGTTGTACATATCTTCAAATTTGCCGTGCAGCACGAAGAACCCGTGTCCTTTAATATCCCAATGGAAACCGCGCAAATTGGTATAATGTACCTGAAAGTCTGCCAATAGCTGATGCAATGCCGATACTACGTCAGCAACTTTCTTTTCATTCAAATGTAAGTAATCTAAAGTTTTCATAATCTTTCTATTTTAAAAGTTCATACTATTTTTCTTTGTTCCTGTTGCAAAGATAAGCGGCAAATAAGTGCTTGTCAAACAGATAATTTCTATCTTTGCATAGAACGATTCTATATATAACATTCAAAAGCCCTGTTTCTATGACTTTACAACAATTGGAATACATACTTGCTGTCAATCAGTTCCGCCATTTCGCCAAAGCCGCTGAATATTGCCGGGTCACACAACCCACCTTGAGCGCCATGATTCAAAAGTTGGAAGAAGAGTTGGACACAAAGATTTTCGACCGCAGCCAGCAGCCTGTGTGCCCTACTCCCATCGGCATTCACATCATAGAACAAGCCCGGAATGTGTTGGTTCAGACCCATCGTATAAAAAACATTATAGAAGAAGAAAAGCATTCGCTCAGCGGAATTTTCAAACTGGGCATACTTCCCACCATAGCCCCCTATCTGCTGCCGCGTTTCTTTCCGCAATTGATGAAGAAATATCCGCAGCTTGATATCCGGGTGGTAGAGATGAAGACGAACGACATCAAGAAAGCCCTGCAAACGGGAGACATAGATGCCGGAATCGTAGCCGGTCTGGCAGGAATGGAAGAATTCCGGCAAATACCGTTATTCTACGAACAGTTCTACACGTATATTGCGCGGGAAAACCGTCTTTTCAGCAATGAAGTCATACGGACTTCGGACTTGACGGGAGAACAGCTTTGGCTGCTGGATGAAGGGCATTGTTTTCGCGACCAGCTGGAGCGTTTCTGCCAACTGAAGGCAGCCCGTGCCAGCCAATTGGCCTACCATCTGGGCAGCATGGAAACCTTTATGCGCATGGTAGAAAGCGGCAAGGGCATCACTTTCATTCCCGAACTGGCTGTCCTGCAACTGAACGGCACGCAGAAAGAACTGGTACATCCTTTTGCCATCCCCTGTCCTACCCGGCAAATTATCATGCTGACCAACCGGAGTTTTATCCGCAACACGCTTTTAAATACAATCGTCCAAGAGGTAACAGCGGCAGTGCCCAAAGAAATGCTCTCCCTGAAAGCCACTCAGGTACTCGTATAGATTTTGTCTATCGGCCCATAAAACCTTTCAATCGGATTTTTTGTTCTACCGGAGAAAAATGCTATATTTTTGCAAACAGGAAAAGCAAAGATCGGCTGCACCTCGGCATAATCAGGCAAGCCTGCTTCTGCATTCGGTCTGCACAATCTTTGCACCGGTAAAACAAAAACCAAACCTTTTAAAAAGTATAATTATGGAACCGATTATCAACTCTCAACTCCCTGAATTCAAAGTTCAGGCCTTCCAAAACGGAAGTTTCAAAACAGTAACTAACGAAGATGTAAAAGGCAAATGGGCCATTTTCTTCTTCTATCCGGCAGATTTTACGTTTGTATGTCCTACCGAACTGGTGGATATTGCAGAAAAATACGACCAGTTCCAAGCCATGGGCGTAGAGGTCTATTCCGTAAGTACAGACTCCCACTTTGTACATAAAGCATGGCACGATGCTTCCGAAAGCATCCGCAAGATTAAATACCCGATGTTGGCAGACCCGACAGGAACATTGAGCCGTGCATTCGGTGTGATGATCGAAGAAGAAGGTATGGCTTATCGCGGTACATTCCTTGTAAATCCTGAAGGAAAAATCAAGATTGCCGAGATTCAGGACAACAACATCGGACGCAATGCGGACGAACTGCTCCGTAAGGTGGAAGCTGCGCAATTCGTAGCCACTCACGACGGTGAAGTCTGTCCCGCCAAATGGAAGAAAGGCGGTGCAACGTTGAAGCCGAGCATCGATTTAGTCGGCAAGATTTAATCGTACCCCCATACGATAGACATTACTATGTAAAGACTATCTCCATTTCTTCCTTGCAAGAGTACAAGAAATGAGATAGTCTTTTTTTATACTCCAACATTTAAAAACCTGCATCATCATGTTAGAAGCAACTATATTAGACCAAGTGCGGAGCATATTCCAACCATTGGAAGCCCGCTATACCTTTCACATCACCTGCAATCCGGAACATGAACAGGCCGGTGAGATGATTGATTTTCTGAATGACATAGCGAGCTGTTCCGACAAACTGTCCTGCCAGGTGACCGAAACCGATGAGCCCAAACTGGAGTTTACGCTCCTGAAAGAAGGGAAAGAAACCGGAATAAAATTCCGTGCCGTTCCGGGCGGACATGAATTCAGTTCGCTGCTTCTTGCCGTGCTAAACGCCGATGGAAAGGGCAAAAATCTCCCGGACGAGGGTATCGGCCGCCGCATCAAGGCATTGCAAGGCCCAATCCACCTGCAAACCTATGTGTCGCTGGCCTGTACCAACTGCCCGGACATTGTGCAGGCGCTCAATGCCGTAGCACTGCTACATCCCCATATCACCCACGACACAATAGACGGAGCCGTCTTTCAGGAAGAAGCGGATGCGCTGAAAATACAAGCCGTACCGTCCGTTTACGCCAATGGGAAGCAACTTCATGTGGGACGCGGTTCTTTAGGGGAACTCCTGAAAAAACTGGAAGATACCTTCGGCAGCCTGCCTCAAGAGAATGCAGCACCCATCTTAAGGGAGTTCGACGTGCTGGTCCTGGGCGGGGGGCCTGCCGGGGCTTCGGCAGCCGTTTATTCCGCCCGCAAAGGATTGCGCGTAGCCATTATTGCCGAACGAATAGGCGGACAGGTAAAAGAAACCGTAGGCATCGAGAACCTTATCTCCGTACCCCGGACAACAGGTTCACAGCTTGCCGACGCACTCAGGACGCACATAGAACATTACCCGATAGAGATTTTTGAAGACCGGAAGATTGAAAGAGCAGAGCTTCAGGGCAAAGAGAAAAAGGTTTTCTCCGGTGGCGGAGAAACGTTTACAGCCCCTGCGGTAATCATTGCCACAGGCGCAAGCTGGCGTAAACTGAACGTAGAGGGAGAAGCCGAATACCTCGGACGCGGTGTAGCCTTCTGCCCGCATTGTGACGGCCCCTTCTACCAAGGCAAGCATGTAGCCGTCATCGGCGGCGGGAACTCCGGCATAGAAGCGGCCATCGACCTGGCGGGAATCTGCAGGAAAGTTACCGTCTTCGAATTTGCCGATACGCTAAAAGCCGACCAGGTATTGCAGGAAAAAGCCGGAAGCCTTCCCAACGTGGAGATATTCACTTCTTCACAAACCACCCGAGTGACGGGCGACGGAGAGAAAGTAACCGGTATCCGCATCAAAGACCGCATCACCAACGAGGAGCGCGACTATCCTTTGGACGGTATCTTCGTACAAATCGGCCTGGCAGCCAACAGCGCACCTTTCCGGGACGCATTGGAAACGACACCGACCGGTGAAATCAAGACAGACGCATTCTGCCGCACCACGCTTCCGGGTGTTTATGCAGCCGGAGACGTGTCCGACGTACCCTACAAACAGATTGTCATAGCTATGGGTGAAGGGGCTAAAGCGGCATTGTCCGCTTTCGACGACCGCATCAGGGGAATCGCATAACCGGCTATTTTCCGGAAACGATTTTCAGCTCCCGTATCAAATTTCCGGCTTTGCCGTACTTCTCTATCATGAACAGGATGTAGCGCACATCGACCCCGATGCAGCGCTGCATCTTCGGTTCATAGAGTATATCGCTGCTCATCGCTTCCCAATTGCCGTCAAAAGCCAGTCCCAGAAGTTCGCCTCTGGCATTGAACATGGCGCTTCCCGAATTGCCGCCAGTTATATCGTTATTGGAGATAAAGCAAACGTTCATTTCTCCCTTTTCACCGGCATATCTGCCAAAGTCGCGGTTGGAGAACAAAGAAAGAAGTTCCGGCTGCACCTCAAAATCCACATCGCCTGCATGGGTCTTTACCTTTTCAAGAATACCTTTGGTCGTGGTATAATAATCGTATTCAGCACCGTCAAATGGGGTGTATCCGCATACCGTACCGAAGCTCAAGCGCATGGTGGAATTGGCGTCCGGATAGAAATTACGCGATGAATACATCCTGCGTACGGCAGCATTCAGCAAGCGCTCATTACGGGCGATATTCATGGCGGACTCTCTCGTCTGCATATTGATTTCAAACATCTTGCCAATCAGGTCTATGCCCAGGTTTATGGCAGGGTCGTCATAGATGTTATAGGTAGTGTCCCGCTCCAGAAAACGTTTTAATCCGCGAGGGGTAGTCAGTTCCGAAGCGGCATACAAACTATCCGCATAGGCCTTGTCGTTACCGCCGTACCGGGTGGCAATCGTACCGTAAAACTCCGGTAAATAGGTAGAATCGACCTTGGAACGATATTCTTTCACCATGGCGGTAAAGACTTCCTTGTCGATTTCCAAATCCAGATTGGCGTACTTTTCTACAATCGCCTTCAGATTGGCCTCAACCGTTTTCCGTTCCCCTTCAAAATCAAAATTCAAAATGGACAACGCCAATTGTATCAGTTCGGGACCGTTCAGGAAAGATTCGGCAAAATAGGCCAGAGCACGGTTGGCTTCACGGGTATTTTTATAGTCCAGTTCCAAATCGGGAAACAGCCGCAACAGCTTCTCACGTTCTCCGGGTGTCTGTTGTATCCAGCGGCGAAGCTCCCGCTCCATGGCACGCTTCTTTTCCAAGACATGCAATTTCCGGATAGCCCGGTTCACCCCGATGCTGTTCTTCCAGTAATTGGAGCTTTCATCGTATTTGGAAGCATACTTTATACGGATACTGTCCCGCCTGTCCATTTCGCGCTTCCAGATAGCCTGCTTGATGCCCCGGACATCTATTTGTGCCTGATTGCCGTTGTTCATCATCTCTTCGATGCCAAACGAAGAGAGATAACGCTCCGTGCTGCCCGGATAGCCCAATGTCATGCAGAAAGAACCCTCTTTATACCCGTCCAGAGAAATCGGCGCTACGTATTCGGGACGATAAGGGACGTTTTCCGGCGAATAATCCGCCGGGCGGTTGTTCTTACCGGCATAGATGCGAAATACGCAGAAATCGCCCGTATGACGCGGCCACACCCAATTGTCCGTATCCCAACCGAACTTGCCTACCGAGGAAGGCGGTGCAAATACCAGCCGGACATCGTTATAGTCGCGGTAAACAGACAGCCAAAACTCATTGCCGCCATAGTACGCATCTACAATTCCCACCAAAGTAGAGTCCTTACGCGCCACTTCCTCACTGATGGCAAACATCACCGAATCCACCGCACCGGAACGCTCCGGCTCGGTCATCTCCGGCTTTACCGCACCAAGCACCCGTTTCGTTACATTCTCCGTCCGCAGCAGAAAGCGGACATAAAGCTCCGGATTCGGCAGTTCCTCGCTGCGGTTACGTGCCACAAAGCCGTCTTTCAGATAGTCATGCTCCACGGAAGAATGCTGCTGGACGCTGCTGAAACCGCAATGGTGATTCGTAAATACCAGTCCGTCTTCCGACACGACCACCCCCGAACAGAAACCGCCGAAACTCACTACGGCATCTTTCAATGAGGGACGTCTGGAACTGTATAGCTTGTCTGCCGGCATTTGCAAACCGAGCTCTTTCATTGCCCGGCGCGTCTGTTTATTCAGATTACCCAGCATCCACATGCCCTCATCCGCCTGCACCACCCACGCAGAAAGGCAGCAAACAACCACTGCTACAAATCTCAAAACCATATCGTTCTCTACTTAACTTTATATAAGTTTGCCTGCCCGTTTTGTATTCCCACACCGACAGCCTGTGCAGCCGGACGCTTCTCTTTCACCGCCTCCGGACATCACTCCGCAATCAGCCTCAGCTTTTCGGAACCCGTACGCGCTCTCAGCCATTCGGTTATTTTCTCCCTTTCACGGGCATCCGGATGCTTGCCGAACTTCAGGACGGCAAGCGTAACGGTATCTATCCGTACCGAATCGACCGTCAGCTCAAGCGCGTGCGAAATGGAAACCGACTTAACGGAGGGATAAAGCACCTTCAGCTCAGGGATAATCTTTTTGCCCAATTCATCGTATTTACGGTACTGTTCCAAGTTCTTTTCCAAAGAAGAAATCTGCTGCTTCTGCTCCACCAGACGCTGTTCGCTGTTCTTGTAGAAATCTTCCATAACCATGGCGCGGATAGACGACATATCCAGCGACTCGTTATTCATTCCCTGGAGCACAACCAGCTTCGTATTGTCCAGTTTATAATCTTTCATTTTACTGCGGGCGATGGCAATAGAAGCTTCCGGCACTTCCTGACCTATCAGGACCACCCGTATCTCATGGTGCTTGCCCTCATGGTGGATTTTCTTATCCAATACCTGCGTATTCTCAAAGGCAAGCTGCTCGTTTACAAAGCGGTTGGCCGCACTTTCAAAGAAGGTATCCTGAATAATTCCCACTGTGAGATACACCGCCGGACACATCGTAAGGACAGCTATCAGCACGATATACTTCCGCACTTTCTTTTCACGGTTCTTATCCACAAACTCCTTGCGCTGGAAGTGCATTACCCGTACGCCGATAAAAGTAGCCAGACTGATGAATACGGAGTTTATGAAATAAAGGTAGAATGCACCGAGGAAATAAATCAGGTTTCCCGTTGCCAGTCCATAACCTGCCGTACACAGCGGCGGCATCAATGCCGTGGCAATGGCGACACCCGGAATCACATTGCCTTTCTCCTTCGTGGAGAGTGCCACTACTCCCGCAAGACCGCCCATCAGTGCGATGAATACGTCATAAATCGTCGGTGAGGTACGCGCCAGCAACTCCGACTGCCCCTCGGCAACCGGGCTCACCAGGAAGAAGACGGTAGCCGTGGTGACACTGAACAGCGTAGTTATCAGGAAACTTTTCAACGAGCGCTTCATCAGCTCGAAATCGTTCAGACCCACTGAAAGCCCCACTCCCATGATAGGTCCCATCAACGGCGAGATAAGCATCGCACCGATAATTACAGCGGTAGAATTGACATTCAGACCGAGTGAAGCCATAAAGATGGCAAATATCAGAATCCATAAATTGGCCCCTTTAAACTCGACACCCTTACGGATGGAGTCTACAGTGGCAAGTTCATTGTCTTTATCTTTGCGCAAATCGAGATACTCTTTCAGGAAGTTCTTGATGGCAAATACATTCCGGTTGGGATTGACAGGCTGTTCCATAAAAATAATTCTATTTTCGGATAAAACGATTGATAACAGGTATTTGACTAAGCGGCAAATCGCGCTTTATAATATAGGCTATAAACAGGCATAACAACAGCGTACGGAACGTCATACGCAGACAGATGTTTTCAATAGGTACACATTCCGCAGCTACATAAAGCACCGCAGCCAACAGCACATAGCACCCTATCGACTTTAAATCGTACTGAATCGGGTATTTCTTCTGACCGACAAAATAAGAGAGCAGCATCGCAACGCCGTAACCCGTAAATCCGGCCCATGCGCAAGCCATATACCCGAACTTCGGAATTAAAAAGATATTCATCACCACCAGAATCGTGCAGCCTATCAGTGAGAAATAAGCTCCCCAACGCGTTTCGTCAATCAGCTTGTACCAGAAAGAGAGATTGAAATAAATTCCCATGAAGATTTCCGCAGCCATTACAATGGGCACAACACGCAACCCCGGCCAATAGTCGCGGCCGATGATGTAGCGGAGAATATCCAGATAGAACATCACTGCCAGAAAAGCCACCAGTGTAAAGATGATAAAGAACTTCATGGCCTGCGCATACACCTGCTTGTTGTCCTTATCGCGGCTCTTGCCGAATACAAAAGGTTCGTAGGCGTAGCGGAAAGCCTGTGTCAGCATCGCCATCACCATGGCAATCTTGCTGGCGGCTCCATAGATGCCGAGTTGTACGGTGGCTTCCGCCTGGTCGGGGTAGACAAAGGGAAAGATAATCTTGTCCGCCACCTGATTCAGGATGCCCGCAATGCCCAGCACCAGCAACGGCAGGCTATAAGCAAGCATCCGCTTCAGCAGTTTCCTGTCCAGCACATAAGCGAAACCGCGCAATTCGGGTATCATGCACAGCATGATGGTAGAAGTGCACACAAGATTGAAGAGGAAGGCATACGCCACATCATCGCCCTTCATCCAGACATAATAAATCAGGTTCAAGGCTATGTTCAGGAAGATGAACAGCAGTTTGAGCGCTGCAAACTTGACGGGCCGTTTCTTATAGCGCAGATAAGCGAAAGGAATGCTTTGAATGGCATCCATCGCCACTACAATCATCATCATTCCCACGTACCAGGGATGCTCTCCGTATTCCAGCCAGTCGGCAACCGGTTGAAGAAACAGCAGTCCCAGCGCAAGGAATGTCAGCGCACCGATGCCTACGCTGAGCAATGTTGTGGAATACACCCGCATCGGGTCGTCTTCTCCTTTATTGGCAAAGCGGAAAAAGCCCGTTTCCATGCCGCACGTCAGCAGCACCAGCAACAGTGCCACCCACGCATAGATATTAGTCACAACGCCATAGCCCCCCGACTGTGCAGACAAGGCCATGGTGTATACGGGCACTAACAGATAGTTGAGGAAACGCCCCACAATACTGCTCAACCCGTAAATGGCAGTTTCTTTTGCCAATGATTTCAATCCAGCCACGTTATTCAGTGTTTTATTATACTCTCTCTAACCGGTTGCTTATCAATAAGCGTCAATCATTAAATAACGTCTTCTGGCTATTGTAGAGGCTCCGCCCCAAATGTTTATAGGCCAGTTCCGTTACTTCACGACCGCGGGGAGTGCGTTTCAGGAAGCCTTCCTTTATCAGGAACGGTTCATAAACTTCTTCGATGGTTCCCGCATCTTCTCCCAAGGCCGTAGCGATGGTTGTAAGCCCCACCGGACCGCCCTTGAACTTATCGATAATCGTACAAAGTATCTTATTGTCTATCTCATCCAGTCCGTATTTGTCAATGTTAAGCGCCTCGAGTGCGAAATTGGCGATTTCCGTATCGATGCTGCCCGAACCTTTCACCTGTGCAAAGTCCCTCACGCGACGCAGCAAGGCATTGGCGATACGCGGCGTACCGCGACTGCGGCTTGCGATTTCCGAAGCGGCTCTTGTGGAGCAGGGTACGTCCAGTATGCTTGCCGAACGGCGGATAATACCGCTCAGCACATCATCGTCATAATACTCCAGATGGAGATTGATGCCGAAACGGGCACGTAGCGGAGCCGTCAGCAAACCGCTGCGGGTGGTGGCCCCCACCAGCGTAAACGGATTCAAATCAATCTGTATGCTTCGCGCCGACGGACCTTTGTCTATCATGATGTCGATGCGGTAGTCTTCCATTGCCGAATACAGATACTCTTCCACTACGGGACTCAGCCGATGTATCTCGTCGATGAAAAGCACATCGTTCGGCTCCAGGCTGGTGAGTACGCCTGCCAGGTCGCCCGGCTTGTCGAGCACCGGACCGGAAGTAATCTTGAAACCTACTCCCAATTCATTGGCTATAATGTTGGAAAGTGTGGTCTTTCCCAATCCGGGAGGACCGTGAAGCAACACATGGTCCAGGGCCTCGCCCCTGAGACGGGCAGCCTTCACGAAAATGCGCAAATTATCAACCACCTTATCCTGTCCGCTGAAATCCTCGAAATTCAAAGGGCGGAGAGCGTTCTCGAAGTCACGCTCCTTGCTGGTGAGCTGATGCTCGCGTATGTTAAAATCTTCTTGTTCCATTAAAATTCAATCTATACAACGACAAAGATAGTGCAAACCGAGAGCAGAATAAAATGAATCCATTCTTTTTTATATCGAAATGCCGCTTATCTCCGCTTCCGGACAAAGATAAAGAAATCTTTCAACGTTTCATAAACTCCTTCCTTTCTTCTTCCGGGAATTTCTCTATGGCATAGCGCAGCATTGTCCGCGGCATCACCTTGCTGTGTTTCTCAAGAAACTGCACCAGCAAATCCTTATCCCTCTTTCCCATCTCACGCAGCATCCAGCCCACCGCTTTCCGCATCAAATCGTGCGGATGGTGCAGCAACCGTTCCGAAAGCGCCAGAATATCGGTGAAATCACCGTTTTTGATAAGCGTATAAGTAGAAACCACCGCAATGCGTTGCTCCCAGAGCAACGCACCGTCTGCCAGACGATAAAGGTCGTCGCGGGATTTGTCTTTCAGATATTCTCCCACGATACCCGGAGCGGACAAGTCTACCAAATCCCAGTTGTTGATACGTGCCGTCTGCGAAAGGTAGAAGTCATAAATAAGCTTCCTTTCCTTTTCACCGCTTTTCTTAAAACGCTCCACCAGCATCAGCAAAGCGCAAAGCCGGCACTCGTGCCACTGACTTTGCAGCAGTTCCGCCATTACAGCAAACGGAGCATCCTTGTGTTGCTTCGCCACCGTACGGGTATTCGGAACCACTACACCCAGAAATTTATCGCCTTCGCCGTATTCTCCCTTTCCCGTCTTGAAGAAACGGGGAAGATATTCCCTTTTTACCGGATCGGCATACGTCTCCAATTCCCTTTGGATATCTGCGGCAATATCCGCTATTTCTTCCGTTGAAATCGGATTATTCTGCAGCGTGCCTGCCAATGGGATTTTCCTTTTTCTCATCACTCACCGTTTGATTTACATGTACTTGAATTATCTTGCCAGCAGACAAAAATACGACAAATCTATAGAAACTATGAAAAGTTATCTTTAATTTTGCAACAGATACACACTTTAGTCACTAAAAACGGAACACCATGCATAAAGTATTTTTAGGAACCGCCTGTTTCCTGTTTTCCGCCCTGTCGCTACATGCACAGTCCCCGCTCGAAAAAGGATTGCAAAGCATCAACCGTACTTCCGCAGAAGCCATTGTGGAGTTTCTGGCCGATGACGAACTGCAAGGACGCGAAGCAGGCATGCATGGTTCGCGGGTAGCAGCCCGCTACATCGTATCCTGCCTGAAAGAGGCCGGTATCCGCCCTTTGGACAAGAACGGCTATTACCAGCCTTTCGAGGCATACGCCAAGGAAAGGCAGCAACGCGGACGCTGGCAGGTACACCCCGACTCCGTTGCCGTACTGAAACAAGGCACGCACCGTTCCCTGAAAATGGATAATGTGCTGGCATACATTCCCGGCAAGCGCAGCGATGAATATGTCATTGTAGGCGCTCACTTCGACCACCTGGGCGTAGACGAAACGCTGGCGGACGATAAGATATACAACGGTGCGGACGATAACGCATCCGGCGTCTCCGCCGTATTGCAGATAGCACGTGCATTTGCCCTCAGCGGAGAAAAGCCGCTGAGAAATGTTATCTTCGCCTTTTGGGACGGCGAGGAAAAAGGATTGCTCGGTTCAAAACATTTCGTACAGCACTGTCCGTTTCTCAAACAGATAAAGGGTTATCTCAACTTCGACATGATAGGGCGTAACAACAAGCCCGAACAACCGCAGCACGTAGTCTACTTCTACACAGCCGCCCATCCTGCCTTCGGCGAATGGCTGAAACGGGACATCACCCGCTACGGACTGCAACTGCAACCCGACTACCGTCCCTGGGACAACCCCGTGGGCGGAAGCGACAATGCCTCGTTCGCCCGTTCCGGCATCCCCGTCATCTGGTATCACACCGACGGCCATCCCGACTATCACCAGCCGTCAGACCACGCCGCATTACTGAACTGGGAAAAAGTCGTGGAGATAACCAAGGCATCCTTCCTCAACGTATGGAATCTTGCCAACGAAAGCAACTATTAATATTTAAGAAGAAGAGTAAGGACACATGGTTTTAAATTACATCTGGGTAGCATTTTTCGTAATCGCCTTCATTGTAGCACTCTGCAAACTCCTGTTTATGGGAGATACGGAGATATTTACGGAACTTGTCAACTCTACATTCGACTCATCCAAGACCGCATTCGAAATATCACTGGGGCTCACCGGCATTCTATCCTTATGGCTGGGCATCATGAAAATCGGCGAAAACAGCGGTATGATAAACGCGCTTTCGCGCTGGCTGAGTCCCGTGTTCTGCCGCCTCTTTCCGGAAATTCCCAAAGGACACCCCGCCATGGGTTCCATCTTCATGAACCTTTCCGCCAACATGCTGGGGTTGGACAATGCCGCCACCCCGATGGGACTGAAAGCCATGAAAGAGCTTCAGGAGCTGAATCCGAAAAAAGATACCGCTACCAACCCGATGATTATGTTTCTGGTAATGAACACGTCCGGGTTGATACTGATACCCGTCAGCATCATGATGTACCGCTCGCAAATGGGCGCTGCGCAGCCTACGGACATTTTCATCCCTACGCTGATTACTACCGCCATCTCTACCATTGTCGGTGTCACCGCCGTCAGCATTGCGCAACGGATAAACCTGCTGAACAAACCCATTCTTATTCTGATCGGTTGCATCAGCCTGTTCTTCTCCGGGCTTATTTACCTGTTCACCCAAGTAAGCCGCGAAGAAATGGGCGTTTACTCCACACTGGTTGCCAACATCATTCTCTTTACCATCATCCTGCTTTTCATCCTGTGGGGATTATGGAAAAAGATTAATGTGTACGATGCTTTCATCGAAGGCGCCAAGGAAGGATTTACAACCGCCATACGCATCGTTCCCTATCTGGTGGCATTCCTCGTTGGAATCGCCGTTTTCCGCACTTCGGGAGCGATGGACATCATCGTAAACGGCATCGGTTACATCGTCGGACTATCCGGAGCGGACACCGAGTTTGTAGGTGCGCTGCCCACTGCATTGATGAAATCGTTAAGCGGCAGCGGAGCCAACGGACTGATGATTGATACAATGAAGCAATACGGCGCCGATTCTTTTGTCGGCCGCATGAGCTGCGTGGCACGCGGCGCCTCGGATACCACGTTCTACATCCTTGCCGTCTACTTCGGCAGCGTAGGCATCACGAAAACCCGCAACGCCGTCACCTGCGGTCTGATAGCCGACTTTTCCGGTATCATCGCCGCTATCATCATCAGCTATATATTCTTCTTTTAAAAAAATTGGAAATAGTATGATAAGTTATCAGACAGACGGCATCGAAATGCCCGCAATCAAGAAGCGCGAAACAACGGAATGGATCAAAGCCGTTGCCGCCACCTACAACAAGAGAATCGGCGAAATAGCCTACATCTTCTGTTCGGACGAGAAAATCCTCGAAGTGAACCGCCAGTACCTTCAGCACGATTACTACACGGACATCATCACTTTCGACTACTGCGAAGGCAACCGCCTGAGCGGCGACCTCTTTATCAGCCTGGATACGGTACGCACCAACGCCGAACAGTTTGCCGGCAATGACTACGAACGGGAGCTGTACCGCGTCATCATCCACGGCATCCTGCACCTTTGCGGCATTAACGACAAAGGACCGGGAGAACGGGAAATCATGGAAGCCGCCGAAAACAAGGCGCTCGCCATGCGATAAAATCAAAAGGCGCATCGGCAAGCAAAGTTCAACTCTCCCCCCTATCGTTTTTTTGCACAATCTCTCGTCACTCGTCACTAACCACCTCGCATCCCTTTACCAGAGAGGGATTGCGGATGTGACGACCAACATGATAAGGGTGATGACAAACAATCGGTCGTCACCCTCAAAAACAGGCTATACACTATGGGTCAATGCATTAACCCAATAATCAGAAATTCCATATAAGCGACTTTTTCAACGATTTCCGAGGTCTGAAAAGGTTTTATACGGGCAATCGGGAAGCTAATCCCGTAGATAAATGTTCCATTCCCTCTTTCTTTTCTTTGTTTTGCACCGTATATAATACCGCTTTACCACGTTACTTTCTTCGTTTTCCAATTGCAGGCTCCGCGGTTGCCAATTGCGGGCTGCCGGGCTCGCAGCTGGCAACCGTCCGTCCCGCAACTGCGGGACGAAGAAAAGAACCTGCCTTTCGGATATTTCCCTTAAACGAACAAGAGATTATATACAAGGCGAAAGGAGATTACATACAGGCAAAACGGAAAGAAACCCGCGAGGTATTTCCTAAGAATTCACAAGGAAAGGAGATAAATCGCGGCTACAAAATAACTTTTTAGTAACTTTGCATGGTTTTAAAAGAGATTGAACGAATGGAGTTTAAGTATGACGTTATCGTAATCGGCGCCGGACATGCCGGCTGTGAAGCCGCTGCCGCCGCCGCAAACCTGGGTTCAAAGACCTGTCTTATCACAATGGACATGAATAAGATAGGACAGATGAGTTGTAACCCTGCCGTAGGAGGTATTGCCAAAGGACAGATTGTACGCGAAATAGACGCCTTAGGCGGATATATGGGATTGGTAACCGATAAAACGGCTATCCAGTTCCGCATATTGAACCGCTCCAAAGGCCCCGCCATGTGGAGTCCGCGCGCACAGTGCGACCGCAACAAATTCATCTGGACATGGCGCGAGATTCTGGAGAATATTCCCAACCTGCACATCTGGCAGGACACCGTACAGGAAATCCTCGTTGAAAACGGCGAGGTAACCGGACTCACCACCGTTTGGGGAGTGACCTTCCGCGCCAAATGCGTTGTACTGACTGCCGGAACTTTCCTGAACGGACTGATGCACGTAGGGCGCACCATGCTTCCGGGCGGGCGCATGGCAGAACCCGCATCTTATCAACTGACCGAATCCATCGCCCGACACGGCATCACATACGGACGAATGAAAACGGGAACCCCGGTACGCATCGACGGACGGAGCGTGCATTACGAAGATATGGAGATTCAGGAAGGGGAAAACGACTTCCATAAATTCTCCTTTATGAACAACGGCGTACGCCACCTGAAGCAACTGCCGTGCTGGACCTGCTTCACCAATGAGGAAACACACCGCATCCTTCGTGAAGGGCTGCCGGATTCTCCCCTTTTCAACGGGCAGATTCAAAGCATAGGGCCCCGCTATTGCCCCAGTATAGAAACCAAAATCGTAACCTTCCCCGACAAGGAACAGCACCAGCTTTTCCTGGAACCGGAAGGTGAAACGACGCAGGAACTTTACCTGAACGGCTTCTCTTCTTCCCTGCCGATGGACATACAGATTGCAGCGCTGAAAAAGATTCCGGCATTCCGCGACCTGGTGATTTACCGCCCCGGCTACGCAATAGAATACGATTACTTTGATCCCACCCAACTGAAACATACGTTGGAAACGAAGAAAATCAAAAACCTATTCTTCGCCGGACAAGTAAACGGAACGACCGGCTACGAAGAAGCTGCCGGACAAGGAATCATTGCAGGTATCAACGCGCATATCAATTGCCACGGCGGAGAACCGTTCACCCTGGCACGCGACGAAGCCTATATAGGCGTATTAATCGACGATTTGGTTACCAAAGGCGTCGATGAGCCTTACCGCATGTTTACTTCACGTGCGGAATACCGCATCCTGCTCCGCATGGACGATGCCGATATGAGGCTAACCGAAAGAGCCTGGAAACTGGGACTTGCCAAAGAAGACCGCTACGAACTATTAAAGAGCAAGCGCGAAGCCGTTACAAGCATCATAGAGTTCACCCGGAGTTATTCGATGAAACCGGCATTAATCAACCCGGTGCTGGAACAGCTCGGCACTACCCCGCTCCGCCAGGGATGCAAGTTGGTAGATTTAATAAACCGTCCGCAAGTAACCTTGGAAAACATGGCAGAACATGTCAGCGCTTTCCGTCGGGAACTGGACAAGATTACGGAACAGGATAAAGTTGCAGACAGAAGAGACGAAATAGTCGAAGCAGCAGAAATACTTATCAAGTACGAAGGCTATATCGGACGCGAGCGAATCATAGCAGATAAACTGGCACGGCTGGAAAGCATAAAGATTAAAGGAAGGTTCGACTATAATTCCATCCAGTCTCTTTCTACCGAAGCCCGCCAGAAGCTGGTGAAGATAGACCCGGAAACGATAGCCCAGGCAAGCCGAATCCCGGGAGTGTCTCCCAGCGATATCAACGTGCTGCTGGTGCTTTGCGGGCGATAAGGGGCAACGTTCCACGTGAAACAAAGAATTCAATAAACGTATTAAATAAACTGATTATGAGCAAAGAAACACTTGCCAAGACCATTCGGGAAATTCCCGACTTCCCCATCCCCGGGATTTTATTCTACGATGTGACCACTCTGTTTAAAAACCCGTCGGCACTGCAAGAACTTTCAGACACCTTGTATGAAATGTACAAGGATAAAGGGATAACCAAAGTGGTAGGTATAGAATCCAGAGGCTTCATCATGGGCCCCATTCTCGCCACCCGCTTAGGTGCAGGATTCGTACCCATGCGCAAGCCCGGAAAGCTGCCTGCGGAAACAATCGAAGAAAGCTACGACAAAGAGTACGGCAAAGATACGGTACAAATCCACAAGGATGCCATTGAGCCGGACGATGTAGTATTGCTGCACGACGACCTTCTGGCTACGGGCGGAACAATGGAAGCAGCCTGCAAACTGGTGAAGAAACTGAACCCTAAAAAGGTATATGTAAACTTCATTATCGAATTGAAAGAGTTGCATGGAAAGGATATATTCAGCAAAGATGTAGATGTAGAATCGGTATTGACACTCTAAAGAAACAACCGGGTGGTAAAGCAATCACATCGCTGCATGAGAATGTATCGCCGCATGCTCTTGGCATCGTATTGCTTTACCACCTTTTTCTTTACTACCTTTTTCTTACGATATGGACGAACTAAAAACAAATGATTACCTGAAGGGTATCGTTCTGAACCTTCCCGAAAGTCCCGGTATTTACCAATATCTGAATGCCGAGGGAACGATTATATACGTAGGGAAAGCAAAAAACCTGAAGCGCCGGGTCTCTTCCTACTTCAACAGAGAACATGAACCGGGAAAGACACGGGTACTGGTGAGCAAGATTGCAGATATCCGGTATATCGTGGTCAACACGGAAGAGGATGCCTTGCTGCTGGAGAACAATCTTATCAAGAAATACAAACCCCGTTACAACGTACTGCTGAAAGACGACAAGACCTACCCGTCCATCTGCGTGCAGAACGAATATTTCCCCCGCGTATTCAAGACGCGGCGAATCATACGCAACGGTTCTTCCTACTACGGCCCGTACAGCCACATACCATCCATGTATGCAGTGCTCGACCTCATCAAGCATTTGTACCCGCTACGCACCTGCAACTTGAATCTCTCGCCCGAAAACATCCGGGCAGGGAAATTCAATGTATGCCTGGAATACCACATCAAGAACTGCGCAGGCCCCTGCATAGGCAAGCAGAATCAGGAAGAATACCTCAAAAACATTGCCGAAATAAAGGAAATACTCAAGGGAAATACCCAGGAGATAGAGCGGATGCTGTATCAGCAGATGCAGGAGCTTGCGGCGGAAATGAAGTTTGAAGAGGCGCAGAAAATCAAGGAAAAGTATCTGCTGCTGGAAAATTACCGTTCCAAATCGGAAGTGGTAAGCAACGTATTGCACAATATCGACGTGTTCTCCATCGAGGAAGACACCGATGAAAAGTCCGCATTCATCAACTATCTGCATATCACAAACGGGGCTATCAACCAGGCTTTCACCTTTGAGTACAAGAAACGGCTGAACGAAACGAAAGAAGAGCTCCTGTCACTGGGCATTATCGAGATGCGCGAACGGTACAAGAGCCTTTCCCGTGAAATCATCGTGCCCTTTGAGCTGGACATGGAGCTTAAAGACGTTATCTTTACCATCCCGCAACGCGGTGATAAGAAGAAATTGCTTGAACTCTCCATCCTTAACGTTAAACAATACAAGGCCGACCGTCTGAAACAAGCGGAAAAGCTGAATCCGGAACAACGCACGGTACGCCTTTTAAAGGAAATCCAGCAAGAATTGCACCTCGACAGGCTGCCTATGCGGATAGAGTGTTTCGACAACTCCAACATCCAAGGCTCGGACCCTGTTGCCGGATGCGTTGTCTTCATCAAAGGAAAGCCGTCCAAGAAAGACTATCGGAAATATAACATCAAGACCGTGGAAGGACCGGACGACTATGCATCCATGAAAGAGGTTGTAAAACGGCGTTATCAGCGCGCTATCGAGGAGAACGCTCCCCTGCCCGACCTTCTTATCACCGACGGCGGAAAAGGGCAAATGAGCGCCGTAAAAGAGGTTGTCGACGAGCTGAACCTTGACATCCCCATTGCCGGACTTGCCAAAGACGGGAAACACCGCACATCGGAACTGCTGTACGGTTTCCCGCCGCAGGCCATCGGACTGAAACAAAACTCTCCCCTTTTCCGTCTGCTGACGCAAATACAGGACGAGGTACACAGGTTTGCCATTACCTTCCACCGCGACAAGCGCAGCAAGCGGCAGGTAGCTTCGGCCTTAGACGAGATAAAAGGGATTGGAGAAAAGACAAAGAACACTCTGCTAAAGGAGTTCAAAAGTGTAAAACGAATCAAGGAAGCATCGGCGGAAGATATTGTCAAAGTGATTGGCGAGGCGAAAGCGAAAATCATAAAGGACTATTTCACAGACAAATAGTCCTTCAATACAAATTCTTGTCCCACACCGCGGCAATCACGAATTTATTCGTAACTTTGCAACCTGCAAAATAATTTTTTAGGACTAAAACATGAGAGTAGTTATACAACGTACCGGGCATGCGTCTGTCACAATCAACGGAACCTGTAAGTCCGCCATCCGCAAAGGATTTATGATATTGGTAGGCATAGAGGAGACGGACGGCAAGGAAGACATCGACTGGTTGTGTAAAAAGATTGTCAACCTGCGTGTTTTTGACGACGAGAATGGCGTTATGAATAAATCCATACTCGACATTGACGGTGAGATATTGGTAATCAGCCAGTTTACGCTGCACGCATCTACCAGGAAAGGCAATCGCCCCTCTTACATACGGGCGGCAAAACCGGAAATATCCGTTCCGCTGTACGAACAATTCTGCAAGGAATTGAGTTTTGCATTAGGTAAAGAGATAGGTACCGGCGAATTTGGAGCCGATATGAAAGTAGAATTAGTGAACGATGGCCCTGTGACCATCTGTATGGATACAAAAAACAAGGAATAATGACGTTAAAAGAAGCACAACAAGAAGTGGACTCCTGGATAAAAAAATACGGAGTACGCTACTTCAGCGAGCTCACCAATATGGCCGTATTGACCGAAGAAGTCGGCGAGCTGGCACGAGTTATGGCACGCAAATACGGCGACCAGTCTTTTAAGGAAGGAGAGAAAGACAACGTTGAAGAAGAAATCGCGGACGTCCTTTGGGTACTTCTCTGCATTGCCAACCAGACCGGTGTAGACATCACCGAAGCATTTGCACGCAGCATCGAGAAGAAAACCAAACGCGACCAGGCAAGACATATCAATAATCCTAAATTATCCGACCATGGAGAATAACGAATCTACACAGAGCAAGTACGATGCCGTTCTGGCAAAGTACAACACCAATTTGAATGATGCGGAAGTAGCAGCGGAAGTAGCCGGAATAATCGCAGAGAAAGTCCCTGCAAACAATACTCCGGAAGTAAAGAAGTTCCTGTTCAACTGCATCGACCTGACCACGCTCAACAGTACGGACAGCGATGAAAGCGTCATGAAATTCACCCAAAAGGTAAACCAGTTTGACGAAGAATTTCCCGATTTGAAGAACGTAGCGGCCATCTGCGTATATCCCAACTTTGCGGAAGTAGTAAAGGATACGCTGGAAGTGGAAGACGTAAAGATAGCCTGCGTATCGGCAGGTTTCCCCTCTTCACAGACTTTCATAGAAGTAAAAGTAGCCGAAACCGCCATGGCAATCATGGAAGGCGCGGATGAGATAGACATCGTAATCTCCGTAGGAAAGTTCCTGAGCGGCGACTATGAAACCATGTGCGATGAGATACAGGAGCTGAAAGCCACCTGCAAGGAGCATCACCTGAAGGTAATCCTGGAGACCGGCGCGCTGAAAACGGCAGCCAATATCAAAAAGGCCTCTATCCTATCCATGTATGCCGGAGCCGATTTCATCAAGACTTCCACCGGCAAACAGCAGCCTGCCGCCACTCCGGAAGCAGCCTACGTAATGTGTCAGGCTATTAAGGAATACTATGCCTTGACGGGCAACAAGATAGGTTTCAAACCGGCAGGAGGAATCAACTGCGTAAACGATGCGCTCATCTACTACACCATTGTAAAAGAAGTGCTGGGCGAAGAATGGCTGAACAACGGATTGTTCCGTTTGGGAACCAGCCGTCTGGCAAATCTCCTGCTGTCGGAAATCAAAGGTGAAGAAATGAAGTTCTTTTAAGAGGAATACGGTTAATATATCCGTTATATAAAACAAAGCGAAGAACCTGCTCTCTATATAAGGAAACAAGGTTCTTCGCTTTGTTTTTGAATGACGGGATATAAAAGAAACTTTGATAGATATTCCGTCTTTATTGTATAAAAAACAAACTTATTTTTCGCGTTCCACTACGTAATCAAGATAGCAAACAAGCGCTTTCTTGACATCCGTATCTTCCATGGAAGCTAATAACGAAAGTGCCTTTTCCTTAAACTCAATCATAACTTTCGTAGCGTATTCAATGCCTCCGTTTGCCTTGGAAAACTCGATCAATCGGGCTATTTCATCAGTTGTAGCCGTTCCGCTCTTTACTTTCGCGGCAATCTCCTGTGCCTGCTTGTCGCAGGTTGAATTAAGGGCATAAAGTGCAGGTAAGGTCAGCTTTCCTTCCAGCATATCATTGCCGGTAGGTTTGCCGATTTCCTTGCTTTCGTAGTAATCGAATATATCATCCTTGATTTGAAAGCAAAGACCGATGTATTCGCCAAAGAGACGTGCATATTCCGCCTTTTCATCGCCAGCTCCCACCGAAAGCGCACCCGCTTTCATGCACGCGGCAAACAGTACGGCCGTCTTCTTGCGGATGACATCAAAGTAAATATCCTCGGAATATTCGGGATTGCTGACATTGGAAAGCTGCAACAGCTCCCCTTCCGCCAAATCCTGTCCCAGCTTCGAAACAATATCGATAATGCCGTAATTGCGCGTCATCCCCACTTCCACCAAAGCCGTTGCCAGTAAATAATCTCCCGTAAGCACCGCCACCTTATTATTAAAAACGGCATTCACGGAGAGCTGCCCCCGGCGTTCGGTACTCTCGTCCACCACATCGTCATGCACCAGGCTTGCCGTATGCAGCAGCTCCAAGGCAACCGCAGCATGAAGCGTTGCCGGACAAATCTCATTGTACAGCTTCGCCGCAAGCAAAACCAGAATCGGGCGCATCATCTTCCCATTCTTCTGCCGTATATGCGCAATCACGCTGTTCAGCAAAAGGTTAGAACTGGAAAGGCAACTATCAAAATGCTTTTTGAAGTCTTCCAACTCCGCAGAAATCGGGGATTTTATGAAGGATATACTGTCCATACATCGCTATTTGAGCACAAAAATAGTAATAAAACGGTTAATACGGTATTTTTTTGTACTTTTACCATGAAAAAAAGGATAAATATATGAATTCAACCGATAAACTTTTCTTGCTTGATGCCTACGCATTGATATACCGTGCTTATTACGCGTTCATCAAAAATCCGCGAATCAACTCCAAAGGATTCAATACTTCCGCCATTCTGGGGTTTGTGAACACCTTGGAAGAGGTGCTGAAAAAGGAAAATCCCACACATATAGGAGTAGCTTTCGACCCTTCGGGACCTACATTCCGCCACGAGGCTTACGAACAATACAAAGCGCAACGGGAAGAGACTCCCGAGGCTATCCGCCTTTCCGTACCTATTATAAAGGATATTATCCGTGCCTACCGCATTCCTATCCTGGAAGTGCCCGGTTATGAAGCCGACGACGTAATAGGCACGCTTGCCACCGAAGCCGGCAGACAAGGTATTGTCACCTATATGATGACGCCCGACAAAGACTACGGCCAACTGGTGTCGGAGAATGTATTCATGTACCGCCCCAAACACAGCGGCGGATTCGAAGTCATGGGTATCGAGGAGATAAAAGCGAAGTTCGATATTCAGTCCACAGAGCAAGTCATCGACATGCTGGGACTGATGGGCGACTCTTCCGATAACATCCCCGGCTGTCCGGGCGTGGGAGAGAAAACCGCACAAAAGCTGGTGGCTGAATTCGGCAGCATCGAAAACCTGCTTGCCCATACCGACCGGCTGAAAGGTGCGCTTAAAACCAAAGTTGAGGCAAACCGGGAAATGATTGCTTTTTCCAAATTCCTTGCAACCATCAAAGTGGACGTACCTATCAAGCTCGACATGAACACACTCGTCCGCGAAGAGCCGAACGAAGAAGAGCTCCGCAAGATTTTCGAAGAGCTGGAATTTCGTACCCTCATCGACCGTGTCCTGAAAAAGACAGTCTCTCCCCTTCCCTCTTCTTCCAGTTCCGCTTCGCCCGATCCTTATGCGGGAACTTTGTTTGCCCAACCCACCGACGACACAACTTCCGGAAACAACGCTCCGGTTCAAGGCGATTTGTTTGCAAATTTTGCGGACAACGGGACGGGTGATGCAAAAAATTCGATTCTCACACGCTTAGAAATGCTCGATGTAGACTATCAACTGATTGATACAGAAGAGAAAAGAAAGAAAATTATTCAAAAGTTACTTACAAAAGAAATTCTCTCAATAGATACGGAAACCACCGGAACCGAACCGATGGAAGCGGAACTGGTGGGAATGAGCTTCAGTGATGCCGAAAACCGGGCTTACTATGTACCCGTTCCGGCAAATCGTGACGAAGCGTTAAAAATCGTCAATGAGTTCCGCCCTCTTTACGAAAATGAAAATTCCATGAAAGTAGGACAAAATATCAAGTACGATATGATTGTCCTTCAAAACTACGGAGTACAGGTAAAAGGAAAACTTTTCGACACCATGCTTGCCCATTATGTATTGCAACCGGAGCTCCGGCACAATATGGACTACCTTGCCGAAATCTATCTGCACTACCAGACCATCCACATCGATGAACTTATAGGAGCCAAAGGCAAGAACCAAAAGAACATGCGCGACCTTCCGCCGGAAGACGTATACCGCTACGCTTGCGAAGATGCGGACGTTACACTGAAACTGAAGAACGTACTCGAAAAAGAACTGAAAGAGCACGCTGCCGAACATCTCTTTTACGAAATAGAGATGCCGCTCGTACCGGTGCTCGTCAACATTGAAAGCAACGGAGTGCGTATCGATACGGAAGCGCTTAAACAATCGTCCGAGCATTTCACGCTCCGCCTGCAGGAGATTGAAAAAGAAATCTATGCACTGGCAGGTGGCGAAACCTTCAATATCGGCTCACCCAAACAGGTAGGCGAAGTGTTGTTTGACAGACTCAAAATCGTAGAGAAAGCCAAAAAAACCAAGACCGGACAGTATGTCACTTCCGAGGAAGTACTCGAGAGCCTTCGGAACAAACACGCAATCATCGGTAAGATACTTGAATACCGCGGACTGAAAAAGCTGCTAAGTACCTACATCGATGCATTGCCCCAGCTGATAAATCCGCGTACGGGACGTATCCATACCTCGTTCAACCAGGCGGTAACCGCTACCGGACGACTCAGCTCAAGCAATCCGAACCTGCAAAACATACCCATTCGTGACGAGGACGGCAAGGAAATCCGCAAAGCCTTCATTCCCGATGACGGATGCGAGTTCTTCTCTGCCGACTACTCGCAGATCGAACTGCGCATCATGGCACATCTGAGCCAGGATAAGAATATGATTGATGCCTTCCTCAGCGGTTATGACATTCATGCCGCCACTGCCGCCAAAATATATAAGGTGGATATTAATGACGTAACCGCCGATATGCGCCGCAAAGCCAAGACAGCCAACTTCGGCATCATCTACGGCATCTCCGTCTTCGGGCTGGCGGAGCGTATGAACGTTCCCCGTCAGGAAGCCAAAGAACTGATAGACGGGTATTTTGAAACCTACCCGCAAGTCAAGGAATACATGGACAGAAGCATACAGGTGGCGCGCGAAAACGGATATGTGGAAACCATCTTCCACCGCAAGCGCTTCCTGCCCGACATCAACTCACGGAATGCCGTAGTACGCGGTTATGCAGAGCGCAATGCCATTAACGCTCCCATTCAGGGAAGTGCTGCCGACATTATCAAAGTAGCCATGTCGCTCATCTACCAGCGCCTTCAAAGTAACAATCTGAAAGCAAAGATGATTTTACAGGTCCATGACGAACTGAATTTCAGCGTTCCTGAGGCAGAAAAAGAGATTATACAAAAAATTGTAATCGAAGAGATGGAACGGGCATATCGCATGCTGGTACCCTTGAAAGCCGATTTCGGGTGGGGAAAGAACTGGCTGGAAGCGCACTAATCCGCTCGATAACTTTATTTAACTTACAATCAGAAAGCAACAGAAGCAATCGCTTTAAAATACAGTTTGCTCATCAGAATATCCGGCATCTTTGCTGCCGGATATTTTTTATTCACTAACCGCTCCAAAAAGAAAGCATACTATTCTTGTTACTTTTGACAATTTGATAAAATATTAGCCATATATTTTATTTATGTCAATTATATGCGTACCTTTGCACCGCTTTTAAGAAAGATATGATAGAAAATAGTAAGTAATACTCTAAAAAACATAAATCATGAAAACTTTAAAAACTTTGATTTTATTCTCTTTTCTTTTTGTGTGTGGAATGAATGCGTCAGCAGACAACAAAAGTAACCTTATTTACAATTCGGAAGAAGTAAATGGAATGAAAGTTGCCGAAACTGTTTACAAGATGGACGGCAGTACGCTTGCCAACTATATGAAGTACAATTATAAATACGATGACCAAAAGCGTATAACAGAAAGCGAAGCGTTGAAATGGAATGCCGTAAAAAACGCATGGACTCATGACATGTGTATCCGCTATGCCTATGAAGGTAAATCCATAACTACTACTTATTATAAATGGAGCAATAAAAAGAATACCTATATTCTTATCCCTGAAATGACAATAACAATGGATAATCCCGATATGTAATCCATTCATTTTCTCTCATAAATATACTCTAATAACTAATAATAACCCAAAACCTTTTCATAAACTGAGGAGCCGGAACAAATACATTCCGGCTCTTTTTGTATTTTTGCTTTCCAATAAAAACATAGAAGCATGATACCCCAAGCACTTATCCACTACGTCGAAACGGAGATTATCCCCCGATACGAACACTTCGACAAGGCACACAACCGTTCGCATGTACAAACAGTCATTGACGAAAGCCTCGCTCTTGCCAAACTTTATCCCCAGGCAGACGAACGCCTTGTCTACACCATAGCAGCCTATCACGACACAGGGCTTTGCCGCGACCGCGCCACGCATCACCTTGTTTCGGGAGAAATCATAGCCGCCGACAGCAACCTTCTGCAATGGTTCGGCAAAGAAGAGATGGCAATCATGCGGGAAGCCGTGGAAGACCATCGGGCATCCAGCGACCATGAGCCGCGCAGCATTTACGGAAAAATCGTGGCCGAAGCCGACCGTATCATCGACACAGACATCACCCTGCGCCGTACCGTACAATACGGACTGAAACAAAATCCTGCGGCGGACGAAGCATGGCACTACCAACGTTTTCACAAACATCTGATGGAAAAGTACGCACCCGGCGGCTACCTTAAACTTTGGCTTCCCGACTCAAAGAATGCCGAAAGGCTGAAAGAACTGCAAAGCATCATAGCGGATGAGGTGCGTCTGAAAAGCATTTTTCACCGCATGTTCGAAGAAGAGAAAAGATAAAAGACTATCTTTGCAGCCAATTAACTGAATAATAATTAAAAAACAAGATATATTTATGGCATTAAAAGCAGGTATAGTGGGACTGCCCAACGTAGGGAAATCCACTCTTTTCAACTGTCTGTCCAGTGCAAAGGCACAGGCGGCAAACTTTCCTTTTTGTACTATCGACGCCCAAATGGGTCAGGTATCCGTGCCTGACGAGCGACTGACCAAACTCGCCGAAATCGTTCATCCGGGACGCATCGTGCCCGCCGTATGCGACATTGTCGATATTGCCGGACTGGTGAAAGGCGCCAGCAAAGGTGAAGGGCTGGGCAACCAGTTTCTGGGCAACATCCGCGAGTGCGACGCCATTATCCATGTGCTGCGTTGCTTCGACAACGGCAACATCGTACACGTGGACGGAAGCGTAGATCCGGTGCGCGACAAGGAAATCATCGATACCGAACTCCAGCTCAAGGACCTCGATACGGTAGAAAACCGCATCAAGCGTGTAGAGAAGATAGCCAAAGTTGGCGGAGATAAAATGGCGAAAGTAGAGTACGAACTCCTGCTCCGCTACAAAGATGCATTGGAACAGGGACAGAGCGCCCGCACCGTAATACCTCAGAACGATGACGAGGAGCAATGCGCCAAACAGATGTTCCTGCTCACCACGAAACCGGTACTCTACGTCTGCAACGTAGACGACACCAGCGCCGCCACCGGCAACCAATACGTAGAGCAGGTGCGCGAGGCCATCAAAGACGAAGATGCCCAGCTCATCATCATCTCCGCACAGACCGAAGCCGACATCGCCGAACTGGAAACTTACGAAGAAAAGCAGATGTTCCTCGAAGACCTCGGCCTGAAAGAAAGCGGTTGCAACCGGTTGATTAAAGCTATCTACAGCCTGCTGAACCTCGAAACCTTCATCACCGCCGGCGAAATGGAAGTAAAGGCATGGACCTACCGCAAAGGCTGGAAAGCCCCGCAATGCGCCGGTGTTATCCACACCGACTTCGAGAAAGGATTTATCCGTGCAGAAGTCATCAAGTACGAAGACTACATTAAGTATGGCAGTGAAGCCGCCGTGCGCGAAGCCGGAAAACTGGGCGTGGAAGGCAAGGAATACGTGGTGCAGGACGGAGACATCATGCACTTCCGCTTCAACGTATAAAAATAACAGGAAGAGGGTATGTCGAAATGAATGACAAACTATATGTTTTGGGCAGGGCCAATGATGTAGCAATCAAAAATTTCGACATCCTCAATCATAAAGCTGAATTCGGCATTTCGAGACAATTCAATAATCATCCTTTTTACTCCTAAAATTTATGGAACAGCAAGGAGAAATAGTACTTTATCAGCCAGAAACAACCTTCAAGCTCGAAGTGCGATTAGAAAACGAAACAGTTTGGCTCACGCAAGCACAAATTGCAGAATTATTCGGTACCGGCAGACAAGCCATTACCAAACATCTGAAAAATATCTTCAACAGCAATGAATTGGAAGAAAATTCAGTATGTTCCATTTTGGAACTAACTGCTGCGGACGGCAAAACCTATAAAACCAAGATATATAATCTTGATGCGATTTTATCCGTAGGATATCGTGTCAATAGTAAAAATGCAACCTCTTTCAGATGTTGGGCAAACAAAATATTAAAAGAATACCTGCTGAGAGGATATTCGATTAATAAACGGCTAAACAACATCGAGCAAAGAATAAACAATGATTTACCGAAACACGAACAACGTATCGGGCAAATAGAAGAAAAAATAGATTTCTTTGTCCGTACCGCCCTTCCACCCGTAGAAGGTATCTTTTTTGAAGGACAAATCTTCGATGCCTATGTTTTCGTCTCTAATCTGATAAAATCAGCCCAAAAGACAATTGTTCTCATTGACAATTATATTGATGAAAATACCCTTATGATACTTAGTAAGAGAAATGAAAAAGTGGAAGCTACTGTATATACAGCCAAACTCACCAAACAGTTGCAATTGGACCTGCAACGACACAATGCTGAATATCCGGCAATAGCCATCCATGAATACAAGCAGTCTCATGACCGTTTCCTCATCATAGACTCCGAAGTTTTCCACATAGGGGCTTCCTTGAAAGATCTTGGAAAAAAATGGTTTGCTTTTTCAAAACTGCATTTCTCCCCGCAAGAACTGATTGAGAGGATGCTGACAGAAATACAGAAATAATTAATCTTCTAAAGATACGCTACAAATGAAAAATAACAACCTGAAGTATCTCATTGCAGGAACCGGCGGTGTAGGCGGTTCAATAGCCGCATTTCTCGCTCTCGCCGGAAAGGACGTCACCTGTATTGCCCGTGGCGGACATCTTGCCGCCTTACGTGAAAACGGATTGAAGTTACATTCCGATTTAAAAGGCGAGCATACATTGGCCGTTCCGGCTTATACGGCAGAGGAATATGCCGCCCTCGCCTCTTCGGCGGACGCTTACAAGGCAGACGTTATTTTCGTATGCGTCAAAGGCTATTCCGTAGACTCCATTACGGAATTAATCAGGCACGCCGCACACAAGGACACGGTAGTAATCCCCATCCTGAACGTCTATGGCACAGGTCCGCGCATCCAGCGGCTGGTTCCCGGCGTCACGGTACTGGACGGCTGCATCTACATCGTAGGATTCGTATCCGGCAAAGGCGAAATCACGCAAATGGGCAAGATATTCCGGTTGGTTTACGGGGCACACAAAGACACCATTGTTTCCCGTGAAACATTGGCAGCCATACAGCGGGATTTGCAGGAAAGCGGAATCAAGGCCGACATATCTCCCGACATCAACCGAGACACCTTCGTCAAATGGTCTTTCATCTCGGCCATGGCCGTTACCGGAGCTTACTACGACGTGCCTATGGGCGAAGTGCAGAAGCCCGGCAAAGTACGCGACACCTTCATCGGGCTTTCGCAGGAAAGCGCGGCCTTGGGACGGAAACTGGGCATCGGGTTCGAGGAAGATATCGTAGCGTACAACCTCAAGGTAATCGACAAGCTTGCCCCCGAAAGCACCGCTTCCATGCAAAAAGACATGGCGCGCGGCCACCAAAGCGAAGTGCAGGGATTGCTTTTCGACATGATTGCGGCAGCCGAAGAACAGAATATCGACATCCCTACATACAGAATGGTAGCGGAGAAATTCAAATAATTTTATACCTTTGCCTCACCATCTTATACAGTTTCGTCTTCCGGAGCGTAGCGCAGAACCTCTTCCGTGCAATACATACATAAAAAGAGCAGATTCTGCGCTACGCTCCGAAGAACGGAAACAAAGATATAAACTAACTTAAATTGCTTATGAATATGCTGACTCTCCTCTCTATCAACTGGAATCCCAACCCGGAACTGTTCAACCTTTTCGGCAGCCTTCCAATCCGGTATTACGGCCTGTTATGGGTGGTAGGTATTGCTCTTGCCTACGTAATAGTACACCGCCAGTACCACGACCGAAAAATCGACGAAAAGACATTCGAACCGCTCTTCTTCTACTGCTTCTTCGGCATCCTGATAGGAGCGAGACTGGGGCACTGTCTGTTCTACCAGCCGGATTATTACCTGAATCACTTCTGGGAAATGATACTTCCCGTGAAGTTCCTGCCGGACGGCGGCTGGAAGTTTACCGGCTACGAAGGGCTTGCCAGTCACGGCGGTACGCTGGGACTGATTATCGCCCTCTGGATGTACTGCCGCAAAACCAAGATGCACTATATGGATGTGCTGGACATGATAGCCGTAGCCACACCTGTCACCGCCTGTTGCATCCGCCTTGCCAACCTGATGAACTCTGAGATTATCGGCAAGCCGGCCGATGTGCCCTGGGCTTTCGTCTTTGAACGGGTGGATATGCTGCCCCGCCATCCGGCACAGCTCTACGAAGCAATCGCCTACTTCATCTTCTTCCTAGGCATGGTCTACCTGTACAGGCGCGGACAAAAGCAGCAGGAAAACAAGCTCAAAACGGACTTCAGCACCACCAAAGCCAAGTCCACCGCAATGCAAACCGGCGCTACCCTACCCTATCACCGCGGTTTCTTCTTCGGCCTCTGCCTGACTGAAATATTCGTATTCCGCTTCTTCATCGAGTTCCTGAAAGAGGATCAGGTGGATTTTGAAAGCGCAATGACGCTGAATATGGGGCAATGGCTCAGCATTCCGTTCATACTTATCGGAGTGTACTTCATGTGTTTCCACGGCAAGAAAACGGCAGGAAAATAAGAACTCCTCAACAATAAAAAAATATCAAGGCATGAAACCGACAGTTCCACCTAAGGAAACTGAAAGTTCCATGCCTTGATACTTCTTGTTCCACTACGTGAAACAAAGAGTTTCTCACGGGGAAACAAACCGTTCCCTCAGGAGAAATTTTTTGTTTCATTCTTTGAAACCCGACTTACGTCGCAGGTTACTTTCCTTTGACTATCCGCTTGATGTCATTCAGCTTGTTCAGCGCTTCGAGCGGTGTCAGGTTGTTCACATCCAGGTTCAGTATCTCGTCGCGTATCTGGCACAACACCGGGTCGTCGAGCTGGAAGAAACTGAGCTGCATGCCGCCGCGCGTCTCTCCCACTTCAACCATCGGCTTAGCCGCGATGCCTTGCTGGCGGTTGTCCTTTTCAAGCTGTTTCAATATATCACCGGCGCGTTTCACGATACTTTTGGGCATACCCGCCATTTTGGCTACATGGATACCGAAGGAATGCTCGCTGCCGCCGCGCTCCAGTTTGCGCAGGAAAATGACCTTATTGTCGATTTCCTTCACCGATACATTATAGTTCTTGATGCGCTTGAAGGATTTCTCCATTTCGTTCAGTTCATGGTAGTGCGTGGCAAAGAGCGTACGCGCCTTGGCATGCGGATGTTCGTGGATATACTCCACAATGGCCCAGGCAATGGAGATGCCGTCGTAGGTGGAAGTACCGCGCCCCAACTCGTCAAAAAGCACCAGGCTGCGGGGAGAAAGGTTATTCAGGATATCGGCTGCCTCGTTCATCTCCACCATAAACGTAGACTCGCCCACGGAGATATTGTCGCTGGCTCCCACACGGGTGAATATCTTGTCCACCAGACCGATATGTGCGCTTTCCGCCGGAACGAAACAGCCGATTTGCGCCATAAGCGTAATCAGGGCGGTCTGACGGAGCAATGCCGACTTACCCGCCATGTTGGGACCGGTAATGATGATTATCTGCTGCGTGCTGCTGTCCAGCATCACATCGTTGGCTACATACTTCTCGCCTATCGGAAGCTGCTTCTCGATGACCGGGTGACGTCCCTGGTGTATCTCCAGCACCTCGTCATCGGAGATTACGGGACGGATATAATTGTTTTCGCGGGCTGCGGTGGCAAAAGACAGCAGGCAGTCCAGCCGGGCTATCTGGTTCGCATCGGTCTGAATGGCAGGAATAAACTCACTCAAGGACTGCACCAGCTCTGCATAAAGCTGTGTTTCCAGCACCAGTATCTTGTCCTCGGCGCCGAGTATCTTTTCCTCATATTCTTTCAATTCCTGCGTAATGTAACGCTCGGCATTGACCAGTGTCTGCTTGCGAATCCACTCCTGCGGCACTTTATCCTTGTGCACGTTGCGCACTTCGATATAGTAACCGAACACATTGTTATAGCCGATTTTCAGGCTGGGAATGCCCGTAAGCTCACTCTCCCGCTGCTGTATCTGCAAAAGATAGTCCTTGCCGGAATAGGCTATCCGGCGCAGCTCGTCCAATTCGGCATTTACGCCGGATTTTATCACACCGCCTTTATTGACAAGCAACGGCGGGTCGTTGTTGATTTCCCTTTCGATGCGGTCGCGGATGGAACGGCAGATGTCCAGTTGTCCGCCGATATGGTTCAGACTGGCGTTATCGGCATCCATACAGGCTTCCTTAATCGGTTCGATAGCCTGCAGGGCCACTTTCAGAGCGACTACCTCGCGGGGAGAAACACGTCCTACGGCTACTTTGGAGATAATGCGTTCCAGGTCGCCTATCAAGTGCAACTGCTCTTCAATCACTCCCTTGAAGTCGGGCTTCCGGAAGAAATACTCCACCACGTCCAGCCGTCCGTTAATGGGCTTCACATCCTTCAGGGGGAATACCATCCAACGCTTCAGCAGGCGGGCCCCCATCGGACTGATTGTTTTATCTATCACATCCAACAAGCTGCTGCCGCCGTCGTTCATGCTGCCCATCAGCTCCAGGCTGCGCACCGTAAACTTATCCAGACGGACGTACTTATCTTCCTCTATACGTGCCAGCGAAGTGATATGCCCTATCTGCGTATGCTGCGTCATAATGAGGTACTGCAAGATAGCCCCCGAAGCGATGATACCGTTTTTGAGATGCTCCACGCCGAATCCCTTCAGGTTCTTCACTTCAAAGTGTTTCAGCAGTTTTTCGCGAGCGGTGGTTTCCGTAAACACCCAGTCGTCCAGCTCGAACGTAAAGAACTTGCTGCCGAAATTGCCTTCGAACATTCCCCGGCGGCCACGCTCAAACAGCACCTCTTTCGGGGCGAAGTTGTTCAGCAGCTTGTCTATATGGTCAAAGGAGCCTTCGGCGGTCAGGAACTCACCGGTGGAGATATCCAGAAACGCCACCCCGCAGGCGCCTTTACCGAAATGAACGGCGGCGAGGAAGTTGTTTTCACGGTAATTCAGTATGTTGTCGTTAATGGATACGCCCGGCGTTACCAATTCGGTGATACCGCGTTTCACCAGTTTCTTGGTGAGCTTCGGATCTTCCAACTGGTCGCAAATGGCTACGCGCTTGCCCGCACGTATCAGTTTGGGCAGATACGTATCGAGCGCATGGTGGGGAAAGCCTGCCATTTCAATCGTTTTTCCCTTGCCGTTGGCGCGCTTAGTCAAGGTAATGCCTAATATTTCAGAAGCCAGGACGGCATCGGTGGAATAAGTTTCATAGAAGTCGCCGCAACGAAACAGCATGACCGCATCGGGGTGCTTTGCCTTCAACTCAAGAAACTGCTTCATCATCGGGGTAAGGACAATATCTTCGTGCATACAGGTATATCTTTGCGGAACACAGAAGCACGGTGGCGCAGAGTTTTAACGGTATGAACTCCCGGTTTCATGAAGCAGACGCTCTGCACAAGCAACTCTGTGCCACCGTATCTCTGTGTTCATTGATTAATGTTACAAAGATAATCCTTTTTTAGAAAATACGTATGTAAAGGGTTTTAATCCTTAGCAAGCCTTAACAAAGCCGGCATTTTTGCTAAAACATGTTATAAAACACACTTTTTTATTTGCTTTATTTGGAAATTTCCCGAAAGTCCGTACCTTTGCACTGTGTTTTTCATAGTATTAGATTTAAGGTTAACAAAGGTTGGAGTACAGCGGTACTCCTTTTTTTATGCCCGTACGTCCGGTTCATACATCCGCAGCGCCCGCGCATGTCCGGCTTCAACCGCTAAAACCGGCGCAAAAGTTCCTCGAGCGTCACACCGCTGTCCGCTTTCATCTTCTCCATACGAATACGCTTCAGGCGCTTCTTTACCGAATCTTTCTCCAGATGCATGATTTGCGACATTTCCAGTTGTGACAGTTGCATCTTCACCATACAGCAGTAGCGCAAATCCTCTTTATTCAAAGCAGGATAGTGTTGTTGCAGCCGCCTGGTGAAGTTATCGAAAATAATGTCCGCGTTCTGCACAATGTCTTCCCAGTCATCGTCCGAAAGAAGGATATTGCTCCCCTTCTCTATCTCCTGAACGATACGCTGGTTCAGCCTTCTGAAGAAAGTCTCCTTCAGCCGGGCTTCCTTCTGCTCCATTTCGGCCATACGCTGCAAGTTCTCGGTAGTCACTTGCCGCTGATGATGCAATTCTTCCTGCTGACTGGCAAGCTGGTGCTGCTGCTCCACCAGCCGGCGGCGGTTGCGCCAATAAAAGAAATAAATGGTACTTGCTATCCACAGCGACAACAGGGACAAGGTAGCCATCAGATATACATTGCTCTGCCTTTCGGCGGCCTGAGTGCGCCAATAAAGGTTCTCCACGGACAGTTGCTCGTGCTTGTAAAGCTCCTGCAACGCAATGACTTCCGCCGTATGGCGTTGCTTCCTCACGCTGTCCGCCAGTTCCGTAAAACGCAGCAGAAGAGAGTATGCCTCATTGCACCGTCCCATTTTATAATACGCTCCGGACATATGGTTATAGGCATCCGCCTGTGTTGCCAAATTCGGGCTGGCAACGGCTTTCCGGAAATAATGGTAAGCGGAGTCATACTGCCCCAGCTTCCCGAACAAATCCACCTTATCGGCATACAGGCCGAGAATGGCAAGGGTATCTTTACGGGAACGTAACCCGATAGCTTTGTCTATATACTCCAGCGCCTTTCCGTTCTCTCCCATTTTGGCATAGATACTGCCCAAATCGGTATATACATGAGGTAATTGCGACGGCAGGGAGTCCGCTATTGCCGCATCATAGGCGGCCTGTGCATAATAAAGGGCGCTGTCCAGCCTGTTCAGAAAGTAATAGCCAATGGCGATATCGCACAACGCCAGGTTCTTGTAAAACAGATTGTCCATCCTCAACGCCGCCTTCAACGCCTCTTTGGAATAGCGCATCTTGCCCTCATACTCTTCCTGGTTCAGGCAGACGACTCCCAGCCATGTATTGACCCTGTAGAGCTGCTCGTCATTGCCGCTTCCCTGCAGGAAAAGCAAGGCTTTCAGAAAAGACTGCATGGCATCCTTCATGCGGTACAGCCGCCTGTCCAGGTGCGCCTTGCAGTACAACGCCCGTTCGGCATACAGAGAATCTCCCGACTCACTGAAATATTTGATGGCCGGCAGCAGCAATGTATCGGTTTCCGCATTCAACTGCTGTTTCCGGTGCATGGCTTCGGACAATAATAAAGCGTAGAGCGCATAGTCGCGGTCGGTAAGGTTGTTCTGCGGCTCTTTGATTTCCTGCATCACGGCGATAGCACTATCCGTCTCTTTCTCCGCCATCAGTTTTTCCGCCAGCGCTACCCGGCGGTCGGGACCGCACGCCACCAGAAACATACTCCACAAAACAACCGAAATTATATGTTTATACCTCATCGTTCCAAAATTTGTCATTCATAAGAATCCATTACCACTTCACCGGTTTCCCCGTGCACAAGTATTACCTTCACTTTATCCGGCTGCACGGAGTCGCGTACATCAATCTCCCATAACGGCATATCCCGGCTTGCATCCACATAACGGTTTACACTGACATGTGCCGTGTCCGACAGATTTATGCCACGCAGTTTAGCAAATATATGAATATCCTGCCATGTATACAGAAAAGTGTGCTTCTTTTTAACCTGCCCGGACGAACCCGCTGCCACTCCGGCCTGCGCACCGGCAGAATAACGGATTTCATCCTGCGGCTGCGGATACACGGTTGCTACCGGATGTATTCCCTTGACTACTCCCCAGCCCAGCCAACCGTCCGCCAGGTCTATTTTCAGGTAAACACGTTCCGAACCTTCAAACTGCCGTGCCATGCGGGGCGACACATTGACACATGTGTACCGGTCTCCTTCCACAAACAGTTCGCCATACGAAAAGGTATTCAGCAGCCAGGAAGCGGAATAGCGCGAAGAACGGGATTTAGGCCTACGGTCGTGCACCTTGGCGGCTATAATCTTATAGTCGCAGGTTTTATCGGCGGAAGTAAAGCATGCATTCAGCCAAAAGAGAGAAACGACTACCACATTCGTACACAATGCCGACAAACCTGCCCCCCAGAACAAACCGTAAAGCATGTTTCTCCCCAGCCGCCTTGCTCCTTTCTTCTCGTCCCGGCCGCAACAGAGATACACATACAGCATCCGGCCCCCCATGCCGATAACGAACAGAACAGAAGCGACAACCGCATTCAGACTTTGATAGCTGCCCGTTGAAAAAGCCGTGCGCAGCAACCATGCTTCTTCCGGATGCCAGGCACGGCAATGCAGCAAAAACAGTACGATTATCACCGGAACTGCAATCTTCCACAAAGCAATCCTGCCCTTTCGCCCGGCAGACTCCGCCCGTATGCTTTCCTCACGGCACCGCTGTCTAGGTGTGTGCTTCAATCTTTGCTTTTTCCTACTCATGGCAGTACGGTTATCAGCCGGTTTCCTACAAATAGGTCTCACCGTCTATTTTCAGCAAAAAAGGTTTTATCGGATAGTCCGTACCGCCGAAGGTCAACTTCCTGACTCTGATGATATTGCTTCCGGACCGTACCACTTCCATTCTGTACACAAACGCATACTCCTCTTTCCCGTCCTTCTTGCTATACCGGGTGGAAAACGACAGTTGCCTGATACCGGGATGCTCCAGTTCGGGTTTGCTCTCATCGGGATGGCGGTTGCAGGTCAGGACGAATTTAAAGACTTCTCCCGGCCGGAGTGTTTCAGGCTCGGTGCTGACACTACAGACCACTTCTTCTATATTCTCTGCAGGAAGCACGCAGACCTTCATCGTAGAGCAGGTACGCATCTTCCCTCCTGTCATGGCCCGTACCGAAGGCAGAGTAACCCAACCGGCTTTCTTGAAACGGACTATGTAATAGTTTCCGTGGAGTGAAAGATTCTCCTGCTTGCCGTTTACAAAAGAAGTCCTTGACGACCGCGTAGAATGCGGGCCCGACACCAGCTCCGCCTCACAGTCGTCCCACCGGGGAACGGACATGTCGTAAATCTCTCCGGTACTGTAATAGCCGACCCGGACATCCTGCCCCACATGCACTTTGCAAAAAGACGTATCTACTTCATTGAAGAATCTTACACTGTCATTTTGCGCCGACAAGGTTGCAATATGCAATGCCAGACAGCACAAAACGACAAGCACTTTCGGATAGCGTATCTCATTCATCCCGGTACTGTTTTGTTTCTTCCCACTCTTTTTCCAGCTTACCGTCTATGTCATACATTTTCCACCGGCCTACACGTCTGCCGTTGAGGTATTCGCCCGTTTCACGAACGGCGTCGTTCTTCACGTAACGCGACTCGAACAGTCCGGTTTTCCGCCCGTTTACATAAGTGGATATTTCCCAATAATCATAACGGTTGGTAACAATCAGCCGGCGCTCCTTACCATGCAGACGGCCGTGTTGGTAGGTCGCTTCGTAAACAAGCTCTCCATTGCCAGGATTATATTCGCGATAAAGCCCGTCCTTACGGTCGGCTTTCAGGTAAAATTCACGGCTGCGGGCGCCCGTATTACGGTCATACGATATATGCAGTCCTTCTTCCCTGCCGTTGACGTAGGTCTTCACTGACAATGTATCGCCACTTTCGGCAATTTCAATCCACCGGCCGTCCTTTTGGTCGTTCTTATAATGCCCCAGAATATGCGGCTGTCCGAAAGTGAACATCGAGGAGTATTCACCGTCTTTCATGCCGTATTCATTATAATATTCCGTCTCATAAAGTTCGTACGTCCCTTTCAGGAAAGTAAACTGTTTGCCTACCTGCTTACCGTCCTTATAAGTATGGTCCCTGCGCAACGTACCGTCCCACTCATAAACCATATCCTTTCCATCCTGCTTGCCGTTGCGGTAGTTCACCTCGCGCTCTACCTTGCCGGTAGTAAAGTAGGTTTTATGGGCGCCGTGCAGCTTGCCGTCCTTATAGGACTTCTCTTCCTGCACACGCCCCTCGCTATCGTACATCTTAAATACACCGTCTTTCTTGCCGTCCTTGTATGTACCGTCGCATTTCAGCTTGTTGTATTCATACTCTCCATACTTGCCGTTGTAAAAACCGTCCTTAAATTCAGCCTGTATATAAGCAGAGTGATAACCGTCTATGATGCGGTGGTCTCCGTTCAAGGTTTTTTCTGTTTTCAGGTCACGAAAAAGAATACGTCCGTCACCCACATTGATAGCCGATACCTGTTCAATCGGATACTCCTTCTGTGCCTGTACCATAACAGGCAGAAACATCAGAAAAGAAATCAATGCCACACATTTCTTCATAGCTCTTTCTTTCAAAATCCTACTCTTTTTATCCATAATTATTACTTTTTATAAAAGTTGAAAACAGTCGTATAACGCACCAACGGGCCTATAGGACAAAAATAAAAGATAGGTACTGAATAAGAAAACGGACAAGGGGTATAATTACGGGATACTTCACACCCGATAAATATCTATTTTACAACTCATTATCATGATATACAAAGAGGTATGCAAGGGTATATTTATATATCAATAAAAATATACGTTATAATTTTTCAAAGCAAATAAAGAAAATGGAAAAGCAGGTATCCAACTAATGTTTCTTTATTGTTTTGTATCCATTTTTCTCTATTCATAGAATTCTTTTTCTTTCTAATCCAAATAAAAGAAGGTGTGCTATTGTGATATGAACACGCATTCGTGAAATTCAATCGGACACACCTTCTTCTATCCTGTAATTCCGGCTAAAGCCGTTATGCTTCCTGCTTGGAATATTCCGAAAACTCACATCCGAACTGTTCCACCAGCATATTATCCATGTCATCGGCCTTAAAGGCAAGATTCACCAGATTCGTACGGATTTCATCTTCCGACTCTTCCGTGAGGTCGGACAGATGGATGCGATAAGCCATGTAAATCTGCCGGCCTTCAATGCCCAGTTTATAGGGAGCGAAATCCTCACTCAGGATATAGTCCAATACACGTTCCACCTCTTTCTTAGGCAAGAGGTTAATGGGAGAAACAGCAAACAGATAAGTGTTTTCATACACAAAAATACGAATCTCCGAACTCCCTTTATGAAATGTCCACGAATCGTAACCGTCCCGCGCAAGGATAGGGTTAACTCCCATTTCGGCAATGGCCTGTTCGCAGAACACACTCAAAGGCGACTGTTCACGCTCCGCAAAAACTTCTTCCGGCAACTTTTCGCCGCAGGAAGGACAAAATTCCTCTTCCTCGGATATCAGCTCATCGCAACTGTCGCACTGTACCTGGAATGTATTGCGGTCAACCCCGTCAACCGACTCCAAAAGCTTGCGCAATGCCTCTACACGCACACCGAACCCCATATTGTCCGCATTGGTGAACTTGCTTACCGTTACTCCCACCACTTCACTGTTTTCATTGAAAATAGGTCCGCCCGAATTGCCGGGATTTACGGCAGCATCGGTCTGTATATAATATTTTCCTTCCATAAGCTGCTTGGGCGAGGAAACCGACCCTTCCGTTACCGTAAAAGGCATGCCGTAAGGATACCCCGCTACACTGACCTTTCCGCCGATGGCCAATGAATCGTCCGCAGCCAGGTTCAGTTCGGGAAGAGCTGAAAAGTCTGCATCCACAGCCAATAAGGCAATATCCAAAGAAGGATTTACGAGCACCACTTTGGCAAGGTAAGGATTCCGGTCGTTATCATGTATGGCAACAGTATGGAAACCGTTCACCACATGGTAGTTCGTTACAAAAAGATTATAAGATTTCAGATAGAAACAGCTTCCGGAACCGCCGGCATGTGTCACCTTATATACGAGTTTATAAATGTTCTGATCCATAATATATAGTTTAGATACCGTTAAGTTAATTCATAATTCCCATCACCTTCTTCTGCATTTCAAGCATCAGCCGGGAGTATTCCTGCATATTACCGCTCATCATGGCTTCCGCCATTTTCTGTTGCAACACCTGCATGTCGTCACTTCCCATGGTTTCCGTAATTTTCTGCACCTGTTCCATGCCGGCAGCAAAGTCCGTCTCATCCTCATCGTCCAAATCGCCTTCCATAATCTTGTCCATAGCGTTGTAAAGAATTTCAGAGGCCTCTTCCAAAGAGCGGTTGCCTGCCTTCTTCAAAGCTTTTGATATAACGGCATTGATATCGTCCTGCATATCACTATAGAAATAAGCTTCGTAGAACACATAAAGCAAGCGTACCGCACTGCGTTCATAATTCTCCGACTGGATGGCTTCGGTGGCTTCTTTATAGACATTCATAAAATTCTCCTGCACGTTTTTCAGGGAAGAACGGCGCTTTGCAGATACCAACGTGTCCGTGTAGTAAAGGTCTTCCGCCAGTTTTTCCTTCGGAACGGCAAGCAGCTTTTCAAGGAACGCTTTTCCTTTTGATACAACCTCTTCCGTAGGCAGGTCGGCATCCATATCATTCACTGCCTTGTCGAGGTCGTTCAGCAATTGTCCCTGAGGATGTGCAAAATAGGAAATCTGGTAGAAAGCGGTATCCAGCACATTCCACGAATAACCGTACCGGCGGTCGGCCCCATACTCTTTGAGTGCCTCCAACGTTTCGCGTCCCAATGTCTGTATGCCTTCATAAATGCGGTCTACCTCTTCCTGCGGATACGGAGTCACCTGCGGCTCGTAACAGCGGGTAGCGCCAAATTTCGTACAGAACTCATCGTCATACTTATCGCCTATGTGGCAGATATTCTGAAGCACGAAATACATTTTATGCGGATGACTCTGTGAAAGCGGACAAACATATTCCATATTCAACTTATCACCGTTCTTTACGAAGCGGGGCAATAACAATTTATTCAGGTTCAAGTCCGCCACCTGACGGAGCATGGCTACCCTACCCTTTTCCGGCAGATTCAGGAAATCGGCATTGATATGGAAAAAACCGTCGGCAATACGGATATGTACAAGAATGGAACCGTGAGGAATGTGAAACTCCGTACCGTCGGCATTACCGTACTTGGTACGAAAGTCCGCGTTCAAATAATCCAGCAAACTATGAAAAGCCTGTACATACTCACCCCGGTTATACAAGTCCACACCCTGTTCGTAGGCTTCGGTACGGATAGCACTTTGCGTAGAATCCACTACGGGAGAAATAAAAGCAAATGTCTGTTTCATATCATGATATTGTATTTAAAGAAATAATAATAACCGTATCCCACCCTGCGGAATGCCGGAAAACAAATATAAAAAGCAAAACACAAACAAGAACATAGATGCAGGGGGATAAATACAGAATGAAAATATCCCGTTAAAATATTGAATATTAAAAATTTATTTGGCGTAAACAGCATAAAACAAGGGGATATTTGCCCCGAAAACATGGATTTCTTTCCTTTTTTTCCGCCCGATACATACCAGCCGGACGGCACAACAGAACGGGAAATGTAATGATTCTTCGCTCCCACATAGTATATGGAAAAGCCGGTATTCACAACAAGTGGTTTCCTTTTTCAGTACAACAAAAAAACGCTCTTAATAAACCTTTCTGCAATTTTACTATAATTCGAAAAAAATTATAGTAAAATTCTCTCCGAATTTATTAACAGCCTGTTTTCCCCCTATCGCAACACTTGTAATAAATACAAACAAAAAAGGATGCAATCTTCACAGATTACACCCTTTGAAATATCCTAAAAAATCTTTTTTGTAAAATCCTATTGAAGTAATTCAGCCATTATTTGTATTACAAACAAAAAATTAGTTTTAAAAGCACTTCACAAATATAGCGAATAAAAAGCGTATTGTCAAGTATTCCATGCTGTTTTTTTACCCTACTTCGCTACAAATCTGAAAATAAACCCTTAACTTTGCACCGTTTAATTAACAGGATATAAACCAAATTAAACGGGCTATCAACAAGTTTTAGTAAGTATATCAACAAGTTTTCAACAATATAATTACAACCATTATGGAATACAATTTCAGAGAGATTGAAAAGAAATGGCAGAAACGGTGGGTGGAGAACAAAACCTACCAGGTGACGGAAGACGAAACAAAGCAAAAATACTATGTACTGAACATGTTTCCCTACCCCAGCGGCGCAGGTCTGCACGTGGGTCATCCGTTGGGATACATCGCTTCGGACATCTATGCCCGTTACAAACGTCTGCAAGGTTTCAATGTCCTGAATCCTATGGGATACGATGCTTACGGCCTGCCCGCAGAGCAATACGCCATACAAACCGGACAACATCCGGCCATTACCACCGTCAACAATATCAACCGCTATCGCGAGCAACTGGATAAGATAGGTTTCTCTTTCGACTGGAACCGTGAAATCCGTACCTGCGACCCGGAATACTATCACTGGACACAATGGGCGTTCCAGAAGATGTTCAACAGCTACTACTGCAATGACGAAAAGAAAGCACGCCCTATCGAAGAACTGACAGAAGCATTCGCCAAATCCGGTAACGAAGGACTGAATGCCGCATGCAGCGAAGAACTGCATTTCACTGCCGATGAGTGGAATGCCATGAGCGAAAAAGAGCAGCAGGAAATCCTGATGAACTACCGCATCGCCTATCTGGGTGAAACAATGGTAAACTGGTGTCCGCAACTGGGTACCGTGCTTGCCAATGACGAGGTGGTAGACGGCGTATCGGAACGCGGCGGCTTCCCCGTAGTCCAGAAAAAGATGCGCCAGTGGTGTCTGCGCGTATCTGCCTACGCACAACGCCTGCTGGACGGACTCGACACCATCGACTGGACCGAATCTCTGAAAGAGACGCAGAAAAACTGGATAGGCCGCAGTGAAGGCGCCGAAATCCAATTCAAGGTAAAGGACAGTGATTTGGAATTTACCATTTTCACTACCCGTGCAGATACCATGTTCGGAGTTACCTTCATGGTACTGGCTCCCGAAAGCGAATTGGTGGCCCAAGTAACCACTCCGGAACAGAAAGCCGATGTGGACGCTTACCTGGAGCGTACCAAGAAACGCACCGAACGCGAACGCATCTCCGACCGCAGCGTCACCGGCGTATTCTCCGGAAGCTATGCCGTCAATCCCTTTACGGGCGAAGCAGTGCCCATCTGGATTAGCGACTACGTATTGGCAGGATACGGAACAGGCGCCATCATGGCCGTACCTGCACACGACAGCCGCGACTACGCTTTTGCCAAGCACTTCAACCTGCCTATCGTTCCGCTAGTGGAAGGCTGCGATGTAAGCGAAGAAAGTTTCGATGCCAAAGAGGGTATCGTATGCAACTCTCCGAAAGCAGGTACAGAGCCTTATTGCGACCTCAACCTGAACGGACTGACTGTCAAGGAAGCCATCGCCGCCACCAAGAAATATGTGAAAGAACATAATCTGGGACGCGTAAAAGTAAACTTCCGCCTGCGCGACGCCATCTTCTCGCGCCAGCGCTATTGGGGCGAACCGTTCCCGGTTTACTACAAGAACGGAATGCCTTACATGATTGATGAAAGCTGCCTGCCGCTGGAACTTCCTGAAGTGGCCAAATTCCTGCCCACCGAAACAGGCGAACCGCCGTTGGGACATGCCTCTAAATGGGCTTGGGACACGGCAAACAAATGCGTGGTCGATAATGAGAAGATTGACAATATAACCGTTTTCCCGCTGGAGCTGAACACCATGCCGGGATTTGCAGGTTCGAGCGCATACTACCTGCGCTATATGGACCCGCGCAACCATACGGCACTCATCGACAAGAAAGTGGATGAATACTGGCGCAACGTAGACCTCTACGTAGGCGGTACGGAACATGCTACCGGACACCTGATCTACTCCCGTTTCTGGAACAAATTCCTGCACGACCTCGGCGTATCCGCCGTCGAAGAACCGTTCCAAAAACTGGTGAACCAGGGTATGATTCAGGGAAGAAGCAACTTTGTATATCGCATCAAGGATACCAATACATTCGTATCGCTGAACCTGAAAGACCAGTACGACACTACCCCGCTCCACGTGGATGTCAACATCGTGTCCAACGACGTTCTCGACACGGAAGCGTTCAAGGCATGGCGTCCTGAGTATGCTACCGCAGAGTTTATCCTGGAAGACGGCAAATACATCTGCGGCTGGGCGGTTGAAAAGATGAGCAAATCCATGTTCAACGTGGTTAATCCCGATATGATTGTAGAGAAATACGGTGCGGATACGCTGCGTATGTATGAGATGTTCCTCGGCCCTGTAGAACAGTCCAAGCCCTGGGATACGAACGGTATCGACGGCGTACACCGCTTCATCAGGAAGTTCTGGTCGCTGTTCTACGACCGTACCGGCAACTACCTGGTAACTGATGAAGCTGCCGGCAAAGAAGAGTTGAAATCCTTGCACAAGCTCATCAAAAAAGTGACGGGAGACATTGAACAGTTCTCTTACAATACAAGCATCAGCGCCTTTATGATTTGCGTAAACGAGCTGTCCGCGCTGAAATGCAGCAAGAAAGAGATATTGAATCAGCTTACCGTTACGTTGGCTCCTTTCGCTCCGCACGTATGTGAGGAATTGTGGGAGACATTAGGTAACACAGGTTCTGTATGCGACGCGCAATGGCCTGCATACAACGAAGAATATCTGGTGGAAAATACGGTGAACTACACCATTTCGTTCAACGGAAAAGCACGTTTCAACATGGAATTCCCTGCCGATACGGCATCGGATGTTATTCAGGAAACGGTATTGGCAGACGAACGTTCCATGAAATGGACAGACGGAAAGACCATCGTCAAAGTAATCGTAGTACCCAAGAAGATTGTAAACATTGTTATCAAATAACAAATATGCAAATCACAAAACCAACCAAAGCGGAAGTGATGAGAGAGTTGAAAGACTATGTCTTCATCACTTTCGGATTAATTTCTTACGCTATGGGATGGGCTGCGTTCCTTATCCCCTATCAGATTACGACCGGCGGTACTACGGGTATCGGAGCCATCATCTATTATGCCACTGGATTTCCTATCCAATGGTCGTATTTCATCATTAATGCAGTCCTGATGACGTTTGCCATCAAGATTTTAGGACCTAAATTCAGTATCAAGACCACATTTGCCATCTTCGGACTGACTTTCTTCCTATGGTTTTTCCAGTTGCTGGTGAACGGAGCGGACGGAGTGCCGCCTCAGATACTGGGACCGGGACAGGATTTCATGGCTTGCCTCATAGGTGCCGCCATGTGCGGTGCGGGTCTGGGCGTAGTGTTCAACTGCAACGGAAGTACGGGCGGTACGGACATTATCGCAGCCATCATCCATAAATACCGCGACGTCACTTTGGGACGCATGATTATGGCTTGCGACGTTATCATCATCAGTTCCTGCTACTTCATATTCAACGATTGGCGACGGGTGATTTTCGGTTTTGTAACGCTGTTCGTCATCGGCATCGTACTGGATTATATCGTGAACGGTGCGCGTCAGTCGGTACAGTTCTTTATCTTTTCCAAAGAGTACGAAAAGATTGCCGACCGCATCACCAAAGAGACTCATCGCGGTGTAACCGTACTCGACGGTATAGGCTGGTACAGCAAACGCAACGTGAAAGTATTGGTTGTGTTGGCCTACAAACGCCAGTCTGTCGAGATATTCCGTCTGGTCAAGGACATCGACCCGAATGCTTTCATCTCTCAAAGCTCCGTTATCGGCGTGTATGGAGAAGGATTCGATAAATTGAAAGGAAAATGAAAAAGAAATTTGTTTTTGCAACCAACAATGCCCACAAACTGGAAGAAGTAACCGCTATTTTAGGAGATAAAATAGAGCTTCTCAGCATGAAAGACATCCATTGCAGTGCGGATATTCCCGAAACAGCAGATACGCTTGAAGGAAACGCTTTGCTGAAGGCAAGGTATATCTTTGAAAATTACCACCTGGATTGTTTTGCCGATGATACCGGCCTGGAAGTGGAAGCCCTGAACGGAGCTCCCGGAGTGTATTCGGCACGCTACGCCGGCGATGCACACAATTCGGAAGCCAATATGCAGAAGCTGTTGCAGGATATGGAAGGAATGGAGAACCGAAAAGCCCGATTCCGTACCGTTTTCGCACTTATCGTCAATGGAAAGGAACACTTGTTCGAAGGCATCGTAAAAGGCGAAATAACGAAGCACAGGCACGGTACTTCCGGTTTCGGATATGACCCGGTCTTTATTCCGGAAGGATATACGCAGACATATGCCGAAATGGGAAGCGAATTGAAGAATAAAATCAGCCACCGGGCAGTGGCAACGGATAAGCTTTGCAACTTCCTGTCCAAGTAATGAAAGTGGCAAAAGTATGCGGATGCTTGCATTATGATAAATTTTCAGGCACGGATTACATGGTTCCGGTTTATGAAAACTGTAAATTCCATGTAATCCGTGCCTGAAAAAAAATATTGAAATCATTTTCATACCCTCATCGAAGAATGCCAGCGACAAGGGAATAATTCACTATAATCCCAGTTTTGCAGAAATCTCCAGCATCCTCTTGATCGGTTTCACCGCTTTCTCTGCTATTTCCGCATCTACCTTGATTTCCGGAGATTCGTCTTTCAGGCAATTATAAAGCTTTTCCAATGTGTTTAACCGCATAAAGTTACACTCATTGCAGGCACAGGTGCTGTCGTTGGGCGGTGCCGGAATAAACTTCGTCTGCGGACATTTCTTCTGCATCTCGTGCAGGATACCCGATTCCGTGGCAACGATGTATTCCTTTTCGGGATGGGCAACCGCATACTTCAGCAAAGCCGCCGTAGAACCTACCACATCCGCCAGCTTCAAAACCGTGCTCTTGCATTCGGGATGAGCCAATACCACTGCACCGGGATGCTGCTGCTTCAATTCAACAATCTTTTCAACCGAGAACTGTTCGTGTACATGGCACGCCCCGTCCCATAACAACATATTTCTGCCTGTAACGGAGTTGATATAATTTCCCAGGTTTCTGTCGGGACCGAATATTATTTTCTCATCTTCGGGAAAGCTTTCTACGATTTGTCTGGCATTGGTGGAAGTTACCACTACATCCGTAACAGCCTTTACGGCAGCCGTTGTATTCACATAGGATATCACCGTATGTCCGGGATGCTCTTTGACGAACTGTGCAAACTTATCCGCCGGGCAACTGTCGGCAAGCGAACAACCCGCCGCCATGTCGGGCACCAATACCTTCTTGTCGGGACAAAGTACCTTTGCCGTTTCACCCATGAAGTGGACACCGCACATCACGATAATATCGGCCTCCGTCTTTGCCGCCCATTGTGCCAGAGCCAGACTGTCGCCTACATAGTCGGCTATGTCTTGTATTTCACCCTTCTGGTAGTAGTGCCCCAGAATGATTGCATTCTTCTCTTTCTTCAGTTGCTTGATAGCTTCTATCAGATTATCCATAATAATAATTTTTATTTCTCTTCTTTCTTTAAAAATCCTTTGATAGTGATGATGGGCTGTTAATAGTGTGGACAAATAAATCCGAATTTTCTTGCCCATGAAGTTATTAGTACAAGGCTAAACTTTATCCTTAGGTTATTAACGTAAGCAATTAAAGTTATATCTCTTGATAATAAGCTCCCTACTCTGCCATAGTCTCACTTCATTAACATCTTGTTGATAACCGCAAAGTTAATAACTTTAAAGGGATTAATCAGTGAAATAGTACTTAAAAATGTGTTTATACAGTCTTTGAAAGTTTAGGTTAACTTTTTTGGTTTGTTCGTTATGCAGACGTATTATGCGTTACTTTGAATAATGCAAATATTATTTTTAAAAATCTTTCCATACGCTATTGACACCTTTTCAACGGTTATTAACAGGGATGTGAACGGAAAGAAGTATCTTTGCACGACATGAGCCGGTACATAGTGTACAGACCGGCACAAAGTCTTACGATTATGAACAGAAAACTGAAGATAACCGAACTGAACCGCATTAGTACAGAGGAGTTTAAGGAAGCGGAAAAACTGCCGCTTGTAGTTGTATTGGATAATATCCGCAGTTTGCATAATATAGGTTCCGTATTCCGCACTTCGGATGCTTTTCGCATTGAATGTATCTATCTGTGCGGCATTACGGCTACTCCACCCCATGCCGAAATGCACAAGACGGCTTTGGGAGCGGAATTTACCGTCGATTGGAAGTATGTTAATAACACTGTTGAAGCTGTTGATAACCTCAAAAACGAAGGCTATACGGTTTACTCCGTAGAGCAGGCAGAAGGCAGTATTATGCTGAATGAGTTGACTTTAGACAAAAACAGAAAGTATGCCATAGTAATGGGGAATGAGGTGAAAGGTGTTCAACAGGAAGTTATCGACCATTCTCACGGCTGCATTGAAATTCCGCAATACGGTACGAAGCATTCTCTGAATGTATCGGTTACGGCAGGCATTGTTATCTGGGATTTATTCAATAAATTGAAGTGAGTGGACAAATATTAGTAATTAACAGCTTTATACTTGATTTATCAACCAACTTATTTGCTTATATAACAGTTATTTATTTCCTTTGTATGTTTACGTTAGTAACAGGTTTATCAACATAATATTAACTGATATTTTATCCGGATGAATGGTATTGCAGAGAGGTCGGTGATGTGGAATTTATGGCACGGTTGCCATAAATTCAGTGAAGGATGCAGATATTGTTATGTCTACCGGGGAGATGCAAAAAGGAATGTTGACAGTTCGGTTGTGGTTAAGACGAAAAATTTCGATTTGCCTGTACGGACGAATAAGAACGGAAGTTTTAAAATTCCGGACGGAACTCTTGTTTATACCTGTTTTACTTCCGATTTTTTTGTTGAAGATGCAGATGCGTGGCGAACTGAGGCATGGGAAATGATTCGTCAACGCAGTGATCTTCATTTCCTGATGATAACCAAACGTATAAACAGGGTTATGGAGTGTCTGCCTGTCGATTGGAAAGACGGATATGATAATGTAACTATCTGTTGTACAGTTGAAAATCAGTTATGTGCGGATAATCGTTTGCCTGTTTACAGAGCTATTCCTATAAAACACAAAATTATTATTTGCGAGCCGTTGTTGGAAGAAATCAGTTTGGATGCCTATAATATAGGAGAGTGGGTTGAACAAGTGGTTGCAGGGGGAGAGTCCGGATATGAGGCCCGTATCTGTAATTTCGACTGGATTATGAAGCTTCACGATATTTGTGTGAAAAACAATGTTTCTTTCTGGTTTAAACAGACAGGTTCTAAATTTGTTAAAGAAGGCACTTTATATACCGTAAAACGTCAGTTTCAACATTCACAGGCACGTAAGGCGGGCATTAATTTTAAATGATGTACTGAAGTTATCAGAGCTGCCCGCTCTCTACCAGTAAGATTACTCTTTCCGTAAGCGCATCATCTCCCGTAGGGTCGTATTGTTTTTTCAGACTGGCTCCGAACAGTGCGGCAAAGGTCTGGTAGAATCCGGCTTTAAAAGGTCCCATAAATGCTTTTACCAGTTCGTAGGAAGTGGAATGGGTTTGCCGGTCTACCAGTTTGATTAACAGTTTTCCTTGTGCAAAGGAAAGTTTTTTCATACGGGGAGTGTATTGTTCTTTCAACCCCTTTTCCACAGCTTTCAGGTGCTTTTGCCGCTCTTTTTGAGTGGGAATGGTCTGCAAATATTCGTAAGTCTCGATAATTGCCCGGTTGATTTCCTTTGAAATGGGAAGCACTTTCTTTACGTCGCGGATAAGTTTGTAGTATTTCGCCATTTCGCGCCTGTTCTTGAATTTTAGCGGTTTGAAGATGTAAACGGTAGGAAGTTTCACGTAAGGAATCGTATCGCCGTTGTACACGCACATAGGAGTGAGATAGATGCTTTTGGATGCACCGGTTTGGGGTTGCTGCTGGGCATAACAAGTCAGGACTCCTGCCGAGAGAAATGTTATGAGTATTACTATGTTAAACCGTTTGCTCATAGCGCAAAAGTACACCATTCTGCGTAATGTTGTTACATTGCTTTCATTTTTCCTTGTTCAATTAACTAATTTAAGGTAACTTCGTTGCCTATTATCCGGAAACACACTATTATAGATGACCCTAATCAAGATAGGAGTTTTTATGAGTATGCTGTTAATAACTCCTATGCTTGTAGCTCAAAATGCGACATTATCCCTGTGGGAAGAGAATCTGGAACAACTCTCCGCCGATGAAGAAGAGAGAAACTGGGAAGATGAACTGGAAACGCTTTCCGCTCGTCTGCAAGAAGCTGTCAATATCAATGCTGCCACTAAACGGCAATTGGAGGAATTTCCTTTCCTTACGGATATTCAAATAGAAAATATTTTGGCGTATGTTTATATAAACGGGCAGATGCAGACTCTTTATGAGTTGCAGTTGGTGGCGGAGATGGACAGGCAGACTATCGAACTGCTGTTACCTTTCGTCTGCATAAAGACCGTTGAGGGCCCTTCCCGCTATCCTTCTTTAAAAACGGTATTGAAGTATGCCGGGCAAGAAGTATTGACACGTCTGGATATCCCTTTATATACCCGCAAGGGATATGAGAAAAACTATCTGGGACCTGCCGTTTACCATTCACTGCGTTACAGTTTTCGCTATGGAGATTACTTTCAGGCGGGAATAACGGGAGAGAAGGATGCCGGTGAACCGTTCTTTGCTTTGCATGACAAGAAAGGGTATGATTACTATTCGTTTTACGGCTTACTCAAAAACAGGGGCAGGCTGAAAGCTTTGGCATTGGGTAATTATAAACTGGGGTTCGGGCAGGGCCTGGTGATTGGCACAGACTTTGGATTAGGAAAAACTTTCTCCATGTCTGCATCCGAATTCCGCAGAGGGGGAATCCGGAAACACAGCTCTACGGACTCGTATAACTATTTTCGCGGAACGGCGGTAACAGTGGAAATTCTTCGTTTTTTAGAACTTTCCGCTTTCTATTCGCACCGTTCTATGGATGGAGTGGTGAAAGGCGGAAAAATCGCTTCCATTTACAAAACAGGCTTGCACCGTACGGAGAAGGAGGCGGATAAAATGAATGCATTTGTCATGCAATCGGCGGGTGGTAACCTCACTTACGAAAAAAATAGATTGAAAGTGGGGGTGACAGGTATTTATTATCGTTTCAGTCATCCTTATGAACCAGATTTAAAGAAGTATGCGAAATACAACTTGCATGGAAATGATTTTTATAATCTGGGTGTGGATTATAAATACCGTTGGGGAAGGTTGGTATGGGTAGGAGAGGGGGCTGTTGGCAAACAGGGATATGCCTTGCTGAACCAACTGAAATATAAAATATTAACAGGTTATCAACTGCTGTTAATACATCGTTGTTATTCCCACGATTACTGGTCTTTCTTCGGGCGGGCGTTCGGCGAGGGAAGTGCTCCGCAAAACGAAAACGGCTGGTATCTGGCTGCGGAAGCTGCTCCCTGGGCGCACTGGAAGTTTTTCGCTTCTTTGGATATGTTCTCTTTCCCCTGGTGGAAATATCGCATCAGCAAGGCTTCGCAGGGAATAGACGGAATGTTTCAGGCTACCTATTCTCCGCAGAAAGACTTATTGCTATATCTCAATTACCGGTATAAGCGCAAGGAGAGGGATGTGTCGGGAACAGGCGGAAAAGTGACGTTACCGGTCTTTCATCATAAGCTCCGTTGCAGGCTTGCTTATACGCCGGGAGCTTTTTCATGCCGCACTACGGTCGATTACAACTATTTTCGCCAGCAGAGTGGGGAAGGGCATGAGTTTGAAGGAAAACAAGGCTGGCAATGTACCCAATCCTGCGCTTATACTTTTTCCGGATTCCCTTTGGCCGTATTCGTACAAGGTACTTATTTCCATACGGACGATTACGATTCGCGGATTTATGCTTCCGAAAAAGGATTGGTTTATACGTTTTATACTCCTTCTTTCTACGGCAGCGGTTTTCGCTATTCTGCTCATATACGTTGTGATTTGAACAAAACTTTTATGTTTCTCGTTAAGTTCGGGCAAACCGCTTACCGGGACCGTGAAACTATCGGTTCGGGTAACGATTTGATAGAAGGAAATACAAAAACAGACTTGCAGATGCAGTTTCGTGTTAAGTTTTGAAGAATAACTGCCGTATTTTTGGAAATATCTGGATGTTTATTTCTTATCTTTGCTGTGCTGATTACGCGGTTTGTCTTTGAAATATCGGAAAACCGCCAATCACCGCTGTTAAATCATAATTTGTAAATAGTAAATCAAATGACTGTCATTTATCCGTCTCCCATATTCGGTCCCGTTCATTCCCGCCGTTTGGGAGTATCTTTGGGAATCAATCTGTTGCCGGAAGACGGTAAGGTGTGCACTTTCGACTGCATTTATTGCGAGTGCGGGTTTAATTCCGACCATCGTCCCAAGAAGCCGCTCCCCACACGAGAGGAAGTGCGTGCCGCATTGGAAGCCCGTCTGCAGGATATGCAGAAAAACGGACCCGTACCCGATGTACTGACTTTTGCAGGAAACGGAGAACCAACCGCACATCCGCATTTTCCTGAAATCATAGAAGACACGCTTGCTTTGCGCGACAAATACTTTCCGAAAGCTAAGGTAAGCGTATTGAGCAATTCTACTTTCATTCATCGTCCTGCCGTATTCGAGGCTTTGAACAAAGTGGATAACAATATTCTGAAACTGGATACGGCAGACGAAGCTTATATCCGTGAGCTCGACCGTCCGGCAGGACATTATTCCGTCCGCGAGATAATCGGGGGAATGAAGGCTTTTAAGGGTAACTGCATTATCCAAACCATGTTCTTGAAAGGTGGTTTTGGAGATAAGGATATGGATAATACTTCCGATAAGTATGTTTTGCCCTGGTTAGAGGCCGTCAAGGAGATTTCTCCCCGCCAGGTAATGATTTATACTATCGACAGGGAAACTCCCGACCATGACCTGCAAAAGGCTACTCATGAGGAATTGGACCGTATTGCAGCATTGGTGAGGGAAGCAGGGATGGCTGTGAGTGTCTCTTATTGAAAAATAATTAAAGGGGGACATCTTTCACAGACGTTCCCTTTTACAGCTATATTTATAAGAAATCATTTATGTGTAACAAATCATAATGAAAGATCTGAATACAAGGAATAATCAAAAGCTTATAGGAAAACGTAAGGGATAAAAGCAAAAGGGGGCAATCAGCATGAGACATTAGGAGTAACTTGGTGAGATTTTTCATCTGATGATTAACTGTAAATCTGGAAACATCTACAAAATTGAAAAAGTAGTTCTTATTACCATGTGTTTATATTTTTTATATTATGATTTCTATTATTAACCATTCTACTAAAATACAAATTTTTAACATGAAATACGATTTGGAGTAAGCAATTATGCGGATCAAACCGTTAAATACTTTCTTTTTAGTTGACAAAAAGAAAGTATTTATAATTTGGGAAGTTTAAAACATTTTTCATGTTTTTATTTTATATAGTTAACAATCAAAATAATACTGTATTTTTGCATATCTTTTTTAATGTGAATTAAAATGCAATCATGAGCCGTTTTATTGAATATTCTAATAATATATTTTTTGATGTCATGTTGACTGTTTGGAGAAATGTTAAACGAAGAGACAAGATGTAGCAAGTGTGTTCATCCATTTCTCCGGATGCATGGTAATAATACCTGAAAAGAATTATATACATTTAAAAACAATTCATTTATATCATTAACTTAAAAATCAGAGATGAAAAGAGTAATTCTTTTGTTCGTCTCTCTTGCTGTGATGGCGTTCCAATTACTTTTCGCCCAAAGTTTTACGGTGAAAGGTAAAGTCATTGCCGAGGAAGGCAATGAGCCGTTGATTGGAGTAGCCATCATGCAAGAGGGTACTAATAATGGTGTGATTACCGACATAGACGGTAATTATTCCATTGAGATCAAAGGCGTTGCGCAGGCTACTTTGGTGTACTCGTACATTGGTATGCAGCAGCAACAGCACGTAGTGACTCCACAGACACAAAAGCTGGATATCACGTTGAAGAGTGATGCACAGTTGGTGGACGAAGTAGTGGTAGTAGCCTACGGAGTTCGTAAAAAGGGAACGGTAACCGGTTCCGTTTCCACAATAAAGGCAGAGAAAATGGAAAGCGTACCTGCCGCAGGTTTCGACCAAGCCCTGCAGGGACAGACTCCCGGTCTGATGGTGATGTCCAACTCGGGTGAACCCAGCAAGGCAGCGGCTTTTCAAATCCGTGGAACCAACTCCATCACTTCAGGTACCTCTCCCTTGTTCATTTTGGACGGTGTACCCATTTCCAGCAGTGACTTCAACACTATCAGTCCGAGTGACATTGAAAATATTTCCGTACTGAAGGATGCGTCTTCTACCTCTATTTATGGTGCCCGTGCTGCTAATGGTGTAGTAGTAATCACTACCAAACGCGGACGGTCCATGGACAAAGCACACATTACCTTACGTACACAGTGGGGTATCTCACAGTTAGCCAAAGGTGAATGGAATCTGATGAACACGGCTGAACGTATTCAGTTTGAAAAGGAAGTCGGTCTGGATGCCGGTCAAGACTATGACTTGTTGAGCCAGACCGACGTAAATTGGCGGGATATGGTGTTCAACGACAATGCTATGCTACAAAACTACGACCTTTCTATCAACCGCGCCACCGAACGCTTGAACTATTTCGTTTCAGGAAGTTTCTACGATCAGGATGGTATTGCTCAAGGCTCTACGTTTCGCCGTTACTCCATGCGTGCCAACGCAGAGGTAAAAGCCAGCAACTGGTTGAAAGTGGGTACCAATTCCATGGTTACCTATGAAGAAGTGGAGCAGGCCGATCAAGGTAGCTACAGTTTGTCATCGCCCATCTCTGCCTGCCGCTTCATGCTTCCTTACTGGAATCCGTATAATCCTGATGGTTCACTGGCAACCAATGCCAACGGTGGATGGACCGGTACGACGGTTAATCCGATTGAATGGATGGACAATAATCCGGTGACAAACAAGAAGTATAAGGTATTGAGCGTGCTTTTTGCTGAAGTAACGCCGATAGAGAACATGACTTACCGTGTACAGTTCGGTGCAGACTATACGCACTCTACCGGATTTATGCAATCATTCCCGAGCTATCAGTTGAACAACGGTCTGGGAGTAGCCGGTCGTCAGTCGAACGATATTCTTAACCTGACAGTGACCAATACGCTGAACTACCGTTTCGATGTAAGACACGACCATCATTTCAATGTAATGGTGGGCCAGGAAGGGGTGGACTACCAGGCTGAAGGTTTCAACGTGACAACACGTGGTCAGAACAACGACTTCCTGACCAACGTAACTTCAGGTACACGTGCCTCAAGCTGGCAGGATAATACAACAGCTTATTCATTCCTGTCTTTCTTCGGTCGTGCGGAATATAATTACGATGACCGTTATTATGTGGAGCTTGGTCTACGTACTGATGCTTCTTCACGTTTCGGTAAGGATCATCGTTGGGGCAAGTTTTGGTCAGTAGGTCTGATGTGGAATGCCAAGAAAGAGCGTTTCTTGCAAAAATACGACTGGCTGCACAATGCACAAGTATCGTTCAGTACAGGTACGTCAGGTAATTCTGAAATTCCAAACTTCGACCATCTGGCACTGGCCAGCGGTGGCTGGATTTACATGGATGCGGCCGGTATCGCTCCACAACAGAAAGGAAATGAAAAATTAAGCTGGGAGACAACCTGGACCACGAACTTAGGATTTCATTTGGGATTCTTCGAGCGTTTCAATGTAGATTTGGAACTCTACCACAAGCGTACCAGTGACATGCTGATGGAAGTGCCACAGTCTTATTCTGAAGGAAACAACGGTTTCCGTTGGGACAATATCGGTGTGATGACCAACATGGGTGTGGAACTGGCCATCAATGCAGACGTATTACGTCTGAGAGATTTTGTTTGGAATCTCAGTGCCAATGTATCCTATAACAAGAATGAAATCAAGGAACTGTATAACGGTGTACAGGAATACGAATTGCCCAACACTTCCACCAAATGGGTGGTTGGTCGTCCGCTGGGAGAATTCTACATCAACCGCTATGCCGGTGTGAACCCTGCAAACGGTGATCCTCTGTGGTATGACAAAGAGGGTAACCTTACCACCGAATTCAGAGAATCGGACAAGGTGATGGTGGGTAAGAACTACCTGGCTCCCTGGCAAGGCGGTTTCGGTACTACCCTTACATGGAAAGGTATCTCAGTGAATGCCCAGTTCAGTTGGGTAGCTGACCGCTGGATGTTCAACAACGACCGCTTCTTCGAAGAGAGTAATGGTCTGTACACCGGATTCAACCAGTCCAAGCGCCTGCTCTACGACCGCTGGAAGAAACCGGGCGACGTGACAGACATTCCCCGTTGGGGAGTCACTCCACAGATGGACTCGCGCTTCCTGGAAGATGCCTCTTTCCTGCGTTTGAAGAATTTAATGATCAGCTATACATTCCCGCAAGAATGGATGAAAAAGACGAATTTTTTCACTAACGCACGTATTTATGCACAAGGTCAGAACCTGCTTACATTTACCAAATTCAGCGGACTTGACCCGGAAGCATTTACTAACATGTATCAGGCACAATATCCCATGTCGCGCCAATACTCGTTCGGTTTGGAACTCTCTTTCTAATATTTTTAATTAACGAATCAACGAAAAATGAAAAATATAAAAATATATCTGCTCATGGCCACTCTGGTATTCAGCACCACTGCTTGTCTGGACAAGTATCCGGATGATATGGTGCCTGCCGACAAGGCCATCACCACTGTGGATGAAGTAGACCAGGCCATAATTGGTATCTACGCTTCCTGGCTGAACGGAGCGTTATACAGTGGCTATCTGACCCTACTGCCGGATATCCAGGCGGATTTGGCTTATGCCGTGAACGGCTACTCCAACCAGTTTGGTAATACATGGCGCTGGAATATTCTGGCTACGGAACCCGAATATGAATCGGTATATGCCGGACTCTACAACGTTATTACCCGCTGTAACTTTATGCTGGACAACGTAGACCGAGTACGTCAGAATACTACTAACGACGATGACTTGGATCGTCTGGACCAATACTGCGGAGAAGCATACTTTGCCCGCGCACTGGCTTATTCAGAATTGATTAAACTCTTCTGCAAGGCTTACGACCCGGCTACAGCAGCCAACGAACTGGGCGTGGTACTGAAGTCGCACTACGACGGTGACGAACCTACCATCCGTTCATCACTGGAAGCCTCTTATCAGTTTGTTCTGGATGATTTGGAAAGAGCAGCCGAGTACTTGAAGCTGGAAGATGATTTCGATGGAGTTCTTTACAGCACACCTTACTTCTGTGAATACACCATCTATGCACTTCGTGCACGTGTGGCTCTCTACATGCAGAACTGGAAAGACGCTGAGAAATACGCTTCCAAGGTGATTGACAGTAAATACTACAAACTGTCCAATGTGAACGATATGATAACCAGCTCACAGAACGCTTATCAGTATATGTGGTCGAATGACGAAAGTACCGAGATTATCTGGAAAGTGGGTATGACAATCAGCAGCTACGGCGGCGCTTTAGGTCAGATCTTCTTCAACTACGATTTCCAAAGCTTTAAGCCCGACTATGTACCGGCAACTTGGGTACTGAACCTCTATTCAGAACAAGACCTGCGTTTTGCAGCCAACTTCGTGACACAGCCTACCGGTTATCCGCACGGACTGCAGTGGCCATTGGTAGCCAAATATTTCGGAAATGAATCTTTCATAGCTCAGAATATGTTGCATATATGTATGCCGAAAGTATTCCGTCTGTCAGAGCAATACCTGATTCGTGCAGAAGCCCGCGCCAATCAGAAGAATTACAGCGGTGCCAGCAAAGACCTCAGCGATTTACGTCGTGCCCGCTTTCAAGGCGGTAACGGAAGTATCTCGGTCAGCGAACAAAACTGGCTGGAAATTATCGAAGAAGAACGTGTGCGCGAATTGTATATGGAAGGCTTCCGCCTGCAAGACCTGAAACGCTGGCACAAAGGCTTCGAACGCAAACCGCAGGAACAATCACTGACCAACGGTAGTTCGCTGAAGATTGAAGCGGATGACGTACGCTTTGTATGGCCCATTCCGAAACACGAACTGGAATCACCGGGTAGCCAGATTCAGCCTAACGAGAGCAATAAATAAGAATAGATTCATCATTTATAAAGCATAAGTATAACAATGAGAAAGATAAATTACGGACTGATGAGCATGCTGGCACTGCTGATGTGCGCCATCACCAGTTGCGGCGATGCAGAGCGTCCCAGCTATGACGGTCCAAACTATATCCTGTTCTCGGATACGCTCACTGTACTGGCTGTACAGAACAACGAAGAAGTCTTCGATATTCCTGTAGCCGCTACAGAAGCCTGTAGCTATGACCGCACGGTAGCCGTAGAGGTTATAGACCAAAAGAGCAACGCCATTGAGGGAAAACACTACACTATTGAATCAAACACCATTACCATCAAGGCCGGTGAACGGGCTGCCAACGTACGCATCCGCGGTAATTACGATGCCATTGCAGCTACCGACTCGCTGGGTCTCACCCTGCGTTTGCTCACGCAGCAAGCTGACCAATGGGATTTGTATGAAAAGAACTATGAAGCCAAGGTTATCCTACAGAAATGCTGTCCGTTCGACATCAATCTTTTCAACGGATATGCCGTGCTGACTTCTACGTATATGCAGGAATTTATGCCCAACGTAGATAACCGTCTGATCAAGGCAATCATCGACTCCGAAGAAGAAAATACCATTATCATGAAGGACTTCTTCTACGATGGCTACGATGTGAAAATCCGTTTCACGACAAACGACATCCTGAATCCGCTGATTGAAATGGATGAACAGACCTTTGCCTCTACAGCCGAAGCTTTCGGTACCAACTACGGCGATGGTTATCTTCACCTTTATCAGCCTAGCAGCGGTGTATCTTACTACAGTACCTGCGAACAGTTCATCTTCCAGTACTTCACACTGTATGTACCGGGCATGGCTGGCAACAATGTAGTAGGAACTTTTGCTAACGCCATTGAATGGATAAGCAACGATGAAGCTAAGAGGCTGTATCTGGAAGGCAGCATGCAGGTATCTGAAACGGTGAAAACTGATTTTGAAAAGAAATAATTTACTAGAAACAAAAAAACATAGAATAAGATGAAAAAGAACAAATTTACGTTGGGATGGTTCTTCATCAGTCTGCTGATGGCTTTTGCCGTAACAGCTTGCGACGACGAGGATGACAACGTAGCAACTGTAACCTTCCCTGAAAAGCAAACAATTGGCGGTGCAGCCAGTGAGACTAAAAGCTTGACATTTGATGCTGTAGCCGATTGGACGCTGACTTCCTCCAGCACATGGTGTTATTTTATTACGGAAGAAACTCCGGCTGCCAAAGCTGCAGAGGGTGTGAAGGAATATTCCATCTCGGGCAAGGCTGGTAAACAAACCGTAACCATTGGTATCTCTGACGAAGGTCAGGACTATGATAATACAACCGTTGCTTCCATTACCATCAGTATGAACGGACAGGAAGCCGTGTTGGCCGAAGTAACCCGTAATGCAACCGGACGTACGTTGAAACTCTATAAAAAAGGTGAAGGCGATGCCTGGGTAGAAGTTTCTGAAAAAGAAGGTATCGAAGCTGGCTATAATGATTTCATCACATATAAAGCAGTAGCAAACTTCCGTTTTGCAGCTACCAACCGTCCTGAATGGCTTTCTATCGAAGGAGGTTCCATAGTAGGCTCTGCCAACCAAGAAGTAGAATTCGGTATCAAGGTAGTAGAAAATCGCCCGGATTTCAGTAAATATGTACAGGTAGGCAATATCAACTTTCAGGACGAAGAAGGTAAACAGGTATATACTTATACTGTAAATTACAAGGGTATGGATCCGAAAGATATGAAGCTTAGCGGTCCTAATGCATTCAATTGGGTAGTTTCATTAAAAGGAGACACATTTACGCAGACAAGTAGTACAGGAGCTGAAGGAACAAGTGTGAATCTCACCTACAATAATTTTGTTGAATATACGGTAGATGTTTTGAATGATGATTTCGTATCTGTTTTTGTCGAAAAATGCGAGCAAGATGGAATAACTATTTTTAAGACAAGCATCCCTGACCCAGAAAATCCTGACGAAGAACTGGTTGACTGGATACACACTACAAACAACGGTAAAAACAAAGTTAGAGTTACTGTAGATCCTAGCAATGAAAAAAGAATTGGTTATGTACTTGTATTACCCAAAGCACTTTATGAACAAGTTGCAGCTGATCCATTTTGTGAGAAAGGCAATGATGGACTGATAGGTTATGATGAATCTACAGGTGAATATGGAATTCTTAGTAAATATCAAAACTTTAACATGTTAATGGAATTTACGCAAGAAGATATTAAACAGGAAGCAAAGCAGGAATTTACAGTGAAGCTTAATGGTTTTCAAGTTATTAATTGCGATGAAATCACCGATTCATTTGAAATTAAATTTATAAAAGATAATTGGGGTAATGATATAGTAATGAAGTCTATTCAAGCTAATAATGGGGACTTCTATCTTATTTCACCTATGATGTCATCAGAATACTCTGTAGAAGTATATAATGAGCAAGCCCAGGAAATTACTGACACAATTGAACTGGAACAAACAGGTGATTCAATGGGAATTACAATCCCGAATGATTGGGATGGCACGCACATGTATGTCGTGTTCAAAGACTATGAAAATAGTCCCAAAAAAGTATTGATGATTACACCTAAACAATAATTTTCATATTAATACATCAATAATTGAATCGAATGAAACTAAATAAATTATTCCACTTCATTCCCTTTGTCATTGGGCTCTTACTGATGACAACGGTATTCACCGGTTGCTCCGATGACGATGATGAATTGCAGCAAACTGCCTTCGGCTATGTGCAGTTCAAAATCTATAAGAGTGCATCGGCTGCTACCAAGGGAGCAGAAACGAGAGGCACCGACATGCTGGATAAGCTGGACGATGCCAAGAAAATCAAGGTGGTGATGCTCTACAACGGAAACACCATTGAACAAACCTTGATGCTCAACAGCTATAATGCTGATAATGCTGAATTTGGTCTGCGCAGTGACAAGCTGGAACTGCTGGCAGGCAGCTACAAACTGATTGGCTACTATCTGTATGACAAACTGAACAAGCAGATTTATGCCGGTACACCCAGTAACTATCAATTCAGTGTAGTGGCTGGCGGACTTAAAGAACAAGAGTTGTTTGTCGATGCAGTAGCCCGCGGGTTGGTCAACTTCAAGCTGGTCAAACACGGCCTGCCGGAAACCGAAGCTGCATCTCGCGCCAACAGTGGCTATGAAGATTACCCGTTCGCTAATATCAAGGGTATCAATATTACGGTAAAGAACCTCTTTACGCAAGAGGTGACTACCATTGAAAAAGTGCAAGTGAAGTATGTGGAAAATCTGAAAGACAGTTATGCGCTCTGCGACACAACCGTATGGTTGAAAGCAGGTAGCTATCAGATTAGTTCCTATTCTACTTACTCTGACAAGAAATGTGAAACCAGCAAATTGCTGGAAATAGCTACCGTACCTACTTCAGAAACCTTCTTTGTGAAAGATAACGAAGAATCAGAAGCCACAGTACCCATCCAGTTGGGTGCAACGGCTGAATATTTGAAGGACTACATGGCTCTGAAAGAAATTTGGAAGGCTTTGGACGGTCCTAACTGGAAATACTACGGTGAAGCTGCACCTATGGGCTGCAACTGGAATTTTGACAAGGAAATCGATATGTGGGGTTACCAGCCGGGAGTACAGTTGCTGGACAACGGCCGGGTAGCATCGATCGTAATTTCGGGCTTCGGCGCTAACGGCATAGTGCCCGATGCCATCGGCCAGCTGACCGAGTTACGCATCCTGAACTTGGGTGCACACGACGAACTGGTGGGCGGACACCTGTTCAAGGACGTAACTTACAACATGACGCAAGAGCAACGCCTGAAAATCCGCATGGACTACGAGCAGAAGTTCTTGTATCGTGACGTACGCGAAGGTTTGTCCGACATTCTGATTGACGGTATCAACGCCAATCCCAACTTCAAGCCTATCGTGAAAAGCAACCGCATCGACAAGAAAGACGTGCAGTTTGGAAATCTGACCAACAAGATTACCGGTATCTCCAAGGCTCTGATGCGCTGTACTAAGCTGGAGAACTTCTTCATCGCCAATTCTCCGATTGTGGCGGATAACTTCTGCACGAAACTGGTGGATGATGCCAGTCTATCGGCTTACCGCGAAGCATTTGAAGAAGAGGAGGAAGAATGGAGCTGGAACAACTTCACCATGCTTACCGACATGGAGATTTACAACTGCAAGGAGCTGACTACCCTTCCGATGAATATATTGGCGGAACTGCCTGAACTCCAAATGCTGAATGTGGCCTGCAACCAAAAAATTCCAGGCGATGTGCTGTTGGAAAACTGGAATGACTTCATCGACGGTAAGAGCGGTGACAAGATTCAGGTATTGTACCTGGGCTACAACAAACTGACAGCTACCCCCGAACACGACCAGCTGAAAAAGATGGTGAAACTGGGTATGCTCGACGTGACAAGCAATGAGATAAGTACCGTACATGCTTTCGGTAAGGAAATCAACCTGTCCAAGGTCTATCTGGACTACAACCAGATTGACAAGATAGAAGATGTGGACGGATATTACTGCGGATACTATGACATGGAATCTTTCACCTGCTCGTACAACCAGTTGAAAGAGGTACCCAATATCTTCAACGCCGCTTCCAAATATACCATTGGTTCGGTGAACTTCTCGCACAACCAGATTACGGGTCTTGAGGACGGAGATAGCCACCGCGGTATCAATACCAGCAACCTGGACCTTTCGTACAATCACCTGACCGAGTTCCCCGGTACATTGATTAAGAAAGGTTCTCCGCTAACCGTACTGATTATGAGTGGCAACGGTATGACCACCATCAAGAAAGGAGACCTGGTGGGAAAGAACTCATACCTGCTGACCAGTCTGGACTTCCAGTTCAACAAACTGAAAGAGATACCTTTCGAGGATTTCCTTCCTGAAAACATGCCCTATGTCTATGGTATAGAATTCAGCTACAACCAGTTCTCCCAATTCCCGGTAGCTCCGTTGAACTGCAGCAGCCTGACGGTATTCGGTATCCGCCACCAGCGTGACGAAAGCGGATTACGCTGTCTTAGCCAATGGCCGGAAGGGCTTTACAAGTGTCCCAGCCTGTCGGCATTCTTCATCGGCTCAAACGACTTGCGCAAGATTGAAGATACCATATCACCCTATATCCGCATCTTTGAAATCAAGGACAACCCGAACATTTCAATCGACCTGACTACCGTGTGTCCCTATATACAAGCCGGACAATACCAGCTTATCTACGATAAGACACAAAACATCCAGGGGTGTGATATTTTATTAGAATAAATGAAATAAAAAAGAAAATGAAACAGTTACTTAAAATAGCATTAGGATTGGTGCTCTGTCTGGGAGGGTTCACCGCTTGCGACGACGACGAAAATGTTGCTGTCAGCGGATTCAGCCTAAGCAAGACCGAAATAGCCGCCAATGCAGAAGGAGGAAAGGAGATAGTCACCATTAGTTCGGAAGGAGAGTGGGTGGCTAAATCATCTGAGCCGTGGCTAAGCATTTCACCGGCCAACGGATTCGGAAATACAGAATGTGTAATAACTATCGACCAGGCTTTACAAAATGATGCGCGTGAAGCAGAAATCTGTTTCATGCCCAAGGGACAAAGTCCGCAAACCGTTACTGTCACCCAGTTGGGATACGGAAAAATGATTCATGTAAAGGAAGCTGATGTGAAGATAAAGGCTTCCGATGTGCTGGAGAAACGTTACTTTGAAGCCATCATCACGGCAAACGTCTCTTTCAAGATAACCTATGAATGGTTGACGGAAAATGAAGAAGGCGCAAAACTGGAAGACTGGATTTACGTAGACAAGAAGAACGAGCCGTCATTCAACATAGAAAGTGCACGCCCTCAAAGCTACAAGGTACGCTTTGAATGGAACATGAACCCGGAATGGATAGAACGTCAGGCCAGAGTCAACTTCCAGCCCATTCTGGAAGACGGAGGAAACCCTGATGACGTGACTGTCACCCCCATCCTGATTACCCAAGAGGCATCGCCCGAAATTACCGATGACCGCGCAGGCGACTCGCTGGCCATCCTGACCATTTGCGAACGTATGGCATCAGGTATCAGCATTAACTCCAGTGAGAATATGATATACTGGGAAAACGTGAAGCTGTGGGAACGCAATGCCGAAGGCTTGCCCGCACCGGAAGCCGTGGGACGGGTACGTGCTGTGAATTTCGGTACCGTGGGAACGAAGGAATCACTCCCGCAGGAAGTGAAGTACCTGAAATACCTGGAAACATTTCAAGTATATGGTAACGAAAACACTATGCTGCTGAACATTGAGTTGGGTAGCGACATCTGTGAGCTGAAATACCTGAAGAACCTTCAAATTGGCGGCTACGGATTGGTAGCCCTGCCCAAAGACTTCTCAAGACTGGGCAGCACACTGGAAGTACTCGACTTGAGTGCCAACAACTTTACCCGTGTGCCCGAAGTGCTAAACAAAAATGATTTCAAAAAACTGAAAAGCTTGAAATTCAACGGTAACCGTCGTTGGACAGTAAACAGTCTGAAAGATTCGCAATATGACAAGGACACCGAATTGGGCTTCCACATCAACATGAACGAAAACCCCACTGAAATAGATCAGTTGTTCTTGTGGGAGAATTTGGAAGAGTTGGTATTGTCTTATAACTATCTGGAAGGCACACTGCCTACTTACGAAGGGCAACCCGAATGGCAGAAAGAAGACCTGAAGCAATATGGCGATACGCTAGACTATCTGCTTAATAAGAGAATTCCAAAGATTCTGCCGAACATGAAGAGGCTTTCTCTTAACCTGAACTATTTCACCGGAGAACTGCCAAAATGGTTGCTCTATCACCCGAAACTGATGGAATGGTTTCCTGAAGTACTGATTTTCAACCAGCAGGAGATGGGCTACGACTCTCAAGGTGCACCGGTAAAATTCAGTAACGTACCTACCAACTTTGAATATTACTTCGAAGCATTCCCACTCTACCGAAACAAGTACGAGGTGGAAGGCGATGAAGAAATTACAGACCCCGAAGAATAAAAGAAATAACCTATGAAGAAAGTATATATTTATGCATTAGCATGCGCTCTATCGGTCATTTCTTGTCAGGACAATGAGTGGGTGGCAGATAATGCCACCTCTCAGGTTCCTGAACTTGAAATTCCCATGGGAGCTGCTGACGGCGAACTGCTTATCAAGTTCGTCCCTGAAATGAGTGATATTCTGGACCAGACGTTGACGCGTGCTGGTGGGGTATCCACCCGGTCGGGTATTCCTTCGACCGATGAGGTGCTCAACATTCTGGGTGCCTATCACTTTGAAAGAGTGTTCCCGGTAGATCCCAAAACTGAAAAACGTACCCGTGAAGCAGGTATGCACTTGTGGTATATCGTTCGCTTTGACAAAGACACCGACTTGAAAGAAGCTGCCCGGAAACTCAGAAAGCTGGGTGAAATCTCCAAGATTCAAAGTAACCCTACCATTCAACGTGCCTACGATCCGAAGAAAAAACCTCTGTATCTTTCGGCTAACGATTTGCAACATGTGACCCGAACCAGCGAAGGACTAACTTTCAATGACCCGGGACTGAAACACCAATGGCATTACCAGAACACAGGTGATTATGATTTTGTAAAAGAAGACCGTGCCGAAGCCATTGCCGGTGCAGACGTAAATTGCGGCGAAGCCTGGAAACTTTGTAAAGGAGATCCATCCATCATTGTAGCAGTACTCGATGAAGGTGTAATGTGGAACCACCCGGATTTGATTGGCAATATGTGGACCAATGAAGCCGAAGAAGTCGGTTCTACTGAAGACAAGGACGGAAATGGCTATAAAGGCGACCGCTACGGCTATAACTTTGTGAAGAATACCGGAATAATCAGTTGGACATCTGCAGAAGATACCGGTCACGGTACTCACGTAGCAGGAACCATTGCAGCAGTAAATAACAACAATGAAGGCGTAGGAGGTATTGCTGGTGGTGACGGAACAGAAAATTCAGGAGTTAAGATTATGACCTGCCAACTGTTCGACGGTACGTATGGATGTACCTTGGCAGCCGAAGCAAAAGCCATCAAGTATGCTGCTGACAATGGTGCTGTGATTCTGCAGTGTAGCTGGGGTTACAACTCACCGGATGCTAACGAGGCGTTGGGCTATACTCCCGGACCGAAAGACGAGCAGGACTGGGTAAACCAGTATCCGTTGGAAAAGGAAGCACTGGATTACTTCATCCACAATGCCGGTTCACCCAACGGAGTGATAGACGGTGGTTTGGCTATCTTTGCTTCAGGTAACGAATATGCGCCTTCTTCTTCATTCCCTGCAGGCTATTCGAAATGTATTTCTGTCAGCGCCATTGCTGCCGACTATACTCCGTCTAGCTATACCAACTATGGTGAAGAGATTACTCTTTGTGCACCAGGCGGTGACGGCGATTACTACGGCACGCCAGGAGTATCCGACGACCAGTTTGCCTGGGAAGGGAAAACGCAAGGTCTGATACTCTCTACAGGTATCAAGAACGGACAACCGTACTATGCCTATATGGAAGGTACTTCCATGGCTTGTCCCCACGTATCGGGTGTAGCAGCCCTGGGTCTGTCGTATGCAGTGAAAGAGCGTCGCCATTTCAAGGCAGCGGAGTTCATTGAACTGATGAAAGAAACTGCCAATGACCAGTTCTATAACTTCTACGATGAAAAAGGGGAAAAACTGTATTATTACAATCACACAACTTTTGGTGCTCCTCCAACTTTGATGAATCTGGTAGAGCGTAAAGGAAAAATGGGTAGGCTGGTAGATGCCGGTGCATTGCTCAAGGCTATTGGTAATCACGGTTCAGACATGATTGTGCCAAATGTATATCTGGCAACGGGAAAAAGTACATCTATTGATCTGGCCCGTTATTTTATAGATGGAGAAAGCCTGAGCTACAGTTGTACCGTTGCCGATGAAAATATCGCAACTATAAGTGTAGACAAGACAATATTGACTGTAAATGGCGTTGCAGACGGTAGTACGACTGTGACTATCCAGGCTGGCAGTAAATCACAGACAATAACCATTACTGTTCGTAAAAATGCTGGTGAGAATGGCTGGTTATAATTGAGAGATTAAATAGACATGAAGAAACGACAGTTGATGATACTGACACTCTTTGTGAGCGGGTTAACCGGTTCCATTCCTGTAATAAAAGCGCAGGAATGGCGGTTAATGTCCCGTGAGGAGATAGAAGCCAAGGTACATCCAGTTTTGTTGGAGCAAGCCGGGGAGTTTCTTCATTTTGATACATGCCGCCTGTCGGTAGGTACTCTAAATGAAAAAAGTCAGCCCAAAACCGTATACTTCCGTTTTCAGAATGTAAGTCAGCAAACCATTACGTTGAACAAAGTTACTACTACGTGTGGTTGTACTGCTGCCGGATTCAGCAAAAAGCCATTGGCGCCCAATGAGGAAAGTATTATTAGTCTGACTTTTCATCCCAAGAACAGACCAGGCACAATTGATGCAGAAGCATTGGTATATACCAATCTGTCCGATTTTTCACCTGTGGCACGATTGTCACTATGCGGCTATGTCAGTTCGTTTGATGAATGGAAGCACCTGCCTCAAAATATGGGACATCTGCGGCTTACACGCAAGCAGGTGTCATTCAGCAGAGCAGGAAAGACAACCATTGAGCGCATAGCATGTGCCAACAGTGGAGATCATCCGCTCAAACTGAATGCTTTACTGCTGCCTTCATGCCTAAAATTCCATACCGAGCCTGCGGTACTTGCTCCCGGACAGGAAGGTGATCTTGTGATTACACTTGATAAGGCAAAATTGCCCAACTTCCATACTGAGGAGAAACATCTTTCTCTCATTATAGATGGTGTGATAGGCAAACCTTCGGAAAAAACGATAGAAGTAATTATTAAAAACTAAAAAAATGAAAACAAGAAATATGAAAACCTTATTCAGAATAATGACGCTTTTCTTGACGATTTTCTGTTTCGCAGGCTGTGACGATGACGAGGAAGTACTGGCCACATTGGACGTTACAGCCGCTAATCTGGACGGGACCTGGAAGTTAGTGGAATGGAACGGCGCCCCCTTGCAAGAAGGCAGTTATTGCTACATTACATTCAGCCGCAAGGATAAGACTTATAAAATGTATGATAAGTTTAGCAGTATGTACTCTAATCTCAAGACAGGTAGTTTTGAAATTGAAAAAGAAAAGGATTTAGGCTATGTCATTAGTGGGAACTATGATTTTGGCAATGGTGAATGGGCTAATTCCTATATCGTAACCAATCTTTTGGCTACTTCCATGATTTGGACTATAAAAGATACTCCATCAGATGTACAAAAGTTTGAACGCTGCGATAAGGTACCCGAAGAAATAGAAAATGAAGTCCGAGATTTTTAGAGATGTTTTGACGCCTCTGTTTAACAATATAAAATTCTCAAAATAAATTTCATAGTCTTTTCTATTTTAAGAGAAGAGCTGTTAAAGTTTAACAATGTTTAGAGGGCATGTCTGTGAAGGCATAGCCCTTTTTTAGTAATGGAAGGGGCTGATTGGAGCACTGAAGAAAGATTTATCACGCATCCGGCACAGTTCCCGGTGCGCCTTTTCCTTATAGGTTTGCAGGTCTCTGATTTAGTTATGCAATCGGTTATTTTCTTCTTGTATACGTTGGAGTTCCTTTTTCTGCTCTTCTGCCTGGCTTTCTCCTCGCTCCCCGTTGGCGTAAGGTACTATATGCCGTCATTATGTATGCTATATGCTGTTTTTATAGCATATGGTATGTTTAAATCCGTAAGGTTAAAAAAAAGATTAAGATTTAGTGTATCCCCCATAAATTTAAATTGCATGTGGCTTCAACCTTTTTCTCAACATCATCCGGCAAAGCAGGAAAAAAGTCGATGCCAGTGATGCGTTCCACTTCATCCACGCTGTTGACATAGTTTTTTAACGGATGATTTCCTGATAAATTTTTAAAGATAAAGCCAATGGCCTTAGGATGTCCGTTGCGGGTACTGAGTATGACTTTGAAGAAAGCTTCGGGCACGGTAACTTTGTGCTTCCTGCCTATGGTACGGTGTTTTTGCCGGTAAAGAACCGGACCGCATACGATGTATAGCTTTCCTTCTTTTTTTGTCCACAGGCGGCAGGCATCTTCCAGTTCTTTCCAGTCGCCCCGGTTCAGATTGTGGTTTTGGGGGCAGATGTTGGTCATGTAGAAACTTTCCTGCATGGCTTTCCAGTGCCAGCGGTTGTCGCCGGCAGGGCACATGTGTCCGCGGTCCATGCCGGAGCGTTTATAGTCGTCGGTAGTCACAGCCTGGCTTTCGGGCAGGTCGGGGTCGGGCAGGAATTTGTCGGTACGGCTTTCCCGCTCTATCAGTTTTTCGGGTGTCAGTTCCCATGCCACCCAGTTGGGTATCTTGTGTTCGCGGTTGTACGAAGTGGTATAGCCCTTGCGGTGCAATATCTGTTCGGGCACGTTTTTCAGGGGGGCGGGAAGCAGGGGGCTTCCGGTGATGGCGGGTGTTGCTTTTTGCGTTATCCTCTCTTTAATTACAGGAAGCTTGTCTTGCAGCGCACGGGCTATCGGTTCACGGCAGATGAGTGCCAGACATGCCAGCACTATCAGGTAAATCACTCCTTGAGATTGCTTCTTGCTGCTTTTTCTTTTTGCCATGACGATACGGTTTTCTTTTCCTGTTATTAAAGAGAGGCGGTTTGCAATTGCCGGGTCATTCAACCAGTTTGTGTGCCCGTTCCAGTGCCACGTTGATGTTGGGGCAGATATTCTCTTTGCCTAAAAGCGTGTAGAAATCCGCCTTTTCCAATACCTGATGCACCTTTGTGTTTACGCCGGAGAGCACGACGGTTATCTTTTCCTTCTGAGACATTTTGCAAAGGCTTTCCAGGTTATGGATACCCGTGGAGTCGATGAAAGGAACCTTGCGCATACGGATGATGCGTACTTTGGGGCGGTCGCCGAGCTGTGCCATCACTTCCTCGAACTTCGTTGCAATGCCGAAGAAGTAAGGGCCGTTGATTTCGTACACCTCTACGCCTTTCGGAATAATAAGATGCTCTTCGTTCGTTGTGATGTCCGTTTCGGCGTTCGGGTCTATTTCATCCTTGATAACCGAAATTTCGGTCGTCTCCATTACACGGCGCATGAAGAGCACGCAGGCGATGACCAGACCCACTTCGATGGCAACTGTCAGGTCGAAGATAACCGTCAGGAAGAAGGTTATCAGTAATACGGTAACGTCCGATTTCGGGTTCTTCAACAATGCCTTGAACACGCGCCAGCCGCTCATATTATAGGACACAACCACCAGTACGCCTGCCAGGCAGCCCATCGGAATGTATTGCGCCAGCGGCATCAGCAGCAGAAGAATCAGGAGCAGCACCACCGCATGTACTATACCGGCCACGGGCGATTTGCCGCCGTTGTTGATATTCGCCATTGTGCGGGCAATGGCGCCCGTAGCGGGGATACCGCCGAAAAGGGGAGTAGCCATATTGGCAACGCCCTGGGCTATCAGTTCGGTATTGGAGTCGTGCTTGTCGCCGATAACACCGTCGGCTACGGTGGCGGACAGCAAGGACTCTATCGCTCCCAGTACGGCAATCGTGATGGCAACGGGAAACAGGTTCTTAATCGCTTCCCAGTCCAGCGCGGGCATTACGGCATCGGGCAGTTCGGCTTTGATGCTGAAACGGTCGCCGATAGTGTCGATGCAGTCGATGCCGCCATACATCTTCATCAGGTACACGGCCACGGTCACTACGATAATGGCGATGAGCGAGCCGGGAATCTTCTTCGAGAACTTCGGAGTGATGGCAATGATAACGATGCTGGCGATGCTGACAGCCGTATTCCACCAGTTGACGGTATCGAAATGACGGCAATAAACCAGCCATTTCCCGATGAAGTCTCCCGGAACTTTCTCTCCGCCGAAATTCAATCCGAATACATCGGCAATCTGGGTGGTGAAAATAGTAACGGCGATACCGCTTGTAAAGCCTACGATAATAGGATAGGGGATAAACTTAATGACTGCCCCCAGCTTGAATACTCCCAGAAGAATGAGGATGACACCCGCCATCAGCGTGGCGACAATCAGCCCGGCCTCTCCGTATTGCTGGATAATGCCGTAGATAATGACGATGAACGCACCGGTAGGGCCGCCGATCTGAACTTTACTTCCTCCTAACAGGGAGATGATAAAACCGGCGATGATTGCCGTGATAATACCTTTTTCGGGCGATACGCCTGATGCAATACCGAACGCAATGGCAAGCGGCAAGGCAACGATACCCACAATGATACCGGCCATCAGGTCTGCCATGAAGAGTTCTTTCGAGTAATTTTTTAAAGCCGTGTATAGCTTTGGCTTGAATTCGAACGCTTTCATTGTATTTTAGAAACTTTATTTTTACCAGTGAGGGTGTGTCCATCCGATTTGCCGGTGCACCCTCTTTTTTGAAAAGAGATTGCAAAATTAGGTAAAATAATGCAAATGACTATAAGAGCCTGTTTAAATTTTCTCCAAAAAGTATTTTTTCAGCTTCTTTTGAGTTCCTTTCCGGTCTGTTCTTCTCTTTTTATCCGCTACGTAGTCCGCTATATTCCTTATAAACCGGAAAACGGTCTTGGAAAGAGCCTTCGGAAGAATGATGTTTAAGCAGGTGCCGCGTATTCCGCTCTTTTTGCCGATAACCTGTTTCGGGTATGGCAGATGATTGTTTTACGGATGCCCGAACATAAATATGCCGTTTTTTGTTATTACTATCGGATTACTTGTTATGGGTTGGACATTAAAAAAACAGCCTCGTCGGATTTATGAAACGAAATAGATACTGTCTGTTGAGTGATAGATAAATCCGATGAGGCAAAATGGGGATTATTAAAACTAAATTTGTATTTTTGTACTGTAAATAAAGCAAATACGAACAATCTATACGTAATTATATTAACTAATAAAAAAGAATTATGAGCAAGAGTATCAAAGGAACTCAGACAGAAAAGAACCTGCTGACTTCATTCGCCGGCGAGTCACAGGCAAGAATGCGCTACACTTATTTTGCAAGCGTGGCAAAGAAAGAGGGTTACGAGCAAATCTCCGCTATCTTTACCGAAACGGCCGATCAGGAGAAAGAACATGCAAAGCGTATGTTTAAGTTTTTAGAAGGCGGTATGGTAGAAATCACCGCATCTTATCCCGCAGGAGTTATCGGCACTACATTGGAGAATTTGCAGGCTGCCGCTGCAGGCGAACATGAAGAGTGGTCGTTGGACTATCCTCACTTTGCCGATGTTGCCGAGCAGGAAGGCTTCCCCGAAATAGCCGCCATGTACCGTAATATTTCCATTGCTGAAAAAGGACATGAAGAACGCTACCGTGCTTTTATCCAAAACATCGAAACCGCTTCTGTTTTCGCCAAGGAAGGCGAAGTGGTATGGCAGTGCCGTAACTGCGGTTTTATCTACACAGGCAAGGAAGCTCCTCAGGTATGTCCGGCTTGTTTGCATCCGCAGGCTTACTTCGAGGTGAAGAAGGAAAACTATTGATAACCGGTACATCTGCCCGAATACCGGATTCAGGCGCGGATTATACGAAAGCATACGGCATATTTTGTCCGTTTCGTATAATCCGCGCCTTTTTCATATCCTCTCTGCAACTTTATTCCGGTTCATTCGGCAACCGGTTTTCGGCCGCTTTTTATTTATAATGTTATTTCTGCGGATGCGGATAGTCTATCGTATAGTGCAGTCCGCGGCTTTCCTTGCGCTCCATGGCCTGGCGGGTAATCAGGTATCCTACGTTAATCATGTTGCGCAGTTCGCAAAGCTCGCGGGTGGCCTTGCTGCTCTTGAACAGTTTTTCCGTCTCCTCGTAAAGAATATCCAGGCGGTTCCATGCGCGGGTCAGGCGGGTGTTGCTGCGGACGATGCCTACGTAGGATTCCATAATCTGGTTCACTTCCTTCATGCTTTGCGTAATGAGCACACGCTCTTCGTTGGAGATGGTGCCCTCGTCGTTCCATTCGGGGATGTCTTCGTTGAAATCATAACGTTCCAATACGCTCAACGCATGCTTGGCGGCTGCATCGGCATAAACTACCGCTTCAATCAATGAGTTGGAAGCCAGGCGGTTGCCGCCGTGAAGACCGGTGCAAGAGCATTCGCCGATGGCATACAGGCGGCGGATGCTGGACTGTCCGTCCAGGTCTACCTTGATACCGCCGCAGAGATAGTGTGCCGCAGGGGCTACCGGAATGTAGTCTTTCGTAATGTCGATGCCTATGCTGAGGCATTTCTTATAGATATTCGGGAAGTGTTTCTTGGTTTCTTCGGGGTCTTTGTGGGTGACATCCAGGTACACATGCTCGTCGCCGCGCTGCTTCATCTCGTTGTCGATGGCACGTGCCACGATGTCGCGCGGGGCGAGTGAAAGACGCGGGTCGTACTTCTGCATGAATTCCTTGCCGTCCATGGTACGGAGCACGCCGCCGTAGCCGCGCATGGCTTCCGTTATCAGGAAGCAGGGGCGGTCGCCCGGATGATAGAGGGCGGTGGGGTGGAACTGGATAAACTCCATGTCCTTTACGGCGCCTTTGGCACGGTAGACCATGGCGATGCCGTCGCCCGTGGCCACCAGCGGGTTGGTGGTGTTGCGGTATACAGCTTCGCAACCGCCCGTAGCCATGATGGTTACTTTGGAGAGGAACGTATCCACCTCTCCGGTATTTTCGTTCAGCACATAGGCGCCATAGCATTTGATGCCCGGAGTATAGCGGGTGACGATAATGCCCAAGTGGTGCTGCGTAATGATTTCCACCGCAAAGAAATTGGTAAATACGGTGATGTTGGGGTGCTGCTTCACGGCTTCAATCAGGCTTTCCTGTATCTCCGCGCCCGTATTGTCCTTGTGGTGCAGGATGCGGAATTCCGAGTGTCCGCCTTCTTTGTGCAGGTCGAATTCTCCGTTATCTTTTTTGTCGAAATTCACTCCCCATTTAATGAGTTCACTGATTTGTCCGGGAGCATTGCGCACTACCTTTTCTACGGCTGCACGGTCGCTTATCCAGTCTCCGGCAATCATGGTGTCTTCGATATGCTTGTCGAAATTGTCTACCGCCAGGTTGGTGACGGAGGCTATCCCGCCTTGTGCGAAATAAGTGTTTGCCTCTTCCAGGCCGGCCTTGCAGATGAGGGCTACTGTTCCTTTATGCGCCACTTTCAGCGCAAAACTCATACCGGCAATTCCGGAGCCGATAACGAGGAAATCGAACTTTCTTACCATAGTTTCGTGTATTTAACACCGCAAAACTACAAAATAAGTACGTTCCTTGTCTCCCTTATGGGCATTAATTCGTAAAAATACCTACCTTAGCGGCAAAAACCGGATAAAATGAATCGAATTTTTCATGCGCGTATCGCTGCCGGACAGTATTTGTTTGTTGCTTTGGCAGGTGCAATAGCCGTTTACGGCCTTTGGGAAAAGCAAATTCTCATCGCTGTCCTTTTTATGCTTCTGCTGGTTGTCAGTATCGAGAAGTTGATTCATACTACCTATACCGTTACTGCCGATAATAAACTGTTGCTGTTTTTCGGCCGGTTTTCACGGGGGAAGGAAATCCTGCTGAAGGATATTACGTCGGTAGAGCGCACTTCCTCCATGCAGATAGGCGGATTTGCCGTTATGCGCTATGTCCTGGTGAGGTATGGCGAGGGTAAGTGTGCAGCGCTTCTTCCCGTCAAAGAGGAAGAGTTTATCCGCCTGCTTGAGCAGCGTATGTCGCAATAAGATGATAATTATGTAAGGCATTACGCTTTTTTTTCTGAATTTCTTGTCGTATCTTGCATGCAGAAATCCATAAATGTAAGAACTATGAAATATCAAGTTGCCATTATCGGCGGCGGTCCTGCGGGATATACGGCTGCGGAAACAGCCGGAAAGGCCGGTTTGAGTGTTGTGCTTTTTGAAAAGCGGAATCTTGGCGGAGTGTGTCTGAACGAAGGGTGTATTCCTACCAAGACTTTATTGTACTCTGCAAAAACGTATGACAATGCATGCCACGCATCCAAATACGCGGTCAGCGTGTCGGAAGTTTCGTTTGATTTGTCCAAGATTATAGCACGCAAGCAGAAGGTTGTGCGGAAACTGGTGTTGGGTGTCAAAGGAAAACTGACTGCCGGCAATGTAACCATCGTGACCGGCGAGGCTTCCGTCATAGATAAGAATCATGTTCTGTGCGGTGACGAAACTTATGAATGCGATAATCTATTGCTCTGCACAGGTTCGGAAACATTTATTCCGCCCATTCCCGGAGTGGATACGGTGCCTTACTGGACGCATCGCGATGCGTTGGACAATAAGGAGCTTCCAAAGTCGCTGGCCATTATCGGCGGTGGGGTAATCGGTATGGAGTTTGCCTCATTCTTCAACAGCCTGGGGGTAGAGGTCACTGTCATCGAGATGCTGGACGAGATATTGGGTGGAATGGACAAGGAGCTGTCGGCCATGCTTCGTGCGGAGTATGCCAAGCGCGGCATTAAATTCATGCTGGACACAAAGGTGGTGGCACTGTCCGAAGTTGCGTCCGGAAATGGAGACACGCAGCAGATACAGGTAAATTATGAAAATGCCGAAGGTGCGGGTTGTGTAATTGCGGAAAGATTATTGATGAGCGTCGGCCGCCGTCCCGTAACGAAAGGCTTCGGATTGGAGAACCTGAATTTAGATAAAACGGCGCGCGGAAATATACAGGTGGACGGACAGATGCAGACTTCCGTTCCGGGGGTATATGCCTGCGGGGATTTAACCGGATTTTCTTTGCTGGCCCATACCGCTGTGCGCGAGGCGGAAGTGGCGGTACATGCCGTGCTGGGGAAGAAAGACTGTATGAGTTACAGGGCTATTCCCGGTGTAGTGTATACCAATCCTGAGATTGCGGGTGTGGGAGATACGGAAGAGGCCTTGCAAAGAAAGGGTATTCCTTATCGTGCCGTCAAGCTGCCTATGGCTTATTCCGGTCGATTTGTCGCGGAGAATGAGGGCATTAACGGTATGTGCAAGTTGTTGCTGGCGGAAGATGATACCGTTTTGGGAGCACATGTGCTGGGCAATCCGGCTTCGGAGATTATCACGCTGGCCGGTATGGCTGTCGAACTCAAACTGACGGCCTCGGAATGGAAAAAGATGGTATTCCCGCATCCTACGGTAGGCGAAATCTTTAAGGAAGCGCTTTGATAGACAAAATACGGGGTGTTATGAAAATCGTGAAGCTGATGACTTGCGATTCTGCAACTCAAGCCCACATTGTTCAGGGAGCGTTACGGAATGAAGGTATTGATTCCATGCTGAGGAATGAGAATATGTCCACACTGTTAGCCGGATTACAAGTAGATAATCTGACAGGAGTGGACATATTGGTTGATGAAAGAGACTATGAGACGGCAATCAGCTTGTTGGAGCAAAACCAGATGATTCCTGAACAATTGAAATACTGTCCTTTCTGCGGTTCTTCTGATATTAAATTTATGCTTAGGAAAGGACATCGGATGAGGGCTGTTGCAGCGATTATCGTTTCTTTGTTGGCCGCTACCGCTCCGGGAACTAACCATTGGGAGTATGTTTGCAATCAATGTAAAGGACGGTTTGAGAAGCCGGTTGCCGGAAACAGCCGGATAACAGAGAAACTGAATGATAGCTTGTAAGAAGATGAGAAAATATTGTTTATTCCCGATTGTATTGATTTTGACGTTTATTCCCTGTGTATTGCCTGCACAGGGAATATCACCTGAAACAAACTCTTTGTCTTCGCAACTGGATACATTGATAAAGTATCAATTGCCCGCAGGCTCCAATGTATCTGTTTCAGCATACGACTTGACCGCCAATAAGGTTCTGTATGATTATCAGGCGGATAAACTTTCCCGTCCGGCCTCTACAATGAAGCTGCTGACTACGATTACGGCGCTTGCGCGTCCTGAGGCGGACGAGCCTTTCCGTACGGAAGTCTGGTATAAGGGAGTGATTGAGCGTGATACGCTGAAAGGGGATATATACGTTGTCGGCGGCTTCGACCCTGAGTTTGACGACGAGGCGCTGGATTCTTTGGTCGGCAGCGTGGCGCGGCTGCCTTTCTCTGTGGTTCAAGGCAGGATATATGGCGATGTTTCCATGAAAGACTCCCTGTATTGGGGAAGCGGCTGGCTGTGGGACGATACGCCCCATTCTTTTCAGCCGTACCTGTCGCCGCTGATGCTCGATAAAGGAGTGGTTACGGTGACCGCTTTTCCCGGTGCACAAGGTGATACGGCACGTTTGGAATGTACGCCCGCTTCGTCTTATTACACGCTGGCCAATACAACGAAAACCCGTACTCCCTCTGCCGGACGTTTCCGCGTATCCCGCAACTGGCTGGAGAACGGCAATGAACTGGCGGTATCGGGTAATGTGGATGGGAGGCGTACCGGTACGGTGAATATCTACTCTTCTCAGGATTTCTTTATGCACACCTTCCTGGAGCGTTTACGGGCAAAAGGCATTCATTGTCTGTCGGATTATTCTTTCCGCGAGTTTCAAAAAGACAGTGTTTCAGTGCGAATGGCATCTTATAGCACTTCTGTACAGGCGGTAGTCAACCGGATAATGAAGGAGAGCGATAATCTGAATGCAGAAGCTCTGTTATGCCGTTTGGGTGCACAGTTTACGGGCGGCAGGCATGTTTCGGCTGCGGACGGGCTTTCGGCTGTCCGTCAGTTAATCGGAAAGCTGGGTTATCTCCCCGACCGCTATAATCTGGCAGACGGTTGCGGGCTTTCCAACTATAACTACATCTCCTCTGAACTTTTAGTCGCTTTCTTGAAATTTGCTTATTCACGCACGGATGTGTTTCAGAAACTGTATAAGGCGTTGCCTATCGGCGGAGTGGACGGAACACTGAAGAACCGTATGAGGAAAGGGACGCCTTCTTATAAGAATGTGCATGCCAAGACCGGTTCTTTTACGGCTATAAACTGCCTGGCTGGTTATTTGAAGGCGAATAACGGACACCACATTGCTTTTGCCATTATGAATCAGAATGTGCTTTCCGGCAGGGAGGCGCGTAAATTCCAGGATGCAGTCTGTGACATGCTTATCCGATGAATGGCCGGTTGGTGTGAACTTTATTTTTCAGGCACGGAATTACGCAGGTTGCACGGATTTTTTCAGTTTAATCCATGCTGCACTTTTTATCCGTGCAATCCGCGTAATCCCGTGCCTGAAAGGTCTTTTTAACGGAAGGAACTGTCTTTATTTATACTGTGCCCAGTCCACATTCTTCATATCCCCGCTTTTTGCCAGTTCGGCGTGCATAGCCAGAGCGGCACGCATGGAGTGAGGAGTCTGCGCCTTGCCGTCGGTCAGTTTCAGATAATCCCACAGGATATTCTTGTAGTCCGGATGAACACAGTTCTCGATGATTGCCTGTGCACGTTCTTTCGGGCTCTTGCCGCGCAGGTCGGCAACACCTTGTTCGGTAACGATGATGTTGACATCATGCTCGCTGTGGTCCACATGGGATACCATCGGTACGATGGCGCTGATTTTGCCTTCTTTGGCTACGGACGGGCAGGTGAAGATGGAGATGTAGGCGTTGCGCGTAAAGTCGCCCGAACCGCCGATACCGTTCATCATCTTCGTGCCGCCGATATGGGTGGAGTTTACGTTTCCGTAGAGGTCGGCTTCGATGGCCGTGTTGATGGAGATAATACCTAAACGGCGCACCACTTCGGGACTGTTGGATATTTCCGACGGGCGGAGAACCAGCTTGTCGCGGAAGAAGTCCATATCCTCGTATATACCGTTCAGGCAGTCGTTGGTTACGGTCAGTGAGCAGGCACTGCCAAACTTCACGCGGCCTTCGCGAATCAGTCCGATAACGGAGTTCTGGATAACCTCTGTGTACATCTCGAATGCCGGAATCGTCTTGTCACGTCCCAAAGCACCTAATACTGCGTTGGCAATGTTGCCTACGCCCGACTGTAACGGGAGGAAGGTGGAAGGGATGATACCGCGTTTCATATCTGCGGCAAGGAAGTCGGCTACGTTCTGTCCGATTTTGTCGGTCAGCGGGTCGGCAGCGGCGAAAGAGCGGGCTTCGTCCGGCCAGTTGGTTTCCACGATGCCCACAATCTTTTTCGGGTCTACCTGGATGTAAGGCTGTCCGATACGGTCGCTCGGCTTGAAGATAGGTATTTCGCGGCGGTAAGGCGGGTCGAGCGGTTCGTAGACGTCGTGCAGGCCCATGGCGTTTTTGCTGTGTGCTGCATTCAGCTCTATGATAATCTGGTCGGCAAGGCGGCAGATAGTGGGAGCGATACCTCCGGCAGCGGTCAGGTAGATTTTACCGTCGGGAGTCACCTCGCAGGCTTCGATGATGGCGACATTTACTTTTCCCATGAAGCCGTAGCGTACTTCTTGCGCCATTTGCGACAAATGGATGTCGTTGTAGGCAATCTCGCCGTTGTTCACCGCTTTACGGAAATCGGGGTTGGTTGTGTAAGGAGCACGGTAGCGGATGGCTTTGACGCGTGAGAGGACACCGTCGCAGGAGTCGCCGGTTGAAGCTCCTGTAAAAATGCCTACTTGGAAAGGGTTTCCTTTGGCATGTTCCGCTTCTGCTATTTTTGCCAGTTCAGCCGTAACGGCTTTGGCTGTGCCTGCGGGAGTAAATCCGCTCAGGCCGATATTGTAGCCATGTTTAATCAGGCTTGCAGCTTCTGCTGCTGAAATGTAATTAAATGCCATAATGTTATAGTTATTTTTTCGTGTAAGGAATCAACTTTATTTTCAATCGCATTAATACTTTCGTTGTAATATCTCTCCCCAGATGATGGCTTTGCGTGCCTCTTCTGCCGAGTGTATTTCAAATTGGGATGAGGCCTCGGCGGGTTCGGGAGACATATTGTCGGTGTTTGGACAGACGGGAGGTTGTTTGGGAGCGGACTTATGTTTCTTTGCGGCTTTCTTTCGCGGCGCGCTTACTTCCGGTCCGGGGTTTTCGGGGTTATACCCGTTGTAGGGTACGCCGTTCCAATTTTCCGGAAAAGGACTTTCTGCATCGGGCATAGGCATGGCGGGACCGTTGCCGGTACTGGTTTTCGCTTCTTTCCTGGCCTGTCTTACAAAGCCGATAGCAATGATGCCTATCACGAACAGAAATTTGAAGATGTCTTCCATAAGTCTTTCTTTGTTTTTTACATCGCCAAAGGTAATTATTTAATCTGATTGTAACCAATAAATTGGCATTAAAAAAGGGCAGCTTCACAGCTCCCCTTATTTTTTTTAACCTAAACCTTAACTATGAAAAAATCTAATGTTTCTTTCATTTCACAAAAATGGAAATTTATTCTAATAATGCCAAATTAACACTCGGAAAATGTTTAGTCGCTTAACATTAATTAGTAGAAATCTGTCAATTAGAGGAAGTTAAGTGTTATTTTTCCACAGTTTCACTGCTTTATTGAACGTGAAGATGTATCTTTGCGGCGAAACTAAAAAAATAAGAAACAATGGAAAATATGACGGGAGCAGACTTTAAATCTGCAACTGCTGATGACAACAGAAAGTTGTTCATCGAGACGTACGGCTGCCAGATGAATGTGGCAGACAGTGAAGTGATAGCCTCTGTGATGCAGATGGCGGGGTATTCGGTGGCCGATACACTGGAAGAGGCGGATGCGGTATTCATGAATACCTGTTCTATCCGCGACAATGCCGAACAGAAAATTTTAAACCGGCTGGAGTTTTTTCATTCGCTCAAAAAGAAAAAGAAGAATCTGATTGTCGGTGTGTTGGGATGTATGGCGGAACGTGTCAAGGACGACCTGATTACAAACCACCATGTCGACCTGGTGGTGGGGCCGGATGCTTATCTCAGCCTGCCCGATTTGATTGCGGCTGTGGAAGCCGGTGAGAAAGCCATTAACGTGGAGCTGTCCACAACGGAGACCTACCGCGATGTGATACCTTCGCGTATCTGCGGCAACCACATCTCCGGCTTTGTCTCTATCATGCGCGGTTGCAATAACTTCTGTACCTACTGCATCGTTCCCTATACGCGCGGACGGGAACGCAGCCGTGATGTGGAAAGTATCTTGAATGAAGTGGCGGATTTGGTGGCTAAAGGTTATAAGGAAGTGACCCTGTTGGGGCAGAATGTCAACTCGTACCGTTTTGAGAAGGCGGACGGGGAGGTTGTCACTTTCCCTATGTTGTTGCGCACCGTGGCAGAGTCTGCACCGGGCGTACGCATCCGCTTCACTACTTCGCACCCCAAGGATATGAGTGATGAGACCCTGCAGGTTATTGCGGAAGTGCCCAATGTGTGCAAGCATATCCACCTACCCGTGCAGAGCGGAAGCAGCCGTATCCTGAAACTGATGAACCGTAAGTATACCCGTGAATGGTATCTGGAGCGTGTAGATGCTATCCGCCGTATCATTCCCGACTGCGGTTTGTCTACGGATATATTTTCCGGTTTCCATTCCGAGACGGAAGAAGACCACCGGCTTTCCCTTTCCCTGATGGAAGAATGCGGTTATGATGCCGCCTTTATGTTCAAGTATTCCGAGCGTCCGGGTACGTATGCCAGCAAGCATTTGCCGGATGATGTGCCGGAAGAGGTGAAGATCCGCCGTCTGAATGAAATCATCGCTTTGCAGAACCGCCTTTCTGCCGAAGCCAACGCCCGCTGCGTGGGTAAAACCTACGAAGTATTGGTGGAGGGAGTGTCCAAGCGTTCGCGCGACCAGCTTTTCGGACGTACCGAGCAGAACCGGGTAGTGGTTTTCGATAGGGGTACGCATCGCGTGGGCGATTTTGTGAACGTGAAAATCACGGAAAGCAGTTCGGCAACGCTGAAAGGAAAAGAAGTGTGATTTTGCGGTAATTTTACCGGTAATATTACCGCAAGTGATATATATAATATATATATAAATATAATAATACCAGTCAGTATAAATACTGATCGGTTTGAAGCGTAAAAAACGCAATTTTACTATCCTGCAAGGTCCGTTTCCGGAATACCGCGGGTTTGCTTCCGAAATACCGTGAGTTTACTCCCGAAATGCCGTGTGTTTGTCATGAAAACGCCCGGCATTTGTGTTTGAAATGCCTGGCATTTCAGGAGCAAACTCACGGCATTTTCTTTTTAAATAATTCACTTTTCAAAAACAAACTACAGGTTATTCATTTTTAGATATTTCGCTTGACGCTATCTTTATTGTTAAATGGATTTTTTATTATTGATGCTCTGTTTTTTTACTTGATATTTCTAACCTGAATAGTTGTTGTTTTTATCCTATTCTTTTTATTTTCTTGTTTATTTCCCGTTGGGTCTATAATGGGAAGGGTTTATATTTGACATTATATTTTCATATTATTGTCATATTTTTGGTAAAAAAGGACTTTTTTACTGTATGCTATGCAGATTTTGTTCCGGGTCTTTATTTATGTGTATTTTATTTTATAATTTTATGCACTTATTTTAAAAAAACAGAAAACAGTTCAATAAAAACAATTGTAAGATATTTAATATTTTTCAGTATGACAATTAAAAGTGCAATCGGATTTCTATCCTTGTTTATCGTTCTTCAGGCTTGTGAAAGTAAATTTGCTGAATTGCCGCAGGGTAATCAGGCTGCGGAAGCCACATTTACATCTGTCATAGATGACAGGGTGATGTCGAGAGCGGTCAATGCTTCATGGGAAGCGAATGATGTGATCGGTCTTTTTATGCTCGACAATGCCAATAAAAAGGTCCTTAAAGCCAATGCAGCGTATGTCACCGCACGGGGTGACGGCAATTTCGTGGGAAAAGCGGGCAATGCCGTTTATTATCCGGAAGACGGAACGGCGGTGGATTTCATTGCTTATTATCCGTATGATGAGCAAGTGACGGACCAGCTCCTGTATGTCCTTGACGTGACAGACCAGAGCCGTCAGCAGGATATAGACCTGATGACAGCTGTTAACCTGACAGGCAGAACTGCGACCTCCCCTACCGGCAATCTTCAATTCCGCCATTTGCTGGCAAAACTGGTGCTGAATCTGAGCAGTGCCGACGGCAGTTCGCTAACGGGCATCAAAGCAACGGTGCAGCCACTGATAAGCAAGGCTACCATAGACCTTTCGAAAGAGAGTGATAACATTGAATTGGGAAATGAAAAAAAAGCTGTTTCCATGTGCGTCAATAAAGAGTGTACGCAGGCGGATGCTGTGCTGATACCGCAATCCTTTGAAGGAAAACTGAAAATTACATTATCCGTCAACGGGAAAGATAAGGAGATTGAAACAAATATAGCGGGAAATATTGAGGCAGGAGCAAGGTATACGCTTAATTTGAGAATCAGTAATACAGGGGGAAATACAACGGTAGATCCTGAAGCGCCTAAGTATGCCAAGTGGTTTGAGACACCGGTTATAACGAAAGCTGATTTGGAAAGAAGCGATTTGAAATATATAACACATTATATGAGAAACGGTTGGACTGATAAAAACGGAAGTACTTCTCGTAACTTCAGTTTGTTTTACAGCCAAAAATTAAAGTTTGCCTATTGGGTGGCATATCCGCTGTATGCAAAGTGTATGGGTAAACAGAAGAGAACCGATGCGTGGAGATATGATGATATGATAGATAAATCTTGGCAGGTTAATCTTAAGTCCGGCTTCGGAGACGGTTATGACAGAGGACATCAGCTTCCGAGCGGTGATCGTACTTGTGACAAACCGACGAATGAGGATACTTTCTTCTTTACGAATGTTACTCCGCAGATTAGCAGTATGAATCAGGACATTTGGGTTAGACTTGAAGATAGGGTTCGGGACTGGAGTAAAGCTACGGATACATTGTTCGTAGTGACCGGTGCTGTGCCTCCCAAGAGTAATATACAGTATAAGAAAGGAATGGCGATACCCCAATATTATTTTAAGGCATTGGCTCGTAGGATAAGTGGGACTTATCATACCATAGCATTTGCCATAGACAATAGTGCTTCGGTTGCAAAGGGGAATTATATGGATTATGCTATTTCCGTCAGTGACTTGGAAAAGAACACCGGGTTTGAGTTCTTCCCGGGACTTGATGAGAGCACAAAGAGCCAATTGGATAAATCCAAATGGCAATAATCCTACTGTACAAAGGTACTCAATTAAGACAACATAAAAACAAAACCAATCTCAAAAACAAATCATTATGAGAGTCAGTAATTTATTGATTATGGGCGCATTGTCAGCCCTTGTTTTTACGGGATGTACTAACAATGATGACAATAGTGAATGGTTGGACAGTAACAGCGTTACTTTCAATTCCCGCATTGACGGCCTGCAGACCAAAGCTTCCAAAGACGTTTGGAGCAATGGTGATGAAGTAGGTATCTTTATGACGACGCAAACTGCTGAATTTGCCAACAAGAAATATGTTGCATCGGACGGCGGTACGCTTACGGCTGCTCCGGGACAGACATTGAGGTATCCGGAAGACGGAACGGCAAATTTCATTGCTTATTATCCTTATTCCGCATCTTTAAACGGTAAGACTTTAGCCGTGTCTGTAGATAATCAGGCAGACCCTGCCAAAGTAGACTTGCTTTATTCTGATAATGCCAAGGCAATTGCTGCCGGAGAGCCTGTAGACCTGGCTTTCAAACATAAACTGAGTCAGATTGTGATTGCTGTCGGTAGCGATGAGACTCTTCCCGATATAAGCGGATTGAAAATCTCTCTTTCCGGAATGAATACACAAGCCGATTTTAATCTGGCTGACGGTACGCTGGCAGCTAAAGAGAGTAAAGCCAATATCGAGATGAATGTCAGTGCCGATGGCACTACTGCTGAGGCTATTATCCTGCCTACCACTACACTGGATGGCGTCAAGATGACATTCGTGCTGGACGGTAAGACTTTCGAATGGCCTGTTTCCGTAAATGGCGGTGCCGGTTTTGAGGCCGGATATAAGTACACGTACACTGCTACTTTATCCACGGAAAACGGTAAACCTGCCGTTACTATGGGCGGAGCAAGCATTGAATCGTGGACAGACCAGCCTGGTGGCGATATTAATGTGGACTTTGGTGAAGGTGGCGGTGAGCAGCCGGAAGGAGTGGTATTTATTGAAACTTTTGGTACACCGGAAAAAAATGGTAACCAATGGCCATTGGTAAAAGATTATACAGGGTTTGATAATCCTAAAGAAATGTTTGAGGATGCTACGGGAAAACTTAGTGTGCGTACTATTGGTACTGATAAAAGAACTAATGTTTGGTTCTCCACAAATGTAGAGCATTCATTGAAGATAAAGAACATTGATATGAAAGGAGCTACTACTGCGACTTTGGAATATGAAGTTGGGGCAAATGTTTATGATCCGGGTGCCAGCCAGGACTTGGCTACTTTAAAGGTTCGTTGTAACGGTGTAGACCTTGCCGTACCGAGTAAAGTGGTAAGTAAAGAGAATAACGAAGCTAATCTTCCGTTCAAATTAGTTATTGAGAATGTTGCAGTAAGTGATAAAACTACATTGGAATTCTATTGTACATCAACTGATAATACTTGTGGTTTACGTTTATTTAGTGTTAAATTATCTTCAGGAGAAGGTGGAGGCACTGTTGAACCGGAGCCGGAACCGGAGCCAACGCCGGGTAATAATCTTTTAATTAACCCTGGATTTGAAGAATGGGGAGAAAAACTTCCTATCAAATGGGATAATAGTAAATATAATACAGGTGAGATTGTAAAGGAGGCAACCATAAAACATAGTGGAGATTATTCTTTGAGACAAACATCAGGTAATAAGACAAACAAAATACAGCAGGAAGCTGAGGTCTTGGGCGGAAAGAAATATCGCTTGTCCTATTGGTTCTTAGATAATGACGCCAAAGCCAGCAGTCGTTATTGGTTTGCTCTGGTTGATGCTAATGGGCAATCTGTTGATGATTTGAAGGCCGAAATACAGCAAGAGGAATATTCTGTTGACAATCCTGATTGGCAACAAGTAAAAATTGAGATTACAATGCCTGAAAATGTGGTTAAAGTACGTTTTGAGATAAGAACTTATAGAAATATGACTACAAATGAAGCAGGCGGCTATATCTATTACGATGATATGGAGTTAATCCAGCTTGATTAATCCAACTTTTTTTCTTTGTATTTTGCATAGTGTGTCAAAATCTTCTTATCATAGACTATACAGGTGAATATAGATATGGATGGTAATCAATTCCTTAATCTTGTGTTTATCTGTGTACCTATAGTAGATTTTGACACATTATTATCAGAATAGTTTTTAACCCCTCATTATTATACCCCAATTAACGTATGAAACTAAAATTACTGTTCTTCATTACATTCTTCTTCCCCTGTCTCGCCTTTGCTCAAAGTGCAGGTACGGTGAAAGGCAGTGTAGTCGGAGCAGTGAGCAATGAGCCTGTACCCGGAGTCATCGTCACTCTGACCGGGCAGGACAGACAGGTTACTACCGATGCAAACGGTAATTTCATTCTCCGTAATTTGCAGCCGGGAAGCCATGTCATACAGCTCAACTCCGTATTGATTACTCCGAAGAGTGTAACCATTGAAGTGGAAAAACTGGGCGTTACAGAACTCGAGCCCATTAAGGTGACCGAGCTGAATGCCACCGAAGACATCTCCATGATTGGCGTGATAGACGCAGGCATGGTGGATGATGATGTGGAGAACGCTTCGCAGGATGTGAGCTCCACCGTAATCCTCTCTAACGATGTCTTTCTGAACCGCGCCGCTTACCAGTTGTCGCCCGCCCGTTTCTCGCCGCGCGGCTATACCGGTTCGCAGGAACTGAAATACATCAACGGCGTGGAGTTTAATGACCAGAACCGCGGAGTGTTTAATTATGCCTCTGTTGGAGCATTGAATGACATGACCCGCAACGGTGACGTAACCAACTTCACCGCACCCTCTACCTTTACTTTCGGAGCACTGGGCGGTGCCGAAAATATAAATATGCGTGCATCGTCCTATACTCCCGGTGGCAAGGCTACCGTGAGCTATACCAACCGTAACTACTACCTGCGGGGCATGTTTACCTATTCCACCGGACTCAACGAAAAAGGATGGGCGTTTACCGCATCGGCAGGTGGCCGCTATTCGCACGAGGGAAACATAGACGGTACGTTTTACAACAATCTGGCTCTTGCTTTCTCTGCCGAGAAGCAGTGGCAGGGCGGCAAGCACAGCCTTTCGATGACCGCTTTCGTATCGCCCGTACAGCGCGGACAGCAAGGTAACTCATACCGTGAGGTCTACGAGCTGACCGACAACTACCTTTACAATCCTAATTGGGGATACCAGAACGGCAAGAAACGCAATGCGAAAGTAGTGACCGCATTCGACCCGACCGCCGTTATCTCGCATATCTGGAAGATAGACGATACTACAACGCTCACCACCGGTGTGGGTGCGCATTATGCACGCTATGGCAATACGGCGCTGAACTGGTATAACGCTCCCGACCCGCGTCCCGACTACTATCGCTACCTGCCCTCTTATTTTGAAGACGAGGATATGCAGATGCAGTACCGTGACTTATGGCGTAGCGGACGTCCCGATTTCACCCAGATAAACTGGGACAACCTTTATCTGGCCAATGCCAATAACCTGCGTGCCGGTAACGGTGCTGCCGTATATATGGTGGAAGAGCGCCGCAGCGACCTGTTGGAGACCTCGTTCAACTCCACACTGAACAAGCAGTTTAACCGTCATCTGGGTTTGACGGCGGGAGTAGGGGCGCGCTTTACGCAGTCGCGCCAGTTCAAGACGGTAAACGACCTGCTGGGCAGCAACTATGTGCTGGATATCGACAAGTTTGCCGAACGCGATTTTTCGGGCGACCACGACAAGTTGCAGAACGACTTGAACCGTCCGGACCGTAAAGTGTATAAGGACGGTATCTTCGGTTATAATTTCAATCTGAACATCTACTCGGCAAATGCCTGGGCGGTGAACCGCTATACTTCGCGGCACTGGGACTACTACTATGGAGCCAAGCTGACTTATACCAATTTCCGCCGCGACGGAAAGATGCGCAACGGACGTTATCCGGACAGTTCCTACGGCAAGGGTATCCGTCATCAGTTTACCGATATTACCGTAAAGGGCGGTCTCACTTATAAGTTTAACGGACGCCATATGCTGACCGCCAACATCAGTTACGGCAGCGAAGCTCCGCTGCCCAATGAGGCGTATATCTCACCCCGTATCACCGACCGCACAATCGACAACATGAAGAGCGGACGCATCTTCAGCGCCGACCTCAACTATGTATTCTCCATGCCCCAACTGGCTGGACGTATCGGTGTTTTCCAAACCAATTTCTACGACCAGATGGAGCGTAACAGTTATTACGACGGCATAGAGGGCACATTCATCAATCACGTGTTGTACGGTGTAAACCGCATTCACCGCGGACTGGAACTGGGGGCTACCTACAAGTTGGACGACCATTGGAGCTTCGACCTTGCAGGAACCATTTCCGAATATTATTACAGCAATAACCCCGACGGTGTGAAGCACTCCGAAAACGGTAAGATAACAGATCAGGAAAAGGTGTACATGAAAGATGTTTATGTGGGTGGAATGCCGCAGTTTGCCGGCACTTTCGGTGTGCGTTACTTTGTGAACTACTGGTTCCTGGGAGCCAATGTCAACGGTTTTGCCCGCAATTATATCGAGGTTGCACCGTTGCGCCGCCTGTCGTCCAACTATGCTTCCGTCAATCCCTACAATCCGGAACAGATGGAGGCCTACCGTACACTGACTACGCAGGAACGCTTTCCGGCAGCTTATACGGTGGACATTTCGGTGGGTAAGATATTCTATCTGCCCGGACGCCAGTCTGTCAACTTCAACCTTTCGGTAAACAACCTGCTGAACAAGAAGGATATATGTACGGGCGGCTATGAACAGGGCCGTTCCGACCTGAGCTATCCTACGCGTTTTGGCGGCAAGTATTACTATATGCAGGGACTGAATTGTTTCCTCAACGTAAGTTATCGTTTTTAACCAATCCTATATAATCAGAAAAATTATAAGAATATGAAACTTTTCAATAGAATCAGCTTATTGCTTATCTCTTCTCTTGTGTTCGCAGCCTGCGAGCGCGATTATGATGCGCCGCCTTTGAACGAGCCCAAGTATGATGGTCCGGCAGCCAATACCACGATAGAGGAACTGCGTGCTATGGGGGCAACAGTAGGGGAGGATGCTCCCTATACCATTGGCGAGGAAAAAGTGATGAAAGCCGTTATCACTGCCAATGACGAGTCGGGAAATATCTTCAAGAAGATTTATTTGCAGGACGAAACCGGCGCCATCGAAATGGAAGTGGACCAGAACAGCGTGTATAATTACTATCCTGTAGGACAGACGGTTTATATCGACCTGAAAGGATTGAGCCTTTCCATGTATGGCGATGAGTTGCAACTGGGACACCCCGACGGGTATCTTTACCGTACACCGTGGGAAGAGTTTCAGGCACACGTGAAGAAAGACAGTTGGGCAAATCCGGAGAATGTGACTCCGCTTGTAATAGATGATATCAGCAAGGTGAATGCCGATGTGAACGGCTATAAGTTCAAATTGGTGAAATTTACCGGCGTAACATTCCAAAATGGCGGAAAAGGCACTTTTGCTCCGGAGGATGACTATGGGGAAGAGAACATAGAGGACAGCCACGGGAATGTCATTATGATACGCACCAGCTCGTATGCCAACTTTGCAGCCAATCAGCTGCCGAAAGGAAAAGGAAGCGTAACCGGTATCCTGGGACGTTTCAAAGGAGGCTGGCAACTTACGGTAAGAAGTGCGGATGATGTGGCGGACTTTACGGAAACTCCGGGGGGAGATGAGACGCCGGAACAGCCGGAGGAGATGGTGACAATCCTTGAAGAGTCTTTTGGCAAGGAGAGCGGGCAAGGTGCATTTACCATAGAGGATGTCCAGCTTCCGCAGGGAAGTGATTATGTGTGGAAAGCGTCTAACTATAATGAAACTTATTATATGATGGCAAGCGCCTATGTTAATGGCGCTAATCAAGCCTCTGAAAGCCGTCTTGTTTCTCCTGTACTTGATTTGACAGGCAAAAATAGTGTAATCTTGACTTTCGACCACACCTTTAAAACATTTGCTGCCGATACGCATTTGGAAGATTTGAAACTGGAAGTAAGAGAAGAAGGGGGAGACGTATGGACAGAAGTCGGCATTCCTACCTATTCTACAGGAACAGATAATAAGTTCGTTGCTTCCGGTGATATTAAATTGGATACTTATACAGGTAAGAAAATTCAATTTGCGTTCCATTATAAGAGCTCGACGGCTAATGCTTTGAGGTGGCAGATACAAAAAGTAAAAGTAACAGCGGTTACCGGTGGCAATACCGGTAACGGCGGAACAGTTATCGAACCTACTCCTACCGGTAATTAAAAAATTGCGCTTTATGAACAGACGACTCATATTGTCAGCTTTTTTGGTATTATGCCTGTCCACCGGCTTGCTCGCACAGGGCAAGCTGGGTGTATATGCTGCCGCCTTTTATAATCTGGAGAATCTGTGGGATACGGAAGACAATCCGGATAATCCGGGCGATGATGACTTTACTCCGGGCGGTAAGTACGAATGGACACAGGTCAAATACGAACAGAAATTGCAGAATGTTGCCAAGGTGATTTCACAATTGGCGCGTGACTATTGTCCTGCCGGACCTGCCATTATCGGCATCTCCGAAGTAGAAAACAAAAAAGTCCTGGAGGACCTGGTAAAGACAGAGCCTATCGCTTCATTGGGCTACCGGATAGTGCATTTCGAGAGTCCCGACCACCGTGGCATCGATGTGGCTGCCCTTTACAATCCGCGACTGTTTACTTTTGTGTCTGCACGTACTTATCCGTTTGCCAAGCCCGACATGCCGGGCTATAAAACACGCGACCAGCTTTTGGTGAGCGGTATATTGGCAGGAGAGCCTTTTCACATGATTGTAAACCATTGGCCGTCACGCTATGGCGGTTCCAAATCATCACCCTTGCGCGAGTTTGCAGCCGGCATCACCCGCCATATAGCCGACTCGCTGCATGCCGATAACCCGCAGGCAAAGGTGATAATTGTAGGCGACATGAATGACGACCCCGATAACAAGAGTTGCAGCCAAGTGCTGGGAGCTGTGAAGAGCATCAGGGAAGTGAAGCCCGGCGGTTATTATAATGCTACCTGGAAGCTCTTTGAGCAAGGCATCGGTTCGCTCTGTTACCAGAATCAGTGGAACTTGTTCGACCAGCAGATTGTTTCGGGTAATCTGATAGGAAAGGACCGCAGTACATTGAAGTTTTGGAAATCGGAAGTCTTTAACCGTCCGTTCCTTATCCAGCAGGAAGGAAAGTATAAAGGCTATCCGTTGCGCACTTTCTCCGGAACTACTTTCCAGAACGGATACAGTGACCATTTGCCTACTTTGACTTATTTTGTAAAAGAACTCTGAGTAAGGTACAAAGACGGGGAGTACGAACCTCACGGACCGTACTCCCCTTATTAATGTATTGTTAACTTTAATTTTTCATTATTCTGCCATTGTCAGTAGGTTTACCGTGTGGTATATGCGGTTGCTTTTGTAGGCTACCGGCATATTCTCCGCATTCATTTCGTACACGCTCTTTCTCACATCTTTATCATAAGACTGATGCTTTTCGTTCCAGCGGGCGTAGGATAAGGTGATTTCATTGTCGGCATACTGATAGGACATCCTGAAATAAGGCATCCATTTTTCTTTGACGCTGTCCCATTTGGAGGCGGTTTTATTTGCCAGGCGGTTTTCGTCATCGTATGTAAATTCATAACGCATGTGGTTGTAGAGGTAAGTTCCGCTTTGTCTGAAGATGGTTTTTGCCACTATCAGGTCATTCTGTACTTCCTCATTGGTAATGAATCTGTCCTGGGCTTTGACTTCTGAGTTCATGATACTTACGATAACCATTGCTACGAATGCGACTGCTTTGAATAAATTTGTAGTTTTCATAATCTTTATTTTTTTATTGTTACTATTCCTGTTTTACCGTTAGACGTGATTGCCGATATAAAAAGTTGCTTTTTCCGTCTTTTTTCTCGAACGTCTTCGCATTATAAAAGTCAATAACCGTGCCAATAGATTAACTGTTTGATTAACAGTGTGTTTCTTGTTTTCATCTCTGTTCATTATCGGACAGTTGTCCGCCTAAGAACGGACACAAAGGTGATAACCGGTCCGTTTTGTGAAGAAAACCTGAGTTGGGATTTCTCTGTCTTTTCAATATCGGGTTGCAGTAGGGCGGACTTTTATTTCATGTTAATATTAAATCTCCTTAATGAAAGCCTTGTAAATCACTTTTTATTTGTTATTTTGCACCAAATTTAGGATTAATGCGGTCTGTCCGTTTCAGGCTGCATTTCCTTATCGGTAAACGTTCGATGAATAAACTCACTATAAAAGCTTGTCCGGTATGTGGAGGAACGCATTTGGAGCGTACCTTGACCTGCATAGACCATTATGCTTCGGGCGAGGCATTCCATTTGTGCCGTTGCCGGGATTGCGGTTTTATCTTTACTCAGGATTTTCCTGTGGAAGCGGAAATCGGACGCTATTACGAAACTCCCGATTATATTTCCCACTCGGATACGAAAAAAGGAGCGATGAACTCCGTATACCACCGTGTACGCAGTTATATGCTGAAGCGGAAAGCGCGTCTGGTAGCGCATGAAGCGCATCGCAAGACGGGGCGTCTGCTGGATATAGGTACGGGTACCGGTTACTTTGCCGATACGATGAACCGTGCCGGCTGGCAGGTGGAAGCCGTTGAAAAGAATGCCGGAGCGCGTGTGTTTGCCAAAGAACATTTCGGATTGGAAGTGAAGCCGGATACTGCGTTGAAGGATTTTGAGCCGGGGAGCTTCGATGTCATCACGTTGTGGCATGTAATGGAGCATCTTGAAGCATTGAACGGGACTTGGGAGACCTTGAACTCGTTGCTGACGGATAAAGGTGTGCTGATAGTGGCCGTACCCAACTGTTCTTCATATGATGCCAGAAAGTACGGTGCATATTGGGCTGCCTACGATGTTCCCCGTCATTTGTGGCATTTCACTCCCGCCACTATCCAGAAATTAGGCTCCAGACACGGCTTTATTCTGGCAGAGCGGCATCCCATGCCGTTTGACGCGTTTTACGTGTCTATGTTGACGGAGAAGAACATGCGCCGTTCGTGCCCGTTCCTGCGAGGCATGGTTGTCGGTACGCTGGCATGGTTCCATGCGTTGGTAAGGAAAGAACGCAGCAGCTCCATGATTTACGTATTCCGTAAGAAAAAGAGCGAAAAAACGGTAGAGTGATAAATGTGAGAAGGGATTGAAAATGAATAAGAAAGCTAAAAACAAGTCTGTGCCCTGTTTTGATATGCAGTTCATCACATCCAGCATAAGCACTACGTTGGTGTTGCTGCTGCTGGGGCTGGTGGTGTTCTTTGTATTGGGCGCTCACAACCTTTCCGTATACGTAAAGGAGAATATCAACTTCTCCATTCTCATCAGCGACGACATGAAGGAGAGCGATATACTGAAGTTGCAGAAAAAACTGGATAAGGAACCGTTTGTGAAGGAAACGGAGTATATCTCCAAAAAGCAGGCGCTCCGCGAGCAGACCGAGGCAATGGGAACAGACCCGCAGGAGTTTCTCGGCTATAACCCTTTTACGGCGTCCATTGAAATTAAACTGCATTCCGGTTACGCCAATTCGGACAGCATCGCCAAGATAGAGAAGAAAATCAGGAAGAATACGGATATACAGGAGGTGCTTTATCAGAAAGACCTGATTGATGCGGTGAATGAGAACATCCGCAATATCAGTCTGATGTTGCTGGGGCTGGCAGTCATTCTGACTTTCATCTCTTTTGCCTTGATAAACAATACAATCCGCCTGACCATTTACTCCAAACGGTTCCTTATCCATACGATGAAGCTGGTGGGGGCAAGCTGGGGCTTCATCAGGCGTCCGTTCCTGCGGCGCAACTTCCGGATAGGCGTATTGTCGGCTGTCATTGCCGATGCCATTTTGTGGGGAGCCGCCTATTGGCTGGTTTCTTACGAACCGGAACTGATCAGGGTTATCACTCCGGAGGTGATGCTGCTGGTGTCTGTTTCCGTACTGGTGTTCGGAGTGCTTATTACCTGGTTGTGTGCATTGCTTTCCATCAACAAATATCTGAAAATGAAGGCAAGCACCCTGTATTACATATAATATTGCTTTCCGAAAGGTAAGGTTTCAGATAGTAAATAGTAAATCGTTAAATAGTAAATAAACAGATGAGTAAACAGAAGTTCGCTTTCGACAAGACCAATTTTATTTTGCTTGCTGTCGGCATGGCGGTAGTGATACTTGGTTTTATCTTAATGACCGGTCCCGTATCCACACCGACACACTTTGAGCCGGATATCTTTAGTGTAAGACGCATTAAAGTGGCGCCGCTGGTATGCCTGCTGGGGTTTGTCTTTATGATATATGCAGTATTACGTAAACCGAAAACAGAAGATAAAACAGAAGAATAACTATGGGAGATTTGAGTACGCTTGAAGTGATTATTATCGCTATTGTAGAGGGACTGACGGAATTTTTGCCGGTTTCTTCTACGGGACACATGATTATTACACAAAATCTGTTGGGCATAGAGAGTACGGAATTTGTGAAAGCCTTTACGGTAATCATACAGTTCGGTGCAATCCTTTCGGTGGTCTGGCTGTATTGGAAACGTTTCTTCCGTCTGAACCATACTCCGGTTCCGGCAGGTACTTCCGCGCTGAAACGCTTCCTGCATAAGTTTGATTTTTACTGGAAACTGCTGGTGGCGTTCGTTCCGGCGGCTGTGCTGGGATTTCTGTTCAGCGACAAGGTCGACGAAATGCTGGAGAGCGTGACCGTAGTGGCTGTGATGCTCGTGATTGGCGGTGTGTTCATGCTGTTCTGTGACAAGATATTCTCGAAAAACAGTGAGGATACCGTTCTGACGGAGAAGAAAGCCTTTAATATCGGTCTGTTCCAGTGTATTGCGATGATACCGGGCGTGTCCCGTTCCATGGCAACGATTGTCGGCGGTATGGCACAGAAGATGACGCGTAAGGCTGCGGCCGAGTTCTCTTTCTTCCTGGCTGTTCCCACGATGTTTGCAGCTACGGTGTATAAGATGCTGAAACTCTTTCTGGACGGAGGAACGGAGATTATCATGAATAATCTGCCGGCGCTGATAATAGGCAATGTGGTGGCATTTGTGGTGGCTTTGCTTGCTATCAAGTTCTTCATCAGCTTTGTAACGAAATATGGTTTCAAGGCATTCGGATGGTATCGTATCATCGTTGGAGGAATCATCCTTCTGCTGTTGCTTACGGGACACAATTTAGAGGTGGTGTGATGATGGATTTTAAAGAGGGAGAAGTTCTGTATTTCAATAAACCGCTGGGGTGGACATCGTTCAAGGTCGTAGGGCATGCGCGTTACCACATTTGCCGGCGGATGAAGGTAAAGAAGTTGAAAGTAGGCCATGCCGGTACACTCGACCCGCTTGCCACGGGCGTGATGATAGTATGTACGGGCAAGGCGACAAAGCGGATTGAGGAGTTCCAGTATCATACCAAGGAGTATATCGCCACCATTCGGTTGGGCGCTACCACCCCTTCCTATGATTTGGAGCACGAGATAGACGCTACCTATCCTACGGAGCATATCACGCGGGAGCTGGTGGAGGAGACATTGAAGAAGTTCACAGGCGAGATACAGCAGGTGCCGCCTGCTTTTTCGGCTTGTATGGTGAACGGCAAGCGCGCCTACGACCTTGCCCGCAAAGGTGAGGAGGTAGAGCTGAAGCCCAAGTTGCTGGTGATTGACGAGATTGAACTGCTGGAATGCAACCTGCCGGAAATAAAAGTCCGGGTAGTGTGCAGCAAAGGCACTTACATCCGCGCCCTGGCACGCGACATCGGTGAAGCGCTGCATAGCGGCGCTCATCTCACGGCCCTGGAACGTACCCGTGTGGGGGATGTCCGCATAGAAGACTGTCTGAATCCGCTTGATTTCAAAGAGTGGATAGACGGGCAGGATTTAGTTATGAGTGATGGGTTATAAGTTATTTGCTACGAAGGAGCATACTGCTGGATAACTCATGCCATTTATGACTAAAAAATATACTGAAATAAACAATAAATAACTTATAACTCATAACTGATTATGAAACTGTCGCAATTTAAGTTTAAACTTCCTGAAGAGAAGATTGCCTTACATCCTACAAGGTATAGAGATGAGTCGCGCCTGATGGTACTGCACAGAAAGACGGGCGAAATCGAACACCGTATGTTCAAGGATATTTTGGATTATTTCGATGATAAGGATGTATTTATCTTTAATGATACGAAGGTGTTTCCTGCCCGGCTGTACGGCAATAAGGAAAAGACCGGTGCACGTATCGAGGTATTTCTGTTGCGTGAGTTGAATGAAGAGTTGCGCTTGTGGGACGTGCTGGTAGACCCTGCCCGCAAAATCCGTATCGGCAACAAACTCTATTTCGGTGAAGATGACTCTATGGTAGCCGAGGTGATTGACAATACCACTTCGCGCGGACGTACCCTTCGTTTTCTGTATGACGGGCCGCACGACGAGTTCAAGAAGGCATTGTACGCTTTGGGCGAGACGCCGCTGCCGCACAGCATCATCAATCGTCCCGTGGAACCGGAGGATTCGGAACGTTTCCAGTCTATCTTTGCCCGCAACGAAGGTGCTGTAACGGCTCCTACGGCAAGCCTGCATTTCAGCCGCGAGCTGATGAAGCGCATGGAGATTAAGGGAATTGACTTTGCCTATATTACATTGCATGCCGGTTTGGGCAACTTTCGCGACATCGATGTAGAGGACCTTACCAAGCATAAGACGGATTCCGAGCAGATGATTGTTACGGAAGAAGCCGTAAAGGTTGTAAACCGTGCCAAGGATTTGAACAGGCAGGTGTGTGCTGTAGGTACTACGGTGATGCGTGCAATAGAGAGTACCGTCAGCACAGACGGCCATTTGAAGGAATATGAAGGCTGGACGAATAAGTTCATCTTCCCGCCGTATGACTTTACGGTGGCCAATGCGATGGTATCCAATTTCCATATGCCGCTTTCCACGCTGCTGATGATTGTTGCTGCTTTCGGCGGTTACGAGCAGGTGATGGAAGCCTATAACGTGGCATTGAAAGAAGATTACCGTTTCGGTACTTATGGAGATGCGATGTTGATAACAGACAGGTAAAATAGCGGTTGGGGATTAGCGGTTAGTGTTTAATGATTAGTGATTAGCACTATGCAGGCAGGTTGCGTTATTACGCCGCAGGGCACTAATCGCTAATCACTGAACACTAATCACTAAACTTAAATGATGTACGTTTACTTTGGCTTAGGAACTAATCTCGGCGACAAGGAGCACAATCTCCGTCTCGCTGTCCGGAAAATAGAAGAGCGGGTAGGGAAAGTCGTTTCCCTGTCCGCTTTTTATGCTACTGCTCCGTGGGGCTTTTCTTCGGAGCATACGTTTCTGAATGCGGCGGCCTGCGTGGAAACGCTTCTTCCGCCTTTGTCCGTGCTTCATCTCACCCAGGAGATAGAACGCGAGATAGGGCGTACGCATAAGTCTGTAGGCGGGGTCTATAGCGATCGGGTGATTGATATAGACCTGCTTTTATACGGTGACCGGGTGCTGGATACTCCCGAATTGAAGCTGCCTCACCCGCTGATGCACGAACGCCGCTTTGTGATGGAGCCGTTGGCGGAGATTGCACCGGACCTGGTGCATCCGATATTAAAGAAAAAGATGCGGGAGTTGTTGTGAAAAATAGTATCTTTGTTTCCGTGCATAAATAAGTTTGTTCATGTTCAGATATTCGGCTTTCATACTATTCCTTTTTTGTTTTTATTCCGGTTTGGCGGCCGCGGATAAGACTGATGACGATGCCTTGCTGTTGCAGCTGGATAAGATGATTGAGCAACGGGAGGTCTATCAGGAGAAGGTGGAAAAGGAGATTACAGAGCTCCGCAAGATGCTGGATTATGTGGGAGACGATAAAGCTAAGTTTGATATTCTGGGCGATTTGTTTGTCATGTACCGCTCCTTTAAAGTCGATACGGCGCTGATTGTAGCGGAGCAAAGGCTGCAATTGGCAGACAGGTTGGGTGAAGAGTATGTTAATCAAGGATTAATGAACCTGGCCGACGCTTTGAATAAGATAGGAAAACATGAAAATGCGTTGAATGTTCTTGACAGGGTGAAAAGAACCGGGGCGGTACGGAAGGATACTTACTTTTATTATCTGTATCATACTACCTATCTGTCCTGCTATAATGATGAAACGGAGGCTTCCAGGAAGCGGCTGTTTATGCGGCAGATAAAGGCTTATAAAGATACTTTGATAGCTATCAGCGACCCTAATACGGCCAGTTATGTGACCAATCAGTGCGGTCGCCTGGGTTTGCAGGGAAAATGGGATGAGGCTATCCGGATACTGACCGGATATTATGAACACTGTACGGATACGAACCCCGACAAGGCGAGGGTGGAATATCTGTTGGCGGAATTATATTTGGGCAAACGTGACATACAGCAGGCAAAGCACTTCCTTATCCGGGCTTCCATTACCGACATAGCGAATGCCAAGAAAGTATATATGTCTTTGCAGCAATTGGCAATCCTGCTTTTTCAGGAAGGAGACATTGCAAGAGCCTATAATTATATCTCCTGTTCACTGGAAGATGTGAGCTTCGGGAAAGCCCGTTACCGCATAATAGATATTGCCGAATATCTTCCTATTATCAAAGCGGCCAATGACAGCCGCATCAAGGCTGATAGAGACAGGGTCTTGTTTTTTCTTTTGGCTTTATCCGTACTTGTTATTGCATTGGTAATCGTTTTCTTTTTCCTTCGTAAGAAAAATCATAATCTGCTGAAGGTAAAGAAGTCGTTGGCCGAACAGAACCAACGCTTACAGGAAGTGACCGGAAATCTGACCCGGATGAATGAAGAGATTAAAGAATCCAACCATATTAAGGAAGAGTATATCGGTTTGTTATTCAATATCTGTTCCGAATATATTTATAAGCAGGAGAATAACCGCAAGAGTTTACTGAAAATCGTCAATACCGGTTCTATGGCGGATATTTCCAAAATGCTTCATAATCAGTCTTCGACAACGGAAGATTTCAAACTGTTCATCAGTAAGTTCGATACTATCTTCCTATCTATATTTCCGGATTTTGTGGAATCGTTCAATGCTCTTTTGAAAGAGGATGAACGTATACAGGTGAAAGAAGGCGAGTTGCTGACTCCCGAATTACGTATCTATGCACTTATCCGTTTAGGTATCAACGATAATTCCAAAATTGCCAACTTCCTTCACTATTCGCTTCAAACCGTATATAACTATCGTTTGAAAATGCGGAATAAAGCGATTGTTCCCGGAAAAGACCTGGCTGTTCAGGTACAAAAGCTTTAAAAAACACTTCCTCCGGACTTACTTTTACAACATATAGTGCGTTTGGTATGTCGTTGTAAATAAATGTATTATCCTATATAATACTTTCCTTTCACTTACTTTTTCATTCAGTGTCTTTGTTCGGCGAATTTGTAATATCTACTTTCGCTCACAATCTAATTCATACCGGATTTTCGGTATACTTTGTTACACTTTAATTTAAAAACATTATGAAAGGCAAGAAAAATCCAGAGACTTTTGGAGGAAAGTGGCGGTATCTGTTTATGATACTCGCTTTGGTTTTCAGTGTAGGGGTTTCTGCACAAAAGACAGTTGTGAAAGGCAATATCCTTGACAGGGACAATCTACCCGTTATCGGAGCCAATATTTTGGAAAAAGGGACGACAAATGGAACAATCAGTGATGTAGATGGTAACTTCACAATCACTGTAAGCAGCCCCAAAGCTGTTTTACTCATTAAATACATCGGCTATAAAGATGTGGAAAAGGCGGTTTCTCCAATGATGAAAATTGTGATGGAGGAAGATAGTGAAATGCTCGAAGACGTAGTCGTTATAGGTTATGGCAGTGTGAAGAAGTCTGATGCGACAGGGTCGGTAACCGCTATCAAGCCGGATGATTTCAATAAGGGACTGCGAACTACCGCCCAGGATGCATTGGTAGGTAAAGTGCCGGGCGTAAATGTTGTTGCAAGCTCCGGCGCTCCGGGAGCGGGTGCTACTATCCGCATCAGAAGCGGTGCATCGCTTTCCGCATCCAATGATCCGCTAATCGTTGTTGACGGTGTACCGGTGGATAACTCCACTATCGAAGGTGGTGGAAACGTAATCGGCGGTATCAACCCGAACGATATTGAGACATTTACCGTATTGAAAGATGCTTCGGCAACTGCTATCTACGGTTCCCGGGCATCTAATGGCGTGATTGTGATTACTACTAAGAAAGGGTCCGATTCCAATCTGCGTTTCAACTATTCCACTAACCTTTCTGTAAGTACCATTACGGAAAAATTGGATGTGCTTTCTGCCGATGAATTCCGTGAATTTGTTCCTACGGTATCGGGTGTCCCGGGTTCTGTAACTTTAGGGACGGCTTCCACGGATTGGCAGGATGAGATTTACCGTACGGCATTCGGACAAGAGCACAACTTTTCCGTTTCCGGCAAGGTGAAGAAAAATGCACCTTATCGTCTGTCGGTAGGCTATAATAACCAGAACGGTGTGGTGAAAACAAACAACTACGAACGCTTTACCTTTAATGGCGGTATATCACCCAAATTTTTTGATAACCATCTTACCGTTGATTTGAATGTTAAGGTTTCGTATGAAGACAATCAGAAAGTAGATGAGAGTGTCGTTAATAATGCATTGCGATATGACCCTACCCGTCCTGTTATGACCGGAAGTGCAACGGGTGCTGATGAACCGGGACTGGGTTATTTCATCTGGATGAATGGAAACTCCCCCATGGCTATCCAAACCGATAATCCTGTGGCACAGCTTGAATTGCAGGATTTGCATAATAAAGTGACCCGCTCTATCGGTAATGCCGCTATCAATTATAAGGTACATCGTTTGGAGGATTTGCAGTTGAATGCGAATTTGGGTTATGATGTGCTAAAAAGCAAATATACCAAGAATGTGCCCAATATGGCCGGTATGATGTATACATCTAACATGAAAGACGGTACAGGGCTTGTGTATGATTCTAAACAGAACAAGCGTAACTACTTGCTGGACTTATATGCCAACTATGCTCATGTATTCAATGAAAAACATAATTTCAGCGCAATGGCGGGATACGGTTGGCAGCATTTCTGGAAGAAATTCGATGCAACCACTCTTTCTCCGGAAGGAAAAGAACTGTTTTCGCCCAATCATTATGAGTCTGAATATTACCTGCTCTCTTTTTACGGACGTCTGAATTATTCGTATGACAACCGCTATATGATTACCGCCACTTTACGTTCGGATGCGTCTTCGCGTTTTGCCAAAGATAACCGCTGGGGATTATTCCCTTCCGTAGCGTTGGGATGGAAAATCAGTCAGGAAGCATTCTTGCGCGACTCGGAAGTGTTGTCAGACTTGAAACTGCGTTTGAGCTACGGTCAGACCGGACAGCAGGATATTTTGAATGACTATCCGTATATGACTACCTTTACGGTATCTTATCCGGAATCTTGTTATCAATTCGGAGACAAATGGTATTATACCTATCGTCCGAACGGTTATGACTCGGATATTAAATGGGAGACTACCGAAACCTACAATATCGGTTTGGATTACGGTTTCCTGAATAACCGCATTTACGGTTCTGTCGATTATTACCAACGCCATACGAAAGACTTGCTGAATACTATCAATGTTATTTCAGGAACCAACTATTCTTCCGTCATTACAACAAATATCGGCGAGATGGATAATAAAGGTGTGGAATTTGCCATCAATGCAGTGCCGGTACATACAAAAAACTGGAAATGGACAGTAGGCATGAATTATACGTGGAATGATTCTGAAATCACGAAGCTGAATGTTATCGATTCGGATGCCAATTTTGTACAGACAGGAGCCATTTCCGGTACGGGCAAGACAGTTCAGGTGTTTATGGTAGGTCAGCGTCCTTATACTTTCTATCTGGCAAAGCAGGCCTATGACGATGATGGCAAACCTATGGAAGGGCAGTATGTGCAACCGGATGGTTCCATCTCTGCCACGGAAACCAAATATGCTACGGACAAAAGCGCATTGCCTACTTCCTATCTGGGATTCAATACCCAGCTTACTTATAAGAATTGGGATTTTGCCATCAGCGGACACGGGGCATTCGGTAACTATGTATACAATTATGTGGCTGCCGACCAGTATGTACAATCCGTGTACAGCGATCAGGGCAACTTCTCCAACATATTGCGCAGAACCAAAGATTCCGGTTTCCAGAACCAGCAGCTTTATTCGGATTATTTCCTGGAGAAGGGCAACTTCTTCCGTATTGACAATATTTCTTTGGGATATACGTTCCAGAAGCTATGGAATAGCTCCAGCTCTTTGCGCCTGACGTTCGGTGTACAGAATGTTGCTACCTTTACAAGCTATTCCGGTATCGACCCGGAGATTTACAGCGGCATCGATAAAGAGGTATATCCCCGTCCGCGCGTATTCTCATTAAGTGCTAATTTAAATTTCTAACGGCTTAAAACTATACAATATGAAAAATATAATTGCTTATTCGTTTATTTTGTTCTTCGCGGGCATAAGTCTGGTTTCTTGCTTGGGCGACCTGGACACGATGCCTTTGGATGATAACCAGCTGGTAAGTGAAAAGGTATACCAGACAAAAGACGGCTACACCGGTGTTTTGGCAAAGTGTTATGCATCACTGGTTCTGACAGGGCAGAAAGGTGGTGACGGAGGTGACGGCGACCTCGAAGGTGCTAATGAGGGCTATTCCGGTTATGTGCGCCTGTTGTTTTATTTGCAGGAGTTGAGTACGGATAATTTTTTGATGCCTTCCTCTTCCAACGGTTTGCGTAAATGTTTGAATTTGCAGTGGGATGCTTCCAATGCTTCGGTCATTACATGGACTTACCAGAGACTTTATATGAGTATTGCCTATTGTAACGAGCTTTTGCGTGAATGTACGGAAGGCAAGTTGCAGAGCAGAGGACTTTGGGAAGAGATGAAAGATGATTATGTGAGCTATCGCGCAGAAGCCCGCTTCATACGTGCTTATTGCTATTCGATGCTTTGCGATTTGTTTGGTGCGGTTCCTTATGTGGATGAAAATACGGGTGTGAAAGAAATTCCGGTTCAATATACGCGTAAGCAGATTTTTGAGTTTGCAGAAAGTGAATTGCTGGCTATCGAAAACGAACTGAAAGCTCCGGGAAGCAATGAGTACGGACGTGTTGACCGGGTAGCCGGCTGGTTCCTGCTGGCCCGAATGTATCTGAATGCACAGACTTGGATTAATGAGAATAAATACCAGGAAGCATATGCTTATGCGGTAAAAGTCATTGCCGACGGGCATTATCCATTGGCTTCCGATTATCGTGAAATCTTTTTAGCGGATAATAATACCTGTAAGGAGATTATCTGGCCGCTGGTACAGGACGGCTTGCGTGCACAGAGTTCTGCCGGAACGAATTTCTATGTGAAAGCTTTTGTGAACGGTCCTATGGATGAACTTTATAAGACCGGTGTCGGCTCCAGAGGCTGGGGTAATGTCCGCGCTAAAGTATCATTGGTGGATGCGTTCGATGCGGATGATGTCATGTTCGACGGCAATGATACTTGGGGAAATAATAAGAAAGATAAGAGAGCACAGTTCATGACCGCCCTTCCCAATCAGGTGAAAGACACATGGGATGTAAATATGGATATGACCAGTACGTTTACATGCGGATACGGTTATATCAAGTGGAGAAACGTTACGAAAGAGGATGAACTTTGTCCTTCGGGAGATGCCTATACTTCCATTGATTTTCCGCTGTTCCGCACAGCAGATGCCTATTTGATGGCTGCTGAGGCCATTTTGCGCGGAGCGAACGGTACGCAAAGTGAAGCGTTGGGGTATGTCAATGAGGTCAGAACAAGGGCTTATATGTCCGGTAAATATGCGAAAAACGGCGTACGTTCCGATGTGTCCGGTGAAATTACGGCCAATGAGCTTAATCTGGACTTTCTGTTGGTTGAACGTCAGAAAGAACTGGCTTCTGAATTGACAAGGCGCACCGATTTGATTCGGTTCGGCAAATATACGAAAGGGAATAACTGGGATTGGAAAAACGGTGTGCGCTTAGGGGCGGATGTGGACGATAAATACAATTTGTTCCCGATTCCGGAAAGTGAACTGACGAACAATCCTACTCTGGTGCAAAACGATGGCTATAAAGTAATGAAGTAAAAATATGATGAAACTGAAACAAATTCTGTTATGTGGTTTGATGGTGCTGTGCTGTGCTCCGCTTGGGGCACAGACATCCAAAGAAGAGATGTTTGCTACTCCTGAGAAGACGGGAGGAGTCTATTGGGCATATCCGTTGGATTTCGCGCCACAGACTAAAGCGCCTAAGGGATATAAGCCTTTTTATATCAGTCATTACGGACGGCATGGTTCCCGTTACCTGATTGGCGACCGTGATTATAAATGGCTGGTAGACCTGTTTGAAGAGGCGCATCGTGCACATGCGCTTACCGGTTTGGGTGAAGATACCTACCGGCGTTTGCTCAAGGTATGGGAAGAGGCGGAAGGACATGGCGGGGATTTGACTCCATTGGGAGTCAGGCAGCATCGCGGCATTGCTGAAAGAATGTATGCTTCGTTTCCGGAGGTATTCAAAGGCAATCCCTTTATATCTGCCCGTTCTACCGTTGTATTGCGTTGTGCTATGAGTATGGTGGCTTTTGGTGACCGTTTGAAAGAGCTGAATCCGGATTTGCGGATTTCTTATGAGGCAAGTGAGAAATATATGGATTATCTGAATTATCACACCGACGAATCCAACCGTTTTACTTCTTCCCAGGACGGTCCTTGGGCCGAGGAATACAGGAAATTTGAGGAAGCTCATACCAATCCGGAGCGTTTGGTCGCATCTTTGTTCAAAGATAAACATTTTGTCGTAAAGAAAGTAAATCCTAAGGAACTGATGTGGGGAATGTACTGGGTAGCCAGTGACATGCAGAATGCTGAAACAAAAGTTTCTTTCTATGATTTGTTCGAAGCACAGGAATTATTTGATTTGTGGCAGTGTGTCAATTACCGTTTTTATGTGGGGAATGCCAATCATGCCGATGGAAAAGGTATTGTAGTGGCCAATGCCAAATCTCTGTTAAGAAATATTCTGGACAGTGCTGACGAGGCTATCCGGAAAGGGGGAATTGCCGCTACTCTCCGCTTCGGGCACGATGGTAATGTGATTCCTTTGGTTGCGTTGATGCGGATAGAAAACTGTAATGTGGCAGTTAGTGATCCCTATGAGGTTTATAAAGTATGGAGCGACTTCAAAGTTGTTCCTATGGCTGCCAATGTACAGATTATCTTTTTCCGGAACGAGAAGTCCGGGGATATTCTGGTAAAGGTTATGCACAATGAGAATGAAGTGCATATTCCGGTAGAGACTGATATGTTTCCTTATTATAAATGGGAGGATGTCGAGAGGTTTTATCGAAATTTGTTGAATTGAGTTTTTTGAAGTTAACAATATAGAAACGATTATGGGAGTGCGGCGATGGGATATCGGCGCACTTTTTTTGCAAAAAAAGATATTTTGCAGTAATAAGCGTGTTTTTTAGTTAATACTTTGCCCGTTGTGTACCATATTCCCATAAAACCTTTATCTTTGCAGCCGAAAACGATATGTGGAAAGATTTGGGTAGCTTGCAACCACGGAAAAAAATGCTAAAACACATCCTTTTCTGACGGTACTCCGGTGTACCGGGATTTGCATACCTACTCATTAATGACGCTTTCCTCATCTCCTTTTTAATTATTCATTTTTAATTTCTAATTGAAATGGGATACTTATTCACATCCGAATCGGTGTCTGAAGGACACCCCGACAAAGTGGCCGATCAAATATCGGACGCTGTGCTTGACAAACTGTTGGCGTATGACCCCAGTTCGAAAGTAGCTTGCGAAACTCTGGTTACTACCGGACAGGTAGTGCTGGCTGGAGAAGTGAAAACCAAAGCGTATGTTGACCTTCAACTTATCGCGCGTGAAGTAATCAAGAAAATCGGCTATACCAAAGGCGAGTATATGTTCGAGAGTAATTCGTGTGGCGTGCTTTCCGCCATTCACGAGCAGAGCCCCGACATCAACCGTGGTGTGGAGCGCCGGGATCCTATGGAACAAGGTGCGGGCGACCAGGGCATGATGTTCGGTTATGCCACTAACGAAACGGAAAACTATATGCCGCTCTCCCTGGATCTTGCCCACCGTATCCTGCAAGTGCTGGCGGATATCCGTCGCGAAGGAGAGGTGATGACGTATCTGCGTCCGGACTCCAAGAGCCAGGTAACCATTGAATATGATGATAACGGCAATCCTGTCCGTATCGATACGATTGTAGTTTCCACCCAACACGATGATTTTATTCAGCCTGCCGACGACAGCGAAGCTGCACAGTTGAAGGCGGACGAGGAGATGTTGGGCATTATCCGCAACGACGTCGTTAATATCCTGATGCCCCGTGTCATCGCGTCTATCCATCACGAGAAAGTATTGTCGCTGTTTAACGATAATATCAAGTATCATGTGAATCCTACCGGCAAATTCGTAATCGGCGGTCCTCATGGGGATACCGGTTTGACCGGACGTAAGATTATTGTGGATACTTACGGCGGTAAAGGTGCGCACGGCGGTGGCGCTTTCTCCGGTAAGGACCCCAGCAAGGTAGATCGCAGTGCCGCATACGCTGCACGTCACATTGCCAAGAACCTGGTAGCTGCCGGTGTGGCGGATGAAATGCTGGTACAGGTATCTTACGCCATCGGTGTGGCGCGTCCCATCAATATATATGTAAATACCTACGGGCGCAGCCATGTAAATATGAGCGACGGCGAGATAGCCAGAAAGATCGATGAGCTTTTCGACCTTCGTCCGAAAGCCATTGAAGACCGTTTGAAACTGCGTAACCCTATCTATCAGGAAACAGCCGCTTACGGTCATATGGGACGTGAGCCGCAGGTTGTCACCAAACACTTCAAGTCTCGCTATGAAGGCGATAAAGACGTGACTGTAGAACTGTTCACCTGGGAGAAACTGGATTACGTTGATAGGGTGAAAGCGGCTTTCGGCCTCTAATTCTCCGTTCTTCGTTAAAGAAAACAGTAATCAGCATAGCTTTACAGCTATTTATTATAGAAAGCTGCCTTTCTGCCTTCGGAATATTCCGGGGCAGAATGAGCAGCTTCTTTTTTCAAATCTCCTTAAAATCATATACCTTTGCAACAAGGTAATAATTGATATAGCTGAAAGATGATGAATAAGATAACCTCCGTATGTGTATACAGTGCTTCGAGCACTAAAATAGACCCCGTTTATTTTGATGCCGCCCGTGAACTGGGAACGTTGTTGGGGCAGCGGCATATCCGTTTGGTGAACGGCGCCGGTAATATGGGACTTATGGCTGCGGTGGCGGATGCCACACTTGCGGCAGGCGGTGAGGTGACCGGAGTGATACCCCGTTTTATGATTGAGCAGGGGTGGCATCATACAGGACTGACCAAGCTTGTAGAGGTGGAAAATATGCATGAACGCAAGCAACTGATGGCGGATTTGAGCGATGCTGTGATTGCATTGCCCGGCGGTTGCGGTACTTTGGAAGAATTGCTCGAAGTCATTACCTGGAAACAATTGGGACTGTATCTGAATCCGATAGTCATATTGAATATCAAGGGGTATTTCGACCCGTTGCTGGCTATGTTGCAGAAGGCTGTAGACGAAAACTTCATGCGTGCGCAGCACAGTGCCATCTGGCATGTAGCCGCGACAGCCGGGGAAGCGGTTGAACTGGTACATACCGTACCCTTGTGGGATGCCTCTATCCGTAAGTTTGCAGCGATATGATGAGTTGGTTGGCGGCATGGATACCCGGTGGAGCGGACGGTGTGCCTATTCCCTATTCTCCGAGAATGGACGACGGCATCACCATTGTGCTGCTATGTTGTTTTTTTCTGTCGGCCTATGTGCTTTCCCGTAGCCGTAGGTTCCTGTTGCAGCTGGTAAAGGATTTTCTGTTGCATCGTGAGCGTACCAGCATATTTGCAACCTCAACGGCGGGTGATATGCGCTACCTGCTATTGTTGATTTTGCAGACTTGCATACTCTCCGGGGTCTGCATTTTTAATTACTGCAATGACATTCAGCCTGAATTGGTGCATCATGTTCCGCCCTTTGCGTTGTTGGGGCTTTATATCGGGATAAGTCTTTTGTATTTATTTCTAAAATGGATTTTATACTCTGTATTAGGCTGGATTTTTTTTGACGAAAGTACTACGACTCTCTGGCTTGAGTCATATTCCACCCTGCTTTATTATCTTGGTTTCACTCTTTTCCCGTTTGTGCTGTTTATTGTTTATTTCGATTTGAGTCTGCAACTTACAGTAATAATTGGATTGATTTTAGCCTTTTTTACTAAAATATTGATGTTCTATAAGTGGTTCAAGCTTTTTTGTAGCAATTTACATGGCAGTTTCCTTTTAATTTTGTACTTTTGTGCCCTTGAAATCATGCCTTGTTTTATGCTATACCAAGGAGTGATACAACTAAACGATTATTTGATAATAAAATTTTAGGACGTTGAAAATTAAGAAAGTACTTGTGTCGCAGCCGAAACCGGCATCAGAGAAATCTCCTTACTACGACATTGCCGAGAAGTACGGTGTGAAAATCGATTTTCGCCCGTTTATCAAAGTAGAGAGCCTTTCAGCAAAAGAGTTCAGACAGCAGAAGGTCTCTATATTGGATCATACCGCCGTTATTTTCACTTCGCGTCATGCAATCGATCACTTTTTTCATCTTTGTACGGAATTGCGCGTAACAATCCCTGAGACCATGAAATATTTCTGTGTGACGGAGGCGATTGCTTTGTATATTCAGAAATATGTACAATACCGCAAGCGTAAGATTTTCTTTGGAAATACCGGAAAGTTTGATGACCTGTTGTCTTCCATTATAAAGCATAAGACTGAAAAGTATTTGGTGCCGATGTCGGATGTACATACAGACGATATTAAGAATCTGTTGGACAAGAGTAAAATCCAGCATACGGAAGTAGTCATGTATCGTACGGTAAGTAATGATTTTACTCCGGATGAAAAGTTTGACTATGACATGCTGGTATTCTTCAGCCCTGCCGGTGTGTCTTCTTTGAAGAAGAATTTCCCGGATTTCGAGCAGAAAGAGATTAAAATCGGAACATTCGGCTCTACAACAGCACAGGCTGTCCGTGATGCCGGACTCCGTTTGGATTTGGAAGCTCCCAGTGTGCAGGCGCCCTCTATGACGGCAGCGCTTGATATGTTCATAAAGGAGAACAACAAGGGAAAGTGAAAAGAAGTATGAGTTATGAATTATAAGTTATAAGCCTGTCGGATACATTTATAATCGTAACGAAGCAATAACGGGCGGCGGGCAGACTGCGGAATCTTAGCAGCACTACCTGTAGCCCGTTTTTTCATATCCCCCTCTATATTTTACATTATACCTTATACTTCATGGCGAATACCTTACATAAAGTCGAAAGACTGGATAAAAAAAAGATAATAGAGAAGATGTTTGCGGGCGGTTCGCGTTCGTTCTCGGTCTTCCCGTTGCGTGTGGTGTATTTGCCGGTAGAGGAGCTGGAGGCGGATGCTTCCATTCTTATCAGTGTTTCGAAGCGCCGCTTCAAACGTGCGGTGAAGCGCAACCGCGTGAAGCGTCAGATACGCGAGGCTTACCGTGTAAACAAACATGAACTGTTGAACGCTTTGGCAGAAAAGAAATGCCGGTTGGCCATTGCCTTTATTTACCTTTCCGACCAGCTGACGGAATCTTCCGTAATAGAAGAGAGGGTGAAGACTGCTTTGGCGCGTATTGTGGAGAAAGTTACCGTGTCGGATGCGAATATGGCAGCCGTAGCGCCTATGAAGCCATGAAACGCCTGCTTTCATATCTGCTGTTGCTTCCTATTTATTTTTACCGGAAGTGTATTTCACCCATGACTTCCCCTTCGTGCAGATTTACTCCTACCTGTTCTCAATATGCAGTTGAGGCTATTAAGAAGCATGGCCCTTTCAAAGGCCTTTATCTGGCGGTAAAACGTATATTGCGTTGCCATCCCTGGGGTGGTTCCGGATATGATCCTGTTCCATGAAATTTCCTGTCGATATACATACGCATCGCTTGCCGCCTGTGTCCGGAACGGCTATTGCAAACCGTTATCCCGATACTTTTGTTCCGGAAGAGGGGGCGTGGTATTCGGTAGGCATACATCCCTGGCATATCCCGGCAACCGTTACTCCGGTTGTTCGGAATGAAATGAATGTTTTGGCTTCTTTAGCCGGGCATCCGCAGGTTCTTGCCATAGGGGAAGCCGGACTGGATAAATTGGCCGATGCTCCGATGGCTGTGCAGATAAAGGTTTTTGAATATCAGGCGCGGTTGTCTGTGGAGCTTGACAAGCCTTTGGTCATTCATTTGGTAAAGGCTATGAGTGAGTTGCTGAAGTTGAAACAGCAGATAAAGCCGGCCAACCCCTGGATTATTCATGGTTTTCGCGGGAAAGCGGCTTTGGCGGAGGAATGTCTGAGGCATGGGTTTTATCTCTCTTTCGGGGAGAAATATCAGGAAGAGGCGCTGCGGATAACTCCAGCCGACCGTCTGTTCCTGGAGACTGACGAGAGCTCCGTGCCGGTTGCGGATTTATATAGCCGGGCAGCCGAAGTCCGTCGCGTATCTTTGGCGGAACTCACGGAAGCGATACGGGAAAATATCGCCAAAGTCTTTTTTAAACAATAAGAGTTGTTTGTTCGGATAAAGAGTCGTACTTTTGTCGCAGACAAAGTATAAATCAAATAATTAATAGTTAATCATTCGATGAATTTTGTAGAAGAATTAAAATGGCGTGGCATGCTCCACGATATGATGCCGGGTACGGAAGAACTGCTGGCAAAGGAACAGGTGACTGCATATATCGGTTTCGACCCTACGGCAGACTCCCTGCACATCGGACACCTTTGCAGTGTGATGATATTGCGTCACTTCCAGCGTTGCGGCCATAAGCCGTTGGCACTGATAGGCGGTGCTACGGGTATGATTGGCGACCCTTCCGGTAAGTCGGCGGAACGCAATCTGCTCACTGAAGAAACATTGCAGCGCAATATGGCAGGCATGAAGAAGCAGTTGAGCAAGTTTTTGGATTTTGATTCGGATGCCCCTAACCGTGCGGAGTTGGTGAACAACTACGATTGGATGAAGGACTTCAGTTTCCTTGATTTTGCCCGTGAAGTAGGCAAGCATATCACCGTAAACTATATGATGGCTAAGGATTCGGTGAAGAAGCGTCTGAACGGTGAAGCCCGCGACGGTCTTTCTTTCACAGAATTCACTTATCAGTTGCTGCAAGGCTACGATTTCCTGCATTTGTACGAAACCAAGGGTTGCAAGCTGCAAATGGGCGGCTCGGACCAGTGGGGTAACATCACCACGGGAGCCGAACTGATTCGCCGTACCAATGGCGGTGAGGTATTTGCCCTGACAAGCCCTCTGATTACAAAGGCGGACGGCGGTAAATTCGGTAAGACGGAATCCGGCAATATATGGCTCGATCCCCGCTATACATCTCCTTATAAGTTCTACCAGTTCTGGCTGAACGTAAGCGATGCCGATGCAGCCCGCTACATCAAGATATTCACTTCTTTGTCCAGGGAAGAAATCGAGGCTCTGACGGCCGAGCACGAAGCAGCTCCGCACTTGCGTGTCCTGCAGAAGCGTCTGGCTAAGGAAGTCACCATTATGGTACACTCCGAAGAGGACTACAACGCGGCTGTCGATGCGTCCAACATTCTTTTCGGCAATGCCACATCAGAGGCATTGAAAAAGCTGGACGAAGATACTTTGCTGGCTGTGTTTGAGGGTGTTCCTCAGTTTGAGGTATCCCGTGATGCGCTGGCTGCCGGTGTAAAGGCAGTTGATCTGTTCGTAGACAATGCGGCTGTATTTGCATCGAAAGGCGAAATGCGCAAGCTGGTGCAGGGCGGCGGCGTCTCTTTGAACAAGGAAAAACTGGCTGCTTTCGACCAGGTTGTTACAACTGCTGATTTATTGGATGACAAGTATCTGCTGGTGCAACGCGGCAAGAAGAACTATTATCTGATTATTGCAAAATAATATAGGGATATGAAAAAATGTCCCGAAATATTTGCATATTTCGGGACATACTTCTATCTTTGCACCGCTTTTTAACAGAAAGCGCATATGTTTGGACTATGGTGTAATGGTAGCACAACAGGTTTTGGTTCTGTTTGTCCAAGTTCGAATCTTGGTAGTCCAACGAAAAAAGCTCCGACAGTCGATGATTGTCGGAGCTTTTTTCATTAGTATATGAGTTGTGCCAATATAGTGGCACAACTTTGTCTATTATATGGCACGGGTTTGCCATATAGATGGCACGGTTGGCAACTATAGGATTCTCTTTTATTTTTTCTTTTGATTTATTCATTCAATATTAGGACATTTCTGATGATTTTTCCTTTCTTTGTACAATATTGATAGATAATTAGGACAAAAAAGCAATGTTTTGCCGTTTTCTTTTGCTACATTTGCAATCGTGTACGTAAACGACGTACCGCTGGCTGTTAATTTTGATAATTAAAGAAAGGTAATATAATCATGAGAACGAACTATGAGATCCGCTACGCTGCGCATCCGGAAGATGCGAAAAGTTATGATACGAAAAGAATTCGTCGTGATTTCCTTATAGAGAAAGTATTCTCCCCGAACGAAGTGAATATGGTATATTCCATGTACGACCGTATGGTGGTAGGTGGTGCTATGCCGGTGGGTGAGGTGTTGCAACTGGAGGCTATCGACCCGTTGAAAGCCCCTTATTTCCTGACCCGCCGCGAGATGGGTATTTTCAATGTAGGCGGACCGGGCGTGGTCAGAGCCGGCGACGCTGTGTTTGAAATGGATTATAAAGAAGCCCTCTACCTGGGTTCGGGCGACCGTGAAGTTACTTTTGAGAGCAAGGATGCGGCTCATCCGGCCAAGTTCTATTTTAATTCCGTAACGGCTCATCGCAACTATCCCGACAAGAAAGTGACGAAGAGAGATGCGGTAGTGGCTGAGATGGGTTCTTTGGAAGGCTCCAATCATCGTAATATCAACAAGATGCTGGTAAATCAGGTGTTGCCGACCTGCCAATTGCAAATGGGCATGACGGAACTTGCTCCGGGCAGTGTGTGGAATACAATGCCGGCACACGTCCACAGCCGCCGTATGGAAGCTTATTTCTACTTTGAGATTCCGGAAGACCATGCTATCTGCCACTTTATGGGCGAGGTGGACGAAACCCGCCATGTGTGGATGAAGGGCGACCAGGCTGTCCTTTCTCCCGAATGGTCTATCCACTCTGCCGCAGCTACGCACAATTATACCTTTATATGGGGGATGGGCGGCGAGAATCTGGATTACGGCGACCAGGATTTTTCCTTGATTACCGATTTGAAATAACACTATTTTTTCAACCTAAAATAAATAAACATCATGAATCAGTATTTGAATTTTTCTCTGGAAGGTAAAGTAGCCCTCGTAACAGGTGCTTCTTACGGTATCGGTTTTGCCATTGCTTCGGCTTTTGCAGAACAAGGTGCGAAAATCTGTTTCAACGACATCAACCAGGAACTGGTAGACAAAGGTATGGCTGCTTATGCCGAAAAGGGTATCAAGGCACATGGTTATGTATGCGACGTAACTGACGAACCGGCTGTTCAGGCTATGGTGGCTACTATCGAAAAAGAAGTGGGCTCTGTTGATATTCTGGTTAACAATGCAGGTATCATCCGCCGTATCCCTATGCACGAAATGGAAGCTGCCGATTTCCGTCGCGTTATCGACATCGACCTGAATGCTCCGTTCATCGTTTCTAAGGCTGTTCTGCCTGCAATGATGAAGAAGGGTCACGGTAAGATCATCAACATCTGCTCCATGATGTCCGAACTGGGTCGTGAGACTGTATCTGCATACGCTGCCGCTAAGGGTGGTTTGAAGATGCTGACTCGTAACATCTGCTCCGAATACGGTGAATACAACATCCAATGTAATGGTATCGGCCCGGGTTACATCGCTACTCCGCAGACTGCTCCGTTGCGTGAAAAACAAGCTGACGGCAGCCGTCACCCGTTCGATTCATTCATTTGCGCTAAGACTCCGGCCGGTCGTTGGTTGGATCCGCAAGAACTCACAGGTCCTGCTGTGTTCTTGGCATCTGAGGCTTCCAACGCAGTGAACGGACATATTCTGTACGTTGACGGCGGTATCTTGGCTTACATCGGAAAACAACCGAAATAACAGGTAATAAGGTAGTGAGGCGGTAAGTGATAGAGGATATTGCTTTACCGCCTTATTTTTTATAATAAGGTTGCTTCATCACCTGCTGCATTATCGCATTACCATCCTGTTACATTACCACTTTATCACATTATTTATTCACTATGAAGAAACTTCTTTTATTAGGTATGACGGCCTTGTTTTGCTTCGCTTGCAACGACAGCAGGACGGTGACCGTTACGGTAACCAATCCGTTGGCCATGGAGCGCTCCAATGAAATGGTAGAGGTGTCTATGGAAACTGTTACAGACCGCCTGGGCTTGGCGGACACGGCACAGATTGTAGTATTGAATGCCGACGGGCAGCAAGTGCCTTATCAGATTACGTACGACGGCAAGGTTATATTCCCGGCTGCGATAGCTGCTGGCGGCACCGCTACGTACACCATACAGACCGGTACGCCTGAGGCTTTTGATGTAAAGGCCTGCGGCAGATGCTATCCCGAACGTATGGATGATATGGCTTGGGAGAATGATTTGGTGGCTTTCCGCGCTTACGGCCCTGCTTTGCAGGCTAAAGGAGAGCGTGGTTTCGGTTATGACCTGTTTACGAAGTATAACACTACCGAACCGATGCTGGAGGCCATGTACGCCAAAGAACTGGACAAGGAAACGCTTGCCAAGATTGCCGAACTGAAAAAGACCGATCCGAAGGCTGCTGCCGAGTTAAGCCGCGAGCGTTCTTACCACATCGACCACGGTTACGGGATGGACTGCTATGCAGTAGGCCCTACATTGGGAGCCGGTGTAGCCGCACTGATGGTAAACGACAGCATTATCTATCCGTGGTGCTATAAGAACCAGGAGATTTTGGATAACGGCCCGTTACGTTTTACGGTGAAGCTGGAATTTACTCCGCTGACTGTAAAGGGTGATTCGACCGTGGTAGAAACGCGTCTGATTACACTTGATGCCGGCTCGCATTTGAACAAGACTGCCGTGTCGTACAGCAATCTGAAAGAAACATTGCCTATCGTTGCAGGCATCGTATTGCATGAACCCGATGGAGCTGTTGTTGCCGATGCTGCTAACGGTTACATTACTTATGTAGACCCTACGACCGGTCCCGATAACGGTAAAATCTTTATGGGTGCTGCGGTTCCCGCTGTTGTCAAAGATGCGAAAACCGTACTTTTCTCTGAAAAGGAAAAGAAAGAACGTAACAATGCCGACGGTCATGTACTTGCTGTAAGCGATTACGAACCGGGTTCGGAATATGTATATTATTGGGGATTTGCATGGGATAAGGCAGATATCAAGACTGCCGATGCCTGGAATCGGTATATGGCTGATTTCGCCCAAAAAGTGCGTAATCCGCTGACGGTAAAAGTAAACTAAAAACATTGAGAGTTGAAAGTCAGGCTGCGCAATTGTACTGCATGAAAACTTTCAACTCTCAACTTTATAACTCTATAATTCTATAACAGTCTGAACTCGTATCCCTCTTCTTTCAGAAATTCTATTGCCCGTGGCAGTGCATATTGCAGGTTGCCGTTGTTCCAGGACTTTAAGGAATCGTGAAATGTAATGATAGAACCATTGCGCGCATATTTCATAACGTTGGCAAGCACCTGAGGCCCGCGAAGTTTCTTACTGTAGTCACGGGTTACCAAATCCCACATTATTATCTTATAACGGCGTTTCAGTATCATGTACTGCGTCCATCCCATGTGGCCGTGCGGAGGGCGGAACAGGTCTGTTTTCATTACCTCGTTGGCTTTCTCGGCATTTGCCAGATAATCTTTGAAGTTGTATTCAAATCCTCTGAGATGGTTAAAGGTATGGTTACCGATGCGGTGTCCCCGCTCCACAACCATTTGGAATTCATCAGGGTGCTTACGGATATTGTCACCTACCATAAAGAAGGTGGCTTTTATGTCGTATTTGTCAAGCAAGTCGAGTACCCACGGAGTAACTTCGGGGATAGGTCCGTCATCGAAAGTCAGATAGACGGCTCTCTCGTCCGGGTCCATTCGCCATACGGCGCTGGGATATAACTTACGAACAAACTCGGGTGGCTGTTCTATAAACACGGTTAATCGGTGGTTAACGGTTATTGACTGATGCCGGGTATCCGGTGGCGAATGGCAGGTTTACCGGCAGGATGTACCTGCGGTAATCCACTCATTCGCTACCGTGTACCGGCATTATTTTTTTTCCATTTTTTGTAATCTTTCGTATCTTTCCGCATACAAGTTGTACAACTCTTCTACCTTCGGAGCATAGATTTCCGCCAGTTTGGAATTGTATTTCCTCATAATCTTCACTTCAGCATCGAGCACTGCCCAGTGATATTCAAATTCACGGGTAGAGATGGAGAAGCGGTTGTCGTCCATGCTCAGATACCAGGTGAGGTATTCCACGGCTTTGTCGGCAAGGGCTTTCATCATGTCGTCGGCTTTTGTAGAATCGCCCAACTGGTAGTATGCTTCGGCCATCTGTACGGCGCCGTTCTGCCAGTCGTATGGCACGTTGAAGGCGGGAATCATCTTCTCGGCATAGTCCAGTGCGGCTTTAGCCTTATCCTTCTTGCCTTCGCGTATCAACTGCTGTGCAAGCTGGGAGAAGATACGGCGATGCGAGTGGCACATGCGCATGGCATTCTCATCAATGTAGATGCCCGGTTTGTCGATGCCGCCGAACTTGAACTTGTGCATCAGGTTGTCGTACATCTTTTCGCTGTCTATTTTCACACCCAGCTTATCGGTATCGAACGGAGTGAAACGGTAGGTGAGACCCTCCTGAATGAAGTGGTTGCCCATGTTCAGTTGGTTCTCCGGCCCTACGCTGACTGCGATGTAGATAGGACGCTCCCAATTGGCTTCCGCCAGCATTTCGAGCATCATCAGCTCACTCTTGTAGAGGGCGCGTTTGCCTTTCAGCGAGATGTGCATGTAGTCGGGGATGGAATCGCCCGGTATCATCATTCCGCTGCGGCGTACGGCTTCTTTATCCACTTTCATCACGATGCTGTCGGTAGGGATTACTTTCAGGTCCTCGTTCTTGCTGCGTATCCAGTATTTCAGTATGTTCTTGAGTTCGTAAGGATTTTCGCCGAATTCTTTCTTCACGTTTACCAGTGCTTCGGTGTTGCCGCTCAGGGCTTGTTTCTCTGCTTCGGCATACAGGGCATCGATGCTCTTCTTGTATTCGGGACGTACCGGAACATATTCGTTGGTACCTTCTACATACTCCATACGGTCCCACGTGATAGGCAGGGAGGGAGAGTCGTAGGCGGGACGCTTCATCTGGTCGATGTACCAGTCGGTCTGCAGGTAGCTGAGGTTGCAGGTACGGGCGTCGGTACGGAAGCCTTCCGTCTCTTGGTTGTACCACAGGGGGAAGGTATCGTTATCGCCGTTGGTGTATATAATCGGATTACCCGTTTCCTGCAATGACATCAGGTAGTTCTGCCCGAAATCGCGTGCCACATAACGGCCGCTGCGGTCATGGTCGTCCCACGTCTGGCTTGCCATCTGTATGGGAACGAAAAGGCAGGCCACTGAAACGATAGCGGCGGCGGGAAGTTCCTTCATCTTGGCATAATGCTGCAACAGGCGGATAATGCCTGCCACGCCCATACCAATCCAGATGGCGAAAGCATAGAACGAACCTGCGTATGCATAGTCGCGTTCGCGCGGCTGGCTCGGTGTCTGGTTCAGGTAGAGCACAATCGCTATACCGGTCATGAAGAAGAGGAAGAACACTACCCAGAACTGCTGGATACCCTTCTGCCCGCGATAGGCCTGCCACAACAGACCGATAATTCCGAGCAGCAACGGCAGGCAGTAGAATACGTTATGCCCTTTGTTCTCTTTCAGTTCTTTCGGCAGCAAGTCCTGATTGCCTACCAGCATATTGTCGATAAACTTGATACCGGTAATCCAGTTGCCGTGTTCGATTTCTCCGCTACCCTGCAAGTCGTTCTGGCGTCCGGCGAAGTTCCACATGAAATAGCGCCAGTACATCCAGTTGAGCTGGTAGGAGAAGAAGAACTTGATGTTTTCCCACTGCGTAGGCATAGTTACCATAATCATTTCGCCGCATTTGTCGTAGGGTACGTCATATCCCTTGATGTCCTGCCATGCCTTATATTGGTTGGCATGAGCGCTGCTGTACATACGGGGGAAGAGCATATTCTGCGCATACTCGTATTCGATGCGTCCGGGGATTTCGATGTAGCTGTCTTTCTCGTCGTCAGTGGCCTTTTCCTTACGGATGTATTTGGTTCCGTTGTAGGAGATGCGCGGTTCGCAATATCCGTCTTTTACGTCCAGGGCTACCTGTGAGGAGTAAGCCGGACCGTAGAACAGCGGGCGTGTACCGTACTGTTCGCGTCCCAGGTATTCGCCCAATGTGAAGATATCTTCCGGAGAATTCTGGTCCATCGGCGTATTGGCGGTGGAGCGGATTACGATAAGCGCGTAGGATGAATATCCGATAACAATCATCATGGTACACAGCAGTGATGTGTTCAGTGTGCGTGCCGATACGCGGTATCTCTCCTTAATCTTCTCCTGTGTGCCCGGTTTGAGATAGAGCCACAGCAGCGCGATAACGATAATGCCGATAATGACAGAACTGCCGCCATGACCATAGAAAGGAATACCCAGCATGGCTATGGTCAGTATGAACGAGAGTGCCATACGCGACTTGCTCTTTTCATTGTAGCTTTCGTATACACCCCAGATGAGGCAGGCTGCCAGCAAGATGATATATACGATGACACCGCTGTTGAAAGACATGCCGAGCGTGTTGACAAAGAACAGCTCGAACCAGCCGCCCACTTTTACGATGCCCGGAACGATACCGTACAGCACAACCGCTACCAGCACCATAGATGCGAGAAGTGCTAACAGCGAACCTTTTGCGTTGGCATTGGGCACTTTCTTATAGTAGTATACCAGCACGATAGCCGGAAGACAGAGCAGGTTCAGTAAGTGAACACCGATACTCAATCCGGTGAGATAGGCGATAAGAATCAGCCAGCGGTCGGAATGCGGCTCGTCTGCCACATCTTCCCATTTCAATATCAGCCAGAACACTACTGCCGTGAACAGGGAGGAGAATGCATACACCTCACCCTCTACGGCGCTGAACCAGAACGTATCACTGAATGTGTATGCCAATGCACCCACCAGACCGCTGCCCATGACAGTAATCAGTTGTCCTTTGGTGATGTTGTTTTCATCGGTAATAACCAGTTTGCGTACCAGGTGAGTGATGCTCCAGAATAAGAACAGGATACAAGCGCCGCTCATCAGTGCACTCATGTAGTTCACCATCTTGGCAACGGTAGAGGCATCGGAAGCAAACTGAGAAAACAGATTGGCTACTAACATAAAGAACGGTGCACCGGGCGGGTGTCCTACTTCCAGCTTATAGCCGGTGGTAATGAACTCCGGGCAGTCCCAAAAACTTGCAGTCGGCTCAATAGTCATGCAATAAACCGTTGCTGCAATGATAAAGGTAATCCAACCAATCAGGTTGTTTACGGTTTTGTACTGTTTCATTCGGATGAAATTCGTTATGGTTTTATTTTAATTTCGGCATATATGGGCGCAAAGATAATGATTTCAGTTCTAAATAAGTGACAATAAGGCGGATTATTAGGATTGGTTTAGAGATATAGGGGGAATTTTATAGAAAAAGGGAGAGGCTGCTCAAAACTCCTGAGCTTTCCGCGCAAAAGACCGGGACTTTCGGGGTAAAACTCCCGGACTTTTCGTGCAAAACTCCCGGTCTTTTGAAGAAAACGCCCCGTCTTTTGTCTGAGAACTCCCGGACTTTCTGCCGCTAAATATTTGTCGGGTGTAAACTATGCAAGACCGCTGAGAAAGCTAAACTGTTAAGGGAGAATATCATTACTGGCTTTCGTATCCAATATGAGAGAAATACAGTCAGAGAGGAAATAGGGCAAAATCAATCATGGAGTAGTAACCGTTAATGATGATGTTCCCCCAATACCCGGTGCGGCAATGTTCCATGTCCCAGCAGTTCTATGGGGCAGTTGAAATTGCGTTCCAGCCATTCGCCGGTAATGCCGGTATCGGGGTGGTAGTCCAGTGTTTCGTTGACACAGGCAATGGATTTCACCTGCTGCAATACTGTGCCTATGTCGTGGCTGACGAGTATGATGGCGCAATCTTTGTTGATTTCTGCCAACAATTGGTATAGGCGTGCTTCAAACCGTTTATCAATATAGGTACTGGGTTCGTCGAGGATTACCACTTCGGGATCCGAAATAATGGCACGTCCCAGCAAGGCGCGTTGAAGCTGTCCGCCGCTCAATGCACCGATAGCCCGTTCTTCCAGTCCTTCCAGTCCCATGCGTACAATGACTTGATGTGCCTTTTCTTTATGTTCTTTTGTAAAACGCGAAATAAGTGACTTCTTGCTGCTGAGCCCTGACAGAATCACCTCTTCGACGGTGATAGGAAACTTGCGGTCTATACTGTTGTATTGAGGCAGATAGCCCATGGTGAGCTGTAAGTTGCCTGCCGTGCGGGAAGAGGTGAAAGATATTTCACCGGAAAGCGGTTTGAGCAATCCTAAAATACATTTGATAAGAGTGGTCTTGCCACCTCCGTTCGGACCGATGATACCCAGAAAATCCCGGTCGTAAACGGTGAGGTTTACATCGCGAAGTACTGTACGGCCGTCGTATCCGGCATTGAGGTTTTTGATTTCAATAATAGGTTTCATTGCTTCATTCTTGGTTCTTCATTGGGTTCAGCGCTTGGGCTATATTCAGCATTTCCGTTTCCCAATCGTAAGATAAGGGATTGATGTCAACAACCCGGGTTCCGGTTTGTTGGGCGATGAGTTCGGCATTGCGGCGGTCAAATTCCGGCTGTACGAAGATGACATGTACATTTTCGCTGCTGCAGGTATCAATCAAGGCTTTCAGATGTGCAGGAGACGGTTCTTTGCCACCGGCTTCGATGGGAATCTGATGCAATCCGTAGTCGCGGGCGAAATAAGAGAGTGCCGGGTGGTAAATCATAAAGGCATGGTCTGCGCCGGGGGTCGCCAGCGTTTGCCGTATGAGGCTGTCGGTATGTTCTATCTTCCGGCAAAGAGTATTATAGCGTTCCAGATAAAAATCTTCGTTGCCTTTGTCGATATTACGTAAGGCACTTAAGATATTGCCTGCGATGATTTGGGCGTTGACGGCCGAGTTCCATATATGGGGCTCCACACCGATGGCGTGTTGGTGCTCTTTTTCGTTGGCTGCGTGATGATGAACATGCGTGTTGTCATAAATCAGATCCACACCTTGCGACATATCGAAGAATTGCAGGTGAGGAGCGTTGTCTGTCAGCTTGTCAGTCCAAGTCTGCTCGAAACCGATATAGCCGATACGGAAGTAAGCCTTACTGCGTGCAAGCTCTACGAGCTGTTGAGGCGTAGGGTCATAGGTTTCCGGACTTGTGCCCTTGGGCACCATGCTGACTACCGTAAAGCGGTCGCCGGCAATGGCTTCGGTGAGGTACCGCAGAGGCTCGAGGGTAACGGTGATAACCGGTTTTCCTTCGCTCCTATTGTTGGTTTTGCTTCCGGGTTTGCAGGAAGCTATCAGTATCGTTGCAAGTAGTAGAAAGTATATCTTTTTCATCTATTCTATCTATGGTTTTTGTATATGTGGCTCTGTGGGGCCGTTACTTTGTTTGTTTTTTGTGTATGGCTCATTCCTTTGTTTTGGATGCCCGCAGTATTTCGCGTTTGCCACCCGGCGGACCGGGAAGACGCTCTACCCTAAATCCGATGGCTTGCAAAAGCCTGCGGATAACGCCTTTTGCACAATATGTGGTCAGTATGCCGTTGTTGTTCATGGCGGCATATATGTGCCGGAAAAGCTCTTCGCTCCACATTTCCGGTTGTTTTTCGGGAGCAAAGGCATCGAAATAGACAAGGTCGAAGTAGTGATTAGTGGTTAGCGATGAGTGATGAACAGGTAATCTGTCACTCATCGCTGACTGCTTGTCGCTCATCACTTTATTTACGTCTCCTTGTATCTTGTGTAACGTGAAGTACGGTGTAATGTTCACGTCTTTGTGCCAGGGTGCCGTGTGTAATTCCTTAAACAGGGGATTGTCGCTATAATGTAAAACATCCACCTCTTCCCATGGCAGAGGATAAAGTTCGATACCGGTATAGTGAACCGGCCTTTGCTCCAGTCCGGCTGTTTCCAGTGTGAGCAGAGCGTTCAGTCCCGTGCCGAAACCTATTTCAAGGATATGCGGCAAGGTAGCGGCGGAGGCTTTCAGTCCCATGTCGATGAAAATATGTTGCGATTCTGTGCGCGCTCCTTTTACCGAGTGATAATGCTCATTCAACTCCGGCACAAACAATGTGGTGCTTCCGTCTTCCGTCTGTTCTATAATCCGTTCCATACCCGCTAATCACTAAATATTAATTACCAACCGCTAAACACTCATCACCGACAAAGCGCCTTGAAGAGCCGATAACATAACGATGTACCGTATCAGTTTTCCTGTAAACATGGAAAGGGAAGTCAGCATTACGTTGCTGCGCATAAATCCCAGTGCTATGGCAATGGCTTCTCCTATAAAGGGCAGAAAGGCAAAGAAAGCCATGAGCGCTCCTTTACCTTGCAGGAAACGCTGCATTTTGTCTATTTTTTCTTGCTTCACTTTGAAATATTTTTCTATCCAGTCCGTCTTGCCGAGATGTCCCATGTAATAGCAGGTCATACCGCCCATTGTGTTTCCCAGTGTGGCGGCAAGAACACAGATGGCAGGGTTCAAGCCTACCTTGACGAGTGCCAGCATCACCAGCTCGGAACTGAACGGAATGATGCTTCCCGCCAATAAGGCCGAGATAAAGAGCCCTGCATATCCCCAGTCTATCAGGAGTTGTATGAGTGTATCTATAAAAGCGTCCATAGATTGAATCCGAATAAAGTAAATAATCCGACCAGCATAATGATGAAGAACAGGTTGGAACTCCGGCTGTTGGTCAGTACGAATAAGTGTCCTATCAGAATACTGGTGCCGATTAGCAGCAGAGAGAACAGATGGGGATACAGAGCGGGTTGCAGTCCTATATAGACGAAAATACAGAAGTTCAGGAATATCAGGAAGTGCAGATAGCTGCGCGTACGTATCTTGTCCTCATATCCGGCTATTAAACAATGGCTTGAACTGACCATATATAAAAGGAGTATATACCCGATTGTCGCCAATTCCCAAGGCCGGAAACCAAATAGGATAGAGCGGAAATTCACCAGTTCCAGAAATGGCTGGTAGAATAAATCCATGTGTCCGGATAGATAGGCATAGCCCAATAGAAACCAATAAGGTACGCTCCAGCCGATAAGCGAAGCGAAAAAACTCTTGGGGTGCAGGGACTGGAAGCTATACGCGCCTATCCAAAATACGGGAACAAAGAATATCAGTTGCGGAAAAAGCAGACTCCCCATTCCTATAAATACGAATGCGTGAAACAGATAGCTTGCAGACTTGGATTGCTGATAGCTCTTGAACAGGAAATACAGAGCAATGAGAAAAGTGACCGCTACCAAATCTCCTGCATACAGTATGTGCATGGTAGGGCAGACGGAAATCAGCAGGAAATAAATGGCTGTCTGTACTGAGGCCCGCATGCGGATGATGGCAAAGGCGTTGTTCAGCCCGATAAGAAAATATCCTATGACGGAGTACAGGATGAAGCTGAAAAGACGAGTGCCCCACGTTGGAATACATGAGCTATAGAAAATGTCCCATAGGGGGTAATTGCCTTTCCGTATCTCCAAATCGGGCAACAGAATAGCGCTCAGTATCCAGCAGGCTACTGATATAAGGATGGCGGCGGGAAGCGTAAATCGTCCCGCCGTAACCCGATTTTGGAATCTTTGGCTTCTCATTGACTGTTAAAGGTCGAATCCGATATCGCGACGGAAGTATTTGCCTTCAAAACTTAACATGTCGGCCACTTTATAACTCTTTTTCAAAGCCTCTTCTTTTGTCTCTCCATAGGAGCAGACAGCTATGACGCGTCCGCCGTTGGTGACGATATGCCCGTCTTTTACGGCGGTACCGGCATGGAACAGAATGCTGTCCGTGGTTGCTGCCAAGTCAAAGCCGCTCATGGGATAGCCTTTCTGATACGTTTCGGGATACCCGCCGCTGACCAGCATTACGCAGGCAGCCGTGCGCGGGTCGAGTTCCATTGCCTTGGTATCGAGGTTTACCTTGTGCACGCCTTCGAAAAGCTCTACAATGTCGCTCTTGATGCGCAGCATGACACTTTCGGTTTCCGGGTCGCCCATACGTACATTGTATTCGATAACCATAGGCTCGTTCTGTACATTGATAAGTCCCAGGAAAATGAAGCCTTTGTACAGGATACCTTCTTCGCGCAGCCCGTTGATGGTAGGCTCTATGATGCGTTTGCGCACCTTTTCCATAAATACCTCATCGGCAAACGGAACGGGTGTTACGCTACCCATACCGCCGGTGTTCAATCCCTTATCACCTTCTCCGATACGTTTATAGTCTTTGGCTACAGGCAGTACCTTATAGTGCTCACCATCGCTCAGGACAAATACCGAGCACTCTATCCCGCTGAGGAATTCTTCGATAACCACTGTTGCACTGGCATCGCCGAACATACCGCTGAGCATCTCTTTCAGCTCTTTCCGGGCTTCTTCCAGAGTCGGAAGAATCAGCACGCCTTTACCGGCGCACAGGCCATCGGCTTTCAGAACGTAGGGAGCGGTGAGCGTTTCGAGAAAAGCAAGTCCTTCTTCGAGTGTTGCAGCAGTCACGCTTTTATAGCGGGCGGTAGGGATGTGATGGCGCAGCATGAATTCCTTGGCAAATTCTTTGCTGCCTTCCAATTGCGCACCTTTTGCAGAAGGACCGATGACAGCAATGTGCTGTGTAGCGGCATCTTCTTTGAAGAAGTCGAAAATACCCTGTACCAACGGGTCTTCGGGACCCACTACAATCATGTCAATCTTATGTTCAAGGGCAAAAACCTTGAGGGCGGGGAAGTCCGTAGCTTTGATGGCTACATTTTCGCCCACTGCACTTGTTCCCGCATTGCCGGGAGCGATATACAGTTTCTCTATTTTGGGGCTTTGTGCAATTTTCCAAGCCAAAGCGTGTTCACGGCCACCTGAGCCAAGCAATAATACTTTCATTTTATGGATACGTTTAATTGTTTACTGTTGAAAATGTGTCCGGTTTATAAATAATCCTCGAAATATCGGGTTATCTTTTCGTGCAGATGTACGCGGTCGCGTCCCAAAACGTTGTGCTTATGTCCGGGATAGATAAACAGATCGGGATAGGTGCGTGCATCTATGCATGCCTTCATGAAAGAAAGCGTATGCTGGGGCACGCAGGTGTCGTCGTGGTCATCGTGGATAATGAGCAGATGTCCTTTCAGTTGCCCTGCGAGGTTCTTCAAGTCGCACTGTTCATAACCTTCGGGATTTGTCTGCGGGGTGTCCATATAGCGCTCGCCATACATTATCTCATAATATTTCCAGTCGATGACCGGTCCGCCGGCCACGCCTACTTTGAAAATCTCCGGATAGCGCAGCATGAGTGCGGTAGTCATGTGTCCGCCGAAACTCCAGCCGTGAACGCCGATGCGGCTGCTGTCTATGTAAGGCAGGCTTTTCAGGTAGTCCACTCCTTTTACCTGGTCTTTGCCCTCTTCAATACCCAAGTGTCTGAAGGTGACGTTTTCAAACTCCAGCCCCCGGTTACTGCTACCGCGGTTGTCGAGCGTGAACATGATATAACCCTTATTGGCCATATAGATGTCCCAGCCGCGTGCGTCATTCATCCAGCCGTTGGTAATCATCTGGGCATGAGGACCGCCATATACATAGACGATTGCAGGATATTTCTTATTCGGGTCGAAGTCGGCAGGCTTTACAAGGCGGTAATATAAGTCGGTCTTGCCGTCGGCAGCCTTTATTGTACCGGTTTCTATGGCAGGCATGACAAAGCCTTCATAAGGATTCTTCGCAGTGAGCAAAGAGACGCTTTTCTTGCTTTGGGTATTGGTTATCTCTATTTTGCGGGGAGTATCCGGAGTTGAATACCGGTCGATAATATAATTGCCCGAAGCGGAAAGTATTCCGTTGTGTACTCCCTTGCTGTTGTCCAATGGAGTACGTTTGCCGGTATTGACATTGACCTTGTACAGGTTGCTTTGCAAAGGAGATACTTCCGTAGAAGCGATGATAACTTCTTTCTTTCTGGCATTGAATCCTAAAATGTTCTGTACCAGCCACTCCCCTTTTGTCAGTTGCTTGATGAGCTTGCCGTCCGTATTGTAGAGATACAGATGGTTGTAGCCGTCTTTCTGGCTCTGGTAGATAAATTGAGTATGATCCCAAGGCAGGAACAGGATGGGTTGTTGAGGCTCCACATATTTGGGATGCGTTTCTTCGATAAGCGTGGACATCAGTTCGCCGGTCTCGCTGTTGTATCGGCAAAGTTTTGCATGATTCTGGTCACGGTTCAGCTCTATGAGATAAAGACTCTTTCCGTCGGGCGCCCAACTGATATTGGTGAAATAACGGTTGGTAGGATCGCCGGTATTCAAGTAAACGGTTTTTTGAGTGTCCGGATTATAGATACCTACGGTAACCTGATGGCTGAGCATCCCTGCCATCGGATAACGTATCTTGTCCACCAGCGCTATTCTGGGAGTAATATCCACCAGCGGATAGGGAGTTACCATGCTTTCGTTCATGCGGTAAAAGGCCAGCAGGTTTCCTTGAGGACTCCAGAAGGTGCCCTTGCCGATTCCGAATTCATTGCGGTGTACGCTCTGTCCGCATACAATTCCTTCGGGTTCTTCGGTTACGGCTTTGTTGTCCACGAAGAGGTTATTCTTAACGGTATAGGCTATGTGTCCGCCTTCCGGGGTATAGTCAATGTTTGCACCGTTTCTTTCTCCGACCTGCGGCAGACCTTTGACGAATTCATCTTTCTCGAAATCATAAACGATGTATCTCGCAGGCAATTTGATAAGCATATACGGTTTGTCCGGCCATGGAAACTCGGTATTGTAGAAATGCTGTACTTTATTTCCCTTATGGCCGGGTGTTGCGGTTGTTTCCGTAGGAGTTATCAGTGAGTTGAGTACTTTATTTACCTTTTCCCGGGTTGTGAGCAATGTCTCCTTCCCGTTTTTGGGATTGACGGCAAACAAAGAGTCGATGCCGGGTTTTATACATACGTCACCCCACCACTGCAAACCCGGCAGGTTCTCGGCGATACGATAGGTTGCGCCACCAGGAAGAAGGTCTTCCAGAGTGGGCATTTTCAAGTTTTGTGCCATAAGCTCCATTGAAGATAAAGCAGGTGTTGCCAGTAGCAATACCATGATTGCCTTACCGATTCTCTTTATGTTCATAGCTTTTAATTTTAACGGTTTCAGTCGTTATTCCGTTCGTTGTTCCGTTTCCGAAACTCTCCCGGTTTACGTTCTTTATTAAATTCTCGCTCTCTGTCAAATTCTCGCTTCGGTTTCCATTCTCCGTCTGCCGGTTTTCTGTATTCACGAGGCTTGAACTCCCGTTTATCATCCGATTTGAATTCTCTTCTCTCTCTCGGCTTGAATTCCCTTTTCTCTCCGGATTTAAACTCTCTTCTTTCTCCGGTCTTGAATTCTCTTTTTTCTCTTGCAGCGTAAGGTCTGTACTCTTTATTACCCTCTTCGCTTTCCTGCTTTTTGAATTCTTTGTATTTTCCGTCGAAGATTTCGTATTTACGGAACTCACATTCCAGAGCACCGTTGAACAGAGGTATCTTGGCAGTAGGTTTCAATCCGATTTGATCGAAGCATTCTTCACGATAAGAAAGTATCCACGCGGTGTTGCCTGTAAACGCATGTTTCAGCCGTTCGCCAATCATAGAGTATAAGCCCAGCAGGTCGTTGGTAGATATACGCTCTCCATAAGGCGGGTTGGTAATGATAACAGCCTTTTCCTTAGGTTGCTCAAACTGCTGGAAAGGTTGCAACTTCAGCGTTACGTCTTTGGATACGCCTGCTGCCTTGATGTTATGGGTTGCGATTTCGTTGGCTTTCGGGTTGTTGTCGTACCCGTATATCTTATGAGCGAATTCACGTTCCTGGCTGTCATCGTTATAAATCTTATCGAACAGCTCCTGGTCGAAATCAATCCATTTTTCAAAAGCAAACTCCTTACGGAATACGCCCGGTGCGATATTCCTGGCTATCAAGGCAGCTTCGATGGGGATTGTTCCCGAGCCGCACATCGGGTCTATCAGGTCACATTCTCCGTGCCAACCGCTCATTAATATCATGCCGGCTGCCAAAACCTCATTCAGAGGAGCTTCTACGGCTTCCTGACGATAACCGCGGCGGTGCAGAGACTCGCCGGATGAATCGAGAGAAAGAGTGCATTTGGTTTCTGCAATGTGAATGTTCAATAATACATCCGGCTTGCTGATGCGTACAGACGGGCGTTTGTCGTATGCATCCCGGAAATAGTCCACAATGGCATCCTTCACTTTGTAGGAAACAAATTTGGAATGGCGGAATTCCTCGCTGAACACAACTGCGTCTACGGCGAAAGTTTTATCTATATCCAGATAATCTTCCCAGTGGATTGCCTTGATCTGTTCATACACCTCATCGGCATTTTTCGCTACAAACTGTTTGATAGGTTTCAGGATGCGGATAGCGGTCCGCAGGCAGAAATTCGCCTTGTACATCATTTCCTTGTCGCCGCGGAATGATACCATACGACGTCCTATCTGTATCTCGTCTGCACCCAAAGAGGTCAGTTCCTGTGCCAATGTTTCTTCCAGTCCCTGGAAAGTTTTGGCAATCATTTCGAATGATTGTTCGCTCATCTACTTATTTATGATTTATAATTTATGGTTTATTCCGGTATGATTTCATTTTTACTATTACGCATATGGTATGGATTATAATTCTGAAATCATAAAATCTCTTACTTTTTTGCTTTGGTTTGTACTATTCTTGCGCCTGCGGGCACATCTTCCGTTACCCAGATGTTGCCGCCTACGGTGGCGTCTTTTCCGATGGTGATACGCCCTAATATGGTGGCATTGGAATAGACAATGACATTATCTTCCAGTATGGGATGGCGGGGTATGCCTTTGATGGGTTTACCGTCCTGGTCCAGCGGGAAACTTTTGGCTCCGAGGGTTACACCCTGGTATAGTTTTACGTTCTTGCCGATGATGCAAGTCTCGCCGATTACCACACCTGTACCGTGGTCTATCGTGAAATAACCGCCTATGGCAGCTCCCGGATGAATATCGATACCGGTTTCGCTATGGGCCATTTCGGTGATGATACGCGGAATGAGAGGCACGCCGAGTACCAACAGTTCGTGTGCTATGCGGTAATTGCTGATAGCGCGTATGGCCGGATAGCAACTGATAACCTCGCCAAACGAATGTGCGGCAGGGTCGCCGTTGTAAGCGGCTTCAACATCCGTAGCCAGTATGCGACGCAGTTCAGGTAAATGGCTGATGAACCGGGCGGCAATTGATGCGGCCTCCTCACGTTGAAGTTCGGTACAGCAACTGCATTCGTCATCACTGCCGAAACAGAGTCCTGCCAATATTTGCTCGGTCAGCAGGTCGAACAGTCTTTCTACATTGACTCCGATATGGTAAGTTACCGTACGGCTGTTGACCGTTGAATTTCCAAAATATCCGGGGAAGATAATGGCACGTGCAAGTTCGATAATATCGCACAATGCCTTAGCTGAAGGCAATGGATTGCCGTCCGTGTGCTGGTGAAACAGTCCTTTGTAGGATTCGCTTTCCGATAGCTCATCGACTGCCTGTGTCAGGATGTGAGTAAAATTAAGTGGACTCATTATGATATCCTTTATTAATAAAGTGGCTACAAAGGTATAAAATACTCACCAATTTTCCTACATATCCCTCATTTATAGTATGGATTTACCACATTTATGGTATTTTGAATGAACGGACTCCGCCGTACTTTTGTCTTATTGATAATTCACTGTAAGATATGAAAAAAATAGCACAACGCCTGACTGATTTAGTTGGCAATACTCCTTTGTTGGAGTTGAACAATTATGGTAAAAACAAGAACTTGAAAGCTCGTGTCATCGTCAAACTGGAATACTTTAATCCTGCGGGCAGCGTAAAGGACCGTGTTGCGCTGGCTATGATAGAAGATGCGGAAACGAAAGGGCTGTTGAAGCCCGGTGCAACGGTTATTGAGCCGACCAGTGGGAATACCGGGGTAGGGCTTGCCTTTGTGGCAGCTTCCAAAGGCTATAAATTGATTTTGACTATGCCGGATACCATGAGTACGGAACGTCGCAATCTGCTGAAAGCCCTTGGTGCGGAACTTGTTTTGACGCCCGGTGCAGACGGTATGAAAGGTGCTATAGCCCGTGCCGAAGAGTTGCAGGCAAGCACTCCCGGTTCACTGATTCTGCAGCAGTTTGATAATCGGGCTAACCCTGCCGTTCATGAGCGCACTACCGGGCAGGAAATCTGGCAGGATACGGACGGGAAGGTCGATATATTCGTGGCCGGTGTAGGGACTGGCGGAACGGTGAGCGGCGTGGGTGCGGCTTTGAAGAAACATAACTCCCGGATACAAGTGGTAGCCGTAGAACCGGAAGATTCTCCGGTATTGTCAGGCGGAAAACCGGGCCCGCATAAGATTCAGGGTATCGGTGCAGGTTTTGTTCCGAAAAACTATAATAGTGCCGTGGTAGACGGAATTTTGCAGGTGTCCAATGACGATGCTATCCGTACCGGGCGGGAACTGGCGAAATACGAAGGCCTGTTGGTGGGGATTTCTTCGGGAGCGGCTGTCAGTGCTGCAACCCGGTTGGCGCAGTTGCCGGAGAATGAGGGTAAAAACATAGTAGTGTTGCTCCCTGATACGGGAGAACGCTATTTGTCGACGCTGTTGTATGCCTTTGAGGAATATCCCTTATGATGAGTTATGTGCTCAGTCCTATACAGAGACTACCTATGTGACTGAAGTATTCTGAGTATAGGACTGGGATACCTTGAATATGCAGGTTAGTGGCAATCAAACTTCGGGCAAAGTTTTTTGTAGAGATTATTTCAATTCACTCGGTCTCAGCCCGAACGATTTGCAGCTTATTTCATCTACTTTCACTTCCCATATTTTCACATTGCGTACAGCCGGTTCGGCATAGCTGCATGCATTGTCCGTATATTGCTTCATAAGCAGGTCGAGTATCCGTCGCTTTTCATCCATATCTTCTATGAAACGCACTTTGCCTTTACAGATAACGCTGCGGGATTTCATGCTGTAACTGCAAGCTATCTGTTTATGCATATACACCAGTTCGTGCCCTTCACAGAAGGTGATGCAGACCTGCGGATGCCGTGCCACCATTTCTACTTTACTTCCTTCGGGGCCCGAATGCAGATAAATAGTATCATTTTCCCAGGCAAAGTTCATAGGTATTACATACGGATTACCCTCTCCGTCGATAATCCCGACCGTACAATAAGGGCATTTACGGATGATATCTTCTATTTGCGAGCGGTCTGTAATAGTAATTGTCTTCATGTATGTGTAGGTAAGCTTTTGTAACTGACAATGATAATTCCGCCTATTCAACCAGTGCAAAGTCCAACTGCTTTTTCTCCAGGTTGGCACGTGCCACCTTGATGGTGATAGCGTCGCCGAGGCTGTATGTGCGTTTCTTCCGTCGTCCGCGCAGGCAATAATTCTTTTCGTCGAATTCGTAGTAATCATCATCGAGGTCGCGGATAGGTATCATTCCTTCACATTTATTCTCATTCAGCTCAACGTACAGTCCCCATTCGGTAACACCGGAAATAACGCCGTCGTAAGTCTGTCCCAGGCGTTCCGTCATGTATTCCACCTGTTTGTACTTGATAGAGGCGCGTTCCGCATTGGCGGCTATCTGTTCCATGCTGCTGGAATGCTCGCAGAGGGCTTCGTATTTCTGTTCGGAAACGCTTCGTCCGCCTAAATCCAGGTATTTGGTCAGCAACCGGTGCACCAGCATGTCCGGATAGCGTCGGATGGGCGAAGTGAAATGGGTGTAATAATCGAATGCCAATCCGTAGTGACCGATGTTGTGCACGGAATAGCGTGCTTTCTGCATGGCACGGATGGATACGGTTTCAATAAGGTTCTCCTCTTTCTTCCCCTGAATATCATCCAGCAGATGGTTGATGGATTTGGATACATCCGTTTTGGTTCCGCCGGTGCGCAGTTTGTAGCCGAAGCGGGCAATGAACTGTGCCAGGTTATCCAGTTTTTCCGGGTCCGGAAGGTCGTGAATACGATAGGGGAATACTTTCGGCTTTTTGCTTTTGGGCACACGTCCTATTTTTTCCGCCACAGTGCGGTTGGCGAGTAGCATGAACTCTTCTACCAGTTTGTTGGCGTCTTTGGATTCCTTGAAATATACGCTGACTGGCTTGCCCTGCTCGTCAATCTCAAATTTCACCTCATAGCGGTCGAAGTTGATGGCGCCGGCAGTAAACCGTTTTTCACGCAATATCTTGGCAAGCGAGTCCAATTTGAGGATTTCTTCCTTAAAGTCTCCCTCTTTGGTTTCGATAATCTGCTGCGCCTCTTCGTAGGTGAAGCGGCGGTCGGACTTGATAACCGTATGCACAATGCGCGAGTTCTTTACTTCTCCCTTGTCCGTCATCTCGAAGATGGCAGAGTAGGCCAGTTTCTCTTCATCGGGGCGCAGGGAACAGATGAAGTTACACAACCGTTCGGGCAGCATCGGGATGGTGCGGTCTACGAGGTAAACGGATGTGGCGCGTTTCTCGGCTTCTTTGTCGATGATGCTGCCTTCCGTTACGTAGTGCGTCACGTCGGCAATGTGTACGCCCACTTCCCAAAGATTGTCCTTCAGTTTGCGGATGGACAGGGCATCGTCAAAGTCCTTAGCGTCTTTGGGGTCTATGGTAAAGGTGGTTACATTGCGGAAATCCTCACGTTTGGCATATTCTTCTGCGGGAATTTCGGCAGGTATCCTGTCTGCGGCTTTTTCCACGGATGCGGGGTAAACATACGGCAATCCGAATTCGGCCAGGATGGCGTGCATCTCGGTGGTGTTATCTCCGGCTTTCCCCAGAATGTCGATAACCTGACCGATAGGATTCTTTGCCTTGTCAGGCCATTCCACCACTTTGACGATGGCCTTGTCGCCTGTCTTTCCACCTTTCAGTTTCTCTTTGGGGATAAAGATATCATTGGCCAGCGTGCGGTTTTCCGTAACAAGGAAAGCATATGATTTGGCAACTTCCAATGTTCCTACGAAGGTATCGTTGGCACGTTCCAGTATCTCGATGACTTCGCCTTCGGCTTCGCGTCCGCGGCGTTTGGCATAAAAGGCGATACGTACTTTATCGCCCGCCATGGCGTGTGCCGAGTTCCGTTCGGCAATGAAGATGGGGTCGCCGCCGCCTTCGGGTATGAATGAGTTCTTTCCGTTGCTCTTGCGTTGGAAAGTGCCGGTCATCTCCACACCATGATTGTTCAGTTTGTATTTATGCTTGTCCACTTCGGTGATGTAATCGTCATCCGACAGTTCGGACAGTATATCCATACACAGCATTTTCAGCGGGTGTGTAGTGAGATGCAGTTGTTCGAAAATGTATTTCAGGGACAGTACTTCGTCTTGTTTTACGTGGAAGAAGTCCAATAGTGCTTTGACGAGCTCTTTCTTCTTCATTCGCTTGCCGGCTTTTTTCTCTTTCTTTTCCTTTTTTGTCTTAGCCATAATCTGATGTCTTTTTATCTTTCTTGCAAAGTAAACAAATAAATGTATTCACTCGTTCACTCCGGCTTCAAAATCTTTCTGTCTTACTGAAAATTATAAGGGAACGACCGGTCATAACGGATTTATGTACTATATTTGCAACAACTTAGAAAAACGTCATGGAAGTACAATCTATGGATAAGGAAGAGGTTGCGAGGGAAAAAGGCATTTACCGCGTAACGATTGTGGGGAGCGTAGTGAACTTCCTGCTGCTTCTGTTCAAGTTCTTTGCGGGCATCATGGGGCATAGTGCCGCCATGCTGGCGGATGCCGTACATTCGTTATCGGACTTTGTTACAGACATCATTGTCATTGTTTTTGTGCGTATCTCTTCCAAGCCGGAAGATGAGGGACACGACTACGGACATGGCAAATACGAGACTTTGGCAACTGCCATTATCGGCATAATATTGCTCGGCGTCGGTTTTGGGATTTTCTGGAATGGCGCTTCATCTACCTATCGGTTTCTTCACGGCGGTTCTTTGCAGGAACCGGGAATGCTGGCACTGATAGCGGCATTGGTGTCCGTTGCCTTTAAGGAAGCGCTTTATCGTTATACGGTGTTTAAGGGGAAGAGGTTGAATTCTCAGGCAGTGGTGGCCAATGCGTGGCATCATCGCAGTGATGCTCTTTCTTCCATAGGAACTGCCATGGGTATCGGCGGGGCTATTCTTTTGGGAAATCATTGGCGGGTGCTCGACCCGATAGCCGCGGTTGTTGTCAGTTTCTTCATCATGAAGGTGGCCGTAAAGTTATTGATTCCTTGCGTAGATGAGTTGCTGGAGAAATCGCTGCCCGCCGATGTGGAAAATGAAATTCAGAAGATTATCCTTTCTTTTCCCGGAGTAAGTTCGCCTCACCATTTGCGCACCCGCCGTATCGGGAATTATTACGCGATAGAGGTGCATGTGCGCATGGATGGAAAAATAACACTGGAAGAAGCACACCGTACGGCAACGGCCATTGAGAATACCTTGAAGGAACAGTTCGGTAAAGGCACTCATGTAGGTATTCATGTAGAGCCGGTGAAATGATGAGGCCGTACAGTAGGGGCGGAATGGTGAAGTAACGGGATACCGGGAGAAAATAATTCATAATTTATAAAATTCATAATTCATAACGTGGAATCGGTTTTAGTAACAGGAGCAAGCGGGTTTATCGGGAGTTTCATCGTGGAAGAGGCGTTGAGGCGGGGATTCGGCGTATGGGCAGGCATCCGTTCGTCCAGCAGCCGGGAGTATTTGCAGGACAAGAAGATACATTTTCTTGAACTCGACTTTGCGCATCCCGGTGAGCTTTGTGCGCAACTTTCCGGTCATAAGGAACTGTATGGTAAGTTCGATTACATTATCCACTGTGCCGGAGCTACAAAATGTGTAGATAAGAACGACTTCGAACGTGTGAACTACCGGCAGACCAAATGTTTTGTAGACACGTTGCGGGAGTTGGACATGATTCCCAGGCAGTTTGTCTTTATCAGTACCTTGAGCGTATTCGGTCCGATACGTGAAAAGACCTATACTCCGATTACGGAAAAGGATACCCCTGTGCCCAATACCGCCTATGGCCTTAGCAAACTGAAAGCGGAGAGGTATCTGCAAAGCATACCGGATTTTCCTTATGTCATCTATCGTCCTACGGGTGTGTACGGACCGCGCGAGAAGGATTACTTCCTGATGGCAAAGTCTATCCGTCGGCACACGGACTTCTCCGTGGGTTTCCGCCGGCAGGATTTGACGTTTGTTTACGTCAAGGATATCGTGCAGGCTGTTTTCCTGGGGATAGAGAAACAAATATCCCGCCGCACCTATTTTCTGGCAGACGGCAAGGTGTACCGGAGCCGTGCTTTTTCCGACCTGATACGGAAAGAACTGGGGAATCCGTTTGTAATTCGTCTGAGATGTCCGTTAATTATATTGAAAGTTGTATCTTTGCTCGCCGAATATTGGGCGAAACACCGGAATACCACCAGTACGCTCAATTCGGACAAGTATAGAATAATGAAACAACGCAACTGGCAATGCGATATAACTCCGACTGTCGAGGAATTGGGCTACAGTCCCGAATATGACCTGGAACGGGGAGTGAAGGAAACGATTGCCTGGTATAAAGATAAAGGATGGCTTTAGACTTATTCAAGAGAGTAGAAACCCGTAAAGGGCTTTTTGCGGTAGAGAAGATTACGCTGATATATAATCTGCTGACTTCCATACTCATACTGTTCCTTTTCCAAGAAATGGATCATCCGGTGCAGATGCTTGCAGACCGCGCTGTGATTGCAGGCATGACATTTTTGCTGATGTATCTTTACCGGCTTGCGCCCTGCAAGTTTTCGGCTTTCATCCGCATCGTTATCCAGATGTCGTTGCTCTCCTACTGGTATCCCGACACATTCGAGTTCAACCGTATCTTCCCCAACCTGGACCATGTTTTCGCTTCGGTCGAGCAATGGATATTCGGCGGACAGCCTGCCGTATGGTTCTGTCTGCGTTTTCCGCAGATGTGGGTGAGCGAACCGTTCAATATGGGTTATTTCTTCTACTATCCGATGATACTTCTGGTAGTGGTGTGGTATTTTCTCTACCGCTTCGACCTTTTTGAGAAAGTGTCGTTCGTGATAGTCACCGCTTTCTTCATCTACTACCTGATATATATCTTCGTGCCGGTGGCAGGGCCGCAGTTCTATTTTCCGGCTATCGGCGGGGATAACGTGGCGCAGGGGATATTCCCGGCTATCGGCGATTACTTCAACCACAACCAGGAACTGCTGCCCGGTCCGGGATATGAACACGGATTCTTTTATAATCTGGTGGAAAGCTCGCAGCAGGTGGGCGAGCGTCCGACGGCGGCATTCCCCAGTTCGCATGTCGGCATGTCCACCATCCTGATGATTATGGCATGGCGGGGCAGCAGGCGTTTGTTTGCCTGCCTGCTTCCTTTTTATCTGCTGCTGTGCGGGGCTACGGTGTACATACAGGCGCATTACCTGATTGATGCCATTGTGGGCTTTTTCTCTGCCATTGTGCTCTATGTGGTGGCAACGTGGATGTTCAAGCGGTGGTTTGCGCAGCCGATGTTTAAATGATGCCAGTCCCTGACTCATTGTCTTTCACTCCCTGACTGAATGAGGTTCACTCGGCGGATGATTGCCGACCCATAGAAAAGTAGGGCACTCTTTTGGTTGGGGTTGTAAGATAATTTAAGCTATATCAGTTTTTCTATTTCGTCAAAGATACGGTACAGTTCCTCTTTTGTCTCTGCCCGCAACATGGCGATGCGCGTTTCCCGGAAGTTAGGGATACCCTTGAACAGCGGGCTTGCTGCCAAGTGGCGGCGTACGTGCAGGATACCTCTCCGTTCGTCCAGCAGTTTTACGCTGTCTTCCACTTCCTGCCGGAGTACATTCAGTTTCCATTCGGAACTGAGGGGCGGTATCTCTTCACCCGTCTCCAGATAATGTTTCACTTCCTTGAATATCCAAGGGCGGCCGAAGCTGGCGCGGCCTATCATAACGGCGTCCACCCCGTAGCGGTCGAAGCACTCTTTGGCCCTTTGAGGGGTGGTGACGTCACCGTTGCCGATGATGGGGATGTGCATGCGCGGATTGTTCTTGACTTCACCAATCAGTGTCCAGTCCGCCTCACCCGTATACATTTGGGCGCGGGTGCGGCCGTGAATGGTAAGGGCGGCAATGCCGCAGTCCTGCAGTTGTTCTGCCAAATCTACGATAATCTTGCTGCCGGCATCCCAGCCGAGACGGGTTTTTACGGTCACGGGTATCTTTACGGCATCTGCCACGGCACGGGTTATCTCCAGCATCTTGGGGATATTCTGCAACATTCCCGCACCGGCTCCTTTGCCGGCCACACGTTTTACGGGGCAGCCGAAATTGATGTCCAGTATGTCCGGACGCGCCTGCTCCACGATACGCGCCGCCTCTACCATAGTGTCCGTATCCTTGCCGTATATCTGTATGGCTACGGGGCGCTCTTCGTCACTGATGTTCAGCTTCTGTTCGGTCTTGCTGACGGAACGTATCAGCGCGTCGCTCGACACAAACTCGGTGTACACCATATCCGCTCCGAAACCTTTGCACATCAGTCGGAAAGCGGGGTCGGTCACATCTTCCATGGGGGCAAGCAATATGGGGTGCTTGCCGAGGTCTATATCTTTAATCTTCATAATCTGACGGGATTTGCCTGCAAAAGTACGGAAAAAGCCTGTTTCATTTGCTATGCAGGAGTGAAATCCTTGAAAGAATATACAGCTTCTTCCTTAAATCTGTATATTTGCACTATTCATTCACTTAACAACAGAAATAATTATGAAAAAGAGTTTGCTTTCAGTCGCATTGTGCGTGATGACACTGCTCATCGGCATTTCCCCTGTTTCTGCACAAGGGCAGAATAAGGAATATCAGGAAACGTTGCATAAAATGCTGTTGCTTTCCGGCGGTATGGCCACTGTGGATACGATGGTTCCGCAGATAATCGGCATGATGAAGCAGCAGTCCCCCTCTGTATCGGAGGCCACGTGGAACGCAGTAATGGAAAAGGCAAAGCAGTTTTTCAGCGATAATCTGGTGAAGGTGTATGTGCCCATCTATCAGAAACACCTGACATTGGACGACCTGAAGAAGATTGTAGCCTTCTACGAATCTCCGGTGGGCAAGAAGCTGGGAGCGGTTACTCCAGCCATTACAATGGAAGGGATGACGGCAGGCCAACAGCTTGGCATGGAACTTGTGACACTGATTCAACGGGAATTAGATGCGCACGGTAATAAATAATTGCATCATTAAATTTCATATTGGATGAATTCTACTACTTTGAACGATTTTGAAATCATGGCTCCGGTAGGCTCGCGCGAGTCTCTTGCCGCAGCTATCCAGGCGGGTGCGGACTCTATTTACTTCGGTATCGAAAACCTGAATATGCGTGCCCGTTCCGCCAATACCTTTACCATTGACGATTTGCGGGAGATTGCCCAAACCTGTGATGAGCATGGTATGAAAAGTTACCTTACGGTAAATACCATTATCTACGATAACGATATCCCCCTGATGCGAACCATTGTGGATGCGGCAAAAGCGGCAGGTATCTCGGCGGTGATTGCAGCCGATGTGGCTGTGATGAGCTACGCCCGGCAGATAGGACAGGAGGTGCATCTGTCCACGCAACTGAATATTTCGAATGTGGAGGCTTTGCGTTTCTATGCCCAATTTGCCGATGTGGTGGTGCTGGCGCGCGAACTGAATCTGGAGCAAGTGGCGGAAATTTACCGTCATATCTGTGAAGAGAATATCTGCGGACCGAGCGGTGAGCGGATACGTATCGAGATGTTCTGCCACGGCGCTTTGTGCATGGCGGTATCGGGCAAGTGCTATCTTTCGCTGCACGAGATGAACCATTCGGCCAACCGGGGAGCCTGTATGCAGGTATGCCGCCGCTCGTATACGGTGCGCGACAAGGAGACGGATGTGGAACTGGATATAGACAACCAGTACATTATGTCTCCCAAAGACCTGAAAACCATTCATTTCATGAACAAAATGCTGGATGCAGGCGTGCGTGTGTTCAAGATTGAAGGACGCGCCCGCGGTCCCGAGTATGTGCGTACGGTGGTGGAATGTTATAAGGAGGCCATTCGCTCCTATGTGGAAGGCACGTTCACCGACGAAAAGATAGCTGCCTGGGACGAGCGCCTGAAAACCGTGTTTAACCGTGGTTTCTGGGACGGCTATTATCTGGGGCAGCGCTTGGGCGAATGGACCCGGAACTACGGTTCTGCCGCTACCGAACGTAAGATTTATGTCGGAAAGGGTATCCGTTACTTCTCGAATATCGGCGTGGCGGAGTTCTTGGTGGAAGCCGCCGAAATCAATGTCGGCGACAAGCTGCTGATAACGGGACCGACAACGGGAGCCGTATTCACTACATTGGAAGAAGCGCGCGTGGATCTGAAACCCGTGCAGACGGTGAAAAAAGGGCAGCATTTCTCGATGAAAGCGGATAAGATACGTCCCAGCGACAAACTCTACAAACTGGTTTCCGTAGAGGAGCTCAAGCGGTTCAAAGGTTTGGATATCGAGAATAAACGCGGTTAATTATCAAATGGTAAATTGTTAAATTGCAGGTATTATAATGAACTATATTTATGAACTGAAAATGAAGGTCCGCGACTATGAATGCGACCTTCAGGGTATTGTCAACAATGCCAACTACCAGCATTATCTGGAGCATACGCGGCACGAGTTCCTGTTGAGTACGGGTGTCAGCTTTGCCGCACTCCACGAACAGGGGGTAGATCCAGTGGTAGCACGCATCAATATGGCTTTCAAGACACCGTTGAAAAGCGGTGATGAGTTCGTATCGAAGCTGGCAATGAAGAAAGAAGGCATCAAGTATGTGTTCTACCAGGATATTTTCAGGGCAAGTGACAATAAAGTGGCCATCAAGGCAGTGGTTGAAACGGTATGTGTGGTAAACGGACGTTTAAGCGACAGCGAGTTATTCGATAACGTCTTTGCCCCCTACCTCGACCATGAATAATGACGAACGTCTTTGCAGTATAGCTCTTACGCTCTGCCCCGGTATAGGACATATCGGGGCAAAGCGTTTAATAGATGCCATAGGCAGCGCCGTTGACGTTTTCGGGTATCGTAAGGAATTGCCGGAACGTCTGCCCGGTGTGAATTCCTCGATAATTACGGCTCTTGACTGTCCTGCCGCTTTTCTTCGTGCCGAACGTGAAATGGAGTTTGTGGAAAAGAACCGCCTGACTTGTCTTACTTTGCGGGATGAGGCCTATCCTTCCCGTCTGCGGGAATGTGAGGATGCTCCGATTGTCCTGTTTTTCAAAGGAAACACTGATTTTAACCGTTTACATGTTATCAATATGGTAGGTACGCGCCGTGCAACGGAGTACGGCAAACGGTTTTGTGCGGATTTCGTGCACGATTTGTCCGTGCTTCTCCCTGATGCCCTGATAGTGAGTGGTCTCGCCTACGGCATTGATATTCATGCACATCGTGCCGCCCTGGCTGATAATATGTCTACTGTTGCCGTTCTGGCTCACGGTTTGGACCGTATCTATCCTTCTGTACATCGTAAGACGGCTGTTGATATGCTGGCCAACGGCGGTTTGCTTACCGAGTTCTTATCCGAAACTACTCCGGACAGGCATAACTTTGTCAGCCGTAACCGTATTGTGGCAGGTATGTGCGATGCGACGATTGTTGTGGAATCTGCCGCTAAAGGCGGTTCTTTGATTACAGCGGATTTGGCCGACGGTTATCATCGTGATTGCTTTGCCGTGCCCGGGCGGGTGACGGATGCCGCTTCTATCGGCTGCAACCGGTTGATACGGGATAATAAGGCTGCGCTTGTACAGAGTGCCGAAGAGTTCGTAAAAACAATGGGGTGGGCGAGTGCAGAGCCTGCTGCCAAAGCAGCCGGTATCCAGCGCAATCTGTTTCCGGAACTGACGGATGAGGAGGAGCTGGTGGTGCGTATACTGACTCATCAGGGAGACTTGCATATCAATGCGCTGGTAGTGGAGGCGGACATACCCGTAAACCGTATGAGCGCCTTGCTTTTCGAACTGGAGATGAAAGGAGTGGTAAAGGCATTGGTTGGAGGAGTATATTGCTTATTGGCATAAAAAAAGGAGTACCGCTGTACTCCAACCTTTGTTAACCTTAAATCTAATACTATGAAAAAAATCACGTAACAAATGTATAGCTTCTTCATATATTTCCCAAATATTTACTCTTTTTCTGAATTTCTTTTAGTTTTCTTTTGCGAATATTTACTGTTTTCGTGCACGATTGGACATCTTGACTTAAATAAAGTGTATATAATGACTATATGATAACTGTCGGATAAGCGAGGCTTGCTGTTGGGGCTTTTCGTGGAATATTCCGGTTCTTTGTCTGTATTGGAAGTAGCATAAGTTGCAAAAAACTTCCAATCGTTTCACAGAATCTTCCAAGTTGCTAAATGAGTTGGTTTTTCTGTATCTTCTTTAATTTTAATGGTTTATTTTTGGCTTTGTACAAAGCAAAGTTATGGTGAACCGTATCTATATAGTAACTCTTATAATGCTCTTTTTTTTATCAGTGGGAAGAGCATCTGTACGGGCTGACATATTGATGGTTGTAAACAGTGTAATGCTGGACTCGGTTATAAAACCGGACGAATGGAGAGAAGTATATCGGTGGGTACTCGCTGATAAGAATGTGCCGGACAGGAAAGAGGTTTTGATGTTAATCCGGTATCATTATGGGAATTTCGGCAAATTGACGGAACTGTTGTTCTATCTGAACGAAGGCAAGGCCTGTAAATATCTGTTGCAGTTTGTTTTTCCGCGGATAGGCAGCTATACGGTACATTCGAAGGAGTTTCCTATTGCCGGAATACGGATGCCGGAGAAGGCACTGCCGGTAATGTCTGTCGGTAGCGGAGAACTGGTTCCGACTGCGTTCCCTGAGAAAAGAAAAAGGCTGGGACCATCACATAAGGTTATGGTAGCTCTGAAGAATAATATGATATATGATTTGGCGTTGGCTCCGAATGTGGAAGTTGAGCTTTCGACAGGAAAGAGGTGGTCTTTGAATACTGAATATAAATGTCCTTGGTGGTTGAACAGTCGGAACGGCTTTTGTTATCAGCTTCTTTCGGGAGGTGTGGAAGTACGCTGTTGGCTGGGCAACAGAAATCTGTGCAACAGATTGACAGGGTATTTCCTGGGGCTATATACCGAGGGAGGAGTATATGATTTTCAGTTGAAAGAAGAGAGTGGCATTCGCGGTAAGTATTATATGACTTCGGGTCTGTCCTGCGGATATGCACGCAGAATAACCGGGCACCTTGCAATCGAGTGCAGTTTGGGAATAGGTTATTTGACAACGGAATACTGTAAATATACCTCTTATAAAGGGGAATTAGTCCGAACTAATGGAGGACACTTTCATTTTGTGGGTCCTACAAAGGTAGCGGTCTCTTTAGTATGGCATATAACGGCAGGACGATGAATGTGGTGGAAAATATCAGATATAATGTACCGTTGCCTCTGTTCTGTCTGTTGATAATCCTGTCAGGGTGCAATTTCAGGGAGGTGCTGGACGATTATCCTGTCAGTGGCGTACAGATAACGCTGGACTGGACGGGAGTTGCGGAGAATTTGCCGGAGACCGTGCGGGTAATATTTTATCCGAAAGATGCCGAGGGGCGGAAAGTAGACGGCTATTTGCCGGCTGCCGGCGGGGAAATGAAAGTACCGCCCGGCCATTATGCAATGATAGTTTACAACTATAATACGGAATGTGTCTGCATAGAAGGCGATGAGTGCTATGGTACTATCAGGGCATATACGGAACGGTGTATTGGAATGGATGTCGGAGAGGATATGATTTGGTCGCCGGACGATTTCTACGTTGTGGCGTTGAATGATGTGGAAATAGCAAAAAGCGAAGCGGCTATGGTGATGAAACTGAAACCGGAACGGGTAGTAAGCAGTTATTCGTTTGCCGTGAAGGTGGATGGTGTAGAAAATATATCGGCTGTTGTGTGCTACGTCAGCGGGTTGAATGGCGGTTACTTTCTCGGTAGAAGGCTGTGTACACTTGCGGAAGTGCCCGTTTATGTGGAGAATGATTGTAAAAACGGACTGTTGCAGGGGCATTTTTCGCATTTCAGGCTTCCGAAAAGTGCGGATACACGGGTCGATAGTCCGGTAGTGCTGACCATCAGGATTATCAAGGTGGATAAGCAGGTGCAGGAGATACAGGTTGATATCAAAGAGCTGATAACACCTCCGACCTCCGGTGAGGAAGAAGAAATACAGCCTGCTCCTGATGGGGAAATACATATTGAGGTGCCTGTTCCCGATGGACAGATTACGGTAGAGGTGGATAAGGAAGAAGATGGAAATAGCGGTATCGGAGGTGATATAGGTGATTGGGATGATGAAACGAATGTGGATATAATCGTGTAGAAACAAGATAAGCAATTAATATATTAACTAAAAAACAGATGGTTATGAGAAAAATTTTATTGGTGGCTTTAACAGCCGCAGCAATGGTAAGTTGCTCTGAAAATGAAGGGTTTGAGAATGAAAGTACAATGAACCGGATTAAATTCGGGACAGTGGTGAAGACCGGAACAAAGACATTGGTTGCCACTACTGAGAATTTCAGTAAGTTTACTGTAAGCGCTTATAAAACAACAGATGACATGGGGGGAACTGTACAGTTGAATACGGGTTTTATGGATGATATAGAAGTTGATAAATCAAGCGGGGAATGGAAGTATAAGGGCGATTACTACTGGCCTGCCTCCGGTAAATTGCAATTTTTTGCTACCTCACCGGCGCAAACTTTGGATATTACTACTTCTGCCGGTTATCCGAAATTCGAGTATGCGGTAAAGGCGGTTGACAGTCAGGAAGATCTGGTTGCTGCCAACGTAATAAATCAGGTAAAGTCTGAGTCAGCCATTTCTCTTCCTTTCCAGCATCTTCTGACGCAGGTGAATTTTACAATCAAGGGTGATGTTGCCGATTTTATTTACACCGTATCGAAATTGGTGATTAAAGGTGCAAAGGATAAGGCTACTTTTACTTTTGATGGAAGCAGCACCGTGGGGGCTTGGAGTAACCTGGCAGAGTCTGCTTCGGGTGTGACATACGAATACACCGGCACTCCCGTATCCGTTACTCCGACTGCTGCTGAACCTGAAGCTTTTGCAGCATTTGAGACTTCCGGCAATGCCTTGTTTATGCTGATGCCTCAAGACGACCTGACAGGCGTTACTTTGGAGATTACCTATACTGCTGCACCGAAAGATAAATCAAGTGAGTATACCTGGAATGATACCAAGGTCGTTAACCTTACAGGCAGTTGGGGCATGGGCAAGAATATTCGGTATACATTGACGCTGACCAACAATGCTACTCCTATTAAGTTTACTCCGAATGTTGGCATATGGACCAATGAGGACGGAACATTCACCGGGCTATAAGAGCTTGATATAAGAGTCCTGTTGATTTCATAATATTTTGATTCTTCCCCGAAAACGTTTTTAAAGTTTTCGGGGAATATGTTTTTTTGTTGGCTGCTAATGTTTATTTTTGCCAAAACAAACAAACAAAACATTCTATCCTGTCATGTACGACTCTCCCGCTTGTGAAGCGGTTAACGCCGATTGCCTGAAATGCCCCAAGGCTGTGGACAATCTTATCTTATACGCCTCTCATAGTAGAGGGTTTCACTTTATTATGCCCAAGTGCGATAACAATATCATTATGTTTCTTTTAAAAGGTGAGGCTCTTGTCAACAGTGAAGAATATGCAGGCGTGACGTTGCATGCCGGTGAGTTTATTCTGCAGGCTGTCGGTTCAAAATACGAAGTGCTTGCCATGACCGATGTAGAGTGTGTATGCTACCGTTTTTCCCAACCGGAATCTTTTTGTGAGGGACGCTTTCAGCATATCGTAAAAGATGTGGTTCCACCTCTTATCTTTTTTCCGTTGAAAATATGCTCTGAACTGAATTTTTTCTTGGAAGCTTCGAAGTCTTATCTGGTTGAGGGGAAGATTTGTAGGGAGCTACTGCAATTTAAGCAGAAAGAACTTGCGTTTATACTGTGGCGTTACTATTCGGATTATGAGCTTTCCATGTTGGTGCATACGTTATCGAAATACACGGATAGTTTTCAGTATTTCGTACTTAAGAATCATGATAAGGTCAAGACGGTTGAAGAATTTGCCGAATTAGGGGGATATACAGTGACGACTTTCCGCCGTATCTTTACTTCTGTATTCCATCAGCCTGTATACGAGTGGATGCAGGAACGCAGAAAAGAAGGCATTCTTTATGAACTTCGGCATACAAACTTTACAATCTCTGAAATTTGTTATAAATATGGCTTTGAATCTTTATCTCATTTCTCTAATTTCTGCAAGAAGAATTTTGGGTTGTCTCCCCGTAATTTGAGGAAAGAGGTTGAGAAGCCATCTTTATCTGCAGCCCAGGATTCTATGTTTTTGTCTGTTTAACCTGCTTGGGATATCAAGCAGTTTCCATAATTTCTTATCATAAAAAAAAACTCCTCTACCGGTTTTCCCGATAGAAGAGTTATTGTGATATTAATCAAATGCAGAAAGTACGGTTAGTCTTTCAATTTTGCGGTAATGAAGTCGCGGTTCAGACGTGCGATGTTGCTGATAGAGACATTCTTCGGACATTCGGCCTCACAAGCACGGGTGTTTGTACAGTTACCGAAACCGAGTTCGTCCATTTTGCTCAACATGGCTTTGGCACGGCGCAATGCTTCCGGTTTGCCTTGAGGAAGCAGGTTCAACTGGCTTACCTTAGCAGAAACGAACAACATGGCGGAACCATTCTTACAAGCGGCTACACAAGCACCGCAACCGATACAGGAAGCGGCATCCATGGCTTCATCGGCGATAGGCTTCGGAATCAGGATAGCGTTGGCATCCTGAGGAGCACCTGTACGTACGCTGACATAACCGCCTGCCTGCATAATCTTGTCGTATGCAGTACGGTCTACCATCAAGTCTTTGATTACCGGGAAGCCGGCAGAACGCCAGGGTTCTACGGTAATGGTGTCGCCGTCGTTGAAGCGGCGCATATAGATTTGGCAGGTAGTGGCTCCTGTTGCAGGACCGTGCGGATGTCCGTTGATGTAAAGAGAACACATACCGCAGATACCTTCGCGGCAGTCATGGTCGAATACAACCGGTTCTTTACCTTCACTGATGAGCTGTTCGTTCAGAATATCCAGCATTTCGAGGAATGAGGTATCGCCCGGAATATCTTTCATTTGGTATGTTTCAAAAGCGCCTTTTGCTTTCGGACCCTTCTGGCGCCATACCTTGAGCGTAAATGATATATTTTTATCCATTTTCTTTAATTCTTTAAATGTTCAACTTCCCGATTAGCTCTTGTAGTTACGAGTCTGTACCTTGATTGCTTCGTATACCAGAGGTTCTTTCAGCAATACCGGTTCTTTTTCGTCTGAACCCTGGTATTCCCAGCAGGCAACGTAGAAGTAGTTTTCGTCATCGCGCTTGGCTTCGCCTTCTTCTGTCTGGTACTCTTCGCGGAAGTGACCGCCGCAGCTTTCGTTACGGTTCAAGGCATCGTATGCTACGAGTTCGCCCATTGTGATGAAGTCGTACAGACGGATAGCCTTGTCGAGTTCGACGTTCATGCCTTCTTTCTCGCCGGGGATGAACAGCTCTTTCTCGAATTCCTTGCGGATTTCCTTCAGTCTCTTCAAGCCTTCTTTCAAGCCCTCTGCAGTACGTCCCATACCTACATATTCCCACATTACGTGGCCCAATTCCTTATGGATAGAGTCTACAGACTTCTTACCCTTGATGTTCATCATCCAGTCGATTTTGTCCTGAATGGCTTTTTCTGCCGCTGCGAACTCAGGCAGGTCGGTAGAGAAGCGGGGAACGGTAATCTGGTCGGCCAGGTAGTTCTGGATAGTATAAGGCAATACGAAGTAACCGTCTGCCAGACCCTGCATCAATGCGGAAGCACCGAGGCGGTTGGCGCCGTGGTCCGAGAAGTTACATTCACCGATGGCGAACAAGCCCTTAATAGAAGTCATCAGTTCGTAGTCTACCCAGATACCACCCATTGTATAGTGGATAGCCGGATAAATCATCATCGGGTTTTCGTACGGGCTGACATCTGTGATTTCTTCGTACATGTCGAAGAGGTTGCCGTAACGCTGTGCAACCACATCTTTGCCCAAACGGTTGATAGCTTCGGAGAAGTCGAGGAATACGGCAAGACCTGTATTGTTCACGCCATAACCCTTGTCGCAACGTTCTTTGGCAGCACGGCTGGCAACGTCACGCGGAACGAGGTTACCGAATGCCGGATAACGGCGCTCCAGGTAGTAGTCGCGGTCTTCTTCGGGAATATCTTTTCCTTGCAGCGTACCTTCCTGCAACTTCTTGGCATCTTCCAGTTTCTTCGGAACCCAGATACGTCCGTCGTTACGCAAAGATTCGGACATCAAAGTCAGTTTGGACTGCTTGTCGCCGTGAACGGGGATACAAGTCGGGTGAATCTGTACGTAAGCGGGGTTGGCAAACCAGGCTCCTTTACGGTAGCAGGCCATGGCAGCGGAACAGTTGCAAGCCATTGCATTGGTAGAGAGGAAGTATGCGTTGCCGTAACCGCCGGTAGCGATAACCACAGCGTGAGCGGCAAAACGTTCCAGCTTACCTGTTACGAGATTCTTGGCGATGATACCGCGGGCACGTCCGTCGATGATGACAACGTCTTCCATTTCATAACGCGTGTACAGTTTCACCGTACCCACGTTTACCTGACGGCTCAGTGCGGAGTAAGCTCCCAGCAGCAATTGCTGTCCTGTCTGTCCTTTGGCGTAGAATGTACGTGATACCTGTGCACCACCGAATGAACGGTTGTCGAGCAAGCCGCCGTATTCGCGTGCAAAAGGAACACCTTGTGCAACACACTGGTCGATGATGTTGTTGGAAACCTCGGCCAGACGGTAAACGTTTGCTTCGCGGGCACGATAGTCACCACCTTTTACCGTATCGTAGAACAGACGGTAAACGGAGTCGCCGTCGTTCTGGTAATTCTTTGCAGCATTGATACCACCTTGCGCAGCGATAGAGTGTGCGCGGCGCGGAGAGTCCTGAATGCAGAAGTTGAACACTCTGAAACCCATTTCACCGAGAGAAGCGGCAGCGGAAGCGCCGGCAAGTCCGGTTCCTACTACGATGATGTCCAAACGGCGTTTGTTGGCAGGGTTTACTAATTTTTGGTGAGCTTTATAGTTGGTCCATTTCTCAGCCACCGGTCCTTCCGGTATTTTAGAATCTATCTTAGTCATAATGCTATTACAATTTAATCATTTACAATAATTTATCAGCAAGCGCCGCTGCACATCAGTGATTTGATGAAGAATACGACAACTACCAGAGCGAAGCATACAACAACGATAGTGGAGTAGATGTTGGAGATACATTTCCAACGGTTGATCCATACTTTGTTGTTCCAGCCCAAAGACTGCATGGAGCTCCAGAAACCGTGAGTCAGGTGGAACCACAATGCACCCAGCCAAATGAGGTAAAGCACTACGAATACCGGGTTGGAGAAGGTGTTCTGAATGTGATAGACACCGTTGGCAGCGTAAGCCAGCGTGAGCATGTCGGCATGTGCGCCCATGTTGTGCATCAGTTCGGGGAGCTGCATCTTTGCCCAGAAGTTAACCAGGTGCAGACCGAGACCTACGATTACCACGATACCCAGTACGAGCATGTTTTGAGAGGCCCATTCCACGGTTTTAGGCTTGTCTACTACTGCATAACGCTCGTTACCGCGCGCTTTGCGGTTTTGCATCGTCAGCCAGAAAGCGTAGATGATGTGGATGATGAACAAGGCAGCCAGACCTACGGTAGCTACCAGCGCGTACCAGTTTGCTCCCAAGAACTCACAAACCATGTTATAGCCATTGGCCGAAACCAATGCAACAAGGTTCATCGCCATGTGAAATGTCAGAAACAGGATAAGGGCGATACCGGTAACACTCATCACCACTTTCCTTCCTACAGATGAATTACTTAACCACATAAATGATTGAATTTAAATTATTTAATAGTTAGAAAATATATTCTTAAAAGCTCGTCAGACTAATATCCTGCAAAAATAGAGGAAATACCTTGATTAAACAAGGAATTAAAGAAATTATTCCGTAATGAGCGGGTAGCAAGATTGCCGGGCGAATCAGCGGTGTCATTCGTCCTCTTGTTCCTTGTTATGTTCTTTACAGATAATAGTTATGTTTTCGCCGTTGGCAGTACGTTTGCGCAGAGAGCGCGGGGTGTCGCCGAAAGAGTCTTTGCAGAAATGGGCAAAGTGTGATAATGAATCGAATCCGTATCGGGTGCTGATTGTGGAGATACGTTGCTTGGTGTGTTGCAGGTCGTTTAAAATGCCCTCGCGTTTTTTGTCCAGAATCCATTCGTATACAGGTACGCCATACATATTCTTGAATAATCGGCGGAAAGTGGTTGTGGTATATCCGCCAAGGTGGGCAAACTCTTCTACGTTTTTCACTTTATCGTAGTTCTGCATGACGAAATAGTGGAAACTTTCTGTATATGTACTGATTGGATAGAAAAAAGTGGAGACTTGCTGGATTGGGTAGTAGCAAGTCAGGATATAAATTATCTCCTGGCATTTAACGTCAAGATACCTGCTGCACGTGTTCGGCTGCTCCCTGAAATATTCCGTTAAATCTCCGAATAATCTTTCCAGTTTAGGAATGATGGGCAAGGGAGTATAGGTCAGAGGGGCATAAGCCCTTTCAAGTATGTCTTTGTAGCGTTCTTCACAGAGGAGAGGAAGTTCGGTGAATCGGTAGGTAAAATATTCAACATCGGTTAGCGCCAGCAATTCTACTTTGGAGCCGATAGCTTGCAAGATACATTGGCGGGCCTGCAGAGTAGTGCCGGGATATTCCTCGCTATTGACAAGCAACTCGCCTTTCAATATAAATATTATACAATTTTGTGTACACTTTTCGGCAGGGAAATGCTGTCCTTTAGGATATTGGCTATATATCAATACTCCTTGGGATGTTTTAGGACATAGCGCACAATCAATTTGCCGAGAGCAACAACTATTTAATGCCATGAATAGATATGTGAATTGTATTAATATGTAAATTGTGGCAACAAAGATAAGATAATTTTGCGAATACTCTAAGGATTTCGGCTATCTTTGCGCCAAACTAATAGATAGGTTTTATGAGAAGAACCATTTTTTTTGTATTTTTTATTTCCTTTGTTGTATCAAATCTCTTTGCACAGAATTGGGATATTAATACCTTACATCGAGTTAATGGCTGGGATAATAAATTTGTCCGTAATTACAATAAATTTATTTCCCGTTCGGAGCCTTATGTGGCCATTGGTGTCCCGGTAGCTATGGCTTTGACGGCATGGGCTAAAAAGGACAAGGACTTGTTGAAGGATGCCGTATATGTCGGAACAAGTGTGGCGGGTGCTTTTGTGGTGGCGTATGGTATGAAATATCTTGTCGACCGCGAACGTCCGTATGAACGCTATCCGGATAGGGTACATCCGTATAGCCATGAGAGCAGTCCTTCATTTCCCTCCGGGCATACCGCATCGGCTTTCGCACTTGCCACTTCTCTGTGCATAAAATATCCTAAGTGGTACGTAATAGCCCCTTCTGCCTTGTGGGCTTGTTCCGTCGGAGTGTCCCGTATGAATGAGGGGGTACATTATCCCTCGGATGTACTGGCAGGTGCGGCTATCGGTGCAGGCTGTGCGATTGTGAATATCTATGTAAACCGCTGGCTGAACCGCTGGTTGTTTGGAAAGTGATAAGGTTATAACCTTACCACTTTTTCATACGCTCCTTCATTTAGAACTTTCAGGGCTTGTATTACGCTGCTGTCCGTAGTATTCATTATCTGGAAGTATTCATTCATATCCCACAGGTCGCGGGCTATCAACGCTTTTAGTTGCGTCTTGATGAGCGGCAGGGACTTCCGGTATTGCTTCTCGTCGAACTTAATCTTTTCTTGTTCCGCAAGAGTCTGCATGTTTGCTAATATCTCATCGCTGATTTCGAACTTATCGTTGAACGTTTCGAATTTCTTATATTTGCTTTGCAACTCTTTCCGATGGCTTTCTATAAATTTCATAGTTGTCTTGATAACGACACCTTTAGCAACGATATTCCGGTGATAATCTGTGTATTGGGTGGTATCTATCGGCACGAAGAAGTCGGGCATGATACCGCCACCGCCATAAACGGTGCGCGCTAATTTTTTTGTCTGGTACTTCAGGGAATCGGGGAAATGTATGCTGTCGGCATGCATTAATTCGCCATGATTAAAGCGATCTATCAATTCTTGGTTGTATTTTTCCAGATTATTTTCCCCGCTAAGCGTGCCGTCCGGGTTGGCGGTCTTGTCATAAGGCTTCTGTATGCAACGGCCGGAAGGAGTATAGTAGCGGGCAATGGTCAGGCGTATCATAGAGCCGTCCGGCAGGTCGATAGGGCGTTGCACCAATCCTTTGCCGAAAGTGCGCCGGCCTACGACTACACCTCTGTCCCAATCCTGAATGGCTCCGGTTACGATTTCACTGGCGGATGCGGAATATTCATCCACCAGAACGACGAGACGGCCGTCTTTAAACTTTCCGTTTCCTTTGGCATGGAAATTACTGCGGCGTGCGGCTCTGCCCTCCGTATAAACAATGAGGTCCTTTTGTTGCAGGAATTCATTGGCGAGGTCGATAGCGGCGTTCAGATAGCCACCGCCATTTCCTTGCAGGTCGAGTATCAGGTCTTTCATTCCTTTTTTCTGCAACTCCTTTAATGCTTTAAGAAACTCTTCGGCAGTGGTTGCCCCAAAGCGGTTGATGCGGATATAACCTGTCCGGGGCTGTATCATATATGCGGCATCCAGACTAAGAATAGGTATTTTATCCCGTTTTACAGTGAAGAATAAGGGCTCATTCACTCCGCGGCGCACGATTGTCAGTTTGACTTCCGAGCCTTTCTCTCCGCGTAACCGGCTCATGATGTCTTCCGTGCTCATTTTAACTCCGGCAATGGCGGAGTCGTTAACGGCTATGATGCGGTCGCCGGCAAGAATGCCTACTTTCTCCGAGGGACCGTTGCTGACGGGCTGTACTACAAGCAGCGTATCTTCTATCATTTGGAACTGTACGCCGATACCTTCGAAGTTGCCTTGCAGGGGTTCGTTCATTTTCTTTACTTCTTCGGCATTGTTGTAGGTAGAGTGCGGATCAAGCTGCGCCAGCATCTTGATAATGGCCTCTTCCACCAGTCTGTTCTCATCCACGGAGTCCACGTAGAGGTTGGCTATGGCAAACTCTGCCATTTGCAACTTGCGGAGGGCTTCATTGCCCATTTTCTGAGCCTGCGCCGTTACGGCACATATACATACTATAATAGCAAAAATCTTCTTCATTATTCTTGTCACTAACTACCAATCATTTCATCTCATCACTCATTTCCATTCCTTCCGGAAGGAACATGCTTATATCCTTTCCGAATTGCAGCAGTTCGCGTACGGTAGTGGAGCTTACGCAGGTCAGTTCCGGTTCCGTAAAGAGCAGAATGGTTTCAATTCCTGTCAGCTTGCGGTTTATATCGGCAATCGTTTCCTCGTACTCGAAATCCTTTACCGTACGTATGCCGCGTATAATCAGACTGGCATCCACTTCTTTGGCGAAGTCAATGGTCAGACAGTCGTATGACTGTACCTTGATGCGCGGCTCGTCCCGGTAGTAATCCTGTATCATCTTTTCGCGCTTTTCAATAGGGAAATGCGTATTCTTATTCTCGTTGATACCTATTCCTATGACGATTTCGTCAATGAAAGTCAGCGCACGGCGCACTACCGAAGCATGACCGATAGTGAACGGGTCGAATGTGCCCGGAAAGATTGCTCTTCTCATGATGCTAAATCTTCTTCTATAACCAGATTATCGATGATAAAGTTTTGCCGTTCCATAGTGTTTTTACCCATGTAGAACTCCAATAACTCTTTTACTAAGTCTGTTTTGCGTAAGGATACCTGTTCCAGACGCATGTCTTTGCCGATGAAATGTCTGAATTCATCCGGTGAAATCTCTCCCAGACCCTTGAACCGGGTGATTTCCGGATTCGGACCTAATTCCTCAATTGCTTTCACCCGTTCGTCCTCTGTGTAGCAATAGCTTGTTTTCTTCTTGTTGCGCACACGGAACAAGGGAGTCTGCAAGATGTATACATGCCCTTTCTTTATCAGATCGGGGAAGAACTGCAGGAAGAACGTGATGATAAGCAGACGGATGTGCATGCCGTCCACATCGGCATCGGTGGCAACAATCACTTTGTTATAGCGGAGCCCTTCGATACCGTCTTCGATGTTCAGCGCCGCCTGAAGTAAATTAAACTCTTCATTTTCATAGACTACTTTCTTTGTCAGGCCGTAGGAATTGAGGGGCTTACCGCGTAGGCTGAATACTGCTTGCGTATTTACATCGCGGCTCTTGGTGATGGAGCCGCTGGCGGAATCACCCTCGGTAATGAAGATACACGATTCTGCTTCCTGGTCTTTGCCTTTACCGTCGCTTAGGTGGAAGCGGCAATCGCGTAACTTGCGGTTATGCAAATTAGCCTTTTTAGCCCGTTCGCGGGCCAGCTTGGTAACCCCGGCAATAGCCTTGCGCTCTTTCTCGGAGTCCTGTATCTTTTGCAGCATGACTTCGGACACTAACGGATTCTTGTGCAGGTAGTTGTCCACTTCCGTCTTGATGAAGTCGCCTACATATTTGTTTACGGTAGGGCCTTCGGGCCACATATTGTTAGAGCCTAACTTGGTCTTGGTCTGACTTTCGAACATCGGTTCTTCCACATCAATGGCAATGGCGGCTACCAGTCCGTTGCGGATGTCGGCATAATCCTGGTTCTTGTTATAGAACTCCTTGATGGTGCGGGCAATATGTTCCTTTAAGGCAGTCTGGTGCGTACCGCCCTGCGTGGTGTGCTGTCCGTTTACGAAAGAATAATATTCCTCTCCATACTGGTTGGTATGCGTAAAGGCTATTTCGATGTCTTCCCCTTTCAGGTGGACGATGTCATAAAGCCCCTCGCTGGTCATGTTGTCTTTCAGAAGGTCTTCCAGACCGTGGCGGGAGATAATCCGTTGCCCGTTGTAGATGAAAGTCAGCCCCGTATTGAGATAAGTATAGTTGCGTAGCAGTGTCTCTACAAACTGGTTCTGGAAGGAGTAATTGGTAAAGAGGGTGTTATCGGGTTCAAAGAAGATATACGTACCGTTTTCTTCCGTACTGTCCTCTGTCAGGTCGCTTTGCAGTACGCCTTTCTCGAAAATAGCCGTGCGTACTTTGCCGTCGCGGTAACTGCGTACCTCGAAACGGCTGCTGAGTGCATTGACCGCCTTGATGCCGACACCGTTCAGACCAACGCTCTTTTTGAATGCCTTGCTGTCGTATTTACCGCCGGTATTCAGTTTGCTGACTGCCTCTACCAGCTTTCCTTGCGGAATGCCTCGTCCGTAGTCGCGTACGCTTACGCGGAGATTTTCTTCTATGTTGACTTCGATACGTTTGCCGGCACCCATCTTGAATTCATCGATACTGTTGTCCATTACCTCTTTCAGCAATACATAGATACCGTCATCATTTTGCGAACCGTCGCCAAGACGGCCTATGTACATGCCCGAACGGACACGGATATGCTCCATGTCGTCCAAATGGCGAATGTTATCTTCATTGTATTCAACCTCACTGCTGCCGGTATTTGTACCGGTTGTCTTTTCCTCATAACCGGCAGAACCTTCCAACGGCAACATCATATTATTATCTTCCATAGAAAACATCTTGTATTGTAAGCACTGATATTTCGCAAAGTTAATAAGAAAATCAATATAAAACACCCTATGTAAACAAATATATGCCCTGAAACTTTTTTCAGTTTGCCGGGTATTTAATAGGAAAAAGTATGGTTGAAAAGGTTGTTAGGCTATAGGAAAAACCTCGTTTTCCAACTGCGGGCTCCACGGTTGCCAATTGCGGGCTCTTCATCCCGCATATGCAAACCGGACAGCCCGCAGTTGAAAAACGAAGAAAAGGTATAGGCAAAAGCAAGTTATCCTTGATAGATTGGTATATTTATAATGGGGAAAACGGATGTTTATCAATGGGGAAATGGTGTGTAAGACCATTATATTTGCCGGCACAATTGCAAACTCTTAGACGGAAAGGGAGGTAAGGTGATGTGTGCCGGCAAAATGCGGGTCTTTTGTATGCTGATGAACTACGTGTTTTTAGATTGCCTTGGTAAATGCTCTTCTACGCTTATGCTGTTCGGTCTTGAAATATTCCCATTGTGCCTGTACCTTGCCGTTTTGTTCCAATTCGGGGTTGCTTTCCGCAAAGACAAACCCCAGTTTCTGATAAACGGGGATTAGGTCGGAGAATAGCAAGGCGTTTACGCCCTTGTTCTGATATTCGGGTTTCACGGCTACCAGCAACAGATCCAGCATCTTGGCACGGCGTTTCATAAACAAGGCTTTCAGCAGGTGATACCAACCGAAAGGCAGCAAACGGCCATGAGATTTTTGCAAAGCCTCTGACAAGGAAGGCATGGAGATGCCTACGGCTACCAGTTTGTCTTCGGCATCTGTAACCAGCGTCACCATGCGCAGGTCCAGAATGGGCAGATACATCTTTACGTATTGGTTAATCTGGCGCTGTGACAGGGCAGAGTAACCGTACAACGGGCTGTATGCTTCGTTCATCAGCTCGAAAATGGCTTGTCCGTAGTCGCGGGCAATCTTCTTGGCAGATGAATATTTCTTGATTTTGAGATTGTATTTACGTTGGATTAGGTCCGAAATACGCTTATGCTTGTCGGGTATGGCATCCGGGATATAAATCTTGTATTCTACCCAGTCGGCATCTTTCTCAAAGCCCATGCGTTCCATGTGTTGCGGGTAGTAAGGGTAGTTATAGGTGGTTGCCATTGTGCTAAGCTGGTCGTAGCCTTCGATAAGCATACCTTCCGCATCGAAATCGGTGAAGCCTAACGGGCCTTGTATATGGGTCATGCCCCGTTCCTTGCCCCATTCTTCAACGGTATGTATAAGGGCCTCCGATACTTCGGGGTCGTCGATAAAGTCAATCCAGCCGAAGCGCACCTCTTTCTTGTTCCAGGTTTGGTTGGCTTTATGGTTGATGATGGCGGCTACGCGTCCTACGATTTTATCATCCTTGTAAGCAAGAAAGTAATCGGCTTCGCAAAATTCGAAAGCGGCATTTTTCTTCTTGTTGAAGGTATTGAGCATATCATCGTAAAGATCGGGCACCGAATACGGATTGTTTTTGTATAGTTTGTAGTTGAAGCGGATAAACTGCTTCAATTCCTTTTTCGTAGAGACCTTTTTAATTGTAATTGCCATAGTTGTATGTTGTTATGAGCCGGCAAAGATACATGAAAATCTTTAAAAACGGGTGTCTTACAGGTTATAAATGAGGAATGTCGTATATGCAACGTAGCAAAGCACCATGATGCTTCCCTCAATGCGGGTGATGGTACGCTTGGCAAAGAACAGCCCGAAGAACCAAAGCAGAATGCCGGAGCCTGCCAGTACCCACAAGTCCAGGTTAGTGATTCCGGTCAGGTGTAACGGAGTGATGGATGCACTGCATCCCAGTACAAAGAACACGTTGAACAGATTGCTGCCTACTACGTTGCCAATGGCTATTTCCGGATTTTTCTTCAAGGCGGCTACAATGGATGTGGCAAGTTCGGGCAGGGATGTTCCGCCTGCCACCAGCGTCAGTCCGATAACAGATTCGCTTACTCCCAGGCTGCGTGCAATGCTGCTTGCACCGTCAACAAAGAAACTGCCGCCGGCAATAAGTGCTCCAAGCCCGCCCAGAATGTAGAGGACAGACTTCCAAAGTGGCAGTTGCCTGATAGTTTCCTCACTGCCGGCTGTTTCTTCGGGACTGTGTGAGGCGATGGCAAAAGTATAACTCAGGAAGATAGCGAAGAAGCAGAGCAAAAGCAAACCGTCTGTGATACTGAGAGTATTAGCCTTGTCTCCGTTCAGGAATATGTCGTTGGCACAAACCAGTAAAGCAATGGAAGACAGGATGCACAGAGGTATTTCCTTTTGCAATGTGTTCCGGGTTACGGCAATTGGGGCGAACAGTGCGGTGCAGCCCACAATCATCAGTGTGTTGAAGATATTGCTGCCCACCACGTTGCCGATGGCAATATCGGCACTTCCTTTCAGGGCGGAAGATACGCTGACCGTCAACTCCGGAGCTGATGTTCCGAAAGCAACGATTGTCAGTCCGATAACGATATTGGGTATGCGGAAGCGTTTGGCAACGGATGCTGCTCCGTCTGTCAGTCCGTTTGCACCTAACAGGATGAGGAGAAGTCCTCCTATAAGTAATAGAATGTTCATGAAGTATATTATTTTGCGCGCAAAGATAATGCAAAATTCTGATTAAACGAGCCAAGAGGAAGTTCGTTTGCGCTTGTAAATGCGGAGAATTGTTCCGAAACCGGGGCGGAAATTATATCTCCACATTATATGGTTACGCGTGACGGAAATGTAAGTACGGCTCCGAAGGATGGTACTACGGAAAAAGAAATAATTGAAAGAAGTCGTATCGGAATGATGGTTTGGTTCTTTCCGATACAACTTCGTATAATCAGGATTTTCCTATTGACTTAAAAAACGGGTTATTTGCTGCGTGTAACAGTGTGCAGTACATTGCCTTGTTTGTCAATCATGCGCAGTTCCAGTGTTTTTTTATCGGCAGATACTATGGAAAAGCCCGGTTCGGGACTGCAAAAAACGGTACCTTCAATAGGGTTGACTTTGCGGCTGAGCGAACCTGAGGTGTTGGTGATATAATCTATATTACTGCCCGGTACGCGCACATGCTGGAAGTTATGGATATGTCCGCAGATATACATGTCTACGTTGTGCCTGCGGAGTATAGGGTCGAGCCGCGACTGCATATCCCGGCGTTCGCTTCCGTCTTTCGGTGTTTCGGCATAAATGGGGTGGTGTCCGGCCACGATTACCCAGTCTTCTTTAGCGGCGGTCAGGACAGAATCAATCCATGCGAGTTGTTGTTTGTAATCTTGTTGGCAAGCATCGGGATAAGTCTCTTTCTCATTACGGTATTTGTCTATCATCGGAGCAGTATCTACCCAAACTACCCGGATAGTCATGCCTTTGTCTTCAAAAACTTTGGTATAGTAACGTGCGGGCATTGTCCAGCGGCGGCTGATATTCGAATAATCCAGTACGGCTTGCGTGTTGCCACGGTATTCATGATTACCCAGCAAAGGGAACCAGTCTATCATCAGTTCGGGATGGCTGTAAATCAGTTCGTAATTAGTCATCCACAACGGGTCGTTGACGGAACGTACGCCTTCAAAGTGGTGCACATCACCCGCAGCGAGTACAAACTCCGGGTCTGTGCCGTTTTCCGCCATTACTCCCATCAGTTCGGCAATGGGCTTCTGGTCATAATAGCCGTTGCGTCCCAGGTCATTGGCTACATAGAAGTTGAACTTTTTGTCGAATACGGAATAATCGGTAATTTGGGCACTTGCCCAGTTGCCCAGCAGGGCGACGAATAGTAAAAAGAATATTTTCTTCATTGTTTGGATGTTATTTATTCACTGCAGAGGGTATACGGTTGCATTGTTTTTTCATTTGGTGTGTTACAAAAGAAAATGCTCTGTCTCTCTGTGGTGATGTGTTTAAAAATTAATCTTCACTCCGGCATTCACCTTTACACCGTAGTATTCGGCTTGCATGGTACGGTCTTTCGTTCCCTGGTAGTAGCGGAGAGGCTGGTTCAGCAGGTTATTGGCTTCGGCATAGAATGTAGTCTTTATTTTCTTTCCGAACGTATAGCTTGCGTTGGCGTCCATGTAGTTCACTTTGTCGTAGTAACGGTCGTAGAAAGTGCTTTCACCCATTTCATCGATAAAGTCGGAAGCGAAATTATAGCTTACGCGGATGTTCAGTCCGGCTTTCTCGAAATAGAGTGAAGCATTGGCGGTGTGTGCCGGTGAACCCGGCATACTGAGGCCTTCTTCGTTTTCGCGTCCTTCGAAGTTGAAGTCTTCTACGCGGGAGTGCGTATAGGTGTAAGTTCCGTAAAAGCCGATGCACTTCAAGGCAGGGGCGATGAAACCGAAGTCGCGTTGGTAAGAGAGTTCTACTCCGAGCAGGTTGGCGTTGCCCGCATTCTTGGGCTGTGTGAATCGAGTATATACATTGCCCTGATATTCGTAGTTGGTGCTGACTTGGTCTACGATGAAATCATCGATTTTCTTGTAGAAGATACCAGCACTGACCAGACCGATGCTGCGGAAATAATAGTCGGCGCTCAAGTCGAAGTTGTAGGATGTGGTCGGTTTCAATTCCGGATTACCGATAGTGATTTCGTTGTCGGAACGCTTGATGTTTACGCTCGGTACAAGAGCCGAGTACTTGGGACGTGACAGTGTTTGGGTAAATGAACCGCGTACCTTGAAGTCATCGTTTACATTCCACTTTACCAGCAGCGAAGGCAGGAAATTAATGTAGCTGTTGCGCTGACGTTCGGTCTTGCCGGTGATGTCTTCGTCTGCATCGTATGTACGTCCGGTATAAGCCAGATTGGTGTTCTCGATACGCAAGCCGGACATCAGCTCTATGCGGTCTGTGATTTTTGAGTCAAAGCGGACATAGCCGGAGCTGACCGTTTCGCGTGCCTCAAAGTTACCTGCCAGCTCTTCCTGTACTTGTTCTTTCTCGAACAATGCAGGGTTGTTAAGGTCTAATGCTCCGGTGTATTCCTTGCTGGCATAGATTCCTGTCTGGTATTTGCTGTTGGGCATAAAGTGCTTGTTGGATTGGTCAACAGTATTTTTAAGGCTGTTTTCCATAAAAGCATCTTCGTCCAGCGGAGAATATTCGTAGAAGTTCACAGTTTTATCTTTGGTTTTACGAACTACCTTTGCGCCGAATTTCAGTTTGTTGCCATTCTTGAACGGGAGTTTGAAGTTGGCGGAGAATTTCAAGTCCTGCTCTTTGATGTCTTCCTGTTGCTCGGTCAGTTCTTTCAGGCTGAATTCGTCATTCAAGGTCATTGTAGAACCGTCTTTGGGAGATGCGAAAGGCTGGCGTTCGTTGCTCAGGTCTATATCGAATTTCTGTTTCTTGAGTTGGAAGTCGATGTAGCGCTCGTTGGGACGCTCTTCGCTGGCTTTGGCATAACTTGCATGCCAGTCCATGGAAAGAAGTCCGAAGAGGTGTTCACCGCCAAGTGAAAAATCCATCGTGCGCTGGCGTTCCAGACGGGCATTGCGGTTATCGGGCGTTCCGGCTTTGGTTTGTATGCGTACGGTGGCGCTGCCATCCGGTTCAAGGTCTTTCAGGTTAGTGCGGTAACGGTTTTCCCAGTCGTTGCGGTTATTGAAGATACCTTTGAAAGTGAGTTTGTGGTTGGTGCTGATGTCCCAGTCCAAAGCGGCGGAGTAGCTTTGACGTTCGCGGGTTACGTAATACTGGCGCATTTGGTAGTCATTGACGTATGCTTTGCCGTCTTTATCCTGCTCCCAGGTAAACTCGGTGTCGTAAGAACCGGAGGGGGCATTTTGATAGGAGGCAGATACTATCAGCCCTAATTTATTATTGAAGAAACGGTCACCGTAGGTAAATCCCAGGTTCAGCTGGGCTTTTTCGCTAATCCAGTTGTAGCCTGTTCCTGCGGTGGCAGCAATGCTGCGCTTATAGGGTGAGTTCTTCGTTACCAGATTGATAGAGCCGCCAATGGCATCGGCGTCCATATCCGGGGTTACTACCTTGTTTACTTCGATAGTCTGAATCATGTCGGCTGGAATCAGGTCGAGCTGTACGTTACGGGTATCACCTTCGGCAGAGGGTACACGGTTGCCGTTGACAGTTACGGAGCTCAGGTCGGCGCTTGTTCCGCGTACTTGTCCGAAGCGGGCTTCTCCCTGGTCGTACTGCACGTTGATACCGGAGATACGCTTTAAGGCATCGCCGATGTTGGAGTCGGGGAATTTGCCTACCTGGTCGGCAGATACTACATTGGTAATTCCCAAGTTGCTCTTTTGGACGTTGATGGCGCGGCGCTGTCCCTGAAATGCGCCGCCTACAACTACTTCCTGAAGTTCGACTCCTTCGTTCAGTACCACATCTTTCTCTAAAGTGCGTCCGGCGGGAATTGTAATTTTCAGTTCTACGGGTGAGTAGCCTACATAGCTCACCTTCACTGTATAGGTTCCCGGGTCGAGGTTGGGGAAAGTGTAGAAGCCGTTGACGTCGCTTGTCACGCCTGTGTGTAGTTTCTCGATGTAGATTGAAGCACCCGGGAGAGTTTGCTTGGTTACGTCGATGATACGGCCGCGTACCGTACCTTGCTTAACGATATTTGCTTTTTCGTCGGCCATTGTCGTGTTGCTGACCGCTGCGAATAGTAGAAGGAATAAGAATGCTCTTACAATTTGTTTCATACCTGTTATTATCTGTTAATAATCTGCGGCAAAAGTATAGGTATGGGATTACGTCTGTCTTACGGAATTTTGAAGAAACGGTAACGATAATATTACAAACCAATTGCAAATGATGCATCAGGGGACGATATAATTATCTTGTATGTACTGAATGACAGATTATAAGATTGGAATGTACTTTACTTTTATTTGCTTTAACTGTATATTAAGGCTGTTTACAGGCAATCAACAGCTTTTTCTCATCGGCAAGAGTCGTTGCAAACAGGTATATGTCTCCACCTTCCGCCAGCTTCAGGCGTTTTCGCAACTCGGCTACGCTGGCAGGAAAATTACGTACTGTGAGGTTGGCCTTCTTTTCCGTTCCTATCAGCTTTTTAAGTTCTTTCTTGTTGAGACTGCTGCTATCGGTAATGCGGAACTTGCGTCCGGGAAAGTCCGGTATATACTCGTCGGAAGTATAAAGATGACTGTTGGGGTGCAGTTTCTCTACATTATATATAGATGAAACGCTGCGGAAGGCTCCGGCTTTTAGGATGGATGCATTGGGTTCGTACAAGTATGTTTTCAATGTGGGAGTATACGGGCATGTATGTTCTTTCTCCTGTTGGCGGGTGAACAGGAGCTTTTGAACCTTCTGCGATGCAGTGAGGTTGATGCAGTGAATAGGGATTTCTTCAGGTACTAATTCCTTTCCGCGCTCTAATACAAGGAGAAGTTCCTTGCATTCGTTGTTGACAGAAACGACGTGGGCGGCTTGTACATGTTTCAAGTCATGCAGTGCAAGGGTAAGGTCCAGCATGGGAGATAACTTAACCAGAACGTGTGATGCTTTCTCAAGCAGTAAATTTTCCAAAGCGGAAACATCAGGCTCACATTCGCTGATAGCTATTGTTTTGCCTCCGTGTCCATCACGCCGGGCGGGGTCTATGAATATCCAGTCTACGGGTTCCATCATTTGCAGATAACGGATGCTGTCTTCATGGCAGACCATGACCTGTTTTAAATTTAAAAGCGAAAAGTTATGAGCTGCTATTGTACAGAGTGTTTCCTGCCGCTCCACATAGGCGGACTGTTGGAAGCAGGCAGATAGGAAGGCACAGTCGATGCCAAAACCGCCGGTGAGGTCGGTAAAGGTTTTGCGGCTGCCGTATACCGCGTCTGAAACTATTTTGACCTTATAGTTTGCCGTTACTTCCGAGGAGCATTGTTCCATGGAAAGATGTGCCGGGTAAAGAATACCTTCCCGTGCTGCCCAAGCGGGTATTTTTTCTTCTGCTATTTGACGTCCCACAATTTGGATGATAGCGGCAGGTACGTCTACTGTCGGATACTTGTGTGCTTGTAAAGCAAGGTTGCGTACGTTGTCTTTGCGATGCTCCCGGATAAATCGGAGTGTTTCTTCAGTCAGTGTCATGGGCATTGTTTGAGTAACGGTGCAAAGATACGGATAATTGTGATATGATTGAGGAGTTTTGCCTGCAGACAACCGGCAGGAGGTAGACCGGTTGTCTGCTGAGGCTTTATTGAACCAGGGTAAACTCTACAGGTTGCCCATGCTGGCATTCCACACTCAGTTGGGTTGTGCCGGTCCGGTATGTCGTTTTCACTCTTTTGTCGTGAGCAGACACATGCCATTTACCTTTCAGTTCCAACTCTTTTATTATGATACGGCTGGGCTCTTTGGTTGTGAATGTCTTTTCCGCAATGTTGAGGTCGGGAGTACACACACTCATTACCAAGGCATTATTCTCCTTTTGATACATCACCATTGTTTCTGCGGGCAAGAAAGAGAAAACATTATCGGCAGCCGGTTTGGTATCTTCAAAGACAGCGTATGCCATGGTGCCTGTCAGAATATCGTTTACGGCATGCATCTTGCGGTCGCGTTGTATCACTTTGTAGGTGGCTGCCGGCACATGGGTCTTCAGTTCTTTTCCAGAAGGCTGTATCCATACCATGTACTCGTAGCTTCCATCTTTGGGAGCTGTTCCGTGAGCTATCCATGCCGACGCAAATGTTCCGGTAGTGGGGGTGCGTAACTTTTCGTGGCGCGACTCCTGTTCTGTGATTTGCACCTTTACCTTTCCGTCTTTCACAAAATACAGGTTACCGCAGCCGTCTTCAAGGCAGACCGGTTGTGTATTTGAGGCAGGTAGTTCCTGTTGCAGCCCTATTTGCTGTTTTTTTTCTCCGGTAATCCTGATGAAATCTTTTCCCGGTCGGAAGACGTGTTGGAAAAGCGTTGTTTCCGTAGGATAGTCGCTGTTGCTGTTTTTGATGTCTGTGCCAAGGCAGATTAAGCGGTTATCGAAACAAAATACCGACTTTCGTGCTACGAAATCACCGGTAAAGTTTTTAAGGTCTCGTTCCATTAATTTCATGGCAAACATTCCGTTTTGGTTTTTCAGAGAACTTGCACCGGCGAATTTTTCCTTGGAGCGTGCCATGGTAGTACCAGGCAGAGGACTGTTCAACAGTTCGAAGGGCAGGTGTATGGTGGTGGTGCCGGGCAGTCGGTTCCAATCCCAGCCATTTTCATTGTAACCGCTGGCTTTGCGGGAAGGAGCCCCCATTATTTGTACCGAACCGTAACTTTGATACCGACCGTACCGGTTGTCTTTTGTGTAAATTTCCGCTCCCCATACATCTGTGTTATATCCTTTGAGCGTAACCATCCAGTTATTGCGGCGGAAAATGCCGGCAGAACCGTAATTGTATACAAAAAAGCCTTGCGGCGCTGTTGCCGGAAGTATCCCTTGTTGTTTGAAGTAAGCGGCTTCAGGGGTATTACGTTTGCAAAGGCGCAAATAGTCTGCGGCCAGTTGATGATCAAACGGTTCTCCTTTATCCGAGAAGTCTCCGGATAGGGCAAGGTAGGCAAAAGCGTCTATGTCGTCATCTTTCATGGAACCGCCGAAAGGATGTCTGCCACTGATACCTACGCCCCATTCGTATTTGTTGCAATAGTTGCGCATGGCGATAAGAGCGGATTTCAGTACCTTTCTGGCAGATAAGGTCAATTGATAAGAAGTCTTGTTAGTCAGATTGATGAATTGTCCCAGCATAGCAAGTGCTCCCGTGGTATAGGCCGGATAAAAGCCGCCATGGTGAAAAGTGGTACCGTCTACCTTAATACCTCCAATCGTACCGGGAGTATATCTCAACGACGTGGATACCCAACGTGAAAGTCCTTTCAGTGCGCGAACCCTTTCTCTCTCATCCTTTGTCATCATGGCTGAAACAATTTTAGGCATCAGCAATGTATGCCATGTATCCAGTAACTCGTCGCGGTTTTTGCCGCATGCCTTACGGGTTTCCTGTAAGGCTGCCCAGAACGATAGTGTTGAAAGGATATTATCGCATGTGGGAGCTTGCCGTATTTTGTCGCGCATCAGCCAGGCTGTGGTGTATATTTTTCTTATCTGATAGCCGTAATGGTGGTTGGTTCCCATGCCGCTTCCGAAAGCAAATCCTTGGTTCATGGCATAGTCCCAGACTAAAAAATATTTGTGTTCTGCATCTTTGGATTGATTGTAATAGGCATCATAGGCAAATCCGGAGAGCATTGTTTCCAAATCGTTGAGAGATATTTCTCCCTTTTTGCGGTTCAACTTGTCATCGGGAACTACAAGAGGAGCTCCTGTAAAGCCGTTTCCGGAGCGTTGTATCTGTGCTTTTTGGAATGTAGCATAGGCTTTGTCGATTTTGCCTTGTGAAACTTTATCCGCTGTCAGGACTTTTGTCAGCCGTTCTTCTATGGTTTGTAATTCCTGTTTCTCTGTCGGAGTCAGCGTAGCAGGAAGAGGCAGGTCATATTCCAGCTGTTCCCATTGCCATACACGACACCAATGCCATAAGTCTCTAAATGTAAGTGAATTATTGTAGGGCATCTGCATGTCGGGAGTAGTGCGTTGATTCATTTCTTTTACGGGGAAAACGAGACGGTCGAAGAATACGCGTCCGTTGTTGTCCGGAGCAACGATACGGTAACCGGTGATTGTATTCTCTTGCTTATCTCCTTTCATGTGGGCAAAGCCTATCCAACAGGCACGCCAACCCTGAGCGTTTAGCCGGAAACCGAATCTATAAGATACATGACCCGTTGGAGAGAAGAATTCAAAGCGCAGCGAATCTTTTCTGGCTTGTTCGTTGTAAATCCATAGTGTAATCCCGCGCTTTTCTTTTGATATGGAGTCCAGATGTAGGGGATTATCTAGTTTGACGGTGAGCACGGAACGGGGAGAGAATTGCCATGCAAGGCTTCTTTTCCCTTCTTTGTAGAACTCTTCTGAGGAAGAGAGTTCGTTTGGTTGTACTGTGCAGAAGGATTGTGGCACTCCTTTTTCAAATCCGGTTGTCTGTGCAAAGAGTATGTTGCCAAGGCATAAAAACAGACAATATAACAAATAGAATCGGTACATATTGCGAAATTTTAGCAGGTATGCAAAAAAAGAGGTTGTCTCCGATGTAGAGGCACTCTGCCGCCATCTCTTTCCGGACGGAACGGCAGACTGCTTCATGCCATGAAACAACCTCTTTCGGTTAAGTTAATAAAAAAAAGTTGAAGGTTAGAAGAATTGTAGTTCTTTTATTTAGGTTATTGCCAATATTTATTCTGTTCCAATTTGCCGTTTACATCCAGTTCTTTTGTCGGAATGGGGAGGAACTGGTGTTTTTCTTGTGTACGTGCTGCATAATCGCGTGCACCGATAAACTGGTTTCCTGTAGCCCAGCGTTTATCTTGAGTCGCAGCTCCTAATTTGTCGTGTACGGCTTCTACATAAATACCCCAGCGTACCAGATCATATTTCCGCAGAGACTCAAAACAGAGCTCACGGGCACGTTCGTCACGGACGGCTTGTTGGAAGTCTGTATAGGACAAACCCTCCAATTTGGATATGCCTGCACGTTGGCGTATCTCATTAATGCATTCGTATGCTAAATCCGTAGGTCCTTGATGGGCTTCATTTTCTGCTTCAGCCAGCATTAAAAGGACATCACCATAACGTAAAATAGGATAGTTTTCCGGAGTATAGCTCTTGTCCTTCATAGAAGAGTTTTCCCATTCTCGACGGAACTTTCCACATGAACGTTGGACAATTTGTTTGTTTGTCCATGTTTTCTTGTTGTCGTTTACATCATACCAATAAGGAGCGATGGAAAGGTCTCGGCGTTTATCGTTTTTGTCAAACAAATCCCACAGTATCAAAGTGGCTGCATAGAAGCCGTAACCATATCCGTTACCGGTAGATTTGGTGCACTTTTGAAGATTACCTATAACATTTCCTATACGTCCGTCTGTATAGTTTCCTATGCCGTCGGCAGTACGGTTACCGATAAATTCGGCTTCCCAGATACTTTCATTGTATTCGGTATCATATTTGTCGGAAGCCATGTTCCTCCAGATAGCCTCGACATCCGGATTCATTTTATGCTTGTTCGACTTTTTCACTTCATTGGCCCAGTATGCAGCTTTGGCATAGTAAGGCTGTCCGCCATTGGCGGGATATCCGGCACGCCACAAGTATACGCGGGCAAGGATACCCATTACTGTATTCTTTTTGATATAAGAGGGAGACTTATCGTAGGTCTGGTCATCAACCAAGTTTACGCATTCTTCCATTTCTCCGATAATCCAATCCAACGCATCGGTATGAGGAGTTGCTTCTATGGATGAATTATTCACGTCTTTGAATGAGGTCTTGCGGATGGGGACTTCGTACCAGCCTTGTACTAACAGGAAGTGAAAATATGCACGGAGAAATTTAGCTTCACCTTTCATTCGTGTTTTCACACTTTCATCCATGTCGGCTTTGTCAACATTCTCAAGAAAAACGTTGGCATTGTTGATTCCTTTGTAAAGAGTCTCCCATGTACCCCATACATGTTGGTTTCCCGGATTATGGTCGTTGCCATAGACTTGACTCGCCAATTGTCCGCTTTGGCGCTGGTAGTAACTCAGGTCGTCTACGTTGGATATCATGCATGAGTAATTGTTTCCGTATACTTTCTCGTAGGCCAAAGTATAATAGACTCCAGCCAAAGCAGCCGTGCATTCACTTTCATTGGAATAAAAAGTTTCCGGAGCGGTGAAATCATAAGGCTTTGTATCCAAAAAACTGTCGCAGGAGCTCAGCATTATGGCAGAGCATAATGTTAAAACTGTTGCATGGAATAATTTATATACTGTTTTCATATCAGTCTCATTTTTAATATTTGGTTAGAATGTTACGTTTAATCCCAATGACATACTGAAAGCGCGAGGGTATGGAGACCAGTCAAAGCCCGGTGTCAATGGAGAATTACGGGTAGAAACTTCCGGGTCGCTTCCGGAATAACCGCTGATAGTGGCAATGTTTTCGGCAGAAAGGTAAACACGTGCACTGCTTATATGCAAGGGCTTCAGTGTTTTTGCCTCAAAATTATATCCCAATGAGATGTTCTTGAGTTTCAGGAAAGAGCCGTCTTCCACATAGAGTGAGCTGTATTCATTGGAACCTTGCGCCCGGGCTCTCGGTATGTTGCTGGTGGGGTTTTCCGGAGTCCAGCGGTTAGTATAGGCGGCAAACATATTGGTATTTTGTTTGGCGGAAGGGTTTTCGAACACCATGCGGTTGGCATTGAGGATATCATTGCCATAGCTCCATTGGAAGAAGATGTTCAAGTCGAAGTTTTTCCAAACCAGATTATTGGTAAAACCACCTATGTGTTTGGGCTGACCGTTACCGATAGTGGTCTTGTCCTTGTCGTTGATTTCGCCTTCACCTGTCAGGTCACGGTATTTGGGGTCTCCCGGTTGAGTACCGGCTACGTAATACGGGATGCCTTCTTTTAAGGTATATACCTCTTTGCCGTTTTCATCTATTGTCTTGTTGAAGTCCTCATATTTGTAAGTTCCGTCATAGATGAAGCCGTACATTTTACCGGCAGATTCACCTACTTTGCTGATATATGCCGGAGTGGTTTTATATTTGTTATCCCAACTGATATAGCTGGTCATATAAGGTTGTCCTGAGTTCAAGGCTATGATTTCATTTTTGTTGAAAGCGATGTTGAAGCTGGAATTCCAACTGAAATCTTTAGTTTTGATATTGGTGGTTTCCAAGGTGATTTCCAAACCGCTGTTACGCAATTTTCCAACATTTAAGGTAGCAGAAGAGAAGCCTGAGCTGGCAGATATATCGGCATCAAGCAACAAGTCCTTGGTGGTTTTGATGTAATAGTCCATATTCAGGTTAATTCGTCCATCGAGGAAGCCGAGGTCCAGACCGAGGTCCAATTGTTCGGTTGTTTCCCATTTCAGCTTTTCATTCTGCATGCTGCTCAATACATAACCCGGTACAAACTGACCGTTCCACGGATATTTGTAAAGATCGTCATCAGTAATGAGGTGTGCCATATAGTCATAATTGCCTATGCGGTTGTTACCGGTCTGGCCATAGCTGAAACGCAGTTTACCGTTTGACAGCCAGCTGGCATTTTCGGCAATGAAAGATTCACGCGCAAAAGCCCATGCCAAAGAGCCGGAAGGGAAGTAACCCCAACGGTTGCCGCGGGCAAATTTGGAAGAACCGTCGGCACGCATGGTAGCTGTTATATAGTAACGGGAGTCGTAGTTATAATTGATACGTCCGAAATAAGACATCAGTTTGTTTTCGCCTTTGGAAGAATTTACGGCTGGTGTGCTTCCCTTATCGAGTCCTGCCATGCCGAAAGATTCATTGCTGATTTTTTCCGTCCGTATAGAATGTATATAGCTGGTATTTTTCTGAACAGACATACCGAGCATCGCATTGAAATTATGAGAGTTCTTGTTCAGTTGGTAGCTGAGTGTATTTTCGTTCAGGTAACTTCTTGCTTCACTTTGGTATAGATAAGCGTTTATTCCCTTACTTTGAGTGTTGGAAGGGTGGCTGTTACCGGTGCGTGTCTGAGAACCGTTGAATTCTTCGTTTTTGTAGTCGGTTGATGTATATCCGGCTGTAACTTTCAGTTTGAGTTTCTTAATTATCTCATATTCGGCACCTACATTAAACTGGAGATTATTGGTTGTCTTATGACGGTATTCGTTTTGAGCAGACTTCACGGGGTTAAAGCGGTAGTCCTCACTCATATTGACACCCTCATCGTACATCTGATTGAGAAGATCGCTTCCAGTAGGGGATACCGGACGGAAAGACCATACACTGTACATGTAGGCGGTAGACATGGAACTTGTGGCGCTCGATACGGTAGGACCGTCCTGAACAGTGCTGGCATAGTTCCCTGTAAAGTCAATCTTCAGTTTGTTGTTTACTTTCTGGCTCAGGTTCACACGTCCTTGATAGCGTTTTACGCCGGAGTTGATGATAACTCCCTGTGTGTCATCGTAAGACAAAGATGTGGTGTATTTCAAATCGCCTTGCGAACCGGTCATAGATATATGATGGTTATGGCTGAGAGCAGTACGGTAGATATAGTCTTGCCAATCGTAAGATTTAGCATTGTGATAGGCATCCAGTGTAGGATAAAGTTCGGTTATATAGTTTTTCTGGAATTCTTCTCCGCTGCCCATGATTTCTTGTTGCAGCATGACAAAGTCATAGGCATTCATCACTTCCGGTGTGTTTTTTACAAGACCTACTTTTACGCTACCGTTGTATGTAATGGTAGGCTTTCCGGCTCCGCCTTTTTTGGTGGTTACGATAACTACACCGTTGGCACCGCGTGCTCCATAGATAGCTGTGGCGGAAGCATCTTTCAAAATGTCTATGGATTCAATATCATTAGGATTTATTGATCCTAAGCCGGAACTTTCGGAAGGGAATCCGTCGATAACGTAAAGCGGAGCTGTACTTCCGGTCAATGAACCGGCACCGCGGATTACTATATTAAAGTTATCTCCCGGTCCACCGTCACCGGATGAAACCTGTACGCCGGCAATACGTCCTCCGAGGCTTTCGGTAATATTGCTGACAGGAGTCTTGGTCAAATCGCCCATATTGGCGGAACCGATAGAACCGGTCAGGTCACGTCTTCTGACATCACCATATCCTACAGCAACAACGGTCACTTCTTCCAAGGTTTGGGTATTTTCTGTCATTGTAATATCAAATTTACTTTGATTGCCTACTTTGACATTTTCCGTTTTGTAGCCGATAAATGAGAATTGTAAAACATCACCATTTTTTACATTGTCCAATTTAAACTCTCCGTTTAAATCTGTGGTTGTCCCATTGGTTGTTCCTTTAATTACAACACTTACCCCGGGCAACTCTCCCATGGCATCAATCACTTTACCTGTAATCTGTCTTCCTGTCTGTGCCTGTACTGCTGTACAGCAGAAAAGGAAGAATAAAAGATTTAAGATAACTTTTGGTCTCATAAAAATAAAATTAAAAAATTAGGATGTGCAAATGTATGGATTGTATAAGAAATGTGAAATCTGTAATTGTCCATAAAAAGTACAAATTCATACATGTGGAGTTGTAACTAACTGCGATGCAGCCAATAAACTGCTATTGGCAAGAAGGTATTATTATGTTACATTAAGATTTGCGGAAAAAGGAATGTGGGTCAATTAGCTATGACCATCAACGGCTCTCGTTTTACAAGAGATTCCCATTTTGAGCAACTTACACCGATTTATGCTGTAGCTGCTCAAGAAATAGAAGATTATATATTATAAACTGCTGCAACATTCTTGCGAATGGGGTTATATATAGAAGTATTTCTTAGAATTGTAGTAGCTTTATAAAAAGGAAAACAGCATAAGAGTTTCCTCAAATGCTGCTCTGATTTAAATTAGTTTGATAATTAGCCAATCTTTTTATAAGTAGTTGTAGTAATATCGTCCAACTCTAAACCATCGTCATCCGTATTGTCCCAATCTTCAAAGGCGAGAAGCAATCTATTAGCTATAAGTCCATTGATAGTAAGAATATCTAAATAACCATCATCGTAAGAGATAGTTAGTTTATTGTCTTCTTTATCTATGAAACGGACTAAGGCATTGATGGTAGTTGTATAATTGGGCGCACCTTTGATTGTGGTTGAGACTATCATATCTGAAGACACACTTTCAATTTTATTGTATTTACAGGATGCCCCTTTTAGACCACAAAGATAAGTCACAGAGCGCTTTAATCAATTGATAAAGTATAATATACTTATTGTTCTCTCCGATAAGGGCTTTCGATAAGATTTAAACGACTTGGTTCATCTCCACCGCAATCCACCACAATTTTATGTAGTACTATAGAAGGAGCTAACGGACGAATGGTCAGTGTATGTGTACCTTTCTCCCAATTGACATCGGGAAAATGCACAATCGACTCTATAATTCGAGCAGCACCTGCAGGATACATTTTTGTATAGCAATTGGCCCAAATCAAATCTGAATTATAGTTGACAATCTGTTCTTTTCCGTTGTCCAAACTAACAGCATAGCTATGTCCTCCTTTTATAAAAGGCAATGTACTATCCAAAATCAATCGCAAGCGCACTCCTCTTGATTCTGTTTTAATATTCATCCGATATGTTAATGAAGCACCCTCCACTGGCTTATCATATGGCATTAATGCCAACCCTGAGAGTGTACGTCCCAAATCTGGAATAACTGTCCATCGAGTATTACTTCCTTGAGTGCTTTCCGCAAAATGTTCAGCCTCCATAACAACTACTCCCCGGGTCTCTTCGTACACATATCCTCCAGGTTTGCAAGAGCTTGCATCCACACGTTTCACCTCAGGTATTATATTACCTCCCTTGGGTTCATCCCAGCTAGTATATCCGATATGAGTTTGGTCCATTAGATGGTTCCATTTTCCGCCTGCAATATTGTGATTATAATCATAACAGAGATCAGCATCACGTTTAAAACAATATTCTACTCTGTCCGCCCACTCATTAGCGCGCAAATCATCATCAGAAGCCAATTTACGGTTTACAGCCACAGCATAATACATTTCATAAAGATTGGCCATGGCTTGTACAGGAAAAAGTATCAATTCTTTATAAGCATCTTTCAACTTATCGGGCAAAATCTGAAATTGGCGATAAGCATAGGCTTCCAATGCCAAAAATTCGTCTGTCACCGCCTTAAACTCCCCGTTGGAGAGATTGTAAGTCCGGCTATCGAGCATCTCGGCAGTCACTCTAGATGCATATTTACAATACAGATTCAAAATACGAGCTGCTTCTGCAGCATATTTCTCTCCAAACTGCTGTTTACAGAAGTTACGGGTATAATCTTGCAAATTATCAGCATTAAAACGTTCCGGATTCCAAGCCATATTCAAGAAGAAGTCCGTAGGAAACTCATTAGGTTTCAAATCGCCCACATTCAGGATCCACATTCTGTCTACACCATAGGTATATGTCAGATATAATTGTTCCCACATGTGCTGAATCTGTGTCATGTTCAACCATTGGTAAGCACGAGGTGCACCATGTAAATCCACATGATAATACATGCCATATCCACCGGGATGATGTTTGGCATTCAGATCCGGTAAACGGCGTACATTTCCCCAATTGTCATCGCAAAGCAGTATCATCACATCATCCGGAATTTTCATACCCTTGTCATAATACTCCAGTACTTCGCTATAAAGTGCCCAAAGCTGAGGAGTTTTAGAAGCGGGTTTTTCGGTAACATCCGAAATGATTTTACGTTGCTCCTTCACTATATTCTCTAAAAGTCGTGTATCAGTATCGGGACCCATTGGAGCGTCACCGTCGCCTCTCATAGCTATAGTCACCACTTCTTCTTTGCCTTTCATGCGTTCGATACCTTCACGAAAGAAACGGTCTATGTTTTCCTTATTCGTCTGATAATTCCAAGGTCCATACTCTTGACGTCTACGTGCATATTCCTGATGATTTCTTGCCATAGGTTCATGGTGCGAGGTACCGATTATAATTCCCATTTCATCAGCCAACGGACTATTCATCGGGTCATCGGCATAAAACGCTGCACTCCACATAGCAGGCCACAGGAAATTTGCTTTCAGGCGAAGTAGAAGTTCATATACGTGTACATACATCTTGCTGTTGAACCCTCCGAATTTTTCAGTGGTCCATCCTCCCATGCAAGGCCATTCATCATTAATAAAAATGCCACGATATTGTATGGCGGGTTCTCCGTCTGTATAAATACCGTCCTTTATATAAATAGCATCTTGGTGCGTTACGGGAACATCCGCCCACCAATACCAAGGTGAAACTCCTATCTGACGCGAAAGCTCATAAACTCCATAAATGGTACCGCGCTTGTCACTTCCGGCAATGAGCAAGACATCACCTTCGAGCCCCTTTAGAGGATTATGAAGTGTAGTTATGATGAATTTTTCATTTTTATCTTTCAGAAGATCGTTTTCCAACTTTCCGGCCTTCAACAACTGACGGATAAATGAGCTTTTATCGTAAGAGCCAACAATGACACGTACTGTCTCATCAGTACTGTACACCATATCCGGACGTACGGCAATTACTTTCTGAAAGTCAGTCTGCAGATTCTTTACGGCAGTCAAGACTCCTTTATGTTCCTCCTTATCACATAACACCGAAAATGCCTTACAATGGGGAGTAACCAAGCCAAACTTGGCATTATCCGATTTAAAAACGACAAAAGTGTCAGCTGCCCATGCAGGAGATGCTGGCAACAAAACTATCATACACAACAAATTAAAAAACATTGTTCTGACTCTCATAACTTATTCTTTATTCTAATAGAACATATTTATCTTTTCTTATTTTACTACACTGTAACGGAACCAATCCACATCCACACTTCCACCTGGCTTACCTTTTGCCTGCTGTGCAAAAAGCCCTAAATGAACTCCAGTAAATCCTCCGATGGTTTCTGTACTAAGATAGCGATACTCCATTTTACCCAAAGGGAGAAACCGATGATTATCTTCTGAATATGACAAATAGTAATAGTTATAATCACCTTCTATACGAAGATAAATCAAGTCCGTATTCAATGAGATTTTTTTTTCTACATGCCGTACTTGTCCAATACGTATATATGCCTTGACATACTTCTTCCCCCCACGACATTCCACTACAACATCATAATGATTAGTATGAGCTGCGTAAGCGGTAATTCCAGCTTCTTCTCCTTCTTTTAGAGAAGAAACATCAATAGCTGTAGTTGCCTGAAAACGAGGTTCAGTTTGCCTGCGTCCAATAAAAGTCAGTGTTCCTACCTGATCTATTGTTTTCTCACTTGCCTTCATACGTAAATAGCCCTTACGTTCTGTCAATGAATAATTTTCAAAAACCGGATTACATAAATAACTCCAACACCACGCTAGCTTTGTTTGAGAAAAATCATCAGTTTCCGGATCTTTTGGTAGTTTCACCTGTGGCAGGGTTTTGCAATCCATATTAATTTGAACAGTTCCATTCTTATTCACAACGGGCCAACTTCCTTTCTCCCATTGCACAGGAGCTAAGAATGTTTCACGCCCCATCACATGTTGCAAATAACCATGTGTACGATAGCCTAAAAAAATCACCCACCAAGAACCGTCCGGGGCTTGTACGAAATCAGCATGTCCCAATCCTTGAATAGGACTATTCTGCATCTCATTATTAAAATGGGACAATATAGGATTCGACGGACATGGTGTGTAAGGACCTTCCAAATAACGACTGCGGGCCAACGTCACATGATGACCATGTTCTGTTCCCCCTTCCGCCAACAGCAGATAATAATATCCGTCTTTCTTATATAGATGGGGGCCCTCAGGATAACGTCCTCCCATTCCTGACCACAGGCGTTTAATCTCAGATAGCTGTTTACCGGTGTTGACATCAATCTCACAAATTTTAATTGTCCCATCCTTCCAAAGAAAATAACATTTACCTTCATCAAAGAAAAGAGTAGGATCGCAACTACCTGTCACAAAATCTATCATAATAGGATCAGACCACTCGCCAGCCGGATTATCCGTATAAACATAAAAATGTTTTCGAGAAGGGAAAATAGTCGTCACCATGTAAAATACCCCATCATGATAGCGGATAGTAGGAGCATAGATACCGTTATTACCATCCATGTTTTCCAGATTTACTTGAGAAGGGCGCGTCAAACATGCCCCTATCTGCTCCCAATGAATCAAATCTTTACTGTGGAAAACCGGGACTCCTGGGAAATACTGGAAAGTACTGTTTACCAAATAAAAATCATCACCTACCCGGCAAACACTAGGATCGGCATGAAAGCCTGGAAGAACCGGATTCTTAAAGCCTTGTCCCCAACAGATAAAAGAGTAAAGCAAGCTAACTGTAATTATTATACTTTTTTTATTCATATCTAATATCATTTTTAATGGAATAATCAACCTGCAATAGTGCCTCATATAGTTTCGGTCAGTGCTATATCAACTTAAAACTACATACTTTAATGTCAGATTTGTGAAATTCTCATGCTAAAGCATAATTTATCAAAGAACAAGTGAATTTTCATATAACAAGGATCTGTGTTACATAGCCATGTTTTTCATGACACAGACTTCGTATAACAAGTTTAATGGTTTCATTGCAAATGTATAAAGAATGTTTGATACATCTTTTTAAAGCATGATACACATTCCTTCATTAATATTACATCTTTCTCGTTTTTCGTTACATTTCTTATCTTACATGTAACACATATGTAGGCAACTAGTTATTTATAAATGTAATTATAAAATTTATCACCTTCAAAATCGTGTTATGTTCGTGTAAACAACTTGGCTAATTCTTCAGTGGATATACTCGCCAGTTTTCCAATAACAAATCTCTACAGAGGTCTTTAGAAGCAGGTTATCAAATCGCTTAATGGTGAGGCGTTCTTTTATGAAGTATAAACTTTATAACTTGAATATGCTTAATTGGCTTAAGAGTATTCTTAGCAAATAAATGTATTAGGTTTTCGGCTTGGGTTGAGATATGTACTTCTCGCTCAATTTTATCGCGATGAAAAGAGATAACCTCATCATGGGTCTAAATCAGATAGAACTATTGTCAATAGAAGATACTAAAAGAAAAAGAATATCATTTACCGGTGTGTCACGTTTGTCATTGATTTATATCTGGAGGGTCTGCAAACAAAAAAGGCTCCATTCTGTTAAGAATGAGCCTTTCAGTTTGTGGACCAGCCTGGGCTTGAACCAGGGACCTCCAGATTATGAGTCTGTTGCTCTAACCAACTGAGCTACAAGTCCGGTGTATCCTTATATCGGATAGCGGGGACAAAAGTAGTATTTTCTCTTGAAATATGCAAGCGTTTCAGATAAAAATGCGAATGTTCTTTGTTTAGAATTTATATGTTCGTTTAGGATTCTTGGGAAACCACCCTTTTTTTACCCGCTCTTCTTGTTCAAATACTTCTTTGATGGTCCAAAATGAAGAGAAGGCGAATACGCCTAGCAGTGAGGCTACCAAAATATTGTCGGTACACAGTGAAACAATGGCACCGCCGATTCCCAACAATAGGAAAATCCACCAGCATTTAGTTCCCCAATAATATTCGGCTTTTACTACTATGGGGTGGAAGATGCCTATGATAAGGAAAGTACAGATACCGATTACAAGTCCTGACAGGTGATATTCGTTTAAGAAATCCATATTTATATAAAGTGATAAGGTGGTGAAATCATGGGGTTATGTCAAAACAAATAATAAGTGTTTTTTGTTTCGGCACAACCCCATTGTTTTATTTATCTTACTTTTCCGGGCAAATAGGAATTTCTTTCTTGATGCTTTGTTCCAGTGAAATTAATGTTTCTGTTGCAGTGACGCCGGGGATTTCCTGCATCTTGTTATTCAGCAAGTCCATTAGGTGTTCGTTGTCACGCGCATACACTTTGGTCAGCATGGTGTACGGACCGGTGGTAAAATGACATTCCACGATTTCGGGAATCTTTTGCATCTCGGTAACAACAGCCTTGTACATGGAGCCTTTTTCCAGTTTGATTCCTACATAAGTACAAGTCCTGTAGCCCAAAGACTTAGGGTTTACATGGTAGCCGGAGCCGACAATAACGCCCAAATCAATCAAGCGCTGTACGCGTTGGTGAATGGCGGCACGTGATACACCACATTCAGCAGCTACATCCTTAAAGGGAATACGGGCATTTTGGGAAATGATTTCCAGAATCTGCCGGTCAAGATTGTCTATTTTTTCCATAATAGTAAATAAGTAAAGTTCTTGTTCTTATCAAATAGTAAGCAAATATAGGACTTTATTTTAATTTATCTATAGAATGGAGCGAAAAAAAGAATAAAAGTGATAATACGATAAAGTGATAGGGTAATAAGGTGATAAAGTGATAATGGATGACAAGGTGATAAAGTGGTAGGGGGATAATGGAATAGGGCGGTGAAGTATCATCGCTTCACCGCCCTATCGCTTTTATGGCATGATCGTTTTATTTTTCGATACCTACCAGTTCCACTTCAAAAATCAGAGTAGAGAACGGTTTGATTGGGCCGCCGGTTTCTCTTGCGCCGTAAGCCAGTTCTTGCGGGATGTAAAGTTCCCACTTAGAACCTACAGGCATCATAGTGAGGGCTTCTGTCCAGCCTTTGATAACTTGGTTGGCACGGAACGTAGCAGGTTCTTTACGCTTGTAAGAGCTGTCGAATTCGGTTCCGTCAATCAGCGTACCTTTGTAGTTTACTTTTACTTTGCTGCTATCAGCGGGGATTTCACCGGTTCCTTTGGTGATAATCTTATATTGCAGACCGCTCGGAGTGGTTACAACACCTTCTTTGGTCTTGTTTTCAGCAAGGAATTTTTCACCGGCAGCTTTGTTGTCGGCGTATTTCTTTTCCATGGCTTTAGCCTTTACTGCATCCATCTGGGTCTGCATGAAAGTCTGAGCTTCTTCTTTGGTCATGATGCCTTTGCCTACAACTCCGGCAACGAAACCTGCCAACAGGTTTTCACGGCTGATGGTTTGTGTAGAGTCTCCACCGAAAATCTGTTGGTTGAAGCCTTCTACCCATTGCTTGCTTACCATCTGTCCGATTTGCAGACCTGCCATGTAAGCAACGTCTTTCTTGTCGATTTTGCTTGCACCTTCGTTGAAACCTTTCAGGAAGTCTGTCATTTGAGTAGAATCGATACCCTGCTGTGCGAGATATTGATCCAGGCCTTCGGTACGTGCCATACCGATGGCGTAAGATAATGAGTCAACGTCTGTTTTGAGGTTCGCTTTCGGGCTTTGTGCAGTACAGGATGCCAAACCGGCAGCTGCTGCAAGAGCCATGATAAATGTTACTTTTTTCATTTTGCTTTTAAAATTATTTGTTTAATACTTTAAGTAGTTCCACTTCAAAAATGAGTGTGCTGTGCGGCGGAATCATCTCACCTGCTCCCTGGGCACCGTAAGCCAGCTCGCTGGGGATGTAGAGTTTCCATTTGGCGCCTTCGGGCATCAGTTGCAGGGCTTCCACCCAACCCGGGATTACCTGGCTGACGCCGAATGTGGCAGGCTGGCCGCGCTTGATGGAGCTGTCGAACAGTGTTCCGTCAATCAGCGTACCTTCGTAGTGGCATTGTACCTGGTCGGTAGCTTTGGCATAAGTGCCTGTGTTGCCTTCGTTGATAACTTCGTACTGGAGCCCGCTGGGCAGCGTAACCACTCCCGGGCGTTTTTTGTTTTCTTCAAGGAACTTCTTGCCGGCCTCGATATTGGCGGCATTCATTTTCTGTTCCAGTTCTTCGAAGTACTTATTTACTATTTCGCGGGCTTCCGTATGGCTGATAGCCGTCTGGTTGCCTTCCAAGACATCTTTGATTGCTTGTGCAAAGTCATCTACTGCGATGCCTTTAGCACCCATACTTAAAAGATTTTGACCTATTCCAAGGCCGATAGCATAACTGAATTTATCCATAAAATGTTTTTGTTGGCGGCTGAAATCATTTCTTTTCCAGCCTATTGCAAATTAATGAATGGCAAAAATACGTCTTTTATTTGAATGATTTTGTTTTTTTCAGATTAAAAAATCTTAGTAAGTGAAAATAACTTCCCTCTTTTGGGGTATTATTCATACATTTGTATGACTATATGAACTTTAAGGAGATATAAAGATGAAGAACTTGGTTGTTTTGTCCGGTGCAGGTATGAGCGCCGAGAGTGGTATCAGTACTTTTCGCGATGCGGGCGGACTGTGGGATAAATATCCGGTGGAACAGGTGGCGACTCCCGAAGGCTATGCCCGTAATCCGGAGTTGGTTATCAACTTTTATAACGAGCGTCGCAAGCAATTGCTGGATGTAAAGCCGAATGCCGGACACATCGGGCTTGCAGAGCTGGAAAAGGACTTCAATGTAACGGTCGTTACGCAGAATGTCGATAATCTGCACGAACGTGCCGGAAGCAAACGCGTGATTCATCTGCATGGCGAGCTGACAAAGGTCTGCTCCAGCCGCGACCCTTATAATCCGCACTACATAAAGGAACTGAAACCGGATGAGTACGAAGTGAAGTTGGGAGATAAAGCCGGCGACGGTACTCAGCTTCGTCCGTTTATCGTTTGGTTTGGCGAGTCGGTTCCTGAGATTGAAACGGCTGTGGGCTATGTGGAGAAAGCGGATATATTCGTCATTATCGGTACTTCGATGAATGTATATCCGGCTGCCGGATTGCTCAACTATGTGCCTCGCGATGCCGAAGTGTACCTGATAGACCCTAAGCCGGTGGATGTACATTCCATGCGGCAGATACATGTAATTCAAAAAGGAGCATCGGCAGGCGTGCAGGAGTTGCGCTCGTTGCTTAAACCTTAAGCGTGCCGTTCACAGTCTATGTATGTGCCACTTTAATGGCACGCTTATGCCTATATGCTGGCACAAGATTGCCAATGAAGTGGCACATACAATTTTCAAGCTGTACGGATTATTTTTTCAGTACCGCCCTCAGTACGAACCAGACATGATAGGCTGCCGTGCTAATCAGACCGTAATATTGCGCCATAATGCGGAAACGTTCTTTAAGCGAGGCTTTTCTGTTTTGGGTAGTCATGCCCTCGTCCAGATAGTCTATTATCGTGAGGCGGGTATTGTGTAGCGTGTGTGCCTTTTTCATGATGCGGATGCACCAGTCAAAGTCGGCGGAGAAGCGGTACTTCAGGTTATACGGTTCTACTAAAGTGCGTTTGGCAAAGAAAGCCTGATGGCAGACAAGCATCCCTTGTCTGAAGCTTTTCCATGTCAGCGTTTCCGGGGCGGAAAGACGGCGCATACGTACGAAATGCCCTTCTTTGTCCACCAGGGCCGTTTCACCGTACATCACATCGGGCAGCTCGCTTTCCGGCAGCGTATGTACCATTTGCTGCAGTGTATCGTCTTCGTGGAAGCTGTCGCCGGCATTAAGGAAGCAGAGATAATCGCCCGTAGCCAGTCGGATGCCTTTGTTCATGGCATCGTACAGGCCTTTATCGGGTTCGCTTGTCACCTTTGCGATGTGATCCTTATAACGGTCTATGATGGAGAGTGTCTTATCCTTCGACGCTCCATCCACAATGATATACTCCACGTGGCGGTAGGTTTGCGAGATAACGCTCTGGATGGTATCTTCCAATACCGCTTCGGCATTGTAGGTCACGGTAATGACGCTGAACTTGGGGGTGGGATGGTTATGCATTTCTTCCGGTGACTTTGTTGTACAGGTCAATATATTTCTTAGCGATGGTGCTTTCCGAATAGTGGGTGACGGCCTTCCGGCAGGCCTGCTCGGCGAGGCTGGGATAATCCGGGTCGGTCAGTGTCCAGTAGATGCCGTTGGCAAAATCCTCGGACGACTTGTATTGCGCCACGTATCCGTTGTGCAGGTGGTCTATCATTTCGGGAATGCCGCCTACGTTGAAGCCGACGCAGGGAATGCCGCATGCCATGGCTTCCATAATCATGTTGGGCAGGTTCTCTTCCAGCGAAGGGGTGACGAAGAGGTCTACCGCATTGTATATGTTTACCAACTGGTGTTCGTTGCTCACAAAGTCCAGCGGGTAGACCTTGAAAGGCAGCAAGTTGGCCAGTTGCTGCGACTCTTTGCCGAAAACGACGACACCGAGCTCCGTTTTCAGTTCGGGGTGTTTTTCCGCCAGTAGTGCGCACGATTCTACCAGGTAGTCGATGCCTTTCCGTTTGTCCGTTGTTTTCACCGAACCGAACAGTACGAGTCTGGCGTCCTGCGGCAGTTGGCATCTGTTGCGTGCTTCTTGCTTGTTGTGCGGCTTAAACAGGTTGGTATTGATAGGGTTGGGGATGCAGGTAATCGTGTGTCCGGCGAGCAGGGCGCTTTTCTTGGCCAGTCCTTCCAGCCAGTGGCTGCACGTTACGAAATTGATGTGCCGTCCCTGATACAACTCCTGCTTCTTGCGGAAAGTCCGGTAGGAGAGGTCTTTTCTGCTGCCGTTGCCGTGGATGAAAGGACAGTTGCCACACTCCTGCTGATAACGGGTGCACTCGCGGGCATGGTGGCAGATGCCGGTGCACGGCCACATGTCGTGCATGGTCCATACTACGGGTTTGCCCGATGCAAGGATTTTCTCAATATTCTTCAGAGATAACATTCCCTGGTTTATCCAGTGGAGATGAATGACATCCGCCTGCTGGAACTCCGGAAGAGAGGTAATGTCCGTACCTGTATTGGCGATGTCCACGGCAAAGATATTCTCCTTTTTGAAGCGGTTGGCTTTCCATATAACGATACGCTCCCATACGAATTTCCATATCATGCGCCAGTTGTAGTTTAATGAAACCACGGTGATTTGGTCGGTCTGCTTGTCGCGTACCAGAAGTTTGGCCTTGATGCCGTTGTTCTTGAGCGACTCCATCAGTCTGCTGGCCGCTACGGCTGCCCCGCCGATGCGTTCGGATGTATTGATTAATAGTACTCTCATTTTTGTGGAATGTTTGGACAAAAGTACTGCTTTTGCCGCTTTCTGCTCTATAAATCTTTTATTTTTTTAGTCTGTAACCGCTAAACTCCCTATCTTTGCCGAGGTTAAAAGCTCGTAATGCCGGGAGCAGTGGAGATGTTGCGCTGAGCAACGGATTGAACGTCGTGGAAAACGAGTTTTTCGCCGGAAGAAACCTGGAGTTCATCGGTAGAAAGTAAATGTGAATATGGGAGATAAAGGAATGAAAAAGCTGGAGCAACTGTGGCAGACTTTCCTGAGTGTGGTGAAGATTCTGTTACAATCCAAATGGCGTACGCACCTACCGTCGTCGTTCAGTAATCCGGAAGAACTGTTGATACTTGCCAACGGTCCTTCATTGAACCGTACGGTTCGGGAAACTCCGGACTTTGTACAGGGCAAGACGCTGCTGGCGGTGAATTTCTGCGTTACTTCCCCGATGTTCGAGCAGCTTCGCCCGGAGATATATCTGATAGCCGACCCTCTGTTTTGGATTGTTCCCGAGAAGCGGGTACAATTGTTCCGGACGCTTGCCGAAAAAACCGCTTGGCCGATGAGTCTGTTTATTCCCGCCCGTGCTTTGAAGAATAAAGAGTGGCAACCTATGTTGGCGGGTAATAGGAATATCCGCCTCTGCATTTACAATACCACTCCGATAGAAGGTGTGCAGGGATTCTGCAACTGGGTATTCGCTAAGGGTTGGGGTGTGCCCCGTCCGCACAACGTACTGATTCCTTCTATTGCCATCGGGTTGCGTTTGCCTTTCAAGAAAATTTATCTGGCAGGCGCCGATCACTCCTGGTTGCCGGAAATCACGGTGACGGACGACAACGTGGTACTGATGCACCAAAAACATTTCTATGACCAGAATAAGTCGCAGGCGGCAACGGTGACGCAGGAGAATCTGCATAGCGCACGGCTTTATACGATACTCTACCACATGTATGTGGCCTTTAAGTCCTACTTCGTGCTCGAAGCCTATGCGCGCCGGTTGGGCAAGGAAGTGATCAACGTTACGCCGGGCAGTTATATAGACGCTTTTAAACGAATGAAAGTATGAAAGACGGAATCATCATTCAGGCACGTACCGGTTCTACCCGGTTGCATAATAAAATACTGCTCCCTTTCTATGGCGGGCAGCGCATTATCGACATTTTAATCGGAAATATCAAGCAGGCCTGCGCCGGTAAGACCATTGTGCTTGCCACTACCGACCGTCCGCAGGATGATATACTGGCAGAGGTTGCCCGCGAAGCAGGTATCTGTTGCTACCGGGGAGACGAGGACAATGTACTCGACCGCTTTATCCGGGCTGCCGCAACATTCAACCTTGACCGCTTTATCCGTGTCTGTTCGGACAATCCTTTCCTGCGTCCCGACAGCTTCCGGGCTTTCTTCGAGGAGCACGATGCCCGCCCGGCAGATTATATCGCTTACGGTTTTGCAGACGGCCGTCCCACTATCAAATCTCATTTGGGCTTGTTTGCCGAGCTGACGACTGCCGATGCCCTGCGCCGTGCAGCCGCCGCTACGCAGGAAAAACTGTACATAGAGCATGTTACAATTTATCTCTATACACATCCCGAAGCGTTCAGCGTTCGCCTGCTTCCGTTGCCCGATGAGCTGGAAGGGCGGTTGGATCTTCGCTTTACGCTCGATACAATGGAGGATTTCACCCTGTTGCAAGAGCTTTACGCCGCTTTCTGCGAGCAGACCGACCACAGCATCCATGCATTGCTCCGGTTGGTGGAGGCACATCCGGAGTATAGGGCCAAAATGCTGGAAAATATAGCGAAAAACGAGAAATAAGCTCCGGCTTTATCGCAGGGAGACTTCTTGAAAAAGGAAAAGATTATGCTGCCGGGAAGAGGCCGGAAACAGTCGCTGACCGGACTCCATTCAGCCACTGACTGAAAGGGGGATGACTCCCTGACTGAATGCCTTTCACTCCCTGACTCATTGTCCCCCTTTCTACAGTGTATTGTGGCAGGGAAGAAAGATAGATTTGATGATAGTAAACAAAAATAACAGTTGCCGAATGAAGAGTACATACATTATCGGAGAAATAGGACAGAACCATAACGGTTCCGTCGATATCGCCAAGTTGATTGTAGACCTGGTGTCACGTCCCGTACGCGAAGAAGTCTTTAATCTGGAACTCCGTCCTATGGACGCGGTAAAGATGACCAAGCGGGATTTGAATGAAGAACTGACCGATTCGCAGATGAACCGTCCGTACGACTCTCCCCACTCTTTCGGACGCACCTATGGCGAGCACCGCGCTTATCTGGAACTGACGGACGAGGAGCATTTTGAAGTTTACAAGCATGCCAAGTCATTGGGCCTGGACTTCGTGGAAACACTGTGCTCAAAAGGCTGCATGTCTTTATTGAAGCTCTTTACGCCCGACCGCCTCAAGGTGGCAAGCCGCGACCTTACCAACCTGCCGTTGCTGGAAGTGATGGCGGAAACCAGGATTCCTATCATCCTTTCCACCGGTATGGCAGGCAAGAAGGAACTGGACGATGCCTTGGAGGTTATCACCCGTTATCACAACGATATATCCATACTGCACTGTGTATCGCAGTATCCCACTCAGCCCGATAACCTGAACCTGAAAACGATAACTTATCTGAAACAGCATTACGGACAATACCATATCGGCTTTTCCGACCACACCATTGGCATTGCCGCTCCGGTGGTTGCCGTAGGAATGGGTGCGGAGATTATAGAGAAGCACGTCACCATTGACCGCCGCATGAAGGGAACAGACCAGCAAGGTTCTCTGGGACCGGACGGTGTGAACCGCATGATTCGTGATATCCGCATTGCCGAGCATTGGCTGGGCAGGGAGGAACTGTATATCGACCCTGCCGTCTCTGCCGCCAAAGTGAAACTGGAGCGTTCCATTGCTACGAACAAGGCGCTGCATCCCGGCGATATTATCACGGAAGAGGATATTCACCTGCTTAGTCCGGGCGACGGCTTTAAGTGGGCGGAACGAGATAAGGTGGTAGGCCGTCGGGTACGGAAGGAGATACCGCGTAACGAGATTATTTATCCGTCATTGATTGAGGAATGAGACTGCTTGCCGTTGTTGTGCTTTATCATCCCGGTAAGGATTTGACCGGGAATATCAACAGTTATCTGTCGCAGGTGGATAGATTGCTGTTGTGGGATAATACGCCCGGGGGCGGAAAGGAACAGTTGCCTTTGTCAGGTGTCACTCATCCGGAGCGTCTGGAATATAGGGGTTGCGGGCGGAATGTAGGCATCGGCACTGCGCTGAATGTTGCCGTGGCTTATGCCCGCGAGCATGGATATACGCATCTTCTGACATTGGATCAGGACAGTTACTTCCTGCCAGGAGTTTTCCCGGATTATATGGCTGCCATCCGGAGTTACGGGGAAGAAAAGCGGGTTATTTTCTCCGTCAATTATTTTATAAAGTCTCAGCAGGCTCCGCTTTATCCCGTTGCCGACAGGGTGGATGAGGTCTCTTCCGCCATGACTTCCGGTACTGTTTATCCGGTCGGCTTGTTCGAAGAACTGGGCGTTTTTATGGAAGAGTTGTTTGTATGGGGCATCGACTGCGAGTACTGCTGGCGTGCAGCGCGTAAAGGCGTGCGGACGGTTTGTTTCAAAAATATCCTGTTGCAGCACGATTTGGGGTATCAGAAGAAGAAACACCGCTTGCTGGGTAAGGAGGTTTTTCCGAACGAATATCCGCCGGCACGTACTTATTACAATGTGCGCAATGGCATGGTGCTTCACAGACTCTATCCTGAGAGCCTGAACCTGAAAGCCCATTTACGCTACCATCTATATAAACGGATTGTCTTTGTGCTGTTGTATGAAAAGCAGAAGATAGCCAAATGGAAGGCTCTGTGGGACGGCTATCGTGACGGAAAACGCGGTAAATTGGGAGAGCGTGGGCAATAGATATTCTTACATTCTTAATCTTAAAAGAAATAACAGGCATGTTACCGAAATTAGTTATTACCGATATTGACGGTGTATGGACCGACGGCGGAATGTATTATACTGCCGAAGGGGACGTTATGAAACGCTTTTCCGTGAAAGACGGCTGGGGAGTGATTTTTCTGCGCGAATTAGATATCCCCGTTGCCATTATGACCGGCGAGAATACGCAAATCGTGCAGAAGCGCGCCGATAAGCTGAAAATCGACTATTGTTATTTAGGGGTCAAGGATAAAGTGGCGCAGGCTAAGGAGTTATGCCGCGAGTTGGGTATTTCGTTAAGTGAGGTTGCCTTTATCGGTGACGACCTGAATGATTTGCCATTGCTGCGTCTGGTGGGTTACAGCGCCTCTCCCAGCAATACGCCCGAATATGTGAAGCGGGAAGTAAAGTATGTAACGGCCGCACATGGCGGTTATGGAGCTTTTCGCGAGTTTGTGGAGAAGCTGCTGAGCGATAACGGCGTGCTGGAAAAGACGGTTGGGAAATTCCTGTAATGTCCTCTTTGCGTGTGGATGGGTCGTTTTCGCCGGACGTGTCAGATATGCGGTAACGGTATCACTCTGGAAACGGCGGCTCTTCCCCGTTTCATCATGCCTTTGACAAATCCTGCCAGCCTTTGTGTGGTTGATTGCGGGCGGGGCAATTCCATACGTTTCACATCTTCCATAGTCCACTGCGGTTGATATTGCAGAAGCCGTTTTTCCGTATGCTCTATTTGTTCTTGCTGTCCTTTTCCGGTGTAATGGCGGATGAGGTTCAGGCATATCTGCGCATGGGATTGCCGGAGATTGTCGTATACGTCAGTCCTCCTTTCTTTAAAATAATCCATTAGCAACTCCCGGACAACGAGTGCGATGTCCAGTTTCCGGTCTGTTCCGGCTTCACTCCAGATTGCTTTTCCGTGTTGGCGGTAGACGGCCATCGGACGCTTTATATAATGTATCTTCCCGAATTGTGCATTCAGCAAATGTATGGCATAGTCGTAGGTGCTGACACGGGCAAACCATTCGGGCAGTTCGCCAAACAAGCCCCGGCGGAACAAAGCGGATACGTTGGAGATGTAATTGCTGCGTGCAAGGTCTGATATGTCTGTATCCTGCTTCTGCCCGCCATTGCTGAGGCTCTTGGTTCCGCGGTCTTCGTAGTAGTTGATAACCCGGTGAAAACAGGTGGAATAGTCGGGATGCGTATCCAGAAAATCTGCTTGGATTTGCAGTTTCCGTTTGTCTGTCCAGAAGTCATCGCCCTCGCAGATGGCGATATATTGTCCCCGGCATCGGGCGTAGGTTTGTATGAAGTTCTGTTGCAGTCCCAGATTTTTCTTCCGGTTGAATAGGACGATTTGTTCCGGGTACTTTTTTTGCCAGTCCGCGCAAATCGTTCCCGTACAGTCCGTACTGGCATCGTTCCCTATGACCAGTTCAAAGGGGAAGTTTGTCTCTTGCAGCATTACGCTGCGGATGGCCTCGTTGATGTAACGTTCCTGATTGTAGGTGAGCATCAGGACGCTGACTTTAAGTCCGGTATTATTGTTCATGTCCTTTTTTCTTTCGTATTAATTCCAGCGAGTCTTTCAGTATCTTCGAACCGGTGATATAGGCCGTACCTATATAAATGACCGTGCCGGCTACCGCTTGTGTGACGAGCAGTAGCAACTGGTTCTCTATCCATCCGCCAATGGGCAGTAGCAATAAGGTCATCAGAGTGCTGAGCCCGGCATATGGCAGTAAATCCATAAGTTGCATGGAAAAGCGGTATCCCGTGTAATGGGCGGTGTAAATCATATTGATAATGTATACCAGCAGGCGGGTGACTACAAGGCCTGCTACCATCGTCAGCACATCTTCCCGATAGGTAAGCAGCACTACTGCCACGGTGAAGGCTATCTTGTAATATTCTATTTTGAGTATGCCGTCCGAACGTCCGCTTACTTTAATGAAATTATTGTTGATGGCAGTCAGTATGGTGAAGCAACCGCCAAGACAGAGCAGTTGGAAGAAAGGAATGGAAGGCCACCATTCCTCTTTCAGCAGCAAACGGATAACGGGACCTGCTGTAACGAACAGACCTGCCATGATGGGGAGTGTGATGAATGCCGTAAAACGGATGGTCTTGCGATAAGCCCTTATCAGCCTTTCCCGTTCGTTCTGGATGGTACTGAATATGGGAAAGGTGGCATTCTGTATACTTCCGTAAATCAGGCTGACACCCATATCGCACATTTTGTTTCCTTGCGTATAATATCCCAGTTGTTTTTGCGGAAACAGTTTGCCGATGATAACGGAATAGATATTCAGGAAGCAGGTATTGATGAGGCTTGCCAATAACAGGCTTGAAGCGAATCCGAACAGTGACCGTATGACTGCGAAGCGGAAAGTCCGTTGCGGACGCCAGTTCTCGCGGCTCCATAGCAGGGTGGCGCGCGCTGCTGCCAGTATTACCGGTTGCAGGGCCAATGTCCATACTCCACAGCCGGTCAGTGCCATGGCAAGCGAGGCTATGCCCGAAACCGTCATGGAGTATAGGTTTATTTGCGTCAACGGTTTGAAACGGATTTGCTTGTTCAGTATGGTGCTTTGTATGATAGTGAGCGCATTGATGGGAAGTGCCAGGAAAATGACAGCCGACAGTTCCACCAGCCTGGGCTGGTTAAAGAAGCGGGCTATCAGCGGGGAACAGCCCATCAGCACTCCATACAGCAGGATACTCATTCCCAGATTGAACCAGAAGACGGAACTGAACTCTTCTGCAGTCGTCTCTTTCTTCTGAATGAGTGCGGCACTGAATCCGCTATCTTGTATGATATTGGCTATGGCGCTGAAAATGGCAAGCATCCCTACCAGCGCATAGTCTTCAACGGAGAGTATATTGGCTACGAGGATACCGACAATAAACAACAGAACTTGCTGGCCCATACGGTCCAGCAAGTTCCAGAGCAATGCTCCTATTGTTTTTTGTTTCAGTGAAGACTCGCTCATAAGGTTTATTTCACTTCACTGCCGGGCTTTACTTCACGCAACAGTGAGGTTACTGCCAGTGAGCCGTCATAGTTTTCGGCAGAAAGTATCATGCCTTCGCTCACCAGTCCGTTCTTGAATTGGCGGGGAGCCAGGTTGGCGATGAACAGTACCTGCTTGCCTACCAGCTCTTCCGGTTGGTAGTGCTGGGCGATGCCGCTGACGATAGTACGGTTTTCCAGTCCGTCGGCTATCTTGAACTTCAATAGCTTCTTCATCTTGGGTACGGCTTCGCATTCCAATACGGTTCCTACGCGGATATCCAGTTTCTCGAAGTCCTCGAATGAGATAACGGGCTTGACAGGATTGGCTTTGTAGCCGGCTGCCTCGTTTGCTTTCTTGGTGGCGAGTAGTTTGTCTACCTGTGCCTGGATAACATCATCCTCAATCTTCTCGAACAGCAGTTCGGGAGTTGCCAGTTGGTGTCCGGCGGGGAGCAGGTCTGTATGGCCGAGCTCTGCCCAGTCGAAGCTGTCCATGTTCAGCATCTTGCGGAGCTTTTCGCTGCTGAACGGCAGGAACGGTTCGAAAGCGATGGCAAGGTTGGCAACCAGTTGCAGGGAGATATTCAGGATGGTGGCTACACGCGGCATGTCCGTCTTGGCAAGCTTCCAGGGTTCGGTGTCTGCCAGATATTTATTGCCGATACGTGCCAGGTTCATGGCTTCCTTCTGCGCATCGCGGAATTTGAATACGTCGAGCAGCTTCTCCACTTCTTCTTTTACGTCGGCAAACTCTTTCAGTGTTTCGCGGTCGTAGTCGTTCAGTTCGCCGGCAGCGGGCACTACACCGTCGAAGTATTTTTTTGTGAGTTGCAGGGCACGGTTTACGAAGTTGCCGTATACCGCTACCAGCTCGTTGTTGTTACGTGCCTGAAAGTCTTTCCAAGTGAAGTCGTTGTCTTTTGTTTCCGGAGCGTTGGCAGTGAGCACATAGCGCAGCACGTCCTGCTTGCCGGGGAAGTCTTCCAGATACTCGTGCAACCATACGGCCCAGTTGCGTGAAGTGGAAATCTTGTCTCCTTCCAGATTCAGGAACTCGTTGCTGGGCACGTTGTCGGGCAGGATATAGCTACCTTCCGCCTTCAGCATGGCGGGGAATACGATGCAGTGGAATACGATGTTGTCTTTTCCGATGAAGTGAACCAGACGTGTTTCAGGGTCTTTCCACCATTTCTCCCAAGAGTCGGGCAGCAGTTCTTTGGTATTGCTGATATAACCGATGGGAGCATCGAACCATACATAAAGCACCTTACCTTCGGCGCCTTCTACCGGAACGGGAATGCCCCAGTCCAGGTCGCGGCTCACGGCACGCGGCTGCAAGCCCATGTCGAGCCAGCTCTTGCATTGGCCGTACACGTTGGGGCGCCATTCTTTATGGTCTTCCAATATCCACTGGCGCAACCATGCTTCATGTTTGTCGAGGGGCAGATACCAGTGCTTGGTTTCGCGCATTACGGGCTGGCTGCCGCTGATGGCGCTTTTCGGATTAATCAGGTCGGTAGGGCTGAGGCTTGTACCGCATTTCTCGCATTGGTCGCCGTAAGCGCCCTCTGCGTGGCAATGCGGACACTCGCCGGTGATGTAGCGGTCGGCAAGGAAAGTCTTGGCTTCCTCGTCGTAGTATTGCATGCTGGTCTTTTCGATGAATTCGCCCTTATCGTACAGTTTGCGGAAGAATTCGGAAGCTGTATCGTGATGCGTTTTTGAAGTAGTACGGCTGTATACGTCAAACGAAATGCCGAATTCCTCAAAAGACTTCTTGATAAGCGTATGATAGCGGTCTACTACATCTTGCGGTGTAATCCCTTCTTTTTTGGCACGGATGGTGATGGGCACTCCGTGTTCGTCGGAGCCGCCGATAAAGACCACGTCTTCTTTTTTCAGTCTCAGATAGCGGACGTAGATGTCGGCAGGTACATACACCCCTGCCAAGTGTCCGATATGAACGGGGCCGTTGGCATAGGGCAACGCCGATGTCACGGTGGTACGCTTGAATTTCTTTTCCATTGTATCTATGTATCTCTTTTGTTATGAACGCTTTTAAGCAGTGCAAAGATAACGGTTTTCTCTTAAACCTACAAAAAGAGCCCTATATACTTCGTGTCCGGAATATTTCGTCTTTGGAAGAACAAGGATACGGTAATATTAAAAGGTTATCTTCTTGTCATTATGTATATAAATTGTATATTTGTGCGATTGTCGTACTTTACTAATATGAACAGACTATGATAACAAACCAATTGCTGCGTCCTGCCAGTATTGTGGTGGTGGGAGCTTCCAACAATGTACATAAACCCGGTGGAGCTATTTTGAGAAATCTGATTAATGGCGGTTATACCGGAGAACTGCGTGCCGTCAATCCGAAAGAAACAGAAGTACAGGGCGTTACAGCGTATGCTGATGTAAAGGATATTCCGGATACGGACTTGGCAATACTTGCCATACCGGCATCTTTTTGTCCGGATGCGGTAGAATTACTTGCTGCGGAAAAGCAGGTACGTGCGTTCATCATTCTCTCTGCAGGTTTCGGAGAGGAAACGCATGAAGGGGCGTTGTTGGAAGACCGTATTCTGGAAACAGTGAATAAGTACGGCGCTTCGTTGATAGGTCCCAATTGTATCGGGCTGATGAATACGTGGCATCATAGCGTGTTCAGCCAGCCTATTCCCAATTTGAACCCGCAGGGTGTTGATTTGATTTCCAGTTCCGGGGCCACTGCGGTGTTTATTCTGGAGAGCGCGGTAACTAAAGGCTTGCAGTTCAATTCCGTATGGTCTGTGGGCAATGCCAAACAGATTGGAGTGGAAGATGTGCTGCAATATATGGACGAGCATTTCGATGCTGAAAACGATTCCAGGATAAAACTGCTTTATATAGAAAGTATAGGCGACCCTGACAGATTGCTGTTCCATGCTTCTTCTCTGATAAGAAAAGGATGTAAGATTGCGGCTATTAAGTCGGGAAGCAGTGAGAGTGGCAGCCGTGCGGCATCCTCGCATACGGGAGCTATCGCCAGTTCCGATTCGGCGGTGGAGGCTTTGTTCCGTAAAGCAGGTATCGTGCGTTGCTACTCCCGTGAGGAGTTGACTACGGTAGGATGTATCTTCACTTTACCGGAACTGAAAGGAAAGAATTTTGCCATTATCACCCATGCCGGCGGACCGGGGGTGATGCTGACCGATGCCTTGAGCAAGGGCGGACTGAATGTGCCGAAGCTGGAAGGTGAGCTTGCCGAAGAGCTGAAAAGCAAGCTTTTTCCGGGAGCTGCTGTTGGTAATCCGATAGATATTTTAGCTACGGGTACGCCTGAGCATCTGCGGCTTTGTTTGGAATATTGTGAAGAGAAGTTTGATAATGTGGATGCGGTAATGGCTATTTTCGGTACGCCGGGACTGGTCACCATGTTCGAAATGTACGATGTGCTGCATGAGAAGATGCAGGCTTGCAGGAAACCGATATTCCCCATCCTTCCGTCCATTAATACGGCAGGAGCCGAAGTTTCCGCTTTCCTTGCCAAGGGACATGTGAATTTTGCCGATGAAGTGACGTTGGGTACGGCATTGTCACGCATTATGAATGCCTCGAAACCGGCAAATAATGAAATTGAGCTGTTTGGCGTGGATGTTCCGCGCATCCGCCGCATCATTGATTCCATTCCCGAAAACGGTTATATAGAACCGCATTACGTGCAGGCTTTGCTGCATTCTGCCGGTATTCCTGTAGTGGAGGAGTTTGTGTCTGCAAACAAGGAAGAGGTGCTTGCATTTGCCCGTCGTGCCGGATTTCCGGTAGTGGCAAAGGTGGTGGGGCCTGTACATAAATCCGATGTAGGCGGTGTGGTACTGAATATAAAGAGTGAACAGCATCTGGCGTTGGAGTTTGAACGGATGATGCAGATTCCGGAAGTAACGGGTATCATGGTGCAGCCTATGTTGAAAGGAACGGAACTGTTTATCGGAGCCAAGTATGAGGAGAAATTCGGGCATGTAGTGCTTTGCGGCTTGGGCGGTATCTTTGTGGAGGTGCTGAAAGACGTATCTTCCGGTCTGGCTCCTTTGTCTTATGAGGAGGCTTATTCGATGATTCATTCGTTGCGCGCCTATAAGATAATAAAAGGTACGCGCGGGCAGAAAGGGGTGAATGAGGATAGGTTTGCCGAAATTATCGTCCGCTTGTCCACTTTGCTGCGCTTTGCTACGGAAATTAAGGAAATGGATATCAATCCGTTGTTGGCCACGGAAAAGTACGTAATAGCAGTGGATGCCCGCATCAGAATAGAAAAGAACTGATTATACGTTAAAAGTCGGGTTGTTGTGCAGTATTTTGTTGGGATAGGCGTTTATAGGATATAACTTAGACTATAAACACACTATGAAGAGAGAAAAAGAACAATGGCTTAGAATTTTCAACGGCGTGATGTTCGGTGCATTGATTTTATTGGGGTTCGCATATTGCGATGAAAACAGTATGGGGGCAGGAAGTGAGAATTGTACTTCTTATGCCAAATATGAATTCAGAGGTAAAGTACTGGGAGAGAGCCGGCAGGTTGTGCCCGATGCCAGAATCCTGGTAAAGCATATAGCTTCTCCTGCCGACGGTTCATATGGCTATGCTGTTTTATCCGATACGGTTTATACCAAAGAAAACGGAGAGTATCTTTATCAGAATACCATAACCGGTTATCAGGACTTCCGTATTATCTGTGAGGACCTTACCGGGGTTTACCAGACCGATTCTGTGGATATAAAGATGAATCCGAAAGGTGGAAACGGCAGGTATGAAGGTAAAGATAACAGAGAGGTAGTCTTTAAACTGAAAAAGAGGGCTATATAAGACTGATACGGGGCTATCCGGCCCAATCTTCCCTGTCCAGGTTTCTGTATCCGATTGCTTCTGCCAAATGCGAGGGCTGTATCAGTTCGCAGCCCTCAAGATCGGCGATGGTGCGTGAAACTTTTAAGATGCGGTCGTAGGCGCGTGCCGAGAGGTTGAAGCGGTTCATGGCCGTTTTCAGCAGTGCCAGCCCTTTGTCATCGGGGCGGGCATAACGGGCAAGTAATTTGCTGTTCATCTGTGCATTGCAATATACACCGGGAATTTCGGCATATCTTTCGGATTGGGTCTGACGTGCGCGTACTACGCGTTCCCGAATGAGGGTGCTCGATTCACAGGGACGTGCATCCGACATCTTCTCAAAGGGAACGGGGATGACTTCGATTTGAAGGTCGATACGGTCGAGCAAAGGTCCCGAAATGCGGTTCAGGTATTTCTGTACTTGCCCCGGGCTGCATACGCAGGCTTTGGTAGGGTGGTTGTAGTATCCGCAAGGGCAGGGGTTCATGGATGCTGCGAGAATCAGGCTGGCCGGGTATTTGACATTGCATTTAATTCGGGAAATGCTGATTTCCCGGTCTTCCAGCGGCTGGCGCAGTACTTCAAGTACATTTCGATTGAACTCCGGCAGCTCATCGAGGAATAAGACTCCGTTGTGTGACAGGCTGATTTCTCCCGGTTGCGGGAAACTGCCGCCTCCTGTCATGGCTACAGTGGAAATTGTGTGGTGAGGGGCGCGGAACGGTCGTTTGGAGATAAGTCCGCTTTCCTGTTCCAGCTTCCCTGCAACAGAGTGTATCTTGGTGGTTTCAAGGCTTTCGCCCAATGTTAACGGGGGGAGGATAGAGGGAAGGCGCTTGGCAAGCATGGATTTTCCGCTGCCGGGAGCACCTATCAGTAGAATATTATGTCCGCCTGCAGCCGCTACCTCTAACGCGCGTTTTACGTTTTCCTGTCCTTTCACGTCGGAGAAATCCAGATCAAAGTCATTCTGTCGGGTATAGAACTCTTTACGGGTGTCGACATGTACCAGCTCCAGTTCCTGTTTGTCGTTGAAGAACTCGATGACCTCTTTCAGGTTCTTTGCTCCGTAAACTTTCAGGTTATTTACAACAGCGGCTTCCCGTGTATTCTGTCTGGGTATGATGATTCCTTCAAAACCGAGTTCTCTGGCTTTTATGGCAATGGGCAGTGCGCCTTTAATGGGTTGCAGGCTGCCGTCGAGACTTAGTTCTCCCATTAACAGATAGCGGCTCAACTTGTCCGGTTTGATTACTTCGCTGGCACCTAACATGCCGATAGCCAACGGCAGGTCGTAGGCGGCGCCTTCTTTGCGGATATCAGCCGGTGCCATGTTGATGACGATATTGCTGGTAGGCATCCGGTAACCGTTTACTTGCAGTGCGGAAATGATGCGTTGGTGGCTTTCCTTGACAGCAGAGTCCGGCAAGCCGACGAGATAGAACATACAGCCTCTGGAGCTGTTGACTTCGATAGTGATGAGGGTTGCATCAATACCTTGAACAGCCGCTCCAAAAACTTTGATGAGCATGTAATTTGAGTGTTTAGTGATTAGGGTTTAGTGATTACCGATAGAAAAGTTATCGTTTCTTTTTCCTTTCGTTCTCTATTTCCCTCTTCTTTTCTTTTTCTTTCTTCTCTTGTTCTTCTATGTCTTTCAGCTTCTTTTCGATAGCCGCTTCACTCAGGTTCTTTCCTTCAATCCTTCCGGAAGGGCTGAGCAGTACATTGGCAGGCAGGGTTCTTATGGCAAGTTGCTTTACAACTCCGGTCTCCCAGCCGGAAAGGTCGCATGCTTGCTCCCATTTCAGGGTATCTGTTTCGATAGCCTTTTTCCAATTGTCTTTGTTGAGGTCTAAAGAAATTCCTAAAAGCGCGAATTTCTTGTTCTTTTGTCCTTTCCTGTAGATTCTGCGGTAAACAGCATTGCTGTCGCGGCTCACGGTATTCCAGGAAGCCCAGAAGTGTATTAGCAGGTATTGGTCTTTGAAGTTCGAACGGGTTATCTGCTTCCCTTCGGCGTTGGGCAGGCGGAAGTAGGCGGCAGTCTTTCCGGTCGCAGCCTTTTCTTCTTCCTGGATGCGGTCGAGCAGCCCGTCGATATAGGGACGGTCTTTCAGTTCTCCCGTCATGTGCTCGGTCAGTTGTTTGATTAGGGTATAATCCGGCTTTTCTTTTTGTGCGAAGTACTTGTCAAGCAGGTAGATACTCGCTAAAGAGGAATGATGCTCATTGATAAATTTGCCGGCTTTCTCTTCCAGGACTTTTTCAGACGGTTTGCCCAATCCTTTCAGCTCTTTCCGGAAGGCGGTCAACTCTTCATTGTGTGGGTTGCCGGTTATTTCCATACTGTTTAGTTCGGCAGCAGAGCCTTTTATGTGTATTTTGTCACCTTTATCCATGAAGAAAGGGTATCGGCTGCCGTCGCTGAACAACAGCCATGCAGCTACCAAGGTATCCGGAGAGAGTGTTTTCGAGAATTTGCCGTTCTCAACGGGCAGGGTATCCATGCGGTCGTACATTTCGTCTGCACCGTATATATATAAGGTGTCATTTCCCAAACCTTTGATTTCTCCGCTCAGACTGACTGTGTCGGAGCTTTTGCCACCGCAAGCGGATAGCATGATAATCAGGAAATATGCAAGATAAATATTCTTCATACGGCTTTCTTCTTCTGATACGTTGCTGCGAAAGTAGTTCTTTTTGGTGTGAATAAAAAAAAATGCCCGACATATTTCTATGCCGGGCACTTCTTTTCATCTTATAACCTTTATTATTTGATGATATTCATGAAGTCTGCATTCGTGAAGTATTTGGAGAATTCCAAGTCAGAAGCAGCTTTCTTAGCCAGTGAAGAATCTTTGGCAACAGCTTTCTTCAGGTTGTCCATAACCATAGAAGAGTTGTTGGTTCTTGCACCTACAACAGCCATCAGGTAGTCAGTGTAAGCGTCCGGTTTAGCGATGCTTGACAATGTGCTCTTAGCCTTGTTGTAGTCCTTAGCCAGGATTTGTGCCAAAGCTGCACTGTTGGTCTTAGTGTCGCCAAATGCGTTAACAGCTCTGTCATATTGACCTTGAGCGATGTACAGGTTACCCAGAGCTTCGTTCAGTTCCTTAGTACCGGAAGCTTTGCCCAGGTAAGTTTCAGCTGCTGCCTTGTCGCCTTTTCTCAAAGCTACGAGACCCATGTTCATGTTAGCTTCAGCAGAATCCTTGATAGAAAGAGATTTCTTCAGGTAGCCTTCAGCCTTGTCCAAATCACCGGCTTGGTAAGCTAACTTACCGAGGTTGTTGTATGCACGGTAGTCGTTCGGGTAGATTTGAGTAGCTTTGGTGAAGATAGCTTCTTGCTTGGCAGGATCGTTAGTCAGAGTAGCTGCATACAGCAGTTCTTCGATGTTCAGTTGCTTAGCATCGCTGTCAGCCAAAGATGCGATTTCTTCGTCAGACTTACCGATTACGTCATAGTTCAAAGTCAGACGAGAACGACGCAGTTGCGGAAGGATTTCTTCTGCCAAAGTGCTGTATACAGAAGAGATATTCTTGATTTCCTGTTCTCTTTGTTCAGGATCAGAGTACATTGACAAAACGCGGAGAATCAACTCTTTGTCCTGGATGTTGGATTTGCTGACCAGTTCCTGGAAACCTTCCCAGTCCTGTGCAGTATATTTAGTATCTACAGCTGCTTCGATTTTGCTCTTCTTCAAATCCTTGTTGATAACTTTGGCTGTATTGTTCTGACGGTTTTCAGCCAGACCAGTATTCAGCTCAACGCCACCATCGGGAGAAGCGTATGCAGAGATTTCGATGTTGCTGATCTTCTTGTTGGCAGCTTCGTTGATGTTCTTAACTTCTTCGTTGAATGCTTTGGCAGTTTTCAACTCGCTTGAACGGATGTTAGCCTGTTGGATCAAGAACATGATGTTTGCATCATATTTTTCTTTGATTACGCGTTGGAAAGCGTCGTCACCGTTAGCAGGATTAGCGCTGCCCAAAGTCTGGCCAACCAGTTCGGAAGTAGAGATAACACCGTCGGCTACTTTTACAGCAGGGATAGTAACTTCTTTCTTTCCAACTTTAGCTTTGAATTCCAAGTACAATTCAGACTTAGCCATTTCGGGAACATAGTCGAAAGAAGTCTTCATTGTGTAGCTACCACCAGCCTTGTAAGAGATAGTCTGGTCGTTGCCTTCTACTTTTTCACCCTGGAATACGGCAGGCTGACCTTTAGCTTCGCCGCCTTCCCATCTCAAAACCGGAGTAACTTCCACTACAGCTTTTTTCTTGAAATACTTTTCAGGGAATTTACCGTTAATTGTAGCAGGTACCTTACCGCCTACGGCTTCCAATACTTGCGGAGTCACTGTGAAATAGTCAGAAGACAGTTCACCCATTTTGCTGCTGCATGATGTCAAAACAGCAACAAGTGCCACTAACAAAGGCAGATACAATTTTTTAGTCATTTTAGATATAAATTAATTGTTTGTAATTGAAATTTGTCCATTCACAATTAGTTGCTATATTCCTATATATATAGCTTTGCAAAGATATTAATTCTCTTGGCAATTTGTTAATAATACTATCACATTTATTATAATTTAATAAACGCCGTGCTCTTTCCTGTATTTAATATTGCGGGGATGATGCTCGATAATTTCACTTCGGAGTCTGTTCCGGTCGATATGTGTATAGATTTCAGTGGTGGCGATGGATTCATGTCCCAACATGCACTGGATGGCCCGCAGATTGGCACCGCCTTCCAGCAGATGGGTGGCGAAGGAGTGGCGGAACGTATGGGGACTGATATTCTTGGTGATGCCGGCTTTTTCCGCCAGCTCTTTTATCATGTGAAACACCATGATGCGGGAGATATTATTGCCCCATCGTGCCAGAAATACGTAATCCTCGTATCCTTTCTTTATTTTCCCCAGGTTGCGGTCTGCAAACCAATACTTTATCTCCTTGATTGCACGAGGCGAGATAGGTACTAAACGCTGTTTGCCGCCTTTGCCTTCTACCTTAATAAACCCTTCCTCAAAATAGAGGTCGGAGATTTTTAGGTTACACAGTTCCGACACGCGTAATCCGCAGCTGTACAGTGTCTCCAGGATAGCCCGGTTGCGTTGTCCCTCTTTCTTCTCCATGTCTACGGTGGAAATGATTCTGTCGATTTCTTCAACGGTGAGCACTTCCGGTAGCCTGAACCCGATTTTGGGACCTTCCAGCAGCTCGCTCGGGTCGGCTTCCTGATAGTCGGCAATCACCAGAAAGTGGAAGAACGATTTGATTCCGGAGAGTATCCGGGCCTGGGAACGGGGATGGATACCGATGTCGTGGAGTCCTGCGGCAAAGCGTTGCAAATCATCCGGTGTTACGTCCGGAATTTCTATATTCTCTCCTTCCAGAAAGTGCAGAAGTTTCTGTAGGTCCGTCATATAGGCATCGAGCGTATTGGGCGAAAGCGCTTTCTCCAGCCTGAGATATTGCTGATACTTTCTGATTATCACCGCTCGTTTTTCCTTATTCGTCAATTTCTCTTCTACTTTCATTACTTTTTCCTATCTTTGCACCTTGAAAGAATGTTCTCTGTGGACAAAGGTATAAAAAAATGTGTTATGAGAATACAGATTATTAACGGCCCCAATATAAATCTGTTGGGTAAACGCGAACCTTCCATTTATGGCAGTGTTACTTTTGAAGACTACCTTGCCGGACTCCGTGAAAAGTATGCGGATGTACAGATAGACTATTTCCAATCCAACATCGAAGGAGAGTTGATAGACAAGATACAGCAGGTGGGTTTTGATGCGGACGGCATCATCCTGAATGCGGGGGCCTATACCCATACGTCCATTGCCCTGCAAGATGCGATCCGGTCGGTCACTGCTCCGGTGATTGAGGTTCATATCTCCAATGTGCATGCCCGGGAGTCGTTTCGCCACGTATCCATGATAGCTTGTGCCTGCCGGGGTGTTATTTGCGGCTTTGGGCTGAACTCCTACCGTCTGGCATTGGAAGCGTTAAAGGAATTATTAATATAAAATAGGTACAAGATTATGCTATTGAAACAGACAAAAATCGTTGCAACGATTTCCGATCAGCGTTGCGATGTTGATTTTATAAAACAGTTGTTCGACGCAGGTTTGAACGTAGTACGTATGAATACGGCTCATGCAGGCCGCGAAGGTTTCGAGAAGCTGATAGCCAATGTGCGTACGGTTTCCAACCGCATCGCTATCCTCATGGATACGAAGGGTCCCGAAGTGCGTACGACTGTCCTTGACGAGCCTATTCCCTTCAAGGCAGGCGATCGTGTAAAAGTGGTAGGCAATCCCGACCGGCAGACTACCCGCGAATGTATCTCCGTTTCTTATCCCAACTTTGTACACGACCTCAATGTGGGCGGTCATATCCTTATCGACGACGGTGACCTGGAACTGGTTGTTGTGGAAAAGAATGCCGACCACCTGCTGTGCGAGGTGCAGAATGAAGCTACCTTGAGCAGCCGCAAGAGTGTCAATGTGCCGGGTGTACGCATCAACCTGCCTTCACTGACGGAAAAAGACCGCAACAATATCCTCTACGCCATCGAGAAAGACATCGACTTCATCGCTCACTCTTTCGTGCGCAACAGACAGGATATTCTGGATATAAAGGCTATTCTCGATGCCCACAACAGCGACATCAGAATCATTGCCAAGATTGAGAACCAGGAAGGTGTGGACAATATCGACGAGATTCTCGAAGTGGCCGACGGCGTTATGATAGCCCGTGGCGACCTGGGTATCGAAGTTCCACAGGAACGTATTCCGGGCATCCAGCGTTTGCTGATTCGCAAATGTATCCTTGCCAAGAAGCCGGTTATCGTTGCCACGCAGATGCTCCATACCATGATTTCCAACCCGCGTCCTACCCGTGCGGAAGTTACCGACATCGCCAACGCCATCTATTACCGTACGGATGCTTTGATGCTGAGCGGTGAGACGGCTTACGGCAAATATCCGGTTGAAGCCGTCAAGACAATGACGAAAGTTGCCGCCCAGGCGGAAAAAGACAAACTGGCGGATAACGACATCCGTATTCCTTTGGACGAAAACAGCAACGATGTAACGGCTTTCCTCGCCAAGCAAGCGGTAAAGGCCACTACGAAGTTGAAGATTCGCGCCATCATCACCGACAGTTACAGCGGCCGCACTGCCCGCAACCTTGCTGCATTCCGCGGCAAATACCCGGTGCTTGCCATCTGCTATAAGGAAAAGACCATGCGTCACCTGGCGCTTTCATACGGTGTAGAAGCCATCTACATGCCCGAACTTGCCAACGGACAGGAATACTACTTCGCCGCTCTCCGCCGCCTGCTTCAGGAAGGCCGTCTGCAACCTACCGACATGGTGGGCTATCTGAGTAGCGGTAAAGCCGGTACGCAAACATCCTTCCTCGAAATCAACGTAGTGGAAGATGCCCTGAAACATGCTGAAGACAGTGTACTTCCGAACAGTAACAGATACTTGTAAAATTATAAATTGAGAATTAAAAAATGACAGTCCGCTGGCAGGCATTTGTTTTTTAATTCTCAATTCTCAAATTATATGACTTTAGACGAATATATCCTGCAACACATCGATGAAGAGGGCGACTATCTGAAGGCTCTTTATCGCGATACGCACCTCAAGTTGCTTTATCCCCGCATGGCTTCGGGACATTTGCAGGGGCGTATGCTCAAGATGTTTGTCAGGATGATACGTCCCCGTCAGGTGTTGGAGATCGGGACATATAGCGGATACTCCGCGCTTTGCATGGCAGAGGGGTTGCCGGACGACGGAATGCTGCATACGTTTGAAATCAATGACGAGCAGGAAGACTTTACCCGTCCGTGGCTGGAGAACTCGCCTTATGCCGATAAGATAAAGTTCTATATAGGTAATGCTTTGGAACTTGTTCCCCGGCTGGACATCACTTTCGACCTTGCTTTCATCGACGGTGATAAGCGCCGTTACATCGATTATTACGAGATGGTATTGGCACGCCTTTCGGACGGCGGTTATATCATTGCCGACAATACCTTGTGGGACGGGCACGTTCTTGAAGAACAGCCGCATCGCACGGATTTGCAGACCATCGGGATAAAAGCCTTCAATGATCTGGTTGCCGCAGATAATCGGGTGGAGAAAGTTATACTGCCGTTGCGCGACGGACTGACGATTATACGTAAGAAATAAAAAGTTTGCATCCTCCCCCTTCACCCTTCACAATTCCTTTGCATCATACTGTTCATGGGATTCTGCGGGTGAAGGGGGAGGATGCTTTTATTTTTTAAGCAACCGCTTGCTCAAGTACCGCACAGGATACCACACTGAGAGGAACCCTACGGCGATAACCGTTACGAATACCAGTATGATGTCCGTTGCATGCACGCTCACCGGATAGGCGTCCACTACAAAACTTCCGTTGCCGCCACCCAGCGATATAAGTCCGAAGCGTTGTTGCAGGAAACACAGCAGCAGCCCCAATACAATCCCGGCAATTGCTCCGAACACCGAAATCAGCCGCCCTTCAAAAAGGAAGATACGGGCTATCAGCCGGTCGTCGGCGCCCAGATTGCGCAGCGTCTCCGTATCCTCGCGCTTATCCAGTATCAGCATGGACAGCGAACCGATAACATTGAAGCAGGCAATTGTAAGTATAAAGGTAAGGAACAGGTAGGAGATGAGTTTCTCAATCTCCATGATACGGAATACATCCGCTTGCTGCTCGTAGCGGTTTTGCACGATGAAGCGGTCGCCCAGGATGCGTTCCATTTTCTTCTGCACGGCATCGGTGTTGCTGCCCGGTTTCAGTTTCAGTTCGATGGCGGAAACTTCCGTGTCATAATTGAACAGCCGCCGGGCAAAGCCCAACGATGTGAGGATATAGCGTGAGTCGTATTTCTGCTGGTTGACAACAAACACCGCTCCCGGCGAGAACAGATAATCCTGGTTAAAAGCCGCCGACGGATTGGCGATGTTGACACGTACATTCCTTTTAGGTGCATACACTCGCAACGGGTCGACAAACTGAAGTCCCGTGCCCAGCTCGGACACCAGCTCCACACCCATAAAGCCGTAGTCCACAACGGAATCGTTCAAAATGAACTTCCCCGTACCGTACAGCAGGCTGTCTATGGATGTCAGTTGCTCGAAGTTATCCTCCACGCCTTTGATAACCGCCATTGCCTGACGGTCCTTATACTGCACCATTGCGTTTTCTTCCAGCGTCTCCGTCCATACATCTATTTCGGGCAGGGCGCGTACTTGCTGCACGCGCGATTCGAGCGGGTCGAACACCTTTCCTTCCCGAACGGTGATTTTCAGCTCCGGGTCGAAAGCTGTGAAGAACCCCGCTACCATATCCTGAAATCCGTTGAATACGGACAATGTGCACACCAACGCCAATGTAGCCAACGCCACCCCGCACACCGAGATGCCGGATATAATATTAATGGCATTATGCTTCTTCTTAGAGAAGAGATAACGGCGGGCTATAAAAAAAGGAAGATTCATGGTTGGGGATTAACCACTATTTCAGTAGTTCATCGATTCTTTCCAGATAATCCAGCGAGTCGTCCACGAAGAACTTCAGTTCGGGAATGATGCGCAGTTGGTGGCGTACGCGGGTTCCCAGTTCAAAGCGGATGGACTTCATGTTGGCATTGACGTTCTTGATGATTTCTTCGCTCCGTTCAGAGGGGAAAACGCTGAGGTAGGCGCGTGCCACGCTCATATCGGGACTGATGCGTACGGCGCTGACCGAAATCAGTATACCGGGCATCGATTTGGTTTGCAACAGGAAGATGTCGCTTAATTCCTTTTGGAGCAAACGGGCTATTTTGTTCTGTCTGGTAGTTTCCATACTCTATCGTTTTTTTGATTTGAAGAGCAAAGTTACTGAAATATATCGTTCTGCCGGTGATTTATACTATTTTTTTCATTCTTTTCCTTGTAGGAGAATCTGATTTATGACGTTGCAGGATTGTATTTTCATCCGTAGGGCATCCGTTTCGGCCACTGGGAACATCAGGTGTTGACTACTGTCAACAGACCTGTTTACTGCTGTCAACGGATCGGCCGGCTATTGTCAACCGGGCTGTTGACAGTAGTCAACAGCCGATGTTCTTCCTGAGAAAAAAGAATTCTCTCTATAGCAATACCTGATTTTCCTCTGTATGTCTTTGTTATAAGGCTGTGAGGAAAAGCGTACCGCTATAGAGAGAAAGACGTATTGCTCTGTTATATTGGATGTGGATGAATCCGGTTGCCCCGTAGATTCTACCTATTCTTGCGCTTTTTTGCGTGCAATCAGCGCAACGGCTGCCACTCCGATAACCAGCAGTGCCAATGCTCCGTAGGCAATGCCTTCCGTTACATGCAGGCTTTGGGGGTCAAAGCGCATTTCAACGGTATGCTTGCCGGCAGGAATATACAAGGCGCGCAGTACATAATCCGCACGTCCCAGTCCGGCAGGTTTCCCGTCAATGGTTACTTGCCAGCCGTTCGGGTAGTATATCTCGGAGAATACGGCGATGCCGTCTCCCGCGTTTTCCGTTTCGTAAACCAAACGGTTGGGTTCGTAACTTGTCAGGCGAATGGAGGAAAGGCTGTCTTTATGAGCCTCTGAAATCCCTTTCAGCACATCCTTGAAGCGGACATCGACAACGGCGGTTTCGGTGGGAAGGATGGTTTTGAGCGCATCAATCTCCTCATTGGCATTGTTTACGTATTGCACGTTCTTCACAAACCAGGCGTTGCCGTTGGCATAAGGGTTGAGGACGGGAACGGTCTGTCCCTGCTGTCCGGCGGGGAGGATGAAGTACTTCGTGTTCAGCATGTTCAGCACGCGGAACTTGGAGGCGTCCACACTGTCCATTTCTCCGCCTGCGGCGGCTATCGCTTGATAGGCAGCCTGCATTTCGGGAGAGATGTGGCGTTCTATCAGTTCCTGGTAGCGACGCAGTTTGGCGGCATGGTATCCGCCTATGTTCTTATGCCAGTAGGAAGTGTTGTTCTCGTTGAAGGCATCGGTTGCAAAGTTCAGTACGCGGTAGTCCGGGCTTTTGTCCTGCAGGATGAGTTCATCGGTCTTGGTTTTGCTGAACGTTTCCGTTTGGATGGAACGGGGCACGAACTGCTCGTCGTGCAGGTAGCGTTTGTTTACACTCCACATATCTACAAGGCAGAGAACCGTGATGCCTGCAACGGTCAGTAACCGGCGTAGCTTGCCTGCCGCGTGGAGCCAAAGCAGTGCGCATCCGATGCAGATGATGATGAAGCTCCGCAATGCGTCGGCGCTGACAAGCGCACCCCGCATTTCTGAGAGATTGGCGAGGATGCCGGACAGCTCGTTGGCGGGTATCATCTGCTGGTCGACGGCATTTTGCAGCATCTGCGCTTCTTGTGCAGGTACGAAGCCGGAGCCGAGGCTACCCGGCGCTACGGTAAGCAGCAGGGCTACACCGGCGGTCAGCGCAAGGCTGATGCCGAACGCTTTCTTGTTCGCTTTCCATATTCCGGGTTCTTCTAACACGCGCTTCAAGGCAAAGATTGCCAGCAGGGGAATGGTGAATTCCGCTATGACGAGGATGGATGATACGGCGCGGAACTTATTGTACATCGGGACGTAATCGATGAAGAAGTCCGTCAGCGGCATGAAGTTCTTGCCCCATGCCAGGACGATGGAGAAGAAGGTTGCTCCCAGCAACGCCCATTTCAGCGGTCCTTTTACGATGAAGCAGCCCAGTACGAAGAGGAACAGTACGAATGCGCCCACATAGACGGGGCCGGCGGTCCAGGGCTGGCTGCCGAAGTACTGCGGGAATGAGTTGTACAGACTCCCGTACATCGGGTTGGCCTTTTCCATGGCGGTTTCGCTCTGGCTGAGGGGGGCGGAGGAAGAACCGCCTTTGAAGTTGGGAACGAGGAGCGTCCAGGTTTCGCCGATGCCATAGCTCCAGTTGGTGATGTAGTCGCGGTCCAGTCCGCTGCTGGTTTGCTTGGCGGCATCACCGGTCTGCACCAGCTCGCTCTTGCCGCGCATGGTTTCCTTGCTGTACGTATAGGTGTGGTAGAGGTTGGAAAGGTTGGCGGCCACACCGATAAGGGCGGCAACCAGCAGTACGGCGCTTGCCTTGAAGAACCGGGAAAGCGTCTTGTTGCGCCACGCATCTTCAAAGTATGCTCCTGCGATGAACAGGATGACGAACAGGAAGTAGTAGGACATCTGCACATGGTTGGACATGATTTGCAGGGCGATGAAGAAGGCTGTGAGTATGCCGCCTGCCAGCAGCTTGCCCCGGTAGGCGAGCACGATGCCCGCTATTGTGGGCGGGATGTAGGCAAGGGTGATGAATTTCCAGATGTGTCCCGCCGAAATCAGAATGAAGAAGTAGGACGAGAAGGCCCACATGATGCCGCCCAAGCCTGCCAGCCATGCCGGTATGCCGAATGCCCGCAGCAGGATGTAGAAGCCCAGCATCAGGATAAACGTCAGGTTGACGTAGGTGGGCAGGAAGAGCTGGTATATTTTCTGTGTCCATTGCAGCGGTACGGTAGAGTCGTAGGACGGGGATATCTGGTAGGTAGGCATTCCGCCGAAAAGGGAATTGGTCCAGCGGGTGCGTTCGCCTGTCTGTTCGTAATACTCTTTGGCTTCTTGTCCGGCGCCGGCTCCGGCGGCGGTGTCGTGCTGGAACAGAATGCGTCCTTCTATATCCGCCGGAAAAAAGTAGGCGAAAGAAATCAGGACGAATGCCAGGATGGCAATTAAGTCGGGAAGAATCTTCTTTATCATCTTTGCTGGGTTATGGTTTATGTGGGGGAGCCGAAAGGGTGAGGAGTCGACTCCCTTGACTCCTAATCTGAATTTCAGCGGCAAACTTATACATAAATATTGATTTATGCACCAGTTGGATAGATAAATCTGCTGAAATATCGTACCTTTGCCTTCCCTAAATCATATAATTCATAAATCTGAAATTTGGAAATCGGTAAGCATGACGATAGGTGTTATCAGTGCAATGGATAGCGAACACCGCCAACTGGCGGAACGTTTACAGGAGAAGAAGGTAGCGGATTACGGTAATCTGCACTATGTGGAAGGTATGCTTGGCAGCAACCGCGTGATACTTACGCAATGCGGCATCGGTAAGGTGAATGCGGCGGTGGGAGCTACGGAGCTGATACGCCGTTTTGCCCCGGACTGCATTGTGAGTACCGGTGTGGCGGGCGGCATCGACGCTTGCCTCAAGGTGACGGATGTAGTGGCGAGCGACTCTCTGGCGTACCACGATGTATGGTGCGGTGACGGTAACGAATACGGTCAGGTGCAGGGATTGCCTGCAGTGTACGAGGGGTGTGCCCCGCTTTTGGAACATGCTTTGTCTCTGAACAAGACCGGATTGGAAAGCCGTATTCATAGCGGACTGATATGTACCGGCGACCGGTTTATCACCAACCGCACAGAGCTGGATGCCATCAAACGCCGCTTCCCGGCTGGACTGGCTGTCGATATGGAGTCTGCTGCCATTGCGCAGACCTGCTATCTGTACGGCATTCCTTTCCTCAGCTTCCGTATCATCAGCGATACGCCGGGCGTGGAAGACCACTCTTCGCAATATGCCGATTTTTGGGGTACGATGGCGGAACGTTCTTTCCTTACGACATGGACTTTCCTTTCCACCCTGCCCGACAACTTATAACTCATAACTCACAACTTATAACTTATGAAGAAAATACCCAGCTTTACCATCGATCACATCCGTTTGCTGCGCGGTATTTACGTATCGCGCAAGGATGAAGTGAACGGAGAAGTCATCACGACTTTTGATATCCGTATGAAAGAGCCCAACCGCGAACCGGCATTGGGACAAGGCGCCCTGCACACTATCGAGCATCTGGCTGCCACCTACCTGCGCAATGAACCGCAATGGCAGGACAAGATTATCTATTGGGGCCCCATGGGCTGCCTTACCGGCAATTATCTGCTGATGAAAGGCGATTTGCAGCCGCAGGACATCGTACCGCTGATGCAGGATACGTTCCGCTTTGTTGCCGGATATGAGGGCGAAGTTCCCGGTGCTGCTCCGCAGGATTGCGGCAATTACCTGCTCCACGACCTGCCCATGGCAAAATGGGAGTCTGCCAAGTATTTGCATGAAGTGCTGGAACAGATGACGGAAGAGAATATGAACTACCCCGAGAAAGCGGAGTGAGTGGTTGAATGAATGTTGAAAAATACATTTATGTTAAGAGTATCTGTCATTCAGAGCTTCTTTGCGATGCTCTGAATGACAGATAGTATAAGCTAATTCCCCATATTTACTTGGTTTACTCCTAACTGCTTAAATGATTTCTATTCCTTGCTCCTTGCAAAGTTGCAGCCCTATGTCTTTCAGTTTGAATTTCTGTATCTTGCCGCTTCCTGTCATGGGGAACTCTTTTACAAAGAAAATATATTTGGGAATCTTGTAACGGGAAATCTTGCCGATGCAGAAGTCGCGTACATCCGATTCGTGCAGGTCTGCCCCCTCGTGCCGGATAATGAATGCGCCGACCGCTTCGCCGTACTTCTTGGAAGGGATACCGGCTACCTGCACATCCTTGACGCCTTCCAGTTGATAGAGAAACTCTTCGATTTCGCGCGGATAGATATTTTCACCGCCGCGGATAATCATGTCTTTGATACGTCCGGTGATGCGGTAGTTGCCATCCTCGTCTTTCACGCCCAAGTCTCCGGAGTGCAGGAAACCGTTCTTGTCGATGACCTCGGCTGTGGCCTGCGGATTCTTGTAATACCCTTTCATGGTGTTGTAACCGCGGTTGCACATTTCACCCTGCACGCCTACCGGACACTCTTCGCCGGTTTCCGGGTCGATGACTTTCACTTCGGTATGCTCAAAGTCGCGCCCTACGGTGTTGCAACGTACATCGAACGAATCGTCTATTCGCGTGGCGGTCATGCCGGGAGCGGCTTCCGTCAGGCCGTAAACGCTGGTTACTTTCATGTACATCTTTTCCTCTACTTGCTTCATCAGCTCGACGGGGCAGAGAGAGCCGGCCATGATACCCGTGCGCAGGCTGGACATATCGAACAGGTCGAACATCGGATGGTGCAGCTCGGCTATGAACATCGTGGGTACGCCGTAGAGTGCGGTGCATCGTTCTTTGTGGATGGATGCAAGCACCACCAACGGGTTGAAGCGTTCCACCATGACTTGTGTACAGCCGTGGGTAAGGCAGTTCATCGTGGCAAGCACCACGCCGAAGCAGTGGAACAGGGGGACGCAACAGCAGAGTTTGTCAGCGGCAGTGAATTTCATATGCTCGCCGGTGAGGAAACCGTTGTTGGTGATGTTGTAGTGGGTAAGCATTACCCCTTTCGGGAATCCGGTAGTGCCCGAAGTGTACTGCATGTTTACTACGTCGTGGCAACTTACCCGGCTTTTGAGCTCATTCAGACGGGTGTCTTCCACGTTGTCGCCTAAAAGCAGAATTTCGGAAGTGTTGTACATTCCTCTGTGCTTTTCCTGCCCTACGTAGATTACATTCTTCATATAAGGGAAGCGCTCGCTTTTCAGATGTCCGCGCTGGCAGGTTTTCAGTTCAGGCAGCATGGTGTAGGTCATCTGCACGAAGTCGCTGTCTTTCTCGCCGTTGACGATACAGAGCGTGTGCATATCCGAATTCTCGCACAGGTACTCCAGTTCGGCTTGTTTATAGTTGGTGTTTACCGTTACATAAACGGCGCCTATTTTGGCGCAGGCATACAGCAATGTCAGCCAGTCCGGTACGTTTGCCGCCCAGATGCCGACGTGTGTTCCCCGTTCCACGCCGATAGCGATAAGTCCTTTTGCCATGTCGTCCACTCTGCGGTTGAACTGGCTCCAGGTGAAGCGCAGATTACGGTCGGAGTAAACAATGTATTCTTTGTCAGGTGTAGTTGTGGCCCAATGCTCCAGCCATTGGCCAAGCGTTCTTTCGTATAACATAACGATGCTAATTAACGTATGAAGTATGAAATATAAGAGGGTATGTCAAAACTAAAATTCGCTTGCCGTTTGTTTCTTTTTAGGCACGGATTACACGGATTTCACGGAAAAAGAACAAAGAAAATCTGTGTTTCCGTAGAATCCGTGTAATCCGTGCCTAAAAGAAATCATCAAGTGTATTTTGACACACTCCCTTATGCCTTATACTTATCAGATTGGTGTATAAATTACTGCCAGTATTTTGGCTGCCTGTCCTTCATAGGCGTGTACATGGTGCGGTACGATGGAATCGTAGTAGATGCTGTCTCCTTCTTCGAGCAGGTAGGTGTGCTTGCCGTAGCTGATTTCCATGGTTCCTTCCATAACCATGATGAATTCTTCGCCTTCGTGTGAGGAAAGAACGAAATCGCTGTCGTCCGTGGGAGCTACGTCAATGATGAACGGCTCCATGTGGCGGTCTGCTTTTGATTTGGAAAGAGAGTGGTACTCCATGTGTTTGCGCGAATGGATGGCGTTGTTGGAGAAGCTGATGCTGTCCTTTGCTTCCGACTTGCGGCATACCACAGGACCGTTCTCGTCCTGGTCGTCAAGGAATGTGCCGAGACGCACGCCCAGTACGCGGGCTATTTTGATGAGCGGAGCCAATGAAGGCAGGTCGATATTGTTTTCGATGCGTTCGATTTGTTCGATGGCGAGCCCCGAACGTTGCGCCAGCTCTTCCATGCTGATGGACTGGCTTTCGCGGAGTGATTTGATTTTTTCTCCTACAATCTTACTTGTATCCATAATTTGATAGTATTTTCAGTCTAAAAGGTTATGATTAATAGCTGTAAATTGCAAAAATAAGATATTCTTTTACTTGGTGCAACATTCTATGACGAAAAGTTTGCTTATGGTCTTTGCAGGTGTACAGGAGATTTTGTCTGTATGCCATCGCTATTCCGGCTTTCTCAGAGCAAGAGTGATATTCGCAGACGTATGGTTTATGATTGCATGAAGCCTGATAGAGGTTCCTTACTCTTTTATATCCAACTCTCCGGAGTATGAAATGGCCTGTCTGTTCATCGGCTGGATATGTATGTTGGCCGAACCGTCGGAATAGATAGTAAGGCTGTATTCATATTTATCTTCTTCGTTGCCGGTTTTGAAATCAATCCGGGTTTTCCCTTTTTTGAGGCTTTCTTTCCTGTATCCGGTTATCGGGGCATTAAATATCAATCCTTTCCCGCCGCCGTAAGGTACATTGTATGCCACTCCGAAGTAGGGCAGGTAAGAAAAGACGGAGTCATTCCTGATTTCGATGGAGTAGTCGGATGTCAGGGCGCGGCTGCGACCTTTCATGGGTTGCATATAGTCTACGTTGATTTTGTAGTGATCGGCATTTATCGCTTCCCTGACGTTACGTTCGGTCTGTGCTTTCTTTTCACTCCGGCTTTGTGCTGTTGCGGACTGCATGGCAAGCATTCCCGACAAACATAATAGAATTAATTTAGCTGTTTTCATCGTTGTTTGGTTTTAGGTATTAACAAAGATAAAGATAATGTTTTTGAGAAGTAAAACGGATTCAGTATTTTTGTATGAGAATAAAGATTATTAAGTATGGTATATATTGAAACTCCCCGTTTGATATTGCGCGATTGGAAAGAAGAAGACTTCGTTCCTTTTGCAGAGATGAACGGGAATCCGTCTGTCATGGAGTTCTTTCTGCATCCTTTGTCCGGGGAAGAGTCTCGCAATCTTTTTGATACTGTCAGGAACGAGTTTCTTCAGTACGGATATGGCGGATATGCCATCGAGCAGAAGTCCGATGGAGCCTTTGTGGGTTTTACGGGCTTTCATAACTTTATGTTTGATGTGGACTTTGCTCCGGGTATTGAGATACTGTGGCGATTAAGGCAGGAATATTGGGGTCGGGGATATGCTACCGAAGCAGCGAAGTCATGTCTGGCTTATGCCAAGGAGAATCTTCCGTTTTCTATGGTCCGGGCTTTTACTTCGCTGACCAATAAACGTTCGCAACGGGTGATGCAGAAGATAGGGATGGAATTTGAAAAGAATTTTATGCACCCTGCAGTGCCCGACGGGCATCTGCTGAAAGAGCACGTACTCTATAAGATACAATTGTAATAGGCTTTTAAAACCCTTGTACAGGGAAGACTGTGATAAAAGTAAAGCGGCGGTATTCTCATTGGAAAATACCGCCGCTTTAATAAGTTTACCGCAAGTAAATTACTTACGCAAGCCGAGTTCCTGAACAATGGCACGATATCTGTTGATGTCGCGGTCTTTCAGGTAGTTCAACAGCGCGCGGCGCTTACCTACCAACATTGTCAAGGCTCTTTCTGTACTATAATCCTTTCTGTTGAGCTTCATATGCTCAGTCAGATGAGCAATACGGTATGAAAACAAAGCTATCTGGGCCTCTGCTGAGCCAGTATCAGTGTTAGACTTCCCGTATTTGCCGAAGATTTCTTGCTTTTTAGCAGCGTCTAAATACATAGTGTTTAATTAAAAAGTTGATAATTCTTTTCTCTTTCGAGCGTGCAAAGATAGATATTATCTTTTATATTGCAATGATATTCAGCAAAAAAATCTTTTCTCTGTGATGTATATACTGTAAAATTCGTACCTTTGCGGTCAAATAATAGGTATTATATGCAAAATATTAGAAACATTGCAATTATTGCCCATGTCGATCATGGGAAAACGACGCTTGTAGATAAGATGCTTCTGGCAGGAAACCTTTTCCGCAGCAACCAGAGCACAGGTGAATTAATGTTGGATAACAATGATTTGGAGCGTGAGCGAGGGATAACAATCCTTTCCAAAAACGTTTCTATCAGCTATAAAGACACGAAAATTAATATTATCGATACTCCGGGACACAGCGACTTCGGTGGCGAAGTGGAACGTGTATTGAATATGGCCGACGGATGTATCCTGTTGGTGGATGCTTTTGAAGGCCCGATGCCGCAGACCCGTTTTGTATTGCAGAAAGCTTTGCAGATCGGTTTGAAACCTATTGTTGTAGTCAACAAGGTGGACAAGCCCAACTGTCGCCCCGAAGAAGTCTATGAAATGGTGTTCGACCTGATGTTCAGTCTGGAAGCTACGGAAGAGCAGTTGGACTTCCCCGTTATCTACGGTTCGGCAAAGAACAACTGGATGAGCACGGACTGGCAGAAGCCGACGGACAATATCTATCCGTTGCTGGACTGCATTCTGGAGAACATTCCCGCTCCTACACAGTTGGAAGGTACGCCGCAGATGCTGGTGACCTCATTGGACTACTCCTCTTATACCGGCCGTATCGCCGTAGGCCGTGTACATCGCGGTACTTTGCGGGAAGGCATGAACGTGTCTTTGGCAAAGCGCGACGGTACAATCGTCAAGTCGAAGATTAAAGAACTGCATACGTTTGAAGGTATGGGCCGTGTGAAGGTATCGGAGGTATCTTCCGGTGATATCTGCGCTTTAGTGGGTATCGAAGGGTTTGAAATCGGAGATACGATTTGCGACTACGAGAACCCCGAAGCATTGCCGCCCATCGCCATTGACGAGCCTACCATGAGTATGCTGTTTACTATCAACGACTCTCCGTTCTTCGGCAAAGAAGGTAAGTTTGTAACTTCCCGCCATATACATGACCGTCTGATGAAGGAGCTGGACAAGAACCTTGCGCTTCGCGTACGCAAGAGCGAGGAAGACGGAAAATGGGTGGTGTCCGGTCGTGGCGTGCTTCACCTTTCCGTGTTGATTGAAACGATGCGCCGCGAGGGATATGAGTTGCAGGTAGGCCAGCCGCAGGTTATCTTCAAGGAGATAGACGGCGTGAAGAACGAGCCTATCGAGGAACTCACGGTCAACGTTCCCGAAGAGTATGCCAGCAAGATTATCGATATGGTAACCCGCCGTAAAGGTGAAATGGTGAAAATGGAAAGCGCCGGCGAGCGTGTGAACCTTGAGTTCAATATGCCGTCGCGCGGTATTATCGGTTTGCGTACCAATGTGCTGACTGCCTCTGCCGGTGAAGCTATCATGGCGCACCGCTTTAAGGAATACCAACCCTATAAGGGTGAAATCGAACGCCGTACCAACGGTTCCATCATTGCCATGGAGTCGGGTACAGCCTTTGCCTATGCCATCGATAAATTGCAGGATCGCGGTAAGTTCTTCATCTTCCCGCAGGAAGAAGTGTATGCCGGACAGGTTGTAGGCGAGCACTCTCACGATAACGACCTTGTGGTGAACGTTACCAAATCAAAGAAGCTGACCAACATGCGTGCTTCCGGTTCCGACGAGAAAGCGCGTCTGATTCCGCCGGTGCAGTTCTCTCTGGAAGAAGCGTTGGAATATATCAAGGGAGACGAGTATGTAGAGGTTACTCCCAAGTCCATGCGTATGCGTAAGGTTATCTTGGATGAGACAGAGCGCAAGCGTGCCAATAAGAACTGATTTTACTTTTTAGTTGTTATATATAAGAAGGAGTGCTTCGCTGTAAAGGTGGAGCACTCCTTCTTTTATTGCAATGGGGGGATTCTGAAGTTTTTATTTTATCGGTCAGTCTACGTATTTCACTTTGGCGGCATCTCTCGGCTTGGCGGCAGGCGTTTCATCCGGATATCCGAAAGCAATGCAGTAAAGCAGCCGGTATCCTTCGGGAAGTTCCAGTCTTTTGAGGTATTCGGCAGCTTCGGGCGTATCGGTCATAAAGCGTGTGGGGCTTGCCAGACAGCAGGAGCCTATGCCCATAGACCAGGCGGCAAGTACCATATTCTCACCCAGCAGTCCGCAGTCTATCTGCGAGCAGTCGTACGAAGTATCATTTCCGATGAACACTACCGTGGGCGCATTGCGGAACATATTCTTGAAATTGGGGTCTTCCGCTGCTTTCGGGTTCTTCTGCTTGAAGATTTCACTTACCCCGTTCAGGAATTCCGGGTTGTCTACTACGCGTACCGCCCAGGACTGTTTGTTCTGACCGTTGGGGGCGTTGATACCGCACTCCAAGATTACCTTCATCGTGTCCCGGTTCACTGCTTCCGGTTTGTACTTGCGGACGCTGCGGCGCGATAGGATTGTCTCGATTACCGCTTCCGAATTGCTTTTCTCCGTAACTGTGGCTTCACTCTCTTTCTGTACCTGCTGTCCGCAAGCGGACAGCATCAATAGGCTTGCGCCTAACAGCATAACCTTTAAACTCTTCATTCTCTGTTGTCTATTAAATTGTTTCTTCGCAAATCTAACAAAAAAAGCGGCTTCCGAGAACGAAAGCCGCCTTAAAATATATAATCTGGTTCTATTAGAGTTTCGGACCAGCAGCAACCAAAGCCTTACCGGCTTCGTTACCTGTGAACTTAGCGAAGTTCTTGATGAAACGTCCTGCCAGGTCTTTTGCTTTTTCTTCCCATTGGCAAGCACATTCGTAAGTGTCGCGAGGATCAAGAATCTTCGGATCAACACCCGGCAATTCTGTCGGAACAACAAAGTCGAAGTAAGGAATAACCTTTGTCGGAGCCTTGTCGATAGAACCGTCGAGGATAGCGTCGATGATACCACGTGTATCTTTGATAGAGATACGCTTGCCGCTACCGTTCCAGCCGGTGTTAACCAAGTATGCCTTAGCGCCGACCTTGTTCATCTTCTTAACCAGTTCTTCTGCATATTTAGTAGGATGCAAGCTCAGGAAAGCAGCACCGAAGCAAGCAGAGAATGTCGGAGTCGGTTCTGTGATACCGCGTTCTGTACCGGCCAACTTAGCGGTGAAACCGGACAGGAAGTAGTACTGAGCCTGTTCGGGGTTCAGGATAGATACCGGAGGCAATACACCGAAGGCATCAGCCGACAGGAAGATTACCTGATGAGCGTGAGGACCTTTAGATACCGGCTTAACGATGTTGTTGATGTGATAGATAGGATAAGAAACACGCGTGTTTTCAGTTGTGCTCTTATCGGCGAAGTCAATCTTGCCGTCAGCGTCAACAGTTACGTTCTCCAGCAGAGCATCACGTTTGATGGCGTTGTAGATATCGGGTTCGCTTTCTTTGTCGAGGTTGATAACCTTAGCGTAGCAACCGCCTTCGTAGTTGAATACACCTTCGTCATCCCATCCGTGTTCGTCGTCACCGATCAGCAGACGTTTCGGGTCGGTAGACAAAGTAGTCTTACCTGTACCTGACAGACCGAAGAAGATAGCAGAGTCCGTACCTTCCATGTTGGTGTTGGCAGAACAGTGCATGGAAGCGATACCGCGAAGCGGGTTCTTGTAGTTCATGATAGAGAACATACCCTTCTTCATTTCACCGCCGTACCAAGTGTTCAGGATAACCTGTTCGTTGGTCTTCAAGTTGAATACAGTAGCTGTTTCAGAGTTCAGACCCAGTTCCTTGTAGTTGTCAACTTTTGCTTTGGAAGCGTTGAATGATACGAAATCAGGTTCGCCGTAGTTAGCAAGTTCCTCAGCAGTCGGGCGGATGAACATGTTAGTTACGAAGTGAGCCTGCCAAGCTACTTCCATGATGAAACGCACTTTCATGCGGGTAGCTTCGTTAGCACCGCAGAAAGTATCGACAACGAACAGACGCTTGCCGCTCAGCTGGTTTACAGCTTTAGCTTTCAGGTCGGCCCATGCTTCTTCAGAGCAGGGTTTGTTGTCGTTTTTGTATTCTTCTGAAGTCCACCATACAGAATCCTTGCTGGCTTCGTTCATTACAAAGAATTTATCTTTAGGAGAACGTCCGGTATAGATACCAGTCATTACGTTCACAGCACCAAGTTCAGTTACTTGACCTTTTTCGAAGCCTTCCAGACCCGGTTTGGTCTCTTCAGCGAACAATACATCATAAGACGGGTTGTGGATGATTTCCTTCACGTCTTTGATACCGTACTTGCTTAAATCTAAATTTGCCATTTCTTTTTAAGATTTTAAAATTGGTATTTGGTTTATAATCTCTCTTCGCATTCGTATGCTTCATTGCAAGGGGGCGAGTTTGTGGAAAACCGCGTTGTTCAGTAAGGCCCTTGTTTTTGCGACTACAAAAGTAATACTTTATTTTTAAAGAAACATCCTATTAGAGAAATTTTTCTGTAATAGGAAATCTTTTATAGAACCGTAACAATATCTGCAAACTGAATGTTGCAAATTGAGTGGAATTCGTTTACTTTGCACTTCTGTTCTATCAATATACGGAATAACCAATACATATTTTAATCTGATAATATAATGAAAGTTATCAACTTTGCCGAGACTAACTCAGTCTTGAACCAATACATGGCGGAGATACGCGATGTGCAAGTACAGTCCGACCGTATGCGTTTCCGCCGGAACATCGAACGCATCGGCGAAATCATGGCGTACGAAATGAGTAAGGAACTCACCTATTCCGAAAAGCAGGTACAAACGCCGCTGGGGATAGCTCCCGTCAGCACTTTCGATGATGATGTGGTGATTGCCACCGTCTTCCGTGCCGGGCTTCCCTTGCATGCCGGTTTCCTGAATGTGTTCGACCGTGCGGGCAATGCTTTCGTTTCCGCTTACCGTTATTATAAGGATAAAGAGTGCCGTACGGTGGATGTGCACATCGAGTATATCGCTACTCCCGACCTTTCCGGCAAGACTCTGTTACTGGTTGACCCGATGCTTGCTACGGGCGAAAGCATGGAACTTGCCTGGAAGGCTTTCCTTACCAAGGGCACGCCTGCCAAACTGCAGATTGCCTGCGTCATTGCCAGCCGGCAGGGAGTAGAGCATTTGCAGAAACTCTTCCCCGGCGACGAGGTTTCCTTGTGGTGCGGTGCTATCGACCCGGATATGAACGAGCATTCGTATATAGTACCGGGGCTGGGCGATGCCGGAGACTTGGCATTCGGCGACAAGCTGTAATCCGCAGGACGGTTGCAGCCGTCCAATCCGAACCCCGGCACTGTTCATTGAACCATAAAGAGAGCCGTATCAACTCCGTTTGTGAGTAATGATACGGCTCTTTTATGTTTGCAAGCTACTGCATCAGGATATCCATTCCCGCTTCGCTCTCATTGTTCACTTGGCCCAGAACAGCTTTTCCGTATACGTGTCTGTGCCGGCTACATCCTTATAGTACGGATTGTAGTTCACTTCCGTGCTGGGGTATCTCCAGCGGTTCGGCACATTGGGGATAGTACCCGACACTTCCGGGAACACCAGTCCCGAAGGATAGCCTGTGCGGCGGATGTCACTCCATGCCTCGCGGCTGACGAGGAAACCGAAGTGCAGCCATTTCTGCGTGATGATGGCATCCAGTTTGTCCACGTATGCCGTACTGATCCATCTGGCATTGGCAAAGTCTGCAATCTCTTCATCGGTAGGAGCGTCGTAACGGCGGCAATTCTCTCCCGAACCTATCGAATCGTAATAGTAATACAGGGCGATGGATTGGCTGACAGCGGTCTTGAATTCCTCTTCCGCCTTCGCCATATCCTGCGCCACACCATACCCCATGGCATAGGCTTCCGCTTTCAGGAAATGTATCTCTGGCGAAGCCATTATCAGCATATCGAATTTATCGTTTTCCCAGAAAAAGCCTCTTTGGGTAATCTGCGAGAAACCTTTGTTGGCGGTGTTCACTTCGTCTTGTGCCTGAGCGCTGTAATACTCCGTCAGCTCGTCTGCTACCGTGAGGTCCGTACCCAGGTAACGGTGTTCGTCCACCTGTCCGGTTCCGCGGTTGGTGATGCTCACGGGATTGTAGTTCAGCAGGATGCGGGGGTCGTCTTCGCCTTTGACGTAGACGCCGCTTAGCGGATCGTTGCTGGTCATGTCATAGTTGCCGTGGCCCAGCATACGGTCTATGATGGCGCCCGAAGCAAGACGGTTCGTAACCCAGTCGCCCAATCCGTGGCCGGCGGTGAAGTTCAGTTGCCCGGACTTCTGGTTGACGATGAAGATGTTGTTTCCCTGCTCCTCTACGAGCGGATAGTCGGCGGGGTTTTCCAATATCTCCTTGATAACCGCACGTCCTTCCGCCTGCAAAGCTCCCTGCGTGGCTACACGCATGGCAAGGCGCAGGCGCAGGGAGTTTGCATAGCGTTCCCATTTCTCCATATCTCCCAGGTTGATGAAGTCCTGGGTACTGAAGTTTTTCGGTACGGCTGCCGAACGGAAACGCGGGGCGATGTCTTTCAGTTCGTCAAGGATTGTCTTATAAATATCTTCCGCCTTGTCGTAGGGAGCGTAAGAACCGTTTACGTCGTTGGTCAGCGGCAGGGTGCATGCTTTGAAGAAAGGCATGTCGCCGAAAATATCCACCGTTGCGGCAAAGAAGTCGTACAGTTGCACTTTGGCTGCCAGCATAAAGGCTTCGTCCTGTGCCTTCTGCGTATCGTTCTCTTCATTGTACAGCGATTCCATCTTGCGGTATTGCATCAGTGCCGAATACAGGTTGTCCCATTGCCCGTCTATGGCAGGCGCATATCCGGGGCTGTACATACCGCCCGAATAGCTGTAGCCGAAGGTCTGCGCGTACTTGCCCACAAACTGCGAGTCGAAGCCGAAGAAACGTCCGTACTCATATATGTCATAATCTTTCACTTTCTGGAAAACTCCCACCATGAGGTTGCTGATGGTAACCTGGTTGACCTTTGAGGGGTCTTCGTATTTGCTGTCGAAGTCGGAATCCGTACAGCCGGAAGCTGTCATCAGCATGGCTCCCGCTATAACGAACGCTCCTATATTTATCTTTTTCATATCCATTGTCATTCACTCTAAAGTCTTATTTTTCAATTCTCTATTTCCTAAAAGCTTGCCCGCAGCGACACACCGAAATTACGTGTTGCCGTAGTGGAGCCGCCCACTACCGCCTGGCTTGCCCAGGATGTTCCTACGGAAGATTCCGCATCGTAATTCTTCAGTGCCTTGTAGAAGTAGAACAGGTTGCGTCCGAACACTGAAACGCTCAGCCGCGTCATGCCCAGTTTGGAAATCAGCTTTTCCGGAAACTGGTAGCCGATGGTCAGCTCGCGCAGCTTCACATAGCTGTTGTCGAATACCGAGTGGCGGTACGTAAGCTGTTCGGGCTGGGTACCCCAGTTGTAGGTCTGGTTGTAATAGTAGCCGGCAGGGATGATGCGCGTGTTCTTCTCGCCGGTGGAGGCCACTACGCCCGGCAGGATAACGCCGTCGTGATAAACGGTTTCTCCGTTAGGCCCTGCACCCAGTGACGGGTCTACCTGCACGGGCACGCCGCTGGCGTTGTTGTTGCCCGGATAGTAGTAGGACAGGCCGCCGTGTTCCGTATCGCGGAATTGCAGCGACTCCGGTGTCAGACCCGATGCGGTGGAATACTGGTACATCTCGTTGATGACATCGCCGCCTATGCGGAAGTCGATACTGAAATCCAGGAAGATGTTCTTGTAGGAGAACGAGCTGAACAGACCGCCTACGCCGTCGGGGTTGATGTTTCCTACTCTTTGCAGTTCGGTCTGGTTCATGTAAAGTCCCTTGTCCGATACGAGATACTCTCCGTTTTCGTTCATCTGGGGCACTTGCACGTAGATGTCACCCATCGGGCGTCCCTCTACGGCCTGTATCTTGGCTCCGCCACCGCCTATGTTGGATATTTCGAGGTACGGTACGCCGTCGGCGAGCTTCACGACCTTGTTGCGGTAGATGCCGTAGTTGGCCGTCAGGTCCCAGCGGAAATTCTTGGTCAATACCGGAGTGGCGCTTACGGAGATGTCCCAGCCTTCGTTGGCCACCTCTCCCACGTTCATCAGCACGTACTTCACACCCGATGTGGAGGGTTGCGGCGTGGAGAGTATCTGGTCTTTCACGCGGTTGTTGTAGTAGGATACGTCGAAGCCCAGCCGGTTGTTGAGGAACTTGCTTTCAAAACCTATTTCGTATTCGTACTTCTTTTCGGGGCGGATATTGGCATTTCCCCACGAAGAAGGAACGTAGTTCCATGTGAAGCCGTTGTCCGAACCCTGCTCGTAGATGATGTTGGCGGCATACGTTTCCGGCGCGTTACCTACGACGCCGTAGGAGAGGCGGAGTTTGCCGTGATTCCACCAGGCAGGCATGCGGAAGGCGTTCGAGAACAGGAAACTGAGGTTGGCGGAGGGGTAGAAGAAACTTTGGTCCTTCAGTGTGGACGAACGTTCCTGACGCCCGGTGAGTTCGAGGAACAGGTAGTTGTCCCAACCCAGGCTCAGCGTACCCATGTATCCCGTTTTCAGCAGTTCCATACGTTGCAGCGTGCTGCTGGCGGTGTAGCGGCTGGCGTTGAGGTCGAACCAGTTTTCCGTAACCAGACCGCCGTTGGTGGAGACGCGCATGTTGTTCATGTTTTCGTAACGTCCCGTCCAGCCCAGTGTGGCGGCAATGTCGAAACGGCGGATGTTGTAGTTGAAGTTCAGCATCACATCGCCGTACACGATGTCATAACGTCGGTTGATGTTCTGGAAACTGCCGCTGGGATCGTACAGGGAGTTGGGGCGTTCCGTCTCGTACTCCAGCGTCTGCTTGGTATCCGTGATGTCGGTAGAGAGTTGGGCGCGCAGACTCAGCCAATTGGTTATCTGCCAGGTGGGGCGTATCATACCGATGAGGCGGTTCTCTGTCTCCTTGCTGTGGTGGTGATACATGTTCCAGAGCATATTCGATACGCCGTTCAGGTATCCCGGGTCGTATGCCCAGGCTTCGTCCGGTGTCAGTGTGGCATCGCCGCCTGCGTACGTGTTGCGGTAGCCCAGGCTGGTGACGTAGCTCTGTTTCAGATAGGGAATATCCATGAAGGAGGAGAACATGTTGCTGAAACTGCCGTACAGGTTCAGCGATGTTTGCGGGCGGTCCTTTACGTCCTGCACGATGTAGTTCAGCGAGTATTCTATGTTCAGCGTCCTTGCCGGTTTGTAAGAACCCGTCAGCTTGAAGTTATGTTTGGTGAAGCTGCCCGTCAGCGAGTTGGGTGTTTCACCCATGAAGGTGTAGGAGAAGCGGTTGCTGCTGGTCTCCGTACCCTGCGAGATGGCAAGGTTGTAGGTCTGGTTCCAGCCCGTGCGGAACAGCTCTTTCCACGGATTGTCCGTAGCCGGCAGGTAGGGGCGCATCTTGCCGTCCCAGTACAGCACGTCGCTGCCGTCGTACTTCGGACCGAAAGACATGGTCGTATTATACAGACTTCTGTAGCTTTCGCCGTTCATGGTGCGCTGGTAGAAACCGCCCGTTTGTTTTTCGTAATCGCTGTATTCCGTGTTGTAACGTCCCGGGCCGTATACGGTCTGTACTTTCGGCAGATAGGCGGGCAGGTTGGCGGTGACCTGTGCGGTGAAGTCCACCGTCAGTTTGCCGCTTTTGGCGCGTTTGCTGGTGATAACCACCGCGCCGTTTGCCGCTTCCGAACCGTAAAGTGCCGTGGCCGAAGCGCCTTTCAGCACACTTACGCTTTCAATATCTTCGGGGTTGATGTCCACCAGACCGTTGGAACGTATCTGCCCGTCGTTGCCGAATTCGGCAAAGTCGGTACTCTTGCCCGTTCCGCCGTTGCGGATGGGCACGCCGTCCAGGATGATGAGCGGCTGGTTGTTTCCGGTGATGGACGTGAGTCCGCGTACATTGATAGACACGGCTCCGGCGGAACCGCCCTGCGTCTGCGTGATGCGGATGCCCGGCGCCTTACCGTACATGGCGGATGCAAAGTTGGTTGCTCCCGCCTTCACTATCTCGTCCGATTCGATAGTGCTCACCGCGTAACCCAGCCGTTTGGTATCCTTCTTGATACCCATGGCCGTGACAACCACCTCTTTCAACTGTTGCGAGTCCTCTCTCAGCGTTACCCTCAGGTCGCCCTGCTTCTTGCGTTTTGCCAGATGTATTTCGCGGGTGGCATAGCCCATATAGGCTATGGACAGCGTTGCATCGGCAGGCACGGTCAGTGTAAAGTTTCCGTCCACATCGGTAATGACACCGTTGTTGGTTCCTTTCTCTATGACGCTGGCGCCGATAAGCGGCTCTCCCGTCACATCCCTTACCATACCTTTGATTGTTTTGGTTTCCTGCGCACCGGCACTTCCTGCAAACAGAAGCGCCAATGCCACAATCATACTACCTAATACCTTTTGAAAATGCAGCTTCCTGTGCGAAGCCATACTCCGTTTTTTCTTGATAGACTTCATATTTCCACAATGATTATTTCCTTGTACAATTAAATCTGTTGGAATTTATTTGTATTTGTTATAAGCAAGCAGTATGCCAAAAAAGATATGTAGACTATGCGAAGTATTTATACCTATGATATTCAGTTCATTGTTTTTTTATAAATACTTATAATATGTGTATGCAGGTTGTGGAATGTTGTGGAAAAAATCCACACTTGCAGGTTGCCATTCCACACTTGTGGCGTTTGCATCTTATTCCGGCGGTTTTCCGGCGGATTATACTTTGTGCCTGCATCCGGAAGACCGTGTGGAAAATAGGATTATACCGCGTGTGAGCGGGGCAATCTCCCGGGTATAATGTGCCAATGCCTGGTGGAAAACTTTCCGATGCACCTTGTAAAATGTGCTTGTCCCTTATGTATTTCTTCGTTTTCCGGTTGCGGGCTGTACGGCCCGCAGCTGGCAACCGTACAGCCCGCAATTGGCAACCGCACGGCCCGCAGTTGGAAAACGGGGTTTTAGTAGATGCATAACGGGGTTTTATACAGTGTATTGTCACCTTTATGCTGAGGCATATCGGTATTTTGCCTCTGCCTTTGGAGAGCTGATGCCGCTTGTTTCTTTGCTGCCAACCGGGATATAAAAAGCCCCCTTCACCCGCTGTCCCTTATGGATAAAGGGATGTGGAGGGTGAAGGGGGAATGTGTGTAAACTGAATTCCTGTTCCGTAGAGGTTATTTCACTTCCCAGGTATCATTGGTCATCAGCAGTTCCTCAAAGTTGTGATACTTTTTCTTGGCGGATACCTCTTCGATTTGTGCATGTACGGCATCATCGTAGGTGGGAGCTTCCACATCGCGGATTACGCCGAGGGCAATCGGGAAGTCAGGGCCTTCCATCAGGGCAAGTTTCAGTTGCAGGGTGTTGTCCTCGCAATGGGCATCGTGGATAAGAATATCCTTTTCCGTAATGCCGTTCTCGCCGAGCTTCACCACTTTCAGCCCGAAGCCTTCCTGCATCAGTCCGTATTCGTTGTTCTCGCCGAAGAGCATGGGCTTGCCATGTTCCAGATAGATGGCGTGTTTGGCGCGGTCTTCTTTCTTGGCAACGGCATCGTGCGTGCCGTTATTGAAGATGACGCAGTTCTGGAGAATCTCGCAGACGCTGGCTCCTTTGTGGTTGTAGGCGGCTTTCAGGATTTCCACCGTTCCGGCTGCATCCGTGGCAACGGCGCGTGCAAAGAAGTGGCCGCGTGCACCGAAGCAGAGTTCTGCCGGATGGAACGGGTCTTCTACCGTACCGTAAGGAGATGATTTGCTGACGAAACCGCGGGGAGACGTCGGGGAGTATTGTCCTTTCGTCAGGCCGTAGATACGGTTGTTCAGCAGAATCATGTTCAGGTTGATGTTGCGGCGGTTGGCATGGATAAAGTGGTTGCCGCCGATGGCGAGTCCGTCGCCGTCGCCGCTCACCTGCCATACGGTGAGTTCCGGATTGGCAACCTTGCAACCGGTGGCAATGGCAGCGGCACGTCCGTGAATGGTGTTCATGCCGTAGGTATTCATATAGTGGGGCAGACGGCTGGAACAGCCGATACCTGAGATTACTGCTGTTTTGTAAGGCGGAACGCCGATTTCGGCCATAGCCTTATGCAGGGACGCGAGGAAAAAATGGTCACCGCAACCCGGACACCAGCGGGGTTGCCCTTTCTTGAAGTCTTTTGCTGTATATTCGCACATAGTTCTTTTCTTTTTTAGTTCTTGATAATCTCCTCAAATGCTTGTACTAACTCGTTCACCAGGAAGGGCTGGCCTTTCACCTGATTGAACTGGTAGGGAACGAAACCGTCTACTTTCATGCGCAGGTATCCGGCAAACTGTCCCATGTTCTGCTCGGCCACCACTACTTTCTTGTAGCGCTTCATCACCTCTGCCGTATTCTTGGGCAGCGGATTGATGAACTTGAAGTGGGCGAGGGCCACTTTCTTGCCTGTGGCACGGAGTTCGTCCATAGCGGCGTGCAGATGGCCATAAGTGCCGCCGAAGCCGACAATCAGCAGTTCGGCATCGTCCTTGTCGCCTTCCACTTCTACATCGGGCACTTCGATTTTGGCAATCTTTTCGGCACGCAGGCGGGTCATCAGGTCGTGGTTCTCAGGGTCGGTAGAGATGGCGCCTGTCTTGTTGTCTTTCTCCAATCCGCCGAGGATGTGGGTGAAGCCCTCTGTTCCGGGGATGGCCCAATAGCGGCTGCCGGTCTTTTCATCGCGCTGGTAGGGTGTCCATGAACCTTGCATTTCGGGGCGTACATAAGGCGGAACGATAGCGGGATAATCGGCAAGCTTGGGCAGTTTCCACGCTGCCGAGCCGTTGGCAACGAAAGCATCGGTAAGCAGTACGACGGGGGTCATGTGCTCCAGTGCTATCTTGGATGCCATATAGGCGCATTCAAAGCAGTCTGTCGGTGAGGTGGCGGCAAGTACGGGCATGGGGCTTTCGCCATTGCGGCCGAAGAGTACTTGCAGCAAGTCGGTCTGCTCGGACTTGGTGGGCAGGCCTGTTGCAGGGCCACCGCGCTGTACATCGAGCACCACCAGCGGCAGTTCCATAATGACAGCCAGGTTCATGGCTTCCGATTTCAGGCAGATACCCGGTCCGGAGGTGGAGGTAACCGCCAATGCTCCGGCAAAGGATGCTCCGACAGCGGAGGCGCAACCGGAAATCTCGTCTTCGCACTGTACGGTCATTACGCCCAGTGACTTGTGCTTGGAAAGTTCGTGCAGCACATCGGTTGCGGGGGTGATGGGGTAAGAACCCAGGTAAAGCTTCAGGCCTGCTTTCTCGGCAGCGGCTATGAAGCCGTAGGCCGTGGCCTTGTTGCCCGTAATGTCCATATAGCGTCCGGGAGTCTTTACTTTGCTTTCAATCTTGTAAGTGTGAGAGGCGGATGCGTGGGTGTTGTGCCCGTAGTCGTATCCGGCGCGGATAACCTTGATATTGGCTTCTGCAATTTCGGGTTTCTTGGCGAATTTCTCGCGGATAAACTCTTCGGCTATCGTCAGGTCGCGGCTGAAGAGCCAGCATACCAGTCCCACTGCAAACATGTTGCGGCACTTCAGCATGGATTTGTTGTCCATACCCGTGTCGGCAAGGCAGTCTTTCACCATTTGGGAGATAGGAGCGGCAATGACATCCTGTTTGATGCCCATTTCTTCAATGGGGTTGTCCGTCTTGAAAGCGGCCTTTTCCAAATCCGATTTCTGGAATGCGTCCGTATCGATGATAATACATGCGGTAGATTTGGCAAACTTATACTGTGTTTTTAACGCAGCGGCATTCATCGCTACCAGTACATCGCATTTATCACCGGGGGTATAGACTTTGTTTGCACCGATATGTACCTGAAAACCGGATACGCCCGTCAGTGAGCCTTGCGGGGCGCGGATGTCTGCCGGATAATCGGGGAATGTACTGATGTCATTACCTACCGTAGCCGAAACTGTTGAAAAGATGTTGCCGGCGAGCTGCATACCGTCGCCGGAGTCTCCGGAGAAGCGGACTACCACTTGCTCCAGTTCTTTGACCATCATGTCGTTTGCCATAACTTACGAATTATTATATGTATTATATAAGGAAACTTATACTTATTTTGTTCAAAGACAAATTTCGTAAAGTTAATCGGATTAACAAAACTTTTTTCGGAAAATCAGCAGAATACATTATCTTTGTACCCGCATTCCATTGCTATATGCAGAATGTATGCAAAAAGGCTCTGTAGTTCAACGGATAGAATAGAAGTTTCCTAAACTTTAGATAGGGGTTCGATTCCCCTCGGAGCTACGAAAGGATGTCTGTTATGATACGGACGTCCTTTTTTTGTGTGCGGAACTTCCTGCTGCTGTAGAGGAGTATCCGTAAAATTCTGTAGAAAAGAGAAAGAGGAAACCCCGTCACACCGGGATTTCCTCTTTCTCTTATTTTTATCCTATTTATATAATAGGAATTATTTTGCTTCTTCAACAGCTACTGCCTGTTCTGTATCTTTTTTGTTCTTCATCAGCATGTAAGCGATAGGAGATGCAACGAACAGAGAAGACAGTGTACCGAATACAACACCCAGAATCATGGCGAACGCGAAGCTGCGGATGGAATCACCACCGAGGATGAAGATACACAGCAATACAATCAACGTACTCAGTGAGGTATTGATGGTACGTGCCAGAGTCGTGTTCAGTGAATCGTTGAACAATACTTTCTTGTTGCGTTTCGGATAGAGACCGAAGAACTCACGTACACGGTCGAAGATTACCACCTTATCGTTGATTGAGTAACCGATAGCCGTCAGGATAGCACCGATAAACGTCTGGTCGATTTCCAAAGAGAACGGCAGGATGCCCCAGAACATGGAGTAGGCGCCCAAAATGATAATCGTGTCGCAGGCCAGTGCACATACGGAACCGATAGAGTAGGCAATGTTGCGGAAACGGAGCAGAATGTACAGACCGATAGCAATCAGTGCCAGTACAACAGACCAGATAGCGGATACCTTGATGTCGTCTGCGATACTCGGACCTACTTTCTGTGAGCTGATGATACTGCCGCCCGTATGGTTCTCACGGTCGATGAAGGTTTCCAGCGTGATATTCTGGGTCAGCAACGGCTTCAGGGTCTCGTACAGGTATGCTTCGATTTCGGAGTCGATGTTGTTACCTTCTTCTTCGATACGGTAGTTGGTACTGATACGTACGGTCTTGCCGTCAGCACCGATAGCGATGACACTGACATTGGCATCGCCGAACTTGCTGGAAATCAATTCGCGTACCTGTTCGGGTTCTACCTTGTTCTCAAACTGTACCTTGAAGTTACGTCCACCGGTGAAGTCGATGCTCTGGCTCAAACCGCGGATGCTGAGGAAGCCGATGCAAACTACAACCGCTACACCTGCCAGCGTCATCCAGAGTTTGTTTCTGCCCATGAAGTCGAAGTGTACATTCGCCATCAGGTTCTTGGAGATTCCCGTAGAGAATGTCAGGTTCAGCAACTTGTCTTTGTTCATGAAGTGCTCGTAGAACAAACGTGTCATGAACACAGCGGTAAAGAATGAAATCAGGATACCGATAATCAGTGTCGTGGCAAAACCGCGGATAGGACCGGTACCGAAGTTGAACAGGATGATACCTGTGATGATAGATGTCAGGTTAGAGTCGAAGATTGCGGAGAAAGCATTGGAGTAACCGTCGGCAAGTGCTTTCTTGACACCTTTACCTGCACGCAACTCTTCTTTGGTACGTTCGTAAATCAATACGTTGGCATCCACAGCCATACCGAGCGACAGTACCATACCGGCAATACCGGACATCGTCAGAGCTGCCTGGAAGGATGAGAGGATACCCAGCGTGAAGAACAAGTTCAATATCAGAGCGCCGTTGGCAACCATACCCGGGATGAAACCGTACATGGAGCACATGTAAATCATCAACAGAATCAATGCCACAACGAATGACATGATACCGGCGTTGATGGATGCCTGTCCCAAAGACGGACCTACGATGTCTTCCTGTACGATGTGGGCAGGAGCCGGCATCTTACCTGATTTCAATACGTTTGCCAAGTCTTTTGCCTGTTCGGGAGTGAAGTGACCGGTGATTTGTGAGTTACCGCCGGTGATTTCCTGATTTACGTTCGGTGCGGAGTATACATAGCCGTCCAGTACAATGGCGATGGCTTTACCTACATTCTGTTTGGTGAGTTGTGCCCAACGGCGTGCACCGTCCGTATTCATAGACATACTTACGGCAGGTTTGCCATAGTGGTCGAATTCGTCTTTGGCGTTTACAACTACGTCACCTTCCAGCGGAGCGCGTCCGTTACGTTCGGTAGATTTGATGGCATACAATTCGAAAGTCTGTGCTTTCGGGTCGTATTCAAAAGGAGAAACACCCCACTTCAGGCGCAGGTCTTTCGGCATTTCAGCCTGAATTTCCGGCATGGAGAGGTATTTGTTGATATCAGCGGTATCCTTGTAGTTTGCATAACCTACAACAGGGCCTTGACCGCTGGGATTTACCTGAAGAACTGCCAGCAGCGGATGTTCTTTCTTGATTTGCTCAAGGTCGGCAGCCTGTGTTTTGCTTTCACCTTTCAGTGCTGCGGCAAGGCTGTCGGTAGTGCTGGTAGCTTGCGCTACGGCGGGAGCTTCGGCAGCTACGCTGTCTGTTGCTTCTGCTGCGTCTTCTGTGGTAGCCAGGATTGCACGCAATTTGGCATCAGCCGATTGCAGGTACGAAGCAACGTCTTTTGCGTTGTATGTTTCCCAGAATTCCAGGTTGGCAGAACCTTGTAGCAATTTTCTTACACGTTCAGGCTCTTTGATACCCGGAAGTTCCACCATGATACGTCCCATTTTGTCTTCCAGGCTCTGGATGTTGGGCTGAACCACACCGAAGCGGTCGATACGGGTACGGAGCACGTTGAATGAGTTGTCAACGGCTGCCTTTACTTCTTCGCGCAATACTTTTTCAACTTCTGCATCGGAAGATTTCTGGTTTACCTTGTCCTTTAGCTGTTGGGTAGCGAACAGTTGTGAGAGTGAAGCATCCGGAGCGATTCTGTGATACTCTCTGATGAACAACGTGATAACGTCGTCCTGGCTGGTAGTAGCCTGTTTTGCCGCAGTGGCCAGTGCCTGGTTGAATGCTTCGTCAGACTTGTTGTCCGCCAATGCCTTGATGACATCGGGTACCGACACTTCCAGGATGACGTTCATACCACCCTTCAAGTCCAAACCTAAACTGATCTCCATTTCACGACATTGTTTCAGCGTCCAATTGCCGAACCACACTTTCTCGTTTGACAGAGAATCGAGGTAGTCCTGTTCTACTTTCACATCGCCTTTTGCGAACTCTTTAGCCTTATGGGCGTAATGGCGGGTCACAAAAGAGAAGGAGAGATAGAACACACACACCAGTGTGAGCAATATCGCAAAAACCCTTACAAATCCTTTGTTTTGCATGTTACTTTTAGTTTATTATGATTACTTTTTAATTGATTTCTATTGTATATAAGGCTGCAAATATAGCTTTTTTTTCACAATTCTTACTTCATACCGCGATTTTTTAACATCGGCTCTAATTGCGGTTCTGACCCTCTGAAATTCTTGTAGAGTATCATCGGGTCTTCGCTGTCTCCTTTTTCCAGCACATTGCGGCGGAAAAGGTCGGCGGTTGCCTTGTCGAAAATGCCGTGTTCCTTGAATGCTTCAAAAGCATCGTTGTCCAGCACGTTTGCCCACAGATAGCTGTAATAGCCTGCGGCATAACCGCCTATGATGTGGTTGAAGTAGGTGGTGCGGTAGCGGGGAGCTATTTCGGGGATTAAACCGAGTTGGTCCATAGCTTCTTTTTCATAGGCTACGACATCGATACCTTTCGTATCCGTCAGGTTGTGCAGGTTCATGTCGAGAATGGCGGCTGCCAGCAGCTCGGTGGTCATGAAACCCTGGTTGAAAGTCTTTTGTTTCAGTATCTTTTCGATGAGGCTGTCGGGGATGACTTCGCCGGTCTGGTAATGTCTGGCGTACATCTTCAATACCTCGGGTTCAGTGGCCCAATGTTCGTTGATTTGTGACGGAAGTTCTACGAAATCGCGCACTACATTCGTGCCGGAGACGCCCAGGTAGTTGCATTTGGTCAGCAGTCCGTGCAGTCCGTGGCCGAATTCATGGAAAAGGGTTTCCACTTCATCCATTGTGAGCAGGGAGGGGGTATCGCCAACGGGTTTGGTGAAGCTGGCTACGTTGCACACCAACGGACGGATGTCGCCTTTCTGTTCGCGGTAGTTGCTCATCCATGCTCCGCCGCTCTTGCCGGGACGCGGGAAGTAGTCTACGTAGAAGATGCCTAATTGCGAGCCGTCTGCATCTTTTACCTCGAAGACTTCTACATCGGGATGATAGACAGGGATATTGTTGAGTTTTGTCAGCGTAATGCCATAGAGTTTGTTGGCAACGGCAAAAGCGCCTTCGCGTACGTTCTCCAATTTGAAGTAGGGTTTGATCTGGTCCTCTTCGAGGTCATATTTTTCTTTGCGGAGCTTCTCGGTATAATACCACCAGTCCCAGGCTTCCAGCTTCTCGCCTTTGCCTTCTTTGTCCATCAGCTTCTGGAGTTCGGCAGCTTCGGCCTTGGCTTTAGGCAGGGCATAATTCCACAGGTTGTTCAGGAACTCCATTACAGTGGCCGAATTCTTTGCCATCGTATTGTCCAGTACGAAGTTGGAATAGCAGTCGAAGCCTAACAGGCGGGCTTTTTCGAGACGCAGACTGACGATGTCGGTAATGATTTTCTTGTTATCGTTCTTGTCGTTGTTGTTGCCGCGGTTGATGTAAGCTTTGTATATTTTCTCGCGCAACGGACGGTTGGCTGAATATTGCAGGAACGGGAGACGGCTGGCGTTGTGCAGCGTAAACAGCCATTTGCCTTCCTGTCCGGCTGCTTTTGCTTCTTCGGCAGCGCTTTGGCGGAACCATTCGGGAAGTCCGGCAAGGTCTTCCTGCTTGTCTACAAAGAGCATGAACTCATTGTTTTCGTTCAGGATATTGTTGCTGAAAGTGATGCCCAGCGTGGAGAGCTGCTTGTTTATCTCGCGCAGGCGGGCTTGCTTTTCGGCAGAAAGATTGGCACCGGAACGTACGAAATCTTTGTATGTTTTGTCCAGAAGTCTTTGTTGCTCGGTGGTCAGGTTTAACGAATCCTTTTTCTGGTAAACGGCCTGTACTTTATTGAATAGCGCCTGGTTAAGCGATATATTGTCTCCATGTTCGGACAGTACCGGAGCGAGCTTTATGGAAAGTTCGTTCAGGGCGTCACTGGTCTCGGCATCCGTCATGTTGAAGAAGATGGCGCTTACCCGGTTGAGTATGGGTGAACTGTTGTCAAAAGCAACGATTACATTTTCAAAATCCGGTGCTTCGGTATTGTCGACAATAGCCCGGATATTGGCATTTTGCTCTTCTATTCCCTGAAGGAATGCCGGTTCGTAGTGTTCCAGCCTGATTTTGTCGAAAGGCGGAACACCGTTCGGGGTTTGAAACTCGGTGAGGAACGGATTGCTTTCCGTTTGGTTGGCACAGGAGTACATCATACAACTTGCAGCTAAAATTAGAATACTTCTTTTAAACATAAAGTCAGAGTATTAGATAATGAGTAGTTTATTGATAATTTCATCTTGGCAGGGAACGTCATTGCCGTTTGGCTATGTAGCACCATATCGGATAGTGATCGGACTCTCTTATGGAACGGTCTACCGTACAGTTGTACGACCGCAGGTTCTTGCTGATTAATATGTTGTCTATCCTAAAATAGAATTTGTTCTGGTTGTAGGAGATTCCCAGTCCGCGTCCCGACTGGGTGAAAGCGTCATCCAGATTTTGCGCTATGACGCGGTGGGCGTATGAAATGGGAGTGTCGTTGAAATCTCCGCAGACGATGACGGACGGATGCCGGGAAGATGCTATCTCCCGTGCAATGGTGTCTGCCTGCGGGGCACGGATGGCGGATGCTTCTGCCAGTTTATGCAGCAACAGCCGTGCGCCGCTTTTCACTTTTTCCGTTTCGGGAGCTTTCAATATTTCTTCGTAAATGTCTTTATCGGCCTTTGTCAGTTTATTGGACTCCAAATGGTTGTTGATAAGGGTAATCGTATCTTCATTCAGTTTGAGTTCATACAGTACGGAGCCGTTGTAGCTGCTTGCATAGTCCAGGACACGTGCGGATAGAATGGGAAATCTGGAGTAACATGCTATCCTGTTGGTATAGCCGCTGCCGCTACCTACGACGTTGATACGGCGGTAGGGATAATCTTTCAACTCCCGTTCGATGTCTTTCTGCGTGAGGTGGCGGGGAGATTCGTCGGATGCATATTCCTGCAGGCATAGGATGTCGGCATTGCTCTCTTTCAGATAGGTGAGTATCGGATTCTTCCCGTCTTTTTTGTAAGCGCCGTCAAAACCCATAATGTTGTAAGACAGGAGCTTTATGCTGCCTTCGGGAAGCTCGGTGGTGTGAAAATTAAGGGGCAGATAGGTCCGTAGCTGCGAGTAGCATAACAGAAGGCCGGTTAAAGGTAGCAAAGCTGTCTTGTATCGTTGTATAACCAGCCAGAAAATCAGAAAGCCGCCGTTGATAAGTGCAAAGACCGGAAAAGTCAGTCCGAGACAGGATTGTACCGGATGCGTTGCCGGTTGGATGTAAGGACTGTATGCCACCAACAGCAAAAGACCCGTGAATAAAGCATTGACCACTACAATCAGCAGGGCAACAAAATTACCGAAATGCTTCATACATACATTATCGTTTACTTGCATCGAACAAGCTCTTCTTTTCTTCCGTTGTGAGACTTTCATATCCGGACTTCTTCAATTTGTCGAGGATACGGTCTATTTCATCGGATTGAGCTTTTTTTCGGGCGTTATAGTTATAATCTTTCTGTCTTTCGGTTCCATAATGGACTTTCATCTTGGGCTTGCGGGGCTTGAAGCTGAACAAGGCAGTGACAGCGTCCAGAGACTTGTTAATCCATGCAGTGATATCCGCGCCTTTGCTAAGGCTGGCTGCAAACCACAGACCTGCCAACGCTCCGCCTAAATGGGCGATATGTCCGCCGGCATTGCTGGATGTGATGAATAACAGGTCTGTTACGATAACAATCAATGCCAGATATTTCAGGCGTACGGTTCCAAAAAGGAAAAGACGTATCGGGTAGTCAGGTTCCCGATAGGCGGTAGCCGCCACGATAGCGAGTACGGATGCCGATGCTCCCAGCATGAAAGAGTATTCCGTCATCGGACGGAAATAAGGGAAGATGTTGTAGGCGGTCATATAAAGCAGTCCGCCGCAGATTCCGCCTAAGATGTATACTCCCCGTAAATGTCTGGCAGAGAAAAAGTTCAGGAACAAGGCACCGAACCAATACAGCCAAAGCATATTGAAAAGAATATGCAGGACTCCTGCGTGCATAAACATATACGTCAGGACAGACCAGGGCTGGATGATGAAGCGGGGCAGTGAAGCGGGCAGTTCCAGCCATTCGAACACTCCGCCGAGGCTCCGGTTGAAGAGCTGCAATATGACTCCTGTCAGTGTAGTGAAGATAAATACCCCTACATTGATATAAATCAGTTGGATGTAGATGTTTCCTCTACGGAACGATTCCTTTAAATCAGTTATAATAGTAGCCATTTCCTCTGTCCTTTTTTCTCCAGTACATTATTAGAATGAATCCGAATATCATACCGCCCAAATGTGCAAAGTGCGCCACATTGTCGCCCGGATTGTTGGCAAGTCCCGAGAATAATTCTATCAAGGCATATCCGATAACGAAATACTTGGCTTTGATGGGAAACGGTAGCGGAAAGACGAACATCGGTTGGTTGGGAAACAGCATGCCGAATCCCAGCAAGATAGCATATACGGCCCCGGAGGCTCCGACGGTAGTCATCATGTTGAGATATTCTTCCATGGGGATGATGGAATACCCGGTATTGACACTGTCGTATGCGGAAAGCACCGTTTCGTAATGGATGTATTGTACAAGCTCCTGGATAAGCCCTGCACCAATGCCGCATGCGAGGTAGTAGAACAGGAAGCGTTTCGGCCCCCAGACCTGCTCGAGTATACGGCCGAACATCCAAACGGCAAACATGTTGAAGAACAGATGGGTAAATCCGCCGTGCATGAACATATAAGTAATCAACTGTGCTGCATTGAAATCTCCGGCAAGGAAAAAGTGCAGTCCCAGGTAGTTGTTTAAATCAATGCCGTAACTCTGTGCCACAATTGTGCCGAGAAACATCAGTACATTGATGATTAAAAGGTTTTTGGTTACTGTCGGTATAGTATTCATAATCTGTTTTTTTCGCTTTATTTGGCAAAAATACGAATAAATTCTGTTCTATAACAGAAAAAGGAACTCCTATTCTTTCTTTTTCTCTGTTTTCCGCCCTTTTTTTAATGTTTTTATTTGATATTCAGAATTTTTGCTCTATTTTTGTAGGAAGTAGCATTGGAATTTTTCTTTTGTGTAACAATTAATTAATCATTCGTATTATGAATAAGTCAGAACTTATTAGCGCAATGGCAGCGGAAGGCGGTTTGTCAAAGGCCGATTCAAAAAGAGCATTGGATGCATTTATTGCATCGGTAACAAAAGCATTAAAGGCAGGTGATAAAGTCGCATTGGTTGGCTTTGGCACTTTTTCTGTAATGGAGAGAGCCGGACGCATTGGCATCAATCCGGCAACAAAGAAACCTATTCAGATTGAGGCGAAAAAAGTCGCTAAGTTCAAACCGGGTTCGGAATTGACTATCGAATAAAATCAATCATAAATAAAACTTGAGAAAAGGAGGCGCATACAACGTCTCCTTTTTTATGGAATTAAAAATAGTTCGTATCTTTGTACGCAGAAAATACATTTGAATCATGAATATAGAACAGAAGTTGGTAGCGTCCGTAATGAGCGGACTGAAAGCGCTGTACGGTCAGGATGTTCCGGCTGCACAGATACAGTTGCAGAAAACCAAGAAAGAATTTGAGGGACACCTTACCCTGGTCGTTTTCCCTTTTCTCCGTATGTCTAAAAAAGGACCGGAGCAGACCGCACAGGAAATTGGCGAATATCTGCAGGCAAACGAGCCGTCGGTATCGGCATTCAATGTTATCAAGGGCTTTTTGAACCTGACAATCGCTTCTTCGGCATGGATTGAGTTGCTGAATGGAATTCATGCGGATGCAAAGTACGGCATTGTTGCTGCAACCGATAACTCTCCGCTGGTGATGATTGAGTATTCTTCGCCCAATACGAATAAGCCGCTCCATTTGGGACATGTCCGTAATAATCTGTTGGGCAATGCGTTGGCGAATATCATCTCGGCCAATGGCAACAGGGTGGTTAAGACAAATATAGTGAACGACCGCGGTATTCATATCTGTAAGTCAATGTTGGCTTGGCAGAAGTACGGTAACGGTGAAACTCCCGAATCGTCCGGCAAGAAAGGCGACCATTTGATAGGTGACTATTATGTGGCTTTCGACAAGCATTATAAGGCTGAGGTAAAAGAGCTGATGGCGAAGTTCCAGAGTGAAGGCATGAGCGAAGAAGAGGCCAAGGCAAAAGCCGAAGCGGAATCTCCCTTGATGAAAGAAGCGCGTGAGATGCTGGTGAAGTGGGAAGCCGGCGACCCTGAGGTCCGTACTCTGTGGAAGAAGATGAATGATTGGGTATATGCAGGCTTCGATGAGACCTACCGTATGATGGGCGTTACGTTCGACAAGATTTACTACGAGTCGGAAACTTATCTGGAGGGCAAGGAGAAGGTTATGGAAGGTTTGGAGAAAGGCTTCTTCTACCGCAAAGAAGACGGTTCCGTATGGGCCGACCTGACCGGAGAGGGGCTCGACCACAAATTGCTTCTCCGTGCCGACGGCACTTCTGTTTATATGACCCAGGATATAGGTACGGCCAAATTGCGCTTTGCCGATTTCCCCATTGACAAGATGGTTTATGTGGTAGGCAACGAGCAGAACTACCATTTCCAGGTGCTTTCCATTCTGCTTGATAAACTGGGCTTCGAATGGGGCAAAGGGTTGGTTCACTTCTCCTACGGTATGGTGGAACTGCCCGAAGGTAAGATGAAGAGCCGTGAGGGTACGGTTGTGGATGCCGATGACTTAATGGCTGAAATGATTAATACCGCTAAGGAAACTTCCGGAGAATTGGGCAAGCTGGATGGTCTGACCCAAGAGGAGGCTGATAATATTGCACGTATTGTTGGTTTAGGCGCATTGAAATATTTCATATTGAAGGTGGATGCCCGCAAGAATATGACGTTCAATCCGAAGGAATCCATCGATTTCAATGGTAATACAGGACCTTTCATCCAGTATACGTATGCCCGTATCCAGTCGGTTCTCCGTAAAGCGAAAGAAGCCGGTATTTCCGTTCCTGCACAACTTCCGGCCGGTATTGAATTGAGCGAGAAAGAGGAAGGCCTGATACAGATGGTTGCAGACTTTGCCGCTATTGTGAAGCAGGCGGGTGAGGATTATAGCCCTTCTTTGATTGCTAACTATACTTACGACCTCGTGAAGGAATACAACCAGTTCTATCATGACTTCAGCATATTGCGTGAGGAGAATGAGGCTGTGAAGATATTCCGTCTTGCCTTGTCCGAGAATGTAGCCAAGGTGGTACGTTTGGGAATGGGATTGCTTGGCATTGAGGTTCCCGACAGAATGTAATCGAGATATTTTATCATATGAAAAAGCCCTCTTTGCAATTTGCGGAGAGGGCTTTCTTTTTTTATGGCTTCTTTACTTTTTCTTCTTGGCGTATTTGCCGCGTTTGGCTTTCGGTGCATCGGGATCGCTCTGCAGTTTGATGATTTCCCTGCATGCATCCAGGTTTAAATCCTGCGGGATAATGTCCTTCGGGATTTTGTAGTTGCTGCCTTTATAAGAAATATACGGTCCGTAACGGCCGTTCAATATTTCCAGCTCCGGTTCTTCTTCAAATTTCTTGATATGTTTCTGGGCTTCGGCATCTTTCTTTTCCCGGATGAGCTGAATAGCTTCTGCCAATGTTATTTCCAGCGGATCTATTGTCTTCGGAAGTGAGGTATACATTCCGTTGTTGTGTACATAAGGTCCGTAGCGTCCGGTTCCTATGGTTACTGTCTTGCCTTCATATTCGCCCAAGGTGCGGGGAAGCTTGAACAGTTCCAAAGCTTCTTCCAATGTTATTGTCTCAATGGACATATCTTTCTTGAGTTGGGCAAAGCGTGGCTTTTCGTTGTCTCCGGCAGTACCGATTTGTACAACGGGACCGAAACGGCCGATTTTTACGGATACCTGTTTGCCGCTGCCCGGTTCTTCGCCTAAGATACGTTCGCCGGCCTTGTGGGCATTCTTGGTGGCAAGCGTGTTTTCCACGGACGGGTGGAAATCTTTATAGAAATCCTTCAGGATGGCGGTCCACTTCTTTTCTCCTTCGGCTATCTCATCGAACTGCTTTTCAACGCTGGCAGTAAAGTTATAGTCGAGTATGTTGGGGAAATATTCCATCAGGAAATCATTGACTACCGTACCTGTATCGGTAGGCATCAATTTGGCTTTTTCGGCTCCTGTAATTTCCGTTTGCGTAACGTCCGTAATCTTGCTGTCCTGCAATGAAAGTATGTTGTAAGAGCGCTCTTCCCCGCTCTTTTCGCCTTTCTCCACATAGCCGCGTTGCTGTATGGTTGAAATGGTAGGGGCGTATGTGGAAGGACGGCCGATACCCAGTTCTTCCAATTTGCGTACAAGGCTGGCTTCGGTGTAACGGGGCGGATGTTGCGTGAAGCGTTCCGTAGCAATAATGCTCTGGTGATGCAAGACCTGTCCTTTCTTCAAAGGGGGCAGCAGGCGGGTTTCATCCTCCTGCTCCGTGTCTTCGTCGATAGACTCGCGATACACGTGGAGGAAACCGTCGAATTTTACAACCTCTCCGGTTGCATTGAACGTATCCGCTTCGTTGCTGATGCCGATGCTTACGGTCGTTTTCTCAACTTCCGCATCTGCCATTTGAGAGGCTATCGTGCGCTTCCATATCAGGTCGTACAGTTTTCTTTCCTGCGGCGTACCTTCTATCTTGGCATTTTCCATATACGTAGGGCGAATGGCTTCGTGAGCCTCTTGAGCGCCTTTGGTTTTGGTGGCGAAATGACGCGGATATACATAGCGCTCTCCCATCATGTCGGCAATGACCGCTTTGCTGTTGTCGACCGCCAGTTCGGACAGGTTGACGGAGTCGGTACGCATATAGGTTATCTTTCCCGATTCGTACAGCCGCTGGGCTACCATCATGGTCTGTGCTACTGTAAATCCTAATTTGCGGGCAGCTTCCTGCTGCAAGGTAGATGTAGTGAAAGGAGCGGCAGGGCTTTTTTTCAGCGGCCGGGTAGAAATGTCATGGATGGTGAAAGAGGCTGACCGGCAGCTTTCCAGAAATTTTTGAGCTTCGGCTTTGGTCTTGATACGGCGCGACAGCTCGGCTTTCATTTCCACCGGTTTGCCGTCGGCATCGGGCACGAGGAATACGGCGGTCACCCGGTACGATGCTTCCGATTGGAAAGCCTGTATCTCGCGCTCGCGTTCTACGATAAGACGGACTGCTACCGATTGCACACGCCCGGCAGAGAGTGCGGGTTTCACTTTTTTCCACAATACGGGTGAAAGTTCAAAACCTACGATACGGTCCAGGATACGGCGCGCCTGTTGTGCATCTACCAGATTGATGTCGATATTGCGCGGTTGCTCGATGGCTTTCAGAATGGCGCTTTGGGTGATTTCGTGGAAAACGATACGCTTGGTATGCTCCGGTTGCAGTTTCAGCACTTCGTATAAATGCCATGCAATCGCTTCTCCCTCGCGGTCCTCATCGGATGCCAACCATACGGTTTCCGCTTCCTTGGCTTCGGCTTTCAACTCTTCTACAACCTTTTTCTTATCTCCAGGAATTTCATAATGCGGTTTGAAATCTTTATCAATATCAATACTGAACTCTTTTTTCTTCAAATCGCGTATATGACCGTAACTGGAAAGGACTTTATAGTCTTTCCCGAGGAATTTCTCGATAGTCTTAGCTTTTGCCGGAGACTCGACAATGACAAGGTTTTTCTGCATAAATTTCTGTTTTATAGTGACTCCAGCCACTAATTTGCCCGCAAAAGTAGGAAAAAACAAACTTTCCACCTTATAATATAAGGAGAATTTAGCAAAAATGACCTATTTTGTTGGTTATATCTTTGATTTTGGCTATTAGAATTTAAAACTTACACCTCCGGTAAAGTTGATGCCTTCGGTGGGGTATCCCCAATAATATTGATAATCCTGGTTTAATAAATTGTTTATGCGGGCATAAACGGATATGCCTTTAAAGAATTCGTAGCTGCCGCCGGCATAGAGGTTGTTGACCGCATCGACTTTGTTTCCTTCCACCTTCTCGCGCGAAATATGCCTGTAGCCGAGGTTGAGCAGTAAAGCGGATACGGGATGCACATCTATGTGCAAATCAGCTTCAAAGGCCGGTTTGTAAACGAGGGCATAGGCGCCGGCATTGGACTGGCTGTCGTCCTTTGCATCCCAATTGCGGTAAACTCCGGTAGCGGAGAATGAAAATATGTTCTTATAGCCGTAGCGTATCTCGGCGCCGGCGTAGATGTTGCTTGTGTTCCATTGGCCGATGGAAAGCATCGGACTGTACTCATTGGCAGCGGATTCGAAATCTGCCGGTTGGAAAAACAAATCATCCTTTAAGTTCTGATATCCGCCGTACAGATTCAGCCATAAGCCGATTGCCGGACTGGCTTTGAAGCCGATGGCGGCATTTATTTGTTCGTAAGTGGCATCCGGTTGTGAAGAAACCTGTCCGTACGGGCAGAATGTTTCTAAACGGCGGAAGTCATTTTGCAGTCTCCCGCCTTTGGCCTGTGCATAGAGGATATAACTGTCCGAGAAGTTGTATTCCACTGCTACATCGGGGGCTGCCCGGAATTTCTTTCCGAAACCGAAGGCCATGTCCACCAGGGCGCCGATACGTATTTTCCAATCATCGTTTTCCAAGCGGTAATGCGGGTTCAGACCGAGAGAGGTGTAGTTCTCAAAATGATTGTTCTTGTACAGCACATTGTCCATTGCAAAGCCGATGCCTACGGTCTGTTCGTCTGATATGCCGCCTGTGACCAGTGCTTTGGTGCGGACGATGTATTCCCGGCTATTCAAGAAACCGGAATCGTATTGACGTTCGTAAAGCATCAGGTTTGTTTCGGCACTGAACCGGAGGGGCAGTTCCGTATCCGTGGATTTCACTCCGAAATGAATGTCACCGGAAATGAACTTCTGTTTTCTGACGGCTGCATCGGGCAGGAAATTGAAGTTGCTCAATCCGAAGTTGCCCGCAACGTTCAGGTCTGCTTTCTTGAAGCGGTGCACATAATCCATATTGGCATGAGTGCGATAGTAGTAGGAATTCCATTTGCCGTCATTGTCGGGTAAATCGAGTTTGCCGTCCATGCCGTTCATCCGGAAATTCAGGTTGAGGCGGTCGCGGCCGGACAATGTGAACAGATAGCCGGCGCGTGCGTCCAGATTGCCGTAGTTGCCATAACCCAAACGGATATATCCGGGATGTGTTTTGGCTTGCGTCTCCTTGCCGGTATATGCCTGCATGACAGTTGCAGGTATGGTGTTGGCAGGCACGAGAGTTACATCGTATTCCACCGCCTTTTTATTGGCAGTCGGTGCTTCCACTTGGGGGAGCACGTTTATTTTGGACGCATCCGGAATATCGGGGGTATATTCCTGTTCCACAACAACCGTACGGTTTACGGTGGAGTCTTTGGCCTGTTGCTGGGCATGGACGCCCAAAGGTAGGGTTATCAGCGTTATTCCGCTGAGGATATATTGTATTTTTCTCATATTCATTGCATTCTTTTATTTCAGCTTTTCCAGTCTTTCTTGAATCATACGTTCGATATCATCATCGGCATGATAGTTTTGTTGCAAGCTCAGCAGATATTGGCGTGCATCCAGTTTCTTATCCATAGCGACATATACATCGGACAGAAGGATAAAGCTGCGTGCCAGCCAGTAGGCGTGCGGGGTGCTCTGGTCGATGAAGTTCAGTATTTCCTTTTCGGCTGCGGCATACTCACCGGCATTGTACATCAACTGTGCCGACAGATATTTGGCTTCCGCACCGTATAATGTACGGGTGTCTTTTGCCAGAAGCTTCAGGTCGTCTGCCGCCTTTTTCACCGCTTTCTGGTTCAGATAGGCTTTGGCGCGGTAGTATAAGGCTTCATTTTGCAGTTCGGGAGTCAGTTTGGCTTCGGCCAGTAAAGCGGTTGCGGCCTGAATCACTTCTATGTCATCCTTCAAGAGCACACCGCATCGCAATACGCCGGTGACGCCCAGTTGCCGGCGTTCGGCGGTTGTGGCGCGGGCTTGCAGTTGCTTGTAGTCTGCCAGAGCCTGTTTGTACTCCTTGCGGTTGAACAGGATTTCTCCGTGCATCAGCAAGGCCTCTTCCGAATACGGGCTGTCCGGATACTCCAACAGTTTGCCGGTATGCTCCAATACACCGGTTTCATCTTTCTGCTCTTTTCCGATGAGGCTCAGATAGTAATGCGCGTTCAGGCTGAAAGCTCCGTTCGGATAGCTTTGCAGGTAACGGGTGAAGCTTTCCCTTGCAGGGATGATTTCCCCTTTCATATACACCTTTTCCGCGGCAATATAGGTCAGCGAATCCTGCTCACTGGGTTCAAAGCGGATAGCACCCGGCATTTGGGCGGCAAGCGCAGCAAACTCATCCACGCGGTTGGCTTCCACATAAATGGATTTCAAATCGCGCATGGCAAGACGTGCTTCTTCGCTGCCCGGATATTGGGTGATAACGTATTTATAGGCTTCGATGGCGCGGTTGTAATCATCATTCTGATAGTACAGCAGTCCGATTTCGGCGGCAGCCTTACGACTGACGGGGCTTTCGGGATATTTGTTCAGCAGTTCCCGGAAGGTTGCGATGGCCTGACTGTTATTGCGGCCCTGCACATACGAACGGCCTTTTTCGTAAAGTGCACTGATGGCATAGGGCGAATTCGGATATTTGTCGGCCAGCCGGTTCAGCAGCGTAATCTTTCCATCGTAGTCTTTTTGCAGACCCGACACCAGAGCCAGTTGATAGTAGGAGTAGTCACCGGCAGGCGTACCCAGATTCTCTGCCCGGGTATAGTACTGTTTGGCTTCGTCGAAGCGGCGGACGTGCATGTAGCAGTCGCCGACACGGTTGTACGCATCGGCAAGAACGGTTGCGTCTCCGGCCTTTCTCAGTTGGATGAATTTCAGGAAACGGTCTTGCGCCGTTGCATAATCTTTCTTATGGAAAGCTATGTATGCCAGGTTGTAGTAGGCAAGGGCATACATTTCCGTATTCTTCTGTGGGGTAAGGGACAGATAATCGTTAAAATTACGGGCGGCTTCCTGCATGCGGTTCAGCCGGTAATAGGATTCACCCCGCCAGTAAAGGGCATCGGCCTTTGTTTGCAGGTTGTACCCGCCTAAGGCAATGCTTTGGTTGAAGCAGCCGATTGCCTGCTCAAACTGTGTATTGGCAAAGGATTGGGTACCCAACTGGAACAGAATCTTCTGCTTGGCTTCCAAAATGGCCCTGCCGGGATGCGTAATGCGTTCAATGGACTTGAGTGCGGCGTCGTAGCTGCGCGTGTTCATATACACCTCTACCAGGTAGCTGCTTACTTTATCGGCGTATGCGGAGTTGGGAAACTCATTCAGGAAGTTCTCGAATACCGTAACCGACTCGCCGAAAGCAGAGTAGGATGTTTCGTGAATGCAGAGAGCGTTATTGTAGGATGCCTGTTCCTTTATTTTCAAATTGGCATCGGATGCGGCGGCCTGTTCAAATGCCATACGCGCCTTGTTCTTGTCGGCAAGTTGCAAGTAAGCCAATCCCATGTGCAGATATGCGTTTTGCGTAAGCGCATCTTTGTTTGCGGTCACTTCGCCCAGGGTAACCGGAACTTGCGAGTAGACACCCGTCCGGTAGTAGGACATTCCCAGCATATAAAGCGCATCTCTTCTTGGGGCAGGCTCCGCGTTGTCTTTCAGATAGCTGCCGAAAGCTTTTATTGCTTCATGGTACTTGCCGAAATGATAATCGGCTGTACCTTGTATGCGGTACATCTCTCCCGTATATTTCTGGTTGGGGTAAGCGGAGAGATAGTTTTGCGCAACAATTTCCGCTTTGTCATAATTCTTTTTAATCAGATATATTTCCGCGATGTAATAAGGTACGAGCGCCTCGTATTTTGCATTGTCTTGCAGGCTGAGGAAGCCGCTGAGGGCATCGTCGTACCGTTGCTGTGAGTAGCGGATATATGCAAGGTAGTACGTACAGTCTGCTGTATATCTGGAACCGGTGCTTCGCAATGTCTCGAACCAGATGGCGGCTTCTTTCACATTTCCGGTTTTCAGGTAACAGGTTGCCAGGCGGTAGGTCATGTCATCCCGTTCTTCATTGCTCAGGAGGTCGAGCCGGGATGAATTGAACATGGCGAGTGCATCGTCATATTTTCCCTCGAAGAAATAGGCGGACGCTATGAGGGCGCAGATACGGTTGGCGTGGGAAGTGTCGGGATACGTATCGAGATACTCCCGCAACAACTCTATGCTATTGGGGTTTCTCAGTTCATATTCGGCGCATACCAGCATGTATTCGGCTTCTTCTTTGTTGCCGGCAGCGGATACCGGGGCGCCTTCCGCATCGGTTTGTTTTATAAAAGCCTGTAGGGGAGGCATGGCTGCGGCAAATGCCTTTTGCCGGAACAGACTTTCTCCTTCCTCATACAGCCGTTGCGGCGAAGTGATTTTCCCGCCCGTCTGTGCCGTGGCGAGCAAAGGTGCGCAGCAAAGCGCGGTGCATACTATGCGATAAATTTTATGTTTCATCTTCGGTGGTTATAGAATAGGGCTTTTTTACAAAAATACGGGTTTTGGTTTGAATATGTTCCACTTGTTTGGCTTTTTTAGGATATACCCGCCAGGAACATTTGCAGGCCTTTACGGATGGAGCCCAGCCCGAAATCTTCCGGGTGGATGTCTTTCAGCGGAAGGAAGAAGACTTCCGCCGCATCGTCCATTGCTTCGAAATGCAGGGTATCGGCTACCGTACAGCGGAAAAACAGGTCCAGCGTATGCACGGGAAATCCCGAATAGATATAGATGTTCGGTAATGAAAACAGGTATTCGGCTTGTGTCACTGTCATTCCCGTTTCTTCTTTCACTTCGCGCGCAACGCCTTCTTCACCGGTTTCCGCCATGTCTATGAAGCCGCCCGGTAAATCGAGTGTCCCTTTGGCCGGTTCTTTGGCGCGGCGGCACACCAATAATTCGTTCCGTCCGTTCAATATCAGGGCGACGGTAGCGGCGGAGGAGTTGAAATAGTAGACAAAACCGCAATTCTTGCATTGTTTTGATTTTTCATTATGAATTTCGAAATGCTCCGAACCGCATTTCGGACAATATCTGAATTGAGAAAGAGGATGTTCCATATTTTAAAGCTTTACTGGTTGCAGTAGGCAAAGATAGTAAAATCTATTCATATAAAAAGGCCGCACCGTATGATACTCTGTTCATACGATGCAGCCTCAGTTATAGACAGGTTGTTTTTTAAGTCAGCCTGCAGGTTTTATCCCAGCGGATTTTCTTCCTCTCCGCTATTGCCACTGCCGCCGTTACTGCCGCCACCTGTAGCAATCTCCTCGCCGTTGGTCGAGATACGCGTTATTCCAGCGCTCTTTACCATATCTTTCAGCCTTTTTCCCGGAGTGAGGATCAGTTTCTGCCGGTAGATGCTGTCGGCGGTTACATCTTTTGCCTCGCTCTGGCTTTTGCAGTTCAGTCCCGGGCGGATAGTGCCGAAATCTCCTAATTTCACGGTCGCTCCGAGACTGACGTAAGTGCTGAGCGCATCAATCAGTCCGTCCATAACCATTTTTACAACGCCGCGCGGAGCCATACCCTCCTTCGTAACCTGGTCGCACAATCTGTCGTAGCTGATTTCTCCAATGGAGAACGAAGCGGCTACATACTTTTCCGACTTACTTTCATCGAAACCGAAAACTCTCTTTTTAACTACATAACGGAATGCCATAATCTTTTTTGTTTTAGATGGTTGTTACTTCAAAATCATATATCTTTGTGATCACAGTGCGAAGTTACAACATGCCGGAACGGACGGGTGCTTTAAAAGCGCTTTCGGTACTTTCCCTGTGCTCGGAAAACCCTATAAATGGCTATTTAATATTTTGGTTTACAGCTGATTGAAACTTTTTTAAAATATTTTGGAAATATCGTAAAAGAATCGCTTCATGGAGAATTTTGCCGCTATAGATTTTGAAACGGCCAATGAACAGCGCACCAGTGTATGCAGTGTCGGTGTAGTCATTGTGCGGAATGGAGAAATTGCAGACAGCTATTACAGTCTGATTCGTCCCGAACCGGAGTATTATACTTATTGGAATACCCGTGTGCACGGTCTGACCCTGGCGGATACGTCCCGGTCGCCTGTCTTTCCGGCCGTATGGCAGGAAATAGCACCACGCATCGAGGGACTGACGTTAGTGGCGCATAATAAAGCGTTCGATGAGAGTTGCCTGAAAGCGGTATTCCGCATGTACGGCATGGATTATCCCGATTATGATTTCCGTTGTACTTTGCAGGCATCACGCCGTGCCATTAAGGGACTGCCCGATTATCAGCTGCATACGGTAGCGGCATGGTGCGGTTACCGGTTAGAGCAACATCACCATGCGCTGGCCGATGCAGAAGCCTGTGCCTGGATAGCCAGGCAGATTATTTAGAATATCCGTTTAGCGCAGAAATTCGTAATGACCGGCAGTGCCTTCAAAAGAAAGGATGCCGTCGTCCGAACGTACTTCCATGGCAGGGATATATACCTTCCCGTCTTTCTTTATTTGCCATGTTCCCGGAATGAGGTCGGTGATGACAAATTTCATGGCAGCGTTTCCGTCTACTTTCATATCGACTTTGCCGGACAGAGGCCGGCTGTTTCTGCTGAAGGTAACGACCCGGTCGGCTATCTGTACGCCTACCACTTTCTCCGCATCAATGCGTTTTACGTCATGCATCCGTTTGCAGGTGTTGTCCGCAACCTGCATTACGTTCAGGAAGCAGTCTTCGGTGGCAGGTGCGGCAGGCGACACTTCCACACGCCATGCTCCCCGTTCGTTGGCATCATCGGGGCGGTTGGGCAGTGCGTCGTTCGGGTAGTTGGTTCCGAATACCCAGAATTCTTTTCCTTTGCCGCCCACCTTTTCTATCTGTGCATTTCCGGCTTCGGGCAATAATACATGGTTCTGCAACATTCCGGTATCACCGTTTTTGGTGCGCCGGACAATGAAACGGTTGCCTTCTATCGTAGGTTCTTCAATGCTGTGCAGCAGCCAGAATTTCTTGAATGTGGGGTCGGAAGACACAACTTTGTCAAATACGATAAGTGCGGCGGGCACTTCGGCAGCGTGCAGGTTCAGGAAGACGAAGGAGCGTTTCGCCTCTTTTACTTTATCCGTGTAGGCTTGCGTGATGTCGCCTTTCAGATAGGAGTAGTCGGGTTTGCAAACATCAGGCCCGAATCCGTGCGCCAGGGCTTTGCCGGTTGTGTAGTCTTTGCTTAGCAATTGCTCGAACGAGCGGCAGGTTTCCCAGCGGTCGCCGGGCATGCGTTGTCCGCCGTCATTGGTTGCAAATTCGGTCTTGCCGCCTCCGCCATAGTTCCAGCAGGCGAATTTTTCATCGGGGTTATATACCAGCAGCGAATTATGTGCGATGGTACGTTTGAAGAAATTCTTGTTGTGCGGGCTGTTGTATCCGCCGGAACTTCCCTGATAGGCTCCCGCGTCGATGGCAAGGGGACCTTTGTAATAGAGCTGGAAAGAGCCGCCGTCCAAGTGCTGGTGGTTGCCGACAAACTGTTCGTTTATCTTCATTTCGGCAATCACGCTGTTTTCGTCCCATGCCGTGCGGGCTATCATCCAGCCGAAAGGACTTCCCGAATAGCGTGTCAGCGGCAGGTCATCGGGAGCTTTGGCCTTCAAATCCAAGTCTCTCCACAGAATGTCGAAGATGAGGCAGTGGCGTTCGATGTTGGGTTTGCGTTCGTACTCGTATGCCAGATAGCTGTCTTTGTAGAAGCTGGAAGCCAGCATGGCAGGCAGTGAGTAGGACGGCATGTTTTTTCTGATGGGATTCGTATCGCCGGCCGGCATCACCTGCCCGTCGGGACGGCGGCGGTAGAGGAAGTCGTACAGGACAAACTGCTGCGCCGGGTTGTATATGGCTCCTGCGCCCATGCGTTGCAGAATCCAGAGCGAGAATAGGTCGTTGCTGAAACGTACATTTACGTAGCTCGTTCCCTGATGGTAGTTATGTCCGGAGTAGATGTAGTTTCGCACAGGCAGATAATCCTTGAACATCATCTTTATTACATGGTTGTACATGTCCGGATATTCATCGTAGATGGCTATGCCGGCAGAAAGCATGTCCCGCAGTATCATCCATTCGCTGGAGTGCCCGGCAATCGGTTCGTTGTTGCGTGGGGGATAGCCGCATTCCATTGTTTTGGCTATGCGGATGAAAGATTCTATGTAAGCTTTCTTTTCGGATTCTTTCATCTGGTCGTAGCACCAGTCATATACCATTGCACCGCAGGTGAGCATCACACCGCTGGCACGCGACAAATCGCCTTTTGTTCCGTAATTGACGTTCTGAAGCGTGTCCAGCATGGCGGTAATGGCGCTTCTGGCCTGTTTCTTGTCGCCATACACCAGATAGTCGAGTGCCTGCACCTGTACGCGGCTGGTCACGCCACGCATTTCAAAGTAGTAGCGGAATCCTCTGTCCTTGACTTTTGCTTCTTCTTCGGGAGTACGGTCTTTGCCCAATTTGTTCAGGGTAGCCAGAACTTCCTTGACATGCGGGTGTTCCATGCGTTTCTTTAAACCGGGCAAATCGGCGGAGCGTACATAAAGCCGGGGGTGTACTTGTGGCGGAATGGGTACTGTGACGCCTTCCATATTCTCCCAGGTAACCTCTGGCCTGCTTTGTTGCGCATTGCTTTTCAGACAGAAAACACAGAGGAAAAAACTCGTGATAAATAGGATACTTTTTTTCATGTTTTTTGTTTGGTATATTAATAAGTAGTTGTTCGTCCATCCGTTCCGGTGGGGATAACCGTGTTTAACCCATTGTAAATGTAAGGCAAAAATTATTATCTGTCTTGCCTTTTGACGGACAAAATATACCTATTCCTGCATTTTTGAACATAAATGATATATGCTGGGACATTATTAATATCACGCAGTGCGAATACAGATTCAGTCAGACTGAAGATAATCGAAAATAAGGGTGAATACCGTACCTTTGTCATGGTGTGAATAAACGGAAATTGCACCTTTGTGAAGTTTGATTATTCTCTCTACCAATGCCATTCCAATACCGTTTCCTTGTGAGAAATCCCGGTTCCTGCCTCTGTAAAAAGGTTCGAACAGATGCTCCATATCTTCTTCGGGAATGCCGATGCCGGTATCGGAGAAACGGATAAGTACCTTATGTTTGGAAAACGAAATCTGTACCGTTGAACTTAGGTCAGATGAGAACTTGCAATTATTTTCGATAAGGTTTACAAATGCTGTCCGAAGCAGATAGTCGTTACCACGAATAGTGACCATTCCGTCATCTTCGGTATCGTCTTCAAACCTTAAGTCAACATTATAGCCGCTGTGGGCTTTCATCACCATGGCACTGGCATCCAATAGCACTTCGTCAAGACGTATTGCCGACATGCTTATTTGTTCTGTATTGTAGCTTGCCTTTGCCAAATCCATTAGTCCGTTGGATAGTTTCTCAATATTACGGGCATCGGAAAGCGCATTTTCAACCACTTTTTTATAATCTTCGCTTGAGCGCTCTTTGTAAAGAGAAAGTTCGAGTTCGGCAATCAGTGCAGCCATTGGAGTCCGCAGTTCGTGCGAAACATTACTGATAAACATCTTTTGGGCTTCAAATGATTCTTCAAGGCGGTCCAGCGTTTTGTTGAACGTTCGGGCAAGTTCTCCTATTTCGTCTTTGTGGTCTTCTACTTCCACACGCTTGCTGAGATTGGAAGCGGTGATGGCTTCAACTTGTTTTACAATTTCCGATACTGGTTTTAGTACGCTGCGTGCCATGAAATAGCCGATGACAAACAACAACCCGAATGAAACCGCCCATACCGCAAGCAGGCGTGTATTTAGAATATGGAGCATATCGTAGCCTGCTTGTGGAAAGAGCAATTCTTCGAGCACAAAGAAGACGGCGATTACAAGTAATGCCGTAACAAACAGATATCGGAGCGTTAGTTTAGTACGGATTTTCATAGCTGAATATGAATCCCATTCCCGGTTTGGTATGGATTAGTTTGGTGTTGAAATTTTTGTCTATCTTTTTTCGCAAATAGTTTATATAAACATCGATGAAGTTTGTTCCGGTATCAAAATGGGTGTCCCATACCTTTTCGGCTATTTCGGTACGGGTTAGAATTCTTTCCGGGTTTTGGACAAAAAAGAGGAGTAAGTTGTATTCTTTCGGTGTAAGTATAATGGACTGTCCGTTTCGCGAAACGGACTTTGTCCTGAGATATACCTTGAGATCTGCATACTCTATGCACTCTACTGTGGGTATTTGGCAGCGCTTCAGTAGGATTGATATGCGTGCATTCAGTTCTCGGAAGTCAAAAGGCTTGACCATATAGTCATCCGCTCCCGAATCGAATCCTTCGAGTTTGTCGTCTGTCGTACCGAGTGCGGTAAGTATCAGTATAGGCACAGTTTCGTTTTGCCGTCGGATATCGCGGCATAAATCAAACCCACTGCCGTCGGGCAGCATTATGTCTGAAATGATGATATCCTGTTTTTCGTAGGCAAACATTCTCAACCCTTCCGATACATTGGTTGCCGTGCCAACCGTGTGTCCGGACTCTTCCAAACCGCGTTTGAGCAATTCGGCCATACGGTTTTCATCTTCTATAACAAGTATTTTAGCCATATGTTGCAAAGGTAGATGATTTTTTTTGTAAGAGATGGGTCTCTAATGATTTTCTAATTGATTTATAAGTGTTTTCTAATGATGTAAGACTATGCTTATGGCTATTTTTGCCCGCAAAAAACAATGTTTATGATACGTTTGCTGCTCATAGTTTTTATCTCTTTTATTGGTGTATCTGTACCGGCTCGGCAAATTAGATTGTCTTCCGACCAGATAGAGGCTATGTTTCTGAAACAGAACTTGGCACTTATTGCCGAACGGATGAATGTTTCGATAGCCGATGCTGCCATTGCCGAAGCAACAGTTTGGGACAATCCGGAATTATCCGTCGGTGATATCAACTTTTGGAAGAGGCGGGGGACTGATGAGTACGGAGGCGCGGTTGCCAGTCCCAAGCAGTTTTCGCTCGAGCTCTCTCAGATGGTTTCGCTTTCGGCGCGCAGGATAAAGTTGGCGGAAGTTGAAAAAATAGATAAGGAGATAACCGTAAGGCAGTTTGAAGAGCTGTTGCGAAGTCTGAAAATGGAACTTCATATCTCGATAGCCGAGCTTGTATATCTACAAAATCTGCTTAAGGTTATCGAGAGTCGGCAGACTCTTCTCGAAAAGGTTGTTGCCGGATATCGGGCGCAGTATCAAACAGGGAATGTAACCGGAAATGAACTGTTGAGGCTGCAAACGGCGCTGTTTGCAGTAAACGGAGAAATGAACGAGGTACGGACCGAGTATAATGCACATCAAAAGAACATAAAGAATTTGCTTGCTTTGGAACCTTCGGTCGTGGTGATCGTTGCCGAGGAGCAGGTTGACTTTCCATCTCCTCTTACATTGGATCCTGCCATGCTTATGGAAACGGCTTTGGCATCCCGTCCCGATTTGGCTGCGGCAGTACTGCGGGCTGAATATCACCGTAAAGATATCGTTTATCAAAAGGCATTGGCGATACCCGACATTAGCTTGGGAATAAAGTATGACCGTGCCGGAGGCGTGTGGGATAACTTCTTCGGTGTGGGAATAGGAGTGCAATTACCGGTTTTCAATCGTAATAAAGGAGCTATAAGGAGGGCACGGTTCAGACTTAGGCAGAATGAAATTTTGGTGTTGCAGGAACGGAATAATATACGGAATGAAATTATTGAATGCCTGGAAAATTACAAAGCCGTTTACTCTTTTCTTGAGGAGAACGGTGTGAATCGTTCCATACAAAGCGAGATGGACAAGATGCCGGATGTGTATACAAAGAATCTGTTGATGAAAAATATATCGATGGTTGAGTATATGGATTTCATGGATAGCTATCATGCTTCGAAAGAGGTGTTGTTGCGGAGCCGGAAAGAGCTGAGGCTTCAATTTGAACGCTTACAATTTGCAATAGGACAAACTATAAAATAACGAATGATGAAGAGAATAATTTATCTTTTACTACCGTTGCTGGCAAGCTGCGGAGAGAACAGCCGGAGCAGTCTGCCGACCCGGGAAACCGTTTCGGACGTTTTTTTGCAGGAAGTGCTGACAGCAAAAGCCGAGTTGAAGCGGTTGCAGAAGGAGTTTACCCTTGCCGGAAAAGTAGTTGTTGATTCCGACCGTACGATAAGCTATTCACCTTTAGTAAGCGGTGTAGTCGTGAAAAGCTACTTTTCACTTGGCGATTATGCAGAAAAAGGTAAAAGGATGGTAGATATACGTTCGGTCGAATTGAGTTCTTTGCAATCGGAACTTGCCGTGGCCCGACAGAATCTTAAAGGTGTGGAGTCCTTGCACGAGAGCGGGATGGCAACCGATAAAGAGCTTGTCGAAGCTCGTTCGACAGTCGGGAAGTTGCAGTCAGATTTTGTTCTTTATGGCGAAAATCAGGATAACGGCGTCTTTTCCGTAAAAGCCCCGATGAGCGGCTATGTAATCGGGAAATACTGCAATCCGGGAACCTCTTTCCCGGAAAGTGGCGGACCGCTGTTTTCGATGGCCGATTTATCGACAGTGTGGGTTGTAGCGAATGTCTATGCCGGAAATTTGCAATTTGTACACGAGGGGCAATGCGTTGAAATTACATCCGTGGCCTATCCAGCAGAGGTTTTCAAGGGTAAGATAGATTTCCTCTCACAGGTTTTCGACTCCGAGGACAAAGCATTGAAGGTGCGAATCACATTGCCTAACCCGGCATTGAAGCTTAAACCGGAAATGCCTGTGGTGGTAAAATTGTTCAATGATTCGAATTTGGAACTGGTAGCGGTTCCGAGTAGTGCGGTGATTTTCGACAATAACGGTTACTATGTAGTTGTTGGCGATAAGACTTTCGGGATTCGGAAGATCACCCCTTTCGCCCGGCATAATGACTTTACCTATATTACCGAAGGAATTAAGGCGGGTGAAGAGGTCGTTATAAAGAACCAACTGCTGATGTATAACGAAATAAAAGGGAAGTAACGATGCATAAGTTCATAGAAAACATCATAGGATTTTCCCTTAAGAATCATGTGTTTATCCTTTTTATGACGGGAGTTCTGTTTGTGGCGGGAATTGCCTGCTACCAGAATACTCCCATTGAGGCTTATCCCGATGTGACCAATACGCGGGCGAAAATCATTGCCCAATGGCCCGGACGCAGTGCCGAAGAGGTAGAGAAGTTCGTTACGCTTCCCATAATGCAACAGCTTAATACCATTCCTCGGAAAACGGATGTGCGCTCCACATCCTTATTCGGGCTGGCGGTTGTCAATGTACTATTTGAGGACGGTGTAGATGATTTTTATGCTCAGCAGTATGCTTCGAACCGTATACAGGAGTTGAGCCTGCCGGATGGTGTGGAACTTTCAATTGAACCGCCGAGTGGAGCCACCGGGGAAATCTTCAGGTACATACTTAAGAGTGACCTGCCCATCCGCGAGGTTTCGGCCGTTAACGACTGGGTAGTGCAACGGGAGCTTTTGGCTGTGCCGGGCATTGCAACGATTGCTACTTTCGGCGGAGAGGAGAAAATGTACGAAATTCGTGTAAATCCGGTGGAACTTGCCAATTACGATATTTCTCCTCTTGATGTTTATGAGGCTGTAGGGAGAAGTAATATCAATGTGGGCGGCGATGTAATACAGAAGGGGGCGCAAGCCTATGTGGTCCGTGGTTTGGGACTATTTGAAAGCGTTGAGGATATTGAAAACCTATTGATTACCACCAAAGGCAGTTCGCCGATTCGGGTTAAAGAAGTTGCCACGGTATCCGTATCTGCAAAACCGCGTCAAGGGCAGGTTGGGCTCAATTACGATGACGATGTGGTACAAGGCATCGTGATAATGCTCCGTGGTGAGAATCCGAGCGAAGTCATCACGCGTCTTAAGGATAAAATCATAGAACTTAACGACAGAATTTTGCCTGAGGATATAAAGATAGTGCCCTTTATGGACAGAACTCGGCTTGTCGATGCTACTGTGCACACTGTAATCGGAAATATGCTGGAGGGAGTTCTACTTGTGTCATTTATCGTGTTCTTGTTTCTATTCAACTGGCGTACCACGGTTATTGTGGCTTCGGTCATCCCTCTGTCGTTTCTTTTTGCAATTACGATGCTTCGGATACAAGGGCTGCCCGCCAATCTGATTTCGATGGGGGCTTTGGATTTCGGGCTGTTGCTGGAGGGTACGTTGGTGATAACAGAGGTGGTTTTCGTTGCGCTCCTGCAAAAATCGCAGGAGAGGGGAAAGTATTTCGGCCGTTATGCCAAAAGCGGGCTTATAAAGAAGAGTGCCGGTTCGGTTGCTTCTCATATTTTCTTTGCTCAGATTATTCTGGTGGTGGCGCTGTTCCCTATTTTCTCGTTTCAGAAAGTGGAAGGAAAGATGTTTTCTCCGCTGGCTTTTACGCTTGGGTATGCTCTTCTCGGCTCTTTGCTATTGTCGCTTACTTATGTCCCTGTTATGTGCAAGGTGTTGTTCTCAAGACCGATAAGAGAGAGGAACAACAAGGCTGCAAAGGCATTGGAGGGATGGCTCATTTCGTTTTATTACTTCACTAAGCGTCATAGGAAAGCAACCGTTGTCGCATTCGTACTTTTATTCGGTATCTCCCTGCTTCGTTTTATGTTTTGGGGCACGGAATTTATTCCGAGTATGAACGAGGGAGCGGTTTATGTTCGCGCCACTTTGCCTAACAGTGTCAATCTCGAAGAGAGCGTGCGGCTAACCAAAGAGATGAAAGCCAAACTGCAAAGTTTTGAGGAAGTGGATTTTATTCTTACACAGACAGGGCGTCCCAATGATGGAACAGATGCAACGGGCTTTTTCAACATTGAGTTTCACGCCGAGCTCAAACCCGAATCCGAGTGGAAGCGCAAGATGTCCAAAGAGAAGCTGATTGAGCAGATACAAGATTCTTTGGCTGTTTATCCGGGAATTATTTTTGCTTTTTCGCAGCCTATTCAGGACAATGTAGAAGAGTATGTTGCCGGAGTAAAAAGTGCGTTGGTCATTAAAATCTTCGGTAATGATCTGTATACATTGGAGGCTGCTGCCGATAGTGTTGCCGGAGTCATTAAAGGTGTCCGAGGGGTGGAGGATGTAAATGTATTCCGCTCAATCGGTCTGCCGGAATTGCAGATTAAACCCCTTGAATCGAAAATGGCCCAATATGCCGTGTCTATGGCAGATGCCCAGGCGGTTATCGAAATGGCTATCGGTGGGAAAGCTGCAACTGTGTTTTACGAAAATGAGCGTACCTTTGACGTGATGCTCCGTTTTGAACAGCAGTTCCGCAACGATGAGCAGAAAATAGGTGATATTCTTATTCCGACAATGGATGGCAAGCAGGTTCCCCTCAAGGAAATTGCGGACATTAAGTTTGTGACAGGACCTGCGTTTATTTATCGTGAAGGAAGCAGCCGGTATGTGGGGATAGGTTTTTCCATTCGGGACAGGGACCTCGGGTCGACCATAGATGAGGCGCAAGCCAAAGTTGAAAGGTTGGTGCATTTGCCTGAAGGCAGCAAGATACAATGGGCAGGTGAATTTGAAAGCCAGCAGCGAGCCACCAAACGTCTTGCGGTAGTTGTTCCGGCCGTTTTGCTTTTGATTCTCTTTTTATTGTATATGAACTTCGGCACAGTCAAAGATACGCTGATTGCCGCAAGCACTATGCCCTATGCTTTTATCGGGGGATTTATTTCGCTTTGGGTGGCAGGCATTCCGTTCGGTATTTCGGCGGGTATTGGGTTTATCATCTTGTTTGGAATAGTGTCTATCAATTCTATTTTGCTCACGGCACTGATGAAATCGCTTTTGCAGCAAAGCCGCAATATAGGTTTTGCAATAGATGAGGCCGTACGCATCCGTCTTCGTGCTGTGCTGATGATTTCATTAATGGGTTCTGCCGGATTGCTTCCTGCCGCTCTCTCCACAGGAATGGGTTCGGAAGTGCAAAAGCCGTTGGCAGTGATGATTGTAGGCGGCATCCTGATATGTTTTGTGCTTTCGTTTACTGTTTTGCCTCAGGTTTTTTACTTTGCGTACAGTAAAAGTAAGATAAACGGCAACAGGTGATTTTTAGGTATCAGGCAGAAGAATTGCAGGATTTATTCGTTTCTTGTGGATTTATCATTATCTTTGACTGCGAATGCTAATGCGTTAAACAGCCGTTGCCCTTTCGTCAGACAACTGTGTAACGAAAGGGCAACATCTGTTTAACGCAAGGGTGACATCTGTCTGACGGATTACGGTTGGCGGTGCGGTATCTTGCTATTTATGAACGTATTGGCTGATAGTGCCAATCTAATACCTTATTACATATGAGTGCTTACTATGATTTGTATCAGACTCCCGACCCTTTGGGCGAGAACCGCAACGAGCCCCGTCTGCATGCCCGTATCCTGCCACGGGGAACAATCTCCGCCGATAAATTCCGTGAGTTGGTGGCTAAGGCCACCGGTTTCAGTCCCGCTATTCTCGACGGAACTTTGCAGGCTGTTACGGACGAACTATACAGTTGGCTGTCCGAGGGTTGGACGGTGGAAGTGGGCGAGTTGGGCTATTTCTCCGTATCGCTGAAATGCGACCGTCAGGTTACCGACAAGAAAGAAATCCGTTCGCCGTCGGTACATTTTCAGAATGTGAACCTGCGTCTCGGGAGCAAATTCCGTAACCGTTTCAATACGATGGAGCTGGAACGCAAAGCGTCACCGTACGTATCCCGTTCCTTGATGGGCGAGGAGGAGAGGAAAGAAAAACTATTGCTGCATTTGGATAAATACGGATGCATCACACGGGTGGATTATGAATCGATAACGGGTTTGGTGAAACATCGGGCGGTGTCCGACCTGAACCGATACCTTGCAGAGGGGATGATACGTAAGTATGGTAGCGGTAAAACGGTGGTCTATTTGAAACCTTGATATCGGAAGAGAGACTTTTTTATAGGTGATTTGTCCCTACCTTTGGGCATGAAAACCAAATTTATGGAAAATACGCTTAAAGCCTGGCTTTTATCTTTTCTTCATTTATTCTTTCCCCGGCAGTGTGTTGTGTGCGGCACACCTCTGCAGGAAGGGGAGGAGGCTATTTGTCTGAGATGCAATATGGATTTGCCCCGTACGGATTATCATCTTTGTGCGGATAATCCGGTGGAACGTATGTTCTGGGGAAAAATTCCTTTGGAACGCGCTACCTCTTACTTCTTTTATCATAAGGGCAGTGATTTCCGCCGGATACTGCATCAATTGAAATATGGCGGCCGTAAGGATTTGGGAGAGACAATGGGGCGTTTTATGGCAGCGGAATTGACTGTTTCGGAGTTCTTTTGCGATGTGGATGTCATAGTTCCCGTTCCTTTGCATCCCCGCAAGCAGCGGATGCGCGGATATAACCAGAGCGAATGTGTGGCCAAAGGGGTTGCGGCGGTTACGGGTATTCCTTTGGATGCTGCTTCCGTAGTGCGCAAGAAACATACGGAAACGCAGACAAGCAAATCTGCCTATGAACGGTGGAAGAATGTGAACGGCATCTTTCATCTTCGCTATCCCGAACGTTTTGTCGGAAAGCATATCTTGTTGGTGGACGACGTACTGACTACCGGAGCTACCATTACTACGTGTGCCGATGTGTTTCGGGACGTAGAAGGTGTACGTATCAGCGTGCTGACGCTTGCTGTTGCGAATTTTTGATAAATTCCGGTATTTCGGAAGAACGGGAAGCTTCCGGATATGTATTAAAGTTTGTAATCTGTGTACTTTTTTAACAGAATAGTCGTTTGAACTAATTTGTTCTTTAGGCATTTATATGGCTCACTTTTAAAGTAGAAACTATATGAATAAAACAAATTTGTCAGCCTATATGGCTATGACTGTCTCTCAGTTGAAAGAAGAACAGCGCATGGGTACGGCGCATGTGTATCAAAGTACGTTGAATCGTATCAAGGATTTTATGGAGCAGGACTCCATCAGTTTTGAAGAGGTCACCCCAGTGTGGTTGAAAGCATTTCAAGAGTATCTGCTGGAGCGTCAGCTTCATTGGAATACAATTTCCACGTATATGAGGATGTTGCGTGCCACTTATTTCCGTGCCGTAGACGATGGGCTGGCTCCTTATCAGCCCAGGCTGTTCAAGGGAGTATATACGGGAACAAAGGTAACTGTGAAACGTGCTGTGGATGAAGATGTGTTCCGGCAGCTCAATGCACCTGTGGCGGATGAGAGCCTGGAGTTTACGCGCTTGCTTTTTTTATTACTTTTTATGCTTCGTGGAATGCCGTTTGTAGATATTGCTTATCTGCGGCATTGTGATTTGCATGGCAACGTGATAGTGTACCGTCGTAAAAAGACGGGTGCATGGCTTACTGTACGCGTAGAAGCTGAGGCAATGAAGATTATACGCAATCTCAGAAATACCGATAAGACTTCTCCCTATTTATTCCCTCTCATTCATCATCCGGGAAAGGATGAGTACCGGCAATATCAGAATGCTCTGCGTAGTTTCAATTATCATTTAAAGAGATTAGGAGAACGTATAAAAGGCGTTGCAGGACTGACAAGTTATACCGCAAGGCATAGTTGGGCTACTATTGCCAATTATCGGAATTATCAACAGGAACTCATTAGTAATGCAATGGGACATTCCTCTGTTAAAGTGACAGAAACTTACTTTAGAAGGCACTCGGATGATAAAATATGGGATATGAATAAGGAGATATTATCTTATATATTTGATAAACAATGATTTGTATTTGCCTGAATAAAAAACATTAAGTCTATTAATGTTTTGATAATACTACAAATGTTATCCGTTACTTTGTAGGTAACGGGAGTTATGTATTTTGACAAATATCAACAAAATATTTGTATTAAACAAGAGAAGAAAAGATTTTTTTATGAAAAATGAGTGAAGTCGTCCTTTGGTGTGCTTACGAGACGGACTGACTTGAATGATAGCGTTTTCCTTTGGTGGAAAATGCATAATACCTTCATGTCTGCATTATATTAAATTAACACAGAAAATCTGCTCGTATTTTTTCGCTCTCTCCAATAATCCGCAACAGTTAATTATGTTGATACAAGATGTCTCTTGCTGTGTGTTTGTTCCTGTTTTCCCGTTACCTACAAAGTAACTGAAATGTTAACCTGGTAAAATATATAGACAGATAAGTTATATCTTAATAAAAATGGAGAGCATGAAAAAGAGCCTTTGCATTATTTTCCTGTTTATCGGCATTTCTTTGTCAGCACAGGACATTTCGTTGAAGACGAATCTTCTGTATGACATCAGTACTACTTTCAACCTTGGTGCCGAATTCCGGCTGGCTCCGAAATGGACGCTGGATGTTTCCGCGAACTATAATCCTTTTACATTTTCAGACAGTAAGAAGTGGAAACACTGGATGGCACAGCCCGAAGCACGGTATTGGCTGTGTGAGGCGTTTAACGGACACTTCTTTGGTTTGCACCTGCTTGGAGGGCAATTTAACGTGGGCAACGTGAAATTCCCTCTGGGCATTTATCCTACTACCAAGGACTATCGGTATGAGGGATATTATTACGGCGCAGGCTTGTCCTACGGCTATCAGTGGATATTGGGCAACCGCTGGAGCCTGGAAGCGAGCATCGGTGTAGGTTATGTACAGAACCATTACGATAAGTATGACTGTCCCAAATGCGGTGAGTGGAAAGAGAAGAATGACAAAGGGTACTTCAGCGTCACCAAAGCCGCGGTATCATTGATATATGTTATTAAATAAAGGAGGAAGTACATTATGAGAAAAGAATGGATATATGGCAAACTGATATGCAGTGCGTTGTTCTTGCTTGGAACGTGTCTTCCTGCTTCCGCGCAGACGGGACATCTTTCAGGCGTACGCGTAGTCAATGATGAAATAAAGAAGAACGGCCGTGAGGTTCATGTGAACTTTGTACTTGATATAGAGGAGATGCATGTGAAGCGTCAGGAGAGTGTACGTCTTTATCCGGTGGTGGTGGCGAAAGAGGGTGGTAAGAGTCTGGAGCTTCCTTCTGTGGTGTTGGACGGTCGTGTCCGCGATAAAGTACACCGCCGTGAGAAGGCGCTGACCGGGTCTGCAAAGACCGATGGCGCTTATATAGCGTTGCGCCGTAAAAACGGAGAGGCGCAGCAGGTGGAATATGCAGTGACTCTGCCCTATGAGCCTTGGATGGCTCAGAGCCGCCTGGTGCTGCGCGAGCAGGTGACGGGATGTCTGGAGTGTGCACAGTCCGGCGTGGAGGAAACGCCGGTAAAAAACACGTTCCTGCAATTGTTCCGGCCGCAGTACGCTACAGCCTTCGTGCAGCCCGGGAAAGAGACTGTGAAGGTGCGCAACGAGGTGCGTGTGGCACGTTTGCAGTTCCGTCAGGACAGTTACAACATAGACCCGAAGTTCAAGAACAATGAATCGGAACTTGCCACGGTAAGCAGCTCTGTCGAGGTGGTAAAGACAAATCCCGATTTGACCATAACCGGAATTTATATTACCGGATATGCTTCTCCGGAGGGTACGGTGGAGTATAACCTGAAGCTGTCGAAGAATCGTGCGGAAGCATTGGCTGCGTATGCGCAGAAAGATACGGAAGTGGATGCTTCGCTGTGGCATGTGACCGGTGTGGGTGAGGACTGGGAAGGCTTGCGCAAGGAAGTGGAGAAACATCCGCAGTTACTGAAGATTGACGACGTGCTGAGGATTATCGATGAGTGTGACGGCGATAAGGACCTTTGTGAACAACGTATCCGCGATCTTGTGCCTCCTGAAATTTACCAGCGTTTGCTGAATGAAATGTATGGTCCGTTACGCCGTAATGAGTACCGCATAGAATATAATGTGAGAAACTTTAATCTGGAAGAGGCAAAGAACCTGTTGAAAACCCGTCCCGACCTGCTGAGCGTCGAGGAAATCTATATGGTGGCAGATTCGTATGGGAAGGGCAGTGCGGAATATGATGAGGCTATGCTGACTGCTGCCCGCACATATCCGGCCAATGCCGCTGCTGTAGTGAATGGTGCTTGTGTGAAGATGGAGCAGGGTGACGTGAAAGGTGCGATAGACCTGCTGGAGGGTTGTGAGGTGAAGGATGATGCTTCGGTTCTGAATGCGCTGGGTGTTGCCTGTGCCAGGGACAAACAATATGACAAGGCGAAAGAAATACTGGAGCGTGCCTTGAAGGCGGGAAGCATGGAGGCGCAAAAAAATCTGGAGCAGTTGGCGGGAGTGGTAGCTGATTTATAGTATACCACAGGATACATGTTTGTAGCAACATATAACAGAATACACAAATAGAACGAGTTATTAATACTATTTTATTTAATTAATCTATCAACTTATGAAGTTAAACAAGTATTTTATGCTGGGATTGGCAGGATTGGCTTTCGCAGCATGTAGCAACGAAGATGAAGGTAATGATATCTTGACGAAAGGTACCAAACAGATTTCCGTGACGATTTCTGCCGGAAGCTATGGACAGACAAAAGCCGGAAGCGGGTGGACAGAGGATACTGATAAAGCTATTAATCCTCAGAATATCAAACTTTACCTGTTGAAAGCAGATGGTAATATTGTTGAGGTAAAAGATGCACAGGTCGGTAGTGACAATGTCTATCACAATGTAAGTCCTGAAGTTACTAAAATTGCGGCTGTTGCCAATTTTAACGAAGATACCCCACTTCCTGTTGAAGGAAACTGGGATAATGATATTTTAAAAGCAACTTTGAATATGAACAAATATGGAGTTGCATCCACAGCACCTTTAGCAAGCAAAGTAGCTGATTTGGTTCCTAATGGTACTGATGCAACAGATGGCAATACGATGTATACGGCAACAGTTGAACTGGCGACCATGCTTTCCCGTATTGAGTTGAGCGGTAATCTTACATGTACCAACTTGGGTGTTAGTGCATATAGCAAGTTAGCATTGACTCACATCGGTCTTAATGGAGTGCATCAACAGTTTACATTGGGTGGAAAACCGGTTGGTAATGAATTATATGATAAGACCAACCAAGGAGGATACCCGGTAAGTGTACCTGCATGTTTTTATGATGAAACAGACGGTCCTGAAATCACTACTACTGCTGAAACGGCTTTATTGGCTGGTTATGGCTATAATGTACTGGGTCAGCCTAAAGAAATGCTTCTTAAGTTCAATACGGAATTCAAGAGCCCTGTAGCCGAAGGATTTATCGTTTATAATCCTGCCTATTTAAAGATTACAGGTCTGAAAACAGAGAAAGGTGAAGTAACCATGGAACCCGGTAAAATCTATCAGATTACAGACCTGGAATTTACAGAAGAAGACTTGACCGATTTGGATCCGGGAGAACCTACTATCTGCGTTACCGCTACTGTAAAAGTAAAGAACTGGGATATTGTAAAGGTAGAACCTGAATATGGCAAATAATCTCTACTAATTTTTTCAACCGGAGGGATTGTATCAAAACAAGGTGCTGAGACAGGAATTGTTCCCGGTTTTGATACATCCCTTCCATCTCTCTCTTTCAACTAATTCTAAGAAACATACATAAAATATGAAATACACCAAATACATACTATCCTTGATGTTTTTAGCTTCGCTCAACGGGTGCATCAAAGAAGATATGAGTGACTGTCCGGGCAACTGCCTGCTGGAGTTCAGTTATGTAGGCGACGGTACAACTCAAATCTTTCAAGATAAGATTCATAAAGTGGACATGTATGTTTTTGATAGTGACGGTGCGTTGCTGTCTTCTCATCCGATAAGCGAAGCTGATATAAAAACAAGAGCCACAGAGTTGAAGCTGCCTATAGGAAACTACCGGATTGTGACAGTGGGCAATACCTATCATACGGAGGTCAGCAACGGGCAAAGTCTGGCAACTGCCCAATTCTGTGATAAAAACTGTATAAGTGGCGAACGGATTGTCGGAAATGACTCTCTGTATTATGCTTACAAAGAAATCAGCATCCCTGGTGATGCACAACAGATAAAAGAACAGATGGATTTTGCCAGTTCGCACTACAAAGTCCATGTGGAAGTAGTAGGAACAGGACCTGTAGAGTCCGCTACCCGCACTCCGGTATGGCCGTTGCTGAGCATGAGCGGATTGTCTTCTATGACCGGTTTCGACAATAAGGCATGCGGCAATATTGTTACCTATTACCCTGAAACTGAAAATAATGCGGAAAAGCATACCATGCTGGCACGTTTTAATATAATGAGGCATACTAATCATGAAAATGTGAATTTAGACCTCACTGACGCTAATGGAGTGAACCTTGCTCATGTAAATCTGGCCGATTTCCTGGCTGCCAACCCTGTAGTAGACCTGACCAGACATGAAGCGCTGATACCTATCCGCATTGAGTTTAAGTCTATAGGTGCGGTGGTCACTGTTCCCGACTGGTACATAGTAGACGTGAAACCGGAATTTTAAAAAGAGAAAACGATGAAGACATTAAATACAATATATCTATGGCTGATGTTGGCTGCATGTGTGCTGGCACTTGCGGGATGTGTCGAGGAAAAAGTATCCGGTACGGGAGAAGGCGGGAATATCAGTGTGAAAATGAATGTAAATGCCCGTGGCGGTTCCGACATACAGGCTGAAATGGAGAATGCCGTAAAGAGCTTGCGCGTATATGCTTTTATCGGACAGAAACAAATAGGGTATTATCGTGGAACTACCGGTTTAAATCCGGATGCAGGAGGTAAAATCTCTTTTTGGATGGATTTGGAATTACCGCCTTATTCTGCACTTGTACAGGATGTATGGTTCTACCTGGTGGCGAATGAGGATGCAATGCTGAGACCATCTGCAACTCTTCGGGAGGATATGACACGCGATGAATTGGAAAAGTTTTATTTTGGAGAGATCAATGCTCGTGGTTATGGTGCGGTTCCGATGGCGGTCAAGCAGTCTCAGAAAATAGACCCGAATAATCTGAAGGAAAGTACGGCAGGCGGTTCGCATAACGGACATCTGATGTGGAATGGAACAGTGGAATTTGAACTGGAACGGGTTGTAGGTAAGCTGGGCATGTATTTTGCCGCTAAGGAAGCAGACATGAACTTAAGCATCGAGAATATTACGCTTTTAGGAGTGCTTCAATATAATTATCTGTTCCATCCGGAAGATGCAGTGTGGAGAGAAGTTCCTTCTTTGGACAGTCCATTCGAATTACTGACCACCTCTTCTCCGGTGACAAAGGTAATGACAGATGCTGATTATGAGTTGCTTGATAAAACAGATCCGGAAAGTATAAAGAAGGGATTTAATGACTTTTTTTCCGTTCCGGTTTATATGTTTGAAAACTATTATGGTTCCGGTAATCCGAATAGTTGGGGAACGGCAGATACGGAACATAAAGGTTTTGTGGTCAGGGTTACTTACAGTATTAACGGGAACCAATCGGTGAAAGATATTTATTTGCCGCAAGTGAAGCGCAACAAATATTGTGTGGTGCTTAACCGTATCGGTCCGGACGATGTGATAACGGTGGATTATATGGTGGCCGACTGGGACGATGCCGATGCGTGGAATGACTTGACTTTTGAATATCCTACATATAGCAATCCGGTATTGCCGCTTGACGGCGATAAACCGAATACTCCTCCCGTGGTTTGCTACACAGGCGATGAGGGTTCGTCCACAGAGGAAGATGGAGCTTTTTCTGTTCTGTTTGAGATGACTGCACCGGAAAATCAAGAATGGGCTCCCACTCTGCTTACTGGTGTCGGAAATTTTGTCTGTAAGGTTTATCAAAATGGAAAGTTGGTAGATGCTCCTTATCAAGCTTCTCCCAATCCGTTTACAATCAAGGTGATTGCACGGAATCCCGATGCTGTAGGGCAGATTGTTAATTTTGGTATTACTTATTCTCCTATCTGGGATTCGGGAAGTCCCAGTCTGTTAATGATTAATGGAACACAAGGTGACATTGCATGGCCGGGAAGTGGCGACAGAGCAGATGTGATTACAATTAGACAAGTATCAGAAATTCAAAAATGATGAACAGATGAAACGGATATTCTACCATATGGCTTGTTGGTTGGCAGTGTTAGGTTGCGCTGCCTGTAGCAATGAAGCGGATTTTGTAAAAACGGAAGCGGACAATAATAGTATTGTGCTTGACATTTCGTCTGCAACAACGCCGGTGACCCGTGCAAGCGCAACGGGTGCGGAAGTGACGGTAAGTTATGTTGATGTATTGATATTTGATGATACGGATAATAAAAGCTTGGCACATTATGAACGGGTACAGGTGGTAGCCGACAGTCAGAAGAGCGGTAAAATTACATTGGCAAAAACACAGCGGAATGATTTTACAGCTAATGAATCATATTGGGTATATTTGATAGCCAATAGTACATTGGGAGAAGACAAATTTCAAGAGGTAGCCGATTTGGGAAAATTACGCGGGTTGATGGAAGAACAGCGTAATATACACATGACCGGCGCCGGTACTGACCCTGAAATACCGATGATTTTTCTTATGGACGGCATAGCCTACCCCGCTGGAACAGACGAACCGGAAACGCCTGGAAAAGTAGTGCTTAACAATGGCAATCTTTCGGATAAAACGGAATTGGCCGTTACATTGCGACGCGCTGCTGCCAAAATTGTTGTGAAGATAAGGAAAGGGGAAGATGTTACCTTTGATAATTCATCGGGAGCCTATAGAGCAGGTTATTATCTGCGAAACATGTCTTACAGCACAACCCTTATTCCAAACCCGAATGCGAATGATAATGTAAAATTGCGGACGCCCGATCCTACTGCGGGTAAATATTTTGCATGGACGGAAAATGAAATAACTGTTACGGCTTATGCTTACAGTCATAATTGGAAGGATAAGCCTTTGGAAAGAGAAACGCGTCTGGTGGTGAATATTCCGCTCTATTATAAGAAAGAACCGGATTTGCGCGGAGCTAATTATTATCAGATTCCTATCAGCAAAGAGAAGGTTCTGGAACGGAATACTTATTACGAAGTAACAGTAGAGGTAAATGCGCCGGGCGCAACAGAAATTTTAAAACCCGAAGAACTCGAACCTGTCAATTATACCGTGCAAGCATGGGACGAGACAATAATTAATGTTGGAGGAGAAACCGACCGGCCGAAATATTTAACGGTAAATGAGGAAGAAATGGAAATGTATAATATCTCGGATGATAACACAACGCTGGAATTTGCTTCTTCATCGGAGGTCTCGGTTAAGGTGACGCGGGTTTATTACATTGATAAATTTGGGCAAACACAGGCTACAACCAGTGAAAGGGAGATTGCCAGGATGGGTATTAATGTAGTACCGGATAAAGGATTGAACGGAAATATCAATATACACAGCCCGTTGCCTACCAACAATACGATACGGTACATAGAATTGGAAATAACCAATGAGGATGGAGTAGAGGCTCGTAAAGTAACGGTTGCCCAATATCCGTTGGAGTATATCGTCAATATCCAGAGTTGGTATTCTTATCGCGATGACTTTAAAATAAATGATTCCCGACCTACCACTTATGATTATATGGGAGACAGGGTATACGGAATAAGTCTTGCTACAAGAAGTATATCCAATTGGAATGGGAATTATGATTACGAAGTGTCCAGCGGCTTCGGTTGGTTCGAAGATGCAAGTAATGGTTTTTTCAGATCCAAAGTCGTTACCAAGATAGTTGCTGGCAAATCAACCATTTTACATTACTACTGGAATAGCAGAGGAGTTCTTAGCACCAGTGAATCAGGAGAGTATAACGGTCGTTTGTATCATATTACGATTACTTCTACATCTGACAAATACACTATAGGCAATCCGAGACAGATTCGCGACGAAACGACTGGTCTTCTCGTTACAGATCCGGGTACAGACAATGCGGAACTTGTGTCCCCGTCATTTATGATTGCATCTTCATTAGGCGGGTTCATGTTGGGTGCCGGAAACTTGACATTGGATAACAGTGCGAACAGTTTGAGGGTTGCCCGTGAACACTGCGCCAACTATGTGGAAGTTACGCATGATGGAACAATTTATGACGATTGGCGTTTGCCGACAAGGGCGGAACTGGAGATTATCATGAATTTTCAAGGAAAAGAAGATGAAGATGCTATTGACTATCTGCTGAATGCCAAATACTATTATAGTGCAAATGGTAGGGTGGAAAACTCAAAATCAAATATGAATGGAACAGGAGTCCGCTGCATCCGTGATGCCTTTGATACCCAGAAATAGAGAAGAATAAAAAAACAGAAAGATATGGCAAAAGCAATAAAGCATACAGTACTTGTTGTGTTGGGACTGTTGGTCTCATTCACCGCCTGCCAGACGGATGAGTGGACTGCTTTTCAAGAAAAAGAAGCTCCCGAAGGTTATGTTAATATACATTTCGAAACGGAAATACCGGCTATGCCGGTGGTGACTACCCGCTCTGTAGACCCGGATGGTAAAGGGGTAAATAGTATGCAGCTGTTTTGTTTCGACAGCTACGGATTATTTATAACAACTACGCCGGCAACAATCACTTCCCACGGGGAAGAGTCTGGAGAATTTACAGCAACCATACCTGCCAATACACGCCGTATTCATTTTATTGCCAATCAGAATATGACTGATTTCCAGGAAGATGAATTCAGAAATAAATCGGAGGCAGATGTGATAGCTCTGCTGGAAGGTTCGTCCGGTATGATGATTTATTGGGCTCGTTTTGCATGCGATGCTAACAACGAAGAATCGATTGACCAACAATTTGCTAAAAATCCTAATATAATAATGATTCGTAACCAGGCTAAAATTACAATAGACAATCCGACAGGAAACGGTTATCTGGTAGTTACCGGTTTTACAGCCTATAATACGAATGCTTTTGGTTCTGTGGCTCCTTATCATCCTACGAAAGGGTGGGTATGGTCTTCGAATGCAGACGTTGAGCCTTTTGTTACATTGCCTGCCAATGATGCCAAGTTGAGCGATATTCAGGATGTACAGGATATCAGCCAAAATCCGGAATTATATGTGTTCGAATGCGAAAACAGTTCGGAAGACCCGGTCAGTGTCATCATCCGCGGACATCTGCCCGGTGAGAGCGAAGAACTTTATTATCGGGTGATGCTGATTAAAGCGAATGGCGAGCAGGAACTGATACGAAGGAATCATCATTATATGTTTCATATTGCAGGAGCGCTTTCTTATGGACAGCCTACCTTTGAAGCAGCACTTACAGCGGCTGCCACAAACAATGTGTGGCTTTCCATATCGGACGAAGTTGAGTCGGTGGAAGATAACAACTATATATTGGCCGTGGACCAAACGAGTGTCGTGTATAATGATGAAAGAGCGGGTAAGACTGCCGAACTGAAATATACACTGTCGGGCAAGAACGGTACTTCCATTATCGGAACAGACAAGCCGGTGATAACATGGCTTGACGGAAATACCGTGGCAGCCAATACGATAACGGAAGCTTTTACCATAAACAGTAACGGGGAGGGTGAAGGAAAGATTACCATTAATCTCCTGCCAATGAATAACAACCAGAAACTGGAAGGTACATTGTTGGTGAAAAAGGATCGCCTGCAACGTAAAATCAAGGTGATTATGGTGAAGAAGCAGAATTTTACACCAGCATGGGCATCTACGGAAATTTATGGCAATATGGATGATGGCGGTGCGCACGCTACTATAATGTTTACTATTCCGGAAGATTGTCCGACAGAGCTCTTTCCGCTCAGGGTACTGCTTGCAGTAGAGGCTTTGGATGTGCGCCATGAATCGGGTATGGTATTGCCGCTGGTGCGTGAAGGCGAAGAAGGTTATGGAACGGAGATGCCGGAATGGAAATATAAATATGTGTACACAGTGACGGAACCTGGTGTACAGCGTGTTTATTTCAGGAATATTCTGAATGAGGAAGATGGGGCAACCAAGGATATCAGTATCGAAGCCGAACACTTCAACACCATGCATCGTGTCTTTACTTTTGCAGGCTCTTCACAAAAGTCGATAACAGTAGTGGGACTGGGAGAATATAATGGAGCAGAAGGTGGAGGAGACTTTGCGGATGATGAGAAAATCCTTTACCGTTTGGTGCCGCAGAAGAAAGGAGCCTTAGTACAGTTTGATATGCTGTTGAAAGATGGTGTAACGGCTATAAATGCAGGTGATAAGGATGAGTTTTTACTTTATTCCCAATATTTGGATCATATAAAGGACGGAGAAGAGCCTGATGGAGTAACTTTTGATTGTACTTTTTATGAAGTAGACAAGAGTGAATGGGGCTCAGGAGGACGTGTATATATGTTTAAGCCGATTGATGCCGGAAATCCGGAAGAAACAGGACGTTATTCCATTTACATGAAGACTAATGTTGCACGGAGTGCGGAAGTAGTACGTATGGCATCCAACCAGCATGGTTCTCCCTCAGGATTACCGTCGAATAATGAAGCCGAGTATACGGGAAATACCTATCGCTCCGTTACTTTTGAGCTTGCCAATTACCATCCTTTCCGCTTTGCCGCACGGGTGGATGATATAGGTACTGATGTTTCGGGCAATGCGGAGGAGGAGGAAACACCGCTGACATGGACTTATGAACCTGAACAGGAAGTGGATATTAGCTTTGATGTAACCAGTTTTACCGGTTCAGATGGAAAGTCTGTCGATCCGTTTGGAGAAGAGTTTGAAATCTATATTGATGCGCCTATGCTGGAAATAGATGATGCACGCCTGAAGGAATTCAACTTAGATAAAAACAAGCTGAAAGCCGATCCGAACACAGAAGGACGCTTTATTTATACGGTAGAGGCTAATCGGGAAGATGAAAGACGGTATGGAGTAGGTGAAGCCTTGCAAAAGGACGATGCTGCTGGTGCAGGAAGTCAAAGGGGAGAACGGAAAAAGCTTCCTTTCAAAACCAAATCAGCGGTAAGTGCCGGGGATATTGTCGTCAGTTCGAATAATAGGCAGGTGGTATTCTTTGAAAAGACATTTAAAGTAACCAATGAATCCATTACCGGAACCATCCGCTATACTGCTAACGGGGAGACTAAACCTGTGCCTAAGGGAGCTTTTGTATCTTTTGAACGTGAGGTGAACGGCAGCCGTATTGGTGTCATGACTATTCGGGAGGATGGCCGGTATGAGTTACGTTTGCGCAAGGAATATAATTTCGATTGGTATATAGCCAATGTGGAACTGCATTATACGGTAAATGGAGAAGTTTATCATACTATGACCAAATTAAATGAGTTATTCAATAACAGAGATTTGGTTTTGACAGCAGCAACAACTGAATAACAGTAAGTATGCTGAGCCTTACAGTATTTATCAGATGGATAGAACTTATTCCGGTTGGAAAAGAAAATATATAGAATCTCTTATCATATACAATGGCTGTCTGTGACAGATGGCCTTGTTGTTTGTTTTGTTTGTATATCCCATTCTTGTAACCTGGTGAGGTAAGGAATGGGATATTTTTTACGTTGGTCCATTTTTTTGGGGGCCATAAAATCCCTCAGATTGTTACGTTGACTCCGCCTCTGGAGGAAATGGGATATCCAACAAAAAAGGTCCGCCGTAATGACGAACCTTTTTTGCTCTTCCTCTTGGACTTGAACCAAGGACCCTCTGATTAACAGTCAGATGCTCTAACCGACTGAGCTAAGGAAGAATGTTGCATTTAAGTTTTTCTTTCGCTCTTCCTCTTGGACTTGAACCAAGGACCCTCTGATTAACAGTCAGATGCTCTAACCGACTGAGCTAAGGAAGAATGTTGTTTTTTCTCAAATGCGCTGCAAAAGTAATAGGATATTTTGAAATATGCAATATCTTTGCAAAAAAAATATCAGAAATGGATAAAATAATTGGATTGGGAAACGCATTGGTCGATGTGTTAGCAACCCTTGACAGTGATGAAATCTTAACTAAAATGGACTTGCCCAAGGGCAGTATGACGCTTATAGATGAAGATAAGTTGCTGAAAATCAATGAAGAATTTAGCCGTATGAAAACTCATTTGGCTACCGGTGGCTCTGCCGGAAATGCAATCCGTGGCATGGCGCAGCTTGGAGCGGGAACCGGGTTCATCGGAAAGATAAATAATGATTCTTATGGTAACTTTTTTCGGGAAAGTCTGCTGAAGCATGGAACGGAAGCTGATTTATTAGTTTCAGATACATTGCCTTCGGGAGTGGCGTCTACTTTTATATCTCCGGACGGAGAGCGCACGTTCGGCACATATTTGGGAGCAGCGTCTACGTTGAAAGCGGAAGAACTGTCGCTGGAGATGTTCAAGGGATATACTTATCTGTTTATAGAGGGTTATCTGGTACAGGAACACGATATGATTCTCCGGGCTATTGAGTTGGCCAAAGAAGCTGGTTTGCAGGTTTGTCTGGATATGGCAAGTTATAACATCGTGGCGGGCGACCATGAGTTCTTCTCTTTGCTGGTAAATAAATATGTGGATATTGTTTTTGCCAATGAGGAAGAGGCGAAGGCGTTTACCGGTAAAGAACCTGAGGAAGCGTTGGATATTATCGCTAAAATGTGTAGTATTGCCATTGTAAAGGTGGGAGCGCGCGGCTCGCTGATTCGTAAGGGAACGGAAGAAGTACGTGTTGAGGCTGTGCCGGTGGCGAAAGTGGTTGATACTACCGGTGCCGGAGATTTTTTTGCGGCAGGTTTTCTATATGGACTGACCTGCGGATATTCTTTGGAGAAGTGCGGAAAAATAGGTGCTATCCTGTCGGGTGAGGTAATACAGGTGATTGGAACGGAACTGCCGGATTCAAAGTGGGAGAAGATAAAGGAAGATATAATAATGATAAATTAGAATATATGAAATATTTAAAGATACGTTGGATAGCTGTCCTATTGGTAGCAGTAGGTACAAGTTTCTTTTTCGGGTTTAAGAGTGGAGACAACCGTAGTTTTCAGGTGGCAAAGAATTTGGATATATTCAATTCTATAGTAAAGGAATTGGATATGTTTTATGTGGATACGATAGACCCGAACAAGACTATCCGTACCGGCATCGAATCCATGCTGTATTCACTTGACCCCTATACGCAATATTTTCCGGAAGACGACCAAAGCGAACTGGAACAGATGTTGAAGAATACGTATGGCGGTATCGGCTCTATCATAACCTGGAATACCAAACTGAAGCGTTCCATGATAGCCGAACCTTACGAACATATGCCGGCGGCTACCGTAGGCCTGAAGGCAGGCGATATTCTTATGGAAATCGACGGCAAGGACCTTGCAGGAAAGAATAATCAGGAGGTTAGCGAGATGCTTCGCGGGCAGGTAGGCACGAGCTTCAAACTGAAGGTGCAACGTCCCGGAACGGAACAGCCGTTGGAATTCGATATCGTTCGTCGTTCTATCCAGTTGCCTTTTATCCCTTATTATGCAATGTTGGATAACAACATCGGTTATATCAACCTGAGCACTTTCTCCGGTAATCCTTCCAAAGAGTTCAAGCAGGCTTTTCTTGATTTGAAAAAGCAGGGAATAACTTCTTTGGTTATCGACCTGCGTAATAACGGCGGCGGTTTGCTGGACGAAGCCGTGGAAATAGCCAACTTCTTCCTGCCGCGTGGCAAAACACTGGTGACAACGAAAGGAAAGACCAAACAGGCAAGCAATACGTACAAGACGTTGCGTGAGCCGCTGGATTTGGAAATTCCGCTGGCTGTGCTGGTGAATAGTGCAACAGCTTCTGCATCGGAAATCCTGGCAGGTGCATTGCAGGATTATGACCGTGCAGTAGTGGTGGGTAACCGTACATTTGGAAAAGGGCTTGTGCAGACCACCCGTCCGCTGCCTTATGGAGGCACAATGAAACTGACAACTTCCAAATACTATATTCCGAGCGGCCGTTGCGTACAGGCTATCGACTACAAACACCGCAATGAGGACGGCAGCGTAGGACGTATTCCGGATAGCTTGACTACCGTATTCCATACTGCTGCCGGACGTGAGGTACGTGACGGTGGCGGAGTTACTCCCGATATTACCGTCAAGCAGGATAAGTTGCCTAATATCCTGTTCTACTTGGTGAATGACAACTTGATATTTAATTACGCTACGGAGTATTGTTTGAAGCACCCCACGATTCCGGCTCCTAAAGATTTTAAGATAACGGATGCCGACTATGCTGACTTTAAGGCGATGGTACAGAAAGCAGATTTCAAGTACGACCAGCAGACTGAGAAGATTTTGAAGAACTTGAAAGAAATGGCGGAGTTTGAAGGATACCTGACGGATGCGTCCGACGAATTCAAGGCTTTGGAGAAAAAGCTATCTCATAACCTGGAGCGTGACCTCGACCACTTCTCAAAGGATATAAAGGAGATGATTGCAGTGGAAATTATCAAACGTTATTACTATCAGCGTGGAAGTATCATCCAACAGTTGAAAGATGATAAGGACCTGAAAGAGGCTGTCGGGATATTGACTGCTCCGGAAAAATATAAAGAAATGCTCAGTGTCCCGCCGGTTAAGCCGGATGAAGGCAAAAAGGAAAAATAAAAAAACATCATCATAATCTTTATTTAAACCGAAATAGTCCGCTATTTCGGTTTTTTAGTTTCTATCTCATTTTTGTCCCGTTGTGCGTATGTGTGTAATCCTCTATTTTTGTAAAAATAGAACGAAATAAGCGTTAAGGGGAGTTCCCTTTAGTGCTCCTGCGCTTTCCTAAAATTACTGGTATGCTGAACGAAGGAGCCATAAGCAAAACACAGACAAATTATGATGAAAAAACTGTTTTGGTTGGTGCTGTCAACCGTGATTTTGACAGGACAAAGTATTTTTGCTCAAGAAGCTGATTCCGAAGTCCAATCTTCTCAAAGAGAGGATTCTTTACTGCAAGTGGTAAATGAACTCTCCGACAGAGTACAGAAAACCGAAGATGCGGCACGAAATGAGAGAATATGGAAAAAAAGAGCCAAGTATTTTAATATCGGTTATATTACAAACCAAACGTTGACGGATAAAGTAGATGCCGAAGCGGAATGGAAAAGTGATTTCGGTGTTTCTCTGACTTTCGGAAAAACGTATTACCTGCATAAGAAGCCGTTGCTGAATATGATTAAGTTTGGTATTGACGCAACATGGTTTGAACTTTCGTATGCCAAGTATTCCGAACCGGACGTCTTTGCGGAAGGAGGTTCGTACACACGTGCTTATAATGATTATAGCAGTGGTTATGAAGACTATTATGAGGAAGATTTTGATTTGGGTATTCATCAGATAGATGCGTCTATGCACGTAGGTCCCTCCGTCACAGTCAATCCGGTAGGCGATTTGAAAGTGGCTGCCTATTTCCATTATGTGCCTACTTATTCTATGGTGGTCATCGATGACAGCTTCGGACACGGCTATGTTTCCAATTTTGCGTTTGGTGCTTCTGTTGCCTATAAAGCAATTTCGGTCGGTATAGAACATCGTTGGGCGAAGAAAGCTACTTATAACGGACTTTCTTTTGATGAGGAAGGTATGGATTATGATGCTCCGGACTTTGAGGATGTAATTGAAAGTGACAAGTGGAAGATGAAGTCAAAATCTTTCCGTGTATTTTTGAGTTTCAGATATTAGGATTCATCACAAAAAAACACAGGGTCTCACAGCTTTTGGGAATCCGGTAAGCATTACCCGCATCCGGAACAAAAGAAAACTCTGTGAGGCTCTGCGCTTTTTTTGTGGTGAAGAATAAGAAACCTACCGCTCGGTATAATCTCCGTTCTTTCTGATAAGTTCAATCAGCTTTTCTACGGCTTCCTCTTCGGGGATATTCTTTTCGATACACTCCTTTTTCTTATACAGGCTGATTTTACCCCGTCCTGCACCTACATATCCGTAATCGGCATCGGCCATTTCACCGGGACCGTTGACTATGCAACCCATGATTCCGATTTTGAGTCCTTTCAGGTGTGATGTAGCTTGCTTGATGCGGGCAATGGTGCTTTCGAGGTCGTAGAGCGTACGGCCGCACCCCGGACAGGATATGTATTCGGTTTTGCTGGTACGGATGCGTCCTGCCTGCAGGATACCGAAAGCCGTGGTGTCTACAACCTTGTCGTCTATTGCCTTATCGCTTTCCTTGCCGGTTTGGTTGAAAAGGAAAATACCGTCGCAGAGCCCGTCGATGATGAGTGCTCCCATATCAGCAGCCGATTTGATTTGCAGATTTTCAGCTTCAGTCTCAGCGTAATGCTGGAAGAAGACAAGTGGATTCTTTAATCCTTCATTCATCAGTTGGTGCGCCAATGCACGGTATTCACCCAGTCTGTTGGGATGGTTGCTTTGTGCGACAAGTACCACTTCCGGGTGGTATTTCAGTCCGGCAATTACTTCGTCGTTCAATCCCATATAGGTGATAAACAGAAATTTCAGTGATGCGCTGCATCCGCTGATAAACGGCAGCTGTTCGCCTTTAAATGCAGGCCATGTGTTGGCTTGTCCTTCCCAAAGGTCGGCATCGATAATGTATTGTATGCCTTCGGTGGGAGATTCGGGCAGTTGACGGCCCACGTATACATAGTCGGGCATAAACTGCGGATTGAAATCCATATTGCCGTCCAAGCGTGCGGCAACGACAACGGGAAGGTTTTCTCCGCCTATATTGCGCACGGCTGTCGTGGCTCTGCGTTCAGGAGACAAGTACTGGAATTCGGGAGCTACAGCACCCGGTATGTAAGGGTGGTTACGGCGTTGTACAATATAGTCCGCCAATTTCCGGGCAACAGGAATTTCTGCTTCGGGAGCTTCACTTAAAGATACGCGGATGGTATCACCCAACCCGTCTGCCAGCAAAGCACCTATGCCTAAGGCCGATTTGATACGTCCGTCCTCACCGTCACCGGCTTCCGTCACACCGAGGTGCAAGGGGAAGTGCATCCCTTCTTTCTCCATGATGTGGGCAAGCAAACGTACGGTTTTCACCATGATTACCGTATTGGATGCTTTGATGGAAATGACTACGTCCATGAATTGCTCCGCAACGCAGATTCTCAGAAACTCCATGCACGATTCTACCATGCCTTCGGGAGTGTCTCCGTAGCGCGACATGATACGGTCGGATAACGAGCCGTGGTTCACACCGATACGGATAGCCGTGTGATTGGCCTTGCAGATATTCAGAAACGGGACGAAACGGTCGCGTATTTTCCGGAGTTCCTGTGCATATTCTTCATCGGTATACTCCAGATGCTTGAAAGTACGTGCGGAGTCTACGTAGTTGCCCGGGTTGATACGGACTTTTTCCGCATACTGCGCTGCCACATCTGCTACTTTCGGGTTGAAATGCACATCGGCCACCAATGGGGTCATGTAGCCGTCCTGACGTAAGGCTGCGTTGATATTCATCAGGTTTTCAGCTTCTTTGACACCTTGAGTGGTAAGACGTACGTATTCTCCACCGGCATCCACAATACGTTTGGCCTGTGCTACACACGCATCGGTATCTTGCGTGGAAGTGTTGGTCATACTTTGTATGCGGATAGGATTGGAGCCGCCCATAGGGGTGGCTCCGATATTCACTTCTGATGTTTCCCGTCGGGAATAATTGAATATATCCACGTTATTGGTGATTAATGGTCAGTGATTGTCAATCACTTCTTTCAGTTTGTTTTATACTCGTATTTAACTTCTTTCAGGTCTTCGTTTGCTTTCACGATTTTCTTTTTCAGACCTTCTTTATAAGCAGTAAAGGCTTCTGCCAGTTCCTTGTCGCTCAATGCGAGCATTTGTACGGCAAGAATAGCTGCGTTCATTGCTCCGTTAATGGCTACGGTGGCCACAGGGATGCCCGGAGGCATCTGAATGATGGAATAAAGCGCATCCACTCCATCGAGTACGGAGCCTTTTATGGGCACGCCGATTACAGGCAGTGTGGTATTGGCTGCAATAACGCCGGGCAGGGCTGCTGCCATGCCGGCTGCCGCGATAATAACTTTAATTCCGCGTTTACGTGCCCCTTTGGCAAATTCTTCTACTGCTTCCGGAGTACGGTGGGCGGAGAGGGCGTTCATTTCGAACGGTACATGCAAATCGTTGAGCAACTGTGCGGCCTTTTCCATGACAGGAAGGTCGGAAGTACTGCCCATGATGATACTAACAATTGGAGACATATTATTTAAATTAGTGGTTAGTGATTAGCGTTTAGTGATTAGTGTTTAGTGATTAGGGATTGATGAGAAAAGATTTTAAAACAAATTATTACTGCTAATCATTACCCTAATTACTAAACACTAATCACTAAACGCTAATTATTAATCAGTGCTTTGTATGCTTCTGCATCCAGCAGTCTGCCGAAATCTGCATCGGCAGCGGGTTTGATTTTGATGAGCCAGCCTTCGCCATACGGGTCTTTGTTAACCAGTTCGGGCTGCTCTTCCAATGCTTCGTTTTGTTCCAGCACTTCTCCGGCAACGGGCAGGAAAAGGTCGGAAATGGTTTTTACTACTTCGATGGTGCCGAATACTTCATCGGCTGCCAATGTTTCGCCTACGGTTTGGATGTCGACAAATACGATATCTCCCAATTGTTCTTGGGCGTAATCGGTAATTCCTACATAAGCTACATCTCCTTCGAGACGAATCCATTCATGTTCTTTCGTGTACTTTACATCATTAGGAAAATTCATAATCGTTAGTTTTAAGAGTTAATATTTGATATTTAAAATAAGAATATGCTGAATAGACGGAATAACAGTTTGCTGAGCGGATGAAGTACCAGCAAGGTACAAATCAGTCCTACGGCAAATCCGCCCATTACCTCACCGAGCGTATGGTGTTGCAGGATAATCCGTGCCGTGCCCAATACGCCTGCTACGAGAATGAATATACACAGCCAGCCCACCGGATTGTATCCGAACAGGGCACTGAAAGCAACCAGCCCACCTATTATGGCACCGGCTCCCGCCATGTGTTCGCTGAGTTTCCATTTCAGGTTGACAATGACACAGATAATCATCACGATAAGAGAGGCAAAGATAATTCCTGTCATATACCAGGGGATGTTCAGCCGGTGCATCATGAGCAGGCAGAACACATAGGAAGTGATGGTCAGGATGAAAGGCACATATCTCCGTTTCCGTTCCGTTAAATCTTCAGGAGTGAATCCGTTGATTTTGCGAAAGAGGAAAATGGTCAGTGTGGGCATAAGGATTGTAAAACAATATACCACACCCAATACAATCAACTTGTATTGCAGGGGCATGATTCGCAGGTATGAGAATACGAACAGAATCAGAAATGCCATGAAAGGTATGGAGAATGGTGTAAATATCATCGAAATTACCCTGGCTGTCCTGATAAGGTTTTTATCTGCTATAATATGTTGTTCTATTGCCATTTTTTTATTTTTGCATTATCACTCTACCGTTTGGGTTGCCTTGTGCCGTTTCTATTTTCTCAGCCTTGCTACCGGAATGTTTAATTGCTGGCGGTATTTGGCTACGGTGCGGCGGGCAATGGGGTATCCTTTCTCTTTCAATATCTCGGTCAGCTCGTCATCGGTATAGGGTTTCTTCCTGTCCTCGTTGTCGATGCATTCCTTGAGTATTTTCCGTATCTCCCGGACTGACATTTCTTCGCCGTCTTCCGTAACATATCCATCGTTAAAGAAGAACTTCAGCGGGTAGATGCCGTAGTTGGTCTGTACATATTTGCTGTTGCTGACGCGGGAGATGGTTGAGATGTCGAGTCCTGTGCGCTCGGCAACGTCTTTCAATATCATGGGGCGAAGCAATGACTCGTCACCGTCGAGAAAGAAAGGGCGTTGCAGGTCGATGATGGCCTGCATGGTAGTCATCAGGGTATTCTGCCGTTGCTTGACGGCATCGATAAATCCCTGAGCTGCATCCATTTTCTGTTTCAGGAACATCATGGCCTCTTTGGATTCCTTGGACTGGTTTGCCTTGTTCTTGGTGTGTTCCTCTACCATTTCGGTGAAATCGCGGCTCATGCGCAGTTCGGGAACATTCCGGTTGTTGAGCGACAGGTTGATAGTGCCGTCGTCATAGGTATCCACAATAAAATCGGGTACGATTTGTTGCAGGTTCTTGCCGATAGCTTCACCTAAAGACGCTCCCGGACGCGGATTCAGTTTGCAGATTTCTTTTATGGCTTGCTGGAAAGCATCTTCTTCCAGTCCGAGTTTCTGTTGTATTTTGTCCCAATGCTTACGGGTGAAATCTTCGTAGCATTCGGAAATGATTGCTTCTTCAATATAAAGAATCGGATTGGGAGTGAAGTGCTGCTGTTCTATCTTGCGCCGTATCTGGATGAGAAGGCATTCCTGCAAGTTGCGGGCTCCCAATCCGGCAGGGTCGAAATCCTGAATGATTCTCAATGCTTCTTCCAGTTCTCCGGTAGTAGCTTCGATGCCGGCATAAATGGCAAGCTCATCGCTGATGCTGTCCAGTGATTTGCGCAGCAGCCCGTCGTCGTCCAATGAGCCGATGAGATATTCGGCCAGTTCACGCTGGTGTTCGGTAAGGTTGCGCTCACCCAGTTGTTCTTTCAGGGTTTCATAGAAGGAAGTCGTATCGGAGAAAGGTATCTCTTCGGCTTGTTCTCCCTTGCTGTGGTTGTTTTCCTGTAATTTATAGTCGGGTATGTCATCCTCGTTGAGATAGTCGCTCAGAGAATCGTAATCGGTATCTCCACCATCTTCTGCATTGGAGTCTGCATCGGGGGTATTGGAATATTCATCGCCGGATGTATCATCTTTTCCCTCTTCCAGTGCCGGATTTTCCAGAAGTTCGGCACGTACGCGGTCTTCCAGCTCTATTGCCGGAAGTTCCAACAGCTTTACTACCAGAATCTGTTGTGGTGACAGCGTCTGTATCTGCTGCTGCGCTTGGGTTTGTATCTGTCGGGAGCCTTGTGCCATAATTTACATTATTTGTCCGCTGCAAAGATAAGTTTTATCTTCGCACTTTTTGCAAAAATAGTGAATAGTTCGGGAACGAAAAATCTTCTTCTGTTATATTTAACAAGAAAGCTGCGGTTCGGTTGTTTTTTCTTGTTGGGTTGTAAGTCAGTATTTCCTGATTTTCCTTATCCTTTCAAATATTCTCTTTATCTTTGTGGTATAACAACTAAAACTATGAACATTATGTTTGCTAAAGAAACGTATATACAGCGTCGGGCCCTGTTGAAGAAAAATATAGGCTCAGGAGTGTTGCTGTTTTTGGGTAATGACGAACAAGGACTGCATTATGAGGACAATACTTTCCGTTATCGTCAGGATTCTACCTTCTTGTATTATTTCGGTTTGTCGTTTGCCGGTTTGTCGGCGATTATCGATATTGATGAGGACAAGGAGATTATATTTGGCGATGAACTTACGATTGACCATATCGTATGGATGGGAACGCAGCCTACCCTGAAAGAGAAAAGCGGGCGTGTGGGCATAACGGAAGTAATGCCTTCTGCCGAAATCATGAACTATCTGCATAAAGCAGTGCGCAAGGGACAGACAGTGCATTACCTGCCTCCCTACAGGGCGGAGCATAAATTGAAACTGATGGAGTGGTTGGGCATTCCGCCTGCACGCCAGGAAGGTTCTGTTCCATTTATCCGTGCAATTGTGGCACAACGCAGTTATAAGTCTGCCGAAGAAGTAGAAGAGATAGAAAAGGCATGTAATGTGACGGCTGATATGCACATTACGGCTATGAAAGTACTTCGTCCGGGTATGTACGAATACGAAATCGTAGCAGAAATGAACCGGGTGGCCGAATCCAATAATTGCGAGCTTTCTTTTGCAACGATTGCCACTGTCAACGGACAGACTTTGCACAATCATTATCATGGCAACAAGGTGAAGCCGGGAGATTTATTCCTGATTGATGCCGGTGCGGAAGTAGAGTCGGGTTATGCGGGCGATATGTCCTCTACCGTTCCTGCCGATAAAACGTTTACCCCTCGTCAGCGGGCTGTTTATGAAATTCAGAATGCAATGCATCTGGAGGCTGTCAAAGCGCTTTGTCCGGGTATTCCTTATATGGATGTTTACGACCTTTCCGCCCGCGTAATGGTAGAGGGAATGAAAGAACTCGGTTTGATGAAAGGCAATGCCGAAGATGCTGTACGCGAAGGCGCACATGCCTTGTTCTATCCTCATGGTTTGGGACATATGATGGGGCTGGATGTGCATGATATGGAAAACCTCGGCGAGCTTTGGGTCGGTTACAACGGTCAGCCTAAGAGTACGCAGTTCGGTCGTAAGAGCCAGCGTCTTGCCATTCCTTTGGAACCGGGTTTTGTACATACCGTTGAGCCGGGCATTTACTTTATCCCCGAACTGATAGACCTTTGGAAAGGAGAGAAGAAGTTTAAAGACTTCATCAATTATGATAAAGTGGAAGAATACCGCAACTTCGGAGGTATCCGCAATGAAGAAGACTATCTGATAACGGAAACCGGTGCACGCCGTTTAGGCAAAAAGATTCCGCTGACACCGGAAGAAGTGGAAGCGTTGAGATAGTTAAAGATAACTGAGAGTTGAAAATTACCGTGTAGCACAATGGCGGCACTCATTTTCAACTCTCAATTTTTTTTGATTCTCAATTCTCATTGTTTTAAGCGTGTAGCTCCAATACAAACCGTGTGCCTTTCGCATAGCTACTGTCCAATGTAAGGCTGCCATCCATTTTAGCGGCAATCAGAGCACAGATGGGTAATCCCAGACCATCGCCCTGCGTCAGGTCTTTTACTTCGGTGAAAGGCTTGAATATGTTTTCGCGCTGTTCTTCGGCGATGCCGCAGCCTGTATCGCTTATGATGAACTGATGTGTATGAGCGCCGCGTTTTTTGAAGTCCAGCCCTATTTTTCCGCCGGCGGGGGTGTATTCGGCCGCGTTTTCAAGCAAATGCAGTAAGATGCGTTCCAGGTGTTCCGGATTAATCTTTATGTTCAGTTTGGGAGCATTGACAATGAGGGATACATCTTCCTGTACTTTGCCGCGTATTTTGTTCATAACGTTTTCACAGAAAGCCGAAATATTCTCTTCTTGCATTTCATACGGTTCTGATAGGCTGTTTTCCAGTTCGGACAGCTCTTGTATGTGAGCAGAGAAAGTACGCAATGCCTGTACGCCAGGCAGCTTCGGGTCGAGAGTGGCCAGTGTAGGCTCCATTTGGGCGGAGATATTTTGGATGAATTCGGTCTTCAGTTCATTGTGTTCGTTGGCAATGCCGATTGCTTTCTTTTGTTTGCGTGTCAGTAGGATGAAGCGTAATAATATGATGGCTCCTGCCACTAATGCTGCCGCTAAAACGGCTGCCAGGACGCAAAGACCGGTGATGATATGCTGTTTGGAGGAAAGAGAGTCGTCTTTTTCCTGAATGATAGTCAGACTTTCATTATATTTCTTTTTCAATGCATTCAATTCTTTCTGTGCAGTGAGTGCTTTAACAGAATCTGTCCAGGTAATGTATTTGTCGTAAGTACGCGCCATTAATTCTGTATCGTTTGCCCGAAGGGCAATGTTTATGAGATTTTGATAGCATTCATCCGCTTTGGCGTAGTTCTTTTGTTGCTTATACTGTCCTATCAGTTTCTTGAAAGCTGTATCTCCCTGCGAATTCATGCCGAAAGTGTAGTAATAGCTGGCTTGGGTATACAGAAAGTCATTGCTTAGAGAGTCATTTTGGGCAGCTTTGGCTGTTTCTTCCAGTCTGTTTAACTGTTCTTTGGCACGGGTGGGGTTTTTGAGGCTGATGTACATTTGCAGACGTTCTTTGTTGATGCGGAAACGTAAATCAGGAAAGTCCTTTTTGAGTTTTTGTTCGCCGGCTCTCACCAGCAGTTCGGCATTGCGCAGCAGTTCGAATGCTTCTTTATAATAATTCTCCCGGTGATAGAGGGCGCTGGCATTTACACCGCATTTTACAGCCTGGGCATAGTTTTCTTGCGTGGCGAAGGCATTGTAAGCCTGTAAAAAGAGATAGCGTGCCTTGATGTATTCTTTCTTTGCCAGATTTTCCTGTGCCTGTTTCATCAGTTCATCAGCGCGGTTTTGTGCAAATGTTTGGGTACACAGGCAAAGGAGAACCGCAAGAAGTATGGGAATGCTTTTTTTCATTATAACCGGATTTGTTTTGTTTGCCTACAAAGTTAAAGTTTTCTTAGTCTGTTGTATGCGGATGTTTGTAATTCCCTGTCAGAATTAACAGAATGTTTGGTATGGCAGGAATTTTTGTCCGGACCGAAGCTGTTTGCCGGTTCCGGACAAAGAGATTGTTTGGGTGCCGGGTTAGTATTTGAAACTACTGCCGCCTAAGAACTCCCTGAGCAGGGATGTCGGCGGAATTTCCTTATCTTGTACCGGAGTGAAGTATTTGATGAACTTCATAAGCCGGTAGGCCTCGGCGTATTCCGGACAGTTGCGCGGTACGCTGGTAAGGATAGGTTCTGCATGGCAACGCAGTACGGCAAATTCAAACAAGAGGGCGGAATTGAACATGACATCGGCATTTTCCTGGTAGGGGAATATCCATTTGTCTTCACCGGCACGTACGCTAGGCCAGCGCGAAATGGTTTCTTGTGCTGAATATCCCCGATAGTTGAAGTCGCGGATGATGCGGCGCAACAGGCGGTTGTCCGTAGTAGGAATCCAGTTGTGATCGTCCAGTGAGATGGTGGTCAGTGCAGATACATAAATTTTGTATTTGTTTTCGGCAGGAATCTGCGGAGTGAGCTCCGGATTCAGGGCATGGATTCCTTCCAATATAAGAATGGTGTGCTCGTCAATGCGCAGTTTGTCTCCCTTGTATTCTTTTTTGCCCAATGTGAAGTTGAATCGGGGAAGTTCCACTTCTTCTCTCCGTAGCAAAGCTTGCAATTGATTGTTGAACAGCTCAAGGTCGAGGGCGTAGAGAGATTCGTAGTCATAATTGCCGTTTTCGTCCAGCGGGGTGTCTTCCCTGTCTACAAAATAATTGTCCAAAGAAATGGGGTAGGGGCGCAGGCCGTTGGTCATCAGTTGCACCGAAAGCCGTTTGCTGAAGGTCGTTTTTCCGGACGAAGAAGGGCCGGAGATCAATACGAGCTTTACGCGGTCGCCGTTTTCTCCCCGGTGATAGATTTCATCGGCAATCTGAGCAATCTTTTTCTCCTGAAGGGCTTCTGCTACGTTAATGAGGTCGGTTGCATGTCCGGCTTCGCATGCCAGATTGAAGTCGCCTACATTGCTTAGCCCCATGATGTAGTTCCAATGCAGATGTTCCTTGAATACATCAAGCATCTTTTCCTGTTTTACCACTTCTTCCAGTACGGTCGGGTTTTCTTTGTTGGGGATACGCAGCAGCAGACCGTCATAATATTTTACGATGTCGAACAGCTTGATAAAACCTGTGCTGGGCAACAGGTTACCATAATAGTAATCTACCGTATCTCCCAATGTATAATAATAGGTGTATATAGAGCCGGAGGTTTCCAACAGCTTTACCTTATCGTTCATTCCCCGTTCGCTGAATACCCGTACGGCTTCGGTGGTATGGCATTCGGTACGGCGGAAAGGGATGTCCTCGGCTATGATTTCCTGCATCCGCTTCTTGATTGCCGACACGTCTTCCAGCTCAATAGGACGTCCGATGCGGAGATTGCAGAAATAGCCCTTGGATACGGGATGCTCTACAAACAGCTTCCCTTCCGGGAACAATTCGCTGACAGCCTTATATAGGATAAAACAAAGTGAGCGGACATACGTACGCATGCCGGAGGAATCCCGTACATCCAGAAATTCCACATCTTTATTATTATATACCCGGAAATTCAGCCCTTCGGAACGGTTATTTACTTTGGCGCTGACCACTTGATAGGGGAAATTAAGATTAAAACCGTAATAAATATCCAAAAGTGAGCTCCCTATAGGGAATTCTTTATAAATATTATTATTTTTGCAACAAATTTGTAACATATGTTTCATGGTGTCTTTTTTTGAGATTATTAATACGCTAAATATAGGACATTATAACAAATGGTACAATGAAACACTTTAACTAATTAAAGATGGAATATTCTTTTTATGATTTTTTAAAGCTGCTTGGCTCATTGGCATTGTTCCTCTACGGAATGAAAATTATGAGTGAGGGACTTCAAAAATTCGCCGGCGACCGCTTGCGGAAGATTTTAACCGCTATGACGACCAACCGGGTGACCGGCGTTCTGACAGGTGTGCTTATAACAGCGCTTATCCAGTCCTCTTCTGCAACTACGGTTATGGTAGTGAGTTTTGTCAACGCCGGGTTGCTGACCCTGTCACAATCTATAGGTGTTATTATGGGGGCCAATATCGGTACTACTGTTACTGCCTGGATTATTTCAGCATTAGGTTTTAAAGTCGACATAGCTGCTTTTGCCCTTCCTCTCTTAGCCTTTGGCATTCCTCTCCTCTTCTCTCAAAAAAGTAATCGCAAATCCATCGGTGAATTTATTTTCGGTTTCTCCTTCCTGTTTATGGGGCTTTCTTATTTGAAGAACAATGCACCCGATTTGAGCCAGAATCCGGAAATGCTGGCTTTTGTGCAGGATTATACCGATATGGGGTATATATCCGTACTGCTTTTTGTGCTTATAGGAACGGTACTGACCATGATTGTGCAGGCCTCTGCTGCAACGATGGCGATTACGCTTATCATGTGTGCGAATGGTTGGATTAGCTTCGAACTGGGAGCGGCACTTGTTCTGGGTGAGAATATAGGAACAACCATAACAGCCAATCTTGCGGCGCTTACCGGTAATACGCAGGCCAGGAGGGCTGCATTGGCGCATCTGGTATTCAATGTGTTCGGCGTTATATGGGTGTTATGCCTGTTTGTTCCTTTTACGCAGGGAGTATCATGGTTTGTGGAAAATATAATGGGAACCAAAGATCCTGCCGTTGCCGTTTCCTTTAAGCTGTCGGCTTTCCATACTTGTTTCAATATCTGCAATGTGTTGATATTGATATGGTTCGTGAAGTTTATAGAGCGTACGGTCTGCGCCATTATTCCGCAGAAGGAACAGGACGAGGAATACCGTCTGCGCTTTATTACGGGCGGTATGCTTTCTACGGCGGAGCTTTCCATTCTGCAGGCAAGCAAGGAGATTCATCTGTTTGCCGAACGTACGCATCGTATGTTCGGTATGGTACGCGACCTGTTGCATACCGAGAAAGATGACGATTTCAATAAGCTGTTCAGTCGGATAGAAAAGTATGAAAATATCAGCGACAGCATGGAACTGGAGATTGCCAATTATCTGAACCAGGTGTCGGAAGGACGGTTAAGTTCTGAAAGTAAGCTGCAAATCCGGGCCATGCTGCGCGAAGTGACGGAGATAGAAAGTATCGGTGACAGTTGTTATAATCTGGCACGTACCATCAATCGCAAGCGTCAGACCAATCAGGAGTTCACAGAAAAGCAATATGAGCATATCCATTTCATGATGAAGCTGACCGATGATGCTCTCGGGCAGATGATTGTGGTGGTGGAACGTTCGGATCATCAAGGCATTGATGTGAACAAGTCGTTTAATATCGAGAATGAAATCAACAATTATCGCAACCAGTTGAAGAATCAGAATATCCTTGATGTCAATAACAAGGAATATGATTACCAGATGGGAGTCTACTATATGGATATCATTGCCGAATGTGAAAAGTTGGGCGATTACGTTGTCAATGTAGTAGAAGCCAGCAGCGATATAAAAGAAAAGAAAGCGTCTTAGGACGCTTTCTCAAATTCATCTTTGCCTACTCCGCACAGGGGGCAAACCCAATCGGCAGGGAGGTCCTCAAAGGATGTTCCCGGTTCTATTCCGTTTTCCGGATCTCCTAATTCCGGGTCATAAACATATTCGCAAATAGTGCAGATGTACTTTTCCATAATTGTCTTGTATTTAAATTTCTTCTTTAAGAACAATTGGATTTCCCTTTTTGTTTTCCGTTCGGGCAGAAAAAGATGTTTTTGTTAGTAGGCTCTTGAAGTAAGTTTCTATGGAAGTGGCTGGCAGATGTTCATAGAAAGGAAAAAGGCCGGATTTGTAAAACCTATAAAAAGATTTAATAACATTCTCTATACAAATTATTGTTGTATTTTTGCAATTCAATTTAAACCTAACGAATTGCATGACTGCAACAAAGGATGATTTGTATCACGTCGGACTTACTGACGATGAAGTACGGAAGAGCCGTACCGAGCATGGTGTAAACCTGTTGACGCCTCCGAAGCGCCCGTCTTTGTGGAAACTTTATCTGGAAAAGTTTGAAGACCCCGTAGTAAGAGTATTGCTGGTGGCCGCTTTCTTCTCTTTGATTATTTCCATAGTGGAGAACGAATATGCCGAAACAATCGGTATCATAGCTGCTATTTTACTGGCTACGGGCATTGGTTTCTTTTTTGAATACGACGCCAATAAAAAGTTTGATTTACTGAATGCAGTGAACGAGGAAACTTTGGTAAAGGTGATTCGTAACGGACATGTACAGGAGGTTCCCCGTAAGGATGTGGTGGTAGGAGATATTGTTATATTGGAAACCGGTGAGGAAATTCCCGCAGACGGTGAATTGCTGGAAGCCGTTTCTTTACAGATAAATGAATCTAATCTTACGGGTGAGCCTGTTGTGACCAAAACTACTGTAGAGGCGGATTTTGATGAAGAAGCCACTTATGCTTCCAACCGTGTGATGCGCGGTACAACAGTGGTCGACGGACACGGAGTTATGCGTGTAGAGTTTGTGGGTGACGCCACGGAGATCGGAAAAGTTGCCCGCCAGAGTACCGAACAAAGTACCGAGCCTACTCCGTTGAATATCCAGCTTACAAAACTTGCCAACCTCATAGGGAAAATCGGCTTTTCGGTAGCCGGTCTTGCATTCGCTATCTTCTTTATAAAGGATGTTGTCCTGGTTTATGATTTTGCCTCATTCCATACTTTTGAACAATGGCTGCCTGCTTTGAAAGCTACTTTGCAGTACTTTATGATGGCAGTAACCTTGATTGTCGTTGCCGTTCCCGAAGGCCTGCCCATGAGCGTGACACTCAGTCTGGCACTGAATATGCGCCGCATGCTTTCCACCAATAATCTGGTGCGGAAGATGCACGCCTGCGAAACAATGGGTGCGATTACCGTTATCTGTACGGACAAGACGGGTACGCTGACACAAAACCTGATGCAGGTGTATGAACCGAATTTCTACGGATTGAAGGGCGGAAAGGAAATAGGAGAAGATGATTTGAGTAAATTGGTAATGGAAGGTGTCAGTGCCAATTCTACAGCTTTTCTGGAAGAAACGACTCCGGAAGAGAAGCCCAAAGGCGTGGGTAATCCTACGGAGGTAGCTTTATTGTTGTGGCTCAATAGCCAGCAGCGTAATTATCTGGAGTTGAGAGAGGGCGTGAAGGTGCTTGACCAGTTGACTTTCTCTACCGAACGGAAGTTTATGGCAACATTGGTACACTCTCCTCTGATTGGGAAGAAAATACTTTATGTAAAGGGTGCTCCCGAAATTGTATTGGGCAAATGTAAGGATGTGCTTCTGGACGGCAAGCGGGTGGATGCGGTAGAATATCGTTCTACGGTAGAGGCTCAGTTGCTGAACTATCAGAACATGGCGATGCGTACGCTTGGTTTTGCCTATAAGATAGTAGACGATACGGAACCGGCCGACTGTGTGGCATTGGTTGCAGAAAACGATTTGTCTTTCCTCGGCGTTGTGGCCATCAGTGACCCTATACGTCCGGATGTGCCTGCGGCAGTTGCAAAATGTCAGTCGGCAGGTATCGGCGTAAAGATAGTAACGGGAGATACGCCGGGTACGGCAACCGAAATTGCGCGGCAGATAGGTTTATGGCAACCGGAAGATACGGAACGTAACCGTATCACGGGTGCTGCCTTTGCCGAACTGACGGACGAAGAGGCGCTCGACCGGGTGCTGGACTTGAAGATTATGTCGCGTGCCCGTCCTACCGATAAGCAACGTCTTGTTCAGCTACTGCAACAGAAAGGCGCGGTGGTAGCCGTGACGGGTGACGGAACCAATGATGCTCCGGCCTTGAATCATGCACAGGTGGGGTTGTCTATGGGAACGGGAACATCTGTGGCGAAAGAAGCAAGTGACATCACGCTGCTGGACGACTCTTTCAACAGTATCGGTACGGCTGTGATGTGGGGGCGTTCATTGTATAAGAATATCCAGCGCTTCATCGTATTCCAGTTGACGATTAACTTCGTGGCACTGTTCATTGTGCTGTTGGGTTCGCTGGTGGGTACTGAATTGCCGTTGACCGTAACGCAGATGCTGTGGGTGAATCTGATTATGGATACCTTTGCCGCTTTGGCCTTGGCGTCTATCCCGCCCAGTGAGAGTGTTATGAAAGAGAAACCCCGCAAAAGTACGGATTTCATTATAACCAAATCCATGCGGAATTATATACTTGGCATGGGAGTGGTTTTCCTGGCATTGCTTATGGGCATGTTGTTCCGGTTTAACAATGAAGAAGGCGGTATGACGGTACAACGCCTTACAATCTTCTTCACTTTCTTCGTTATGCTGCAATTCTGGAATCTGTTCAATGCGAGAGTGTTTGGAACATCGGACTCCGCTTTTAAGGGAATATCCAAATCTTACGGCATGGAGTTGGTGGTACTTGCCATTCTGGGCGGTCAGTTTGTCATCGTACAGTTCGGTGGGGCTGTATTCCGTACGGAGCCGCTTGATTTTACGACATGGATGATAATCATTGCTTCTACTTCTTTGGTATTATGGGTGGGCGAAGGTATTCGTCTTGTCCGACGTCTAATGCAAAAATGAGATAATGAAAAGAAAAGGAATTAAAAACCTTATAGTAGACTTTGGCGGTGTGCTGATTGATTTAGACCGCCAACGTTGTTTGGAGAACTTTAGAGAATTGGGGTTGCCGGATGTAGAACACACCCTCGACCTATATCACCAGCAGGATTTTTTCCAGCAATATGAGAGAGGCCTTATTTCCAGTGCCGATTTTCGGAATGTGATACGGGAAAAGATAGGAAAAGACGTTGACGATGCCCGGATTGATGCTGCATGGAACAGCTTTTTGGTGAGCATACCGACCTATAAACTGGATTTATTGCTGGCCCTGCGTAAGGACTATGTGGTATATCTGTTGAGCAATACCAACGAAATCCATTGGAAGTGGTCCTGCGAACATGCTTTTCCCTATAAGACATTCCGCGTAGAAGATTATTTCGAACATATTTTTCTTTCTTATGAAATGAAGATGGCGAAGCCCGATGAAGAAATCTTCCGCAAAGTGCTGGATGATGCGGGTCTGGATCCGAAAGAAACTTTCTTTATCGACGATTCGGAAGCCAATTGTATGACTGCCCGGTCATTAGGTATTTCCACTTATGTTCCGAAAGCCGGTGAAGACTGGAGCCATTTATTTAAATGAACCAAACCGCATGAGGTGAATATGCAATTATGTACCGGAACATCTGGTAATGAACTCCTGCCCAATGTAGCCACTATCGGCTTTTTTGACGGAGTGCATCGGGGACATCGGTTCCTGATAGAACAGGTGTGTAAAGTTGCGGCTGAACGTGGGCTTGCTTCATCGGTAATTACTTTTCCGGTTCATCCCCGCAAAGTGATGCAACCCGATTTTCGCCCTGAGCTGCTTACCACTTGCGATGAGAAAGTGTCTCTGCTTGCCGGTACCGGGATAGATTATTGCATCATGCTCGACTTTACACTTGATTTGGCGTGCCTGTCGGCCAAACAATTTATGGCTATATTAAAGCAAGATTACCGGGTGCAGGTTTTAATGATAGGTTACGACCACCGTTTCGGACATAATCGGAGTGAAGGATTTGAGGATTATGTGCGTTATGGACAGGAGTTGGGAATAGAAGTGCTATTGGCGCAGGCTTATTACACCGATGCAATGACGGTCAGTTCTTCAGCTATCCGCCGCCTTTTGCTGCAAGGAAACGTTTCGGAGGCGGCAAACTGTTTGGGTTATCAATTTTTTTTGGACGGTACGGTTGTGAACGGTTACCGCGTTGGGCGTAAGATAGGTTTTCCAACTGCTAATCTGCGCATCGGCGATTGTGAAAAACTGGTTCCGGCTGACGGGGTATATGCCGTTTATGTTTTCCTTGGCGGGGAAAAGCATGCGGGGATGTTGAGTATCGGCTACCGCCCGACATTGAATAATGGCATAGACCGTAGCATTGAGGTGCATATCTTTAATTTTGATGCTGACATTTACAATCAACCCATGCGGTTGTCCTTCGTTTGTCGCACTCGTCCGGAACTGAAGTTCGATTCCATAGACGAACTGATAGCGCAGCTCCATAAGGACGAGGCTGAAATCACTGCGATTCTTTCATAACACTGCTTTTCAGGTTTTCATTATTGAGCTCTTTCTTGTATATTTATTGAAAAACATATCTTTTTTATTGTTTTTCGATAAAAACATGCTGTTTCTCTTTGTCTTTTCAGAAAAAGCTCTTTTATTTGCATATCGAAAAACGATAAATTCTTATTGAGAAACAGAATAGGTAGATAAGAATAAGTGCTGATTATAAAAAGTCTACGGTTATGAAGAGAGCATTTATGAGTATTACATTGTTAGTACTGTCACTTTCTATGGTGATGATGTTGTTAATGGGAGTTGCTGCTGCGGCTTGACGAGTTCGCAGGAAAATGTGTATCTTTACACGCTCTTAAAAAAGAAGGAACGATGAAAACAGCAATAAAACTGGTTTTGATTTATTTTGTAATGCAGATTTTGGCTGCATTGTTGGTGATGCCTTTTGCCATGCTTTATTCGTATGCGGTCAGTGGTACGATAGATGCTGCAAGCGTTATAGCTTTGGCTCCGAGTATGTTGCTGGGATTTGTCGGTATGGGTGGCTATTTGTGGAAGAAGGGCTATTTGAAAGATGACGGGCGGATATGGTCTCCGGTGTCGGTTGCTTATTTGGGATGGAGTATCATTATAGGCCTTTCTACTATTTTCCTGATAGACTTTGTGATGTCCAGATTGTCTTTCCTGCCTGATTGGATGGGAGCTACATTCGATGTGTTGCAATCGGGTTGGCTGGGCATTATCTGTATCTCGGTGTTAGGGCCTGTCTTGGAAGAGATGTTGTTTCGGGGGGCGATTACAAAAGTATTGCTGCAAAGGTACAGTCCGGTGAAGGCTATTATCCTTTCCGCCCTTATTTTCGGAATTTTCCATATTAATCCGGCACAGGTGGTAGGTGCTATATTATCGGGAGGCTTGTTTGCCTGGCTCTATTATAGAACGGGCAGTCTGATTCCTGGAATTTTAATACATATTCTGAACAACAGCCTGTCGGTATTCCTCAGTTTGCATTATCCCGATGTGAAATATACATCCGATTTGCTTGGAGAACCGGCCTATTGGAGCTGTCTGGCGGTAGCGGCAGTGTTGTTTGCCGTCTCTTGTAAAGTAATGAATTCTTATCGGTTACCGGCAACTGATACAACTTTTAAAATATGAAAAGACGACTGAATATTCTTTGTGTGATTGTAGTGCTCGTGTTGAGCTATTCGGTTTTTGAGACCGGCTACTATTTTATCGTAGGGGTGAAAGCCGGTGTGGAAGCCGGGATTGACGGCAATGCTTCCGAGGCAAGCCAGAAAAAACTGATGAACATGAAGTACATCAGCCTGCTGCCGGAGCACCTTTCCGATTTGGGCGATAACGGTCTTTTCCAAGATTCCGTTTATAATGAAAGGAGTGGTGAATATGTACCGGTCTCTTTCAACTCGATGATGGTCAGTGTCGATACGGAATCCACAACTTTGGAGCAGGCTGCTTTTACTTTGTTGAATTTTCTCCATATAGTTATATGTGTCTGGAGTATTGTGCTGTTTGTCCGCTTGGTCATTTCTATCAACAAGTCCGATATCTTCAACTGGAAGAACGTCCACCGCTTGCGCCTGTTAGGGGCGGCATTGATTATCAACTTCTGTACGGCGCTTCTTCCGGCATATCTTACTTTTAGGAGTGTAGGCAATGTTTTTTCCGTTCATGGTTACGAGTTGCATCTTTCGGATACGGTGAATACAACCACTTTGGTATTAGGAATTTCCACATTGATTGTGGCCGAGGTATTCGCAATAGGATTGAAGATGAAAGAAGAACAGGACTTGACTATTTAACCGAATATTGGGAAAAAGAAAATGATTATAGTAAACCTTGACATTATGATGGCCCGAAGAAAAATATCTTTGGGAGAATTGGCGGAGAAGATTGACATTACGCCGGCGAATCTTTCTATTCTGAAGACCGGTAAGGCAAAGGCTGTCCGTTTCTCCACATTGGAAGCTATTTGCAAGGTATTGGATTGCCAGCCGGGAGATATACTGGAGTATGTGGAGGGAGAAGAAAAGTAAACCGATGGTACATATATGAGAGTGTGTCAAAATACATTTGATGATTTCTTTTAGGCACGGATTTCGCAGATTTCACGGAAAAAGAACAAAGAAAATCTGTGTTTTCCGTGTAATCTGTGCCTAAAAAGAAACAAATAGCAAGCGAATGTTAGTTTTGACACACCCTCGAAATAGCAACAGTCTGCTTAATCATTAGCGCTTTTTGCCTTGAATGCCAACGCATACATCCGCATCTGTTTCACCATCGAGAGCAATCCGTTACTGCGTGTGGGAGAAAGATGCTCCTTTAATCCTATCTTGTCTATAAAGTAAAGGTCTGCATTCAGAATCTCGTCCGGGGTATGTCCGGACAGCACTTTGATAAGCAGCGAGATAATGCCTTTTACAATTAAAGCATCGCTTTCGGCTTGGAAAACGATTCGGCCGTTTTCCTCGTCCGCCTGCAGCCATACACGGCTTTGACAGCCTTCAATCAGATTCTGTTCTGTTTTGTATTTGTCATCAAGCGGTTCCTGTTCATTTCCTAAATCGATGAGGAGCTGATAGCGGTCCATCCAGTCGTCGAAATCATTGAACTCGGCGATTACTTCATCTTGTACTTCGTTGATACTCATAATAATTTTATCTTTAGTATTTATTTTTCATTGTAGATAACTTCCATGACCGTTTGGCCTACCGCCTTCAGAGTGTTGCGGTCGATGCCGTCCATATCATCTTTCAGGGTATGCCAGTTTTCGTAGAATCCGGTTTCCTCGCTGTATTGAATGATATCGATGGTAGGGATGCGTGCGTTCCGGAACACAAAAAGGTGGTCGTCGGTTACGATATTCCCTTTTTCTTTTACGAAATAACGTCCGTAGCCCAGGTTATTGGCCGCATTCCATACTTTCCGGTTGATGCCTTTGGCAAACTCTTCGGAGTATCCTTCGTAGAAGAAAGTGGCGTCTTTGGCGCCTACCATATCAAGAAGGATGCCAAAACGCGCATTATATCCCTGGACATGGGGATTCTGTGCCCAGTACTGCGAACCGAGCGCCCAATACTCTTCCTTATGGTTGCCTGTATAGGATTGGTGAGGGCCGTAGTCTTCGGCATCTACCAGTACGATGTCGATGCCCAGTTCGGGTAGCTGTTTGTGCAGTTGGCGGGCTATTTCGAGCAATACGCCTACCCCGCTCGCACCGTCGTTGGCGCCGAGAATGGGTGTGTGACGGTTTTTCTCGTCAGAGTCGGCATCTGCCCATGGACGGCTGTCCCAATGCGAGAGCAGCACGATGCGTTTCTTCGTTTCGGGCTTGTAGCTGCCGATGATGTTTCGGGCTTTTAGGAGGGTGCCGTCATAGGCGGTTAAATCCACTTGCTGGTTGTATACCGTGGCGCCGAATTGTTCCAGCTTCTTTGCAAGATATTCTCCACAGGCTTTGTGTGCCGCAGTATTGGGTACGCGGGGACCGAAGTCTACTTGCTCCTGGACATACCGGTAAGCGCTGTCTGCATCGAATTGGGGTACGCTGACCGTGCTCTTGGGTTGTTTTCCCTCACTGTCGGTATTGCCTTTGCTTTTATTGCTGCACGCTACCATCGCTATGAGCAATAGCAGTGACAGTGGGATAATTGTATAATTCCGTTTCATTCTTTGTGGGTGTTAAATGTTAGTTTCACTTCTTTTTTTCCAACTTCCAGCGTGACCTGCGCACCGTTAATCATCGGTACGTTCATCGTAACGTGTCCCACCGGAAATCCGAAGCATATAGGATAATCGTATTCTTTTACCAAATCGGCCAATGCGCCGTACAGCTCTTTGCCTAAAGACATGTTCTCTTCGTATTCGGTAAACTGTCCGATAATCAGTCCGGACAGCTTTTCGAGTACGCCGCCCAGTTTCAGATTGTACATCATACGCTCCACGGCATGGGAACGCTCGCCTATGTCTTCGATGAAGAGTACCGTACCTTCTGCCGGAATGTCATAAGGCGTGCCGCGCAGCCCGTAAAGCACCGCCAGGTTTCCGCCCCGAAGGATGCCCGTTCCCTCGCCTTTGCGGTTGAGCTTGTGTGCCGGGCAGGTATAGCTGAACGAGGTTTCTTCCTGCAGTTTATTGCCGAACAGGATGTCTTTCAATGCCTGACAGCAAAAATCATCTTCCGGCTCCACGGTGAGATGCCGTGCCATGGGAGCGTGCAGCGAAGCGAAGCCGTTTTGCTGAAACACGTTGTGCAGGGCGGTGATGTCGCTGAAGCCGATAAGCCATTTGGGATGCTGGCGAAACCGGGTGAAGTCGAGCTGCCCCACTAGATGCACAGCACCGTATCCGCCGCGACTGCAAAGGATAACTTTGGCTTTCTCGTCGTCCATGGCTTCCTGCAGGTCTTTCAACCGCTGCTGTATGCTTCCGGCGTAAGTGCCGTGCGCACTGCCTGCATGCTTGGCAATGATAACCTCCAGTCCCCATGACTTCAGCCGTTTTTTGGCTCCTTTCAGGAAAGACTTGTCAATCTTGCTGGAGGGGGAGAGGATTACCGCCCGGTTGCCCTCGTGCACGTATGGCGGAAAAATAAGGCTGTTCATATTGTATATCTCTCTGTATTTGTGACAAAAGTACATAATTCACCACAGAGGGCACAGTGTTTCACGGAGTTTTTTTTATTTCTTTAAGGGGTATTGTGGCAAATCACGGCATGTTCAGGCTTGCGACATGGCATGTTTTTTTATCAAAAAGAACAAAAAGACAAAGCGGAATATGTTCTTTTGTTCTTCTGTCTGAAAAATGTGATGAAGAAATATGTTTTTTTGTTCCGAAAACTCCGTGAAACTCTGTGCTCTCCGTGTTGAACCTGTCAAAATGATATAAAACATAGAAATAAAATGAAGTATACCGTTCTTTTTCTCGACATTTTTTTAGATATTTGCTAAAAATCTAACGTTATGGAACCTATTCGGAACTTTGATCAATTAACTTCTCATCTCAAGACCTTAAATAAAAGGAAACGCATTGCCGTAGTCTGTGCCAATGACCCCAATACTGAATATGCCATAGCCCGTGCTTTGGACGAAGGCATTGCCGAATTTCTGATGATCGGCGATTCGGCCATCTTGGAGAAATATCCTACTTTAAAGAAATATCCCGAATATGTGCAGACGTTGCATATTGAAGACAAGGATGAAGCGGCGCGCGAAGCGGTACGCATCGTGCGTGAGGGCGGTGCGGATATTCTGATGAAGGGTATTATCAATACGGATAATCTGCTTCATGCCATTCTCGACAAGGAAAAGGGACTGCTGCCCAAAGGAAAGATTCTGACACATCTGGCTGTCATGCAGATTCCCACCTATGATAAGCTGCTGTTCTTTTCGGATGCCGCAGTCATTCCCCGACCCACCTTGCAGCAGCGCATAGAGATGATTTGGTATGCCATCCATACCTGCCGCCATTTCGGTATCGAACAGCCGCGTATCGCACTTATCCATTGTACGGAAAAGGTGAGCGCCAAGTTCCCTCATTCGTTGGATTATGTCAATATTGTGGAACTTGCCGAGGCAGGCGAGTTCGGAAACGTCATCATCGACGGCCCGTTGGATGTAAAGACTTCCTGCGAAAAGACGAGCGGCGACATCAAAGGCATTGTATCTCCCATCAACGGTGAGGCCGATGTCTTGATTTTCCCGAATATCGAATCGGGCAATGCTTTCTATAAGGCTGTCTCCCTTTTCTCTCATGCCGATATGGCGGGGTTGCTTCAAGGACCTATATGCCCTGTTGTGCTACCTTCGCGCAGTGATTCCGGCTTGTCCAAGTATTACAGCATTGCTATGGCATGCCTCACCAGTTGCGGCTCGGAAACTGCGAATGATATTTCGCAATTATTAAATTGTAAATCGTAAATAATAAATACATCGATGAAGTTACTCGTCATCAACCCCGGTTCCACTTCGACAAAAATTGCCGTATACGAGAACGAAGTACCCCGCCTGGTACGAAGCATCCGTCACACGGTAGACGAACTGTCTTCCTTTTCTCATATCATCGACCAGTTTGAATTCCGCAAAAATCTGGTACTGAAAGAATTGGAAGCCAATAATATACCTTTTGAGTTTGACGCCATAGTGGGGCGCGGCGGACTGCTGAAGCCCATACCGGGTGGCGTATATGAGGTGAATGACGCCATGCTGGATGATATTCTTCATGCCATGCGCACCCATGCCTGCAATTTGGGATGCCTCATAGCTTCCGAACTGGCCGCGTTGCTTCCGGGCTGCCGTGCATTCATTGCCGACCCCGGTGTTGTGGATGAGCTGGACGAGATAGCCCGCATCACCGGCTCTCCCCTTATGCCCCGCATCACTATCTGGCATGCACTGAACCAGCGCGCCATTGCCCGTCGCTATGCCGCCGAGCATCATACGCGCTACGAAGAGCTGGATTTGATTGTCTGCCACTTGGGTGGCGGCATCTCCGTCGGCGTCCATCATCATGGAAAGGCTGTCGACGTAAATAATGCGCTCGACGGTGAAGGCCCGTTCTCGCCGGAACGTGCCGGTACGCTTCCTGCCGGGCAGTTGATAGACCTTTGCTGTTCCGGTCGCTACACAAAAGACGAACTTAAAAAGCGTATCTCCGGCCGTGCCGGACTGACAGCCCATTTGGGCACGACCGATGTGCCTGCCATTGTCCGCCGGATAGAGGAAGGGGACAAGCATGCCGGATTGGTATTGGATGCCATGATTTACCAGATAGCCAAAAGCATCGGTGCGGCTTCCGTTGTGTTGTACGGTAAGATAGATGCCATTCTGCTGACGGGCGGCATGGCACATTCCGATTATATCATTTCCCGTCTGAAGGAGCGCATTTCGTTCCTTGCACCGGTTCATGTTTATCCGGGTGAGGATGAAATGGAAGCATTGGCGCTGAATGCGCTTGGAGCATTGAGGGGGGAGCTTCCGATACAGGAATATAAATAAGTATCATAGCACTTATAATCAATAAGATATATGTACCAGGTTGGTACTGCCCTTTGGTATGTCTTGTACCAAGCAGTGGTACTTGCCGTACCAACCTTTGGTAGCTGCCGTACCACTTGTTGGTACACGCCGTACCAGCTGCTGGTACACCCCAAAACCTGCGGACTTATCCGAATAACTCCCGGCCTTTAGGCAGACAAGCTCTTGCAACTGTCCGGGCGCTGTTATAAGACAGTTTGTTTATGCCTTATGGAAAAAGGGGAACCGCTTCGGTCTCTTATATATGAAAAGAAGGAGCAAAGCCCCCCGACTTTGCTCCTTGCAACCTTTTCCCGTAATAACTAATACGGAGAAAACATCACTAATCAAAAAATATGCCTTTGTGTTTTTTAGAAGTTATTCCGTCCGGTATCCCACCAAAGACGTGTGCCGCCGTTGTCTGCACCGCCCAGCTTACTGACTAAGGCGTCATACAATGCCTTGTTGTCCGTCTTGTAATCTTGGTTGAAGAATACACGGCGAATCATATCGTCGGTACTGATGGTATTGCCGCTGTTGTTCACCGCAACCTTGATGAGCCGCGGATAACCGGTACGGCGTTGTTCCGCCCATGCTTCACAACCTTCCGGATAGAGCGCCAGCCACTTCTGGGTGATGATTCTCTCCAGTTTTTCTTCCTTATCGGCTGTATTGTCCCATTTCGGAGTGATTGTCGAAGGTGCATCCGCATTGAACTTAGCATCGAATACATCTACGTAGGCAGCCGGTCTATCGTCACTTTCCAGATAATCGCTGACACCATTGGCATCCCATTGTGCAAAGGATACGGTAACACCTTGTTTATAACAGTTTTCCACATCATCGCCGGTGTTATATCGTAAGGCTGCTTCTGCGCGCAGGAACCATACTTCGGCCGCGCTCATGACAATGATTTTACTGGCGGTCGTAACGGTGGTCTGCGAGTGTGTGGAGTAGCGGTTGTCGGCTACGCCAGTGCCTTGACGGACACCTTTGTATTCATCTTCAATGCTGCTGAGTTGTTTTACTCCGGCAACTTCTCTGTTAATGTTTCCGTCTTTGTCTCTGCCGTCTTGTGCCGGGTTGAAGTAGGATTTAAGGCGAGGATCGTTGTAGCCTTTCAGGAAAGACTCCAAGCTTGCGTTCATATACACTTCGCTCCAGCCGGCAACACCACCCAGCGGATTGCGGATGCCGTATTCGCCTACCGTTTCGTTGGCTGTTTCCAGTACGCCGCCGTTGGCAGCATCCAAAGCTGCTTTGGCTTGTTTTTCGGCAAGTTCGGGAGCTACGTTAGATACGCGCATAGCCAGACGCAAGCGGAGAGAGTTGGCGAATTTCAGCCATTGTGCGGGAGTGCGTTTGCCTTCCGGCATCATGAAGTCGGCGCTTTCAAAGGATACGCCGCCTTTATAATCTTTCAGTATGTTCACGGCTGTTTCCAGGTCTTCAAAGAAACGTTTGTAGACTTCTTCCTGTGACTGTGGCTTCTGGTCGGCTGTTCCGAATCCGTCGTAAAGGATAGGGCCGTAATAGTCGCTCACACGATGAAGGGTAGCTACTTTCAGAATCTTGGTAATGGCGTGGTAAAGAGGCCATTCCTTTTCTGTATTCAGCGCTTCCGCATCGGCGATGGAAGGCATGACGTATCCGTAGGTGTATACCCACATGGCGCTTGTCCAGCCGTTGTTCAGATTATAGGTGGAGTTGTTGGCATTGAACGAACCGTTCATGTCGTGGAAGTATCCGCAGAACATGTCCGCCACTAAGTTCTGTATAACCTGGTATTGCCAGTCCGTACCGTCCACTCCGGTCTGGTAGATGATACCCTTTTGAATGGTGGCGAAAGGTACGAGGTTGGTCTGGTTATCGTATTTCTGCAATTCTTCTGTATAAGCTCCGTCGGTACTGTTGAAGTCGGCAAAGTTGTCGGTACAGGATGAAAAACTCAGGAGACCGCCGAGGAGCAATGCGGTTGTATATTTTATCTTATTCATATCGTTCGGGTATTTAGAAAGTAAATTTAATGTTGAATCCTATGTTTCTTGTTGAAGGCATGCCGAAGGTGTCCAATCCCTGGTTGTCATTGCCTACCGACATTGTGGCATCCGGATCGAACGGTGCATCTTTGTAGATGAAGAACAGGTTGCGTGCCACCAGCGACAAGTCTACTCCTTTGATGAATCCGGTCTTTTCAAGCATTTGCTGCGGGAAGGAGTAACCCAAGGATACTTCGCGCAAGCGGATGTTTGTTCCGTCATAGCGGTAGAATTCCGTGGTCCCGTTGCCGCGGTCGCCTACCATTTGATAGAATTTCTGTACATCATTAATCTTTTGTCCTTCCAGCATATAGTAGCCTGCGTCGCGGGCATCACCGGTTGCCTTGCTCACACCGGCATAGTCCAGTCCGGCTTGTGTCAGCGAAATTACGTCGCCGCCTACGCGTGCATCAATCAGGAAGTAAAGCGAGAAACCTTTGTATGTCACGGTATTGCTCCAGCCCAGTGTCCAGTCGGGATTGAAGTTGCCTATCTTGGCGGCTTTGTCGGTTGTAACCTGAGGCAGGCCGGCTTTTGCGTTGGGGTTACCGTCTTTGTCTGTTGCCGGTTCCAGCAGGATTTTACCGTTTGCATCGCGTACAAATACGTTGCCGTAGATGTCGCCCAGCGAACCGCCTTCTACAACCATCATTTTATAGGGCATGCTTACATTCCCCGAAGCGTATTGGAAGTTGGGTGTGCCGCCCAAGGATACAATCTTGTTCTTGTTGGTAGCAAAGTTGAACTGGGTTTTCCAGCGGAAATTATCGTTCATCAGCGGCGTAGCGCCTAAGGTGATTTCAACACCCGTATTGCGTATCTTACCTGCGTTTATCCAACGGTAAGGACGTTGTTCGGCGGTAGTGTTTACGCGGATCAGTTGGTTTTTGGTATCCGTGCGGTAGAATGTGAAATCGAAATCCAGACGGCTGTTGAAGAACTTCCACTCAGTACCTACTTCGATGGAGTTGCTGATTTCCGGTTTCAAATCTTCTGCAAAGTAGTAGTCGATGGGTTTCACTACGCCGCCTGCCGTGATGGTCTGCGCCGGGCTGGTGATGCCGATGGGAAGGTCGTTGCCGACTTGTGCCCAGGAAGCACGAACCTTGCCGAAGCTTATCCATTCGGGCAGATTGAGAGTTTTGTTGAGAATCCATGAGAGACCTACCGACGGATAGAAAAAGCCGGAGTCTTCGCTTTTGGTGTTGGCAAGTGTGGAAGACCAGTCGTTGCGTGCAGTTACATCCAGATAGATACTCTCTTTCCAACCGAGCTGTGCGGTTGCGAACACAGACTGGATGGTACGTCTTTGGTTGGCTGTTTCATCTATGTATGAAGTGCCTGCACCGCTGAGATTCATGTTGGGAACTGTGAAGACATTAGCTTTGTACAAGCCGGATTTACCGGAGTCGAGACTTAAGGAGTTGACTTTGGTGGTATTGATACTGCTGCCTATGGCTGCATTCAAGCTCCAGTCGTTCCATGTTTTGTTGAACATGGCCATAAAATCACCGTAAACCATGAAGTCCTGACGGTTCATTTTGATATAGCGGCCGTTCTGGTGAGCTACATCGGCCGTTGTCCCGGCATACATTTTCTGCTCGTAATTGTCATTGATATAGTCTACATTACCGCGTGCCTGAACGCTGAACCAGTCGTTTATCTTCAAGTTCGCGCTTAAGGAAGCTAAGGTACGGAAACGCTTGTCGTTGCTGGTAACTCTGTTCGTCAGCCAATAGGGGTTCTGGTTGAATCCGCTGATGTCCGTATACCAGTTCTGCAATGGCATGGATCTGTTTTCATCGTATTTTTCGAATCCGTTATTATCGCGATAGACACTGAGGTCTTCACCGCGCGGGAAGGTGTACAAACCTACCAGCGGGTTCATGTAGTAGCCGCCGGAAGTAGGGCGGTTCTTGATTTTCTGGGTCATCAGGTTTACATTGGCATCCAATGTGAGGCGGTCGTTGAACAAAGAGGCTGTTTCACGGAAGGTGATATTATGCTTTTGCAGTTTGTTTACATCGACAATACCTTTGGCGGTGGTGTTGGCATAAGAGAAGTAGGTCTGCATTTTCTCTTTACCCGTCATGATGGATAGTGAATTGGTTGCAGTAACTCCGTTGCTGAAATAGTCGCCCACGTTATCGTAAGCTTTGATGGGTGTGGAGTTTGCATTTTCCGGAACCGTACCCCAGCTTGTAGCTCCGCTTGCGCCGTATTTGTCTTGGAATTCGGGCAGGCAAATGGCATGGTCTATGGTCAGGTTGGAGTTGAATACGATACGTTGCATGCCGGCTTTACCCTTCTTGGTGGTAATCAGGATTACGCCGTTGGCAGCTTGTGAGCCGTAGAGGGCTGCTGCGGAAGCACCTTTCAGTATGCTCATGCTTTCAATGTCGTCCGGATTCAAGTTAGAGATACCGTCGCCCGAGTCACGGTTGCCGGCATCGTTGTTACCGCCCATGGCGGAGAATGCCTGCTCGGCTACGTTGTTCAGCATAGGCACACCGTCGATAACATATAACGGTTGGTTGTTTCCATCGGCATTGGCAGAGCGGATACCGCGGATGGATACTTTGGCTGAGCCGCCCAGACCGGAGGAGTTACGGGTGATGGATACGCCTGCTGTCTTACCGGCAAGGGCGTTAATCATATTAGGGTCTTTGGCGCGGGTCAGTTCATCGCCGCCCACCTGTTGGGTAGAGTAGGTGAGAGAGGCCTCTTTTTTCTTGATGCCCATAGCTGTTACGACAACGGTTTCCAATGCCAGCGCTTCTTCTTTCATTTGGATTTTTAGCGATGTACGGCCGTTGAGCGTAACGTTTATAGGTTCATAGCCTATGTAGGAAATGACTAAAGTGGCATTGGCAGGTGCGTTGAGGGTGAACTCTCCGTCCAGGTTGGTGATGATACCGTTGGTCGTACCCTTTTCCAATACATTTGCACCGATAATCGGTTCGCCCTTGGAATCGGTAACGACACCCTTTACAGTGACTCTTTCCTGTTGTGTTCCGGCTACGTTTTCGATGCTTTCACCTCTTTTGGTCAGGACTATATTTTTGCCTTCCATTACATATCTGATGTTTGTTCCGGCAAATATTTCATCCAGAAGTTCGGCTACGGCTTTGTTTTTCGCATCTACATTAACAGTGCGCCGTACATCGACACTCTTTTTGTTGTATACAAACAGATAGTCTGTCTGGGATTCAATTTGGGAAAGTATTTGCCCTACTCTCAGCTGAGAATCGGGGATACTTACTTTGGCGTTCTGAGAGTAGCTATTCCCGCAGTATGCTTGGAATGTTACAAACAGAAGAAGGAATAGTGTGGTCTTCATAGTACGCAATAATTGCTTGTTTTCAAAACTTTTTGGACAAAAAAGTCCATTCAAAGAAATTTTTCTCATATCTTTGTCACTGTGTTAAGTTAATAAATTGATTAAGGTCGATTTTTGACTGTTTCGGATCGGAAAGTATGGGGGTACTTTCCGATCTTTTTTTATCAAAAAAGGGAAGTAATTCTTAGGACTGTTGCTTTATGGTTTCATGCTGTTCGGTTTTAAGGGGTTAGTACTAAATTTAAAGGTTTTGTTTATTCATATATGATTATCGAATCTTTGTTTTCATTGATGCGGAACTTGAATGGATGCTCTTTGGAGATGGCTCTCAAGATGTGCTCTATGCCATCCTGTTCCCTGAATTTGCCGGTCAGACCTTCGTGGGTCAGTAGTCTGGGGCTGGTGACGGTTATCTTTACGTTGTAGTATTTTTCAAGCTTGTCCAAGATGCCGCTGAAGGGTACATCATCAAAACAGTATAATCCCTCTTTCCAGCGGAGATATTCGTATGAGGGGAGGATGGTTTTCTTGCAGCGTCCGTCATAATTGGCAAAAAACTCATCCTTTTGAAGGCGGGTAATCACTTGGTTGTTACAGCTTGGGTAGATGTCTACGATACCCTCCACCAATGTTGTTTCGAACTCTTTGCTGCCTTTGTATGCGCAGACGTTAAAGCTGGTTCCGACCACTCTTACCTTGTGCATTTCCGTATGTACATAGAACGGTAATTTTTTGTTTTTGGCAACTTCAAAATATGCTTCGCCGTCTAACTCGACGTTGCGGTCATTGCGACCGAAGTCGGAAGCATATGTAAGCGTGGATTGGGCATTGAGCCATACGCGTGTACCGTCGGCAAGTGTAATTTGAGCGCGTTGCCCGGCAGGAACAGTAATGGTTTGAGGCTGTGCATCCTTATTATATATATAATTTGTGGTCATGTAGTAACCGGATACGGCAATGATGACTGCCGCTGCAATACGCGCCGCCCAGCGGAGCGTTGGCATGAGTCGTATTGTTTTCTTCTTATTGTCTTGTTTTGTGGAAAACAGGGATACGTCGAACAGCATACGCTCTTTCAGGTAGGCTTCCCGGTTTTCTTCAGAAGCTTTAACCCAGTCCAGAATCTGTTTCTCTTCTTCAATGGATGCTGTTCCTTTAAAATATTTGTATAGTAATTCCTGGTTCATCATAAATAGAGTTGCTTGGTTAAAGAGAGGGACTTTACCGCCTTTCTGTATATATAACCGGCGAAGTGTGGACAACCCTATCAAAAAAGGAAACTTTTTTCTGAAAAAATACTTTTATTGCTCAGAGAAGTATGGAAGCCAGGTAATCTTTCAACTCCAATCGCAGTATGCGGAGGGCTTTGGTGATATGCGCTTCTACGGTTTTCAGTGAAACATGCAGTTGCTCGGCAATTTGTTTGTTGGGGAGATTCTGGTAACGGCTCAGCATGAAAATAGTCCGGCTTTGTTGTGGCATTTGCTCTAAGGCCTTGTGAACGATGTGCTGTATTTCGTTGTCGAATATCTGTTCGGGTTCGCAGGCTTTCAAGGTGGATATACGCAAGTTGAGCTCCCGCTGGTTATGGCTGTTTATATTTTCTTCTGCTTGCAGGCGTATTTTTTTGTGCTCTAACAGATTGAGTGACTTGTTTTTGATTATGGTCAACAGCAAGGCATGCAGATTGCTTCCTTCTTCCCAACGGTTCCGGTTTTCCCATAGGGCAATCATGGATTCCATTAGCACGTCTTCCGCTTCCGCTTTATCTCTGAGGTAGGAATAAGCAAAAGTCAGGAACTTTTCTTGGTTCTCCTGGAAAAAACGCGAGAAAAGGTCCATTGTATGTAATTTAATGGAGTCGGACATTCAAATTGGAGTTTTTTCGTACGATTTAAGGTTTCGTATCACAAAGCAACATAATCTTTTTGTAATATGCAAACAATACCTGTTGTTTTTTTGATTTCCATGGGTGGGGAGTGAAAAAAAGCCCGGCAGATCACTGTCGGGCTCATATATCCTATTTATTGATAGGGATTATTTGTCTTTCTTTTCCGGTCTTTCCTGTCTTTCCGGTTTCGGAAGCAATACTTTGCGAGACAGTTTGAACTTACCGGTCTTAGGATCAATGTCAAGCAACTTCACATCAATCTCGTCACCTTCCTTGATTCCGGCTTCTTCTACTGTTTCCAGACGCTTCCAGTCGATTTCAGAAATATGGAGCAAACCGTCTTTGCCCGGTAAGAATTCAACGAATGCACCGTAAGGCATGATAGAACGTACTTTACCTTTGTAGACTTCACCTACTTCCGGTACTGCCACGATACCTTTAATGATACGCATTGCATCGTCGATAGACTTCTTGTTGGTTCCGGCAATTTCAATTCTACCGATATTGTCTATTTCCTCGATAGTGATTGTTGCACCGGTTTCTTCCTGCATACCCTGGATAATCTTTCCGCCCGGGCCGATTACTGCACCGATGAATTCTTTAGGAATAGTCATGGTTTCGATGCGTGGAGCATGCGGTTTCAGGTCGGCATGCGGTTCAGCGATACATTCGGTGATTTTACTCAGAATGTATTCGCGGCCTTCTTTAGCCTGTAACAATGCTTTTTCAAGGATTTCATAAGACAGACCGTCTACTTTGATATCCATCTGGGTAGCAGTGATACCGTCCTTTGTACCGGTTACCTTGAAGTCCATATCGCCGAGGTGGTCCTCATCACCGAGGATGTCGGACAATACTGCGTATTTTTCTTCGCCTGCATTCTTAATCAATCCCATTGCAATACCGGATACGGGCTTCTTGATTTTTACACCGGCATCCATCAGCGCCAGCGTACCGGCACATACGGTAGCCATGGAAGATGAACCGTTTGATTCGAGAATATCGGATACTACACGTACTACATACGGATAATCGGCAGGGATTTGTCCTTTCAAAGCACGCCATGCAAGGTGTCCGTGACCGATTTCGCGACGACCTACACCACGTTGTGCTTTGGCTTCACCCGTAGAGAACGGCGGGAAGTTGTAGTGCAGTAAGAAACGTTCTTTTCCATGTTCCAGAACGTCGTCGATAATTTTTTCGTCCAGTTTTGTACCTAAAGTAACGGTAGACAAAGACTGGGTTTCACCACGTGTGAAGATAGCGGAGCCGTGAGGACCGGGCAGATAACCGATTTCGCACCAGATAGGACGGATTTCGGTAGTCTTACGTCCGTCGAGACGCTTGCCTTCATCCAGGATGGAACGACGCATGGCTTCTTTTTCAACATCGTGGTAGTAGCGGTCGATAAGCGGAGCTTTTTCTTCCAGTTCTTCTTCGCTGAATTGTGCCTTGAATTCTTCGCGGATGGCATCGAAAGCATCCATACGCTCATGCTTATTCTTGTTACCGGAAGCTGCAATTGCATAAGCCTTGTCATAGCAGGCGTCGTGAACAGCCTTGCGGAGTTCTTCATCGTTTACTTCGTGGCAGTATTCGCGTTTTACGGTAGAACCGACTTCTTCTGCCAGTTCCATCTGGGCCTTACATTGTATCTTGATTGCTTCGTGAGCAGCTTTCATGGCTTCCAGCAAGTCTCTTTCGGAAACTTCATCCATTTCACCTTCCACCATCATGATGTTTTCATAAGTGGCGCCTACCATCAGATCCATGTCAGCCTTTTCCAATTGCTCAAAAGTAGGATTGATAACAAATTCGCCGTTGATACGTGCTACGCGTACTTCGGAAATCGGTCCGTTGAAAGGAATATCTGAAACAGCGAGGGCTGCAGAAGCTGCAAGTCCTGCCAGTGCGTCCGGCATGTCAACGCCGTCTGCTGAGAAGAGGATGATGTTTACATATACCTCTGCGTGGAAATTGTCGGGGAATAAAGGGCGGAGAGCACGGTCTACGAGGCGGCAGGTAAGGATTTCATAATCAGAAGCACGGCCTTCGCGTTTTGTAAAACCTCCGGGGAAACGTCCGAAAGCGGAGAATTTTTCTTTGTACTCTACCTGTAACGGCATGAAATCTGTTCCGGGAACTGCGTCCTTGGCGGCACAAACAGTAGCTAACAGCATGGTGTTACCCATACGAAGCATTACAGAACCGTCTGCCTGTTTTGCCAGCTTTCCCGTTTCGAGCGTGATGGTTCTGCCATCAGGAAGCTCGATCGTCTTAACAATTGGGTTAATCATAAAAAATGTTTTATATCTATTTTTCTTTCAAAATGCTTGCAAAGATACATATTTTATTCGTGTAATACGGTGGGAATGAGATAAAAAGTTTGTATTTAGTTGTTTTTTGCACTTTTATAAGTGTAAGAAGTGGGAAAATGCTTTGACTAACCGTGAAAAGGAGTATATTTGCACGTTCTTTTTAGAAAAATACATGAAATATGAAAAAGATTCTTTTTGTAGCATTGGCTGTTTGGGGGTTAAGCGCATGTAATTCCGGACCGGAATTTAAAGTGGAAGGTGAAATATCCGGTGCTGACGGTAAAATGCTTTACCTGGAAGCTTCGGCTTTAGAGGGTATTGTTCCTTTGGACTCCGTTAAGTTGAAGAGTGATGGTACGTTTGCTTTTAAGCAGGCATGCCCTGTATCACCTGAATTTTATCGTTTGCGTGTAGATGATAAGGTTATCAACTTTTCCATAGATTCTGCGGAAACGGTTCGGTTTAATGCACCGTATACGGATTTTTCTACGGCTTATACAGTAGAAGGTTCGGCAAACAGTGTGAAGATAAAAGAACTTACATTGAAGCAAATGCAGCTTCAAACCAATGTGAATGCGTTGATTCAAAGTATGCAAGCCCATAAAATCGGTACGGATGTGTTTGAGGATAGTTTGGCTACACTGATGAAGGACTATAAGGATGAAGTGAAGATTAATTATATTTTTGCCGCTCCTAATACGGCAGCTGCTTATTTTGCTTTATTTCAGAAATTAAATAATTATCTCATATTCGATCCGTTGAATAATAAAGATGATGTGAAGTGCTTTGCTGCAGTGGCAACCAGCCTGAACAATTATTATCCGCATGCTGACCGTTCGAAGAATCTTTATAATATAGTAATAAAGGGAATGAAGAATACCCGTGCCCCGCAGCAGAAGGTCGTGGAACTTCCTACGGAGGCTGTGTCGGAAACAGGTATCATTGATATTAACTTGCGCGACATGAAAGGCAATATGCACAAGTTGAGTGATTTGAAGGGGAAAGCTGTTATTTTGGATTTCACAATCTATCAGAGTGCGGTTTCTCCTACACATAATTATATGCTGCGTGATTTATACGACAAGTATGCCGGTCAGGGCTTGGAGATTTATCAGGTTTCTTTGGATGCTGATGAGCACTATTGGAAAACAACAGCCGATAATCTGCCGTGGATATGTGTACGTGACGCCAATGGGGTATATTCCAGCATAGCTGCGGCTTATAATGTACAGTCGCTTCCTGCTGTCTTCCTAATCAATAAAAAGAGCGAGTTGAGTGCCCGTGGCGAAACAATTAAAGATTTGGATGCAGCGGTGAAAGCCTTGCTGTAACATGTTATAAATTAGAAGATTTCATTTAAATATGTTACAAAGCACTGCTTTTTGCTTGACACGCATTATTTAAAAGTCTATCTTTGCAAAGGAAAAAATAGGAAGAGGGTTCCAGCATGCTGACCATGTTGGAATTCTTTTTTGTTTATAGTACCATTAAAAAACATTATAAATAATAAGGAGGAAAAACTATGGCTTATATGTCAGAAGAAGGCTACAATAAGTTGTTGGCCGATTTGAAACAGTTGGAAACGATAGAACGCCCGAAGATTGTGGCAGCTATCGCTGAGGCACGCGATAAAGGTGACTTGTCGGAAAATGCAGAATATGATGCTGCAAAAGAAGCTCAAGGTCTTCTTGAAATGAAAATCAATAAACTGAAACAGGTTATTGCGGATGCAAAGATTATTGATGAATCTAAATTGAAAACCGACAGTGTACAGATATTGAATAAAGTGGAACTGAAAAATGTGAAAAACGGTATGAAGATGACTTATACCATTGTTTCTGAAAGTGAAGCTAACCTGAAAGAGGGAAAGATTTCTGTAAATACTCCGATTGCACAAGGTTTGCTTGGCAAGAAAGTGGGTGATGTTGCTGAGATTAAAGTACCGCAGGGTATCATCAATCTGGAAGTAGTGAACATATCATTTTAGAGGAGGGGCAGGTCTGCATGCGGGCTTGCCTCATTTTATATAAGTAAAATTATGGCAACAATATTCAGCAAAATTATCGCGGGTGAAATACCTTGCTACAAAGTGGCGGAGAATGATAAGTTCTTTGCTTTTCTTGATATTAATCCATTGGCGAAAGGGCATACGTTGGTCATTCCTAAACAGGAAGTGGACTATATCTTCGATTTAAGTGATGAGGATTTGGCTGCAATGCATGTTTTTGCAAAGAAAGTGGCATTGGCTATTGGCAAGGCTTTTCCTTGTAGGAAAGTGGGTGAAGCAGTTTTAGGTTTGGAAGTTCCTCATGCACATATTCATTTGATTCCTATGCAGAATGAAAAGGATATGCTTTTTTCCAATCCAAAGCTGAAATTGACAGATGAAGAATTTAAGGCGATAGCCAAAGCTATCACCATGGCGTTCTAAAAGATTTTATTTCCTCCCATTATAAAAAAATCGGCAGTTGGAAATAGCAACTGCCGATTTAATTTTACTTTTTTGTCGTTGAAAAAACTATTTATATATAGTCCTCTCCCAATTTAATTTGAGCATCATTCACATACTTACGTATGGAATGCTCTTCATCTTTTTTACAAATCAGCAGGACATTGTCGGATTCGGCAATGAGGTATCCTTCCAGCCCGTCGATGACAGCAAGTTTGTTTTGCGGAAGTACGACAATATTGTTTTTACTATTGTATAATAGAGACCTGCATTTCAGAGTGACATTCTCCGATTCGTCTTTTTGAGAAAGATCGTACAGGGAGCCCCATGTACCTAAATCAGACCATCCGAAGTCGCCCAATGATACATATACATTGTCTGCTTTTTCCATAATGCCGAAGTCGATGGATACGTTAGGGCATGCAGGAAAGTTCTCATCTATGAATTTCTTTTCTTCCGGTGTTCCGTATACATCTTTTCCGGCTGCCAATTTAGTGGCCAATTCCGGTAAAAGCAATTCACCGGCTTTGATGATACTGTTTACATTCCACATGAAGAGACCGGCATTCCAATAAAATTCTCCGCTTTCTATAAAGACTTTGGCTAATTCCAATTCGGGCTTTTCTGTAAAGGTTTTTACTTTATAGAAGCTGCTGTCTATATGTTCGGCTACCTGTATATAACCATATCCTGTTTCCGGGCGGTTAGGCTTAATGCCAAGAGTTAGAAGCTTATCAGATTTTGCAACGAATGCCAGCCCTTTCTCTATGGCTGAAAGAAATTCGCTTTCTTTTAGGATAAGATGATCCGAAGGAGCTACTACGATATTGGCATTTGGGTTTAATGCACGGATATGGTAAGCAGCCCATGCAATGCACGGGGCAGTGTTTCTGCGTGTAGGTTCTAATAAAATCTGTTCGGAGTTTAATTCGGGAAGCTGTTCTTTCACCAAGTCGGCATATAGGTCATTGGTTACAACCAGTATGTTTTCTGTAGGGATTACTTGCTTGAACCGATCGAATGTTTGTTGCAATAATGAACGCCCTGTGCCGAAAAAATCCAGAAATTGTTTCGGAAGAGTTTTGCGGCTGAAAGGCCAGAAACGGCTACCGATACCGCCACCCATGATTACACAGAAATTATCCTTATTGGTTATCATATTAAATGTTTTAAAAGTTTCTGCTAAAGTACTGTATATTTTATAAACGCGGAATGCTTGGAGAATATTTTCTCGTTTTTTTCGCCTTTTTTTAAGGAAAGTATTGTAGTTTTCAAAAAAAGCTGTATCTTTGCACCGCATTTGAGAAATCAACATGCCCAGATGGCGGAATCGGTAGACGCGCTGGTCTCAAACACCAGTGGATTCACTTCCATCCCGGTTCGACCCCGGGTCTGGGTACGAAAAGAAGAAGATAAACCCTTGTAAATCAAAAGTTTGCAAGGGTTCTCTCTTTTTCTACTGAAACATAGCTGAAACATTTTCGTTTGGGCCAACGTAACAATCTGGGGTCAACGTAACAATCTGAGGGATTTTATATTTAAGCATATAATTTAGCAAGTC